>Ga0209371_1000019_pt1 | contig 583561 bp, 522 predicted proteins | sample AgamicAtAmrz_FD_187165 | JGI IMG/M metagenome (GOLD analysis project Ga0209371, IMG submission 187165) | Agave microbial communities from Guanajuato, Mexico - At.Am.rz (SPAdes) (version 2) | ecosystem: Host-associated > Plants > Roots > Rhizosphere | place: Guanajato, Mexico | collected...
ACGCATGATGGAGCCTTTACCGAATTGCTTTTCGATCTGACCCAGTGCAGCTGCAAGCGCCTTTTGTTTGTTTTCGTCGATAGCCATTATTACTCCTGTCATGCAGAGTGAAGCGCGTTACGCCCCGTGGTGAATAACTGTTTTGTTGCGGCAATTATACTGTATAGTCATACAGTATCAAGCCTTTTGTAGAAAATGTTGCCAGAGGGTCGTAAGCGCATAGGCGGTCGCCTGACGACGCACCGATTCTCGGTCTCCCTGGAAGCATTCGCGCCGCGTAATCCCTTCTCCGTTGACGCAGGCGAGGCCAAACCAGACGGTGCCAACAGGCTTGCTTTCACTGCCGCCATCCGGCCCGGCAATGCCGCTAATCGAAATCGCATAGTCAGCGCGCGCAGCTTTCAGAGCACCTATCGCCATCTCGACCACCACTGCCTCGCTGACAGCACCGTGCGCGTCCAGCGTCTCGCTTTTCACGCCGATCATTTGCGCTTTCGCTTCATTACTGTAGGTCACAAACCCGCGTTCAAACCAGGCGGAGCTGCCTGCGATATCGGTAATCACTTTCGCAACCCAACCGCCGGTGCAGGATTCAGCGGTGGTCAGCGTCGCGCCGCGCGCTTTCAGCGCCAGCCCGATGCGCTCGCTGAGCTGCATTAATTCACTGTCCGTCATGATGGCTCCCATGCCTCCATTAAACCGTGGCGTGAAAGATAGCACTTTCCCGTCAAATATGGGGATGGGATGGCAATTTTACGAGGCGACTTCCGAAAAAGGCGGTGTGATACAGCAAAGAGGTGGTGAGCAGAAGCCCGGTGAGCCGTAGCGTCACCGGGTAGTTTACAGGTTATCCGTGCAGGATTACTTCATGCTATTGGCGATGGTGTCCACGTTGTGGCGAAAGGCTTTCTGATAGGTATCCGCCACGCCCCCTTTCGCACTCAGCGCTTCCGGGTAGAGCTCGCCGCCCGGCTGCGCGCCGGTGGCATTCGCGATCTGTTTTACCAGCCGCGGGTCGAGCTGGTTCTCCATAAACCACACCTTCACGCCATCGGCTTTAATCTGTTTGATAAGCGCTGCCACCTGCGACGCATTGGCCTCGCTTTCCGATGAGAGCCCCTGCGGTGCCATAAACTCAACGCCGTATGCCCGGGCAAAGTAGCCGAAGGCGTCATGGCTGGTGAGCACTTTGCGTTTCGCCTGCGGAATGGCGCTGAAACGCTCTTTCGCCCAGCTATCCATCTCTTTCAACTGCGCAATATAGCGCTGTCCGGAGGCGTTAAGCGCCGCTTCATCCGCCGGGTCGGCTTTCACCAGTGCCTTGAGAATATTTTGCGCATAGAGCGCACCGTTCGCGGCACTGTTCCACGCATGAGGATCGGTGACCGTCGCGCCATCCTCCTCCAGCGTATGGGTTTCTACACCGTCAGAGGCGATCACCAGTTGGCCTTTAAAACCGGAGGCTTTCACTAACCTGTCCAGCCACCCTTCCAGCCCAAGCCCGTTGACCACCACTACATCCGCATTATTAAGCAGCGCGCTATCTTTCGCCGAAGGCTCAAAGGTGTGCGGATCGCCATCCGGCCCCACCAGCGAGGTCACCTTGACATGATCGCCCCCGACCTGGCGGGTGATATCGCCCAATATCGAAAAACTGGTCACCACGTTGATGGTTTTTGCCACGGCGCTCTGCGCCATCAACCCGAGCGCCAGCGCCAGAATCACCCCTGTACGTTTCATTATTTTCCCCTTTATGTAAAAAGCGCGCGCAGGCTGTTTGCCAGCCCGCTGCGCGTGCCGAATAAGATGGATAAAAAGAAGATGAGGCTGGCGGTCAGCACGATCGCCGGGCCAGCAGGCAAACCCGCAAGCCAGGAGAGGCTTAAGCCGAGCCAGGCGCAGAGTGCGCCAATCGCCGCCGCCAGCAGTAACAGCCGTGGTAACGTTCTTGCCCAGCAGCGCGCCGCCACGGCGGGTAGCATCATTACGCCCACCGCCATCAGCGTGCCGAGCACCTGAAAACCGGCCACCAGGTTGAGCACCAGCAGCGCCAGAAACAGCCCGTGCAGCATGCCCGGCAAGCGCGCCGCGTTGACCTGCAAAAAGGCGCTATCGAACGCTTCGCTCACCAGCCCGCGGTAACAGACCGCAAGCGTAATCAGCGTCAGGCTGGAAACCCCGGCAACAAACAGCGCCGCGTCGCGATCCACCGCAAGAATTGAGCCGAACAGCAGGTGCAGCAGATCGACATTCGATCCGCGCAGCGACACCAGCGTCACACCGAGCGCCAGCGAGCCAAGGTAGAAACCGGCAAAGCTGGCATCCTCTTTTAGCGGCGTCCGGCGGCTGACCCACCCCGCCACCAGCGCGACGGCAATCCCGGCGATAAATCCGCCAATACTCATCGCCAGCAGCGACATGCCGCTCAGCAGATAGCCCACCGCGACGCCGGGCAGGATGGCGTGAGATAACGCATCGCCCATCAGGCTCATGCGCCGCAGCAGCAGAAAGATGCCGAGCGCCGTAGTGCTGACAGAGAGCGCGAGGCAGACCACCAGCGCGCGGCGCATAAATCCATATTCGATAAAAGGCTGGAAAAAGAGATGCCAGATCATGCGCAGTTCTCCTCAAGGTTCAGCGTCGCCCCCCACTGCGCCCGCTTCTCATCCAGCCGCAGCGTCTGCGGAAAGTAGCGCGTAACGCGCGCGCTGTCGTGCAGCACCGCCAGCAGGGTCTGCCCGGCGCGGTGCATATCCACCATCTGCTCCATCAGCAGCTGCGACGTTGCTTCATCAATACCGGTAAAAGGTTCGTCGAGCATCACCAGCGGCGCGTTCTGCACCCAGATGCGGGCAAACAGCATGCGCTGAAACTGGCCGCCAGAGAGGGTATCGATGGTCTCGCCAGCCATCTCCGCAAGCCCAACACGCTCTAGTCCCTGCGCCACGCGTTTGCGCGCATCGCGGTTCAGGCCAGCAAACAGGGAGATGCGCGGCCAGCAGCCCATGCTCACCACCTCCTGCACCGTCAGGGGAAACTGCGACTCCAGCGCGTGACGCTGCGCCAGCCAGCCGATGGTTGGCCTCTTACCCTGCCAGCGCAGCACGCCGCTAACCGGCGGCAAAAATCCCGCCAGGGTTTTCAGTAGTGTCGATTTGCCGCAGCCGTTGGCACCAACAATCGCTGTCATGCTGCCGCGCGCCAGCGTGCCGCACAGCGCCGGGGTGATCGCCAGCCGCTCATAGCCGGCCACCAGATGGTCCAGTTCAATCATGGCAGCGCAACCGCCCACTCAGTCAGTAACCAAAGCAGCAGCAACAGCCCTGCCGCCAGCAGCAGGCGGCTCGCAGCGGAAAGGGAGAAAAGGGTCACGGGAATCATTCACACACCTCATACGTTATAACGTAACAATAAGCTGTAGTGATAATGATGTAAATCGTCGAGCGTAACGGGAGTGCGTCGAAATGTTTCAATCCCCTCCCGTGGGAGGGGAAAGCAATTTACTGAATACGCGCCAGCGCTACCGCCTGGCCGAGCTGCCAGACCGCCATCGCGTAGTGGGTGCTGTGGTTGTAGCGGGTGATGGTGTAGAAGTTCGGCAAACCGTACCAGTACTCATACCCGGTGCCGACATCAAGGCGCAGCAGGCTGGCCTGCTGATGATCGCCCAGCGGCTGCTGCGGTGTCAGACCCGCTGCCGCCAGTTGCCCAATGCTGTAATTGGTTTTGAAGCCGTTCGCCAGACCCGGTGCCTGGCCGTTAGCCGGAACCGCAACCTGATCACCCTTCACCCAGCCGTGCTGTTTGAAGTAGTTAGCCACGCTGCCAATCGCATCCACCGGGTCCCACAGGTTGATATGGCCGTCGCCGTTGAAGTCCACCGCATACTGCTTATAGGACGACGGCATAAACTGGCCGTAGCCCATCGCACCGGCGAAAGAGCCTTTCAGCTCGAGCGGATCGTCGCTCTCATCGCGCGCCATCAGCAGGAAAGTTTCCAGCTCGCTGGCGAAATAGTCCGCGCGCCGCGGGTAGTCAAAGGCCAGCGTCGCCAGCCCGTCGAGGATGCGGGTTTTGCCCATCACGCGGCCCCAGCGCGTTTCCACGCCGATAATGCCAACGATAATTTCCGGCGGTACGCCGTAGACGCGCCAGGCGCGGTCGAGGGCATCCTGATACTGGTTCCAGAAAGCGACACCATTCTGCACGTTATCCGGCGTGATGAACTGTTTGCGGTAGCGCAGCCAGGCACCGTTTGGCCCGGTCGGGCCGGCGGTGGTTGGGGCCTGTTTGTCCATCAGGCGCAATACGTAATCAAGACGTTTTGCCTGCGAGAGGATCTCATGCAGCTGCTGACGATCGAATCCATGCTTGCTCACCATCGCATCAATAAAGCGCTCTGCCGCCGGGTTATTGGCAAAGTCGCCGCCGCTCATCACCACCTCATGCTGCGGCTTAAGCAGAAAGCCGCCGGATGGCGCGGGCGAAACGGTCTGGGGAGCGTCAGCGAGCGGGGGTTTACTGCTACAGGCACAGAGCACAACAAACGCGGGCAATAACGCCGCGTAACAACGCTTCAACATGGGATATCCACTTAAACGAATTCAGCCAGGGGGCAAGTATGGTAAAGCATTTCCCCGCCGACAAGGAAGCGCGGCATCACCTGCGTAGAGGATCGCATTTCCCCTGCATCTCCTCCCCTTTGCATTCATTTAAAACCGAAGCACCTCGCAAAAACTTTCAAAATGATCATTTTTTCTTTCATAGTGAGATCCAAATAACACATTAAGACCTTTCATCATGATTATGATAGCGCCCGGTGACATAACAAAACCCCTACAGGAGAGAACAATGGAAACCATCACGCATGGTGCCGAATGGTTCATCGGGCTGTTTCAGAAAGGCGGTGAGGTCTTTACCGGCATGGTGACCGGTATTCTGCCGCTGCTGATAAGCCTGCTGGTGATCATGAACGCGCTGATTAATTTTATTGGCCAACACCGCATCGAAAAACTTGCCCAGCGCTGCGCGGGCAATCCGCTCGCCCGCTACTTACTGCTGCCCTGCATCGGCACATTTGTGTTCTGTAATCCGATGACGTTAAGCCTCGGGCGCTTTATGCCAGAGAGGTACAAACCGAGCTACTATGCCGCCGCCTCCTACAGCTGCCACTCGATGAACGGCCTGTTTCCGCATATCAACCCCGGCGAACTCTTCGTCTATCTCGGTATCGCCAGCGGCCTCACCACCCTCGGCTTACCCCTCGGCCCGCTGGCGGTGAGCTACCTGCTGGTAGGGCTGGTCACCAACTTTTTCCGTGGCTGGGTCACCGATCTCACCACCCGTATTTTTGAGCGAAAAATGGGTATCCAGCTTGCACAAGAGGTTCACCTCGCCGGAGCAAAATCATGAGTCGAATCATTATTGAAAAAGGTGCCGGCGGCTGGGGCGGCCCGCTGGAGATTGATGCCAGCAGCGAGAAGAAGATCGTCTATATCACCGCGGGCACGCGCCCGGCGATTGTCGACAAACTGGCGCAGCTGACCGGCTGGCAGGCGGTGGACGGCTTCAAAGAGGGCGAACCGTCCGAAGAGGAGATCGGTGTGGCGGTGATTGACTGCGGCGGCACCCTGCGCTGCGGTATCTACCCCAAACGCCGCATTCCGACCGTCAATATTCATGCGACGGGCAAGTCGGGGCCGCTGGCGCAATACATCCTTGAGGATATCTATGTCTCCGGCGTGAAGGAGGAGAACATCCAGCTGCTGGGTGACGCTCCGGCAGCCAGAGCGCCCAAGCCGCGTGATTACGACACCACGAAAAAGATCACCGAACAGAGCGACGGCCTGCTGGCGAAAGTCGGCATGGGCATGGGCTCGGCGGTAGCGGTGCTGTTCCAGGCCGGTCGCGACACCATTGATACGGTGCTGAAAACCATCCTGCCGTTTATGGCCTTCGTCTCGGCGCTGATCGGCATCATCATGGCGTCCGGGCTGGGCGACTGGATCGCTCACGGCCTCGCGCCGCTGGCCAGCCATCCGCTTGGGCTGGTAACGCTGGCGCTGATTTGCTCCTTCCCGCTGCTCTCGCCTTTTCTTGGCCCGGGGGCGGTTATCGCTCAGGTCATTGGTGTGCTGATTGGCGTGCAGATAGGCCAGGGGCACATCCCTCCGCACCTTGCGCTACCGGCACTGTTCGCCATTAACGCCCAGGCCGCCTGCGACTTTATTCCCGTTGGCCTGTCGCTGGCGGAAGCTCGCCAGGAGACGGTACGCGTCGGCGTCCCTTCCGTGCTGGTGAGCCGCTTTTTAACCGGCGCGCCAACGGTGCTGATCGCCTGGTTTGTCTCCGGTTTTATCTATCAATAAGGGGTGATGTATGACCGTTATCTATCAAACCACCATAACCGAAATTGGCGAAAGCGCACCGGAGGCGCTCAGCGACAACATGCTGATCACCTTCCGGGAGGGCGCGCCTGCCGATGTCGCCGAGTTCTGTTTTATCCACAACCACGGCCCGTTCTGCGGCGCGCTGCTGCCGGGCGCGCAGTTTACCCTCGGTGAAAAGCACTACCCCGTGACTGCCGTCGGCGAGGTCGCCGAGCAGAATTTGCGCGAGCTGGGCCATATCACCCTGCGTTTCGATGGGCAGACGCAGGCGGAGTTTCCGGGCACGGTGCACGTCGCCGGCCCGGTGCCGGACGCTGTCGCGCCGGGCTGCATTTTAAAATTTGTCGCTTAAGGTCTAAGGAGAAGAGTATGAAACAGGTTGCCGTTGTCATTGGTGGAGGACAGACCCTCGGGGCGTTCCTTAGCCGTGGGCTTGCCGCAGAAGGGTACCGCGTGGCGGTTGTCGATATTCAGAGTGATAAAGCGGCGACGGTCGCGCATGAAATTAACAGCGAGTATGGCGAAGGAGTGGCCTATGGCTTTGGTGCCGACGCCACCAGCGAGCAGAGCGTGCTGGCGCTGGCGCGCGGCGTCGATGAGATTTTTGGCCGCGCCGATCTGCTGGTCTACAGCGCCGGGATCGCCAAAGCGGCGTTTATCAGCGACTTTGCGCTGGGGGATTTTGACCGTTCGCTGCAGGTCAACCTGGTGGGTTATTTCCTCTGCGCCCGCGAGTTTGCCAAATTGATGATCCGCGACGGCATCCAGGGGCGCATTATCCAGATCAACTCTAAGTCGGGAAAAGTGGGCAGCAAGCACAACTCCGGCTACAGCGCGGCGAAGTTCGGCGGCGTGGGGCTGACGCAATCTCTGGCGCTGGATCTGGCGGAATATGGCATTACCGTGCACTCATTGATGCTCGGCAACCTGCTGAAATCACCGATGTTCCAGTCGCTGATCCCGCAATACGCCAGCAAGCTTGGCATTCCGGCAGAGGAAGTGGAGCAGCATTACGTCGATAAAGTGCCGCTGAAGCGCGGCTGCGATTATCAGGATGTGCTGAACGTGCTGATGTTCTACGCCAGCCCGAAAGCCTCCTACTGTACCGGCCAGTCGATCAACGTCACCGGCGGGCAGGTAATGTTCTGATTAGGCACCAACGCCTGATGGCGCTGCGCTTATCAAGCCTACAATTCAGCGATTTATGTGAACCTGGCTTTTCGTCGGCCGGATAAGGCGTCAGCCGCCATCCGGCAAACAGCCTGCACCAACGCCTGATGGCGCTGCGCTTATCAGGCCTACAGGGTTCAGCGGTTTATGTGAACCTGGCTTTTCGTAGTCCGGATAAGGCGTCAGCCGCCATCCGGCAAACCGGGCGCGCAAACACCTGATGGCGCTGCGCTTATCAGGCCTACAGGGTTCAGCGGTTTATGTGAACCCGGGTTTTCGTAGGCCGGATAAGGCGTCAGCCGCCATCCGGCAAACCGGGCGCGCAAACGCCTGATGGCGCTGCGCTTATCAGGCCTACGGGTACAGCGAATTATATGAACCTGGCTTTTCGTAGGCCGGATAAGGCGTCAGCCGCCATCCGGCAAACAGCCTGCACCAACGCCTGATGGCGCTGCGCTTATCAGGCCTACGGGGTTCAGCGATTTATAAAGGAGACACCGATGGTTTCATCCCTTATCACGCTCGCCGTCATCGCCTGGCTCAGCCAGCTGGCGCTTGGCGGCTGGCAAATCCGCCAGTTCAATAAAGCTTTTGACGCGCTCTGCCAGCGCGGGCGCGTCGGCGTTGGTCGCTCGGGCGGGCGCTTTAAACCGCGCGTAGTGCTGGCGGTGGCCTTCGATCAACACGATCGCGTCAGCGACACGTTACTGATGCGCGGCCTGACGGTTTTCGCCCGGCCGAGCAAAATTGAGCGCTTAATCGGTGTAAAAAGAGAGGAATTAGAGCCCGATGTGATCTTTCCCCATGATCCGGGCTGTCAGAATGCTCTATCATTGGCGCTTAAAATGAAACATGGATAATTTCGTTGTGAACGCTAATAGCTTGCGAAATTATCATTTCGCAACGTAACGCAGGATATCTTCGCCTATGAAACCACGTCAGCGTCAGGCGGCAATTCTTGAGCATCTGCAGAAGCAGGGAAAGTGTTCTGTTGAAGAGCTGGCACACCACTTTGATACCACCGGCACAACCATCCGCAAAGATCTGGTCGCGCTGGAGCAGTCCGGCGCGGTGATCCGCACCTACGGCGGAGTGGTGCTGAATAAAGACGAGGCCGATCCGCCCATCGATCACAAAACGTTGATCAACACCGTGCAAAAGGGTCTGATTGCCGAAGCAGCCGTTGGCTACATCCACGACGGCGACTCGATTATCCTCGACGCGGGCAGCACGGTGCTGCAAATGGTGCCGCTGCTCAGCCACTTCAATAACATCACCGTGATGACCAACAGCCTGCATATCGTTAACGCTCTCTCGGAGCTGGATAACGAACAGACCATCCTGATGCCCGGCGGGACATTCCGTAAAAAATCGGCCTCCTTCCACGGCCAGCTGGCGGAGAACGCCTTTGAGCAGTTCAGCTTCGACAAGCTGTTTATGGGCACCGACGGCATCGATCTTAACGCCGGGGTGACCACTTTTAACGAGGTCTTCACCGTCAGCAAAGCGATGTGCAATGCCGCCCGCGAGGTGATCCTGATGGCGGACTCCTCCAAGTTTGGCCGTAAAAGCCCCAATATTGTTTGCAGCCTTGAGAGCGTCGATAAACTGATTACCGACGCCGGGATCCCGCCGGAAGTTCGCGCCGCGCTGGAAGAGAAAGGAATCGATGTGATTATTGCCGGAGAAGAAAATGCGTGACTCTTTTATTAACACCGCCCGCCAGGCGCTGCTGCTGGAGCTACAGGAAGCAAGCCGTCTGCCGGAGCGCCTCGGCGACGATTTTGTCCGCGCCGCTGAAACGGTGCTGAACTGCCAGGGCAAAGTGATTGTCTCCGGGATCGGTAAGTCCGGACATATCGGCAAGAAGATTGCCGCCACCTTCGCCAGCACCGGCACCCCGGCCTTTTTTGTTCACCCGGCAGAGGCACTGCATGGCGATCTCGGCATGATCGAGAGCCGCGACGTGATGCTGTTTATCTCCTACTCCGGCTCGGCAAAAGAGCTGGATCTGATCCTGCCGCGTCTCGACGAGAAAGCCGTCACGCTGCTGGCGATGACCGGTAAATCGCGTTCGCCATTGGCGCTTGCCGCCCACGCGGTGCTCGATATCGCCGTGGAGCGCGAAGCCTGCCCGATGCATCTTGCCCCCACCTCCAGCACCGTCAATACGCTGATGATGGGCGATGCGCTGGCGATTGCGGTGATGCAGGCGCGCGGCTTTGACGAAGAGGACTTTGCCCGCTCGCACCCGGCGGGCGCGCTGGGCGCACGGCTGCTGAACAAAGTGCATCATCTGATGCGCAAAGCAGACCAGGTGCCGCAGGTGATGCTGACCACCAGCGTGATGGACGCGATGCTGGAGCTGAGCCGCACCGGGCTGGGTCTGGTGGCGGTCTGCGACGACAAGCGCCACGTGCATGGGGTGTTTACGGATGGCGACCTGCGCCGCTGGCTGGTGGCGGGCGGTGCCTTAACCGCGACAGTCAGCGAAGCGATGACGCCGGGCGGCATCACCCTTGACGCCAGCAGCCGCGCGGTGGATGCCAAAGAGCGCCTGATGCAGCGCAAAATCGCCGCCGCACCGGTAGTAGATGATGCAGGTGAACTGGTCGGAGCCATCAACCTGCAGGACTTTTACCAGGCCGGTATCCTTTAATCCTTCAGCCCCAGACGCTTCGCCAGCCGGTGCAGGTTGGCGACGTCCATCTCCAGCACTCTGGCGCAGGCGGCCCACTTGCCGCCACTCTCCTCGAGCGCGCGGGAGATAAGTGTGCGCTGGAATGCCTCCGTCGCTTCGCGCAGGTTTTGCCCGCTTACCGGCACGCTTACCGGCGTTGCCTGCGGCGCAGGCTCATCGCTCAGGGCAAAGTGATGCGCTTCCAGCACGATATCCCCGGCATGCTGGGTGCCGCGTGCCAGCACCACCGCCCGGTGGATGGCATGCTCCAGCTCGCGCACGTTTCCCGGCCAGCCGTAACGCTGCAAATGCCCGCGCGCAGCGGGGCTTAACGCCACGCGCCCGAGACCAAAACGCAGGCGGCACTGCTCGCAAAAATAGCCCGCCAGTAGCACCACATCCTCGCCCCGCTCGCGCAGCGGCGGCACCTGTAAGGGAAAGACGCTCAGGCGGTGATAGAGGTCGGCGCGGAATCGCCCGGCAACCACCTCTTCACGCAGATCGCGGTTGGTGGCGGCCAGCACCCGCACATCGACGCGCTGGCTACGGTCATCGCCGACGCGCTGAATATCGCCATACTGCAACACACGCAGCAGCTTCGCCTGTAGCGACAGCGACAGTTCGCCAATCTCATCAAGAAACAGCGTACCGTTATCGGCCATTTCAAACTTGCCGCTGCGGTTGCTGATGGCTCCGGTAAAGGCCCCTTTCACATGGCCGAAGAGTTCGCTCTCGGCGACACTCTCCGGCAGCGCGGCACAGTTAAGGTAGACCAGCGGCTTGTCGGCGCGCGGCGAGGCTTCATGGATTGCTTTCGCCACCAGCTCTTTACCGGTGCCGGTTTCGCCGCCAATCAGCACGTTGAGATCCGAAGGCGCTACAATGGCGATCTCTTTTTTCAGCTGCACCATCCCTTGCGACAGGCCGATCATCTCGCTGCGCGTGATCTGTTCAAACGCTGCGGGCGCACCGGGCAGCATGTTCTGCCGCTCCAGCTCCTCAATCAGCAACGCGTTATTAAGCGCGCCTGCCGCCAGCGCGGCAACCAGCCGCAGCTCCTCATCGCTGAAGGCGTCAAACTGATCCGGCGACATGCCATCAAGCGTCAGTGCGCCAATCAGGTTCTGCCCGGCAAACAGCGGCAGGCCGACGCAGGCATGCACTTTGAGTTTCTCCTGGCCGGGGATCAGGCCATCGTAGGGATCGGGCAGATCGCTGTCGGCGGGAAAGCGCACCACATCCCCGGCGCGGGCAATCGCTTCCAGCCGCGGGTGGCCTTCAAGGGTAAAGCGCCGCCCGAGCACATCCTGCGCCAGGCCGTCGATCGCCAGCGGGATAAACTGCCGCGCCTCGTAGCGCAGCAGCGCCGAAGCGTCACACGCCAGCACCTGCCGCAGGGTGGTAATCAGCCGCTGAAAACGATCCGCGTGCCCGATCCCGCTTTGCAGCTCAATGGCGATGCCCGCCAACACATTCAGGGAAAAACTCATTCTGGCCTCACTGTCATTTTGACCATGAATAGTGTCATATTGACTGTATTTATCATAGTCATAATGACATTATGATTTTGAATGGATTTTAAAAAATATATCAATATCAAAATGATAAAAAGCTGGCACGCCTCTTGATATAGCCATGTATCACATTGAGAAACTGCACAGGACTACGATCATGGCGATTCATGTAAAAAACAATATTCACTGGGTTGGACAACGCGACTGGGAAGTTCGTGATTTTCACGGCACCGAATACAAAACCCTGAAGGGCAGCAGCTATAACAGCTACCTGATCCGCGAGGGTAAAAACGTGCTGATTGACACCGTCGATCACAAATTCAGCCGCGAGTTCGTGCAGAACCTGCGCGGCGAGATCGATCTGGCGATGATCGACTACATCGTGATCAACCACGCCGAAGAGGATCACGCAGGCGCGCTGACGGAGCTGATGTCGCATATCCCCGATACGCCGATCTACTGTACACATAACGCTATCGACTCGATTAACGGTCACCATCACCATCCTGAATGGAATTTCCATGTGGTGAAAACCGGCGATACGCTGGATATCGGCAACGGCAAACAGCTGATCTTTGTCGAAACGCCAATGCTGCACTGGCCCGACAGCATGATGACCTACCTGACCGGCGACGCGGTGCTGTTCAGCAATGACGCCTTTGGCCAGCACTACTGCGACGAGCATCTGTTCAATGATGAGGTGGATCAGGCCGAGCTGTTTGAGCAGTGCCAGCGCTACTACGCCAATATCCTCACCCCCTTTAGCCGACTGGTAACGCCGAAAATTACCGAGATCCTCGGCTTTAACCTGCCGGTAGAGATGATTGCCACCTCCCACGGCGTGGTGTGGCGCGATAACCCGACACAGATCGTTGAGTTGTACCTGAAATGGGCGGCGGATTATCAGGAAGATCGCATCACCATTTTCTACGACACCATGTCGAACAACACCCGCATGATGGCCGACGCCATCGCCCAGGGAATTACCGAAGTCGATCCGCGCGTGGCGGTGAAAATCTTCAACGTCGCGCGCAGCGATAAAAACGACGTGCTCACCAATGTTTTCCGCTCCAAAGGGGTTCTGGTCGGCACCTCGACGATGAACAACGTAATGATGCCGAAGATCGCCGGGCTGGTCGAAGAGATCACCGGCCTGCGTTTTCGTAATAAGCGCGCCAGCGCCTTTGGCTCCCACGGCTGGAGCGGCGGCGCGGTCGATCGCCTCTCGACGCGTTTGCAGGATGCCGGGTTTGAGATGTCCCTCAGCCTGAAAGCGAAATGGCGCCCGGATGTTGACGCGCTGGAGATCTGCCGCCAGCACGGGCGTGATATCGCCCGCCAGTGGACGCTCGCCCCGCTGCCGGAGCCGCTCAGCCAGCCCGCCGCGCAAGCCGCCTGCGGCTGCGCAGAATCAGCCGCCGATCTCGGCCCGCGTATGCAGTGCAGCGTCTGCCAGTGGATTTATGACCCGCAAACAGGGGAACCGATGCAGGATGTCGCGCCGGGTACGCCATGGTCTGAAGTGCCGGATTCCTTCCTCTGCCCGGAGTGTTCGCTGGGTAAAGAGGTATTTGACGAACTGGCAGTGGAGGCAAAATGAGCGCCGGGATTGTGATTATCGGCTCGGGCTTCGCCGCCCGCACGCTGGTGAAAAATATCCGCAAGCTGGACAGCCACATGCCGCTGACGCTGATTGCCGCCGACGGCATGGAAGAGTACAGCAAGCCGGAACTGAGCCATGTGCTAAGCCAGGCGCAGCGCGCTGAAGATCTGATCCGCCAGACGGCGGGCGACTTCGCCGAGCAGTTCAACGTGCGCCTTTTCCCCTACACCTTTGTCACCGCCCTTGATCCCCACGCCCAGCGGGTGAAGAGCGCCGACAGAAGCTGGCAGTACGACAAACTGGTGCTGGCGACCGGGGCGAAAGCGTTTGTGCCGCCGCTGCCGGGGCGTGAAATGATGCTGACGCTCAACAGTTTGCAGGAGTATCACGCCTGCGAAGAGCAGTTGCATGCGGCGAAGCGGGTGCTGATTGTGGGTGCCGGGCTGATTGGCTGTGAGCTGGCGATGGATTTTCAGCGCGCGGGCAAAACCGTCACCCTGCTGGATAACGCCGCCAGCATCCTGCCGGCGCTGATGCCGCCGGAGGTGAGCGCTCGTCTGCAACACTGCCTGACGGCAAGCGGCGTGCGCCTGCTGCTCACCTCCAAACTGGCGCGGCTTGAGGCTCAGGAGAGCGGTATACGAGCGCAGCTGGATGATGAGCGCGTTGTTGATGCCGATGTGGTGGTTGCCGCCACCGGCCTGGTGCCGCACACCGCGCTGGCGCAGGCCGCCGGGCTGGAGACCCGGCGCGGGATTGTTGTCGACGCAATGCTGCAAACCAGCCATCCGCATATCTTCGCGCTGGGGGACTGCGCCGAGATTAATGGTCAGGTGCTGCCCTTCCTGCAACCGATCCAGCTCAGCGCCATGACGCTGGCGAAAAACCTGACCGGCAGCCTGTCGCAACTGACGCTCCCGCCGATGCTGGTGAAGGTGAAAACGCCGTTAATGCCGCTGCATCTGGCGGGGGAAACCTCACGCGCCGACCTGCGCTGGCGCATCACGACTGATGCCACAGGCATGGTGGCGAAAGGGGTCGACGACGCCGACAAGCTGCGCGCGTTTGTGGTCAGTGAAGATCGCATGAAAGAGGCCTTTGCGCTGCTGAAGGCGCTGGGGCAGTAGCCCGCGCGGCCGCCACCAGCCCCTGGCCGAAGGCGATGCCGCCATCCCCGGCCGGAAGCTGGTGGGGAAAGAGCAGCGTGAAATCGGCCAGGTAGTGCTGTAAGCGGGCTTTCAGCAGGCGGTTATGCAGCACGCCGCCGCTGAACACCAGCGTCGTAATGCCGCGTTTGCAGGCCTGCCCGCGCGCAAGCCCGGCAAAGCCGTGCGCCAGCACATCGTGGAATGCCCACGCCCGCGCGGAGGGTAGAGCCTGCCAGCCCAGCCACGTCTGCCAGAAGGTTGCCAGATCGAGCCGGTTCCCGCAAAGCGGCATCTTCACCGGGTGCTCAAGATTTTCCGCTTTTGCCGCCAGCACTTCCAGCTGGCAGGCGGCCTCCCCTTCATAGCTAAGCGGCTCTGGCGCACAGCCGAGCGCGCAGGCCACGGCGTCGAAAAGACGCCCGCAGGATGAAGCCAGCGGCGCGTTAATGCCGCGCGCGATTGCTCGCTCCAGCACCGGCCAGTTCTGCTGTTGGATAAGTGCCGTTTCCGGGTAATCCTGCCACCTTTCAACAAAAGCCAGCATCTGTGCCAGCAAGTTGCGCCACGGCTGGCGAGCCGCGAGATCGCCCCCCGGCAGCGCCACCGCCGGCAGGCCGCCAAGGTGCTCGCAGTCGCGGTAGTTGACCCGCAAACACTCCCCGCCCCACAGCGCACCGCCCTCACCCATGCCGATGCCATCAAGGGTTATGGCAATCACATCCCCGCCGTCGAGCGGCCAGCCATGCTCGCCAAGGCAGGCCGCGGCGTGGGCGTGGTGATGCAGCACGGTATGAAGCGGCAGACCGGTGCGCTGCGCCCAGCTACGGGAGCGGTAAGCCGGGTGCGCGTCCACCACCACCTGCTGAGGGGTGAAATCGTAGATCTGCTGTATCAGGCACAGGGCGTTTTGCCACTGCACCTCAACGCCCTCATCGGTTAAATCGCCGAAATGTTGCCCCGGCACGGCGCTGTCGCCGCGCAGCAAGCAGAAGGTGTTTTTCATCTGCGCGCCGACGCAGAGCAGCGGCGGAATATCACGAAAGCCCGGCGGCAACGGCAGCGCATCGGGCACATAGCCTCTCGCGCGGCGCAGCATCTCGCCGCTCGCCCGCACCACCGAGTCATCCATGCGTTGCACAATCTCGCGATTATGCAGCAGGAAACCGTCGACTAACGACGCCAGTTCAGCCTGGGCGGCAGCGTTGGTGAGTGCGGGCGGTTTACCGCTGAGGTTGCCGGAAGTCATCACCAGCGGGCGTTGTAACGCCTGTGCCAGCAGATGCTGCACCGGGTTTGCAGGCAGCATCACGCCAGTCTCATCAAGCCCTGGCGCAATCGCCTCACAGAGGCCGCTGACGCTTGCGCTTTCCACCAGCACAATCGGCGCCGCGGGCGTAGCCAGCAGGCGCTGCGCTTCAGGGGAGAGGCCATCGCTTGACGCCAACATCACCGCCAGCGGCTTGGTCGGGCGCTGTTTTCGCGCGCGCAGGTAGCGCACGGCGGCCTCGTTGCCCGCATCGCAGACCAGATGGAAGCCGCCAATGCCTTTCACCGCCACCACGCCGCCGCTTTTGATCAGCGCCACAGCCATCTGCAACGCCTCTTCGCCCGCCGCCCGGTAGCTCGCATCATGCCAGCTCAGCTGCGGCCCGCACTCACCGCAGGCCACCGGCTGGGCATGAAAACGCCTGTCCAGCGGGTTACGGTACTCCGCTTCGCACTCCGGGCAGAGGGGAAACGCCGCCATCACTGTCAACGGGCGGTCATAGGGCATAGCGTTGATAATGGTGAAACGCGGCCCGCAGTGGGTGCAGTTGGTAAAGGGGTAACGGTAGCGGCGCCCGGCGGGGTTGAACATCTCCGCCAGGCAATCAGGGCAGGTTGCGGCATCGGGGACAATCTGCGTATCCATTGCCCCGCCCGCGCTGTCGCGGATGGTGAAGGCCTGCGGTAAAACAGGCCAGTGAAAGGGGTGCTGCTCAATGCGATCGATGCGCGCCAGCGGCGGGCAGCGCTGGTGCAGAAGGCGGAGAAAGGCCTGCGCGTCGCCAGCGAGGCGTATCTCTACGCCCTGCGCGTCGTTACAGACATCGCCTTTCAGCGCCAGCTGTTGCGCCAGCTGCCAGACAAAGGGGCGGAAGCCCACCCCCTGCACTTTTCCGTAAACGCGTAAGCAAACCCCAGGGCTTTGGCTCATATCATCATTGCAGCGCCGCATCGCGCAGGCGCGTCTTCATCTGTTGATAGGTGCGCTGAGTGTACGCTTCGGCCCAGGGCTGATCGTTGATCGCACTCACCCGTACCGCGCAATATTTGGTCTCCGGCGTTTTCGATATCGGGTCGAGATTATCCTGCGTCAGCTCGTTACAGGCCCCGATCCACCACTGGTAGGTCATATAGACGCTGCCCTGGTTGATGCGCTCGCTGACATCCGCGCGGGTGATCACCTTCCCGCGACGCGACTCCACCCACACCAGCTGACGGTCACTGATGCCAAGCGCATCGGCATCCTGCGGGTTGATCTGCACAAAGCCCGGCTCATCGGCGAGGGTTTGCAGCGCCGCACAGTTGCCGGTCATTGAGCGGCAGGAGTAGTGCCCCACTTCGCGCACGGTACAGAGCACCAGCGGAAATTCGCTGTCCGGGCGCTCGGCGGGCGCGCGCCACGGTGCGGCGAAGAGGTGGCCTTTGCCATCCGGCGTATCAAACTTATTGTCGTGGTAGAGGTAAGGCGTGCCAGGGTGATCGAGCGTCGGGCAGGGCCACTGAACATGGCCCATATCGCCCATCTTCTCGTAGGTGACGCCGTAAAAGAGCGGGCAGAGTTCGCGCAGTTCGTCCCAAATCTGCTGATTGTTGTCATAGTGCATCGGGTAGCCCATTTCGGTGGCGATCAGGCTGATAATCTCCCAGTCACGTTTGACGTTGTAGGTCGGCTCAATCGCTTTTTCGAAGCGCTGGAAACCGCGGTCGGCGCAGGTAAAGACGCCGCCATGCTCGCCCCATGAGGTGGCGGGCAGCAGCACGTCCGCCTGCTCGGCGGTTTTGGTCATAAAGATGTCCTGCACCACGATAAAGTCGAGAGCCTCAAAGCCTTTGCGCACCAGGCCCAGGTCCGCTTCAGTCTGGAGCGGATCCTCACCCATGATGTAGTAGGCTTTCACTTTCCCCTCCAGCGCCAGGTGCGGCACTTCGGTAATGCGCACGCCCACCTGGTCATCCATCAGCGCGGGATCGATTCCCCAGGCAGCGGCGAATTTTGCCCGTACCTGCGGGTCAACCACATCCTGATAACCGGGGAACTGGTTCGGGATGACGCCCATATCGCACGCGCCCTGCACATTGTTTTGCCCGCGCACCGGGCCGACGCCGACATGTTCGCGGCCGAGGTTGCCGGTGAGCAGCGCGAGGCTCGATAACCCTTTCACCACATCGACCGCCTGACCAAACTGCGTGACGCCCATGCCCCACATAATGGTGGCAGAGGGCGCAGCGGCAAAGGTGCGCATCGCCTGGCGCACCTGTTTTGCCGGCACGCCTGTCAGGTGCTCCACCGCTTCCGGCGCGTACTCTTTCACCGTTTCCCGGTAGGCGTCCAGCCCGGTGGTAAAGCTGGCGACATAATCTTTGTCATACAGCTCCTCTTCGAGCAGCACATACCCGAAGGCGTTGACCAGTGCCATATTGCAGCCATTTTTCAGTTGCAGATGCTGGTCGGCGATGCGCGCGGTCTCGATTCGACGTGGGTCGCAGACGATAATTTTCGCGCCATTTTGCCGCGCTTTAATCACTCTTCGCGCCACAATCGGGTGTGAATCGGCGCAATTGTAGCCAAAAATCAGCAGGCAACGGGAGTTTTCAATATCGCTGATGGAGTTGCTCATCGCGCCGTTACCCAGAGTCTCCTGCAACCCGGCAACAGAGGGGCCGTGGCAGACGCGGGCGCAGCAGTCGACGTTGTTGGTGTTAAGCACGCCGCGGGCGAACTTCTGCATCACATAGTTAGTTTCGTTCCCCGTCCCGCGTGATGAACCGGTGGTCATAATGGCGCGCGGGCCAAACTGGGCTTTGATTTCGCCAAGGCGCTTCGCGGTGTAGCGGATCGCCTCATCCCAGCTGACCGGGGTGAGCTTGTCCCCTTTCTGATAGCGGATCATCGGTTGCGTCAGGCGCGGGGTGAGCAGCCTGGTGTCGTTGAGGAAATCCCAGCCGTAGTAGCCTTTCAGGCAGAGTTCATTCTGGTTGGTATGGCCGTCGGCGGCTTCCGCGCGGATGATTTTTCCGTCATCAACAACCAGTTTCAGTTTGCAGCCCGCGCCGCAATATGGGCAAACACTTGTGATCTTCTTCATCAGTAACAGACCTGTTAAAAGTGAAAGTAAAGGGGTTAGAAGGTAATGGAGAGGGAGCTGTCGAGCGCAGCGCGACGCCGTTTATCCGCGCTCATCTGCTCCAGCACATTACGATCGATGCAGACCAGCGCCTTGGTCGGGCAGGCCTGAATGCAGGCCGGGCCGCTCTCGCTGTGGTGGCAGAGATCGCACTTGTTGGCTTCCGCTTTTTCCGCGCGCACGTTGAGGCCCGCGCCGCTGTGGCGAATAACCGGACGCACGACCACCTCCATCGCGCCATAGGGGCAGGCCACCACGCAGGTTTTGCAGCCGATGCAGCGCTCCTGTATCACATGCACAAAACCTTCGTCGCGGCGGATGGCGCCGTTCGGGCAGACATTGGCGCAGGGCGCGTCTTCGCACTGACGACACATGGTCGCCGTCGACACATTGACGCCTTTCACCACGTGAATACGCGGCAGAAAGGTTTCCGGGGTGAGCGCCGCGCAATCGCGATCCGCCTGATGGGAGACCACGCAGGCCACCTCACAAGTACGGCAGCCAATGCATTTTGCGGCGTCGGCCATAATAAATCGGTTCATCATTTTCTCCAGCTGAGAGCCTTGTCCCGCTGAAGTATTCATAAAGCGTGCCACTTTTTAAGTGGCTGAATTTAATGATGTTAGTAAAAGCGCAGCGCTGTCATCGACAGAAGTGTCGATGACGGCTGACACCTCAGGCGCCGGGGCCGCTGGTGATGGAGTCGCGCAGGATCAACTCGCCGGGAAAGGTGGTTTGCAGGGTAAAGTCGCCGCCATCGAGCATAAAGATCAGGCGGTTGATGGTCTCTTTGATCATGCCGGTGACCGGGATTTTGACGCTGGAGAGCGCCGGTACGGTGAAGGGAGCCATGGCGATATCATCAAAGCCCACCACGGAAACCTGGCCGGGTATGGCGATGCCGCTGTCATGTAGCTGTTTGATAGCGCCCACTGCCATATCGTCGTTGCTTGCCACCAGTGCGCTGAAAGAGACCTTGCGCTCCAGCAGTTCACGCACGCCGAGCGCGCCGCTTTGCGGTGTCCATTTCCCTTCAACAATCAATTCGTTACGCACCGTGATGCCCTGCTGTTGCAGCGCATCTTTGTAGCCGGATAAACGCTCAATGCCGGTGGGCGAATCGAGCGAGCCGGTGATCAGCGCAATATCGCGATGGCCGCGCGCAATCAGTGCTGAGACCGCCTGCTGGCTGGCAGCATGCTGATCGCAAAAGACGCAGTGGCTGAGGTTTTTGCGCAGGCGACGGTTGAGCACCACAATCGGCTGAGGGTGGCTGTCAATAATCGCATCCAGCTCGTCGACGCTGAGAAAACGGGGGTAGATGATGATGGCGTCGCAGCGCAGATCGAGCAGATACTGAATCGCCTGACGCTCCTCTTCCGCGCTGTGTTTACCGTCTGCCAGCAGCAGCTGACGCCCTCTGTCTTCGGTCATGCGCGCCGCATGGGAGAGCAGTTCGCTGAAGTAGACGCCGTGATAAAGGGTGTTAGTCACCACTAATCCCAGCGTCTGGGTGGTGCTGCTGGCAAGGCTGCGCGCCAGCAAGTTTGGCCGGTAGCCGCTCTCGCTAATGGCCTGAAAGACGCGGGTTTTTGTCTCTTCACTGACATAGCCTTTGCCCGTCAATACCCGTGAAACCGTGGCTTTCGACACCCCTGCCCGCTTCGCCACCTCCTGCATTGTCGCCATCTGTCCTGCTCCTGCAAATGTCCTGTGGCGAAGTGTACTTCAGCCTCGAGGCGTATTGAAACAGTTAACCATCCGGCAAAAAGCGCGCGTTTGTGCTTATCCGGTGATCTCCATCACGCTTTGAAAAAGTGCTCAATTTTAGATCTTGTTTCACCCGCATAAACTCATCATGATTTTGTGGAACCGGTTACCTATTTCATGTTTCATCGCCGCCTGGGCGTGCGATAAGTCATTACCCTATTGATTAAACAGGATAAAAAACAATGGCTAAGAACTATGCGGCGCTTGCCCACTCGGTGGTGGATGCGCTGGGCGGTGTCGATAACATTGCCGCCGTAACGCACTGCATGACGCGCCTGCGCTTCGTGGTGAAAGATGAAACGCGCATCGACAGCGCGACGCTGAAAAGCATCAGCGGCGTGATGGGCGTGGTACGCAACGACAACCAGTGCCAGGTGATTATCGGTAACACGGTTTCGCAGGCGTTTCGTGAAGTAGTGAGCCTGCTGCCGCAGAATATGCAGCCCGTTGAGACGCAGACCAAACAAAAACTCACCCTGCGCCGCATCGGCGCGGGCATTCTCGATGCGCTGATTGGCACCATGTCACCGCTGATCCCGGCGATTATCGGCGGCTCGATGGTCAAACTGCTGGCAATGGTGCTGGAGATGTCCGGCGCGCTGCCCAAAGGCTCCTCCACCCTGACCATCCTGACGGTGATTGGCGACGGGGCCTTCTTCTTCCTGCCGCTGATGGTGGCTGCCTCGGCGGCGGTAAAATTCAAAACCAACATGTCGCTGGCGATCGCTATTGCCGGTGTGCTGGTACACCCGAGCTTTATTGAGCTGATGGCCAAAGCGGCGCAGGGCGAGCACGTCGAGTTTGCGCTGATCCCGGTGACCGCGGTGAAATATACCTACACGGTGATCCCGGCGCTGGTGATGACCTGGTGCCTCTCCTACATTGAGCGCTGGGTCGATCGCATCACCCCGGCGGTGACGAAAAACTTCCTTAAGCCGATGCTGATTGTACTGATTGCCGCGCCGCTGGCGATTGTGCTGATTGGCCCGCTCGGCATCTGGATCGGTAGCGCCATCTCCGCACTGGTCTACACCATTCACGGCTATCTCGGCTGGCTTTCGGTTGCCATTATGGGCGCGCTGTGGCCGCTGCTGGTAATGACCGGTATGCACCGCGTCTTTACGCCCACTATCATTCAGACCATTGCCGAAACGGGCAAAGAGGGGATGGTGATGCCGTCGGAAATCGGCGCGAACCTCTCCCTTGGCGGCTCGTCGCTGGCGGTGGCGTGGAAAACGAAAAACCCGGAGCTGCGCCAGACGGCGATGGCGGCGGCGGCCTCGGCGATCCTCGCCGGGATCTCCGAACCGGCGCTCTACGGCGTGGCGGTTCGCCTGAAACGTCCGCTGATCGCCAGCCTCATCAGCGGCTTTATCTGCGGTGCGGTGGCCGGTATCGCCGGGCTTGCCAGCCACTCGATGGCGGCACCGGGGTTATTTACCAGCGTGCAGTTCTTCGATCCGGCAAACCCGATGACCATTGTCTGGGTGTTTGGCGTGATGGCGCTGGCGGTGGTGCTGTCGTTTGTGCTGACGCTGCTGCTCGGCTTTGAGGATATTCCGGTCGAAGCGGAGAAAAACGCACCGACGGCGCCGCCGGTAACGGTAAAAGAAGCACAAGCCTGATTAATAGAGCGAGGTAACGCATGGCTGTTTTTCCGCAAGGATTTTTATGGGGCGGCGCACTGGCCGCCAACCAGTCGGAAGGGGGATATCTGGAGGGCGGCAAAGGGCTGACCACCGTCGATATGATCCCGCATGGCGCGAACCGTCTGGCGGTGAAACTCGGGCAGGAGAAGCGTTTTTCCCTGCGCGACGATGAGTACTACCCCAGCCATGAAGCGATCGATTTTTACCATCGCTACAAAGAGGATATCGCTCTGATGGCGGAGATGGGCTTTACGGTGTTCCGCACCTCGATTGCCTGGAGCCGCCTCTATCCGAAAGGCGACGAGTTAACGCCGAATGAAGAGGGAATCGCCTTCTATCGCGCGGTGTTTGCCGAGTGCAAAAAGTACAATATCGAACCGCTGGTGACGCTGTGCCACTTCGATGTGCCGATGCACCTGGTGACGGAGTATGGCTCCTGGCGCAACCGCAAGATGGTGGAGTTTTTCACCCGCTATGCGCGCACCTGTTTTGAAGCCTTCGACGGGCTGGTGAAGTACTGGCTCACCTTCAACGAAATCAACATTATGCTGCACAGCCCCTTCTCCGGGGCCGGACTGGTGTTTGAAGAGGGCGAAAACCAGGATCAGGTGAAGTACCAGGCCGCGCACCATGAACTGATTGCCAGCGCGCTGGCGACCAAAATCGCCCATGATGTGAACCCGCAAAACCAGGTGGGCTGCATGCTGGCGGGCGGTAACTTCTACCCCTACTCCTGCAAACCGGCCGATGTCTGGACGGCGCTGGAGAAGGATCGCGAAAACCTCTTCTTTATCGATGTGCAGGCGCGCGGCAGCTACCCGGCCTACTCCGCCCGCGTATTCCGCGAGAGAGGGGTGCAGATTGTTAAAGAAGATGGCGATGACGACATCCTGAAAAACACCGTCGATTTTGTCTCCTTTAGCTACTACGCTTCGCGCTGCGCCTCGGCCGAGATGAACGCCGCCAACACCAGCGCGGCGAATATCGTTAAATCCCTGCGCAACCCGCATGTTGAGGTGAGCGAATGGGGCTGGGGCATCGATCCGCTTGGCCTGCGCATCACCATGAACATGATGTATGACCGCTATCAGAAGCCGCTCTTTTTGGTAGAGAACGGGCTGGGGGCGAAAGATGAGGTCGATGCCAACGGCGAGATCCATGACGATTACCGCATCAGCTACCTGCGCGAGCATATCCGCGCGATGGGCGATGCGATTGAAGATGGTATTCCGGTGATGGGTTACACCAGCTGGGGCTGCATCGATCTGGTGGCAGCTTCCACCGGCGAGATGAGCAAACGCTACGGCTTTGTCTATGTCGACCGCGACGACCAGGGCAACGGCACGCTGGCGCGCAGCCGCAAGAAATCCTTCTGGTGGTATAAGAAGGTGATCGCCAGCAACGGCGCGGATCTCGACTGATCCTGACGGCAGCGAAGCTATCGGTTTTCGCTGCCGTTTTATTTCACATATTCCTGGTTTTCCTGCCCGTAACGTGACAACGCTCACATCTATGCCAGGCTTAAACACGTGTCTACATAACGTTTAAGGAGCAAGCATGGCAGAGCAAAACACTAAACGACCTTTAGCGCCGCACTACCCGACCCCTCCTTTTGCCGAGCAACCGCAAACGCCGCCTGGCCTTGCCAGCAAGATGATCCCGGTGCCGGATCATGGCGAAACCAGCTATCGCGGTTCTGGCCGTTTGACCGGACGTAAAGCGCTGATCACCGGGGGTGACTCTGGTATCGGGCGCGCTGTCGCCATCGCCTATGCCCGTGAAGGGGCCGACGTGGCGATTAACTATCTGCCGGAAGAGGAGTCCGATGCGGCAGAAGTGATCAAACTGATTGAAGCGGAAGGCCGCAAAGCAATTGCCATTCCCGGCGATATCCGCTCTGAAGCCTTCTGCCAGCAGCTGGTAGAGGATGCCGTTAAAGGCCTTGGCGGGCTGGACATTCTGGTTAACAACGCCGGTCGCCAGCAGTTCAACGAATCGATCCTCACCCTGTCGACGGAAGATTTCGACGCCACCTTTAAGACCAACGTCTATGCGATGTTCTGGATCACCAAAGCGGCGGTGAAACACCTGCCGGAAGGGGCGAGCATCATCAATACCTCTTCGGTGCAGGCCTATCAGCCAAGCCCGATCCTGCTTGATTACGCCCAGACCAAAGCGTCGATTGTGGCCTTTACCAAATCCCTGGCGCAGCAGCTGGGTGAGAAAGGGATTCGCGTCAATGCCGTGGCACCGGGCCCTTACTGGACTCCGCTGCAATCGAGTGGCGGCCAGCCACAGGAGAAAGTGCAGCAGTTTGGTGCCAGCGCACCGCTGAAACGCCCGGGCCAGCCGGTTGAGATTGCGCCGCTGTACGTTACGATGGCGTCGCCGGAAAGCAGCTACAGCTCCGGCCAGGTATGGTGCTCCGACGGGGGTACCGGCACATTGTAAGGATTGCCACAATCCTGCATCTCGTGGTCGCCGCCCGGCGGCCACGTCCGCTTCTCCCCTCCTCTCAACAGGACACAACAGACCGTGAAGAACGCGCAATACACCTCTCCCGTGCGGGAAAATGGCTTTGTCGAGGCGGGCGATTATGCGGCTATCGGCGAAGGCCGCTCCGTGGCGCTGATTGCGCCGGATGGCTCGATTGACTGGTGGTGCGCGCCCAATCTCGACTCGGCCCCGCTGTTTGACCGTCTGCTCGACCCGAGTATCGGCGGTTTTTTTCAGCTTGAGCCGGATGCGCCCTACAGCATGACGCGGCGCTATCGCGATGACAGCAACGTGCTGGAAACCACTTTCACCACCGACAGCGGCAAAGTGCTGATCACCGAATCGATTAACAGCACGCTGGCGGGCCGCCTGCCGTGGAGCGAACTGGCGCGGCGCGTCGAAGGCGTTGAGGGCCGCGTGACGATGAAGCTCTCCCTGCGCTTTGGCACGCGGGCAGAAACCTGCTCGCCGTGGCTTAACGAAACCGCTCACGGCAATGTCTACCATATTGCCGATCTGATGGCGATGCTGCGTACCAGCGAGGATGTGGCGATCGTCGATGTTGATGATGAGCAGATCCACGGTATCTTTACGACCTCACCTGAGAGCCGCACGTTGGTGGCATTACTAGTGACGGAGAAGGAGCCGCTGGCGGTGCCGGATCTGGCGGCGATTGATGAGCGGATCGAGACCAGCCACACCGCGTGGGTCGACTGGTCAAAAAGCCTCAGCTACCGCGGGGCGTATGAGAATCATGTCGGACGCTCGGCGCTGGCGCTGAAGTTTCTCTGGTATTCGCCGACCGGTGCGCTTGCCGCAGCGGCAACGACGTCGATTCCGGAAGGGGTCGGCAAAGAGAAAAATTATGACTACCGCTATGCCTGGGTGCGCGATGCCTGCCTGATTATTAAAGCCTTCGCCTTTCTCGGCGCGCTGGAGGAGTGCAAGGCCGCCTTCTCGTGGTTATCCAAAACGATTATTCGCCACGGTGTGCGGCTGCACGCCTGCTATACGCTGGAGGGCGAAGCGGTGCCCGCCGAGACCTATCCGCCGCTGCGCGGTTACAAAGATTCGCGCCCGGTGCGCGTCGGCAATAACGCCCGCGATCAGCTCCAGCTGAGTATGTATGGCGACATGCTGGCGACGGCGCAGCTGTTTGTTAACGCCGGACACGTGCTGGATCTGCGTACGTCACGTTTACTGGGCGAACTGGCGAACTGCTGCGCCGATCACTGGCGGCAAAAGGATTGCGGCATCTGGGAACTGCCCGAGCACCAGCACTATACTCACTCCAAAATGGCCTGCTGGCTGGCGCTCGACCGCGCGGTGGAGATGGCGCGCGAGAAGCATATTGAGCCGACCTGGGTGGGCCGCTGGGAGCGCGAGCGCGACCGCATTCGCGACTGGGTTGAGGAGCACTGCTGGTCGGAGCGCAAACAGGCCTACCTTTTTTACCCGCAAAGCGAGGATCGTCTCGATGCGTCGCTGGCGCTGGTACACCGCTATGGCAACAGCGTTAATCCGCAGCGCATGTTATCCACCTACCGCGTGATCCGCGAAGAGTTGGGCGACGGCTGCGCCATGACCTACCGCTACAGCGGCGTGCAGGAGGAGGAGAACACCTTCGTCGCCTGTTCGTTCTGGCTGGCGGAGGCCTGGGCGGCGATGGGCGAGATCGAGTGCGCGAAAACCGCGATGGAGGAGATCCTCGAGTGCATCTGCGATAAAGGCAACGTCGAAACCTTCAACGAGATGTTCGACGTGCGCACCGGGAAATGGAGCGGCAACCTGCCGCAGGGGTTGAGCCATCTGGCGCTGATCTGCGCCGCGCAGGCGATAACCGAGCATTCGTGAGAGGTTGATGCAGTTTGTTTTACAAACGATTCAGGTTGCGTAGGCCTGATAAGGCAAAGCCGCCATCAGGCAGTAATCTGCTGCATTGCCGGATGGCGGCTAACGCCTTATCCGGCCTACACACGATGCGAATTACGTAGGCCTGATAAGCGCAGCGCCATCAGGCAGCAATCGGCTGCAATGCCGGATGGCGGCTAACGCCTTATCCGGCCTACAGACGATTTGGCTTGCGTAGGCCTGATAAGCGCAGCGCCATCAGGCAGTAATCGGCTGCAATGCCGGATGGCGGCTAACGCCTTATCCGGCCTACAAATGCGACGACTTTGGGCGCGAATGGTGGGATTCGAGGCGGTTAAAGCTGGGGCCAGCACAGTGATTGGTGGCTGGATATGTTGCAACCGTCCACCGTAAAGCCATACGCGGTATAGCGCGGCAGCCTCAGATCTGAAATGCCACCCGTTTACCGGTGGGCAACGTAATATCAATGGTTAACTCGCCGCCCAGCGCCGCAACATAGCGTTTAAGGGTTGAGAGACGCGGATCGTTGCCCGGTTGCTCTATTTTTGCAAGCGTTGGCTGCTTCACCCCCATCAGGCTGGCAAGCTCCGTCTGGGAAATGTTCAACTCTTCACGAAGCTGGCTTAACACAATGCTGCGTCGTAACTCATCAACCCGCTCTTCAATGCGCGCCAGACTTTCAGGGCTTCGTTTCGCTAACAGTTCGTCTAAGGTTGCCATGATAACTCCTTATTTCGCATATGCTTGCTGAACTCAGCGTCGGCAATTTTAATCATCTCTTTATAAAACCGCTTCTCGTTGCCACCTGTTTTTCATAGCTTTTTTGCTATGGGAAAAAATTATAGCCTGCAAGCTATGCAAGCAAGATACCGTTGGTTATTTCACAAGCTCGTCGACATTTTTCTTCTCATCCTTGCACACCAAAAATCCTGAACAGTGCGCTGCTTCCCTCTTCGGTAATCGTCACTTCGCGGTAGCCCGGCGTGCGCTGCAGCCAGCCGCGCTGTTCGAAGGCGATAAGCAGCGCAGCACCGGCATCGCCGCCGAGATGAAAGCGGCGCTCGCTCCAGTCGAGGCAGGCGCTGCAAGGTTTACGCCGGGTGTGCGGGTCGAGCGCTACGCCGAGTTTCGCAAGCTCGCGCTTGCCGGTTTCGGTTACCGCATCGCCCGCGTCGGTTATCCACCCATCTCGCTTCATCACGCTGTAAATGCCAACGGCGATCTCGCCGGCAAGGTGATCGTAACAGGTACGCGCCCGGCGTAGCGCCTGCGGCGTGCGGGTGACGGGCGCTTTTGCGCCGCGCATCGACACCCCCATCATATTTTCCAGCAGCCCGGCGACGTCGCTGCCTGCCAGCCGGTAGTAGCGATGCCGCCCCTGCGAGACGCAGACCAGCAGCCCGCTGTTTAGCAGCTTGGTTAAGTGCGCGCTGGCCGTCGAGGCGGCGATATCGACCACCGCGCAGAGTTCCGTTGCGGTCCATGCTCGCCCATCCATCAGCGCGCAGAGCATCCGCGCGCGCGACGGCTCCGCCATGGCGCTGGCGATGGCGGCAAGAGCGCTCTCCAGCGCAGGCGGTGAATTGTCGGCAGGTAAACTCATGCTTTCGAAACGTCCCAATGTTGTGTCACCTCGTGCGCCAGTGGATCATTATCGGTGAGCAGGATCAAGCGATTATCGTGATCGCTGTACTGCACCTCAATGTTGATCCCGGCGTTTGCCAGCGCGCGCGCAATCTCACCCAACTCGCCCGGCCTCTCCTGCTTAAGCTTGCGGATAAGCGGCTTTCTGACGCTCTGCACCGCAAAGCCTGCCGCCTTCAGCACCTGCCCTGCGCGCTCACCCTCTTCCACCAGAAAATGAGCATGGCACTGCGCGTCGACGGTAAACACCCCGCCGCCCTCCAGACCGACGCCATTGCGACCCAGCGTTTCGCCAAGCGCCGCCAGCGCGCCGGGCGCGTTATCCAGCACAACGTGAAGATCGTACATATCAGGCTCTCCTGTCGGTCGAGGTGTAGTCGCGAAACACCTGCGCGACGCGAATGCGATAGAACGAAAAGATCGTGCGCTGCCCTTCCGCCTGCGCGGCCTGGTGCAGGACGTTTTGCTTCCAGGCGATCACCGCCGCCTCATCGCGCCACCAGGAGAGGGACAAAATCTTCCCCTCCGTGCTCAGGCTCTGAAAGCGCTCAATGGTGATAAAGCCGTCAATCTCCGCCAGCTGCGGCTTCAGCTCTGCGGCAAGCTGCAAATAGCGCGGCTGCTCGCCAGGCGCAATATCCGCTTCAAATAACACTGCGATCATAGGTCACTCCCTCTACTGTTCCGTCTCGCCAGTGTTATGCAGCGCCCAACGCGATGCTTCGCCTGGCAACGAAATGTCGCTGCACCCCCTCTTTTTTAGGAGTGATTCAGTTCGCACTTTTCCATGAAACCGGTTGCGGCAGAGCGTCACCAGGCTAGCATGAAACCGGTTTCACCCAGTTACACCTACTCAGTTTCCGATAATAAAAGGTAAATAAAAATGGCCGTTATCAGGGATTACAATAAGTTAGCGAGCGATATCCTGCGGGAGGTCGGCGGTGAAGAGAACATCAGCAACTTCTCCCGCTGCGCCACACGACTGCGCCTTGTCCTCAATGAAACGCCCGCCACGGCAAAAAACAACGTGCAGAGTTTGCCCGGCGTGATTGCGGTCGTTGAGAGCGGCGGTCAGTTCCAGGTGGTGATTGGCACCCACGTCGCCGATGTTTTTAACGCCCTGAGCGGCATGGTGAAAGAGCGCGGCGATAACGCGCCGCCACCCAAAACGCGCTGGCTTGATGCAGTGATCGCCACCATGTCGGCGGTATTTGCCCCGATCGTCTATATTCTTGCCGCCGCCGGGATTTTGCAGGGTTTGCTGATCCTGCTTGGCCTTGCGGATGCGGATATCAAGTCCACCGGCACCTTTGCGGTGCTCAACTTTATGTCCTGGACGCCGTTCGCCTTCCTGCCGGTGTTTATTGCTATCACCGCCGCGCGCCACTTTAAATGCAACCCGTTTATTGCCGTGCTCTGCTGCTGTGCGCTGATCAACCCCGAGTGGACGGCGCTGGCAGGCAAAATCGCCGCCGGTAACGAAGTGAAGTTCCTCTTCTTCCCGCTGGCGGAAACGGTTTATACCTCGTCGGTGCTGCCGCCGCTGTTCCTCGTCTGGGCGCTGTCGTGGTTTGAGCGCCGGGTGGAAAAATGGCTGCCGGAGGTGGTAAGCCCGCTCTTTACGCCGCTTATCTGCTTTGTAGTGATTGTGCCACTGACGCTGATTGTGATTGGGCCGCTGACCAGCTGGGCGGCGATTGGTGTGGCAAATGGCTATAACGCCCTGTTCCATGCCGCTCCGGCGCTGGCAGCCGCGATTATTGGCGGCGTCTGGCAGGTGATTGTGATTTTTGGCGTTCACTGGGGCATTACGCCGGTGATCATGGCCAACTTCGACACCCAGGGGTATGACTCCTTCCAGGCCTACCAGACCATCGCGGTGATTGGTCAGATGGCAGCGGTCTTCGGCGTGTTTATCAAAAGCCGTAACAAGCAGCTGAAAGCCACCTCGCTGTCGGCGGGCGTGACCGCCATTTTTGGTATTACCGAACCGGCGATTTATGGCGTTACGCTGCGCTTTAAAAAGCCCTTTATCTGCGGCTGTATTGGCGGTGCCATCGGCGCAGTTGTCGCCAGCCTGTTTGGCAGCCTCTATTATGCTTATGCCGCACTGCCGGGTCTCTTTACGCTGGTGAACGCCATCAGCCCCGATGCGCCGATGTCCTTTATTGGCGAACTGGCTGGTGCCGGGACGGCGATTGTGCTGACCGTGGTGATGGTGCAGTTTGTCGGTTTTGACGATCCGGTTGAAGAGACGCCCGCAGAGCAGAAACCGGCGACGGTTACCGTTGGCACATTGCAAATGCTCAGCCCGATTAAAGGCGAAGTGATTGCGCTGGAGAGCGTGAAAGATGAAGCGTTTGCCGGCAAAGTGCTGGGCGATGGCATCGCAATTGTCCCCGCCGAGGGGAAGGTCGTTGCGCCGTGCGATGCGCAGGTCGCGACATTAATTGACTCCCATCACGCTATCGGCCTGATCTGTGACAATGGCGCAGAATTACTGATCCATGTTGGCCTGAATACCGTTAATTTACAGGGGCAATACTTTACGCCGCTGGTGAAAGAGGGCGATCGGGTGACCGCAGGCACGCCTCTGCTGGCATTCGATAAGGCGAAAATTGAGCAGGCCGGGTATGATTTAACAACGCCGGTGCTGGTGGTGAACAGCGATGAGTTCACGCTTACTCACCATCAGTCACAAGGTGCCGTCACGGCGGGAGCGCCGCTGATGTCGCTGGCCTGACAAGAGAGATAACACGAGCGAGGATGAAGAATGGTAACGATACTGGATGTCGCACGGCTGGCAGGCGTCTCCAAAGCGACGGTATCGCGCGCGCTGAACGGCAAAGTCTTTGTCCGCGAAGAGGTTAAAGCCCGCATTATGCAGGCGATCGACGAAACGGGTTACAAGCCTAACCAACTGGCGCGCAACCTTGCCAATAACAAAACCAACTCCGTCGGTCTGGTGATCACTAACGGGCTCTACAACGGCCCGTTCTTCTCCAGCATGATTTACCACGCGGCGACAGACAGCGAAATGCACGGTCGTCAGCTGGTGCTGGCGGATGGAAAACACAGCGCGCAAGAGGAGCGCGACGCTATCGACCTGCTGCTGTCGCTGCGCTGTGAAGCGATCCTCATCTACCCGAAATACCTGACGGTCGACGAGCTGGACGAGATTATTGATACCAGCGAGACGCCGATTGTGGTGATCAACCGCGAGCTGACCCATCACCGCAGCCAGTGCGTCTTTGTTGACCACCGGCAGAGCAGTGAAAGGATGGTGGCCTATCTGCTGGCGCAGGGGCATACGCGTATTGCCTTTGTCGCCGGTTCGGAAGGTTCACCCACCGGTGACAGCCGCCTGGCCGGTTATCACCAGGCGCTGCGCAACGCCGGAATCGAGCCGGACCCGCAGCTGCTGGTGCGCGGCAGCTGGAGCACCGACAGCGGTTATGAGGCCGGGCGCGAACTGCTGGCGCGCAATGTGCCGTTCAGCTGCGTGCTGGCGGGGAATGACGATATGGCGATTGGCGTGGCAAAAGCGTGTCAGGAGGCCGGGCTGCGCCTGCCAGAGGATGTTTCCCTTGCCGGGTTCGATGATTCGGTGATTGGCAAATATTACAACCCGGCGCTCACCACCCTGCATGTGCCGATGGATGAGATGATCCGCCACGCGGTGGCGATCCTCTTGTTGCCGGACGAGACACCGCCGCGCGCCCATCAGGGGGAGTTGGTGTGCCGCGAGTCGGTGGTTAAAGTTGGGTAATGCCTGATGGCGCTACGCTTATCAGGCCTACGCAAACCGAATCGGTTGATAGCCTTGTAGGCCGGATAAGGCAGGAGCCGCCATCCGGCAATACCGCCGATTAATGCCTGATGGCGCTGCGCTTATCAGGCCTACGCAAACCGAATCGGTTGATAGCCTTGTAGGCCGGATAAGGCGAGAGCCGCCATCCGGCAATACCGCCGATTAACGCCTGATGGCGCTACGCTTATCAGGCCTACGCAGACCCAATCGGTTGATAGCTTTGTAGGCCGGATAAGGCGAGAGCCGCCATCCGGCAATACCGCCGATTAATGCCTGATGGCGCTGCGCTTATCAGGCCTACAAATACTTATCACGCCGGCAAATACCGAATCGTTTGCTACGCGCCGATGCTGTTTAATGTTTCCAGCGCCTCGTGCGGCAATACCAGCCGGGCGCTGGCGAGGTTCTCCTGCAAATGCTGCGGAGAGGAGGTGCCAGGAATCAGCAAAATATTGGGTGAACGCTGTAACAACCACGCCAGCGCCACCTGCATTGGCGTTGCATCAAGCTCCGCCGCCACCGCATTCAGCTCGCTCGATTGCAGCGGTGAAAAACCGCCAAGCGGGAAGAACGGTACAAAGGCGATCCCCTGCTCATTCAGACTGTCAATCAGCGCGTCATCCTGGCGGTTTGCCACGTTATAGAGATTCTGCACGCAGGCGATAGGCGTCATTTTCTGCGCATCCGCCACCTGTTTCGCCGTTACATTGCTCAGGCCAATATGTCGAATCAAGCCGCGATCTTTAAGCTTAATTAAGGTCTCCAGCGGCGCCTCCAGTGCCCCTTCCGCCGGGCCGTGAGCACTAAACATCGCGCGCAGGTTCACCACATCCAGCACATCGAGTTCGAGATTGCGCAGGTTATCTTCCACCGCGCGGGTCAGCTCTTCATCACTAAAAGCGGGCAGCCAGTTGGCTTTCTCATCGCGGCGCGCGCCAACTTTGGTGACAATCGTCAGATTATCCGGATAGGGATGCAGCGCCTGCTTAATCAATTTATTGGTGACGTGCGGGCCGTAAAAATCACTGGTATCAATATGGTTCACCCCAGCGGCCACCGCATCGCGCAGCACCTGCAGGGCGCGCGCTTCGTCGGCCGGCGGGCCAAACACGCCAGGGCCTGCGAGCTGCATTGCACCATAACCCAGACGACCCACTTCGTTGTCGCCCAGACGATAAGTCAGCGAAAGTTCAGACATAGCATTGCTCCTGTGTGTTAAGTCAGTCGATTGTAGGCGGCGCGTCTGAAGGCGGCAATGCACCTTTTGTGCGAAGGGTACAGGCCATCCTCAAGCCACGGATATATAACGCAATCGTTACAAGAAATGTCTACACTTGAGAAAACGGGCCCTATCGAGGATGTCATATGATTTTTCCAGCAATGCCAGTCAACGAAAAAGAGCGTCTGCACTCTTTATACATGATGGATCTGCTTGATAAAAAAGATGACGAACGCTTCGACCGCTTAACCCGCATGGCAAAAACCACCTTCGACGTGCCGATTGCGGTAATTAGCCTGCTCGATCGCGATCGCCAGTGGCTGCTCTCTCGCGGCGGCATCGATACCCATGAAACCCCGCGTAACCTCTCTTTTTGCGCCCACGCCATTCTCGAAGAGGGCGTCTTTATTGTGAAAGATACCCAGATGGATACGCGCTTTGCCGATAACCCGTTTGTCACCGGCGAGCCGTGGGTGCGTTTCTACGCCGGATGCCCGGTGCGTCTGCCGGATGGCGCCATTGCCGGTACCATCTGCATTATTGATACCTACCCGCGCCCCTTCTCCAGCGCGGAGATCAACACCCTGCTCGATTTCGCCGCCATCGTCGAAGATGAGTTTTTAATCCTCAGCATGGCGATGACCGATGCCCTGACCGGCATGCCCAACAGCCGCGGCTTTTACCGCTCCGGCGAGAAGCGCTTCACCTTGTCGAAAGAGCACAACACCCCCTTCAGCCTGCTCTATTTCAGCATCGACAACCTGAAGTCGATCAACGAAGTGCTGGGCAGCAAAGAGGGTGATGCAGTGGTGAAAACCTTCGCCAGCACGCTGACGAAATGCCTGCAGGAGCAGGATATCGCCGCGCGCATGGGTGGCGGGGAGTTTGCCGTGCTGCTCAGTAACAGCGCCGAGCACGATGTCGATGCCTTCCTCTTCGACCTGCAAACGCGAATGGACGCGCTGGAGGTGAGCGGCGGCAAAAACTACCACATCAACTACTCTCACGGCGTGATTGAGCAGGATGAGAAGTACACCACCCTGCGCGACATGCTGGAGGAGAGCGGCAAAGTGATGTACGCGGAAAAACGTCGCCGTTAAAGGGTGGCGAAACCGCCCTGCCCTTGCCAGCCCTCAAGCCGCTGATAGATCGTCTCTACCGCCGCCTTCACCGGCGGCGTCATCGGGTAGTAAAAGCCGACGATATCAGGCTGAATGCCGAGGAAAATCACCTCGCCGACATCCTCTTTCAGCTGATCGATCAGGTAGTTGAGCGGCATATTGTGGGTGGTCATCATAAACATCCCGGCGATGTCGTCCGGGTTAACCACGCGGATCTCGCCAGGGTTAAGCCCCATATCGGTGGCATCGACCAGCAGCAGCCGAGCCGGGCGCAAATCACGGATCGCGGCGACATCATTCTCCGGCGCACTACCGCCATCAATCACCCGCCACTCTCCGGCAGGTTTCGCGGCGCACATCTCCGCCAGCAGCGGGCCTGCGCCATCATCGCCCATCATGCTGTTGCCGACACAGAGTAAAACGTCAGTCACGTAACCTCCTGACCATCAGATAGATGGCGCTCTCCTGGTAAATATCATGCAGCATCGACAGCAGCTCGCGGCTCCACGCCTGCTGCGTTTCACTTTGCTGTGCCAGCGCGCGGTCAAACGCGTTCGCCAGCAGCATCACATGCGTACTGTCGATCACAATTTCGCCATAGCGCGGCACCCCTTCCATTTTTCGCCGCGCCTCGCTGCCCGCTTCAAGGGTGGCGATCCACGCCAGATAGTCGTCCCACGGGCAGGTGAGCGCCGCCTCCAGACAGTCGATCACCCCAAGATGGTGGCCGATAGCCAGACTGTAGTAGACCACCTGCTGCGCCTGCGGCGGCGTCGCCTCGTTTTCGTCAATAAATTTGCGCCGCAGCTGGCTAAAAACCACCGTTTCGCCCATCAGATTTGCGCCTCCTGCACCACCTGGTTGAGGTGGCTGACAATCTCCGTCAGGCGCGGATCGTTCTCCTGCGCCAGCCAGTTCATCACTTCATGCTCACCGAGGGTGCGCAGGCGCAGATAGTCATCGGCAATCTGGCGGCCATAGCGATAACCCGCCAGTCGGCGCGCGGTGCGATCCACTTTAACCCGCAGGGGCTGCACCATCTGCGGATGGAGGATCTCCGCCGGTTGATCGTCCTGCTCGCCGGGGAGACGAGCGTGAATTTTCTGCTCCAGCAGCCCGAGCGCCATCGCAAAGCCATACAGCGTGGCGGCGGGCGTCGGCGGGCAGCCGGGAATATAGACATCGACCGGCACGATCTTGTCCGTTCCGCCCCAGACGCAGTAGAGATCGTGGAAGATCCCGCCGCTATTGCCGCAGGCACCGTAGGAGATGCAGATCTTCGGATCCGGCGCCGATTGCCAGGCGCGTAACGCCGGGGAGCGCATCGCGCGCGTCACCGCACCGGTAAAAAGCAAAATATCGGCGTGACGCGGCGAGGGCACTACCTTGATACCGAAGCGTTCGGCGTCGAACAGCGGCGAAAGGGTGGCGAAAATTTCGATTTCACAACCGTTGCAACCGCCGCAATCCACGCGGTAGACGTAGGCTGAGCGTTTGATCTTCTTCAGCAGCGAGGCTTTCATGCTGGCGATGGACTCCTCCACCGTCATCGGCAGCGGAATGCCCTCTGCGTCGCGCGGTCCAATAAGCTGGCTCATCAGCTGGCCTCTCTCATATGGCGGGTCAATTCAATCCGGTCGGTTGGCACCAGGCACTGCTGGCGTTTACAGGCCGGGCAGGTTTCAAAGCTGGCGCGGTGAGCTTCGGCACGGGTGTCGCCGTTATGCGCCAGCAGCGCGATGGCGTAATCGATCTCTTTCTGCACGGCAAAGGGGCGCGCGCATTCGCGGCACTGGCACAGCTCAAAGCGCGACTGTTGCAGAAAGTCGGCCTTGTTCCACACCGCCAACTCATACTCCTGCGACAGGGTAATCGCCGCCGTCGGGCAGACCTCTTCGCAGCGGGCGCAGAAGATGCAGCGCCCGAGATTAAACTGCCAGGCCTGCTCGCCGGTGGCGAGATCGGTCTCTACCGTCAGCGCATTAGAGGGGCAGGCGTTGACGCACGCCGCACAGCCGATGCACTGCTGCGGGTTGTGCTGCGGCTTACCGCGAAAATTTTTATCAACCGGCATCGGTGACAGCGGATAGTCGCTTGTCGGCGTGCCGGTTTTGATCACTTTTTTGATAAAGGTAAACATGGCTTGCAACGCTCCTTCTATTTCAGCGGCGAGTGCTTACGCTCAATGCTGTAGCGCTCCAGCTCTTTGTAGGGCACCACCTGGCTCTTTTTCTTGCGCACATCCACCACCGTCATGCGATCGGTGCAGGAGTAACAAGGATCGAGGCTGCCGATAATCAGCGGCGCGTCAGAGACGGTATTGCCGCGCAGCATATAGCGCAGGGTTGGCCAGTTGGCGTAGGTCGCCGCGCGGCAACGCCAGCGGTAGAGTTTCTGGTTGTCGCCGGTCATGCTCCAGTGGATATCATCCCCGCGCGGCGCCTCGGAAAAGCCAAGGGCAAAGCGGTGCGGAATATAGGTAAAGCCCTCCACCATCAGCGGGCCGCCGGGCAGGTTATCGAGCCCGAAATCAATCATGTTCAGGGCGGTAAAGACTTCGTTGATGCGCACTTTCAGGCGCGAAATGACATCGCAGCCCTGCTCGGTGTGGACGGTCATTGGCAGCAGGCCGTAGCCGACAAACGGGTGATCGGCGCGGGTGTCGCGAGCGTGACCGCTGGCGCGCACCATCGGGCCGACGTTGCTGAAGTCGCGGGCGATTTGCGGATCGAGGCGGCCAATCCCGACCGTGCGCTGCTCTATGTTCGGCGTGCTTAACAGCATATCGACCAGCTCCTGCACATCGCGGCGCATCTGCTGCGCCAGCTGGCGGGTCTGGATCATCTCATCCTTCAGCATGTCGCGACGGATGCCGCCAATCAGGTTCAGGCCGTAGGTTTTACGCGCCCCGGTGAGAATTTCCGCCATCTTCATTGAGGTTTCACGCACGCGGAAGAACTGCATAAAGCCGGAGTCAAAGCCGACAAAGTGGCAGGCCAGACCGAGGTTGAGCAGGTTGGAGTGCAGGCGCTCGACCTCAAGCAAAATGGCGCGGATCATCTGCGCGCGCTCCGGCACGACAATGCCCATCGCGTTCTCCACCGAGGTGGTGTAAGCGGTGCTGTGGGCAAAGCCGCAGATGCCGCAGACGCGATCCGACAGGAAGGTCACCTCGTTGTAACCCATGCGGGTCTCCGCCAGTTTTTCCATGCCGCGGTGGACATAGAACATGCGGTAATCGGCGTCGATAATGTTCTCGCCATCGACGAACAGGCGGAAATGGCCCGGTTCATCAGAGGTGACGTGTAGCGGGCCAATCGGCACCACATTATTCTTCTTATCGCCCAGTTCGTTGATGAATTCGTAGGTTTCCGCATCGGTGGTTGGCGCGGGGCGCTGGCGGTAATCCATGCTGTCTTTGCGCAGCGGATAGAGTTCATCCGGCCAGTCGTCGGGCAGCACCAGACGGCGCTCATCGGGCAGGCCAACCGGGATCAGGCCATACATATCGCGCACTTCACGCTCGCCCCACACCGCCGCCGGCACACGCGGCGTCACGGAGGGGTACTCCGGTTTCAGGGCATCCACTTCGACGCGCACGGTGATCCAGCACTTGACGCCCTGCTCCATCGACAGCACGTAGTAAACGGCGAAGTGACCGTTGAGCTTGCGCTCATCGTTGCCAAACAGCACCGACAGCCAGCCGCCCTGCTGGTAGTAGAGAAACTCGACCACTTCCGGCAGGTAGTTAATTTTGATGGTCAGGGTCAGCTGCTCCTTCGTCTGCCATGCGCTCTCCAGCACCACGCCGGGGAACTTCTCATGCAGCGCGGCAAGGTAGTGTTGGCCGATCTTTTCTTCAGACATAGATAAACTCTCTTAATAGGTCGCCAGCAAGGAGATAAAGGCCAGGAAGGCGACGCCGAAACCGGCCCAGGTGACGCGCGAGGCGGCAACAAAACGCAGGCGCGCCATGCTGTTTTCAAACAGAGCGATAACCAGCACACCGAGCAGCAGTTTCAGCAGCGCGACAACCAGCGCCAGCAGCAGCCCGCCAATGCTGAAGGCGGTCATCTGCCCCCAGGGGAAAAAGACGCCGACAAACAGTTGCAGCACCACCAGCTGTTTCAGGCTGATGCCCCACTTGAGGATGGCGAAGCCGCTGCCGCTGTACTCGGAGAGCGGCCCCTCCTGCAACTCCTGCTCCGCTTCCGCCAGATCGAACGGCAGCTTGCCCATCTCAATAAAGGTGGCGAAGGCGCAGGCGCAGAGCGCAAGAAACAGCGGCAGGCTGGCGTGCAGCGGCCAGTGATAAACGGTGTCGGTAATGTGCGTGATATGGGTCGACCCGGCGACCAGCGCCGCCACCCACAACCCCAACAGCAGGATCGGCTCCACCAGCACGCCGAGCATCGCTTCGCGGCTGGCACCCAGCCCGGTAAAGGGGCTACCGGTATCCAGCCCGGCGATGGCGAAGAAGAAGCGGGCAATGGCGAAGAGATAGATAAGGGTGATCAGATCGCCGAGTGGCGGTAACGGTGAGGCCACCGTCACCACCGGCAGCGCGGTAGCCACCGTCAGCATCACGCCAACCATCACCAGCGGCGTCAGGCGAAAGACCCAGCCGGAGGCCGCCGGGGCGACGCTCTGCCGCCCGAGCAGTTTGAACAGATCGCGATACTCCTGCAGCACGCCCGGCCCGCGCCGGTTATGCAGACGCGCACGCGCCACGCGGCTGATGCCGGAAAGCAGCGGCGCAAGGGCGAACAGCACCAGCGCCTGTACAACAGCAAACAGAAAACTCATCTTCAGGCTCCTCGGGAAATCACCACAACCACCAGTACCGCCAGCTCAATCAGCGCCAGGCGACGAAACAGCAGCGGCGCGGCGTCGCCCCGCCAGACGGGCAGCGACAGCGTTGGCTCCAGCCATTTGCGCAGCGCGAGTATCGGCGCGAAGGCCGCTTTAACCGGCATCGCAAAACCGTGGGCGGTGATGACCATCGACGCTTCATGGTCGTAACCACACACCCATGCCGCCCCCCTGCTGCGCGACGGCAGACGATCGCCCTTCAACAGCAGGAGCAGCACCAGCGGCAGCAGCGTCGCGGCAATCAGCAGCAGAGCAATCATCGGTTGCGACACCACGGTGTTCGCCGTTTCAAGCGGCAGCGGCACGGCACTGAACAGGCGCGGCAGCAGCCACGGCGCGGCAACCCCGCCAATCACACAGCAGATTGCCAACGCCGCCACGCTGACACTCATCAGCCACGGCAGCGGGCACGGGTTTTCCGCCTGCGCGCTGCGCGGTGCGCCAAGAAAGGTGACGCCATAGACTTTCGCCATGCACATCACCGCCAGCGCGCCGGTGATCGCCAGCCCAACCGCCAGCAGCGGCCCCATCACTTGCAGCAGGAAGCTGCCGCTGGCGCTTAAGCGGAAGAAGGCCTGGTAGATCACCCACTCACCGGCGAAACCGTTGAGCGGCGGCAGCGCGGCCATCGCCATCAGGCCAACCAGCATCGCCAGCGAGATAAGCGGCATGCGTTTACCGAGGCCGCCCAGTTTTTCGATATCGCGAAAACCGGTAGCAAACCAGAGCGCGCCCGCGCCGAGAAACAGCGTGCTTTTAAACAGGCTGTGGTTGAAGAGATGATAGAGACCGCCGACCAGCCCGAGTGCCACCAGCGCAGGCTGGCGCAGCGCAAGCCCGCTGATGCCCGCGCCAAGGCCGAGCAGGATAATGCCGATATTCTCCAGCGTGTGGTAAGCCAGCAGCCGCTGGATGTTGTGCTCCATCAGCGCATACAGCCCGCCGACAAAGGCGGTCAGCAGACCAAATGCCAGCAGCAGCACGCCCCACCACAGCGGCGGCTGCCCGCCAAGTAAAGAGAGCGTCAGGATGCCGAACAGCCCAACTTTCATCACCACGGCGGAGAAGAGCGCCGCCGCCGGAGCCGGAGCGTTGGCATGGGCCTGCGGCACCCAGGCGTGCAGCGGGATGATCCCCGCCAGCAGGCCAAAACCCATCACGCCGATCAGCCAGAGGCCGCCGCTCAGGGAGTGCAGGCTCAGCACACTGAAATCAAGGGTCTGGTAGCGCTGCCACAGCAGCCAGCAGAGCAGCGCCAGCAGCAGCGTGCCGAGACGCCCGAGGGCGAACCAGAGTTTACCGGAGGCGCTGCACCCGGTCAGGAACACCGCGCAGAGCGCCATGATCTCCGCCATCACCACCAGTGTGCCGAGGTTGACCGCGCTCACCGCGCAGATCGCCGCCGCCAGCAGGAGGTTAATCAGCAGACCATTGGCTTTTACCGCCTGATGGCGATGCCACGCCAGGTTATAGAGGCTGATAAAGAAGCCGCAGACGCCAAGTGTCAGCAGCCAGACGGCGCCGAGCGGCGTGAGTAACAGATGAAGGTTAATCGGCGGCACAACACCGCTCACGGTTTGCCCGTCAAGCAGTGCGCCCGCCCCGACCGCCGTTACCAGCAGGCAGCCCACCGCACCGCCAAGACCGGCGAAGAAGCCGCTCACGGTTTTGAACCCACTCAGCAGGCCGGCCAGCAGTGCAGCAGCGCTCAGTGTGACGACCGCAGCGCTCAGCAAAGAGAAAAGCGTCATTTTGCACTCCCGTTATTCTGCGCAAACCGCGCCAGATCGCCGTAATCGCTATTCAGGGTCAGCTCGCGTTTGCGGCGGCTGGCGCGATTGATATCGCGCGGGCTGACCAGGTGCAGCGCCTTGGTCGGGCACATGCGTACACAGGCCGGGCCGTCAGCGTCGAAGTAGCAGAGGTCGCACTTCACGGCGATGGCGCGCACGCCCGGCACCCAGTCGAGCAGCGAACTCACTTTCGCAGGCATCGGCGGCGCGGCGGGTGCTTTCGGCGTGTTGACGTTGGCCGGAATATCCAGCGGACGGCTGCCGGAAAACTCAATCGCGCCGAACGGACAGGCAATGGCGCAGAGCTTACAGCTGACACAGAGGCTCTCATTGAGCTGCACCGCGCCATCCACGCGGTTGATAGCGTTCACCGGGCAGACCCCGGCGCAGGGCGCATCTTCACAGTGGTGACACTGCTGCGGCGCGGATTCATGGTGGCTGCGCATGACGCGCAAGCGCGGCATGGCCTGCAACCCAACCGCGCGGTGCGTCTCGGCGCAGGCCGCCTCGCAGGTGTGGCAGCCAATACAGAGCGCCGGGTCGGCAATTACAAAACGGTTCACCAGTCGTTCCTCAGGTGAGTCGCCCGCTTACGGGCAGTCATTTTTGACGAAACATGTCGATGGGTGTCATGTCGACACCTGTCGACACTCCTGCTCAGGCCAGCACCGGCGAGTGCCCGTCGCGGGCAAGAGTGGTGAGGTTGACCGGCGTATCGGCTTCCATTGCGGCATAGAGGTTGTCGTACACGGCGGCGAGTTTACCGAGGTAGTGCTCCAGCACCTTTTCGCGATCGCGGACCTCAAACAGACCATCAATTTTCCCGTCGCTGGTGAGCCGCGCTTCGGCGATTAAACGCTTCTCTTCACTGCCTTTATTGGCAATCGCGTACTCAATGGTATGGCCGTTAAAGCCGCCGCTCAGGGTGATATAAACCGTGAAGTGATCGAACAGCACGAAGCAGAGCTGCTGCTCCGGCGCACAGCCGATAGTGTGGTGCAAACGCGCTTTGGCGAGCGTAATACCCTGAACCAGCGTATTGCAGTAACTGCGCCACGCCTCTTGCAGACGGTGGTGCCGCCCGGCGATGTAATCCGCCTTTTCGCTAATTTCCCAAATCGTCATCTCAGCTTACCCGCTTAATAGAAACAACCACGGATAAGCATCATCCATGCCAGTTTTTAATAGATTGATTTTTATATCTTTTTTAAAAGAGAAGGCGGAGTTTCGACGTGTCATCTCGTCATTGTCGTCATCGTCACCGTGACTAAACCGGGAGTGGCACTGTTATTGCATTAACCGGCGAAAGTCATCAGGAGGCGTTATGCATGAAATCACGTTGTGTCAGCGTGCGCTGGAGGTCATTGAACAGCAGGCGGCGGCAAATGGCGCACGCAAGGTCACCGGCGTCTGGCTGAAGGTGGGCGCATTTTCTTGCGTCGAAACGGACGCTTTAACGTTTTGTTTTGATCTGGTCTGCCGCGGCAGCCTGGCAGAAGGTTGTAGACTGCATATCGAACAACAACAGGCCGAGTGCTGGTGCGAGTCCTGCCAGCAGTATGTGACGTTACTCAGTCAGCGTGTACGCCGCTGTCCACAATGCCACAGCGACCAGTTGCAGATCGTCGCCGACGACGGTATGCAAATTCAGCGACTGGAAATTGAGGAGTAAGCAATGTGTACGACATGTGGTTGTCAGGATGGAAACCGCTATATAGAAGGCGATGAACATAACCCCCACTCCGCCTTTCGCAGCGCCCCCTTCGCTCCGGCGACGCGCCCGGCGCTCACCATTACCGGGGTCAAAACCGATGCATTCAGCCCGACTCAGCTGGATGAGGGCGACCTGCACTACGGGCACGGCGAAGCGGGCACCCACGCGCCGGGCATCAGCCAGCGGCGGATGCTGGACGTTGAGATCGACGTGCTGGATAAGAACAACCGCATCGCCGCCCGCAACCGCGCACGCTTCGCGGCCCGCCAGCAACTGGTGCTGAATCTCGTCTCCAGCCCCGGCTCCGGCAAAACCACCCTGCTCACGGAAACCCTGCTGCGCCTGAAGAACCGACTCCCCTGCGCGGTGATTGAGGGCGATCAGCAAACCGTTAACGACGCTGCGCGTATTCGCGCCACCGGCACCCCGGCGATCCAGGTGAATACCGGCAAAGGGTGCCACCTCGACGCGCAGATGATTGCCGATGCCGCGCCGCGTCTGCCGCTGGCCGAACAGGGCATCCTGTTTATTGAGAACGTCGGCAATCTGGTCTGCCCGGCGAGTTTCGACCTCGGCGAGCGGCATAAAGTGGCAGTGCTCTCCGTAACCGAAGGGGAGGATAAGCCGCTCAAATATCCGCATATGTTCGCCGCCGCTTCGCTGATGTTACTCAACAAAGTCGATCTGCTCCCCTACCTCAACTTCGATGTTGAGCAGTGCATCGCCTACGCGCGGGAGGTGAACCCGGAAATTGAGATTCTGCTGGTTTCCGCCACCAAAGGCGACGGCATGGATGCGTGGCTTGAGTGGCTGGAGGCGCAACGATGTGCATAGGCGTTCCGGGGCAAATCTGCGCCATTGACGGCCTGCAGGCAAAAGTTGATGTCAGCGGCATCCAGCGTAATGTCGATTTAACACTGGTTGGCAGTGAAGATGAGCAGGGTCGCTCGCGTATCGGCCAGTGGGTGCTGGTGCACGTCGGCTTTGCCATGAGCATTATCAACGAAGCGGAAGCGCGCGAAACGCTGGCGGCGCTGCAAAACATGTTTGATGTTGAGCCGGATGTCGGCGCGCTGCTCTACGGCGAGGAGGGGTGATGCGCTTTGTCGATGAGTACCGCGCGCCGGAGCAGGTGATGCAGCTTATCGCCCGCCTGCGTGAACGCGCTAACGCACTTGCTTACACCGCCGCGCGACCGCTGCGCATTATGGAGGTGTGCGGCGGCCACACCCACGCCATTTTCAAATTTGGCCTCGACCAGCTGCTGCCGGAGAATATTGAGTTTATCCACGGCCCCGGCTGCCCGGTCTGCGTCCTGCCGATGGGGCGCATTGACACCTGCGTAGAGATCGCCAGCCACCCGGAGGTGATCTTCTGCACCTTCGGCGACGCCATTCGCGTACCGGGCAAAAACGGCTCCCTGCTGCAAGCAAAAGCGCGCGGCGCGGATGTGCGCATCGTCTACTCGCCGCTTGATGCGCTGGCGCTGGCGGAGAAAAACCCGCAGCGCAAGGTGGTCTTTTTCGGCCTCGGGTTCGAAACCACCATGCCCGCCACCGCGATTACGCTACAGCAGGCGAAAGCGCGGGATATCAACAACTTCTGGTTCTTCTGTCAGCACATCACGCTGATCCCGACTCTGCGCAGCCTGCTTGAGCAGCCCGATAACGGCATTGATGCCTTTCTCGCGCCCGGTCACGTCAGCATGGTGATTGGCACCGACGCCTATACCTTTATCGCCGATGAGTTTCAGCGCCCGCTGGTGGTCGCCGGTTTTGAACCGCTCGACCTGTTACAGGGCGTGCTGATGCTGGTCGAACAGAAAATTGCCGCCCAAAGCCAGGTGGAGAATCAGTATCGCCGCGTAGTGCCGGATGAGGGCAACCGGCGTGCGCAAGAGGCGATTGCCGAGGTGTTCACCGTGCGCGGCGACAGCGAGTGGCGCGGGCTGGGGATGATTGGCGAATCGGGCGTGCATCTGACCGCTCCCTATCAGCGTTTTGACGCCGAAGCCCATTTCCAGCCGGCGGTGCAGCAGGTGTATGACGACCCGCGCGCCCGCTGCGGCGACGTGCTGACCGGGCGCTGCAAACCGCACCACTGCCCGCTGTTTGGCAATACCTGTAATCCACAAAGCGCCTTTGGCGCGCTGATGGTCTCCTCCGAAGGAGCCTGCGCCGCCTGGTATCACTATCGTGCTCAGGAGTGTGAAGTATGAATGAGGTTCAGATGGCGCACGGCAGCGGCGGCCAGGCGATGCAGCAGCTAATCGGCGAACTCTTTATGCAGGCCTTCGCCAACCCCTGGCTGGCGGAGCAGGAGGATCAGGCGCGCCTCGATCTCACCGCGCTGGCGGCGGGCGGCGACAGGCTTGCCTTCTCGACCGACAGTTATGTGATTGACCCGCTGATTTTCCCCGGCGGCGATATCGGCAAACTCGCCGTCTGCGGCACCGCCAATGATGTGGCGGTCAGCGGCGCGATCCCGCGCTACCTCTCCTGCGGCTTTATCCTCGAGGAGGGGCTGTCGATGGCAACGCTAAAACAGGTGGTGGAGAGCATGGCGGCAACGGCCCGCAGCGCCGGGATCGCCATTGTCACCGGCGACACCAAAGTGGTGCAGCGCGGCGCGGCGGATAAGCTGTTTATTAATACCGCCGGTATTGGCGCGATCCCCGCCGCCATTCACTGGGCAGCGGCCTCGCTACAACCGGGCGATGTGCTGCTGGCAAGCGGCACGCTGGGCGACCACGGCGCGACCATCCTCAACCTGCGTGAAGGGCTGGGGCTGGACGGAGAGTTAACCAGCGACTGCGCAGTGTTGACGCCGTTAATTGAGACGCTGCGCGATCTGCCCGGCGTCAAAGCCCTGCGCGACGCAACGCGCGGCGGCGTCAACGCGGTGGTGCATGAGTTTGCCGCCGCCTGCGGGTATGGCATTGAATTACAAGAGAGCAAATTGCCAATTACCCCGGCGGTACGCGGCGTGTGTGAACTGCTGGGGCTGGATGCCCTTAACTTCGCCAATGAGGGCAAACTGGTGATCGCCGTTGCGTGCGACAGCGCCGAACTGGCGCTTAGCCGCTTACGCGCCCATCCCTTAGGTCAAGATGCCGCGATGATTGGCGAAGTTGTCGAACAACAGGGCGTGCGGTTAGCTGGGCTTTACGGCGTGAAACGCCTGTTAGATCTCCCCCATGCGGAGCCGTTACCGCGGATCTGCTAGTTGTTATTTTTCACACCTGTTGGTGTGTTTCTGGATGAGCAAAATGTCGTATACACCGATGAGCGATCTCGGACAGCAAGGGCTTTTCGATATCACGCGGATTTTATTACAGCAGCCGAACGTGGCGGCGCTCAGCGAAACGCTGGCGCAGTTGGCGCGTCAGGCGGGGCTGGCGCAGGGTGCGGCGATTGTGCTGTGGCATGCGGATAGCCACCGCGCGAGCCGCTACAGTGTTCAGACAACGGAAAAGGGCGCGGAGTATGGCGATCAGGCGCTGCTGGCGAGCGGGCCGGTGCGGCATATTCTCTCTCACCCGCAGGCGCTGCACTGCACGGCGGCGCTGTTTAATGAGACCTGGCCCGTTCTTGCCGCAGGCGGGCTCTACCCACCCTTCGCCCACTATGCGCTGCTGCCGCTGGCGGCGGAGGGGCAGATTTTCGGCGGCTGCGAGTTCTTCCGCTACGATGACCAGCCGTGGAGCGAGCGCGAGCTTGACCGCCTTAATACGCTGACGCAGTTAGTCGCGGTGGTGGCTGAACAGTTTCAGACCCGCGATCGCCGCACGCCGGACTACGCCCTGCTCAGCCAGGAGCGCAACGACTACCGCATTCTGGTCGCCATCACCAATGCCGTGCTCTCCCGGCTGCATATGGATGAGCTGGTGAGCGAAGTCGCCAAGGAGATCCACTACTACTTCGGCATTGACGCCATCAGCCTGGTGCTACGCGGCAGCCGCAAAGGCAAGCTGACCATCTACTCCACGCACTACCTTGATGAGGCCAACCCGACGCACGAAACCCAGGAGGCGGACGAGGCCGGCACGCTGACGGAGCGCGTGTTCCTGAGTAAAGAGATGCTGCTGCTCAACCTGCATGAGCGCGACAAGCTTGCGCCCTATGAGCGGATGCTGTTTGAGACCTGGGGCAACCAGATTCAGACGCTCTGTCTGCTGCCGCTGATGTCGGGCAAAAACCTGCTCGGCGTGCTGAAGCTGGCGCAGTGCCAGAAAGAGGTCTTTACCCAGGCGAACCTCAAACTGCTGCGCCAGATCGCCGAGCGTATTGCCATTGCGGTGGATAACGCGTTGGCCTACCAGGAGATCCATCGCCTGAAGGAGCGGCTGGTGGATGAGAACCTCGCCCTGACCGAGCAGCTTAATAAGGTCGACAGCGAATTTGGCGAGATCATCGGCCGCAGCGAGGCGATGTCGCGGGTGCTGAAACAGGTGGAGATGGTGGCACGCAGTAACAGTACGGTGCTGATCCTTGGCGAAACCGGCACCGGCAAGGAGCTGATCGCCCGCGCTATCCACAACCTGAGCGAGCGCAACAGCCGCCGGATGGTGAAGATGAACTGCGCGGCGATGCCGGCCGGATTGATGGAGAGCGATCTTTTTGGTCATGAGCGCGGCGCGTTTACCGGTGCCAGCGCCCAGCGCATCGGCCGCTTTGAGCTGGCGGATAAGAGCTCGCTGTTTCTTGATGAAGTGGGCGATATGCCGCTTGAGCTGCAACCGAAGCTGCTACGCGTATTGCAGGAGCAGGAGTTTGAGCGGCTCGGCAGTAACAAATTGATCCGTACCGATGTGCGCTTGATCGCCGCCACCAATCGCGATCTGAAGAAGATGGTCGCCGATCGCGAGTTTCGCAGCGATCTTTACTACCGCCTGAATGTGTTTCCTATCCAGCTGCCGTCGCTGCGCGAGCGCCCGGAAGATATTCCGCTGCTGGTGAAAGCCTTCACCTTCAAAATCGCCCGCAAGATGGGACGCAATATCGACAGTATTCCGGCGGAGACGCTGCGGGTGCTGAGCGCGATGGAGTGGCCGGGGAATGTGCGCGAGCTGGAGAATATGATTGAGCGCGCGGTGCTGCTGACGCGCGGCAATGTGTTGCAGCTGTCGATGGCGGAGATCGCCATGCCGCCTGTGACCGTGACGCCGCCCGCCGAGTCGCCGCGCGAAGGGGAAGATGAGTATCAGCTGATTGTGCGCGTGTTGAAGGAGACCAACGGCGTGGTCGCCGGGCCGAAAGGCGCGGCGCAGCGGCTGGGGCTGAAGCGCACGACGCTGCTCTCACGCATGAAACGGCTGGGGATTGATAAAGAGGGGCTGTAGGCCTGATAAGTTGTAGACCTGATAAGGCGCAGCCGCCATCAGGCAATGGGGGTGCCATGTTGCCTCGGTGGAAGGGTTCCGTTCACCATACGTGGTGGGGTTCCATTGACCACTTATGCGGTGAACGGGACAAGGGGGGGACCGCTCCCCCCTTGTCAATCCCCGCGGCCCCGCGAGGAAATCGGTGCTGCGCACTGCGCTCACCTCCCGCGTGCCTGACGGCGGCCGGCTCGACTCGACTTACTCGTTCCATGCTGGAACGAGTCCCTGTCTCGGTTCGCCTCTGTCCGCCATCCATGGCGTCCAGACCTTGTCATTCCCGCTTCGGTTCGCCGATTTCAGCGGGGGTCAACACCATCGCTGTGAGACCAGAGTTAAAGGCAATATCGGTGCTGCTGAAAGCGCGTTTTGGTAGGCCGGATAAGGCGCAGCCGCCATCCGGCAAGGGTGCCGCGGAGATAATGCCGGATGGCGCTTGACGCTTATCCGGCCTACGGGTCAGGTGAACGGAACCCTTCCACCGAGGCAACCCCATTGCCGGATGGCGCATTACACGCTTATCCGGCCTACTTGTTGCGCCGATACTTTTCGGGCAACTCCGGTACCGGGCGCTTATCGTCGATCAAATGACGCACCGTCAATAGCGGATGCCGCCACAACATACGTGGCCCCGCCCAGCGCATCACCTGCTTCATCTCTTCGCGTTTTGCGGGCTGATAACAGTGCACCGGGCACTGTTTGCAGGCCGGTTTTGCCTCACCGAAGACACACTTATCAAGCCGCTTCTCCGCGTAGGCATAGAGATCCGCGTAGTGCGCCGCGCTGCTCACCGCATCCGGGCAGGCGCGTTGATAGAGGGCGATCATCTTCCGGATGGTCAATTTTTCCCGCAGGATGCGTGGTCCAGACATCGTTATCACCAATAATTAAGATGCATTCATAATACAACTTAATATCTCATGAGGGCACCCCGGGGGAGCGTTTTATGCACTCTCGTCACTCAACGTCGCGTGCACCATGGTGATAATCACCCGTTCCAGCTCCTCTTTCGCCTGCGGTTCGCTAATCGCATCCTGCACCGCCGCCCAGGAGAGCCCTTCGGCAGCGCCGAGCATCGCCCAAAGCGCGGCGTCGCGCAGAGGCGCATGACAAAACGGCGTAAACAGCGTGCGGCAGGTGCCGGTGAAATCGACGGCGTATTCGCGGCGGATCTTCTCCAGCTCCGGCGTCCCGGCCAGCGCCGCCAGCAGGCTCGGCATCTCACGGCCCTGAAACAGCACACATTCGATATAGGCTTTCGCGACCACTGCTGCGCGCGGCTGGAGTTCGTGCGCAGTCTGCTCCAGCAGCGACTCCAGTTTGCGGTTCTGGCGCTGATCGTACTCGCGATAGAGCGCCGCCAGCAGCCCGGAGCGGCTGGTGAAGTGGTCATACACCACCGGTTTCGTCACGCCCGCCCGTTCGGCTAAATAGCCGAGCGTCAGCGCTTCGGTACCCGACTCATGAATAATTTGCCACGCCACTTCCACCAGCTGGGCGTAACGCTCTTCCCGCGAGAGCCGCTGGCGTACACGCGTATCGGCCATCATTGCCTCCTTGACAAGATTATATACCATTAGTAACTTACTAGTAGTAGGTTACCGATAGTATATAAGCCTACGGTGATTACTCCGTAATGGCAACCGAGGAGAAGAACATGCATGCACTGATCGTAGTCTCTCACCCGCTCGACACCTCATTAACCCATGGCCTGGCGCACGCCGTGGCGGAGGGTATTCGCGAAGAGAACGCGCAGCACAGCGTTGAGATCGCCGATCTGGCGCGGGAGGGTTTTAACCCGTCGTTCACCGCCGCCGACTACAACGCCTTTATGCAAACCGCCCCGCTGCCCGCCGACGTGCTGGCAGAACAGGCGCGGATTGAGAAAGCCGACGCATTAGTTCTGGTGTTTCCTATCTACTGGTGGACGATGCCCGCGCAGTTAAAGGGCTGGATCGATCGCGTCTTTGCCAACGGCTGGGCCTACGAAGATAGCGGTACCGGGAAAGTAATTAAGAAGTTGGGGCACCTGCCGGTGCATCTGGTGGCGACAGGAGGCGCAGACAGCAAAACGTTTGAAAAACATGGTTATGCGCAATCATGGAACACGCAAATTCCCCACGGTATTTTTGATTACTGCGGCGCGCCGGTGTTAACCAATGCCACGCTGATGCAGCCCGATCTCGGTTCGCCCCAGGCGTGCCTGCAAAAAGCGCGTGAGATCGGCAAAACTATTTTTGCTGCTAACCAGGGGTAATTTTTCGCCGGAGAGGAGCCGCGCCCCTCTCCGGACTCGCTAAAAAATTACTGAAACTGTGAAGAAGAGCATAACAGTCGGTCAACCAGAGATAATTGTGGCAGATTGCAGAATACCTCCCTCCCGTACGCTCCCGTATACTTGTTTTATCCCCGGAAAAAAGTGCTAAACCCAAATTTACGACTCTTATTAAGATGTTACTGATGCCCTTTTGGGAAAAATGGGAATAATTGCCGGGCGCGTTGCGGGTAAAGAAGCATATTACTCTTTTGACGTTGCAGGCCAGCCTGGCCGCCTCCCGGCAATGATGAGGCAGAAGATTTGCCGCTTCGGTCACTATTGAAGCATTTCAGCAAACCTGAACGCAGACAGCGAGCGTTCGCGCCAGAAAAAAAGCCAGGCCTGGTAAGCAGGAAGCGCGCAAAAAACGATCGCCAACGCGCGGAAATTTAGACATGTATGCGCAAGTCGTAAGGAGTGAACGATGCAGCCAACGCCAACGATCGGCACACAGGAGATCAAAACCGTCCACGAACAGCAGCTCTTTAAAGGAAAGCCTTTCCATGTCTTTATCTTCAACAAATCGGAGAGCGCCTGCGGGCTGCATCAGCATGATTATTATGAATTTACCCTTGTTCTGACCGGGCGTTACTACCAGGTCATTAACGGTAAACGCGTGCTGCTGGAGCGCGGTGATTTCGTTTTTATCCCGCTGGGATCGCACCACCAGAGTCTCTATGAGTACGGTGCCGCGCGCATCCTCAATGTCGGTATTAGCCGGCAATTTTTCGATCAGTACTACCACTCTCTGCTGCCGTTCTGCTTTGTTGCCTCGCAGCCTTACCGCACGCACAGCGCATTTTTGACCTATGTTGAAACAGTGATTGCGTCGCTCAATTTCCGTGAGAACGGGCTCGACGAGTTTATCGAAACCGTCACCTTTTACGTGCTCAATCGTCTGCGCCACTATCGCGAAGAGCAGGTGATGGAGGATATTCCACAGTGGCTGCGAACCACCGTCGAAGCGATGCATGATAAGCGCCAGTTCAGCGACAATGCGCTGGAGAATATGGTGCGACTCTCCTGCAAGTCGCAGGAGTATCTCACCCGCGCGACGCGGCGCTTTTACGACAAAACGCCGATGCAGATCATCAATGAGATCCGCATCGACTTTGCGAAAAAGCAGCTCGAGATGACCAACTACTCGGTGGCCGACATCGCCTGGGAGTCGGGTTACAGCAGCCCGAGCTTGTTTATCAAGACCTTCAAAAAAATGACCTCATTTACACCCAATGGTTACCGCAAGCGGTTAACGGAAATCACGCAGTAGTCTCCGCTGGCGCGATCCTTCACAGGAGAGAGCATGAGCCCGAAATTAAAAGTCGTCACGCTTGGCGGCGGCAGTAGTTACACCCCGGAACTGCTGGAAGGGTTTATTAAGCGCTATCACGAACTGCCGATTACGGAGTGGTGGCTGGTGGACATCGAGGAGGGAAGAGAGAAGCAGGAGATTATTTTCCGGCTCTGCCAGCGGATGGTGGCAAAAGCGGGTATTCCGCTGAAGGTGTGCCAAACGCTGGATCGCCGCGAGGCGCTACAGGGTGCCGATTTTGTCACCACCCAACTGCGCGTCGGCCAGTTGAAGGCGCGCGAGCTGGATGAGCGCATCCCCTTAAGCCACGGCTATCTTGGTCAGGAGACGAATGGCGCAGGCGGGCTGTTCAAAGGGCTGCGCACCATTCCGGTGATTTTCGACATTCTGCGCGACGTGGAGGCGATCTGCCCGAATGCCTGGGTGATTAACTTCACCAACCCGGCGGGGATGGTGACCGAAGCGGTCTGTCGCCACACCGCCTTCAGAAAATTTATCGGCGTCTGCAATATTCCTGTCGGCATGAAGATGTTTGTCCGCGATGTGCTGGCGCTGGAGGCGCATGATGAGATCGCGCTCGACCTTTTCGGCCTCAACCATATGGTGTTTCTCAGCGATGTGCAGGTGAACGGCGTGTCGCGCTTCGCGGAGCTGCTCGACGGCGTTGCCAGCGGCACGTTGCAGGCATCGTCGGTGAAAAACATCTTCGACCTGCCCTTTAGCGAAGGGTTGATTCGCGCTCTCAACCTGCTCCCCTGCTCCTATCTGCTCTACTACTTTAAGCAGAAAGAGATGCTGGCGATTGAGCTTGGCGAATATTACAAAGGCGGCGCGCGGGCGCAGGTGGTGCAGCAGATCGAAAAAGAGCTGTTTGAGCGCTATAAAGATCCGACCCTCGATGTGAAACCTCAGGCGCTGGAGCAGCGCGGCGGGGCCTGGTACTCCGATGCCGCGTGCGAGGTGATTAACGCCATCTATAACGATAAGCAGACCGAGCACTATGTGAATATTCCCCATCGCGGGCATATCGATAACATTCCGCCAGAGTGGGCGGTTGAGATGACCTGCCTGATTGGCCGCGAAGGGGCGACGCCCCATCCGCGCGTTACCCGTTTTGATGACAAGGTGCTGGGGCTGATCCACACCATCAAAGGGTTTGAGATCGCAGCAAGCAAGGCGGCCCTGAGCGGCGAGTTTAACGATGTGCTGCTGGCGCTCAACCTCAGCCCGCTGGTGCACTCCGACGGTGACGCCGAGGTGCTGGCGCGCGAAATGTTGCTGGCTCATGAGCAGTGGCTGCCGAACTTCGCCGCTACCCTTGCGCGCCTGAAGCAGCAGCAAGCTTGATGCCGGGGCCGTTTCCCCGTCTGAAAGAGACTTTTGCGGCGCACTTCTGCGCCGCTTTTGTTAGTTACCACCACACCTCAGCCTGCGCGCCGACGGTGAACTGCTCCCGCCGCTCATCGCCAAAGCGGAAGTGGCTGATGCCGGTCTCCTGCGCGCGGAGCCAACTGGCGTAAAACCGCAGCTCCGGTCGCGAGGTCAGCAGACTGGTGTCCACTTTCAGCGCGTGATAGAGCGTGGCTTTAACCCCCTTCTCACGGTAATCCTCGCCCTGCTGGCGGTTGGTTTGTTTAAACCACGCCAGCTCAACGCCCGTCTGGTTATGCTTATCCCAAATCCACGCCGGGCGCATCACCGCCCGGTAGCTGCGAAAATCCGTGTGCGCGCCGGTGTCATAGCTGTAAATATCCTGCCCGGCGGCATAAACCAGCGCGTGCGCCAGCACGATCTGCGATGAGGGGTAGAACTCGCCCTGCGAGATGGCGCGCACGGCATGGCCGTATGTGTGTTCGCCATAATAGTTGTCGCGATAGCCGTAGCTCGCTCCCGAGTTGGAGATCAGCGCGAAGCCGCTCGCCAGCGCGTTATCCGCCGCCTGCAGCGTGAACTCCTCAAACCCGCCCGCGCTAAAGCTCTGGCGCAGGATCGCGCCCGCTAACCACGCATCTTTAATGCTGTAATAGAGCCCTGCGTTTTCACCCGCCCGGTAGGTGGCGGATCTGTTCGCCAGCGAATAGCGGCCAAACAGCTCCAGCGTGGCGCGATCCCACAGCGGCAGCGCGCTATAGCGAAGATCGACCGTGTGGGTGTTGACCTGAAGGGTGTTGTGGCTCGCAGGATCGTTCACCGCATGGGCATCCAGATCCTGGCGCACCAGCGCAACGTTGAGCTTGCCCGCGCCGAGCGCCCAGTTCTCCACGCCGATCCCCGCGCCGCTGTCGGTCTGGTGGCTTTTCCAGTCGAGCATCTGGATTTCATACTTCGGCAAGTTGTGTTTCCCGACCCAGAGATCCGCTTCCGGCGCAAAGGGCAGGAAACCGCGCGTGGTGAGGTAGATATCGGAGAATTGCAGGAGATTTTCCGAGTGTTTGTCGAACCACGCGCTGCCGTACTGCGCGCCGACGTTGCCATCTAACTGCACCACGGCATGCGCCGATTTGCTCCCCTCTTCATAAACCCGCTGCGAGAAGGTTAAATCGAACCACGAGGAGTACTCATTGCCAAAACGCCCCAGCGAGCCGATGGCGTACTCTTTTGGCGAGCCGTTACCGGCGGCACCCCAGCCGGAACGCAGATAGCCGTGCCAGGCAAAACCGATATCCTCTTTAACGAACTCGCTGATCTCTTTCAGCGTATAAGGGGATTTTTCTGCCGCAGCGGCCTGCGGCTGTGCGGTTGATTTTGCGTCGGTAACGCCGCGCGATCTGACCTGTTCCAGCTCCGCCTTTGTCTGCGCCAGCTCCGTCATATTCTGCTCTAATGCCATTTCCAGTTGGCTCAGTCGCTCCTCAACCGTTAATTTTTGCGCAGAGGCGTGCGCGCAGGCTGCTGTAATCAGCAGTGCGAGTAGTGATTTATTCATAATAATCAGTCCATTTATTAATATATAAACGCGCTGAATAAAGATTCCCTTTAAATTAATTTGCGCGTCTTACCCTGAATGCGTGAAATATAAGAAAGTTAACAAATACAGAAAGATAAGATTATTTATAAAAAAGGGGAATAACCCAAATGGCGGCCTCCTTAACAACTATTATTGAGCGGATAATAGTCATGCAGGATGTTTCGATATGTCTATAAAGATAAATTCATTTTTAGATCTCTCTCGCACAGAATTTTCTCGGAAATTTCACACATTCATGAAATGGTTTCTATACTCTCTGCGGAGGTTTATTAATGAGAAAATTACTTCGTTCTTTATTTGCCAGCCCTGACAAGCTGTTACAGGTGATGAGTCACAGTGAAATACAGGATTCGATTGAAGATGGTGAGCGCATTGTGGTCGATGCTGACGGCAACGCCTCGGTGAATATCCACTGCAAAAGGGTACAGGAAGATTTCAGAGAGCACGTTGATGCGTTAAAGAGGGCTTAGGATGGGTACAGCAATATTCATGGTTTTGATGGTTTGCGGCTACTGGTACACCTCACACGACCTCTCAACACGCTTCAAATTTAAACGCAGCTTCGGCTGGGACGTCTACTTTCTGGTGGCGCTCTACGGCTGTGTCTTCGTTTTGCAGGGGATTATCGCCACCGCCGTGGTGTGGCTCTGCCTGCTCGCCAGTTCAGCGGTGATGAACACTTTTCCCGCCACGTTTGGCCCGGAAGAGCACCATCTGCATATGACCTTTATGAACTGGACCTTCCTCGGCATCCAGGCACCGGTGGTGATTATGCTCGCCTTTGCGGTGCTGTTTTGCCTGTGGCATTCGAACTGGTCCAGCAGCGCGCGCCTCGATATCCCCGGCCGCCGCGAGTTGTATAAACACCTCTCGCGCGCCAACGGCATTGAGGGGCTGATCTACCAGTGTATGGAGCGCGGCGATCTGGCGTGGATCACGCTGAAATCGCAGCGGATCTACATCGGCATGATCCATACCGCCACCTTTGATGTCGGCGATGCTAACAACATTGTGCTTATCCCGATGCTGAGCGGCTACCGCAACCATGAGACGCTGGATCTGCGCGTCGAGCATAACTACAGCGCCTGGTACGATGAACATGATATCGATCTCGCCTCGGAGCCGATGTCGGCGCTCGATTTCCGCAAGGTGCTGCTGCTGTCGCAGGTTGAGAGTTTGTCGCTGTTCCATCCCTCACAGGTGATGGCGATGGGCATCAACAAACTGCGGTCCCCGAAGTGAATGCAAGCTAAGGGATTAGCTTGTTCCGCTACTTTTACTCACGGCGCGTTAATATTCAGCTTTCCAGCATAAAAGCAGCGAATTTCGCCAAAAATTTGCCTCATCCATAAATTTTAATTATGGTGTGCCCCTGCCGAAAACGTCGGCAAACTGCTTTTTCTTGCATCTTATAGCTTTCATTTCCCTCCATTTGAGCACGACGGCTGCGAAAGCTATAAGGTCGCACCACCAGCACTCATGGGGAGTTTATGAGCAACGGAACGACTTTACCGCACCACACGAATACGGCCGCAACGGCCAGCGAACTGACCGTCGAAGACATTACGGTCATCGATAATAAGCTGCTGAAACGCGCCGTTGGCGCCGCCGCGCTGGGCAACACGATGGAGTGGTTCGACTTCGGCGTGTACAGCTATCTGGCGGTGATTATCGGCCAGGTCTTCTTTCCCGGCGCCAGCAGCACCGCCCAGCTGATCGCCTCTTTCGGCACCTTCGCTGCCGCCTTCCTGGTTCGTCCGATTGGCGGCATGGTCTTTGGCCCGCTCGGCGACCGCTTTGGCCGCCAAAAGATCCTCGCCCTGACGATGATCATGATGTCGATTGGGACTTTCTGTATCGGGCTTATCCCCGATTACGACAGCATCGGCATTGCCGCACCGATCCTGCTGCTGGTCGCGCGCCTGGTTCAGGGCTTCTCGACCGGCGGTGAGTATGGCGGCGCAGCCACCTTTATCGCCGAGTACTCCACCGATAAGCGCCGTGGTTTTATGGGCAGCTTCCTCGAGTTCGGCACGCTTGGCGGCTATTTGTTGGGTGCCAGCCTGGTGACCATCATGATTGCCGTGCTGCCAACCGAGGCGATGCACAGCTGGGGCTGGCGTATTCCCTTCTTCCTCGCCGCACCGCTCGGCCTGTTTGGCCTCTATATCCGCCTGAAGCTGGAGGAGACGCCGGCCTTTAAAGAGCATATGGATAAGCAGGATGCGCTGGAGCACAGCAAACCGACACTCTCTCTGTTGCAGATGCTGCACAAATACCGCAAACAGATGTTGCAGTGTATTGGCCTGGTGCTGGTCTTTAACGTCTCGAACTACATGCTCACGTCGTATATGCCGAGCTATCTGACCAGCGTGCTGGGCATGAGCGAGCTGACCGGCCTGCTGCTGGTGATGGTGATCATGTTCGTGATGATGCCGCTGACGCTGGCCTGGGGACACTGGACTGACCGTCTGGGCCGCCGCCCGGTAATTGCCTTCGGCGCGCTGGGGCTGGTGCTGCTGGCGATCCCGAGCTTTATGCTGATTGGCTCCGGCAATATGTGGGCGGTCTTCGGCGGGCTGGTGATTCTGGGCGTGCTGCACACCTGCTTTAGCGGCACCATGCCGGCAACCCTGCCAGCGCTGTTTATCACCGATATCCGTTACAGCGCGCTGGCGATTGGCTTTAACCTCTCGGTTTCGCTGTTTGGCGGCACGACACCGCTGGTCACCGCCTGGCTGGTCGATACCACCCACAATGTGATGATGCCCGCTTACTACATGATGGGCGCCGGGCTGATTGGTGCATTGACCGTGCTGACGCTGCGCGAAACGGCGCGTAAACCGCTGAGCGGCTCGTCGCCTGCGGTCGCCACCCGCGCAGAAGCCCACAAGCTGATTGATAAGTTACGCAAACAGCGCGCAGCGAAACGCTTAAAAACGCAGGCGGCGCATGAGCACGGCTAAACCCAGTCTTCAATAGCGCTGTCCAGAGGCCGGAGCGGTGGCGCAATCCGGCCTATCTCCTCTTCAATATTGAACTCCGTCAGATCTTCGGCGGTGGCCAGCAGATAGGTGTGCCCTTCGGGCGATAGCCATTCGGTAATGAAGTACTGCTCTTTACGCGACAGCTCGACCTTCTTCTGCCCGCTTCGGTCAAAAAACTGCCCGAAGCGCTCATCATGCTTCGAGAGATTCAGCCCCATCGCCGGGTAGACGCCACGCCACACCTCGCCGTGGTGTTTACCGCCCAGCACAAGATACTCCTGCATGATCTTCTTGCTCATTTGCCACCCCCGTTACGCCCTTTTTTTAAGCGTAGCTAATGCTCAGCCCTTGCACTATTCGCGCCGTCTGGCCTGGTGCAGACCTTTTTCAGCAACTATACCTTTTGGGGTGCAATCTTTAGCTTGCGGCCTGATGTGGAGGAGTATGAGTTATTTGATGTGGATGGCCGCGACCGGCGGCCTGTTACTGTTGATGTCGTTATCCTACGGCTGGATAAGCCGCGTGCCGATCCCGGTGTTTGGTCTCTATCTGGTGGTCGGCATTATCTGCGGCCCGTGGGAGATGGGCGTGCTTAATATTGATGTGGCGGCCCATGCGGATCTCACCGCCCGCATTACCGAAATCGCGATGGCGGCCTCGTTGTTTATTACCGGCCTGAAAATCCGTCTGCCGCTCACCTCTCCCTACTGGAAGATGGGCATTAAGCTGGCGCTGCCCGCCATGCTTTTGACCATCGGCGGGATTATGGTTGCCGCCCACTATCTGCTCGATCTCGCCTGGCCGCTCTCACTGGCGCTTGGCGCGATCCTCGCCCCCACCGATCCGGTGCTGGCAAGCCTGGTGGCGATCAACGACGCGCGCGATGATGACCAACTGCGCATTGCGCTCTCCAGCGAGGCGGGGCTTAACGACGGCACCGCGCTCCCCTTCCTGATGCTGGCGCTAATCTGGTACAAAGCCGGTGGCATACCGTCCGGCGAGGAGCTGCTGCACTGGCTGAGTATCGATCTGCTGTGGGCGCTGGTCGGCGGCTTACTCATCGGCTACGGTATGGGCCGACTGATAGGGATTATCGCCACCCGTTCGCGCCATAAACAGGGCGAAGTGGCCCCGAGCGACTTTATCGCCCTGGCGCTGATCTGCCTGAGCTTTGCGCTGGCCCAGTCGCTGAGCGCCTCCGGTTTCCTCGCCGCCTTTGCTGCCGGTATCGGCCTGCGCAGCGCTGAAGTGAGCGTGCAGAAGCGCCACGGCGATCCTGAGGATGAGGAGGATGTGCCGGCGGAGATGCAGGTTAACCCGCACCTGCGCCATGCGCTGGAGGAGCAGAACCCGATTAAGTCCGTCGGGCTGGTGATTGGCGATGCCCTCTCTTTTGGCGATACCGTTGAGCGATTACTGGCGGCACTGCTGGTGATTGTCCTTGGCGTTACCCTCTCGCATCACTGGGATGCGCACGCGCTTGGGCTGGCCTTTGTGCTGTTTCTGGTGATCCGCCCGCTGTCGGTCTTTATCGTGACGCTGCGCTCCGGCACGACATGGTTTCACCGCGCGAGCCTCGGCTGGCTGGGCATTCGCGGCATCGGCAGTCTCAACTATATTGCCTATGCCTATGTCCACGGTTTGCAGGGGGCGGACGCTAATTTCGTCGCCCATATTGCCATCACCATTGTGACGCTGAGCGTGCTGCTGCACGGCATTTCGGTGACGCCGCTGTTAACGGTGCGCAGTAAAAAACTGGCGCGCAAAGCGAAACGTTAAGCACCGCCCGGCAGTCGCTACAAAAGCGTGGCAGAGTGACCGCGGTTCTCCTGTAAACATTGATGAGGTTGCCTGTGACACCGATTGAGAGCTTCACGTCAGAAAAGGGGCTGTGGATCAATAAACCGGCCCACGTTACGCAGAGCGATGAGCAGTTGCTGATGCGCACCGGGGCGAACACCGATTTTTGGGTCAAGACCTGGTACGGTTTTGAGCGGCACTCCGGCCATGCCTTTGGTTTTATGCTGGAGGGAGAATTCACCCTTGAGGTGAAGATCGCCGCCGCGTTTGAACAGCTCTACGACCAGGCGGGGATCTTTATTGAGGCGTCGGAGACACAATGGGTGAAAAGCGGCATTGAGTATAACGATGGCGCGCCCGCCATTGGCTGTGTGGTGACGCAGGGGCAATCTGACTGGGCAACCGGCATCTTTCCCGGCGATGCGCGTGAGTTCTGGATGCGCGCAACCCTTGAGAAGCAGGCGTTACGCCTGCAATACTCTACCGACGGTAAAACGTGGCCGCTGCTGCGGCTCTTTCCGTGGCAGGACAGCGGTCAGCGCTTTGTTGGTGTAATGTGCTGCTCGCCGGAAAGAGAGGGGCTGGATGTGCGCTTCGAACAGCTGCGCATCACCCGCCCGCTCGGCAAAGCGCTGCATGATTTGAGCTGACCCCAGGCGGCCTGCGCCGCCGGAGGTCTGCAACATCGTGCCTTAACGACCCGTCGAGAGGGTTTGCAGCACTTTCAGCTGGGCAACCGCTTCCTGCATCGCATCCATCCCGGCGGTCAGGGTGCGCAGGTTGCTCAGTTGCTTCGCAATGTTTTCCCGCTCCTGGCGCGTCTGCTGGCTCATCTCAGCAATGGCGTTAGCGGCAAGAATACTGCGCTCCGCCATATCGGTTGCCGTCTCCACCGTATTGCTGGCCACTTCACGGATATGCGAGATGGTGTTGACCGCATCACTGATGTTGCTCGCCGTCGCTTCCGCCTGCTCTTTTGAGGAGTGCGCCAGACGGCGAACTTCCCCGGCGACCACCGCAAAACCGCGCCCCGCATCGCCCGCGCGCGCCGCTTCTACCGCCGCGTTGAGGGCAAGAATGTTGGTCTGGAAGGCGATGTTGCTGATGCCGTGGGTGATCACGCCGATGCCGTTGGAGATCTGCTCCAGCGAATCCAGCCCTTCGCCAAGACGCCCCTGCGCCCGCTGGCTCTCGGTGGCGATATCGCTAATGCCACGAATGCTGCTTTCCGCCATCACCAGCGCTTCGCTCTGGCTCTGGGTCGCGGCTTCCAGCGCCGGCAACGCCTGCACAATCGGCGCCAGCTCCTGCTGATAACTCACCACGCGATCCAGCACGCGGGTCTGAATGCTGTTCAGCGCTTCCCAACGGCGCAGCGCGCGCTGGGCGTAGTGCGCGGCATACCCGGCGTACTCGACCGGAAACTGGGTCATCGCTTTCACATCGTGGTTAAAGAAGACCAGCGCGGAGAGGGTCTGGTTAATCGGCACGCCGAGGATTTCGCCAAAGCTGGAGAAGCCCGCCGCCGGAATGCCTTTAAAGAAGTGGGCATCGTGCAGCTGCTCGCTGTTACCCATACGCCGCAAAATACAGTCATTCATCATGATGGCGGCAGGTTTACCTTTGCCAGTGATAAAGGTTTGCCAGTCGCGCAGCGTCGCCTGTTTAAAGTCGGTCTCCTGCATCAGGTAGAGCCGATCGCCAAACTCCAGATCGCAGAAGAAGTGCACCATGCCGTGCTCAATCTTTGCCACCGAGCGGATAAAGTACTCATCACCCACTTTCACGCCGAAGGTCAGCCCTTTCAGGCGTTCGCTTAGCTGTGACTCTTTGCATTTCAGATGATCGGCCAGCGCCTGGGTAAAGGCCTTCTGCTGCCCCTGGCGATCAAAGACCGATGTTACCGTGCGAGAGATCGGATCGGCGTCGGCAATCAACCAACTCTGATCCAGCGGGGTGAAGTTCTGGCTCTTGAAGGGCGAGAAGGATTTGCCTTCTGCCATGCGGCAGAAAACGACAACCGCTTTGCCTTGCAATACGCGGTCACCGACGCCAATCCACGTGCCGTCAAAGGTCGCGCGTCCGCCAGCGGAGCCGCCAATCGCCAGGCACGGGAAGAGGCCGCTGTTATACCAGGCCTGCATGAAGAAGCCTTCCGAGGCGGAGAGCCCGTCGCAGTAAATCATCGCGAACGTGCGTTCAGCGGAGAGCGCCATGCGCGGTTTAATAGTGTTTAATTCGCGCTGAATGGCGCTAATACGCTGCGCGGCAGTCTGGGTGTCGTGCAGATGGAGATCGACAACATGTGTCTCGTGCTCGGCGATAAGGCTATCCGGCAGCAGCAGGAAACTCCCCTCTTGCCCGTCGCCCGCGCAGTAGGTTGTCTGCCGACCGCTGGCGCTCAGCGCGCCGTTGGAAGAGAGGGTAATCACCGTCAGATCGGCAGAGGTGAAACGCTGCCACGCCTGGCTGACGCGGTGAAAATCCGCCTCGGGCGGGACAAAGGTCAATAAAATGCCGGATGAGCGCGCGCTAAGACCCGCTGCCGAAAGAGAAGTCGGTAAATCCCGGCAGTCGAAAATGCCGTTGGCAGGTTGTGACCCCCCTGCCAGACGGGAACCCAACAAACCGCGATACAGTGATCTTACGAAAGCCATAATACTGTTTTCCTTAAAATAAAAATGTGCGCCTGAAAATGCGCTTGCAGAGATTGTTAAAGGAGGGCTAAAAGCAGATCCGTTCGCGATCAGAACTCGTTAAAAAAAGATATGTGCGCCCCTGCGTGATTGAGGGTGACGTTAAGACGTTATCGTCAATTTGCGCTAAAGCTTCACTCATCGCTGCAATAGGCAGAAGTATTCCGCACAAAATAGGTTACGAGTGAAGCAGATAGCGTTTAACTATTTTTTGCGGCGCTGGTTTTTAATACTTTTTTAAGCGCAGGGGTTATTCCCGGACGGCCAGAAATATAACCCTCCTTTATTATAGGCCTATCAACTCCCCTGCAAGTTGATTCTTATACCACCCATTTTCAGTGGGAATTCATTGCGGTTGTTTACTTCCCCCGGTTAAGCAGCCAGGATGTGCGCCACACATTTTTTGTCACTATTACAGGGATCAATCGTGCATTACGATTACAACGGCAACAGCCATCTCAGCGAGTTTGAGCGCGATGAAGCCAACCGAAGAATAGCCGCGCAAAACCCATATGGCGCAGCAGCAGGCTCGGCGGCGGTAAGTGTAGTCATGATTGTATTCATTGCCGCTTTTTCGCTTTTCGCGCTGATTTTCTTTGCCGCTAAAGCTTTTCTTACGCGCGGTGCGCCGAAATTATGGCCAGGTTCTTTTGCACGGGCGCTGAAATTATTTCTACTGTATGAGGTAATTCTTTACGCTTTCGATTTCGCGAGCACTTACTGGTATTTTTTTATTCAGTCTGTGACGGCACAACTCTCCGTTCCGCATCTCCTTTCGTGGTTTACCTCCGCCGAATTCTGGCTCTACCGGGTAATACATACACAATTGCTTTACACCATTAATATGGATGAGCTGGCAATACACTATTTAACCCGGCTCTGTCTGAATACGCTGTCGATCGTTGTCTGGTTATTAGTGGCCAAAACGCTGGCCACCTATCTTCCCCATCTGAAGTGGTTCCGCTTTACGGATGCCACCGGCCAGCGCATCGACTGGCTGCGGGTGATAAAAGTCCACATGATCACCTCTCTGCTCTTCTGGAGCGTGGTGTTTTTCTTTAGCTAACCCCGGCCAGAGAGTGCGCAGTTAACCGCCCCAGCCCGCTGAGAGACTGGCTTTTTGTTAACAATCACGTTATAAACCCTGAACGCAGATGTTTAGACGTCCATACGTTTAGAGGGTTGTATGCAAAATCAGCAGGATCAGGCGCAGGGGCAGCTTAAGCGCACCATGAAGACCCGCCACTTAATTATGCTGTCGCTGGGCGGCGTGATTGGCACCGGGTTGTTCTTTAATACCGGCTATATCATCTCCACTACCGGCGCGGCCGGCACGCTGCTGGCTTATCTGATTGGCGCGCTGGTGGTCTGGCTGGTGATGCAGTGCCTCGGCGAACTCTCCGTGGCAATGCCGGTCACCGGCGCGTTTCATGTCTATGCCGCGCGCTATCTCGGCCCGGCAACCGGTTATACCGTGGCCTGGCTCTACTGGCTCACCTGGACGGTGGCGCTGGGATCGAGCTTTACCGCCGCCGGGTTCTGCATGCAGTACTGGTTTCCGCATGTTCCGGTCTGGATATGGTGCGTCATCTTCTGCGTGGCGATTTTCGCCCTTAACGTCGTCTCGACGCGCTTTTTCGCCGAAGGTGAATTCTGGTTCTCGCTGGTAAAAGTGATCACCATCATTGCCTTTATTCTGCTTGGCGGCGCGGCGATCTTTGGCTTTATCCCGATGCAGGATGGCTCTGCCGCGCCAGGGCTTGCCAATATCACCGCCGAGGGGTGGTTCCCCCACGGCGGCCTGCCGATTTTGATGACCATGGTGGCGGTGAACTTTGCCTTCTCCGGTACCGAGCTGATTGGTATTGCCGCAGGCGAGACGCAGAACCCGCAGCAGGTGATCCCGGTCGCCATCCGCGCCACTATCGTGCGCTTGATCCTCTTTTTTATCGGCACCGTGTTTGTGCTGGCGGCGCTGATCCCGATGCAGCAGGCGGGCGTGGAGAAGAGCCCCTTCGTGGTGGTGTTCGAGAAGATTGGCATTCCTTATGCCGCTGATATTTTTAACTTTGTCATCCTGACGGCGATCCTCTCGGCGGCTAACTCGGGGCTCTATGCGTCCGGGCGCATGCTCTGGTCGCTCTCGAATGAGAAGACGCTGCCGCGCTGCTTTATGCGCGTCACCAAAAACGGCGTGCCGCTGACGGCGCTCTCCGTCTCTATGCTGGGTGGAGTGCTGGCGCTGCTTTCAAGCGTTATCGCCCCGGATACGGTGTTTGTCGCGCTGTCGGCGATTTCCGGTTTCGCCGTGGTTGCCGTGTGGCTCAGCATCTGCGCGGCGCACTTTGTCTTTCGCCGCCGCCATTTGCAGTCCGGCAAGTCGCTTGCGGATCTGCACTACCGCGCGCCGTGGTTCCCGCTGGTACCGATAGCCGGTTTCCTGCTCTGCCTGCTGGCGTGTGTTGGCCTGGCGTTCGATCCCGATCAGCGCATTGCGCTCTACTGCGGGCTGCCGTTTGTGGCCCTGTGCTATGGTGCTTACTGGCTGACCCATCATGAAAAAGCGAAGGAGAGTGAACATGTCGCGCCCTAATCCCCTGACCGCGCTGCTGGAGAAGCAGCCCTTTATTGTGCTCGACGGCGCGATGGCAACAGAGCTTGAAGCGCGCGGCTGTAACCTGGCCGATAACCTCTGGTCTGCGAAAGTGCTGATGGACGCGCCGGAATTGATCCGCGATGTGCATCTCGACTATTTCCGCGCCGGGGCGCAGATCGCGATAACCGCCAGCTACCAGGCAACGCCGCTCGGCTTTGCCGCACGCGGCCTGGATGAGGCGCAGTCTCGGGCGCTGATTAGCAAAAGCGTCGAGCTGGCGCAGGCGGCACGCGATGCCGCGCTGGCGGAAAATCCGCAGGCCGGGCCGCTGCTGGTGGCGGGGTCCGTTGGGCCATATGGCGCGTATCTGGCGGATGGGTCGGAGTATCGCGGCGATTATCAGCGCACCGCTGACGAGTTTACGGATTTCCACCGCCCGCGCATTGAGGCGCTGTTAGCCGCGTGTGCCGATCTGCTGGCCTGTGAAACGCTCCCCTCGTTTGCGGAGATAAAAGCGCTGGCCGCGCTGTTGCAGGCGTGGCCGGACGCGCGGGCGTGGTTCTCGTTTACCCTGCGCGACGCGCACCATTTAAGCGACGGCACGCCGCTCGCAGAGGTGGTGAAGGTGGTGGAAGCGACGCCGCAGATTGTGGCGCTGGGCATTAACTGCATCGCGCTTGCTGACACCAACGACGCGCTGGAACATCTGCACAGCCTGAGCGCGCTGCCGCTGGTGGTCTACCCCAACTCGGGCGAAACCTACGATGCGGTAAGCAAGAGCTGGCACGCGCACGGTACTGCATGCGACACGCTGGCCGGGCATCTGCCCGCGTGGCTGGCCTCCGGGGCAAAGCTGATTGGCGGCTGCTGCCGCACTACGCCTGCGGATATTGCTGCGCTGCACCAGTGCTGCACAAAATAGTCATCCGGCTGCGGCGGCTAGCGTGAACGCCAGCGTTGATGCCCCCAGCTCAGCGCGCCGTTAACGATAATCCTGCCGCCGCAGGCCGGATAACCCGGCGGGTCGACCGAGATGTTGCGCATTGAAGGGAAGATATCGAAGCGCTGAAATAGGGCCGCCAGCCGTTGATGCTGCGGATTAAGTTCTGGCAGCGAGAACCACACCAGTTCGCCAAGTGAGCGCTCGAGCCACTCCTCTACCTCCCCCTCTTCGTTCACGGGGTTGTTCAGCGCCGGGCTTTGCGCCATCGCCTGGAGTTGCGCATAGTGACAGATGCGCCAGCCGCAAAACTCCAGCGTTTCGCCAGCGTAATAGAGCTCGTCGACATATTCGCTCTCGTCGCGGCTTAAGGTCTCCGCTTGCGCCTCGGTCAGGCTGTCCAACAGGAAGCGCGCGGCAAGCGTCGGCAAGTGATGCACCACCAGCCCAGGATGCTCGCCACTCCCGCCGCCCAACACCAGGTTTTGCGGCGTGGCGCTGAAGTCATACGCTCCCCAGCCGCCGTCGCCTTTGATGCTTTCCAGCGGGTGGTAGATCGGCAGGTAGCCAAGGGTGCCGATTATTTCGTGGTCAAAGCCATCGATGTAGCTCATACAGATCCTTGTGCAGTTACAGGCATGCGCGCGTGAACGTGAAGTTTATAGAGGGTTATATACATCCGGGTTATGTGGAGCAAGAACAATGGGCGACGAGATAAGAGGAAGAGCAGGCAAAAAAAAGCCGTTCCTTGGGGAGGGAACGGCAAATACACATCACGGTCAAAAAGAGACCATACATCATTCAGTTTCTATAAGTTTTACAGAGTAACTATTAAATGTTTTTTAATGTAAGCGAATGAAACCTCTGTGCCTCACGCTTGCTTGATCCTTAACTGACCGTGCGCTCCAGTTTGAAGACGCTGACCAGATCCTTCATCACTTTCGCCTGCTCATTGAGCATTTCAGAAGCCGCCACGGACTCCTCAACCAGCGCAGCGTTTTGCTGAGTGGTGGTATCAATCTGCCCGATAGCAATGTTGATTTGCTGAACGCCGTCGCTCTGCTCGAGGCTCGCGCGCTCGATCTCTTTTAAAATTTCCGAAACGTTATCCACGTTGAGCACCATTTCATCCATCTTGCTGTTTACCTGACGCACCATCTCCAGCCCGCGGTTGCTCTGCTGCGTCGAGTTCTCAATCAGCGTGCGGATATCTTTTGATGAGTTCGCCGTTTTCTGCGCGAGGTTACGTACTTCTTGAGCCACAACAGCAAATCCTTTGCCATGTTCGCCTGCGCGCGCCGCTTCAACAGCGGCATTAAGCGCCAGGATATTGGTCTGGAAAGCAATGGAGTCAATCAGGTTGATAATGTCGGACATCTTATCGGCTGAGCTGCTGATGTTGTGGATCTCCTCAGTAAGCGAGGTCATCAGGCTGCCATTATCTTTAGCGGCATGGCTTGCCCTTTCGGAGAGCTGAGAAGCGTTAGCGGTGTTGTCGCCGGTGTTTTTAACTGTCGATGAAATCTGCTCCATCGAGGCCGCCGTCTGCTCAACCGAACTGGCCTGCTCTTCGGTGCGCGCCGAGAGATCCCGCGTACCTGCCATAATCTGCGTAGCACCGGTGGCAATGTTTTCCGCCCCGGAGCGGATCTCCGCGACAATTTTTTTCAGCTCCCCCTGCATATTAATGATGGCGCTGGTTAACAGCCCGGTCTCATCTTTAGAGATGACAGTGATCTCATGGCCGAGATCGCCCCTGGCAATGCGCTGGGCGGCATCCACGACTTGACGAATAGGATTAACAATATTCTTTGCCATCACCATTGCAGTGGTTATGCCAAAGGCAAGGCTGATGAGCGAGATAATTAACATGGTGAGCTTGCTCTGGCTGTAATCAGTCAGGAAATCGTCATAGGAATCCTGCATCTCATTGCGTTGCAGCTTAATAAAATCGCTAATTTTGCTGATGTATTGCGTCGTGTAATCGCGCGTTCTGGCATTGTACTCATCAATGGCCGCGTCGGGATTTGACTCAATAATTTCAATCACTTTGCTACGTGACTGGATATAGGTGGCACGAGCCTGCTTAATCTGCTCAAGCATCGATTGTGATTGTTCATCATCCGCCGCTTTGCTCAACTCGGTATATAACGCGCTTATTTTACGGGACTGTTCCGTAAGCTCATTAACCATATTTCTTTTATTTGTTGGATCTTTTTCAAGCAGCGCGTTAAGCAGTAAGTTACTGGTGTTATTAACCTGGCGAATCAGATCGTTTGCCAGCGCGGTTGTCGGATAAACCTCAGTGACAATTTCGGAGATATTCTCTTTCGCTTCGCTGAGACGATAAAGCGCATTACCGGAAATTAAAGCAATTAATAACAACAAAACGCCAAAAGAGATCATGATTTTATTTCTGATACTCATGCCCGTTGTTTTGACTGCGTGCGAATCATTTCTCATATTCTTCCCTTAGTAAGTGTGCGGATATACCATTCGAATGAATGAACGGCACACGGTTATATCGGCGCACAGGAGAGAGAGTTTAGAAATCGATCGTTAAAAACTGTCTAAAGATGCCATTCAATAGCCATTACCTATGGATAATTTGATTATGAAACGCTATTTCTAACCATAAGCCCGCTTCTTCATATTTTTTAACGCTAATAATCGGTGTCAGTTAAAATTGATGACAGAGAGAACACTTTCATTTGCTAAAAAATCGTAAGTTACTGATAATAAACAGCCAAAATCACATAACATACGCAATGTAAAGCATTAACTTATTTCTTATCGTCTGAAAAGAATGAGAACGTAAATAATCTTTTACGCATTTGATATTTTAAGGCGATTTTTTTCTGCACTACTCCCGGTACAAACTCGCAATTAATCAATAAATTATTTCATAACGATCATTAATATTGACTGACATCACCAGCAATGGCTCAAATAAAAAGTAAAAAGCGGGCGAGTCGATATTAAAAAATATCATTTTAATAAAAGATGCATCGACACTCGTCAATGCGGGGTAATTAATACCTGCCTGCATGAATACGCACATGAATGTCACCAATAAAGAGAATTTTAAAGAGAGACATAAAGCAGAGTAAAGGCTGAAATACTCTCTTCCGTAGGAGGCGTTTTTAGCGGGATGAACCTCTCTTTCCCACGGTTTACAGGTGGTGCAGCGGGAGTTGTGAAGAGCATCGCGCGCCCGCTGGTTTTCCTGCCCCACAGAGTCCGTTATCATGCTCCATACGCCTTCATGAACCGCGATGCAAATTCATGAGTTTCGGTGAGGAACGTGATAAGCGATGAGAACAAAAAACATCACTGACTCATTATTTTTCAAGAAGATGGACATCACTAACTGATGAGTACGACAGACAAACTCGACGCGCACACCCCCATGATGCAGCAGTACCTGAAGCTGAAAGCGCAGCATCCGGACATCCTGCTCTTCTATCGTATGGGCGACTTCTACGAGCTCTTTTATGACGACGCGAAACGCGCGTCGCAGCTGATGGATATCTCCCTGACCAAACGCGGAGCCTCTGCCGGGGAGCCGATCCCGATGGCGGGCGTGCCGCATCATGCGGTGGAGAACTACCTGGCAAAACTGGTCAGCCTCGGTGAATCGGTGGCGATTTGCGAGCAGATTGGCGATCCGGCCACCAGCAAAGGGCCGGTGGAGCGCAAGGTCGTTCGCATCGTCACGCCGGGTACCATCAGCGATGAAGCGCTGCTGCAGGAGCGCCAGGATAACCTGCTGGCTGCCATCTGGCAGGAGAGCAAAGGCTTTGGCTATGCCACGCTGGATATTAGCTCCGGAAGGTTTCGCCTCAGCGAACCGGCCGACCGTGAAACCATGGCTGCTGAACTGCAACGTACTAATCCTGCTGAACTGCTCTATGCGGAAGATTTTGCGGAAACCGCGCTGATTGAAGGCCGCCGCGGGTTACGCCGCCGCCCGCTGTGGGAGTTCGAAATCGACACCGCCCGCCAGCAGCTCAATATGCAGTTTGGCACCCGTGATTTGATTGGCTTCGGCGTTGAGAACGCCGCGCGTGGCCTGTGCGCCGCCGGTTGCCTGTTGCAGTATGTCAAAGATACGCAACGTACCGCCCTGCCCCACATCCGCTCTATTACTATGGAGCGTCAGCAGGACACCATTATTATGGATGCCGCGACGCGCCGTAATCTGGAGATCACCCAGAACCTTGCTGGCGGGATTGAAAGCACGCTGGCCTCGGTGCTCGACCGCACCGTCACGCCGATGGGCAGCCGTATGCTGAAACGCTGGCTGCACATGCCGGTGCGCGACACGAAAGTGCTGACCGAGCGTCAACAAACCATCAGCGCATTACAGGATCGCGCCGCCGAGCTGCAACCGGTGTTGCGCCAGGTGGGCGATCTGGAGCGTATTCTGGCACGTCTGGCACTGCGTACCGCCCGCCCGCGCGACCTGGCGCGTATGCGCTACGCCTTTCAGCAACTGCCGGAGCTGCGCACGCAGCTGGCTGACGTCGACTGCGCACCGGTGCAGGCGCTGCGTGAGAAAATGGGCGAGTTCAGCGAACTGCGCGAACTGCTTGAGCGCGCCATTATTGAAGCCCCGCCGGTGCTGGTGCGCGACGGCGGCGTCATTGCCCCCGGCTACCATGCTGAACTGGATGAGTGGCGTAGCCTCGCCGATGGCGCAACGGATTATCTCGACCGGCTGGAGATCCGCGAGCGCGAGCGTCTTGGCCTCGACACTCTGAAAGTGGGCTATAACGCGGTGCACGGTTACTTTATCCAGATCAGCCGTGGGCAGAGCCACCTGGCGCCGATCCACTATGTGCGCCGCCAGACGCTGAAAAACGCCGAGCGCTACATCATTCCTGAACTGAAAGAGTATGAAGACAAAGTCCTCACCTCGAAGGGCAAAGCGCTGGCACTGGAAAAACAGCTCTATGAAGAGCTGTTCGACCTGCTGATGCCGCACCTCGGCGACCTGCAACAGAGCGCCGCCGCGCTGGCGGAGCTGGATGTGTTGGTAAACCTCGCTGAACGTGCCGACACCCTGAACTACTGCTGCCCGACCTTTAGCGATAAGCCGGGCATCCGCATTAGCGAAGGGCGTCACCCGGTGGTGGAGCAGGTGCTGAAAGAGCCGTTTATCGCCAACCCGCTGAACCTGTCGCCGCAGCGCCGGATGCTGATTATCACCGGCCCGAATATGGGCGGTAAAAGTACCTATATGCGCCAGACCGCGCTGATTACCCTGCTGGCCTATATCGGCAGCTATGTCCCGGCACAGAAAGCCGAGATTGGCCCGATTGACCGTATCTTCACCCGCGTGGGCGCGGCAGACGATCTGGCAAGCGGGCGATCGACCTTTATGGTTGAGATGACCGAAACCGCCAACATTCTGCATAACGCCACCGAGAACAGCCTGGTACTGATGGATGAGATTGGCCGCGGCACCTCGACCTATGACGGCTTGTCTCTGGCGTGGGCCTGTGCGGAGAATCTGGCGAATAAGATCAAAGCGCTGACACTGTTTGCTACCCACTACTTCGAGCTGACGCAGTTGCCGGAGAAGATGGAGGGCGTGGCGAATGTGCACCTCGACGCGATTGAGCATGGCGATACCATCGCCTTTATGCACAGCGTACAGGATGGCGCGGCGAGCAAGAGTTACGGCCTTGCGGTCGCGGCGCTGGCGGGCGTGCCGAAAGAGGTGATCAAGCGCGCGCGCGGCAAGCTGCGGGAGCTGGAGAGCCTCTCGCCGAGTGCAGCGGGGACACAAATTGACGGCACGCAGATGTCGCTGCTTGCCCCGGCAGAAGAGACCAATCCGGCGGTGGAAGCGCTGGAGAATCTCGATCCGGACAGCCTGACACCGCGCCAGGCGCTGGAGTGGATCTACCGCTTAAAAAACCTCGTCTAAAAAACGCTGCCGGATGGCGCTGAAGTCATCCGGCAATCTCCTCCTGCGCCACCCACTGGCGCAAAAAATCGACCAGCGCGCGCACTTTGGCAGAGAGATGCTGCGTATCGGCATACACCGCGTAAACGCCCTGCGGCGCAAACCGCCATTCCGGCAACAGATGCACCAGCTGCCCTTCAGCCAGCGCGTTTTGCACCAGCCACGCTGGAAGCAGCGCCACGCCACAGCCGGCAAGGGCAAACGACATCAGCGCCTGCGCGCTGTCAGCGAAGATACGCGCGGGCTGCTTTATCTCCAGCATTTCCCCGTTGCCCGCCGCGTCAGTGACCTGCCAGCGCAGCGGGGAGGCGAGCCGCTCATGAATAATCCACGGCGCGTGCGCCAGGGCGTGCAGCGTCGTTATCGGGTGCTGGCTGAGCCACTGCGGCGCGGCGACAGGAAGAATATCAAAGCGTGAAATCAGCGCCGCGTGATAGCGGGAGTCGGCCAGCGTGCCGAGGCGGATAGCAACATCAAAACGCTCGCTAATCAGATCCGCGTGATGGGACGAAGAGACGTGGCGAATGCGCAGCGCCGGGTGACGCTCGCTGAAAGCCGCCAGCGCCGGGATCACCACCTGCGCGCCATACTCCGGCGTGGTGGTAATGCGCAGTTCGCCGCTGAGTCCGATATGGTTTGCCTGCACCTCATCCTGCAAATTTTCGGCATCCCGTAACAGCGCCACGCCGCGCTGGTAAAAGAGGCTCCCCGCCTCGGTGAGCGTTAAGCGGCGGGTGGAGCGTAGCAGCAGCGCCACGCCCAGCGAATCCTCAAGCTGGCGGATATTAAAACTGATCACCGCCTTGGTCTGCCCGAGCGTGGCGGCCGCGGCGGTAAAACTACCGGTGTCGACGACGGCGATAAACATGGCGACGCGTTGCAAATTGAGCATCACTTCTCTCGTGATTGTCAAAACAAGTTTGACAGTATATCGCCACCCGAGCCGTTTATCCCCTTTCGGCCAGCGGCTACAGTAGCGCTCCGCACAGAAGGAGGAAGAATGAGGTATCGCAACAAAGTCGCGGTGGTCTATCTGCTGGGCTTTTTTCTCGACTTGATCAATATGTTTATCGCCAGCGTCGCGTTCCCGGCGATGGCAGAGAGCCTGCATGCGTCGGTCTCCGCGCTGGCGTGGGTCAGCAATGGCTATATCGCCGGGTTGACCGTGGCGATCCTTTTCAGCGCGCTGCTGACGCGCTTTATCGGCGCACGGCGGCTCTTTATGCTGTCGCTTTTGCTCTTCAGCGCCGCGGGGCTGGCAGCGGGTTTTGCCGACTCACTGGGTAGCCTGATTACCTGGCGCGTGGTGCAGGGGTTAGGCGGCGGGTTGCTGATCCCGGTCGGGCAAGCGCTCGCCTGGCAGCAGTTCAAACCTCATGAGCGGGCGAAAATCTCCTCTGCGGTGATGCTGGTGGCGCTGCTCGCGCCCGCCTGTTCACCCGCTATCGGTGGGCTGCTGGTGGAACTGCTCGGCTGGCGCTGGATCTTCTTCGTCACGCTGCCGCTGGCGCTGCTAACGCTGCTGCTGGCCGGGTGCTGGCTGAAAGAGGAGGCAAAGCCCGCCGTCTCGCGTCGGCTGCTCGATCTCTCTCTGCTGAAGAATTCACTGCTGCGCTTCGCGATGCTTATCTACCTCTGCGTGCCGGGGATGTTTATTGGCGTCAGCGTGGTGGGGATGTTCTATTTGCAGCGCATGATGGGGCTCACGCCTGCGGTGACCGGCGCGTTAATGGTGCCGTGGTCCCTCGCCTCCGCACTGGCGATCTCCGTGACCGGGCGCTATTTCAACCGCCTCGGCCCGCGCCCGCTGGTGATGTTCGGCGCTCTGCTGCAGGCGGTGGGCATTGTGATGCTGCTGCTTGTTACGCCGTCGACGCCGCTGGCAGTGCTTATTACAAGCTTCGCACTGATGGGCGCGGGCGGAAGCCTGTGCAGCAGCACTGCGCAGAGCTGCGCTTTTCTCACCATCGATAATCAGGCGATGCCGGATGCCAGCGCGCTGTGGAATCTTAACCGCCAACTGAGCTTTTTTATCGGCGCGACGCTGCTGGCCTTTGTTCTCGGTCTGCTGCAACAGGTTATGCCGCCCCTTGGCGCTTATCGCGGGACATTTATCCTCGCTGCGATCATTACGCTTTTCCCACTTGCAGGTGCGCTGCGCCTTGATAACCAATACACCCTGCAACAGCTAAAACAGGAGCAACCATGAAGGTTTATATGACGGAGATTATTGATGCCCACATCGCTATTGAAGCGTGGCTGGGTCGCGGTGAAGGCGACTGCGCGGCGCTGATGGCGCGCTTTAGCGACCGGTTCAGCATGATTACCCCGGGTGGTGCGACGCTTGATAAGCCTGCACTGGTCAACTTTTTCCAGGCGCAGCGCGCGGCGCGCACGGGGCTGAGCATCCGTGTGGATGATGTCGAATTGCTGGCAGAGTGGGAAAGCGGCGCGGTGCTGCGCTACCGGGAGACGCAACAACTGCCGGATCAGACAGCGGCGCAGCGCTGGTCAACGGTGGTGTTTGAGAAAGTTAGCGGGAAGCTAATGTGGCGGCACCTCCATGAAACGGCGCTTGCCGGGTAGCAGGAAAGAAAAAAGGCCAGTCTTAACGACCGGCCTTTTTGACGAGAAAGGGTGCTTATTCGCGGAACAGCGCTTCGATATTCAGCCCTTGCGTTTGCAGGATTTCGCGCAAACGACGCAGACCTTCAACCTGAATCTGGCGAACACGTTCACGAGTGAGACCAATTTCACGGCCTACATCTTCGAGTGTCGCAGCCTCATAACCCAGCAGACCGAAACGACGTGCCAACACTTCACGCTGTTTGGCGTTCAGTTCGAACAGCCATTTGACGATGCTCTGTTTCATATCATCGTCCTGCGTGGTGTCTTCCGGACCGTTGTCTTTTTCATCGGCCAGGATGTCCAGCAGCGCCTTTTCAGAATCACCGCCCAGCGGCGTATCAACTGAGGTAATGCGCTCGTTGAGACGCAGCATACGGCTGACATCATCAACAGGTTTATCTAACTGTTCAGCAATCTCTTCTGCGCTCGGCTCGTGGTCCAGTTTATGGGACAACTCGCGCGCGGTACGCAGATAGACGTTCAGCTCTTTGACGATGTGAATCGGCAGACGAATGGTGCGGGTTTGGTTCATGATAGCCCGCTCGATGGTCTGACGAATCCACCAGGTCGCGTAAGTTGAGAAACGGAACCCACGCTCTGGGTCAAATTTTTCAACGGCGCGGATCAGCCCCAGGTTGCCCTCTTCAATCAGATCCAGCAGAGCCAGACCACGATTGCTGTATCGACGGGCAATCTTCACCACCAGACGCAGGTTACTCTCAATCATGCGACGGCGGGAGGCAACATCGCCTCGTAATGCACGGCGTGCAAAATAGACTTCTTCTTCGGCCGTCAAAAGCGGGGAGTACCCAATTTCCCCAAGATAAAGCTGAGTCGCGTCTAAAACACGCTGTGTTGCACCCTGCGATAACAGCTCTTCTTCAGCCAGGTCATTATCACTGGGTTCCTCTTCTACCAAGACTTTTTCGTCAAAAGCCTCTGTTCCGTTCTCATCAAATTCCGCGTCTTCATTTAAATCATGAACTTTCAGCGTATTCTGACTCATAAAGTGGCTCCTACCCGTGATCCCTGGGCAAAACACCTGACGCATTCTCATTTACCTCCGCTGCAGCGGCATCTGCGCTCACTGCAACGGAATAAGTGAGAATGACCTCACCTGCTTTGCACCGATTTATCGCTGCGGCAAATAACGCAGCGGGTTTACGGATTTCCCCTTGTAACGAATTTCAAAATGCAAGCGTGTAGAGCTGGTTCCGGTGCTACCCATAGTCGCTATTTTTTGCCCCGCCTTCACTTCTTGTTGTTCCCGGACCAGCATTGTGTCGTTATGGGCGTAGGCGCTCAGGTAATCATCGTTGTGTTTTATGATGATAAGATTACCGTAACCGCGCAGTGCGTTACCGGCATATACTACGCGTCCATCTGCGGTCGCGATGATAGCCTGTCCTTTACTGCCTGCGATATCGACCCCTTTGTTACCACCCTCGGTGGCAGAGAAGTTGTCGATAACATTGCCTTCAGTTGGCCAGCGCCATGTTGAAATCGGCGAGCTGGTTGTTGTACTGCTGACAGTCGGTTCGGTTGTTGTACTAACGGAAGGTGCCGTAACAGGCGCTGTGACAGGTGTCGCAGGCTTGTTGTTCGGCAACATTTTATTAGCACTTTGTTCACCTGAAGTCTCAGAATACGTAATTGTCGGTTTCGAAGCAACCACCGCGGTTGAATTTTGCGCAGTTTTTGAGACTATTCCTTGTTCCGATGCATCAGCCTGCGTTATTGCATTTCCACCTGTGATAGGTGTACCAGATGCATTCCCCACCTGCAGCGTCTGCCCGACGTTCAAACCATACGGTGCAGCCACATTATTGCGCTGTGCAAGGTCGCGGAAATCGTTGCCGGTGATCCAGGCAATATAGAAGAGGGTATCGCCCCGTTTAACGGTATAGGTGCTGCCGCCAGTGTAGCTCCCTTTCGGGATATTGCCGTATTTGCGGTTATAGACAATGTGACCATCTACCGTCTGTACCGGCTGGGCCTGGACAGGTTGAGACTGCATTGGCTGCACCGGCTGTACGGGTTGAACAGGCTGTACCGGTTGAACTTGCTGCATTTGCGGCTGCTGTGCGTTCGTGCTCATAGCAGGCGGCGGCGTAATGAGCATGCCTGAGTTGTCGCTGCCGCTGGCGCTTCCGCCTACGGAACTGACCGGTGCCGGAGTATTGTTGGAATTTGAACACCCTGCCAGCCAAAGCGAAACCAGTGACAATGCCGCGACACGGCGTACGGTGAATTTCGGGCTTCCCGCGCTCATTTTTCCCCCAATATTATGTAAATTACCAATGACTTAAAGATAACCGCGAAGGTCGACGGCAAATTTGCCCACAATACGCTGTTATGGCCCGAAATACCCAGGATAAATCTGTAACTCAGGCCAACTCACCGCGTACAAGCGGAACAAAGCGCACGGCTTCAACGGTATCAATAATAAATTCGCTTCCCCGCCGACGAACCCGCTTCAACTGCTGGAGTTCATCGCCCACGGGCAAAACGAGAATGCCGCCGTCATCCAGCTGCGACATTAGCGCGGCGGGAATTTCAGGCGGAGCGGCTGTCACAATAATAGCGTCAAATGGCGCGCGTGCTTGCCATCCTTGCCAGCCATCACCGTGACGCGTGGAGACATTGTGCAGATCGAGCTGCTTGAGGCGGCGGCGCGCCTGCCATTGCAGCCCTTTAATCCGCTCAACGGAGCAGACATGGTGCACCAGATGGGCGAGGATCGCCGTCTGGTAACCGGAGCCGGTGCCAATCTCCAGCACGCGCGAATCGGGCGTCAGCTCGAGCAGCTCGGTCATGCGCGCGACCATATAGGGTTGCGAGATGGTTTGCCCCTGACCAATGGGCAGCGCGACGTTTTCCCACGCTTTGTGTTCAAACGCTTCGTCGATAAATTTCTCGCGCGGCACCCGCGACAGCGCTTCAAGCACCTGTTCATCTTTGATGCCCTGCGCGCGTAACTGACTGAGAAGATCCTGGATGCGTTTGCTTACCATTGCGTATTCACCCCGGCGCGATCCAACCAACCTGATACCACCTCCTGCGCACTGTAGGCGGTCAAATCTACATGCAGCGGCGTAACGGAAACATAGCCCTCATCAACGGCAGCGAAGTCGGTATCCGGACCGGCATCGCACTTCTCCCCCGGCGGGCCAATCCAGTAGAGCGTGTTGCCACGCGGGTCCTGCTGCGGGATCACCTGGTCAGCAGGATGGCGGCTGCCGCAGCGCGTCACGCGAATGCCTTTGATCTCACTCAGCGGCAGATCCGGCACGTTGATATTCAAAATACGCCCGGTGCGCAGCGGCTCGCGGCTCAGCCCGCGTAGCAGAGCGCAGGTGACCGCAGCGGCGGTTTCATAGTGGGTATGACCATTGAGAGAGACGGCCAGCGCCGGAAAGCCGAGGTGGCGGCCCTCCATCGCGGCGGCAACGGTGCCGGAGTAGATCACATCATCGCCAAGGTTTGGCCCGGCGTTGATGCCTGAAACCACCACATCCGGGCGCGGGCGCATTAATGCGTTTACGCCGAGAAAGACGCAGTCCGTCGGCGTGCCCATCTGCACGGCGATATCGCCATTATCGAAGGTAAAAGTACGAAGCGAAGATTCGAGCGTCAGCGAATTAGACGCACCGCTGCGGTTACGATCGGGAGCCACGACCTGAACGTCGGCAAACTCCCTAAGAGCACGGGCCAGCGTCTGGATACCCGGCGCGTGGATCCCGTCATCGTTACTCAGCAATATTCGCATAATCACCCGATGTGTTGATAAGTTCCCTGACCACACTGGTGGCAAAACTCCCCGCCGGTAGCCAGAAACGTACCTCGACGGTGGCGTCATCCCACCAGTTCCAGCTGAGCGCCTGCGGATAGAGCATCATCGCACGGCGTGCAGCGTCCACTTTTTCTCTCACCAGCAGCGTCTGTAACTCTGGCGCATCAGCAACTGCCTGCTGCTCAAACTCCAGCGCCGCGTCTTGTGTTCCCCACTCGCCGCGACCCGGCAGTGGCGCGGTAATCATCAGTGCTTTCGCATCGACGCGCGCCTGTAGCTCGTTGCGCTCCTCGTCGGTCGCCACGAACCAGCTGCCGCGACCCGCTAATTGTAGCGCATCGCCAACAACAACCTGATTGAAGTCCGATCTCTTCAGCCGCTCGCTGACCACCTGATTAAACAACGCGCTGCGCGCGGCGGACAACCAAAAACTGCGTTTGTTACGATCGCGAACCGGCGCATCGTTTTGCGCCCAGCGCAGCGCGCCTTGCAGGTTGCTGCCACCGATGCCAAATCGCTGTGCGCCAAAATAGTTAGGTACGCCCTGTTCCACGATGGCCTTTAAGCGTGTCTCCACTTCTGCGCGGTCGCTCACTTCCCGCAGCACCAGCGTAAAAGCGTTGCCCTTCAGCGCGCCGAGACGCAGTTTGCGTTTATGGCGGGCATACTCCAGCACTTTGCAGCCTTCAAGCGTGAACTGGCTGAGATCCGGCATACCATTGCCCGGTACGCGAGCGCAGAGCCACTGCTCCGTCACGGCATGCTTATCTTTCTGACCGGCGAAGCTCACTTCACGCACATGAATTTTAAGGAATTTCGCTAAAGCGTCAGCAACAAAACGCGTATTGCAGCCATTTTTCAGAATTCGTACCAGAATATGCTCACCTTCGCCGTCTGGCTCGAAGCCCAGATCCTCCACAACGACGAAATCTTCCGGGCTGGCTTTCAGGATGCCACTGCCGCCAGGCTTGCCGTGCAGGAAGGTGAGGTTATCAAATTCCGTCATTTCGCCGCCTTCACTAACAGCGCCACCGCTTCACAGGCAATACCTTCGCCGCGCCCGGTGAAACCAAGCTTCTCGGTGGTAGTGGCTTTAACGTTAACATCATCCATATGGCAACCGAGATCTTCAGCAATGAAGACACGCATTTGCGGAATATGCGGCAACATTTTCGGTGCCTGGGCGATGATGGTCACATCCACGTTGCCAAGCGTGTAGCCTTTGGCCTGGATGCGTCGCCACGCTTCGCGCAGCAGCTCGCGGCTGTCCGCACCTTTGAAAGCCGGGTCGGTATCCGGGAAGAGTTTACCAATATCGCCCAGCGCTGCCGCGCCGAGTAGCGCATCGGTCAACGCATGCAGGGCGACATCGCCGTCGGAGTGCGCCAGCAGCCCCTTTTCATAGGGAATGCGCACGCCGCCAATAATAATCGGGCCAGCGCCGCCAAAGGCGTGTACGTCAAAACCGTGTCCAATGCGCATTATGCTTTCTCCTGAAGGTCTGCATGGGTCAGATAAAATTCTGCGAGTCGTAAATCTTCGGGTCGGGTCACTTTGATATTATCCGCACGTCCGGCGACCAGCTCGGGATGATAGCCGCAATACTCCAGCGCCGAGGCTTCATCGGTGATGGTAGCGCCTTCATCTAACGCGCGGGTTAAGCAGTCATGGAGTAACGCCAGCGGGAAAAACTGCGGCGTCAGAGCGTGCCATAAATCATTGCGCTCAACGGTGTGAGCGATAGCGGTTTGGCCCGGCTCGGCGCGTTTCATGGTGTCACGCACCGGCGCGGCGAGGAGCCCCCCTACCCGGCTGGTCTCACGCAGGGCGAGCAGCCGGTTGAGATCGTCCTGGTGCAAGCAGGGGCGCGCGGCGTCATGCACCAACACCCACTGCGCACCGGCAGCGGCTTTCAGGCCTGCCAGCACCGAGTCGGCACGTTCCGCGCCGCCGTTGACCACCGTAATCTGCGGATGGTTCGCCAGAGGAAGCTGCGCGAAGCGTTCATCGCCCGCGCTGACGGCAATAATCACCCGGCTGACGCACGGGTGGGCGAGCAGCGCGGCAACCGCGTGCTCAAGGATAGTTTTATCGCCGATGGAGAGATACTGCTTTGGACATTCCGTTTGCATGCGGCGGCCGAATCCGGCGGCCGGCACCACGGCACAGACGTCCGGAATGAGTGTTGCCATTCGTTAACCCGGGACTGTTTATGGTCTAGTTTGCGTATTCTGCGTGTTTTGTGTGTTCTGCGCTGAGCCTGCCGCGCGCTTTGACGCGTCCGGCACCAGACGATAGAAGGTTTCGCCCGGTTTCGTCATGGTCAGCTCATTGCGAGCACGCTCCTCGATCGCTTCCTGGCCGCCATTGAGATCGTCAATTTCGGCAAATAGCTGATCGTTGCGCGCTTTTAGTTTTGCGTTTGTCGCCTGCTGTGCCGCCACATCTTCGCTGACGCGGCCGTAGTCGTGCAGACCATTTTTGCCGAACCACAGCGAGTATTGCAGCCAGACCAGCAAAGCCAGCAAAAGCAGCGTTAATTTACCCATCCTGCCCCCTGAAAAACGGCATCATCATCCCATAACTTTTCGTCAGACTCCACTTCGGGGCCGGGTGATACCGCGCAAGCGCCAGACTTTATCATAAATATTGAACATTCCGAACCCGGACACATTGCCTTAACAGGCGTTACACCTTGAAGTATGGCGCGCCTCAGCCCACCAGCCAGAGGAACAGGAGGCCAAACATTGCCGCCACGCTGAGCAGCGTCGCCACACAGCTGTAGCGCAGGCGTCCATCCAGCAGTGAATGCAGGGCAATGCCCACCACCACCGACACCGGCATCAGGGCGAGAAAAAAGGGCCAGGTATAGAGGAGAAAAAAGAGCGTATTGGAGCCGTATAAAAGAAAAGGGATCGCCAGCGCCAGCAGCCATGCGACAAAGCCCACGATGGCACCCGGAAGCGACCATGTGGGTTCGTCGGCGGTCGGGGGAAGAGACGATGACCGCGGAAGGGTAATGTTGTGACTGTTACGCATATCTGATCCTGTTGCCTGCACGACCGGTAGCTGCGATACACCTGTTCAGACGGCGCGAAAAGCAAACTCGCTAAAGCCTGAAGGGTGGGTGTATCGCCAGTACCGTCTCAGGATCTGATAATATCTCCCTGCCGCAGCAGGTCTAATAATTGGCTGACCAAATTTGTTACCAATTGTTCGCCATCAAGGTGCACTTCGGGCGCTTCTGGCGCTTCGTACACTGAATCAATACCGGTGAAATTACGCAGCTCTCCGGCGCGGGCTTTCTTATATAACCCTTTCGGATCGCGCGCTTCGCAAATCGCCAGCGGCGTATCGACAAAGACCTCGATAAAACGCCCTTCGCCGAGGCGTTCGCGCACCATCTGCCGCTCGGCGCGATGGGGCGAGATAAAGGCGGTCAACACCACCAGCCCCGACTCCACCATCAGCTTCGCCACTTCGCCGACCCGGCGGATGTTCTCTTTTCGATCCGCGTCGCTAAAACCTAAATCGCTGCACAGGCCGTGACGCACGTTATCGCCATCAAGCAGATAGGTGCTGACGCCCGCGCGATGTAGCGCCTCTTCCAGCGCCCCCGCGACGGTCGATTTACCGGAGCCGGAAAGCCCGGTAAACCAGAGCACAACCCCACGGTGACCGTGGAGCTGTTCGCGCTGCTGCGGCGTTACCGGATGGGCATGCCAGACGACGTTTTCGTCATGCTGCGCCATTACTTGCCTCCCAGCAGATCGCGCGCGCCCCAGTGCGGGAAGTGCTTACGCACCAGCTGGTTCAACTCCAGTTCAAAAGCGCTGAATTCCGACGGCACAACCTGCGCATCGGTATGCACTTCACGCACCATGCCCGCGCCAACGGTGACGTTGCTCAGACGATCGATAAAGATCATCCCGCCGGTCACCGGGTTCTGCTGATAAGGATCGAGGGTCAGCGGCTCATCAAAGGTGACGTCGACCAGCCCGATACCGTTCAGCGGCAGATTTTCTACTTCGCGCTGGGTCAGGTTGTTGATATCCACCTGGTACTGCACGGCGTCGATGCGCGCGCGGGTTTTCTTGCCCGCCACTTTGACCTCAAAACTTTGGCCCGCCTGCAACGGCTGCTCCGCCATCCACACCACATCCAGCGAGGCACGCTGCACCGACGGCAGTGTTTCCTGCGCATCAAGGATCAGATCGCCGCGGCTGATATCAATCTCATCTTTCAGCACGAGGGTAATCGCTTCACCCGCGCCCGCTTCCTGCAGATCGCCATCAAAGGTCACGATACGCGCGATGGTTGACTCGACGCCCGACGGCAGCACTTTGATGCGCTGCCCGACCCTGACCACGCCGGAGGCCAGCGTACCGGAGAAGCCGCGGAAATCGAGGTTCGGGCGGTTAACATACTGCACCGGGAAGCGCATCGGCTGGCTCTCAACCACGCGTTTGATTTCGACGGTTTCGAGCATCTCCAGCAGCGTCGGGCCGCTGTACCACGCCATCTTGTCGCTCTGGCTGGCAACGTTATCGCCCTCCAGCGCCGAGAGCGGCACAAAGCGAATATCGAGATCGCCCGGCAACTGTTCGGCAAAAGTGAGGTAATCCTGGCGAATAGAATCGAAGGTCGCTTCGCTAAACTCCACCAGATCCATCTTATTCACCGCCACCACCAGGTGTTTGATGCCAAGCAGCGTGGAGATAAAGCTGTGGCGGCGGGTCTGATCCAGCACGCCTTTACGCGCATCGATCAGCAGGATCGCCAGATCGCAGGTGGAAGCGCCGGTCGCCATATTGCGGGTGTACTGCTCATGCCCCGGCGTGTCGGCAATAATAAATTTGCGCTTCTCGGTGGAGAAGTAACGATACGCCACGTCAATGGTAATGCCCTGCTCGCGTTCGGCCTGCAGGCCATCCACCAGCAGCGCAAGATCGAGTTTCTCGCCCTGAGTGCCGTGGCGTTTGCTGTCATTGTGCAGCGTTGAAAGCTGATCTTCGTAGATCTGGCGGGTGTCGTGCAGCAGGCGGCCAATCAGCGTGCTCTTGCCGTCGTCGACGCTGCCGCAGGTGAGAAAACGCAGCAGGCTTTTGTGTTGCTGGGCATGCAGGTACGCTTCGACGCCGCCTTCATCCGCAATTTGTTGTGCAATAGTGGTGTTCATGGCGGCTCCTTAGAAATAACCCTGGCGTTTTTTCAGCTCCATCGAGCCGGCCTGATCGCGGTCAATCACGCGCCCTTGACGTTCACTGGTGGTCGAGATCAGCATCTCTTCGATGATCTCCGGCAGCGTCTGCGCGTGAGACTCCACCGCGCCGGTCAGCGGCCAGCAGCCGAGAGTACGGAAACGCACCATGCGTTTTTCAATCACTTCGCCCGGCTGCAGATCGATGCGGTCATCGTCGATCATCATCAGCATGCCGTCGCGTTCCAGTACCGGTCGCTCGGCGGCCAGATAGAGCGGCACGATCTCAATATTTTCCAGGAAGATGTACTGCCAGATATCGAGCTCGGTCCAGTTGGAGAGCGGGAACACGCGGATGCTTTCACCCTTATTGATCTGGCCGTTGTAGTTATGCCACAGCTCCGGGCGCTGGTTTTTCGGGTCCCAGCGGTGAAAACGATCGCGGAAGGAGTAGATACGCTCTTTGGCGCGCGACTTCTCTTCGTCACGGCGCGCGCCGCCAAATGCGGCGTCGAAACCATACTTGTTCAGCGCCTGTTTCAGACCTTCGGTTTTCATAATGTCAGTGTGTTTCGCACTGCCATGCACGAAGGGGTTGATACCCATCGCCACCCCTTCCGGGTTTTTATGCACCAGCAGCTCGCAGCCGTAGGCTTTGGCGGTACGGTCGCGGAATTCATACATCTCGCGGAATTTCCAGCCGGTATCGACATGCAACAGCGGAAACGGCAGCGTGCCCGGATAGAAGGCTTTACGCGCCAGGTGCAGCATCACGCTGGAGTCTTTGCCGATGGAGTACATCATCACCGGATTGGCAAACTCGGCGGCCACTTCGCGAATGATATGGATGCTTTCCGCCTCCAGTTGTCGCAGGTGAGTGAGTCGTTTTTCGTCCATATCCCTTCCTTAAGCCAGATTAATCACGGCAGCGTCAAACGCCGCCGTGGCTGTCGTTTGCTGGAACCAGGCCAGTTCGCGATGAAGCGCAACCACTTCACCCACCACTAACAGGGCGGGCATTGGCGCGCCTGTAGCCAGTTCCTCAAGTTGTTCTAATGTGCCGGTAATAATCTGTTGATCGGCACGCGTGCCGCGGGAGATCACCGCCACCGGCGTGGTGCGCTCACGCCCGTGGGCAATCAGCTGTGCGCTGATCTCGGCCGCTTTCATGGTGCCCATATAGATCGCCAGCGTCTGGCGGCTTTGCGCCAGCTGCGACCAGTCGAACGGCGCGCTGTCGGCTTTGTAGTGCCCGGTTACGAAAGTGACGCTCTGGGCGAAATCCCGGTGCGTCAGCGGAATACCGGCATACGCCGTCGCGCCCGATGCCGCAGTGACGCCCGGCACCACCTGGAACGGAATGCCCGCTTCGGCGGCCGCCTGTAACTCTTCGCCGCCGCGGCCAAAGATAAAGGGATCGCCGCCTTTCAGGCGCACCACGGTTTTCCCCTCTTGCGCCGCTTCCACCAGCATGCGGTTGGTCTCGTGCTGCGGCACGGCGTGTACGCCCGCCCGCTTGCCGACGCAGATCTTCTCCGCGTCGCGGCGGGTTAACTCCAGCACCGCATCGCTCACCAGATGGTCGTAAAAGACCACGTCGGCCTGCTGGATCACCTGCAAACCGCGCAGGGTGAGCAAGCCCGCATCGCCCGGCCCGGCACCGACGAGAATAATCTCGCCGCTGGCCGACCCCGGCTGTTGTAACTCCGCTTCCAGCGCCCGCTCTGCCGCAGGCTCGTCGCCCGCCGCCATCAGGCTGGCGAAACGCCCGCGAAAGGCGCTCTCCCAGAAGCGACGGCGATCGTCGGTGGTGCGGCGAAACGCTTTGATGCGCGTGCGCCAGCGCCCGGCCACGGCCGCCATCCGCCCGAGATTACCCGGCAGCAGCGCCTCAATCTTTTCACGCAGCAGACGCGCCAGCACCGGTGCATTGCCGCCGGAGGAGATGGCGACGATCAGCGGCGAACGGTCAACAATAGAGGGGAAAATAAAGGAGCAGAGCGGCTGATCGTCCACCACGTTAACCAGCCGATGGCGCGCATTGGCAGCGTCAAAGACCCGGCGGTTGAGCGCGGAATCGTTAGTTGCGGCAATCACCAGAAACACCGCATCAAGCTGCGACTCATCAAACTCCGTGGCTACCCAGTGAACGGCCTGCTCATCGGCAAGCTGCTGGAGTTGCGGATCGAGCCGTCTTGCCACTATCTGTACGTGCGCGCCCGCACGGCGCAAAAAGGTGATTTTGCGCGCGGCAATTTCACCGCCGCCAATCACTAAAACAGGGCGGTCTTTTACAGCAGCAAACAGAGGCAGGTAATCCACAACGTCGTAACTCACTCACAGCCAGCAATAGGGGGACTATAGGGGGCGCGTTAGAACGAATGAAATTACGAATTGGAATGAGTAGTTCCGCAAAAGAATAAAGACCCGGGAAAGCTCATACCAAAAAGTGCTTAAGGTGAGATTTTTCGCATGGTTAACGACAAATGAAATTGTGCAAACTCCGTCACAGTTTCATACTAAGCCCGTTTAAAATCTTGCTGCATAAAGGACTCACTATGTTTTCCGCATTGCGCCTCCGTACCGCTGCCCTGGCGCTCGGCGTATGCTTTATCCTTCCGGTTGCTGCCCGCTCTTCCCAACCCGGTGAGATGGCCAATGAACAGGCGCGACATATCGCCAGCCTCTTTCCCGGCCGCATGACCGGCACACCGGCTGAAATGCTTAGCGCGGACTATCTCCAGCAGCAGTTTTCCCAGATGGGTTATCAGAGCGATATCCGCAAGTTCAAAACCCGCTACCGCTACAGCACTAAAGATAATCAGCAGAGCTGGCAGAATGTGACCGGCAGTTCGGTGATTGCCGCCCATGAAGGGCGCGTGCCGCAGCAGATTATCGTGATGGCGCATCTCGATACCTACGCGCCGCAGAGCGATGCCGATGTCGACAATAATCTGGGTGGCTTAACGCTACAGGGGATTGATGATAATGCCGCCGCGCTTGGCGTGATGCTTGAACTGGCACAGGCGCTGAAAACGACGCCAACGGAGTACACCGTGCGCTTTGTCGCCACCAGCGGCGAAGAGGAGGGCCAGCTTGGCGCAGAGAGCTTTCTCGATCGCATGAGCGAGAAAGAGCGTAAAAACACCCTGCTGGTGATTAACCTCAATAACCTGATCGTTGGCGACAAACTCTATTTCACCAGCGGCAAAAATACCCCGGCCTCGGTGCGCAAACTGACGCGCGACCGCGCGCTGGCGATAGCCCGCTCGCACGGCATTCAGGCGTTAAGCGCCCCGGCGGGTGCGGAAAAGCGCAGCGCCTGCTGCCATGATGCGCAGGTGTTTGATAACGCGATGATCCCGGTGCTGTCGGTGGAAGCCGCCAACTGGTCTCTGGGCAATAAAGATGGCACTCAGCAAAGGGCAAAGTCGAAGGCGTTTCCGGATGGCGTGAGCTATCACCGCGCGCGGCTTGATAACCAGATCTATATCGATAAGGCGCTGCCGGGGCGAATTGAACACCGCAGCCGCGATGTGATGCGGATTATGCTGCCGCTGGTCAAAGAGTTAGCCAGGGCGGGAAATAAAAAATAAGCCTGCAGGTTTTAGTTGCAGGCTATCTGAACAGGGGCAGTGCGCAACATACAGTACGCGAAGTTTTGAGCACCGCTCCGTTTAGAACGATTAACGCTCGTCCCTGCGCCCACCCACTGCCGCCCACATTCTGCGAATATGCACCGTCACCTCTTCACGATCGTGATAGAGCTGACGCGCCTGGATCTGCGCGGCGATGCCGTGCTCATCCAGCTGCTGCTGAATATAGGCGAGATTGTTGGAGACCTCTTCATAGCGCTTCTTCATCGGCAGTTTGAGGTTAAAGATGGTTTCACGACACCACCCTTCCGTCAGCCACTGCGCCATCAGCGCCGCGACTTTTGCCGGTTTCTCCACCATATCGCACACCATCCACGAGATGTTGCTGCGCGTCGGACGATAGCGGAAACCATCTTCGCGCAGCCAGGTCACCTGGCCGGTATCCATCAGGCTCTGCGCCATCGGGCCGTTATCCACGGATGAGACCCACATGTTGCGCTTAACCAGTTGGTAGGTCCAGCCGCCGGGGCAGGCCCCGAGATCGACGGCGTACATGCCGTTTGCCAGACGTTCGTCCCACTCATCGGCAGGAATAAAGACGTGAAACGCCTCTTCCAGCTTCAGCGTCGAGCGGCTCGGCGCATCGGACGGGAACTTCAGGCGCGGAATGCCCATATAGAAAGGTGAGTTGTTATAAAAATAGGAATAGCCGGTGTAGCAGCAGCCCGGTGCAATAAAGAAGATATGCACCACCGGACGGCTCGCCGAGTCGCTGCGCGCGAGAATGCCCGCTTCACGCAGCGCACCGCGCAGCGGGACGGTGAACTTGCGGCAGAACTTCATCAGCTCTTTGCTTTCATTGGTGTCGGCTACTTCAACGCGCAGATCGCCGCCCTTCTCCACCACGCCCTGCAGCATGCCAACAATCGGCGTAATGCGATCGTCCGGCGGCAAATCGCGCAACAGTTCGCCAACAACAAACATCTGGCGGGCAAAAATCAACGAACTGAACGGCAGCTCGCGCGCCAGTTTGTCGGCATCATCTTGCTGATAGCACTCAAAAATGACATAGCCCGCGTTCTCTTTGACGCGGGCGAAACCGAACACATTCTGGCGTCCGGCTTTATCGGTAATTTCGGCTGCGCACTCTTTCTCAAAACCCGGGCGGCACAGCAATACCACTTTATTCATGAACAACGCCCCTACGTTTCAGACGAATTGCGCCAATTAACATTAATGCCCAGCCGATTAAGAAGCAGACGCCGCCGACCGGGGTAACAAACGCCCACAGGCGTAAATGGGAGAGCGCGAGGCAGTAGAGGCTACCGCTGAACAGCACGGTGCCGAGCGCCAGGAACACGCTGCTCCAGTAAAACCAGATGCTGATGCGGCGCTGCATCGCCACCGCAAGACCGAACACCGCTAAGGTGTGGAACGCCTGATACTCAAGGCCGGTCTGGATCCAGCTCATCTCGGTGACGCCGAGAGACTTGCTTAACACATGTGCGCCGAACGCGCCCAACGCGACAAAGATAAAACCGCTTACGGCGGCGAAAATCAGCATAAAACGGCTGGTCATGTTACTTCCCCAAGAGTCATACGCGCCCTGCGCGCGCGAATTATTGTTCGTAGCGGAAACGGAATTTTTCCTGTTCGCTTGCCGCTTTGGCCAGGATCCACTGACGAAAGGCCGCTATTTTACCCAGTTCTGCCTGGCTGTCATGACAAACCAGATAAAAAGCATTTTTGCTCACCAGCACATCGTTAAACGGGCAGACCAGACGACCCGCTTCGATCTCCGATTGCGCCATCACGTTGTTGGCCAGCGCCACCCCCTGGCCGTGGATCGCCGCCTGCAGCACCATTGAGCTGTGGCTGAAGATCGGGCCCTGCTGAACATTGAGGTTAACGCCCAACTGGCGGGTATAGGTTTGCCAGTCGCGGCGCGAGGCATCATGCAACAGGGTGTGGCGTGCCAGATCGTCCGGCGTCTTCAACGCTTTCTCGCCGGTCAGCAGCAGCGGCGAGCAGACCGGGAGCAGATATTCGGCATAGAGTTTCTCCACGCGCAGACCCGGCCAGTTGCCGCGACCGTAGAAGATCGCTACGTCGACATCGTCGGCAAGCTTATCCTCTTCACGGTCGACCGCCTGGATGCGCACGTCGATTCCCGGATAAGCTGAGTTAAAGCTGGAGAGTCTGGGCACCAGCCACTGAATGGCGAAACTGGGCAGCAAGCTGACGGTCAACGCGCCCTTTGCACTGCGCGCCTGCAATTTGCGGGTGGCTTCATTGAGCTGGGAAAATATCTCTTTGATATCCTGAAAATAACTCTGCCCCTCCTCCGTTAACAGCAGCGAACGGTTGCGGCGGCGAAAGAGCTTCAGGCCGAGAAAATCCTCGAGAGACTTGATTTGGTGGCTTACTGCGGCCTGCGTCACAAATAGCTCATCGGCCGCGCGGGTGAAACTTAAATGGCGGGCAGCGGCATCAAAAACACGTAATGCATTAAGAGGTGGTAATCGCTTGGACATGGTTTATCAGGCTTAGATGTAAACTGAATTTAACAAACAGGAAACAGTAGTTAACCTATTAGTTTTTTTTATCTGAGCCATTATAAATTGTCCGTTGAGGTTGCACCAGCAAATACCTATAGTGGCGCCACTTCCTGAAGCCGGAACGAAAAGTGTTTTGGAATTGAGATTCTGAAGGGCTTTTGGCTTACGGTTGTGATGTTGTGTTGTTGTGTTTGCAATTAGGTCTGCATTTCAGACCCCGGTAGCGACGCTACCCCTTTTTCACTTCCTGTACATTTACCCTGTCTGTCCATAGTGATTAATGTAGCACCGCAAATTGCGGTGCTTTTTTTTGCCTGGCGCCCGGGATTATTTCTCCAGAGCAACCATCTCTTTCACGTCAGAACGGTTGATCTGCTGCTCATTACCGTTCGCGTCTTTGTAGGAAATCATACCTGTCTGGTCGTCAGTTTTCGGCTTGCCTTCGGAAATGATTGTACGGCCATCGTTGGTGTGCAACGCGTAGTTCGGGCTGGAACAGGCGCTCAGGGCGAAAGCTAAAGTACAAGCAGAAATAATTGCGGCAGTCTTCTTCATCTTCTTCTCCTTGATTGATTCTGGCAATTAATGCTGTGAAATACTCTTACTGGAAGAGTCTCAAACACGTTACTTACACTTATCAGCATAACCTGCTTATGCAGTTCCGCCAGTACAAACAGATAATTCCGATGGTTATCAATCCCCTTGCCCACGGAAAAAAAGTGCGCGACCATCGTCGGCCTACAGATGAGGATAAGTATGAACGCATTTAATCCTTCGCAGTTTCGCGCCCAGTTTCCGGCGCTGGCCGACGCGGGTGTCTACCTCGACAGCGCCGCGACCGCGCTGAAACCGCAGACGGTAATCGACGCCACGCAGCAGTTCTACAGCCTGAGCGCCGGCAATGTTCACCGCAGCCAGTTTGCCGAAGCGCAACAGCTCACCGCCCGCTATGAAGCCGCCCGCGATCAGGTCGCCACGCTGCTCAATGCCCCTTCCGGTAAAAATATCGTCTGGACGCGCGGCACCACCGAGGCGATCAACATGGTTGCCCAGTGCTATGCCCGCCCGCGCTTAAAAGCAGGCGATGAGATTATTGTCAGCGAGGCGGAGCATCACGCCAACCTGGTGCCGTGGCTGATGGTCGCAGAGCAGACCGGCGCAAAAGTGGTGAAGCTGCCGCTGGCGGACGATCGCCTGCCAGATCTCAACAAACTGCCTGCGCTTATCACCTCCCGCAGCCGGATTCTGGCGCTGGGGCAGATGTCCAACGTCACCGGTGGCTGCCCGGATCTCGCCCGCGCCATTACGCTTGCCCATCAGGCCGGCATGGTGGTGATGGTCGATGGCGCGCAGGGCGTGGTCCATTTCCCTGCCGACGTGCAGCAGCTGGATATCGATTTTTACGCCTTCTCCGGCCACAAACTCTATGGCCCGAACGGCATTGGCGCGCTGTATGGCAAAGCGGAGCTGCTGGAATCGATGACGCCGTGGCTCGGCGGCGGCAAGATGATCAGCGAAGTGACCTTTGCGGGTTTCACCACCCAGCCCGTGCCTTATAAGCTCGAAGCGGGCACCCCTAACGTGGCGGGGGTGATTGGCTTGAGCGCTGCGCTGGAGTGGCTGAACGGAATTGATATTGCGCAGGCTGAACGCTACAGCCGTGGGCTGGCGACGCTGGCGGAGGAGCAGTTGGCACAGCGCCCCGGTTTCCGCTCGTTCCGCTGCCAGGACTCCAGCCTGCTGGCCTTCACGTTTGACGGCGTGCATCACAGCGATATGGTGACGCTACTGGCGGGTTACGGCATCGCTCTGCGCGCGGGCCAGCACTGCGCCCAGCCGCTGCTCGCCGCGCTTGGCGTCAATGGCACGCTACGCGCCTCATTTGCGCCCTATAATACTCAACAGGATGTCGATGCGCTGGTCAGCGCCGTCGACCGTGCTCTGGAACTATTGGTGGATTGATGACAAGCCCAGCTTTCGCCGGACATCCGTTCGGCACCGTGGTCACTGAAGAGAGACTGCGCCAGACCTTTGGCGCGCTCAACGCGTGGGAAGAGAAGTACCGCCAGCTGATTATGCTCGGCAAGCAGTTGCCTGCCGCAACGGACGAGATAAAAGCGCAGGCGCAGGAGATACCCGGCTGCGAAAACCGCGTCTGGCTCGGCTCAACGCGTCTGCCCGACGGCACGCTGCACTTTTTTGGCGACAGCGAAGGGCGCATCGTGCGCGGTTTGTTAGCCGTATTGCTGACGGCGGTAGAGGGTAAACGCCCGCAGACGCTAATTGAGAGCGATCCGCTGGCGCTGTTTGATGCGTTGGGGCTGCGCAATCAGCTGAGCGCCTCACGCAGCCAGGGGCTGGCGGCGCTGGCGGCCGCCGTGCAGGAGCAGGCTCGTCAGGCGCTGGCCTGACGCTCCGCTTTCGCCATCAGTTTTTTTAACGCATGGGAGACCGCGACAAAGCCAAAGGTGGCGGTCACCATCGTAGCTGCGCCAAACCCGGCGGCGCAATCCATCCGTTTTGGCCCTTCCGCGCTGCTTTTCATCGCACACACCGAACCATCCGCCTGCGGGTAGACCAGCGCTTCGGTGGAGAAGACGCAGTCGATGCCGAGTTTGCCTTTACTGTTTTTCACCACGCCAAAATCGCTCTTCAGCCGCTCGCGCAGCTTCGCCGCCAGCGGATCCTGAATAGTCTTCGCCAGATCGCTCACCTGGATCTGCGTCGGATCGATCTGCCCGCCCGCGCCGCCGGTGGTCACCAGCGGGATCTTATTGCGCCGGCAATAGGCGATCAGTGCCGCTTTTGGCCGCACGCTATCAATAGCGTCAATCACATAGCTGAACGAGGTGCTCATCAGCTGCGCGACGTTATCGGCGGTAACGAAATCGTCGATCACCGTAACCCGGCACTCCGGGTTGATGTCGCGAATGCGCGCAGCCATCACTTCCGCTTTCGCCTCGCCGACGGTGTCGCGCAGGGCGTGGATCTGCCGGTTGGTGTTGGTGACGCAGACATCATCCATATCAATCAGCGTGATGGCGCCAATTCCGGTGCGCGCCAGCGCTTCGGCGACCCACGAGCCGACGCCGCCAATGCCGACCACGCAGATATGCGCATCGGCAAACCACTGCAGCGCTTTTTCACCATACAAACGCGCCGTCCCGCCAAAGCGCTGTCGCCAGGCGTCGCTGATTACTGCTGACATATGAAACCTCAAGCTGAAACAGAGAACCCCCTCCGGGACCGGAAGGGGTGAAGAGTTTACCACATTCCCTTAGCCGCTAAAGACGTTGCCCGTCAGACCCGCGCCCGGCGCGTTCTTTAATATCCAGACGCGACCATAGTGGTTATACCAGCCGGCGCGGTGCCCGGCTTCTGCGCCGATACCCTGATAGATGTCGAAGTGCTGGCCTTTAATCGCCCCACCCACATCCAGCGCCACCATCAGGCGCAGTTCATACTGGCCGTTGAATTTGCCTTTACTGTCCAGCTGCGGCACTTCCGCCAGCAGCGTAGTGCCCGGCGGGATCACGGTTTTATCAGAAGCAACCGACGCGCGACCAATCAGCGGCACGGAGCTGGCGCCTTTTACCGGTGCCCAGGATTGCGGTTTAAAGAAGACAAAGGAGGCGTTCTCCTCCAGCAGCGCGCGCACTTCCGCTTCGCTGTGCTTCTCGCCCCACTCGCGGATCGCCTGCATCGACATATCTTCGCGCTTCACTTCCCCGCGATCGATCAGCACTTTGCCGATGCTGCGGTAGGCATGGCCATTTTTACCGGCGTAGCTAAAGAAGTTGAGCGGGCTGCCGTCACCGAAATCGATATAGCCGCTGCCCTGCACATCCATAATGAAGTTGTCCATCAGCGAGTTGCTGTAGGCCAGCACATAGTTCTCGCTGAGCGCCCCGGCGTAGATCTCCGCGCGCGAAGGCAGGCGGCCGCGTTTTGACGGCATGCGGTAGATAGGATACTGGAACTCGCCCTGGCGGGTGTGACGCGCCTGCACCACCGGCGTGTAGTAGCCAGTAAACTGCACGTTGCCGTAGTTATCGGTGCCTTCCATCTGCCAGGCGTCAATGCCGAACTGGCGCAGCGAGCGGGTATCGCCCCCGGCGCGCAGCCAGGCTTCAATAGCGTTATAGACGCTGCTCTGGTTGCCATAAAGGCGCGGTGCAGAGCCTCTGATCTGGCTAACCTGTTCGGAGAAGTCTCCGGCATTGATCGGTGCGCCCACGGCGTCAGGCTGATTAACGAGGGAAAAAGGCTGAGAGAATTTTCCGTCTTTATACTGTTGACCGCGATCGGTCGGTTTGGAAGAGCAGGACGCGAGCAGTGCCACCATCGCGCCTGTGAGTACGAACTTAGCCCAACGTGCTTTCATTGTTTCTCATCTTTTGGTTAACCCCAAGCCGGATGAAGATAACAAACCGCTGTAGCTAATGAAATGCACACGAACATTCCGATAACAGTTTTGTTTAAATCTTAAGCACATTGTGTTGTTTTTAAACATAAAGTCCTTAAATCGACAAATGTCGCAAAAAAAGGTTGCATCAAATCGTCTACGGCGTATAGTGCGCTTCCACGGACGCGGGATGGAGCAGCCTGGTAGCTCGTCGGGCTCATAACCCGAAGGTCGTCGGTTCAAATCCGGCTCCCGCAACCAATTAAAATGTGGAAGAAAGAAAAAAGTTTACATGATGGAAGTGTAAACAGACGGACGCGGGGTGGAGCAGCCTGGTAGCTCGTCGGGCTCATAACCCGAAGGTCGTCGGTTCAAATCCGGCCCCCGCAACCAACACAATAAACACCTTAACGGGTGTTTTTTTGTTTCTGGCGTTTGTAAAAGCGCGCAGCAAACAAGAGAAAAAATGGCGCCCATCGGCGCCATTCTGTTATCCCCTTCTCGCCAGCGTCGCGCCATCCGCGAAGTAGGCTTTAATCCCTGCCAGAATCGACTCTGCGACTTCCTGCTGGAATTTTGCGGTCTTGAGCTTACGCTCCTCTTCCACGTTACTGATAAACGCCGTCTCAACCAGAATCGACGGGATATCCGGCGCTTTCAGCACCGCGAAGCCCGCCTGTTCCACGCTGTTCTTGTGCAGGTTATTGACGCGCCCCAGCTTATTAAGCACCGCTTTGCCAAACTTCAGGCTGTCGTTGATGGTCAGCGACTGCACCATATCGAACATGGTGTGATCGAGATAGCGATCACCGCTTTTGCTCACGCCACCAATCAAGTCCGCCGCGTTCTGCGTATCCGCCAGATATTTCGCCGCCGTACTGGTCGCCCCTTTGGTCGACAACGCGAAGACGGACGAACCGTGCGGCTGGCGGCTGCTAAAAGCATCGGCGTGAATCGAGACAAAGAGGTCGGCGCGCTGCTTCTGCGCTTTCGCCACCCGCACCTTCAGCGGAATAAACACATCCTCGTTGCGGGTCATATAGGACTTCATATTGCCCTCTTTCTCGATCAGCGCATGCAGGCGGCGGGCAATTTGCAGCACCACATCCTTCTCGCGGGTTTTATATTTTCCCGTCGCCCCCGGATCTTCCCCGCCATGGCCGGGATCGAGCATGATCACAATCGGCCTGTCGCGCCCGGCTTTCCCCGGCTGCGGGCCGCTCTGCGCGGGTGGCACCTGCTTATCAAGATCGCCCTGGTTGTACTCTTCAAGCAGCGCCAGCAGCGGGTCCTGCACATCCTGCGCATTCGCCGGATAGAGATCCATCACCAGACGCTCTTTGAAGCCTGCGACCGGCGCCAGCGCAAAGAGTTGCGGTTTCACATTCTGCTTAAGTTCAAACACCATGCGCACCGTCTGCGGATCGAACTGACCCACACGGGCTGATTTGATAAAGGGATCGTCACTGCGGATCTGCGTTCCCATGCCCTTGAGCACGGAGTTGAGGTGGACGCCCTGCAGATCCACCACCAGGCGGTCGGGGTTGCTCAAGGCGAACTGTTTGTACTGCACCACGCGGTTCGATTCCACCGTCACACGGGTATAGCTCGACGCAGGCCAGACGCGCACGGCGACCACCTGACTGACGGCGGCCAGGCCAACCTGGCTCACGCTTAATAACCACATCGCCCCCGCACCCTGTAATAATTTGCGGCGGCTCAGCGCTGAATGACTTCCCGACATGCTTCTCCCGAGCAATTTGTTTAAATAATGCTTAACGTCAGAATTGACGGAAAACTTTAGCGAATGATGCATAAACTGTCATCTTTTAAAGGGTAAACATATGTCTGGCGCTATGCTTCTCAAAGACAGGAGAATCGTGGGTTAAGAAAATTTGTGCTTGCAGCGAAGGCAATAAAAGAATAAAAATACACTTTTTACGAATAATCATGCAGTGAGGACAGGCCGTGGTCAAAGAGCGCAGAACCGAACTGGTGCAGGGATTTCGCCATTCCGTTCCCTATATCAACGCCCATCGGGGAAAGACATTCGTCATTATGCTCGGGGGTGAAGCCATCGAGCATGAAAACTTCTCCAGCATTGTCAATGACATCGGCCTGCTGCATAGCCTCGGGATCAGGCTGGTGGTGGTGTATGGCGCGCGCCCGCAAATCGACGCCAACCTTGCTGAACACCACCACGAACCGATCTACCACAAACACACCCGCGTCACCGACGCCAAAACCCTTGAGCTGGTAAAACAGGCCGCAGGGCTTTTGCAACTGGATATCACCGCGCGGCTGTCGATGAGCCTCAACAACACACCGTTGCAGGGCGCGCACATCAACGTGGTCAGCGGTAACTTTATTATTTCGCAGCCGCTGGGCGTTGATGACGGCGTTGACTACTGCCACAGCGGGCGTATTCGCCGTATTGATGAAGAGGCGATCCATCGCCAGCTCGATAGCGGCGCGATTGTGCTGATGGGGCCGGTGGCGGTCTCCGTGACAGGGGAGAGTTTTAACCTCACCTCCGAAGAGATTGCCACCCAGCTGGCGATCAAGCTGAAAGCGGAGAAGATGATCGGCTTTTGCTCATCGCAGGGTGTGATGAATGATGAAGGCGACATTGTTTCTGAACTGTTCCCTAACGACGCGCAGGCGCGTGTCGAAGAGCTGGAGCAGCGTGGCGACTACCACTCCGGCACCGTGCGCTTCCTGCGCGGCGCGGTAAAAGCGTGCCGCAGCGGCGTGCGCCGCAGCCACTTAATCAGCTATCAGGAAGATGGCTCGCTGTTGCAGGAACTCTTCTCCCGCGACGGTATCGGAACGCAGATTGTGATGGAGAGCGCCGAGCAGATCCGCCGCGCCACCATTAACGATATCGGCGGCATTCTGGAACTGATTCGCCCGCTCGAACAGCAGGGCATTCTGGTGCGCCGCTCCCGTGAGCAGTTGGAGATGGAGATCGATAAGTTCACGATTATTGAGCGCGACAACCTCACCATCGCCTGCGCGGCGCTCTACCCCTTCCCGGAAGAGAAGATTGGTGAGATGGCCTGCGTGGCCGTGCATCCTGATTATCGCAGCTCGTCACGCGGCGAAGCGTTGCTGGAGCGCATTGCGTTGCAGGCGCGGCAGATGGGCCTCAGCAAGCTCTTTGTGCTCACCACGCGCAGCATCCACTGGTTCCAGGAGCGCGGCTTTACGCCGGTGGATATCGACTCACTGCCTGAAACCAAAAAGCAGATGTACAACTACCAGCGGCGCTCAAAAGTGCTGATGGCCGATCTGACCTGATTCACGCCCCGCCCTGTGCGGGGCGTTTTATTTCAGGGCGCTGAACAGCGCTTCAAGGCCGCTGCGCCGCTCGGTGCGGGTGGCAATCGCCTGGCCCAGCACGCGTTCATCGGCATAGAGCGAGAGCCGTTTACGTGCGCGAGTAATCGCGGTGTAGACCAGCTCGCGCGTCACCACCGGCACGTTTTGCGCGGGCAGGATCAGCGCGGCGTGATCGAACTCCGAACCCTGCGATTTATGCACCGTCATCGCCCACGCGGTTTCATGCTCCGGCAAACGGCTCGGCTGCACCGACTTGATCTTACCGCCCGGCAACGGGAACCAGACGCGCATCCCCTGCCCCTGATCCAGCGCAATACCGATATCACCATTGAACAGCCCCAGCGCGGAGTCGTTGCGCGAAATCATCACCGGCCTGCCGTGGTACCAGCGCGAGAAGGGCTGGCGGGTGATGTTACGTTGACGCACCAGCGCCAGCTCGAGCCGCTCATTGAGCCCGCTGACGCCAAACGGCCCTTCGCGCAGCGCGCAGAGTAGCTGATATTCGCCGAAGGCGGCGATAATCGCTTCCGGCTCGGCGTGGCCCTGTACCAGCGAAAGATAGTGCCCATAGCCCGCCAGCGCGTCGTCAATCATCTCCTGATAGGCCTCGGCGCTGTTAAGCGGTTTACGCTCGATATCCGCAAAGCCCTGGCTGAAAACCGCCTGCGTGGCGCGCTTATCACCGCGGTTAACCGCAGCGGCCAGTTGACCGATGCCGGAGTGGCTGCCGAAGCGATAACTTTTTTGCAGCAGGCAGAGGCTGTCACGCAGCGCAGTGGCCGCCTCGCCTTCACCTGCGGGCACTTCCGCGCCGGTTAAGCGTGAGAGCTGCGCCGCGCGCGTCGCACTGTAACCGGCATTCACCCAGGCGCAGATATCCCCCAACACCGCACCGGCCTCAACGGAGGCCAGCTGATCGCGATCGCCGAGGAAGATCACCCGCGCCCGCGGCGGCAGGGCATCAATCAGCCGCGACATCATCGGCAGGTCAATCATTGACGCCTCATCCACCACCAGCACGTCCAGATGCAGCGGATTGAGTGCGTGATGGCGCATGCGCTGGCTTCCCGGCTGTGCGCCGAGCAGCCTGTGCAGCGTGCTGGCCTCATCCGGCAGCAGCGCTTTTTGCGCTTCATCAAGCGGCAGCTGACGCAGCGCATTGCCGAGGGATTCGGTTAACCGCGCGGCGGCTTTACCGGTGGGTGCAGCCAGGCAGATACGGCAGCGGCTGCCATTGAGCGTTTGTACCAGCGCCGCCAGCAGCTTCGCCACGGTGGTGGTTTTACCGGTTCCCGGCCCGCCGGAGATCACCGAAATTCGCCGGGTAAGCGCCACGGCGGCGGCGACTTTTTGCCAGTTCACATCGGCTTCATTGTCTGGCGGAAAGAGTGAGGCCAGCGCCTCTGAGAGACGGGCTTCATCCGCCTCATCAACGGCGTCCTGCGCGGCAAAGAACTCCGCGACACGTCGCTCGTTCCACCACATACGGTTCAGGTAGAGGCGCGCATCGTGCAAAATAATCGGCGTTGCGCCGCTGCCGTCGCCCACCGCCGGCGAGGCAAGCAGCAGCGCCTGCCAGTCGTCGGGCGGCCCGGCCATCTCAAACAGCTGTCGCGCGAGCGGCGAATCATTGCCGAACACCTCGGGGGTGAGCCGTGAGAGCGGCAAACAGACATGCCCCTCTCCCGCATCGCGGCTCAGCAGCGCCGCAGCCAGCAGCAAGGCGGGCTCTTCCGTGCCAGCCACCGTCAGGGCAAACTGCACGTCCAGCGGACGCAGCAGCTTCTGCTCCATCGCTTCTTGCAGTAAAGCCTGCACATTCATGGCGTCATCTCCGGTACTTCACCTGCAAACAGGCTATCCATATGGGCGATCAGCGCCGCCTCCGGGCGGGTGGTGAAAATCCCCTGCTCCGGTTGCTGCGCCTCCACGCCGCGTAAAAAGAGGTAGATCACACCGCCGAAATGGCGCTCATAGTCGTAATCGGCGATGCGGTGGCGTAAATAGCGGTGCAGCGCGAGGGTATAGAGCTGGTACTGCAGATCGTAGCGATGGGACTGCATCGCCGCCGCCATCGCCTCTTGCGTATAGGCCTGGGCGTTTTCGCCCAGCCAGTTGGATTTGTAATCGAGTAGGTAGTAGCGCCCCTGATGGCGAAATACCAGGTCGATAAAGCCCTTCAGCATCCCGCGCACGTCGCGAAAATCGAGCGGCGCGCAGCCGGCCGACAGCGGATCGTAGCGGCGAATCAGCCCGTCGAGCGCCTCGGCGCTCAGCGTGGCGCTGATAGGCAGGTAAAACTCCATCTCGACCTGTTTATCTTTAGCCGTCAACTGGCTAAGAGAGACGCTGGCTGCGGTGAGCGGCGCGTGCAGCACCGTCTCCAGCCAGCTGCTCAGCACCGGTTGCCAGTGCTCCTCATACCCTGCCACCAGCAATTTTTCCGCCACCCACTCCGGCGGGACAGGCTGGGTAAAGTCGAGATCTTCAAACAGGCTGTGCAAGAAAGTGCCCGGTGCCGCGCCGCGCGGAAACTCGTGCGGGGTCAGCATCGGCTGCGTCTGCACCTCGCGCTCGCCTGCGGCATCGACATCCAGACGCGGAAGCAGATCCTGAGCAAGTCCGTGGCCGCGTTGTTGCAGGCCGGAGTAACTGGTCACCCGCCAGTCATCAGCGACCCGCCGCATCACTTCGCGCACGCTGAGCGCGGGCGGCTGCGGCTGCGGTAACTCCCAGCGCCCGGTGTCCGGCGTGGGCGGCGTCGCCAGCACAATCTCTTCATTACAAATCTCTGCCAGCGCCTGACGCAGCCCGGCGGCATCCAGCGCTTCGCCCTTCTGAATCAGCCGGCCCAACGCGCTGAGGTGGAAATCAGTGGGTCCGCTCTTCTCGCCACGACGGCGAAACAGCGGCGCGATGCCGAGGCTGCAGTGCCAAACGGAACGGGTGAGCGCGACATAGAGCAGACGTAAATCTTCCGCCAGCCGCTCCGCCTCTGCCAGTTCAATGCTCTCTTCGGCATGGCTGAGATCGAGCACCGCGTTGAACGAGGCGCGATCGTGGTAAAAACCCTGGTCCTGTACGCGGAAGTTGGCGATAAACGGCAGCCAGACCAGCGGATACTCAAGGCCTTTTGATTTGTGGATGGTGACAATCTGCACCAGGTGCTTATCGCTCTCCAGACGCATCTGCTCACTGGCGGCGCTGGTGTTCGGCTCGGCGATATGCTGCGTCAGCCAGCGGGTAAGTGCGTGCTCACTTTCAAGCTGCGTGCCCGCCTCCTGCAACAGTTCGCTGACGTGCAAAATGTCCGTTAAGCGCCGCTCTCCGCCGGGCGTGGCAAGCAGGTTTTCCGCTACGTTACGCGCACTCATCAGCGTGCGCAGCATCGCCATCACGCCGCGTTTTTGCCACAGCTCGCGGTAGCGGGAGAACTCCTCAACCACCCGATCCCAGGCATCTTCATCAAGATTGAGCGCGTCGATATCCCGTGCCGTCAGCCCGAGCATCGAGGTTGCCAGCGCGCTGCGCAGCGTGTTTTCACGCTCCGGCGTCAGCACCGCATGCAGCAGCCACAGCAACTCCTGCGCTTCCGGCGTTTCAAACACGCTGTCGCGGTTGGAGAGGTAGACAGAAGGAATGCCGAGCAGCGTCAGCGCATCGCGGATAAGCGACGCTTCATGGCGGCTGCGCACCAGCACGGTGATATCCGAGGCTTTTACCGGCCGTGCTTTATCTCCTTCGTAGAGCAGCGCATCGCCTCTCTGCCCGGCGCTAAGCCAGTCGCGGATCTGCATCGCGCAGAGCTGGGCCATAAAGCTCTGGTAATCACCGACGCCAACACCTTCGCCCTCCATCAGCCACAGCTTCATCGACGGCTGGTTTTCCCCTTTTACCGCAAAGCGCAGGCCGCTGTTGCGCGCAGCCGCTTTCACCGGCAGGAAGGGGATCTGGCGGAACATAAACGCGTCGTCCATCTGGCTAAACAGCCGGTTGACGCTGGCGATCATCCCCGGCGACGAGCGCCAGTTGGTATCGAGAGTGTAGCGGGCGCTCACTTCGTCGCGCGCTTTCATATAGGTGAAGATATCAGCGCCGCGAAAAGCGTAGATCGCCTGTTTGGGATCGCCAATCAGCAGCAGGCCGCAGTCAGGCTGATTCAGCCAGATGCGGCTAAAGATGCGGTACTGCTGCGGGTCGGTATCCTGAAATTCATCGATCATCGCCACCGGAAAACGGGTGCGGATAGCCGCAGCCAGCGCCTCGCCGTTCGGGCTTTGTAAGGCGTGATCGAGCCGGCTGAGCATATCGTCAAAACCGAGCTCACCGCGGCGGCGCTTCTCTTTTGCGACCGCGTCGCGGATTTCGCGCATCGCGCGGGTGAGCACCAGATCGCTCAGAGTCAGCGGCTGCGCCAGCAGCGTTTCGATGGCGACAAACAGCGGATGCTCCGGCACCACGCCGCCCGCTTTGGTGCGCTGGGCGAGAAACGCCTGCGAGAACTTCTCCAGCGCGTCCGGCAGCAGATAGGTGCTGGTCTCCTCCTGCGCCCAGGCGGAGATCTTCTCAATCCACTTTCCCTGGTTGCCGCGGTTGAACTTGCGCCGGTCAATGCCGGAATTTTCAAGCAGCGGCTCCAGCTCACTCACAGAGTCGAGCCATTGACGCTTCACCGCGTCAATCTGCGAGACAATCTGTGCATGGCGCGAAGCGAGGGTCTCCTCCTCCGGCGGCGGAGATTTGATCTGCGGGGCTTCACCCTGCAAATAGCGGTCGATGGACCTGAGAAGATCCTGCGGCCCTTTCCACAGATCGTGGATCACCTGCGCAATGTCGCGCGGCAGCGGGTAACAGTGGCGACGCCAGAAGTCGGCACAGGCCTGGTAACGCAGCAGGGTTTCATCTTCCAGCAGTTTCAGTTCAAACAGCATGCCGGATTCAAAGGCGTTGAGGCTGAGCATGCGCTGGCAAAAACCGTGAATGGTAAAGACAGCGGCTTCATCCATCTGCCGCTCTGCCAGCATCAGCCAGTGGGCGGCCTGCTGTTTATCCTCAATCTCTGCCAGCAGGCTGGCGTAGAGCGGGTTGTCGCTGCTTTCACGCAGGCAGGCAATACGGAGCTCATGGATATTGCTGCGAATACGCCCGCGCAGCTCTTCCGTCGCTGCTTCGGTGAAGGTGACCACCAGCAGCTCTTCAACGTTAAGCGGGCGGGGAAAGGCGGCATTGCCGCCAAGCCCGAGTAACAGCCGCAGATAGAGCGCGGCGATGGTGAAGGTCTTACCGGTACCCGCCGAGGCTTCAATCAGGCGCTCGCCGGTAAGCGGCAGGCGCAGGGGATTAAGGGTCTCAGCGGTCGTTTCACTCATTTTTCTCGCTCATCAAGGGTAAGGATTGCTGCAAAGCGCTGGCGTCCTTCCACACCTTCCAGCCGTCAGGGCGGGCGTAGTCGGCTTTTCCGCTCTGGCTTCCGGAGATCTGTGACAGTATCGCCATACCTTGCGGCTCAACCACCGCCTGATGGAAGAAGTCCGCAAGTTTTTGCGGCGTCAGCGCTTTTATTTGGGTCACTACTTTATCACGTGAATCGAAGCGCATATTGCCGCGATCGAAATCTTTGCTCAATTTGGAAGCCTCCTCGCCTAATGTCTGCGGCGCTTGCAGCATTTGCGCGATGACGCCCTGCTGGATCTGCGCAAACTCCTCCGGCTTCATCGCGCGCAGGCGCGCTTCAGCGGTCGGGAAGAAGGCTTTATAGCGCTCCCAGAGCCAGGCGGGCTGCTTCTCATTGCTCTGCAACAGGAAGCCCATTCCCCACTGGCGGCCAACATTGATGGGGAAAGCAAAGACGGCATAACCGAGCTGCTCTTCGGTGCGCAGCTGGTTGTAGAACCACGGCTGCACGATCTGCCCGAGCATCGCGCTGTACGCCGAGCTGCTGTACTCATCAAAACCGGTCGGCACAAAGACAGCAGCCAGCGCGGAATCGGTGCTGTTGCCCGCTTTTTCAAACATGACGTTCTGCTTTTTATCCACCAGCACGTCTTTGTTGCGACACCACTCGTTACCGCTGGTGCCAAGCTGTTTTTGCACGTTGTGGGCCAGATCTTTCGCCTGCTGTTCGCTCAGGTTGCCCACCACCAGGAACTCCGGGCGCGCGTTGTGCTTCAGCGCATCGCGATAATGGAGAATGTCCTGCACGGTGATCGACGGCAGCAGGGCACGGCGCGCTTCACGCGGGAAATAGGGCACCTGCGATATCATCTGCACCGGCATAATCGCCTGGTCAAACGCTTTGCCCTTCTCCGCCGAAGCCATCATCCGGCTGTACCAGGATTTCGCCTGTGTCAGTTGCTCCTCGGTTGGCGTATAGCTGAAATACCCCTCGAGCAAGGCGCTGAAGAGCTGCGGCAGACGCTGGGTGTAGCCGTTGGCATTCAGCATCAAACCGTTATTGGCATTGGTAGAAAAGCCGATGCCGCCGACGGCAGCCTGGTTACTGAGCTGATCGAGCGTCAACCCTGCCAGGTAATCGTTTAAGGCAAACATCACCTGGTTTTTCGCGCTGTCCATCGCCTGCGGATTACGCAGCACCACGCTGACATCTGCCCGCGGTTCATTGGCAAAGTAGCGGCTCGGCATATAGACCACGCGCAGCGTCGATTCATCGACGATCAGCTCCGGGTGCGTATACTTCTTCGCCGGGGAGATCAGCGTGAAGTCATCCGGAATATAGGGGTTAAGCTCCGGGAATTTCAGATCGATCCCCGCCTCATCTTTTTGCCACGCGGCAAAGCGATCGGGCGTAATTTTCTCCACCTGGTAAGGGGCATCAACAAAGTAGGCCTTTTTGTTGTGCGGCTCATCGGGGCTGATATACCAGATACGCGCGTTTTGCGGCGTCATCTCATCAAGACGCGCCTGCACCGCTTTAGCATCAAACTGGTCGGCAATGTTGACGGAATCGAGGGTGTGCGCAACTGGCACGCGGATCATTGTGTCGGCGAGCCACTCAACGTAATCCATATCGCGGGTGATCGACGGGTAGCGAAAATCGAGATCGAGAATGTGCGCCAGCTCGTCAAAATAGCGCTTATCGATCCCCTTTTCGCGCAGCAGTTGCAGGTAACTGAAGATGGCAGCGACAACCCGATCGCGGTTCGCCAGGCCTTTATCCGTCAGAGTGGCGGAGATAGCCAGCACGCCGCTATTACCATTGACTACCGGGTCGGAATCACCACGAATGCCTTCAACCAGCCCCTGGCTTTGCAGCCAGTCTGAAAGCGTGCCCGGGCTGCGGTTGCCAATCAGATAGGTAATCAGCTCGTCGGTTTTGCTACGAAAAGCCGCCGTATTGTTATCGATACGAAACTCAACGCGCAGCACCTTGTTCGGCACTTCCGGCACGTAGTGAATGATGATGCCTTTTTGCGCATCCGTTACCACCGGCACGGTGATCTCAGGCCGGGTGATATTTTTGTTGGGAACCCGGCCATAGGTTTGCACGGCAAGCGTCGCCAGCTCGTTAAGCGGGCGATTGCTGTAAATCACCGCTTTCATCAGGTTGGCCGAGTAGTACTTATCGCGAAACGCCAGCAGCGCATCATGCACCGGGCTGCCCGGTTTATCGCTGAGGGTTTCAAGGTTGCCACCGGAGAAGCGCGCGCCGGGGTGAGCAGGGTTAATGGTCTCCGCACTCACCTGCGCCATGCGCATGCCGTCACGGGTACGCGCCATGGTCAGCTCTGCGTTGACCGCGTTACGCTCCCGCTCGGCGTACTTCTTTGCCAGCAGCGGCTCGGCGATGGCATCGGCTAAGCGATCCACGGCCCCATCAAGCGCGTCGTTCTCCACTTCCAGATAGTAAGCGGTGCGATAAGGCGCGGTGCTGGCATTATGGCTGCCGCCGTGCATTTTAAGGTATTCAGCGAGGCTGTCTGGCTGAGGATACTTTTTCGACCCCATCAGCGTCATATGCTCAAGATAGTGAGCAAGACCCGGGTGGCTATCGGGATCTTCGAGCGAGCCGACCGGCACAACCAGTGCGGAAAGAGATTTGACCGCCTGCGCATCCGAGACCAGCAGCACGACCATGCCGTTATCGAGGCGGATCGCCTGATACTGCCGCGTATCTTTGTCGCTCTTACGGATAGTCTCTTTAACAGGCTGCCAGCCGGTGTCAGCCTGACTGAGTGGCGCCCACAGGGCAAAAAACAGAACGAAGATAGTTAACCAGGTGCTGCGGGGCATTCACGAACCTCATCATTAACTTTTCCTGCTCCCCCGATAACCACCGGAGTAGCGGGTAAATGTGTGCTGACAGCGCCAGCACGCGTGTTATATCAGTCCGTGACCGTCGCGCATAATAAGGGATGGCTCCCCTCTGCGCAATTTTTATACCGTCAGGCGGGCTGATTGTGTCGATAAAGCGGTAACAGGAAACGTTGCGCCTGCGCGGTGATCTCCGCGAAGTACTCCGGCTCGAGGGTTCGCCACAGACGCTGATACCAGACATCGGCACCTTCACCGCTGACCACCATGTTGCCTTCATACGCCTGCAAAAATTTGCTCTGCGCTTTTTGCAACGTCTCGTCGTCCTTTACCATGGCATCATTTGCTGCGTCATAACAGGCTTTTATCCATGCGCCGCCGCTTTCCGGCAATAGCAACAAGGGTTTCGCCATCCCTTCGCGATAGCCTTCGATCATTAGCGCCAGGTAGCGCAGCGCCTCTTCAGGCGGCAGCGGCGGGAAGCGCCACTGGCCATCTTTACGCACAAAAAGGCGACTCTCTCCCGTTCCGCCACTGGCACAGTAGACAAGATGTTCCAGCCAAAGTTGCAGCCCCTGCGAGACCTTAAGCTGCGATGGACGCCAGCGCAGCAGCCCGTCCGGCTGCACGTGGGCCAGCCATCCGGTCAGGTGAACGCCCGCGCAGTGCAGATCGATTTCGAGGCTGTCTGCCGGTTGGCGATGCTCAATAACGCGGCTGGCCAGGGCCTGCATCTCCTTGCACTGCGTCTCCCAGACGATTTCACCGAATGCCCCGTACGGCAGCACACCCGCAGCCCGATAGCGGCGGAACAGTTTTTCCGCATCCTGCTCTTCAACCAGCGCATTCAGTAGCTCGTCGTTAAGCTGGTAGCGATCCAGCCCATCAAGAATAAAGGGCTCGGCGTCAGGAATATCGCTCTCTTCAGGGCGGAAATTCACCCGCAGACGCATCTGGAAGAAGGCGCGCACCGGGTGTGCCCAGAAGCGCTGAAGCTGGTCAAAGGCCAGCGTCTCAAGCGCAGGCGTCTCCAGCGTCTGAATAAAGGGCAGATGCTCTTCGCCCTGCAGGCTGGCGGCGGGCAGCCAGTCGCGGGCATAGCTCTGCCACTCATCCACCGTATAGTTAGCCGGGTCGAACGGCATGCGGGTGTGCAGATGGGTGATATGCGCCTTCACCCGCCGCTCGCTTTCGTCACAGTTGAGAGACTCATCCCCCGGCAGATGGTGGCTCTGGCCGATATAGTCCACCAGCTCCTGCACCAGCACCGAAGGAAAACGCTCTTTGTTATCCTGGATCGAACGGCCTATATAGCTGATATAGAGCTGCTGCTGCGCGGAGATAAGGGCTTCCAGGAAGAGATAGCGGTCATCATCACGGCGGCTGCGATCGCCGCGCTGCGGTTTCTGGCTCATCAGGTCAAAGCCGAGCGGAGGAAGCGTACGCGGATAGATGCCGTCGTTCATTCCCAACAGGCAGACCACCTTAAACGGGATCGAGCGCATCGGCATCAGCGTACAAATGTTGACCGGGCCGGCGAGGAAGCGCTGGCTGATGCGCTCCTGATCGAGGCGCTGAGCCAGCTCATCACGCAGCAGAGAGAGCGGGACCGCTTTGCCATAGCTCGCGCCAACGCCCTGGGCAATGATCGCCTGCCACTGCTGCTCAATCAGCGCCAGTGCGGCTTCGGTCTCCTGATCCGGCAGGAAGAAGTCATTAAGCATCTCCCGGCATACCGGCAGCCACTCCTCCAGCGGGCGCTCTTCGGCAAGGCCCCGGCGCCAGATATTGAGCTGCATCAGCAGCGAAGCCAGGTGACCGACCAGCTCCGCAATCAAGCCGCTCGACTCGTCATAGGGCAGAATTGACTGCCACTCGCCCTGGCGGCTCTCCATGGCATAGCCGAGCAGCATGCGCGTCAGGCCAAACTGCCAGGTATGCTGCCCGGTGGGCGGCAGTTCGAGCTCGCGGACGTTGTCATCATCCATCCCCCAGCGAATGCCGGACTCGTTTACCCAGAGGCGCAGGTAGCGCAGCCCCTCTTCGGTAATGTTGAAGCGGGCCGCCAGCACCGGCACATCCAGCAGGGCGAGCACATCTTCCGAGACGAAGCGGCTGTCCGGCAGGGATAAGAGGCTGATAAAGGCTTGCAACGCGGGGTGGGCCTGACGCGCGCGGCGGTCGGATACCGCATAGGGAATGTAGCGCTCACCGCTGGCGCTGCCGAACACCGCCTGAATATAGGGGCTGTAGCTGTCGATATCCGCCACCATCACCACGATATCGCGCGGCGTCAGCTCCGGATCCTCCTCCAGCATCGCCAGCAGGCGATCGTGCAGCACCTCCACTTCCCGCTGCGGGCTGTGGCAGATATGCACCGTGACGCTGCGATCCTCCGGATCGAGCGGGCGCTTTTTATCACTGCGCGCGAACTCCTCTGCCGTGACGCCAGCTACCGCACTGTTTTGCAGCTCAAGAATGTCGTACTTCAGGTTTTGCAGCAGCGAGCCCGGGGTGATGTCGACAAAGGCATCTAACTCCTCATAGCGTTCCATCCCCGCCAGCAGAAAGATGTTGTCGCGCCCGAGCTTGCCCCAGGAGGCCAGCAGTGGGTTACCCACATCCTGCTCCCCTTCGCCATTAAAGAGACCTTCCGCGCTTTGCGTATCGCGGAAGAGAGGAAACTGGCGGTCATCCCGGTGATGGCGGCGGCGGCGCGTGACAAGCCGTGCGAGAAACGCCGGGTCTTTGATATCGCCCCAGTAGTAGCGACAGGGGTTAGTAAACAGCAGGTGGACATCAATATGTTTGCCGAGCGCCTGCAGGGCTTGCAGGTAGACGGGCGGCAGCGCAGAGATGCCGCAGATAAAGACGCGAGCAGGCAGCCCGGCTGGCGGCTCTTTCGCCGATTCAAGCCGGGAGATAAAGCGCTGATAGAGGTTGGCACGGTGCCAGTGGGGCTGGCCTAACTCGCGGGTATGCTCAACCAGCGCGCGCCAGAGCGGTGCCTGCCAGCGCTGCGCATCGTCCAGCCCGTCGACCCGTTCACCCGCCTCCCAGCGCGTCAGCCACTCCGGGCGATAAACCAGATATTGATCGTAGAGATCCGCCACGCGTGAGCAGAGCTGGAACAGTTTACGCTTGTCATCATCATCGTGGAGATAGTGATGCAGCATGGCAAAATCGTCCTGTTCCAGCAGCGCAGGCAGCAGCGACATCAACTTCCAGCTCATACTCTGTTTGTTGAAAGCGCTCTCTTTGGGAATGTCCTCGAGGACGGTAACGAACATCTCCCAGATAAAGCTCGCCGGCAGCGGAAAGGTGATATTGGCGGCAATGCCAAACTTTTGCGCCAGGGTCATCTGCAGCCACTGCGCCATCCCGGTGCTTTGCACCATGATCACTTCCGGCGCAAAGGGATCGTCGAGCCTGTCCTGCTCAACGATAAACTCCATCAGTGCTTCAAGCACATCCAGACGATTGGAGTGATAAACCCTTAACATACGTGCTCCTGGCTACTGACTAGTTGGGCAAAAAAGTTGCGTCATTTTCCCCTGCCTGCCCAGCGGCGAGATAACGGTGACGTTGATGCTGACACATCCTTCTGTTGTTGTCTGCCCCCGTGAAACCTGCCAGCCCGAAGGGAGCGGCGTCGCGTGAGGTTGAGCCTGCTGCCACGCATAGCGCCAGAGCTGTCGCCACTGGCTGGCGGTAGAAAACCCGGCGGACAGCGCGCGATGATACCCGCCAAGGGCGGTGACCACCATCACCATCAGCACCATCGCCAGCAGGACTTCCGTCAGGCTAAAGCCCCGCTCGCGGTTCAGGGAAGTTGACATAATGCACTCTCCGTAAGCGGGCAGAAATCGCTCCAGCCGTGGGGGGAGAAGCGAACCTGCTCACCCTCTACCCGTCCCAGACGCCATAATGCCGCTTCTGCGCTCGCGGTGATAAGCAAAGCGGAGCCGTCGGCAAAAATACGCAGGCAGCTGCGCACGCCCTCTGCGGCAGGTTGCAGGCACTGCACCATAGGCTCTGACGGCCAAATCCTGTAACGCGCTAACTCCATCGCCGATGAAACGTCTGAGGTGCTGCGTATCCCCTGCCTTTCACGGTTGACCCGCCAGATATGGCTGGTTAGTTGCTGGTTGAGGCCATTGAGCATCAGGCTACCCAGCAGCAGCAACAGAAGCACCAGCGCCAGGGAGGAGATGCCGCGCTGCCGATTCACAGGTTATACCCGGTGATGGTTAGCTCGCCGCTCACCGCTTTCTCAGCGCTACCCGGTAGGCTGGCGGCAAGCAGAATAGTGAGCTGTGGCGCAAAGCCGGCCATCTGGCGTCGGTTCACGCTAAAGCGCTCTACGCGCATCTGCGCCGGATCGGTGACCTTCTCCCATCCTCGACCGGCGCAGGAGGTCGCGCCGCGTAGCGTTTCCAGTGCGCCGTTTTGCAGGCGAAAGGCCGTTTGCTCCGCATCAGTACTGGGGGAGCTCTCCCAGCGCCCGTTGCTGTTAGCATCCCACTGCGCAATCACGCACTCCCCTTTGGCGCTGATAAAAAGCGGTTCACCGCTACAGCTTCCGTGACAGTAGCCTGCGCGCTGTAAATGTTTAGCGACGGCCCGCAGCCGCTGCCAGAGGTCGTCCTCAATGGTCTGCAGCCGTGTGTGTTGCATAAGGGCAATTTGTAGACCGGGCAGAAAGCGGGCGGAGGCCAGCAGCAGCACGCTACCGATGGCCATCGCCAGCAGCGTCTCCAGCAAGGAGAAGCCGCGCTGAGCGTTTAACATAGACTCCCTCCCGCAGGCTGACACATTCTGATCCTCCCCCATGCAGAGACCACCACTCGCCACTCACCGGCACTGCTACGCAGGCGGATATGCCCCGGCCAGGCGGTATTGCGTAAACCATAAAAGCCGAGGGACGGCGTGACATCAGCCAGTGCGACATCTGGCCATGCCGGGCGCAGCATTAACGCCTGTTGTGCGGAGCAACGCACCGCGGGTACATTCAGCAAACACCACCTGTCCCCTTCCCGCACGCTGTAAACAACCTGCGATTGGTTATGCCAGTTGGCCTCTTCCCGCAAGCGCTCAAGAAAATGACGCGCCTGCAGCGCGGTTTGCCACAACCGCTGCTGTGCTTGCCAGCTCTGCCAGCCGGAAATCCCCGCGGCACTGAGGATAACAATCAACGCCACAGCCACGAGGGTTTCAATCAATGTAAAACCATCTTCTTTTTTCATGGCGGCAGTCTGTCGCCGGAAGGGATATTCGTCGAGAGTGAAAAGGCAGGTTTACGAGGCGTTACGCAAGGAAAAAAGAGGATTGCAGCGGGTTGCATTAAGGCTGGAAGCTGGGCCGAAAAAGCGATTTGCAGGCAAAAAAAACCGGCACGTTAACGCGCCGGTTGTGTCAGGCTGAGCGAGATCAGATAGCGACCGGTGCTTTGATCGCAGGGTGCGGATCGTAGCCTTCGATCTCGAAGTCTTCGAAACGGTAATCAAACAGCGAAGCGGGTTTACGCTTGATCACCAGTTTCGGTAACGCACGCGGTTCACGGCTCAGCTGCAAGCGCGTCTGCTCAAGGTGGTTGCTGTAGAGGTGCGTGTCGCCACCGGTCCAGACAAAGTCACCCGGCTCAAGATCGCACTGCTGCGCCATCATATGTACCAGTAACGCGTAGCTGGCGATATTGAACGGCAGGCCGAGGAAGACGTCACATGAACGCTGGTAGAGCTGGCAAGAGAGCTTGCCATCTGCCACGTAGAACTGGAAAAAAGCGTGGCACGGGGCCAGCGCCATTTTATCCAGTTCACCGACGTTCCACGCCGAGACGATAATGCGGCGCGAGTCCGGATCGTTTTTCAACTGCTCAATGACCGTTGAAATCTGATCGATATGGCGGCCGTCCGGCGTCGGCCAGGCGCGCCACTGTTTACCGTAAACCGGGCCCAGGTCGCCATTTTCATCGGCCCACTCGTCCCAGATGGAGACCTTGTTCTCACGCAGGTAGGCAATGTTGGTATCGCCCTGCAGGAACCACAGCAGCTCATGAATAATTGAACGCAAATGGCAGCGCTTGGTGGTCACCAGCGGGAAGCCGTCCTGCAGATTAAAACGCATCTGATGGCCAAAAATAGACAGCGTGCCTGTCCCGGTGCGGTCATTTTTCGGGGTGCCTTCGTTAAGCACCTTTTGCATCAACTCTAAATACTGTTTCATGGTTCCTCAGGAAACGTGTTGCGGCGAACGATGGCGGTACGCCCAGATCATCATGATGGCACCAGCAATAATCATCGGGATGGAGAGGATCTGCCCCATGCTGATGTACTGCACCCACTCGCCGGTAAACTGCGCGTCGGGCTGGCGGAAAAACTCAACGATGATACGGAACGCGCCGTAGCCAATCAGGAACAGGCCGGAGACCGCGCCGGTCGGGCGAGGTTTGCGGATAAAGAGGTTCAGGATGATAAAGAGCACCACGCCTTCCAGCGCCAGTTCATAGAGCTGGGACATGTGGCGCGGCAGAACGCCGTAGGTATCAAAAATCGATTGCCACTCCGGATGAGAAGGCAGCAGCGCCATATCCTCCGCACGCGAGCCGGGGAACAGCATGGTGTATTTGAAAGAGGGATCGACACGGCCCCAGAGCTCGCCGTTAATAAAGTTCCCCAGGCGACCTGCGCCGAGACCAAACGGGATCAGCGGCGCGATAAAGTCGGCGACCTGGAAGAAGCTACGTTTGGTGCGTTTAGCGAAGATTATCATCACCACGATCACGCCGATTAAGCCGCCGTGGAAGGACATGCCGCCGTCCCATACGCGGAAGAGATAGAGCGGATCGTCGAGGAAGAGCGGGAAATTGTAGAACAGCACGTAGCCGAGACGACCACCGAGGAAGACGCCGAGGAAGCCGGCGTAGAGCAGGTTTTCAACTTCGTTTTTGGTCCAGCCGCTGTTGGGGCGGTTAGCCCGGCGGGTTGCCAGCCACATAGCGAAAACAAAACCGACCAGATACATCAGACCATACCAGTGCAGGGACACGGGTCCGATGGAGAAAATCACCGGATCAAAATCCGGAAAATGCAGATAGCCACTGTTCATCTGTCACCACAACTTGTTGTTATTCCGCCGAAAGTGGACAGCGGTACACCGACGCGGTCGCGCCTGGCGGCCGCTCCAAAGCTGCGAATCATAGCATAAGGCACATCAGGCAGGTTGCCGCTATGTTGTAAAAGTTATGTATAAACGAAACGGTACAGGTGAGGCTCTGTGCAGAACGTCTGCCGGATGGCGCTGCGCTTATCCGGCCTACAAAACCGCTCGATCCGCGTAGGCCTGATAAGGCGAAGCCGCCATCAGGCAGATGGTCTGCGCAACCCAAAGATCGGCAAAGCGGGTTAAATAAACCGCCGCTTAAATCCCGCCGCGAATCAGCCCGCCGAGACCGCGCCGCTCCATAAAGGCGGCAATCTGATGGCGCACTTCGGTTGTCAGCTGGGCCTCCAGCGCGCGCTGCGTCAGCACCTGCGCCTCTTCGCAATCAATGCGGCGCAGCAGATATTTGATACGCGCCACGGAGCGACCATTCATCGAAAGATGGCGGTAGCCCATGCCAATCAGCAGCGCGACGCACATCGGATCGCCGGCCATTTCGCCGCACAAACAGAGATCGATCCCCAGCCGTTCAGCTTCGCCTGCAATCATCGCCAGCGCGCGCAGCACCGCCGGGTGCAGGCTGTCGTACATATTCGCCACGCGGGTATTGTTACGATCGACGGCAAGAATGTACTGGGTTAAGTCATTGGTACCGACAGAGATAAAATCGACGCGGTTCACCAGGTGCGACAGCATAAACACCATCGAGGGCACTTCCAGCATCACGCCGATGCGCGGTTTCGGGATGGCATAACCGATCATCTCTTCCACTTCACGCCCGGCGCGCTCTATCAGCCTGCGCGCCTCATCCACCTCATCAATGCTGGTGATCATCGGCAGCAGGATGCTGAGGTTGCCGGTCGCGGCGTTTGCCCGCAGCATTGCGCGCACCTGGATCAGAAAGATCTCCGGCTGATCGAGGGTAATACGGATGCCGCGCCAGCCAAGACAGGGGTTCTCTTCGCTTATCGGCATATAGGGCAGCTGCTTGTCGGCACCGACATCCAGCGTACGCAGCGTTACCGGCTTGTCGTTGAACATCTGCAACATGCCCTGATACTGCGCCACCTGCTCCTCTTCGGAGGGGAAGCCGCTTTGCAGCATAAAAGGAATTTCGGTGCGGTAGAGCCCAATGCCGTCGATTCGCTTGCCCAGCTTCTCTTCATGGGCAGGGCTTAACCCGGCGTTGAGCATCACTTTAACCCGCTCGCCGCTGCTTAAACGGGCTTCGAGGTTAACGTCATCTTCGGCAAGACGGCTTAACTCATTCTCTTCCGTAATGAGACGCTGATACTCCTGCAGCAGCACCGGCTCAGGATCGACCAGCAGTTCACCGCGATAACCATCGACGATCAGCGTCCGCCGGTGCAGGGCTGAAGGCTGAATATCGGCCCCCATCACCGTCGGAATACCCAGCGCACGCACCATAATGGCGGCATGGGAGTTGGACGCGCCGTCGCGCACCACCACGCCCGCCAGCCTGTCATGCGGCAACTCGGCAAGCGTCGTTGCAGAGAGTTCGTCTGCCACCAGCACGAAGCGTTCCGGCCAGCTATTCGGCCCCTGAATATTGTCATCAAGATGGAACAGCAGGCGCTGGCCGAGGGCGCGCAGATCCCCCGCGCGCTCTTTCAGGTAGCCATCGCTAAGGGCAGCGAACTGCGCAGCGAAGCTCTCAATAACCGTTTTGACCGCCCATTCGGCGACCACGCCGCGGTCGACCTCCTCAAACAGCTCGCGGCGAAGACGCGCATCGGAGAGCAGGTGCGAATAGAGATCGAAGATCGCCGCCGTCTCTTTTTGCGCCCCGGCGGAGAAGCGTTTGCTGTAGCGACGAAACTCATTCGCCGCCTCTTCCAGCGCGGTGGTTAACCTTTCGCGCTCGAGGGAGGTATCCAGCGTCGAGGCCGGGTAAACCTGCTCCATCAACGGCAGCGTTTGATCCATCCACCCTTCGGCAATCGCCACGCCGGATGAGGCAGGCAGCGCGCGAATGCGGGTCTGGCGATACTGACCAAACAGGGCGTTTAGCTGCGACTGGGAGAGAATACCCGCCATCTGCGTGGCGAGAGTGACAAGAAAGGACTCTTCGCTCTCATCGTACTGGCGAATTTCACGCTGCTGCACCACCAGCACGCCAAGCAGCTGGCGGCGCTGAATGATCGGCACACCGAGAAAGGCGCGAAACCGCTCCTCTTTCACCGAGGGGATAAATTTAAAGCTGGGGTGCTTTTGCGCGTCGGCAAGGTTGATAGGCTCCGCCAGCCTGCCGACCAGGCCGACGATACCTTGATCGAATGCGAGCGTAACAGCGCGGCCGCGCGGCTTTTTCAAACCGCGCGTCGCCATAAGATAGAAACAGCGCCTGTCATGATCTGCGAGATAGACCGAACATACTTCGGTTTCCATCGCCAGACAAACGTCGGTAACCAGTATCTCCAGCGCTTCGTTAAGACGTGGCGCGCTGGCAACTTTCTCAACAATCTCTCGCAGTCGGGTGAGCATAATGTGGGTGGCTTAACCTCGTTTCCGTCGCCAGGCAGGCGCGCTTTGCGGCTTTACAGGAGTCTCCTGAAGCGCCAGCACCGCGGCTGCAAACTCTTTCATCACCCGCCGGTAGACGTCGCGTTTAAACGACACAACCTGGCGAACAGGATACCAGTAGCTCACCCAACGCCAGCCATCAAACTCGGGTGTACTGCTGGTTTGCATATTGATATCGCTGTCGTTGCTCATCAACTGCAAAAGAAACCATTTCTGTTTCTGGCCGATGCAAACCGGCTTTGTGTCCCAACGCACCAAACGTTTCGGTAACTTGTAACGCAACCAGTTACGGGTAGAAGCAAGGATACGAACATCTTTACGACTTAAGCCCACTTCCTCGAACAGCTCCCGGTACATAGCCTGCTCCGGGGATTCTCCAGGATTGATTCCCCCCTGGGGAAACTGCCATGAGTGCTGTCCGAAGCGTTTGGCCCACATGACCTGACCCTGTCGATTACAGATTACGATTCCCACATTTGGGCGGTAGCCATCGTCATCAATCACCGGACTACCTCAAAATAAACCTGAATAAAGCGATTGTTTCACACTCCCGGAAAACGGTAAACCACTCTATGACAGGGAGATAAACGAATAACAATTGAATAACTCACAGTTATCATCACACTTATAAACAGCCGTGACGAACGCCAAGGGGTTTTATTCACCTTTTCTGTGGATAGAGTTGTGAAGAAGTATGGAATTACCCAGGGAAAACCCAGAGTAGTCTGAATAATGGCTTATGATGCGCAAAAAATTACTCTCCGTAATTCATTGGTTTAGTGCATCAAATAGCCCGCCACGCCGCCATTCTGTGATGATCGTCACGCTTAGGATCCTGGCGTTGATGAAAGATCGAACAGAGCCGAATTTATCCACAGATTATGCCACTAAGTTAGGCACATTTTGTGCAAAAATTCGATTTTGCTCCCGCGTCAAGGCTGTAAATGGAAACAGTAGTCGTGGTTATTCCCACTTATCCCACTTTTCTGTGGATAACAGGGTGTAAGATCCTGTTCATTGTCAGTGACCAGATTTGGAAAACCTTGCCACCTGTTGCGCAACACGCAAACCTCTCTGCTAAATTAGCTTATAAATCATTGGATTGCTCTTTTTTCCCGGAACACGATAAACTTCCTGCGTGCGGTGGAAAACTGCTGTCTATTTTTTAACCAAAAGGTTTTAGCATGTGTGTAATCACTCCTCTCACCGCTCCGCCGGAAACCGAAGCGCAGCTGCTGGCGCAGGCGCAGCGGCTGGCAGGCTATACGTTAGGCGAGCTGGCTGAGCTTGCCGGCATGCCGACACCGCGCGATCTAAAGCGCGATAAAGGGTGGATCGGTGTGCTGCTGGAGCGCTGGCTGGGTGCGAGCGCGGGCAGCAAACCCGAGCAGGATTTCGCGGCGCTCGGCGTGGAGCTAAAAACTATCCCGATAGATGCGCAAGGCGGCCCGCTGGAAACCACCTTTGTCTGCGTGGCACCGCTGACGGGCAACACCGGCGTGGTGTGGGAAACCAGCCATGTCCGCCATAAACTGAAGCGCGTCCTGTGGGTGCCTGTTGAGGGCTCGCGCACCATTCCCCTTGCTGAACGGCGGGTTGGATCGCCGCTGCTCTGGAGCCCGGACGCCGATGAGGAGCAGCAGCTGCGGCAGGACTGGGAAGAGTTAATGGATCTGATCGTCCTTGGCCAGGTGACGCGTATCACCGCCCGGCATGGCGAAGTGCTGCAACTGCGCCCGAAAGCGGCCAACAGTAAAGCGTTAACCGAAGCCATCGGCGAACACGGTGAGCCGATTCTGACGCTGCCGCGCGGTTTTTATCTGAAAAAGAACTTTACCCGTGCGCTGCTTGCGCGCCATTTCGCGTTATCGTCCTATTAAATTTTTGCCAGAAAGCTGTCGGCGCTTATAATTAGCGCTTCTTTTTTTGGCAGGACTTTATCGATGTTATTTGCATGGATCACCGATCCCAACGCCTGGCTCGCGCTCGGTACACTGACGCTGCTGGAGATCGTTCTTGGGATCGACAATATTATTTTCCTCTCTCTGGTTGTCGCAAAACTTCCCACCGCCCAACGTAACCACGCCCGCAGGCTGGGGCTGGCGGGGGCGATGATTATGCGTCTGTTGCTGTTGGCCTCGATCGCCTGGGTCATCAAGCTCACCCATCCGCTGTTTAACGTCTTCGATCACGACGTTTCCGCCCGCGATCTGATCCTCTTCCTTGGTGGTCTGTTCCTGATCTGGAAGGCGAGCAAAGAGATCCATGAGTCGATCGAAGGCGAAGAGGAAGGGCTGAAAACAAACGTTCACTCCTTCTTTGGCGCAATCGTGCAGATCATGCTGCTGGATATTATCTTCAGCCTCGACTCGGTGATCACCGCCGTCGGTCTCTCCGATCATCTGTTCATCATGATGGCAGCGGTAGTGATTGCCGTCGGCGTGATGATGTTCGCTGCGCGGCCGATTGGTGAATTTGTCGATCGCCACCCGTCGGTGAAAATGCTGGCGCTGTCGTTTTTGATCCTGGTCGGCTTTACGCTGATTCTGGAGAGCGTCTCCATCCATGTGCCGAAAGGCTACATCTACTTCGCGATGTTCTTCTCCATTGCCGTTGAGTCACTCAACCTGCTGCGCAACAAGAAGAACCCGCTGTAAGCCACGCGCCTTCCCCTGCGGGAAGGCGTTTTTTTATGTGTTTGCCCCCTCACCGCACACTTTCAGACAATCCTGCTTTTTCATCGCATAAGGGCGCGTTATTACTACACTTCTGTGAGGATAAGCCAAGAGGATACGAACGATGAAGAAGTGGGCAGTCATTATTTCCGCGGTCGGGCTGGCATGCGCGGTCAGCGGGTGCAGCAGTGACTATGTGATGTCGACCAAAGACGGCAGAATGATTCTGACGGACGGTAAGCCGCAGATTGATGATGACACCGGGCTGGTGAGCTATCACGATCAGCAGGGCAACAAAATGCAGATTAACCGCGATGACGTATCCCAGATTATTGAGCGTTAAAAATTCCCTATAAAGGTCAGTAACCTGCTGGCCTTTAATCCATTTTTTCCTTTCCCTTTTGCTTCCCCTCTGCCATGGTTATATTCCTTTGTCAGCGCAGCTGACGTGGCATGTTTGTTTAAGGAAGCCGGCTATGCACTATCACCGTATCCCCCACAGTTCGCTTGAAATAAGCACCCTCGGGCTGGGCACAATGACGTTTGGTGAACAAAACAGCGAAGCCGACGCCCATGCACAGCTTGATTACGCGGTCAGCCAGGGCATTAACCTGATTGATGTCGCAGAGATGTACCCTGTCCCACCGCGCCCGGAAACCCAGGGCCTGACGGAAACCTACGTCGGCAACTGGCTGGCGAAGCGCAACAACCGCGAAAAACTGGTTATCGCCTCGAAAGTGAGCGGCCCGAGCCGCAACAGCGATAGCGGCATCCGCCCGAACCAGGCACTCGATCGCAAAAATATCCGCGCCGCGCTTGATGAGAGCCTCAAGCGCCTGCAAACCGATTATCTCGATCTCTACCAGGTTCACTGGCCGCAGCGTCAGACCAACTGCTTTGGCAAGCTGGGCTACAGCTGGGTTGAGAGCGCGCCAGTCATCACCTTACTGGAAACGCTGGAAGCCCTTACCGAGTGCCAGCGCGCCGGTAAAATCCGCTATATCGGCGTCTCCAACGAAACGGCGTTTGGCGTGATGCGCTACCTGCAACTGGCAGAGAAGCACGAGCTGCCGCGCATTGTGACCATCCAGAACCCCTACAGCTTGCTGAACCGCAGCTTCGAGGTGGGTCTTGCGGAAGTGAGCCAGTATGAGGGGGTTGAACTGCTGGCCTACTCTTGCCTGGCGTTTGGTACGCTGACGGGCAAATACCTGAACGGGGCGAAACCGGCCGGCGCGCGCAACACGCTGTTCAGCCGTTTTACCCGTTACAGCAGCGAGCAGTCACAAAAAGCGGTAGCGGCCTATGTCGATATTGCGAAGCGACACAATCTCGATCCGGCGCAGATGGCGCTGGCCTTCGTTCGCCGTCAGCCCTTCGTCGCCAGTACCCTGCTGGGCGCGACGACGATGGAGCAGTTGAAAACGAACGTTGAGAGCCTGCATCTTGATTTAAGCGATGAGGTGATCGCGGAGATCGAGGCGGTGCATCAGGTCTACACCTACCCCGCTCCGTAAAACTTACCGGCGGCGCTGCCAGATCCACAGCGCCGCAATCGCCAGCGCAAACAGCACCCCAAACCCGATCCCGGTTCCCACCACCGGCACGCCCACTTTGATGGCCAGTGAGTAAAGCCCCAGCATCAGCAGCATGGCGGTGTTTTCACCGAGGTTCTGCACGGCAATGGCGTTGCCCGCACCGACGGACTCCTTGCCAATCGCCTGCAACAGCGCGTTGAGCGGCACCACGAAGAAGCCCCCGAGCACGCCGATCAGCATCAGCACGCCATAAGCAGGCAGCAGAGCGTGCTGGAGCGAGAAGATCACCACCGCGATACCAATCAGCACCCCGGCCGGCATACAGCGCGAGACTTTTTCCAGCGTCACCAGCTTCGCCGCCAGCCCGGCACCCACCACAATGCCGACGGCAACCATCGCGTTGAGGTAGGTTGGCGTAGCGTTATCCGTCAGGCCGAGCGCTACCGGCACCCACAGCACCAGCAGGAAACGCAGCGTCACGCCCGCGCCCCAGAAGAGGCTGGTACCCACCAGTGAGAAGCGGGTTTCGCCGTTCTGCCACAGGCTTTTACAGGCGCTAAAGAAGCTGGCGGTCATCGGCCCAAAGCGCCAGGAGCGCCCGGGACGCGCCGCAGGCAGTTTCGGGATCATCAGGTTAGCTACGACCGCACCGGCGTAGACCAGCGCACAGACGCCAACCGCCGCCAGCACATGCCAGTCGGCCAGCACGCCGCCCGCTACCGAGCCGATCAGGATCGCGGCAATGGTCGATGACTCCATCAGGCCATTCGCCTTCACCAGCTTATCGCCGGTCGTGATCTCGCCGAGAATGCCATACTTCGCCGGGGAGTAGGCCGCTGCGCCAATGCCGACCAGCAGGTAGCCGACAAAGGGGTTAACCCCTACGCAGATGCTCGCCGCGCCCAGCAGTTTCAGGGCGTTGGCAACCATCATTACGCGCCCTTTAGCAAAGCTGTCTGCCACCTGGCCGACAAACGGTGCGAAAAGAATGTAAGCGCCCACAAACACCATTTGCAGAACGGGCTGGCTCCAGTCGGGGTAAAACTCCGCTTTCAGTAGCGCCAGCGTGGCAAAGAGCAGTGCGTTATCGCCAAATGCCGAGAGAAACTGGGCGGCAATCACCGCCATCATTCCTCGCGACAAGAGCGGCGAGTTAGCGCTTACTGACTCATGCGTGTTCGGTTTCTGCCTCATCCACCACTCCTTTCAGGGTCACGAAATCGGGCTTGCCGCTGCCAAGCACCGGCAGCTGTTTCAGGAAACGGATATCACGCGGGACAGCCAGTTCCGGTACGCCCTGCGCGCGCGCCTGCTGTTGCAACTTGTCGCGCGTCAGTTCGCTGTCGGTGGTGAACATCACCAGCGCCTCGCCTTTACTGGCGTCGCTTTTCACCACGGTGGCATGCATTTTCTCCGGCGAAACGGCCTGCGCCAGCTGCTCAACCATCTCCAGCGAGATCATCTCGCCGGCTATCTTGGCGAAGCGTTTTGCGCGCCCCTGGATCTGCACAAAGCCCTGCTCGTCGAAGCGCACGATATCGCCGGTGTCATACCAGCCCGGCTCCATCTCGCCGTTGATATTTTCCGCCATTGGCGCTTCCAGCACGCCGGGGTTTTCCACCCGCAGATAGCCGGTCATGATGTTTGGCCCTTTCAGCTGCAGGCGACCGCCCTCTTCAATGCCCGGCACCGCCATTAAGCGGGCGTCCATACCTGGCAGAATGCGGCCGACAGTGCCCGGTTTCGCCGCCATCGGTACGTTGATGGAGACCACCGGCGCACATTCGGTCACACCGTAGCCTTCAAGGATGCGCAGGCCAAACTTGTCCTGCCAGATTTGGCGAGTGCTCTCCTGCAGTTTCTCCGCCCCGGCAACCACATAACGCAGGCGGTAAAAATCATACGGGTTGGCGAAGCGGGCGTAGTGACCAAGGAAGGTCGACGTGCCGAACAGCACCGTGCAGTTACGGTCATAGACCAGCTCCGGCACAATGCGGTAATGCAGCGGGCTCGGGTAGAGGAAGACCTGCGCGCCGGTAAACAGCGGCGTCAGCAGGCCAACCGTCAGGCCGAAGGAGTGGAAAAGCGGCAGCGCCGACATAAAGCGGTCATTGGCGGTGAAATCGGCAATGGTGCGGATCTGCTCGACGTTCGCCAGCAGGCTCTTATGGCTGTGCACCACCCCTTTCGGGTTGCCCTCGGAGCCAGAGGTAAAGAGGATCAGCGCCGGATCTTCCGGCTTCTGCTCCACCTGCGCGCGGTGCGGCATCAGCAGATGGCGGAAAATCCACAGCTTATCTTCAAAGGTGACTTCACCTTTCAGATCTTCGAGATAGACCCAGCGCACCTGGGTGAGCTGCTCCGGCAGATGCCACAGCTTGCCCTTATCCATAAAGGTGCGGGAGGTAAAGATGGTTTTGATTTGCGCCGCGGTAATCGCGCTGCTCATCCCTTTCACCCCGGCGGTGTAGTTCATCATCGCCGGAATGCGCCCGCGGGCGATGGCACCAAAGATCACCGCCGCGCTGATACCGGCGTTCGGCAGCATCAGGCCGATTTTCTCGCCCTGCGCGCTGTATTTATCGAGAATGCGCGCCACAAACAGGGTTTTGGTCAGCAGCTTGCGGTAGCTGTCCGGCGTGAAGTTGATATCTTCCACGCAGGGCTTGCCGGCACCGTAGCGGTACTGCGCACTGAGCAACGCTTCAAACAGCGTTTCGCGCGGGCGCACCGCCATGCGGGCTTCCATCATAATCTGGTGCAGCATTTCGCCCGCAATCTTGCGGCGATCGCGCGCACGCGGCGCGTCCGGCATCGGCAGCTGCGTCGGCGGCAGAATATGCAGGGTAATGCGCGGGAAGAGGCGCTGTTTAACCAGCCCTTTCAGGCGGCTGAAAAAGGTCAGCTCCGCGCCGTCAATGCGCAGCGGGATCACCGTCGCGCCCGATTTCGCAGCGACAAAACCGGCCCCTTCATAAATCTTCATCAGCGAGCCGGAGACGGAGATGCGCCCTTCCGGGAAAATCACTACCGGACGGCCTTCGCCAATCAGGCGAACCAGATGTTTAACCGACATGGGCTTGGTCGGGTCGAGAGGAACAAAATCGATGATTTTGCTGACCCAGCGCATATACCACTGCTCGCTAATCGAGGTGTAGACCGCAAAGACCGGACGCACGGGAAGAAACAGCGCCAGTAAGATGCCATCAATGAATGAGACATGATTGGGGGTGATCAATACCCGATCGCCGTTTAAAGGCGCGGTATTGCCGGTCAGCTGTACACGGAACAAGACGCGAAACAGGCCGCGGAAAAAGCCCAGTAGCATTTCAACTCCTTTTGCCAGTCATTGAGGCATGTGATTCAGAGTCTGGAAGAGTACATGAGAAGTGCGGAGGGATAAAACGCGGGCAAAAAAAAACCTGCGCGTCCGCGCAGGTTGGTGCAATCAATAAGTACGAAAAGCGTACTGAATAAATCACCAATCAATACCTCTGGGACGTTGATTGTCACCTGCGTCTGGGCGTGCTGCCAGCGGGAAAAAGCAAGAGAATGAGCCGAAGTGAAACGAGGTGTGTCGATTAGCGATTACTGTTACACGGCAGGATAAAAAAAACCTGCGCATCTGCGCAGGTCGGTGTAAGTCGAGTGTGCAACTAGCGTTGCGCTCACCTATCAATACCTCTGGGATGAACAGAGTCGCATGGTCGGGCCGCCGACAACCAGCGCTCAATCGAAACAGGCTTTCGCAAAGTGTAAGTAAAGGTTCTCAGTGTGTGCATTTGCAACGCCGTGCATGTAACGTTTTCACGAGGCGCGCCGCGCTGGCTCACGTTTGCAAAGAGTGGTAGACGCGCCGCCTTGAACAGACGCCCCTTTTCCGTAACACTAACGGTAGTGTAAACGCTTACCCAGGAAGGTAGAGAATGGCGACGATTAAAGACGTTGCGCGGCTGGCCGGGGTCTCGGTTGCGACGGTGTCGCGCGTGATCAACAGTTCACCGAAAGCCAGTGAAAACTCGCGCCAGGCGGTTCAGAGCGCGATGGACTCGCTCAACTATCACCCGAACGCCAACGCCCGCGCGCTGGCGCAGCAATCCACCGAGTCGGTGGGGCTGGTGGTGAGCGATGTATCCGATCCCTTTTTCGGCGCGATGGTGAAAGCCGTTGAGCAGGTCGCCTCCGCCACCGGCAACTTTCTGCTGATTGGCAACGGCTACCACGTGGAGGAGAAAGAGCGTAAAGCGATTGAGCAGCTGATTCGCCACCGCTGCGCCGCGCTGGTGGTGCATGCCAAAGTGGTGCCGGACGAAGAGCTGGCGTCGCTGATGAAGCAGATCCCCGGTATGGTGCTGATTAACCGCATTCTGCCCGGCTTCGAACAGCGCTGTGTGGCGCTCGATGACCGCTACGGTGCATGGCTGGCGACGCGCCATCTGATTCAGCAGGGCCATACGCGCATTGGCTATCTCTGCTCAAACCATGAGATCTCCGACGCCGACGACCGCCTGCAGGGCTATTACGATGCGCTGAAAGAGAATGGTCTGCCGTGCAACGACAGGCTGGTAACCTTTGCCGAGCCGGACGAGAGCGGTGGCGAGCAGGCGATGACCGAGCTGCTCGGACGCGGGCGCAACTTTACCGCCGTGGCCTGTTACAACGACTCAATGGCCGCAGGTGCCATGGGCGTGCTGAACGATAACGGGATTGATGTGCCGCGCGAGATTTCGCTGATTGGCTTCGATGATGTGCTGGTGTCGCGCTATGTGCGCCCGCGGCTGACCACCGTGCGTTATCCGATTGTGACGATGGCGACCCAGGCCGCCGAGCTGGCGTTAGCGCTGGCGGAAAACCGCCCGCTGCCGGAGATCACCCATCTCTTTAACCCGACGCTGGTGCGCCGTCATTCAGTGATTGCGCCGCCGGAGAGTTCATAAGGCGCACATTGCAGTTAAAATCGCGTAGGCCGGATAAGCGGACGCGCCATCCGGCATTATCCTTGCGTCATCGATTGCCGGATGGCGGCTGCGCCTTATCCGGCCTACAAAAGCGAGCCTTCAGCAACACCGATATTGCCTTTAACTCTGGTCTCACAGCGACGATGTTAACCCCGCTGAAATCGGCGAACCGGAGCGTGAATGACAAGGTCTGGACGCCATGGATGGCGGACAGAGGCGAACCGAGACAGGACAAAATTGCCGGGAGCAATTTTGAACAGCGCTTGCGCTGGCCCCGAAGGGGCGAGTCCCATGGATGGGACGAGTAAACCGAGTTCCAGAATGGAACGAGCAAGTCGAGTCGAGCCGGCCGCAGTCAGGCTCGCGGGAGGTGAGCGCACTGCGCAGCACCGATTTCCTCGCGGGGCCGCGGGGATTGACAAGGGGGGAGCGGTCCCCCCCTTGTCCCGTTCACCGCACCGGTGATAAAAATATTCCCGCACGCCTGGTGAACGGAACCCTTCCACCAAAGCCACATGCAAACCCCATTGCCAGATGGCGCTACGCTTATCCGGCCTACGGGATCGGTGCGTTTTTGTAGGCCGGATAAGGCGTAGCCGCCATCCGGCAATGGTGCAGCGGCGCTAACTCAGAGCAATGCGATACAGATGCACGCTGGTATTCGGGTAATCGAGGCCGTCCCCGATATACGCCCAGCCGAAACGCTCATAATAGTCGCGGAAGGCGGCGTAAAGGTGCAGCTGGTCAAAGCCCATCCCTTTCGCCTGACCCATAACATGGCGCTGTAACTGCCCGGCCAGCCCCTGGCCGCGCGCACTCTCTTTTACATAGAGCGCAGCAAGCCATGGGTAAAGATCCTGGCGGCTGATCAAATCGCAGCGCCACAGCCCGACGGTGCCCAGCAGTTCATCGCCCTCTACCAGCACATAAGTCAGCGGCAGCTGCCCTGGCGTCTGGCTGTGCTCAATGATGCTGGCGAAAAACTCTCGCGACAGCGAGTCACCAAACTCCTGCCACAGCCAGCCAGTCACCTGCTCCGCATGCTGCGGTGCCTCATAAAGCGGCAGAATCGTCACATCAACTTCCCCTGAAAAATAGGCACCGACTCAAACAGATAGCCGTCAAAGTCCGGTGCGTCTTCGTCCGACAGCTCAAGCAGGCTCTTTTTAACGTTTTCGAGGTGCTGCCACATCGCCTGCCAGGCCCCCATCACGTCGCGGCGGCGCAGCGCGGCCAGCAGGGTTTGCCGGTCGCCGAGCCACTTCAGGCGGTAGGCGCGGCTGGCGATATGCACGTTGAACTGCTGCCACAGCGGGCTGCTGTCCATGTGGTGCCAGATGCTCTCGACCGTTGCCAGCAGCATCTGGTTTTGCGACGCGCCCGCCAGCACCAGGTGGAACATTTTGCTGTTGTCCTGCGAGGTGTCATTGAGGGCGATGGCGCGCTGCTCCTGCTCGAGGATGCGCCGAAGATTATCGATATCCGCCCGCGTCGCCATTTTGGCGGCAAAGGCGGCGATATTGCTCTCCAGCAGCTGGCGCGCCTGGAGGATCTCAAACGGGCCGACGTCGCTGCTTAAAAAGCGCTCCTCTTCGTTTTCATGGGCCTGAGGAATGCGCATCACGTAGACGCCGGAGCCCTGACGGATATCCACCGTCCCCTGCAACTCCAGCATCAGCAGGGCTTCACGCACAATGGTACGGCTGACGCCATACTTCTCGGCGATATTGCGCTCCGGCGGCAAGCGCGAGCCTACGGGATAGTGACCTTCGATGATCTGCTCACGCAGATCGTCGCCAATCTCCTGGTACTGTTTTTTCTCCGGCGGGACGACGGCCTTCTCCACGATATCACCTGCACTTATCAGTCGTTGCGCTATCTTACTTCATCATCAAGGGTCAGGGTCAACTGACGCTCATCCCTGAGCTTACGAAACCAGCCAAGAGACTTTTTCGGCCTGCGGTCGCGGTTATGTTGCAGGTCGATCTCCACCAGCCCATAGCGGTTTTTGAAAGCATTCATCGGCGAAACATTATCGGTAAACGCCCACAGCATATAGCCCTGGCAGTTTGCCCCCGCTTCCCTCGCGCGCAGCGCCTGGTAGAGATGCGCGGCGATAAAGTCGATGCGGTAATCATCCTCAATGGTGCCCTGCGCGTTGCGAAACTGCCCTTCGTTCTCAATGCCCATACCGCTCTCCGCCACGAACCACGGAATATTGCCGTACTCATTTTTAAGGCGCATCGCCATATCAAAGACGATCTCCGGCAGGATCTCCCAGCCGCGCGAGGTGTTCATCTTGCGCCCCGGCAGCTCAAACGGCTCGTAATAGTAGGCCGGATGGAAAGGCGTTTCCGGGTGCCAGGCGCGGGACGGGGCTTTGACGCGGTGCGGATAGTAGAGGTTAATCCCCAGCTCATCGACGGTGTTATCGCGAATAATCGCCAGCTCCTCGTCGCTGCACTCCCACTTCACCCCATGTTTATCGAGCAGCGCCAGCAGCTCCGGCGGGTACTGCCCTTTGACCATCGGGTCGAGAAACACCCGGTTGTAGAAGAGATCGTAGCGCTCCGCCGCCAGCAGATCGTGCGGCGCGCGCGAACGCGGGTAGGTCACTTCCGGGTTGAGAATGCAGCCGACGCTGCCCTTGTACCCCTGCTCGCGAAACAGCTTCACCACTTTCGCGGTGGCGAGGTTTTTATGGTGGTTCCACTGCATCCAGGTGGATGTGTTCTGCTCATAGGGCCAGCGCAGCGCATCAAGGTAGACGCGGGTCTGCACCACAATCGGCTCATTAAAGGTGAACCAGCGCGTCACCTTCTGATGGTAGCGCGCCAACACCTTTTCGACATAGAGCAGGTAGAGCTCGACCACTTTTTTCGACGCCCAGCCGCCGTAGGTTTCCAGCAGATAACCGGGCAGTTCATAGTGTTCGAGGCAGATCATCGGCTCAATGCCGTGGCGCGCCATCTCAGCAAACAGCTCGTCGTAGTAAGCGGCGTAGCGCTCATCCACCACGCCATTTTCATAATCGGTAAGAAAACGCGACCAGTTGATGGAGGTGCGGTAGTGGGTTAAGCCCGCCTGCTTCATCAGTTGCACATCCTCGCGAAAGCGCTGGTAGAAGTTGGTCGCCACCGCCGGGCCGTAGCCCTGATGCCAGACGTGACGATCGTTTTTGTACCAGAGATCGGGCCACGAATCCTGGCCCTCGCGTTTGTCCTTCCACCCCTCCGTTTGCCAGGCCGATGCGGCGGCACCGAGGATAAAGTCAGGCGGGATGGTGACAGTTTTCGTGCTCATAACGTCCTCACACTTTCGGCGTTGAAGAGGTGGTTTCCGCCTGCAGCTGCGCCTGCTCGGCGCGGCGTGAGGCAATCTTCACAAACGGCAGATAGATGATGATGGCGGTCAGGATGCAGATCAGCTGCGTGATCACCGCCCCCATCGATCCGGCGGTAGAGAGCCAGGCATTGATCAGCGGCGGCGTGGTCCACGGCACCATCACCACCGCTTTACCGGCAAAGCCGCTGGCGGTAGCGAAGTAGCCAATCGACCCGGTCACCAGCGGCGTAATGATAAAGGGGATCGCGAGGATCGGGTTGAGCATGATCGGCATACCGAAAATCACCGGCTCGTTGATGTTGAAGATCCCAGGGCCTATCGACAGTTTGGCGATCTCCTTCATCTCCTTGCGCTTGGTAGCGATCATCACCGCCACCAGCAGGCCAATGGTCAGCCCCGAGCCGCCGATGCTCATATAGACATCCCAGAACGGCATGGTGATGATGTTCGGCACCTCTTTACCCTGCTCAAAGGCGCTCATATTGACGGTGATTGCCCCCAGCAGCAGCGGTTCGCGGATCGGTTTGATCATCTGATTACCGTGAATACCGATCACCCAGAAGAGCTGGGCGACAAACATCAGCAGCAGGATCCCCGGCAGGCTCTGCACCACCCGCTCCAGCGGCTGCTGCACCACCTGGTAAACCGCGTCATAGAGATACATGCCGGTCAGCTGGTGGAAAATAAAGCCAAAGGTGGCAATCGCGGTGGTGGTGATGATCGCCGGGATCAGCGCGGAGAATGAGGCGGAGACGTTAGGCGGCACGGTGTCCGGCATCTTGATCTTCAGCCCTTCGCGCGTCTCCAGCCAGCAGTAGATCTCCACCGATAAAATGGCGATAAACATGCCGAGGAACAGGCTGCGGGTATCGGAGAACTGGCGCAGCAGCACATCTTTCACCACGTGCATCTGGCCATCGACCAGCATTTCAACGGTGGTCGGCGTCACGCAGATAAAGCAGATCACCGCCAGCAGGCCGGGAAAGAGCGTGCGGATACCGTTGATACGCCCCAGCTCGATACCGATTAAGAACACCGCACCGATATTGAGGAAGTTGAGCGTGGCGTAGTTAATGGCGCTGGTAATCGGCTTTAGCGCTGCCAGAAAGGAGAGCGACTGGAAGCTGGCGAGCCCGTTTTTCGGGTCCAGCACCATATTGGAGATCAGCACAGAGAAGGCGCCGACAATGATCACCGGCATCAGGGTAATAAACGAGGCCTTGATGGCCATGATGTAGCGATAGCTGTTGAATTTCGTCGCGAAACTCCCCAGCGAATCGATGAGCTTTTCTTGTAGGGCCATGAGTTAACACCTCAGTTTAGGAGCTTTTTTATCGATGCAGGGATACCGCTTTCGTCCCATTTGGCATACCAAAAATAGCCACGCCCGGCGAAAAGTTCTGTGATGTGCCTCGCAACCCCCCATCTGGTATTCCAAAATGCGGCACAGCGCGCATTTGGCATACCACCTTACGGATTGCAGGGATTTATGAAAAAAGGAGGGGCGATCCCGCTATTTCTAAGCGGGATCGTGGATCAGGTTCAGAACTGCTCAAGGCCGATCAGCTCTTCAATGGTCTGGCGACGGCGGATCAGGCGCGCCACGCCGCCATCAAATAGCACTTCCGGCAGCAGCGGGCGGCTGTTGTAGTTTGAGGACATCGACGCGCCATACGCACCGGTATCGTGCAGGACTAAGTAGTCACCCGCTTTCACTGCCGGCAGCGGGCGCGTTTCTACTTTGCCGCCCTCTTGCTGGGTAAAGACATCGCCCGATTCGCACAGCGGACCGGCAACCACGGTGTCGATGCGCGCCGCGTCGCGCAGATCGCGCCCGTCGGCGGCCAACGCCGTAATGTGGTGATAGCTGCCGTACATCGCCGGGCGCATCAGATCGTTAAACCCGGCGTCGATCAGCACAAAGTGGCGGCTGCCCATGCTTTTCACGCTGCGCACCTGGGAGATCAGCACACCTGACTCCGCCACCAGGAAACGCCCCGGTTCGATCTCCAGTTTCACCGCATGGCCGAGATGCTGCGCGATTTTCTCCCGCGCGGCGTTCCACAGGCCGTAGTAGTGCGCAGTATCAACCGGCTCTTCGCCTTCGTGATAGGGGATCGACAGGCCGCCACCGGCAGAGATAGCCGGCAGATCCTGACCAAAGTCGATCACCTGCTGCACCATCGCGCCACACACCTGCTCAAGGTGAGCATAATCAACGCCGGAGCCGATATGCATGTGGATGCCCGCCAGTTGCAGGCCGTAACGCTGCATCACCTCCAGCGCCGCGCTCATGTCGCTATACCAGATGCCATGTTTGCTGTTCTCGCCGCCGGTGTTGGTTTTCTGGCTGTGACCGTGACCAAAACCGGGGTTAACGCGCAGCCAGACGCGGTGGCCTGGCGAAACGGCACCGAGCTGCTCGAGCATATCTACTGAACCGGCGTTTACCGCAATGCCCAGTTCGCTGACGCGGGCGATAGTCGCCTCATCCAGCACATCGGCGGTAAAGACAATATCGTCCGGGTGCGTTTGCGGATCGTAGCCCGCCGCCAGCGCACGCTCGATTTCGCCCAGCGACACCGAATCCACCTTCACCCCCTGCTCGCGCATCAGGCGCAGAATATGGATATTAGAGCAGGCCTTCTGGGCAAAACGGATGACGTCAAAGTCGCGCAGTTTGGCGATCTGCGCGCGAATGATTTGCGCATCGTAAACCCATACCGGGCAGCCAAATTCCGTAGGCAGTTGCAGCAGGTTAGCGGCGTTAAGGTCGGTTTCTGTCTGGTGTAGCGAGCGTGGCATAACAACTCCGTCAGCAATCTTTTTCAGGATTACGCCACAGGTCAGAGCGAATAAAAAATATCGTTTTATCGCGAGGCTATGCAAAAATGATATGGATAACCTTCTGCAACTGGATCACCTCATGCCCGCTGTTAACCTGCGCCATATCGAAATTTTTCATGCCGTGATGACCACCGGCAACCTGACCGAAGCCGCGGCCATGCTGCACACCTCGCAGCCGACCGTCAGCCGGGAGCTGGCGCGCTTTGAAAAGGTGCTGGGTCTGACGCTGTTTGAGCGCTCGCGCGGGCGGTTGCACGCCACGGTGCAGGGGCTGCGGCTGTTTGAAGAGGTGCAGCGATCCTGGTACGGGCTGGACAGGATTGTCAGCGCGGCGGAGAGCCTGCGCGAGTTTCGCCAGGGGGAGCTGTCGGTTGCTTGCCTGCCGGTTTTTTCACAATCCTTCTTACCACTGCTGTTGCAGCCCTTTCTCGCCCGCTACCCGGACGTCAGCCTTAATATCGTGCCGCAGGAGTCGCCGCTGCTCGAAGAGTGGCTCTCGGCGCAGCGCCACGATCTGGGCCTGACCGAAACGCTCTCGACGCCTGCCGGCACCGAGCGCACCCCGCTGTTGACCTGTAATGAAGTGTGCGTGATACCAGAGGATCATCCACTGGCGCAGAAAAGGGTGCTGACACCGGCGGATTTTCAGGGGGAGAACTACATCAGTTTGTCGCGTACCGACAGCTATCGTCAGTTGCTTGATGCCCTGTTTAGTGAGCACCAGGTGAAGCGCCGCATGGTGCTGGAAACGCACAGCGCGGCATCGGTCTGCGCGATGGTGCGCGCCGGGGTCGGTATTTCCGTGGTGAACCCGCTGACCGCTCTCGACTATGCCAACAGCGGCGTGGCGGTGCGGCGTTTCAGCATCGACGTGCCCTTTACCATCAGCCTTGTGCGCCCACTGCACCGCCCCGCTTCCGCGCTGGTCGATACCTTTGCCGAACATCTTAAGGCGGCCATGCCGCGTATTACCGCGCCGCTGGCCGCCATGCTCGGCGAGGATTAAGAGAGCATAAAATCGACCGCGGCAGCAGCATGCAGCGCGGCCGTGTCGAACACCTTAATCGGGCTGTGGGTTTCAGGCAGCAGCAGGCCGATTTCGGTACAGCCAAAAATCACCCCTTCTGCCCCTTCGCTCGCCAGCTGTTTGATCACATTCATAAAGTAGTAGCGCGATTCATCGCTGAAGGTGCCAAGGCAGAGTTCATCAAAGATAATCTCATTGATGCGCTGGCGATCTTCCGGGCCGGGCACCGTGGTTCTGATGGCGAACTGCTTCTCCAGCCGCCCGCGATAGAAATCCTGCTCCATGGTGTAGCGCGTGCCCAGCAGCGCGACATTGCGCAGCCCGGCATTTTCAATCGCATGACCGGTAGCATCGGCAATGTGCAGGAACGGGATCTGGCAGCGCTCCTCAATTTGCCCCGCCACTTTGTGCATGGTGTTGGTACAGAGCACAATCGCCTGCGCCCCCGCCTGCTCAAGACCCGCCGCCGCCTGGCCGAGGATCTCTCCGGCTCTGTGCCACTGCGCGGTGGCCTGGCAGGTTTCAATTTCATGGAAATCAAGGCTATGTAGCAGCAGGCTCGCGGAGTGCAAGCCGCCCAGACGCGCTTTAACGCCCTCGTTAATCAGCCGATAGTAGGGAATGGTCGATTCCCAGCTCATGCCGCCCAGCAGTCCAATTGTTTTCATCGCCTTTCTCCGTCTCGTTCTCGCGCAATCATGCAAAGTTGTGATCGACTTTCAACTTCTCCGGCCCGGCGTTTATTTTTCCGCCACCGTGAGATAAATTATTTAAAACATTGTTTCACTATCTCTTACCGACTACAGGACAGCCCGATGTTTATCTTTCATAAAGACACGCAACTTGACGACCTGGGCAACGGCGTTACGCGCCGTATTCTCGCCCATGGCGGCAAAATGATGGCGGTTGAAGTTATGTTCGAACAGGGCGCTGTCGGCCCGATGCATAACCACCCTCATGAGCAGCTCACCTATGTTTTATCCGGGGAGTTCGAATTTACCATCGGTGATGAGAAACATATCGTCACCGCAGGCGATACACTTTACAAGGAACCGCACATTATGCACGGCTGCGTCTGTCTGAAGCCGGGCACTCTGCTCGATACCTTCACGCCGATTCGCGAAGATTTTCTGCAATCCTGACTCTTTGAGCCGTAAAAAGCGCCTCCCGCCGTGGAGGCGTTTTTATTTCTGCGCGACAACATAATCCTTCGCCGGATAATGGTTTAAATATTGAATGATTTCACCACGCGATATTTTTCCCTGCCCCTTCGCTTGTCGAAATACCCGCTTTTTATCTACTGAAAATTCCGCGTTTTTTACCTGAAAATGACTGCCAAATCACTTTATTGAAACATCGTTTCGACTTCGATCACATTTCAGCAATTTAACGAATGACGGCACATTTAAACACAATAAAATATTTTAAAACGATGTTTTACAATTCAAGAACGCAAGTTCAGAGGATTTTAAAACCCGGAATAACACCAATATTTTCCGGCAGTTACAGATTCAAAATGCTTTGATTTCATTAAATATTGTGATCTAACGCACCCTTTAACCCATGAAAGGGCGGCGGCTCTCCGAATCCGAATTACACATTGCTCGCCAGGTAGGTATCTATGAATGAAAACAGACTACTGGGATTGGCCTGGATATCACCTTACATAATAGGGTTGATTGTCTTTACCGCTTTCCCATTCATCTCATCCTTCTTTCTCAGTTTTACTGAGTATGATCTGATGAGCCCGCCGGTATTTAATGGCATCGAAAACTACCGCTACATGTTTACCGAAGATACCCTCTTCTGGAAATCGATGGGCGTGACGTTTGCTTATGTCTTTTTAACCATTCCGCTGAAGCTGGCCTTTGCGCTGGGCATCGCCTTTGTGCTCAATTTTAAACTGCGCGGCATCGGCTTTTTCCGCACCGCTTACTACATCCCGTCGATCCTCGGCAGCTCGGTTGCTATCGCGGTGTTGTGGCGCGCGCTCTTCGCCATTGATGGCTTGTTAAACAGCTTTATCGGCGTCTTTGGTCTTGATCCCATCAACTGGCTCGGCGAGCCGTCGCTGGCGCTGATGTCGGTTACTCTGCTGCGCGTCTGGCAGTTCGGCTCGGCAATGGTGATCTTCCTGGCGGCGCTGCAAAACGTTCCGCAGTCGCAGTATGAGGCGGCGATGATCGACGGTGCCAGCAAATGGCAGATGTTTATGAAAGTAACCGTACCGCTGATTACGCCGGTGATCTTCTTCAACTTCATCATGCAAACCACGCAGGCGTTCCAGGAGTTTACCGGCCCGTACGTGATTACCGGCGGCGGCCCGACCTACTACACCTATCTCTTCTCGCTCTACATCTACGACACCGCGTTCAAATATTTCGATATGGGTTACGGCGCAGCGCTGGCCTGGGTGCTCTTCCTGGTGGTGGCGGTCTTTGCCTCTGTCGCCTTTAAGTCTTCGAAGTATTGGGTCTTCTACTCTGCCGATAAGGGAGGCAAAAATGGCTGATGTTCAACACCTTACGCCGGGCATGAAAGAGGCTGAACGTGAAGTGGCGCGCACCCTGCGCCGCGAGAAAATCAGCGCCTGGGTCCGCTACACGATCCTGCTGCTGGTCGGTCTGCTGATGCTCTACCCGCTGGCATGGATGTTCTCGGCGTCGTTCAAACCGAACCATGAGATCTTCACCACCCTCGGGCTGTGGCCGAACCACGCCACCTGGGATGGTTTTATCAACGGCTGGAAAACCGGCACCGAATACACCTTCGGCCATTACATGCTCAACACCTTTAAGTATGTGATCCCGAAAGTGATCCTGACGATCATCTCGTCAACGGTGGTGGCATACGGTTTTGCGCGCTTTGAGATCCCGTGGAAGAACTTCTGGTTCGGCACGCTGATCGCCACCATGCTGCTGCCAAGCACCGTGCTGCTGATCCCGCAGTACCTGATGTTCCGTGAAATGGGCATGCTCAACAGCTATATGCCGCTCTACCTGCCGCTGGCTTTCGCCACCCAGGGCTTCTTCGTCTTTATGTTGATTCAGTTCTTACGCGGCGTACCGCGCGATATGGAAGAAGCGGCGCAGATCGATGGCTGTAACTCGTGGCAGGTGCTCTGGTACGTGGTGGTGCCGATCCTGAAACCGGCGATTATCTCCGTGGCGCTGTTCCAGTTCATGTGGTCGATGAACGACTTTATCGGGCCGCTGATCTACGTCTACAGCGTGGATAAATACCCCATCGCGCTGGCGCTGAAAATGTCTATCGACGTGACCGAAGGCGCACCGTGGAACGAAATTCTGGCAATGGCGAGTATCTCCATTCTGCCGTCCATCATTGTCTTCTTCCTGGCACAGCGCTACTTCGTACAGGGCGTCACCAGCAGCGGAATCAAAGGTTAAGAGGGAAGTATCATGGCTGAAGTAATTTTCAACAAACTGGAAAAGGTCTACTCCAACGGCTTCAAAGCGGTACATGGTATCGACCTGAAAATCGCCGACGGTGAGTTTATGGTGATCGTTGGCCCCTCCGGCTGCGCCAAATCGACCACCCTGCGCATGTTGGCGGGGCTGGAGACCATCAGCGGCGGCGAAGTGCGCATTGGCGAAAAGATTGTCAACAACCTCGCGCCGAAGTCGCGCGGCATCGCCATGGTGTTCCAGAACTACGCGCTCTATCCGCATATGACCGTGCGCGAAAACCTCGCCTTCGGCCTGAAGCTGAGCAAAATGCCCAAAGATGAAATCGCCCGCCAGGTAGATGAAGCGGCGAAAATCCTCGAACTGGAAGAGCTGATGGATCGTCTGCCGCGCCAGCTCTCCGGCGGCCAGGCGCAGCGCGTGGCCGTTGGCCGTGCGATTGTTAAAAAACCGGATGTCTTCCTGTTTGACGAACCGCTCTCCAACCTTGATGCCAAGCTGCGCGCCTCAATGCGCATCCGCATTTCGGATCTGCATAAGCAGTTAAAAAGCTCCGGTAAACCGGCGACCACCGTTTATGTGACCCACGATCAGACCGAAGCGATGACCATGGGCGACCGCATCTGCGTGATGAAGCTCGGCCATATCATGCAGGTCGATACGCCGGATAACCTCTATCACTTCCCGAAAAACATGTTCGTCGCGGGCTTTATTGGCGCGCCGGAGATGAACATCAAACCGGCGAAAATCGTGCAGAAAGAGGGGTCCCTGCATATCACCGTCGGCCAGGAGACGCTGGCGCTTAACGCTCATCAGCAGGAGCGAGTCGCGGCTTATGCCGACAAAGAGGTCTTCTTTGGCGTGCGTCCGGAGTTTGTCTCCGTTTCCGATGAACCCTTTAGCGACGACTGCGGCGCGGGCGATCTGGTGCGCGTCGAGAATATGGGTCACGAGTTCTTCGTCTACCTGAAAGTCGCCGACTATGAGCTGACCGCCCGCATTCCCTCTGATGAAGCCAGGCCGTTGATTGCTAAGGGGCTTCACCGGAAGGTGTACTTTAAGTTCGACATGAATAAGTGCCACATCTTTGACGCGAAAACGGAACAGAACATCTCTCTATAGCTAAAAACATGCGGGCCGCCTCAGGCGGCCTCAGCGTGACCTACATAAACTGGAGTATAAAAATGAAAAAAGTGCTAATCGGCGCAGCTATCTCCGCAACCCTGGGCATGTGCGCTGTACCCGCCACCGCCGCTGACAATGTTGATTTGCGTATGTCCTGGTGGGGCGGCAACGGTCGTCACCAGGTCACCTTAAAAGCGCTGGAAGAGTTCCATAAACAGCATCCCGATATTACCGTGAAGTCCGAGTATACCGGCTGGGACGGGCACCTCTCCCGTCTGACCACGCAGATCGCTGGCGGCACCGAGCCGGACGTGATGCAGACCAACTGGAACTGGCTGCCGATCTTCTCGAAAAACGGCGAGGGTTTTTACGACCTGAACCAGGTGAAAGATATTATCGATCTCAGCCAGTTCGACGCTAAAGAGCTGCAAACCACCACCATTAACGGCAAGTTAAACGGCATTCCTATCTCGGTCACCGCGCGCGTCTTCTACTTCAATGACGAGCAGTGGAAAAAAGCGGGCGTCAGCTTCCCGAAAACCTGGGATGAACTGATGGCGGCGGGCAAAACCTTTGAGAGCAAGCTGGGCAAACAGTACTACCCGGTCGTGCTGGAGCACCAGGATACGCTGGCGCTGCTCAACTCTTATATGGTGCAGAAGTACAACATTCCGGCCGTTGACGAAAAGACCAAAAAATTCAGCTACAGCAAAGAGCAGTGGGTTGAGTTCTTCCAGATGTACAAAAAGCTGGTCGACAGCCACGTGATGCCGGATTCGAAATACTACGCCTCCTTCGGTAAGAGCAACATGTATGAGATGAAGCCGTGGATCGAGGGCGAATGGGGCGGTACCTATATGTGGAACTCCACCATCACCAAATACTCCGACAACCTGAAGCCACCGGCCAAACTGGTGCTGGGCGACTACCCGATGCTGCCGGGGGCAACTGATGCGGGGCTATTCTTCAAACCGGCGCAGATGCTGTCGATTGGTAAATCGACCAAACATCCGAAAGAGGCGGCACAGGTGATTAACTTCCTGCTGAACAGCAAAGAGGGTGTGCAGACGCTGGGTCTTGAGCGCGGTGTGCCGCTGAGCAAAGTGGCGGTTGAGACGCTGACCGCCAGTGGGGTGATTAAAGAGGACGATCCGGCGGTCGCGGGTCTGCGTCTGGCGCAGTCGCTGCCGGCGAAACTCTCGGTGTCGCCATATTTTGACGATCCGCAGATTGTGGCGCAGTTCGGCACCGCGATTCAGTACATCGATTATGGTCAGAAAACCGTTGAAGAGACCGCGACGGACTTCCAGCGCCAGGCCGAGCGTATCCTCAAGCGCGCCATGCGTTAACCAAGTAAAAATTCGAAGCTGTGAGATTTTGTAGGCCGGATAAGCGTTTACGCGCCATCCGGCAAAAAATGCCCGCTGGCGCTGTGCTTACCGGGCCTGGAAATGCGGTTTCATTAGAATTTGTAGGCCGGATAAGCGCTTGCGCGCCATCCGGCACTTCCTCACACGCCGATATTGCGCAACTTCTCCCCGGACATCAAACGACGCTCGATATGCTCAAGCGTAACGTTTTTCGTCTCCGGCACCAGCCAGAAGGTAACACCCACAAACGCCAGGTTCAGGGCGGTATAGAGCCAGAAGGTGCCCGCCGCGCCAATCGCATCCAGCAGCGTCAGGAAGGTCGCACCAATAATCATGTTCGACACCCAGTTGGTGGTGGTCGAACAGGTGATACCAAAATCGCGGCATTTCAGCGGCTGGATCTCAGAGCACAAAATCCACACCACCGGCGCGGCACTCATCGCATACCCGGCGATGCAGAGCATCGTCATCCCGACCGACACCCACGACAGACCGCTCGACGCCGTGCCGTTATCAAACTGCATCAGACAGTAACCGAGGATCAGCGTACCAATCGCCATCACGCTAAAGCCGATTTTCAACGCCGGTTTACGCCCGGCTTTGTCCACCGTAAAGACCGCGATAAAGGTGGCGAACATAAAGGTCAGGCCGACCACCAGCGTGGCAATCATCTGCTGTTCGGTGGTGGTAAAACCGGCCATCTTAAAGATGCGCGGCGCGTAATACATGATGATGTTCATACCGGTGAACTGCTGCATCGCCTGCAGCAGCATGCCGAGAAAGACCGCGCGGCGCACGTTGCGGTTGTTCTTGAACAGCTGAAAACCGCCCTGCTTCAACTTCAGGCTTTCGCGAATCTCATTCAGCTCTTCACGCGCTTTTTCCGACGTATCGCGCAGCATGCGCAACACCTCTTCCGCTTCAATATGACGCCCTTTCTGCGCCAGCCAGCGCGGGCTGTTGGGTAAAAAGATCACCAGAATAATCAGCAACACCGCCGGCAGCGCCAGCACGCCGAGCATTGCCCGCCAGTTGCCGCTGTAGCTAAACGCGGTATCGGAGAGAAACGCCAGCACAATCCCCAGCGTCACCATCAGCTGGTACATGCTGATCATCTTGCCGCGCACGTTTTCGCTCGCCATCTCAGAGAGATAGAGCGGCGCGGTGTAGGACGCAATACCGACCGCGACGCCGAGCAGCACGCGGGAGATGAGCAGCACTTCAACGCTGGTGGCAAACGCCGAGCCGAGCGAACCGGCAACAAAGAGGATCGCCCCCACCATCAGGCTGTATTTGCGCCCAAGGCGGAACGAGAGCCAGCCGTTGAACAGCGCGCCAATCGCCGCGCCGAGCATCATGCTGCTCACCACCCACTCCTGCAGCCGGTTGCTCAAGGTGAAGTGATCGGTAATAAACGGCAGCGCGCCGGCGATAACACCAATATCAAGACCAAACAGCAGCCCGGCGACCGCCGCGGAAACAGAGACAAACATATTCATGCGCCGGGTATCACGCAGCGCGCGGGGTAAAGCGACAGAATCATTACTGAGAAAAGCCATTATTATTTCCTGCCTGCACAGAGTAAGACGTTATATGAAAGTAAGGCAGCGGCGGGAAAAACGTCAGTGAGGAAAATGCGAAGATATGGATAAAATTGCTGTCAGCTACTGTTTTGTGATGGAGTTTACAATTTTAAAAATAGTGTTTAAGCGCTAAACTATTTTTAATTAGCTTATTTTTAAGCATATTTTAGTGGCAGTGAAATATTTAAGAGTAAATGATATGGATATTTCAATTTGTTGAATATGGACAAATAATATGCAGATATAAAAAAACCTGCCGCAGCAGGTTCTTTTATTTATCGCGCAGGGATTAACGCGCCAGCCAGCCGCCATCAACAGCGATGGTGTAGCCGTTAATGTAATCAGAGGCTTTGGAGGAGAGGAACACCACCGGCCCCATCAGATCGCTCGGCAGACCCCAGCGGCCAGCCGGGATGCGATCGAGGATCTCGGCGCTGCGCTGTTCGTCAGCACGCAGCTGCTGGGTGTTGTTGGTCGCCATATAACCCGGCGCAATCGCGTTGACGTTGATATTGTGCTTCGCCCACTCGTTCGCCAGCAGACGGGTCACGCCCATCACGCCGCTTTTCGAAGCGGTATAAGAAGGTACCCGGATGCCGCCCTGGAAGGAGAGCATCGAGGCGATGTTGATGATCTTGCCGCCATTGCCCTGGGCAATAAAATGCTTCGCCGCTGCCTGAGACATAAAGAAGACGCTCTTGATGTTCAGGTTCATTACGTCATCCCAGTCCTGCTCGCTGAAGTTGATCGCATCTTCACGGCGGATCAGACCGGCGTTATTCACCAGGATATCAATTTTGCCGAACTCGGCGACCGCGCGCTCAAGCAGGGCCGGAATGCCGTCGATCTTACGCAGATCGGCGGTCAGGCTCAGAAAACGACGGCCCAGCGCGGTGACGCGCTCAATGGTTTCGGTCGGTTCAACAATGTTGATGCCGACGATGTCGCAGCCTGCTTCCGCGAGGCCCAGCGCCATCCCCTGCCCCAGACCGGTATCGCAACCGCTCACTACCGCAACTTTACCTTGAAGAGAAAATGCATCCAGAATCATGTGAGTTCCTTAATCTATCAGCGCCTGTCACGGACAGGCAGAGTGTTTGCTGCCCGCAATTAGCGCAGATCTTTTACGGCGACGTGGTCCATGTCATCAAAGACCTGGTTTTCGCCCACCATCCCCCAGATGAAGGTGTACGCGCGCGTACCGACACCTGAATGGATTGACCAGCTTGGTGAAATCACCGCTTGTTCGTTCTGCATCACGATATGACGCGTCTCCTGCGGCTGGCCCATCATATGGAATACGCAGGCATCCTCTTCCATATTGAAGTAGAAATAGACTTCCATGCGGCGTTCATGGGTGTGGCACGGCATGGTGTTCCACAGATTGCCCGGCGCAAGCTCGGTCAGTCCCATGCTTAACTGGCAGGTCTCCAGCACGTCCGGCACAAAGTACTTATTGATGGTGCGACGGTTGCTGGTTAACGGATCGCCGAGGGTGACGGGGGAAACCTCCGCAGGCGTCACTTTTTTGGTTGGGTAGGTGGTGTGGGCCGGGGCGCAGTTGTAGTAAAACTTCGCCGGTTTCGCCGTATCAACGCTGGCGAAGACCACCTCTTTCGCCCCTTTGCCGACATAGAGCGCGTCGCGATGGCCGATTTCATAAACCTCGCCATCAACAGTAATGGTGCCTGCACCGCCGATATTGATAACGCCCAGCTCGCGGCGTTCGAGGAAGTAGGTCACGCCCAGCTGTTTACCCACTTCGCCGCCAACCGATACGCTTTTCGCCACCGGCTTGATACCGCCGACGATAATGCGATCGATATGGCTGTAAAACATGGTGTATTCATCATCGACGAACACTTTTTCGATTAAAAACTCATTGCGCAGCCCCTGGGTATCCAGCGTTTTAGCGTGCGCGCTGTGGATGCTTTGTCTGACTTCCACACATACCTCCGACATCAATGTTCAGCAAAATGGCCTGAGACGAAACAGAGAAACAGTGTTCCGTTTCAACTTTTGCTGCATCTTATCCCGGCTAAAACACGTTTTCAATCTTATATAAAACAACGTTTCAATTTTTATGTTAGTTATTTTTCGTTCTGGAAGTGGGATCACGATTGTTGAGCGTTGACAAGCGTAACGAGGGACTAAAGCATTCTGCGTCACTTTAGTTAATTGCTATTTATCAATGAGTTAAATACATCTTTAAAATTTTACCGTTGCAGCCAAATTTCTCGTTTAAAATCAAAGCCCATTATTCACGCTCGTGATGCCTGAACCGCTTTTACGCCCTTTCGTAATAATTTTCTTATAAATTGCGCCCGCAATCACACATATTGAAACGATGTTTTGATAAATTGAAATCCTATTTTTAAACTTAAGCAGATACGGGGTCAGGCGGGGACGCAACATGGCGGCCGACACCTCTACAGGAGAGAAAAATGGCGAAAGGCATGCGGGTAAAACTCAACTATACAGTGAGCCGCGATCCGGATACCGGCGCGGAAGTGACCCGCTTAACCCCTCCGGAGGTGACGTGTCACCGCAACTACTTCTATCAAAAATGCTTCTTTAATGACGGTAGCCATCTGCTGTTTGCCGGCGAGTTTGACGGCAACTGGAACTACTATCTGCTGGATATTGAGAATGCCGAAGCGGTGCAGTTAACCGAAGGCGCGGGCGATAACACTTTTGGCGGCTTTCTCTCGCCCGATGACAGCGCGCTCTACTACGTGAAAAACGATCGCACCCTGCGCGAAGTGAACCTGCACACGCTGGCTGAGCGCGAGATCTACCGCGTCCCCGACGAGTGGGTAGGATACGGTACGTGGGTCGCCAACAGCGACTGCACCAAGCTGGTCGGGATTGAGATTGCCGCCAGCGACTGGACGCCGCTCAATGACTGGCAGCTGTTCCATGACTTCTTCCATAAAGGGCCGCACTGTCGCCTGCTGCGCGTTGATTTGCAAACCGGCGAAAGCAAGGTGATCCACGAAGAGAAGATCTGGCTCGGTCACCCGATCTATCGCCCGTTTGATGACAACACCGTGGCCTTTTGCCATGAAGGCCCGCACGATCTGGTCGATGCGCGGATGTGGCTGGTGAATGAAGATGGCAGCAACGTGCGCAAAGTAAAAGATCATGCCGAAGGCGAGAGTTGCACCCACGAGTTCTGGGTGCCGAACGGCTCGGCGCTGGTCTATGTCTCCTATCTGAAAGGCGAACAGGGGCGCTCTATCTCTCGCTTTTATCCAGAGAGCGGCGTGAATGAGGAGATTATGCCGATGCCGGCCTGCTCGCATTTGATGAGTAACTTTGACGGTACGCTGCTGGTCGGCGACGGCTCCGGCACGCCGGTGGACGTGAAAGATACCGGCGGCTACACCATTGATAACGATCCCTATATCTATGTGTTCGACGTGGCGCAGAAAGGGTATTACCGCGTCGCACGCCACGACACCTCGTGGGCGACCTTTGCCAATAGCCGCCAGGTCACGCACCCACACCCCTCTTTTACCCCGGATGACAGCGCGGTGCTGTTCAGTTCCGATAAAGACGGCAAACCGGCGCTCTATATCGCCAAACTCCCCGAGCAGCGCACCCTGCTGCAATCCTGAATTTGAGTGAGTGTTTCTGTAACTGGCCTTGCCCTCCTCTGGAGGGCCTTTTTTTTGCGTGCTCTTAATGCCCGTCATACTTCGCGCTCCAAACTCCGGCATCGAACCCGTAGGCCGGATAAGCGTAAGCGCCATCCGGCAATACACTCTGCGGCAATCACGCCGGATGGCGGCGATGCCTTATCCGGCCTACATATGACGGGCATAAAAAACCCGGCGCCAGGCACCGGGTATTTAAGGATATTCGGAGACTCAGAAAGAGTAAGCGACGCCCACACGGAAACGGGTTTGACGTTCGTCGGTATTTTTTACGCCCACGTTGCCGACTTCGACATACGGTGACCAGTTTTTATCAACTTTGTACGCCAGCTTAGCGTTATATTCGTTGGAGTAGTTTTTATTATTCTCACGCACCACATCTTCCGTACTCTTGGCATATACGTAGTTCAGCTCGGTGCGGAAATCCCCCATCGCCCAGCCTACCCACGCGTCAAATTTATTGACTTTGTTATCGACGACGTTGGAATCCGGGTTACGGGTATATTCATAGCGGTAACGCCCGGCAATATAGACGCCGTTATCAAAGCTATATTGCGCATGAATATAGGGTTTATAGATAGAGAACGTATCTTTACTCTCAATATTAAAGCCTGGCGTTAAGGCAATATTCTTGGTCGCGGCCCAGCGCCAGTTAATCGACTCTTCGTGGCCGTTGCCAACAATCTCGGTTAAGGGTTTATCAGCGTCATCGCCACCCGACTTCCATTTCGCTTCAACGCCAAAACCCAGGCCATTATCAAAGCGATGCGACACGGCTACGCGATCGGCGTTGGAGCCGCTGTCAATGTATTCATGACGCAGATCGACGGTCACAGCGTACGAAGCGAAAGACGCGCCAAGGAGGGTAGCAAGGGCCAGAGTCTTCTTAAACATGAGTCACCTCAATAATTAAAATTATGTTCCATTTTTATGGAATTGCATTTTATTTTTATAGTAACTTTATTTTAGTGATCTGGATCGTAAATATATCTACAGAAAATAGCGAAGTAAAAGCGCGTGACGGGCATCAATAAAAGTTGCCCTTTAGGGGTAAAAAAAGCGTTTAAGATCACAACCCATGCTTATTATCGAGTTTCCCATAGAGAGAATTAAATAGAGGACAGAGAGTGCAAGCGGTAATACAAAGAAAATTAATAAGCAGGCTTATCACTTGATAACGAAATGGTCACGCAGGGGATAATACTATTTTTGGCGTTTGCGTTAATTCTTACGACAGGAAAGCGAAGGTTTTATTTTTATTGAAACGTAAGCTGCGAGAGGGATCACAAATAATAATGCCCTCAGGGCGAGGACATTATTATCAGCAAGCAGAATTAGTCACGTTCGATCGCCAGCGCGACGCCCTGACCACCGCCGATACAGAGCGTTGCCAGCCCTTTGCGCGCCTTGCGCTTTTGCATCTCATGCACCAAAGAGACCAAAATGCGGCAGCCGGAGGCACCAATCGGATGGCCGAGCGCAATCGCCCCGCCGTTGACGTTGACGCGCTTCTCATCCCACTCAAGGATTTTGCCCACCGACAGCGCCTGCGCGGCATAAGCCTCATTGGCTTCAATCAGATCGACATCATCCAGCTGCCAGCCAGCGCGCTCAAGGCAACGCCGCATGGCGTAAACCGGCGCAATGCCCATCAGCGCCGGGTCAACGCCCACGCTTGCAAAGGCGCGAATGCGCGCCAGCACTGGTAAGTTGAGCGCCTCTGCGCGTTCCGCGCTCATCATCAGCACCGCTGCGGCACCATCGTTGATCGGCGAGGCGTTACCAGCCGTCACCGAGCCGCTGGTTTCAAAAGCCGGGCTGAGCTGCGCCAGCGCTTCAGCACTGGCATCGGTGCGCGGCTGCTCATCGGTATCGACCAGCACACGCTTGCCGTCGGCGCTCTGCGTCTGCACAGGGACAATTTCGTCGCGAAAACGGCCGGAGTCGATAGCCATCCGCGCTTTATGTTGCGAACTGAGCGCCCACTCATCCTGGCGCTCGCGGCTGATGCCATACTCCCGCGCCAGGTTCTCTGCCGTGACGCCCATATGGTAATCATTGAATGCATCCCATAACCCGTCATGCACCAGGCTGTCGATAAGCTGGCTGTTACCAAGCTGCGCGCCGGTGCGGCTGTCGGTTAACACATGCGGCGCGCGGCTCATGTTCTCCTGTCCACCGGCAATCACCACGTCGGCTTCGCCGCACTGGATCGCCTGCGAGGCGAGATGCAGTGCTTTCAGCCCGGAGCCGCACACATCGTTGATGGTGATAGCGGAAACCGTATTCGGCAGCCCGCCTTTGATCGCCGACTGGCGCGCCGGATTCTGCCCGGCACCGGCGGTCAGCACCTGGCCCAGAATCACTTCATCGATATCCTGCGGCTGCACGCCGCTGCGCGCCAGTAACGCCTGCACTACCGCGCTGCCCAGCTCAACGGCAGAGTGACGCGACAGCGCCCCCTGAAAACAGCCGATTGGCGTGCGCACGGCGCCGACAATCACCACATCTTTCATCTCTACCCCCACGGTGGCTGAACCGGGCAATAGTAGAGCATTGTTAAAAAGGTTTATCGGGGATGTTTAAAATTGGTGAGATTAATCACAGGGAATTGTACGGGGTGGGCGAAGAGGAGGAGATGCGCGACCAGAGCGGCCGCGCATCAGGGGTGATTAGTTGTTTACCGGAATAACCGCGCCTTTGTATTTGGTGCGGATCCACTCCTGGATCTCTTTTGAGTGCAGCACGTTCACCAGCGCCACGATATCTTTTTTCTTCTCGTCGCCGCGATGCACGGTAATGATGTTGGCATACGGGTTATTTTCACCGCTCTCGACGGCAATCGGATCGTGAACCGGGTCGAGACCGGCATCAATCGCGTAGTTGGCGTTGATTACCACCGCGTCGCCCTCATCGTTGTTGTACATCTGCGGCAGCAGCGCAGCTTCAACGTTCGGCAGGAACTTCAGTTTTTTCGGGTTCTCAACGATATCGTCGATGCGCGCGGTCACTTTATCGATGCCCGGCTTCAGCTTGATCACGCCCGCTTTTTCAAAGATAGAGAGGATACGCCCCTCTTCAGAGACTGCGTCACGCATGATGATTTTGCCGCCTTCCGGCAGATCTTTCAGCGACTTGTATTTTTTGGAGTAGATACCAATCGGCTCAATATGGATCGCACCGGCGCTAACGAAATCATAAGTTTTATCGCCCGCGTGATCTTTCAGCACACTGTTCAGATACGGAATGTGCTGGAAGTAGTTGGCATCGATTTCGCGGCCCGCCAGCGCGGTGTTCGGCAGGATGTAATCCTGGAACGGTTTGATCTCCAGATCGATGCCCTGCTTCGCCAGAATCGGCTTCGCCTGCTCAAGGATTTCCGCATGCGGTACGTTAGAAGCGCCCACGGTCAGCGTATCGGCCCAGGAGGAGAAACTCAGCACGCTGAGGGTAGCTGCGGCAATCAGTGTCAGTGTCTTTTTCATGTTGTTGGTTTCCAATAGTTATCGTTTATCTAACAGAGAAGTAATCACGTCGCCGCAGAACTGGATGATGAAAACGATGATGAGAATGGTCACCGTCGCCACCAGCGTGACGTCGTTATGGTTCCGCTGGAATCCTTCCAGATAAGCAAGATTGCCCAAACCGCCTGCGCCGATCACCCCGGCCATGGCGCTGTAGCTCACCAGCGCAATCAGCGTCACGGTAATACCGGAGACCAGCGCGGGCGATGATTCGGGAAGCAGCACCCGAAAGACTAAGGTACCGAGACGCGCGCCCATTGAGCGCGTCGCCTCAATCACCCCTTTATCCACTTCGCGCAGGGCAATCTCCACCAGCCGCGCATAGAACGGTGCCGCGCCGACAATCAGCGCTGGCAGCGCTGCGTTGGCACCGAGGATCGAGCCGACAATCGCCTTGGTAAAGGGGATTAACAGCACAATCAAAATGATGAACGGAATCGAGCGGAAAACGTTCACCAGAATCGAAATGACGCCATAGAGCGCGCGGTTCTGGAACAGCCCGCCGCGCGCGGTGAGAAACAGCGCCAGCCCAAGCAGAATGCCCAGCACGAAGGTTGCCGCGCCCGAGAGCGCCGTCATATAGAGCGTCTCCTGCGTCGCCGCCCAGAGTTGCTCCCATTTTAGATGCGGAAAAAGTGATTCAGCCATGGGTCACGACCTCGCTCTCAATGTTGCTCTTGCCGAGATCGGTAAGAATGTTGTTCAGTTGTTCCGGAGTTGCCACCACGTGCACCCATAATTGGCCAAATACGCCGTGCGCCGTCTGCGACATCTTGCCGTGCAGAATATTAAATGGCAGACCGTAGCGCAGTGTCAGTTCACCGACAATCGGCTGATGGGTGCTGTGACCGGTAAAGGTCAGCTTGATCACCGTGCCATCGAGATCGCTGTTCAGATCCGGGTTGAAGGCTTCCTCTTCTTTATACTGGCTCACCTGGCGCACAAACTGTTTGGTGATCGGCTGCTGCGGATGGGTAAAGACCTGCAGGACATCGCCCTCTTCCACCACCCGGCCCTCTTCCATCACCGCGACGCGGTCGCAAATCTTGCGTACCACGTGCATTTCATGGGTGATCAACACAATCGTCAGCTTAAAGCGGCGATTGATATCGAGCAGCAGGTCGAGGATCTGATCGGTGGTTTGCGGGTCGAGCGCTGAGGTAGCTTCATCGCAGAGCAACACATCGGGATTGTTGGCCAGCGCGCGGGCAATGCCGACACGCTGTTTCTGCCCGCCGCTCAGCTGCGACGGATAGGCGTTTTCACGCCCTTTCAGCCCCACCAGCTCAATCAACTCGGCAACGCGCGCGTTGATCGCTTTCTTCGGCGCACCGGCGATCTGCATGGAAAAGGCGATGTTCTCGCTCACCGTGCGCGACCATAAAAGGTTGAAGTGCTGAAAGACCATGCTGATCTTCAGGCGTGCCTGGCGCAGGGCTTCGCCACGCGCGGCGGCAATATCCTGGCCGTTAATCACCACGCTGCCGTTAGTCGGTTTTTCCAGCCCGTTCAGTAAGCGGATCAGCGTACTTTTGCCCGCACCGCTGTAGCCGATAATTCCATAAATTTGCCCCTGCTCAACCGTCAGATTGACGTTGTCGACGGCGGTAATCGATGCCTTTCCCTGGTCGAAGATCTTGGAGATATTCCTGAGGACGATCATGCGTTGGTATTTTCCGTTTGGCGGTTTAGCAGTATGGATGTCCAGATGATAATAATCAGCCAGCGTGATAATACAAATAACCAAATAGACATTAGATATAGCAGAAAGCGCTAAAAGCGTTATAACGCGGCGTCGCAAACTAAGAATTTATTCAGCATAAGATTGCCGAAAAACGCATAACAGCGGCAAAAGAGCGCAGAAAACAGGTTAAAACGCGCTAAATAAGCTTCGTTTTAGCGATATACCCATCCAGACGACCGTACGGCTTGCCACCCTGATGGCTAAACAGTGGTTTATATTTCCATTCGTTCTAAATACCAAACAAAGATTCTTTAAACACGCAAAAATAGAGACCTATCATCCGCTCACTCCCCTGATTAGCGAGCAAATGGGTTATGTCACTTTTTCATTCAGTAACTGAATTAATTGGTAATACACCGCTGCTGCAACTGCACAAATTACCGACCGGGCCGTGCGAACTGTTTTTAAAGCTGGAAAACCAGAACCCCGGCGGCTCGATAAAAGACCGCGTCGCGCTGTCGATGATCACTGAAGCCGAGCGGCAAGGCTTGCTCGCGCCGGGCGCAACCATTATCGAAGCCACGGCGGGTAATACCGGCCTTGGGCTGGCGCTGATCGCCGCGCAAAAAGGCTACTCGCTGATGCTGGTGGTGCCGGACAAAATGAGCCGCGAGAAGGTTTTCCACCTGCGCGCGCTGGGGGCGGAAGTGGTGATCACCCGCTCCGATGTGAACAAAGGCCATCCGGACTATTACCAGGATTATGCGCGCCGTCTCGCCGACGAAATCCCGGGCGCGTTCTATATCGACCAGTTTAATAACGCCGCCAACCCGCTGGCGCATACCACCTCCACCGCGCCGGAACTCTTCGCGCAGCTGGAGGGAAAAATCGATGCCATCGTCGTGGGCGTCGGCTCCGGCGGGACGCTCGGCGGCTTGCAGACATGGTTCGCCGAACACGCCCCCGAGACCGAGTTTGTGCTGGCCGATCCGGCAGGCTCCATCCTTGCCGACCAGGTGGAGACGGGGCGCTACGGTGAACCGGGCGCGTGGCGGGTTGAGGGGATCGGCGAAGACTTTATCCCGCCGCTGGCGCAGCTCGACGGCGTGCGTCAGGCGTTTCGCATCAGCGATAAAGAGGCTTTCGCCACCGCGCGCCTGCTGCTGCAACAGGAGGGCATTCTGGCTGGCTCCTCCTCCGGAACGCTGCTGAGCGCCGCACTGCGCTACTGCCAGGCGCAAACCTCGCCGAAGCGGGTGGTGACATTCGCCTGCGACACCGGCAACAAATATCTGTCGAAAATGTTCAATGATGAGTGGCTACGCGAGCAGGGTCTGGCGTGATGGCCGTGAATAAAAGGAGTAAGCGATGAAATTACTGGCTACGCAAAGCGTCCACAGCGGCGTTTTTCACGACCAACACGGCGCGGTGATGCCGCCGATTTACGCCACCTCTACCTTTGCGCAACCCGCGCCGGGGCAGCATACCGGCTATGAGTATTCGCGCAGCGGCAACCCGACCCGCCATACGCTGGAAACGGCGATTGCCGAACTGGAGGGCGGCACACGCGGCTACGCTTTCGCCTCCGGGCTGGCGGCGATCTCCACGGTGCTGGAGCTGCTGGATAGCGGTAGCCATATCGTGGCGATTGATGATGTTTACGGCGGCACTTATCGCCTGATCGAAAACGTGCGGCGGCGCAGCGCCGGGCTTGAGGTGAGCTGGGTAAAACCGGACGATCTGGCCGGGCTGGAAGCGGCAATCCGCCCTGAAACACGGATGATTTGGGTCGAGACGCCGACCAACCCGCTGCTGAAGCTGGTCGACTTGCAGCAGGTGGCGGCCATCGCCAGACGCCATAATGTGCTGAGCGTAGCGGATAACACCTTTGCTTCGCCGGTGATCCATCGCCCGCTGGCGCTGGGCTTCGACATTGTGGTGCACTCTGCCACCAAATACCTCAACGGCCACTCCGATGTGGTCGCAGGCCTCGCGGTGGTGGGCGATAACCCGCAGATTGCTGAGAAGCTGGGCTATTTGCAAAACGCGGTCGGCGGCGTGCTCGATCCCTTCAGCAGTTTCCTGACCCTGCGCGGCATCCGCACGTTGTCCCTGCGCGTAGAGCGCCACAGCAGTAATGCGCTGGCGTTGGCCCGCTGGCTGGAGCAGCATCCTGCGATCGAAAAAGTGTGGTTCCCGTGGCTGGAGTCGCACCCGCACTATCAGCTGGCACGCCAACAGATGGCGCTGCCGGGCGGCATGATCTCGGTGGTGGTGAAAGGGGATGATGCGCGCGCGACGCAGATCATCCAGAAGCTAAAGCTGTTTACGCTGGCAGAGAGCCTCGGCGGTGTGGAGAGCCTGGTGAGCCAGCCCTTCAGCATGACTCACGCCTCCATTCCGCTTGAGCAGCGGCTGGCAAACGGTATCACCCCACAGCTAATCCGTTTATCGGTGGGGATTGAGGATGAAGCGGATCTGATCGCCGACTGGCAACAAGCGCTGTCGTAACAGAGCGCCGTCAGGCGCCCTGCGAAGTGGCCGGCATATCTTTGGCAGAGACCACCTGGTTGCGGCCCTGCTTCTTCGCGGTATAGAGCGCGGTATCTGCCCGGTGAATTAACCCGCTGGCAATCATATGCAGCGGTTTTTCTTCCAGTGGCAGGAGATCGCTTTGCAGGGTCGCGACGCCGATGCTGATGGTCAAAAAGCCGGTCGGGCTGGCGGCGTGCGGACGCCTGAGGGCATTAATGTCGTGACGCACCCCTTCGGCAACGCGCATTGCCTGCGCCAGGCTGGTGCCGGGCAGGATAATTAAAAACTCCTCCCCACCGTAGCGGCTGACATTGTTGTTGCTGCGCAGCCGCGCCGAGGTGAGCGTGCTGGCTACCAGCCGCAGGCAGTCATCCCCCGCCAGATGACCCTGTGAGTCGTTAAAATATTTAAAGTAGTCGATATCCGCCAGGCAGACCGAGAGCGGGAACCCCTCCTGCAGCGCACGGCTAATCTCCTGCAATAAGCGCTCATCCATATAGCGGCGGTTAAACAGCCCGGTCAGATGATCGTGCTGGGCATACTGCTGCAACACCTTATTGGCGTTCGCCAGCTTCTGCTCCGCCAGGCGACGCTCGGTGATATCGACCCAGGTCACCGACAGCCCAACCACAATGTCCATCGCGTCGCGCACCGGCACCGCCTGGATATCGTAACTGCGCTCGTGCCAGTTGAGCTCGCGCGACGGCGGCACGCCGCCCGTTTTGGCTAAGGCAAAATCGGCAACGAAAAAGGACCAGAACTCCGGCATCAGCTGCTTAAAGTGGCAATGGGTATCTTTTGGCGCGCTGTCGCCGAGCAGTTTCGCCATCGCTTTATTGAACATCACCAGATGCCCGCGGCTGTCGATCATGCAGAGCGCCACGGCGGTGGTGTCGTAGATGGTCTCCAGTTGCATCACACGCTCGCCGAGATTGGAGATATTCCTGTCGATGCCGCGATAACCGCGCAGCTCGCCCTGCTCATCAAACAGCGGAACACCGCTGGTCTCCAGCACCACAATGCCGCCATCGGCGCGCTGATTGCGATTGACCAGCCCGGAAAAGGCGCGTTTTTCCGCCACGATGGCACCAAATGCCCCCGCGACGCGCTCGGCTTCGCCCGGCGGCATAAAATCGAAAGGCGTTTTACCAATAACCTTCTCCGGCGGCACGCCCAATAACTCTTCTACGACATCTGACGACCAGGTGTAACGCCCTTGTGCATCCACTTCCCAGACCCAGTCGGAATTATTATTTAATAATTCAAACAGATGTCTGATCTCTTCATCCTTGCGTTCGTGTTCTTTTTTATCACTATTCATTTTATTGTTTCCGCGTGACCTGCTCTGCGCGACACAGCGGCGAGTCAAAGCGATGAAGGTGTGAATGATTCACCATAAGAATACCTGTCTATAGTAGCAACACTACCATTTAACTCTTTGAGATTAATAAATATTATAAGTTGAAGTGGCTAACCAGAACGTTACATTTTGTCATGAGATAGCGTTAACACCGCCGCGATCTATCAGGCGCACCAATAATAACTGACAGCAAATTATTTCGTCACTGTTTTTTAATCTCTCAACATGTTGCTAATCCTCTCGCCGCGCAGGGTTTATTACGCGCGGCTACGATGACGCCAGCAAAAGTTAGCTTTAATTTCCACCACTTAGCCTGTTTTTTAATTAATAAAGAAATATCTAAACCGCATCGGGTTAATAGCCCACTATTAACTTTGGCATTACTGTGAAACTTTATTATCCGGCGCGAGTGATAAATAGCAGACTCTCCCAACAACGAAGGCGTTTAAACATTAAAATGCGGTTTTACAGCGCAGTGTGACATCATCGCTAGCGCAGCGTGAACAGGCGTGTCCTCCTCACGCAGGCTTGTACCGAGGCAGCCAAGAGGCGAGAGCCGTCGTTCTGCTTTAGCATCCTCCTGATTAACAGCAACACTCTCATTATTGTTTGGCCGGTCAAAACAGATGTGCCTTTTTAAGACCCAGAAACGAGTGATAACTATTAAACGAATACTCAACCTTTCCCTGGCGCAGCGTTAAATTAACGTCACCACCCGCAAAGCATTAAGATAATTAATAGCAAAAACGCTGTGAAACAATCACCCCACGCATCTATTTATTAAATCACCCACCACTTACAAACTTAACAGATAAATATTCATAGACACTTTTAATAAGTGGTTATCCATTTATTACCCCGGTCACTTGACTTAAAAGCACAACCACCGACAGTATATAAACAAATGAAGCGTTACCGGGAACACTGGCTGTAATTATTTATGCCATTAATTGCACTGGCATTATCACGTTTATTAAATACATCTGGATAAGGAAAACCTATGTACGATGATTTAGGCGCGTTAGCTGATAAATTAAAGATGCCCAACGTCTCTTTTCAGGAAATGAATAAAACCGAAAAAGAAGCGTCTCACGCCCCCCTTCCCGCAGCGGTTAACGAGGCGGCCAGGAGCATGCCCGACGTGGCAGAGAAGCGTATCACCCGGCCTAAAAACCGCCCACCCGCGCGGCATCTCGCAGAGAGCGTGCGACCCTCTTCCACGCGCCTTCACGATAATCTGTCCCTGATGAGCCAGCAAGATCACCACACCCGTGCCGACCGTTATCCGGTGCGGCTGGATAGGTTATTTACGCTTATCGGTAAATAACCCATTTCGCTTGCGAGTACATAACCACTATTCCCTCTGCTGCGCCTTTGGATCGCATTGCTACGTCATTAATTAAACCGATATTGCGGATTGATTATCGTGCGAAGGGGAGAGTTTATTTACTTCAGTAAAAGACGATAAAAACATGAAAAAAGTCATCGGAATAATCTTCACACTGATACTGCTTATTGTCTTAATGCTGGCGGTGATAACGCCGCTGAGCAGCGACAAACAGTTTATTTTTGGCTTCAGCATAATTGCCGTCGCATTGGCGCTGCATCGCGTTAAGTCCCAAAAGATGGTATTAGCGTTGATAATTCTCTCAGCGCTGCTCTCAACCCGCTATATTTGGTGGCGTGCCACCACCACACTGCATTTTGATTCGAAGTTAGAGCTGTTTCTCGGCAGCGTGCTTTTTGCCGCAGAACTTTATACGTGGCTCATTCTGCTGCTGGGTTATGTACAAATGGCGTGGCCATTGAAACGTACGATTGTGCCGCTGCCGCAGGACCCAGCAACATGGCCGACGGTTGATATTTATGTGCCCACTTACAATGAGAGTCTTGAAGTGGTGCGCGATACGGTATTAGCCGCGCAATGCATCGAATACCCGCCGGACAAAGTGAACGTCTATCTTCTGGATGATGGTAAGCGCGATGCGTTTCGCGACTTCGCTGCCGCAGCCGGGGTTGGCTATATTACGCGTCCTGATAATAGCCATGCGAAAGCGGGCAACCTCAATCATGCGATGACCGTTACGCACGGCGAATTGATTTGCGTGTTTGATTGCGATCACGTCGCGACGCGCGTCTTCTTACAGGCGACGGTCGGCCAGTTTTTCCGCGATGAGAAACTGGCGCTGATTCAGACCCCCCACCACTTCTACTCTGACGATCCTTTTGAGCGCAACCTGTCGGCGGCGAAGCGCGTGCCGCATGAAGGCGCGCTCTTTTACGGCCCCGTTCAGCAGGGTAACGATACCTGGAACGCCACCTTCTTTTGCGGCTCCTGCGCCGTCATCCGCCGCAGCGCATTAAATGATGTGGGCGGCTTTGCGGTGGAAACCGTCACTGAAGATGCCCATACCGCGCTGAAGTTGCAGCGTCGCGGCTGGAACACGGCGTTTCTGGATATTCCGCTGGCGGCGGGGCTGGCGACTGAACGGTTAGCCCTGCACGTTAATCAGCGTATTCGCTGGGCGCGTGGGATGACGCAGATATTCCGTATCGATAATCCCCTCTTCGGGCGCGGGCTGAAATTGACGCAGCGCCTCTGCTATCTGAATGCCATGCTGCACTTTCAGTATGGGTTGCCGCGCGTGATATTTCTCACTTCGCCGCTGATCTTTATGCTCTTCGGCCTCAATATCATCTCCTCATCGGCAACGCTGATTTTTGCCTACATCTTGCCGCCTCTCGCACTGATAACGCTGGTTAACTCACGAACAATCGGGCGTTACCGCTATGCGTTTTGGGGGCAGATTTATGAAACGGTGATGGCCTTCCATCTCATTCTGCCAACGCTGTTAAGCCTTATTTCACCGCGCCTGGGCAAATTCAACGTGACGGATAAAGGCGACCTGACCGACCGTGACCACTTTGATGCGCATACCGTGCGCCCGCTGCTGATCACCGCTGTGCTGATGGTGGGCAGCATTATCTGGGTCTGCGTACGCTACGTTATGCAGGACTACGCCGGTATCGACCCGCTGGTGATCCTCTTTAACCTCGCCTGGGGCAGCTTCAGCACCCTGATTTTGCTGGCGTCTATCGCGGTGGCGAAAGAGCGTAAACAGATCCGCAAAACCATTCGCATTGACGCGCATCTGCCGGTCACTCTCTGTTTTGCTGACGGGGAGACGCTGAAAACATGCACGCTGGATATCTCCATGAGCGGCGCGCGGCTGGCGATAGATAAACATACGTTTCCGCACCCTAACACGCCGCAGCACCTGGAGCTTCAACTGGGCGGTGAGACGGCGATTGTGCCTGTGCGGGCGGCCAGCGTAGGACTGAGCGATCTACGCCTGGCGTTCGACACGCTAGCGCTAAGCGAGCGCCGCAAGCTGGTGCGCGTGGTGCTCTCTCGTGCCGATGCCTGGTATCACCCTCCCCATGAGCCTGACAACCTGCTGCGCTCTTTTATCGGCATTTTGCAGTGCGTGTATGAACTCTTCGTTGGCCGCAGAGCCGCTGCCGGCAGTGTGAAAAGCCAGATGATCGCCGTGAACAAAGAGCACGAGGTGAACCATGCGCCTTAATCCGCTCACGCTGGCCATGGCGCTGGCTTTAACCTTCACGCCGCTCAGCCGCGCCCAGACGCAGAGCGAGGAGCTGCCCACTTTTCCGCTGCCGTTTACGTTGCAGGAAACAGTACCCGTCGCGCCTGAGCAACCGTCGACCCGCATGGCGAACCAACACATCGCCAGCACCCTCACCTTTGCCGATATGGGGTCGACAAAAGGGCTAACGCTTAACGGGCAACAGATGCAAAACGGCCTCTCTTTCACGCTGCCCGGTGATTCAGTCATTACCACGGCGCAAATGACGCTGCATGTGCAGGCCAACCGTACGGATATCAAAGGAGAGCACGTCCAGTTGCTCCTGAACGGACAGCCGCTGGGCGCTGTGTCGCTCGACACGCTTGCAGAGAATAACGGCGTCTGGAGCCTCGATATACCGGGCTCGATGATCGCGACGCGCAACAACCTCAGCGTCCAGCTGAAAACCGGCGATGAGATCATCAACGATGCGTGGAGCTGCCCGCGCGCGCTGCCAGCGGACTATAGCGTGACGTTGAAAGCGGCATCGGCGCTCACGTATGAAGGGCTGTGGCTCAATGTGCGCAAAACGCTCGCCACCTTTCCACGGCCCTTTTTTGAGCGCCAGCAGACGAAGCCCTCGCCGCTCGCCATCGCCTTTGCGCAAAATCCGGACGCTGATGTCCTGACGGCTTCAGCCATTGTTGCCTCCTGGTTTGGCACCCTCACCACCGGCGCGCTTAGCCGCTTCGATGTGCAGTACGACACCCTGCCCTCAGGCAACGGTATTGTGATTGGCAAACCGGGGCAGCGTGTCGGCAGTATCGTGATCCCGGATAACGGCGGCGCGACGCTACAAATTATTGATAATCCTAATAATCCGGCTTACAAACTGCTGGTCATCAGCGGGCAGAACGCGGCACAGCTGCGCCAGGCCGCGTGGCGTCTGACGCTCCCTGCCCTGCCCGACCGCGACATACTGGCGGTGCCCGCGATCGCCATTGCAAAGCGCAACGCCTATGATGCGCCGCGCTGGATAAGCACCCGCCAACCTGTGGCGCTCCATAGCCTGGTCGACAGCGAAGAGGCGCTGATCGCGCGTGGCGTGCGGCATGATGAAAACCGTGTCCTGTTTCGCACCGCGCCGGATCTCTTTTTATGGGACGGCGAGGCCATTCCACTGCGTCTTCACTACAGCGTTGCTGAAAAGAGCTGGCTGGACGATCGCCACGCTTTTCTCAATGTCAGCCTCAACGGCGAGTTTCTCAAGCGCCTGCCCGTCACAAAAGAGGGGCGTTTCGCGCCACTGCTGACAACCCTTGGTCTGGCACAGCGCCAGCAGAGCGCGGGGGTGAATATCGATCCGCGCGCCATCCGCGGCAGTAATACGCTGGGGTTCTGGTTTGGCCTGAAGCAAAAAGAGAACGCGCCTTGCAGCACGCAGCGGGATGAGACCGCGCTAAGCCGAATTGATGGCAAATCTACCCTCGATTTACGCGGCACATGGCACTTCGGCAAGCTGCCGAATCTGGCCTGGCTGAGCGGCGCGATGTTCCCCTTCACGCGCCATGCCGACCTTTCCCATACCCGCGTGGTGCTGCCCGTACAGCCCACTGCGCAAGAGACCTCGGTCCTGCTTACGCTGATGGCGCAAGCAGGACGCGACACCGGCGTAAGCGCCCACTATCTGCAGCTGTTTACCGGCCTGCCGGGTGCAGACGCGCTGGCGGAGAGCGATATCCTGGCGATTGGCTCCCTTGAGCGCGGCGAGCTTCTCTCAACGCTACTACACGATAGCGCCTTCACGCTTGAACGAAACCGGCTTGACGTGGTTCCCGTAAGCCCGCTTAAACGGGCGCTCTCTCTGCTGAGTAGCGGCGCGCCCTACCGCGATAAAGAAGCCGCGCAGTTCTTAAGCGATAACCATGCCTGGCGCGGAATGGTGAGCATGCGCTCACCGTGGGACCCGCAGCGGGTGGTGGTGGTGGCGACGGCTACCGACGCCCGGCAACTAGATCGCCTGCCGGAAGATTTGACGACGCCAGCCTTTAGGTCAGCGCTCAACGGCGATTTCACCGCCATCAACGACGCCGGTGAAGTCCGCAACTGGCGCGTGGGCGAACAGTTCGCCAGCGGTAATCTTCCCGGCTACCTGAAGGTGCTGTGGTATGCCAGCGAGTACTGCATCGGGCTGGTGCTCCTCGCCTGTCTGGCTGCCGCGCTCTCGGGACCGGCGCTGTTTAACGCCTTAAGGCGTCATGCCCATCAACGCTTGCAGGATAAATCAGGGAAATGATTATGCGTAAACCACTCACTCCAACCCTTCTTTTTTGCCTTGCCGGCATCTGCCAGCCTTCAGCGGCGGAGGAGAAGCCGCACGGCAGCAGTAATGAACTCGCGGTGAAAAAGCTGCTGGATCAGGCGAGCTACTGGCACAGCAAAGCCCATGACGACATCGCGATGGAGGCGCTGCAAAAAGTGCTCGCGGTGGATGACAACAATATCGATGCGCTCTATCTGCTGTCGCTCTACCAGCTACAGCGGGGCAACAGCCAACAGTCGGCGCGCTGGCGCAAAAAAATCGCAGAGATTGCGCCAGACGATCCGCGCCTGAATGCCCTGACCCATGCCAACACCCTGCGTAACCTGCCGCAGGATCAACTCAACGCTGCCCGTCAGCTGGCGAAGCAAGGGAACATCAAGGCGTCGATTGCGGCATGGCGCATGCTGTTTAAAGACAACCCGCCACCGGATGATGTGGCGCTTGAGTACTACCAAACGCTGGCCGGTGACAGCGCCTACTGGTCCGAAGCGGTGGCGTCGATGCGCCAGCGCGTCAGCGTAATGCCCAACGATGGTGCCACAAAGCTGGCTCTGGCGATGGCGCTCACCTATCAGCCCGCGACGCGCCGCGAAGGCATTACGCTGCTGGAGACGCTTGCGCCGGAGGATGAGCGGGCAGATACCGCCCTGCGCCAGGCGCTCCTCTGGCTGGATGCCACCTTATCCGACCTGCCCGCATACAGCGCGTATGCTCAGCGTCATCCGCAAGAGCAGGCGACGATGGAACACTATCGTCAACGCGTGGAGGGCGAAGCGACGCACGCCGGTTTTGATGCGCTGAAAAGCGGCGATCTGGCGAAGGCCAGAGAGCAATTTTCCGCAGCGTTACAGACGCGGCCGGACAACGGCACGGCGCTGGCGGGCATCGGCTATGTCTCACTGCGGGAAAATAAGTTTGACGATGCGCAACGCTATCTGCGCCGCGCGGCGCAAAACGCGCAGGATAACCCCGACAGCCAGCAGTGGGCGAAGGATGCCGACAGCGCCCACTTTTATAGCGCATTGCACCAGGCGCGCAGCTTAAGCAAGCAGGGGCACTATCAGCAGGCGTTATCGCTCCTTCAGGTCGACACACATGATGCGACGCAACAGCTGGCGGCAGAAACGCTGCGTGGCGAGCTCTTTCGCCAGTTGGGAAAGCTGCCTGAAGCGGAAGCGATCTACGCCAGGTTACTGACGCAATACCCACAAAACAGCGATATCCGCAGCGCGCTGTGGCACATCCTCAAGCAGCAGAATAAGCAGGCAGAAGCCGACGCGATGCTGCGCACGCTGCCGCAAGAGCTGCGTGCCCGCTTCGCGGCCATGGGCGATAACGGCGACCGCGAGCGCAAAGCGGCGCAGAGCGCCCTGCTGGCGGGCGAGCCTTCACGCGCGTTACAGATCCTGCAAACGGCCGCCGCGACCTACCCGCAAAACGCCTGGCTGCAACTCGACTATGCGCGCGCACTGCGTAAAGCGGGGCAACAGCAGCAGGCAATGGCAGTGGTTGCCGACATGGCGCAGCGCGGTAAGAACCGCAAAGAGGTGCTCTACGCTGCGGCTCTTTTTGCCGCCGAAGAGCGTGACTGGCCGCGCGCGCAGCGCCTGCTGGCACGCATTCCACAGAGTCAGCACAGCGCCGATATCACCGCGTTGAGCCACCGCGCGCAGCAGAATCAGCAACTCGATGTCGCCCGTCACTATTTACGCACCGGCAATGCGCATGCCGCGCGTAACGCTCTGTTAACGCTGAAGCGCACCCCGCCGCAGACGTCTGCGGAGGTGGGCGATCTCGCTGAGCTGTTAATGCAGAGCGGGGATAGCAGCGGCGCGCTGCGCCTGGTTCACCAGAGCCAGGCACAGGGTCTGCAAGGCTCGCTCGCCGACTACGCCGGGCATATCCGCGTCCTTACCCAGGCCGGGCGCTTCGCCGAGGCCGAGAGCATTCTTCATGCGCCCATGTTGCAGGAGGGGATCGCACCTGAAGAGAAGCACGCGATTCGCATTGGCAATCTCATCGCCCGCGCCGATCGGCTGCGTGAGCAGGGTGAGTCCGGCCGGGCATGGAAATTATTGATGCCTGAGCTGCAAATCAACCCGACGCAGAGTGATTTGCTGCTGGCGATGGGCAGGGTTTACCAAGCTGAGCGGATGTATGACAAAGCGCGTGAGATCTACCAGTTTGTGCTGCGCAGATCCCCGCGCGAGAGAGAGGCGCTGTTAGGCCTGACCCACCTGGCGCTGGCGCGCGGTGAAGGCCTCGCGGCGCGCCAGGCTTTCGCTTCGCTCGAACCGAGCCAGGAGGCGGCCTACACGCTGCTGGCGGCACGCGTGGCGGCGGCGAATGGCGAAAACAGACGCGCCATGCGGCTGCTGCGCACCGTTCAGTGGCGGCTGCAAAAGGATGATGAGCGCAGCGACAGGGTGCCCGAGTTCGATACTCCCCTGCACTCGCCTGCGCGCCAGGCGCAGCTCAACACGATGCAGGATATCGCTCAGCTGATGCGTGAACTGCAAGAGAAGAGCGTCAGCTGGGCTCAGGCGGGCGTCGCCTTACGCAGCCGCAGCGGTGAGGGGGGGCTTAGCGCGCTGGAAGAGGTACAGACGCCGCTGATCCTCTCAGGCGCTATCGGCGAGAGCACGCACCTGAGTCTGCATGTCACGCCGACATCGTTAAACGCCGGAACGATGACCAGCCAGGCCGCCAGCCGCTTTGGTTCCGGCCCGCTGGAGCGTGCCGCCGCCACAGCGGGCCCCACGCATGCCAGGCCGCAGGGGAGCCAGCAGACCAACGGCGTCGCCGCCGCGCTGGCCCTCGGCGGCGACAGCTACACCTTTGATATCGGTACAACCCCAACCGGCGGCGAGTTCACGCGGTTGCTGGGCGGCGTCGAGTGGCGTCCGCGGCTTTCGCAAAACAGTGCCTTAACGCTGAAGGCGGAGCGGCGGGCGGTAAACGACAGTGTGCTCTCGTATGTCGGCGTGAAAGATAGACGTAGCGGCGTGAGCTGGGGCGGCGTCACGCGTAATGGCCTTTCGACGCAGTACGCCTGGGATAACGGGGTCGTTGGCCTCTATGCCGGCCTCGGGTTCGACACCATCGGTGGCAGCCATGTGCCGCTCAACCATGCGGTGACGGCGCAGGCGGGCAGTTATCTGCGCCCATGGCGAAGCAATGCCAGCGAACTGAAAGTGGGCGTCAATATTCACTATATGGATTACGCCCACAACCTGAGCTACTACACGCTGGGCCAGGGCGGCTACTTCAGCCCGCAAAACTTTATGTCGCTGTCGTTGCCGCTGACATGGACACGCCGCTTCGACAGCTGGGATCTGCACCTTAATAGCGCGCTGGGTTACCAATCCTACCGGCAAGCGAGCAGTGACTATTTTCCCGGCTATCGCCCGTTGCAGGATCGCTTAAACCGTTATGCCAACGGCGATGACGACATTGATACGCGCTATAAGTCCACGGCAAAAAACGGCGTCGGTTACACATTGGGCGTCACGGCTCGCTATTACCTGAGCGAAAGCCTGGCGCTGGGCGCAGAGCTCGCCTACGACACGTTCGTTCGTTTTAACGAAGGTAAGGCGCTGTTTTATTTTAAATACTTTGGCAATCAGGATGAGTAACAGATGGAGCAGGAGATGATGAATCAGGACGCATATTTACAACGCACCTTTCAGGCCGGCTGGCATGATCTGGTGTATCTCTTCTTTGACAAATATACCGAGGGTGACAAGGAGAGCGATCTCGCTGCCCTGCGGGGTATCGGCCAGATGCTGGCTCAATGGTACCCGCTGGAAAGCGCCGCGACGGTCAACGAACTGGAGACGAGCATCAATCGCACCCTTGAGCTGTTCAATTGGGGGTTCGTCAAAATGGCACCGGCGCAGCGGGAGCTGATCCTGCTGCACTGCGGCTGGCCGCACGCGCCGGAACAGCGCGATCAGGCCGTGTGGCGGCGAACCAGCGCCCACATGCTGGAGGGCGCCTATTCGCAATGGCTCGTTTCGCAAGGTGCCGGGAGCGATGTTCCGGTTCGCTGGCGGGATAACGCCACGGAAGATGTGCTGATGTTTCGCTACGCCACTGGCGTATAAGCCGTAAAGGCACCACCTTCGATATCAATGCTCAGGTGACCAGAATGCTTAACAAAATCATGGTGTCAGGAAGAAAGCTTGAGATTAGCACCGCTCATTATCCGCCGCAGAGTGCCTTTGTTTATCTGGTGCTTGAGGCCTGCGGACGGCTCATTCACGCCAGTGAACCTTTTTATCAACTGACCGGTTACTCCCCGTCAGAGATCGCCGAACAGCCGCTGTTGCGTGTGCCAGCAGAACAGTGCGTGCCGTCGCTATCGACGGCGATTAACAGAGCAAAAGAGAGGAACGATAACTGGCAGGGTGAACTACCCCAACTGACGAAAAAGGGAGAGATTATCTGGCTGGATGTGAGATTGACCGCGCAGCGTGACGAAAACGGCGAGATAGTTGCCTTTGTCGTATGGGGCGTTGATATTACGCGGCACATCGCTCTGCGCGAAAGATTACATTTCCGCGCGCATAATGATGTGTTAACCCGAATATTAAACCGCCAGGGCTACTATATTCGTAGCCGTAAGAAAATTCGCAGCGCGCAGGCTACTGGCGCAATAACCGTGGTGGCGGTTCTCGATCTCGATAAATTTAAATCGATCAACGATCGGTTAGGCCATGCCGCTGGCGATGAGGTTTTACGCTGTTTTGCCAATCGCGTGAAGCAGTGTATTTCCCATGACACGGTATTTGGCCGCCTTGGCGGCGATGAGTTCGCCCTTACCTATGTTAAAGGCGTTGATGAGGGGCCAGAAAAGGAGGTTCTGCAAGCGATCGTGGAAAAGATGCGTATACCTGTCTATTTACGCCAGCATAAAGAAATAGTGCATTTATCGGTGAGTATTGGCGCAGCAACGTATCCTGAACATGGCAGACATTTCTCAACGGTTTTAAAAGCCGCGGATGCCGCCCTTTATATCGCCAAGCGACACGGCGGTAATAGCGTGAGCCATCACCAGGTGCGCCATTTAATTTAAATGGCGCGCGCCAGGAATATTTAGCAAAATTACAACCTAATAAAAGGAACAGAGAATGGTAAAGGCTGTCATTCCCGTGGCCGGGCTCGGCACACGCATGCTCCCGGCGACGAAAGCAATTCCTAAAGAGATGCTGCCCATCGTCGACAAACCGCTGATTCAATATATTGTTCAGGAGTGTTATGCCTGCGGTATTCATGAAATTGTGTTGGTTACCCACTCATCAAAAAATGCGATTGAAAACCACTTTGATACCTCGTTCGAACTGGAGTCGCTGCTTGAATCCCGCGTGAAAAATCAATTGCTGGAGGAGGTGCGATCTATCTGTCCAGCGGATATGAAAATTATGCATATCCGTCAGGGGCACTCAAAAGGGCTGGGACATGCCGTGCTCTGCGCCCAGCCGCTGATTGGCGACGATGATTTTGTTGTTCTGCTGCCGGATGTGCTGATTGACGACAGCCAGTGCGACATGACGCAAGATAACCTGGCGGCGATGATGAAACGCTTCGCCACGACCGGCGCAAGCCAGCTGATGGTGGAAGAGGTGGCGCCGCAAGCGGTGTCGCGCTATGGCGTGGTCGATTGTGCCGGTAAAGCGCTGTGCGCAGGTCACTCTGCCCTGCTCCACGGGATGGTGGAGAAACCCGCTATCGATAAGGCACCATCGAATATGGCGATGGTGGGACGGTATGTGTTGTCCAAAGCGATCTGGCCACTGCTGCGTAAAACACCGGCTGGCGTGGGGGGGGAAATTCAGTTGACCGATGCCATCGCCATGCTTCTGGCGCACGCGCCGGTAGAGGCCTATTTGATGGTGGGCAAATCGCACGATTGCGGCGACAAGATTGGCTATATCAAAGCATTTGTTGAGTATAGCCTGCGCCACCGCACCGTCGGAGAGCCGTTTCGCCAGTGGCTGCAGCATATGCAGGAAACCCACGCCTGAAGCCTGTTTGCCGAAGCGCATATCGATGTCGCTTATCAGTAAAAGGAAAACCGCTGGCTATAGGAGTTGCCCCGCAACTGGATTTTTATCAAAAATAGTGGTGAAGTCAGACCGGTCGAATATGACGACATAGCGACTGCATCAGATTAAAGAGAAGAGTAAAAAGTTAAGTACTGGAAGTACTCTGTGAGCAATGAATAATAAAAATCAATAAAGCTCTCTTGCAGCATGGGGAACCATAATGAATTGTTTAAAATACTTAACAAGCCTCTTACACAGCACGGTGTTATACACCGCTCCCTCTCAATGCCGTTATTTGCGCAGCGGGGAGCATAATGAACATCCGTAACCTTGAATATCTTGTCGCATTGGCTAAACATCGCCATTTTCAGCGGGCCGCTGAGGCCTGTAATGTCAGCCAGCCCACTCTGAGCACCCAATTACGTAAACTGGAAAATGAGCTTGGCTTGCAGCTGCTGGAGCGCACGACGCGCCGAATTCGCTTCACGCAAACCGGGCTGCGTCTGGTCGAACAGACGCAGGTGGTGCTTCGGGAAATTGAGGCGCTGAAAAATATGGCCAGTAATAGCCACTATCAGAATCTGATGCAAACCCTGGATATCGGTATTATTCCGACCCTTGCGCCCTACTTTTTTTCCCATCTTAATACGGTGTGTCGCGACCACTTTCCGGAAATAGAACTTGAGATGCAGGAGGCGGGAACGCATCAGTTACTGGCGATGCTGAAGTCTGATGTGATTAAGTGCGCCATCGTCACCGCCAATAAAGAGACCGGTAAGTATGTTGAACTGCCGCTGTTTGACGAGCCTCTGATGCTGGGCGTTAGCCATCAGCATCCCTGCTCAGGGATGAGTGAGATTGATATGAGCCAGTTAAAAAGCAACAAGATATTGATGCTGGATGAGGATAACTGCCTGCACCATCAGGTGCTGCGTTACTGCTATCAATATGAGCTGGAGCCGGACACGCGCTTTGTGGCGATGCACCTCGAAACGCTACGTCGGGGCGTTGCGTTTAATCGCGGCGTCTCCTTCTTTCCGCTGCTTTCGACGCAGCAGGGCGACGGTGAGAATATCTCATATATCCGCTGCGTAAGCCCGGAGCCCAAACGCAAAGTTGTCTTAATATTTCACCGCAGCGACCCGATGCGTAAAAAATATGAGACCCTGCGCAATGTCATTGCGAAATATATGGATAATCATCTTCACGAATACAATTTACTGACGCCGACGTAGTGAACTGCCGTCAGAAAATATATCGTGCAGACATTGTCGTTACGCTGGCAATCACACAAGGGTGTGATTGCCTTTTTTTTTCATTAAGTCTGAGATAATTTCTTCCGGTAATAATTTTCCGCGGTAATACAACTCTTCTATATTAAGCCAGAGCGAAACCAGCATGAGAGTGTAATCCTCCAGCGTTTGCGGCGTGCCCGCGATAAAGGGGAAGCAGGCTGACAATTGCTGGCTGTCTTGCGGGGTGACGCTTCCGTGCAGATAGGGCGCAGCAAGCAGGCTGTAGGCCTGCACCTCGCTCATCGCCGAGGCCCAGGATAAACGAACCGCAATAGCATTGACGAAAGGTGGGATCTCTTTGGCGTGCGTAAATAACGAATTTGGCTGCAAACGTGAATCGTTGCGGTAAGCATCTGCTTTCATTTCATGCCTCAATAATGAGTGTCTGGTGCGCCGTAGAATAAATACCGGGTCCGCTAAGAAGGTCTTTAAGGAACGCAAACAAAATAGAGTTAAGCCGGTCATTAATCCATAAAAAAGATCGCAAATATAAAAATATCAGATGCTCGCCATGTATTGTTGGCCCGCAATTATTGACACCAGCTTCCAAAGAACCATTTTTAATTAATAACATTAATTAATATCTGCAACCGGGATTAATCACATTAGATAAATTGAATAAATTACCCCTTTGGCAAAAACGGGCTGGCGCGCGACAGGGTGGCATCACTGCCGCCAGCGAGGGTATAAATAGTGCCTGTTGTCTCCTCTTTTTTGTGGATAAGTTTGGCGCGAATTATGCTTTGATAGCCTCGGTACTTTCACCGTTGCAGCTCATGACAGGAGCGTTTTATGGATCCCTTTCAGCAAATATTGAAGTCGACTATCGCCCGAACAGACGTGGTGCCGCCGGCCGCAGCGCCGCAAGTGTTGCTGGAAACGGTATTCAATGCGCCAACCCTCTTCCCTCCGGTAGAGATGTTCCTTGCGCTGGCGAAAGCGCGCCGCTCGATCTACGCGCTGGGGAAAGATCTGCCGGTGTCACATGAAGAGGTGATTGCGACAATCAAAGAGGCGATCCGTCAGGCCCCCTCGGCGTTTCACTCGCAAACCTCACGCGCGCTGATCCTGCTCGATCATGAGCATGAGCGTTTTTGGGAGCTGGTGCGCGGGCAGATGCGCAATGTGATCCCGGCGGAGAGCTTTCACGCCACCGCCGATAAGCTTAATGGCTTTAGCGCAGCGGCCGGCACGGTGCTCTTTTTTGAGGATCAGGAGGAGGTTAGCCATTTGCAGCGCCAGTATATTGCCTATGCCGAGCATTTCCCGGTCTGGTCAGAGCAGAGTAGCGGCATTGCGCAATATGCGGTGTGGCTGGCGCTGGCGGAAAAAAAGATTGGCGCGAATTTGCAGCATTATCACCTGTTGATTGATGCCGATGTGCGCGCCACGTGGAATATTCCCGAAAGTTGGATGTTACGCGCCGAGATGAATTTTGGCGCGATCCTCGCTCCCGCGGATGAGAAGACGTTTATCGACGACGAGAAGCGGTTTATCGTCGCCAGATAAGCCAGCCGGATAAGGCTGAAAGCCGCCATCCGGCACCTGCTCTGCGGGCAAATTGCCGGATGGCGCTGCGCTTATCCGGCCTACCAAAGAGGAGCCGTGCGACGCGGCGTTAATCTTCGAAATACCAGTAACCCTGATTGACCAGCCAGGTGAGCTCGTCGGCAAAGGACGGGTTATCCAGCGCGCTGCCCAGTTCGTCCACGCCAATGGTGGTGTAACGGCAAAGCGCATCGGCGGCTTGCGGCTCGGCGGTATCAAGACATTCGCTATTGATAAAGAAGCGGTCGCCGACGCGCAGGGCGCGCAGCCCATTGAGACGCGTCAACCTCTGCCCCTCTTTCAGTGCGCCGATCACCTCATCGACCGGGTAATCATCCGGCTCCGGTGCCACATCCAGCTCGTGGCGCGGCGTGGTAATAAAGCTGCCGAACCAGCGGGTGAAGTGCTCGGGATCGTTGATCATTGAGATCATCATATTGCGCACGCGCTCCAGCTCATACTCCTCTACCCGACCAGTATGTTCGCGGCAGGTGAGATCCGGATCGCTGTAGTGCTCGCCGCCAAGATCGTTTTCCAGCGCGTAATCCGCGAAACTGCTGATCAGATCGCGGCCGTTCGGCCCACGAAAACCAATCGAGTAGTTGAAGGCAGTCTCATGCGTAAAGCCATCGTGCGGGAAACCTGGTGGAATATAGAGGATATCGCCCGGGGCAAGATCTTCATCGATGATCGGCTGGAAAGGATCGACATGCAGCAACGCCGGATGCGGGCAGAACTGGCGCATCGGCAGCTTATCGCCCACGCGCCAGCGGCGGCTGCCCATCCCCTGAATAATAAAGACGTCATACTGGTCGATATGCGGGCCAACGCCGCCCCCCGGCACCGAGTAGGAGATCATCAGATCATCAAAGCGCCAGGCGGGCAGCACGCGAAACGGCTCCACCAGTTCGGCGGAGGGCGCATGCCAGTGGTTAACCGCCTGCGCCAGCAGGGACCAGTCGCGCTCGCCTAAGTGATCGAACGTCTCGAAAGGACCGTTCCACGCCTGCCACTGCCCGTTGACGTGGCTGACAATGCGGCTGTCGATCTCCGGCTCCATCGCCAGGCCTGCCAGTTCATCGGGCGAAATCGGGTCGACAAAATCGGTAAATGCGCCTTTCAGCACCACAGGTTGCTTCTGCCAGTACTTCTCAAGAAATTCCGGCCAGTTGAGGTTGAGTTGGTAAGCCATAGATCCACACCAGTGAGAAGGGAAACGGCGCTGATTATAAAAAGAGAGCGCCCCTCCCTGCCTTGTCATGGGTCAAGGGCAAGCGGCGGCGCGATAACTAATTGTTCGAGCGCGCTTAACAGCGCATCGACTTTTGGCAGTAGCTGTTTACGCCGCGGCCAGACCAGGCTCAACGGCAGCCCATCCGGCTGCTGGTCTGGTAATACAATGACCAGTTCACCGCGCGCTAACTGCTGGTGCACCAGCCAGGTGGGCATCTGCCCGACACCCAGCCCGGCGCAGAGCGCCTGACGCTGCGCATCCACATCGCCCAACGTCATGCGGTAAGGCACATTGCGCCACTCCGGGTGCCCATCTTCTGTTAGCAATAGCCAGGGTTTGCTGCTGCCATCGACGCGCTCATAGAGGATCGCCCGGTGGCGGAGCAACTGCGCCTCGTTTTGCGGCGTGCCTTCCCGGCGCAGATAATCAGGCGAAGCGCAAAAGACCATCTTTTCCCGCCCCAGTTGCCGGTGACCGATCGACACTGGCAGATCGCCGCCTAATCCAATGCGTACTGCCACATCAATCCCCTCATCAAAGAGATCCACAAAGCGGTCCGAGAAGGTGATGCTGAGATCAATCTCCGGGTGCTGCTGGCAAAAGGGGATCAGCGCGGGCATCACGCCGAGTCGCCCGTAGGTGGTCGGCACCGCCAGCCGCAGGCGGCCAGAGGGGATAGAGCGATGCGCCGCCAGCACCGATTCGGCTTCCGCCAACTCCTCAAGGATGCGAATGCAGGTCTGGAAATAGGCCTGCCCGGCATCGGTCAACGTCAGGCGTCGGGTGGTGCGTTCCAGCAAACGCGAGCCGAGGCGCGCTTCCAGCCGGCTGATGCTTTTGCTGATCGCCGAGCCGGTCAGATGCAGGCGCTCTGCGGCGGCGGCAAAACTCCCCTCTTCGACGCTGGCGACAAAGGGGACGATATCTTTCAGACGTTGATCGCTCATGGCATTACTGAATTGAGGTTATGAATGATGTGAATTAATAGCAGAGATAAGAATTAAATTCTCTATTAGGCTTTAAAGCTGATGAAGATAAGGAGTCCCCTATGCAAAAACGTGCATTGATAGTCGGTATTAGTGGCGTGATTGGTCGCGCTTTGGCAGAACAACTTAAAAGCGAAGGGTGGCTGGTCAGCGGCCTGTCGCGCGGGCGTGGCGCAATCCCGGAGGGCTGCGAAAGCCTGACCGCCGATCTCACTGATGAGGCCGCCGTAAATGAGGCGCTAAAAGAGGTGCAGGTTGATGCGCTGTTCTTCAGCGTCTGGTCGCGCCAGGAGAATGAGCAGGCCAATATTCGCGTCAACGGTGCCATCGTGAAAAATGTGATTGAGGCGCTCGGCGAGCGGCTCCGCGGCAGCCACGTCGCACTGGTTACCGGCCTGAAACACTACCTTGGCCCGTTTGAGGCTTACGGTAAAGGCGCAGTGCCGGTCACGCCGTTTCGCGAAGAGCAGGGTCGCCAGCCGGTGGAAAACTTCTACTACGCGCAGGAAGATGAAGTGTTCGCCGGCGCGGAGAAGTATGGTTACCGCTGGAGCGTCCATCGTCCGCACACCATTATTGGCTATGCCCTCGGCAATGCGATGAATATGGGGCAGACGCTGGCCATCTACGCCACGCTGTGTCGTGAAAAGGGCTGGCCGTTTATCTTCCCCGGTTCACCCGAGCAGTGGAACGGGCTGGCGGACGTTACCGATGCCGGTTTGCTGGCCGAGCAGCTGAGCTGGGCGGCACAGAGCGAGCAGGCGGCGAATGAAGATTTCAACGCGGTAAATGGCGATGTGTTCCGCTGGAACTGGCTGTGGCCGAAGCTGGCAGCCTATTTCGGTATTGAAGCGGCGGCCTACCCGGCAAGCATGATGCCGCTGGAAAACCGTATGCAGGAGGCGCAGGCCGCCTGGACGGAGATCGCGCAGAAGTATCAGCTTCGCGAAGCGGATATCAATAAGCTGGCCTCCTGGTGGCACACGGATGCCGACCTCGGTCGCCCGATGGAAGCCTTCACGGATATGAGCAAAAGCCGCAAAGCGGGCTTTACCGGCTACCGATCGACGCCGGACGCCTTCTTTGCGCTGTTTGACCGCCTGAAGCAGGAAAAGATTATCCCGCGTTAATGCTTTGCGCCTGAAACATCAACGTGTCGGAGGTGAAACTGCCCTGCTCGTCGAGAGCAAAATGGCTTTTCACCTCATCAGAGGTGGTCTGTTGCAGGTAGCGGATCGCCGCACGCAGCACCTCCGGGGTTTGCATACGCTCAACCCAGGAGGTGTACTCCAGCGCCAGGCGACCGGTGACCAGCTTCTCGACCAGCAGGCCACTCTGCTGCGTCATCTGCAACCACTCTCCAGGCGAGTAGTTACGAACGTGGGAGGGATCGCGCAGCACTTCAATTGTTTGCAACCAGATATCCAGCACCGGACGGCCCGGCGAGGTGATATCCATCAGGATAAATTTGCCGCCGGGTTTCAGCACGCGCTGCACTTCACGTAACGCCTGCGGAACATCGTGCCAGTGGTGAGCCGAGTAGCGGCTTATCACCACATCAAATTCGCCGTCGGCAAAGGGCAGCGCTTCCGCAGCACCGTGAACGGTGCGCAGGTTATTCAACTGGCGATCGCTGGCGGCCTGGCGCACAACGGCCAGCATCTTCTCTGATAAATCATACGCGGTGACATCGCGCACCACGCCTGCGGCAACAAAACTGGCATGCCCTGCGCCACAGCCTAAATCGAGCACTGATGCCGCCGGGTTTTCCTCCAGCCACTGCGCCAGGCGCACTAAATCCTCCCCCTGCGAATGTACCTGGCTGCTTAAATAGGCCTGCGCCCGATCGCCAAACTGCTGCTGCGTTAACTGATGATGATTTACGGCCATGCTCTTTTCCTTTTCGTGATGGGTAACGACAAACCGGCTCAGTTACGACTGTACGACCCTTTTTATAGGGGTACAATATGGCTACTTATACTGGTATTAGCAGGTACCCCCCATGGAAAACACCCTCTTTGCCGGGCCAAAAGCGCTGGGCGAGTTCTTACGATCCCAGCGGGAAAATACCCTGCCGGCGGATATTGGCCTGCCAGCGCAAGGGCGGCGGCGCACGCGCGGCTTACGCCGTGAAGAAGTGGCGCAACTGAGCGGTATCAGTACCACCTGGTATACCTGGATTGAGCAGGGGCGCGATATTGTCGTTTCGCCGCAAACCCTGTCGAATATCGCCAGCGTATTAAGAATGAAGCCTACAGAGCGGAACTACCTCTTCCATCTGGCGCGGCAGAATGATCCGCAGGAAGAGCATGTGGTGACGGTAGAGAAGGAGGTGCTGGCCTCGGTGCAGCAGATGGCGTGCCCCTGCTATCTGCTCGATTTGACCTGGACAATGCTGGCGTGGAATAAAGCAGCCGAAGCGCTTTTCAGCGGCTGGCTGGATAGCGATCCGCAGCCGAATATGATGAGTTTTATGTTCCGTCATCCGCTGGCGCGCACGCTGGTGGCCGACTGGGAGCCGCGCGCCAGCCGCATTGTTGCGGAGCTGCGCGCCGATGCGATGCACTATCCCCACGATCAGGCCCTGAATAGTTTTGTTGAGAGTTTACGCAGTGAGAGCGAGCTGTTTCGCACCTTCTGGTCGCGCCAGCAGGTGGTGGTGCGCGAAGGCGGCGAGCGGGTGTTTATGCATGCACAGCGCGGAGAGCTGCACTACCGGCAGATGACCTGGCAATTAACCAGCAACCGCTCGGTAAAGATGATTATGTTAGTCGGGGCGTAAAAAAGAGGCATAAAAAAAGGCCAGTAAACTGGCCTTTTTATTATTTACGGAATTCCATCGTAACGTGGTTCGACTGCATAATCGCGGCGATATTATCAAATGTCATCATTGCTGATTTGCAAAAAATACATTTGGCACCGGCCGGATTTTTCTCAGTCACGTCAAAACTGGAAACTCTGTATTGCGACCCGTGACAGCACGGGCAGCGGAAATGGATATGGTTCGTAATAAAATCGTCCTTAGCGCGGCACTACGTTAGCAGCGGCCGGGCCTTTCGCACCATTTTCAATGGTGAATTCAACTTCTTGATTTTCATCAAGAGTGCGGTAGTTATCGCTCTGGATTGCAGAGAAGTGTACGAATACATCTTTGCTGCCATCTTTAGGAGTGATGAAGCCAAAGCCTTTCTCAGCGTTGAACCATTTCACGATACCAGTCATTTTATTAGACATGTTTGTTACCCTTTTGTTTTATAGGCCATTTAAGGCGGCAATGGTCTGAAGCATTATTTATCAGCGTGTAAAGAGACCCAAAAAGAAGTAACTAACGAGGTACTTAGAGATGAGAGAGACTTTAGTGAACTACTGGCTGGAGATAATGATTATCAAACCGACGAGTCATTAACGCACGGTTATGGTTCAGGGCGCAAGGCTTTATTTAGAAACTTTTGTCAGCATTACGTAAACGTTAGATAAGCAGCGTAACGCGAAAATGCGTTGTGTGAAGAAGATCGCAAAAAGATGCCGGGTCACGCGCTACTATCAATACTAGTATGGCAGTGAAAGCTATGGACTGATAAAGGTGGTAACGAACATGCAAATGACGATGCGCTGGTTTGGGCCAGTCGAAGATAAAATTCCGCTGGCGCATATTCGCCAGGTTCCAGGCGTTGAAGGCGTGGTGGGCGCGCTGTATGACGTGCCGGTCGGTGAGGTGTGGCCGCAGGATAAAGTGCGCGCGCTGGCCGATCAGGTTCAGCAGGCCGGGCTAAAAATGGAGGTGATTGAGAGCGTCAACATTCATGATGACATCAAAATCGGCCTGCCCAGCCGCGATCGCTTTATCGCCAACTACCAGCAAACCATCCGTCATTTAGCGGAGATCGGCATCAAAGTCATCTGCTACAACTTCATGCCGGTGTTCGACTGGATGAAGACCGAGATGAACTACGTCCTGCCGGACGGTTCAGTGACCATGGCGTTTGAGAAAAAAGGCATCGATAAAACGCTGGATGAAGTGGTGAAAGAGGTGCTGGAGAACTCCAACGGTTTCGCGCTGCCGGGCTGGGAGCCAGAACGGCTGGCGAAAGTGCAGGAGCTGTTTGCCAAATATAAAGATGTCGACGAGAACAAACTGCGCCAGAACCTGGTCTATTTCCTTGAGCGCGTGATCCCGGTGTGCGAAGAGGTCGGCATCAAAATGGCTATCCACCCGGACGATCCGCCCTACTCGATCTTCGGTCTGCCGCGCATTGTAAAAAACCGCGACGATCTCGACTGGATCTGTAATGCCGTCAACTCTGAGGCCAACGGCATCACCTTATGCACCGGCTCCATCGCCGAAGATCCGGATAATAACGTCTACGAAATTCTCGCCGAGTTTACCCGCCGCAGGCGCATCCACTTCGCCCACGTACGCAATATCAAACTGATTCAGGATAAGGATTTCTATGAATCGGCCCACCTTTCGCGCTACGGCTCGCTCGATATGTATGAGGTGATGAAAGCCCTGCATGACAACGGCTTTAATGGCTATATCCGCCCGGATCACGGCCGTTTTATCTGGGGCGAAACCGGGCGTCCGGGCTATGGCCTCTACGACCGCGCGCTCGGCGTCACCTATCTGCACGGCTTATGGGAAGCGCTGGAAAAACGGCGCTAACCCTGACCAACGGCACCGGTGTTTACCGGTGCTCTTCCTCATAGCGGCGTACATTAAAGCCCTCTTCATCAGCGGGCGGCACAAAGTAGCGGGTAATCAGCTCAAACTGCGCGTCGGTGGCAGCAAAATCGTGGTTGCCCGCCGCATTGCGCTGGTGCAGGCGCGCTTTACAGGCTTCATCGCTCACCACGAGATAGTGCAGCACATGCTGCGCCCCGGCCTCCTCAATAATCGACATCATCCACTGACGGCTGGCGACGGTATTGGCAGGAAAATCGAGGATCACATTAACCCCGGCCTGTAACAGGGCGATAACGTGAGGCTTAATCGCCCGTTTAAGCACCGCAGAGTAGTGAACATAATCCTCCACGCTTCGCATCGACTCTTTAAACAGCAACCCCAGCCAGCTATCTTCGCTGAGCACCACGCTGCCCGGCGTTTGCGCAAGCGTTGCTGCAAGGGTCGATTTACCGGAGGCGATTTTGCCGCAGAGGATATGCAGCGTTGCCCCGTTTTGAGCTCTCTCATCCATGCGCATCTGGTGGCTCCCGTTAGCGCTTAACCCGAGCCCCGAGCATACGAGTTAGCGGCTCGCCTCTTCAACTCCCCATTTTTTGCACAGCGTGGTGATATTAACGTCGGCCTGCCGCTGTACGGTAAAGCTCTCCACGCTGAGCAGGATCAGCTTTATTCCGCGTCCGCTCTCCAGATCCGGTGCCATCTCAAGGCCACTCTCCTGCTGTGCCGCCAGTAAGCGTTCAGCGGGAAACGGCTCGCCGTTATCGCGAAACGTCACCTGCACCTCCTGCGCGCTGGCGGAAAACGCGATGCTAAAGGTGGCAGCGGCCTGCTCGTGCAGGCTATGGCGAATAATATTGGTCGCCACTTCGCACACCGCCAGATCGAGGGCGAAGCGCCAGCCCTCATCCACCGGCAACGCGGCCATCTGCGCGTTCAGCCAGTCGGCAAGCGGCGAGAGCGCGGTGAGCGAGGCGGGAAACGTTTTCTCGCTAGCCATAATTTACAGCCCAAGCAGTTGCAGGGCGGCGGCTCTGTCCGCGCTGATGCGAAAAATGCGGTCCATGCGCGTCAGGGTAAACATATTTTTGATGCCGGGGTTGAGGGCGCAGAGCACCATTTCGCCTTTCCCGTTCATCATCTTCATTAATGAAACCAGCGTGCCGAGGCCGCTACTGTCAATAAAGTCCACCTTGCTGAAATCGACAATCAGCGCGCGCGGCTCATCCCCCATCTCGCGAGCGATCGCCTCTTTAAACGCCGCGGAAACAGAGGCATCTAACCGGCGAATCGCGGGCGTAAGGATCGTCACCCGCGGCTGACGTTCGCTATCGATATTCATCACTTCTCTCCATTTCGCTCAATAATTAACAGGGAAACATCATCTGCCATCTGCTCGCCGTTGCGCCAGCCGGTTAAGTGCTGGCCGAACTGCGGCAAAAGTGCGTCAATCGTCTGGTTAACGTGCTGTTGCAGCCACTGCTGCAAGCGTGGCGAGCCAAACTGCTCGCCCGCCTGGTTTTCGCACTCGATAATGCCGTCACTAAAGAGGCAGAGGCGCTCACCGGGATGCAGCTCAAACTCGACATCATCCCAACTGAGATCGGGCATCAGCCCAACCGGTGCGCCGCCGCTGCCAATCGGCGTGACCTCGCCCCCGGTTGAGACGATAAACGGCGTCGGATGACCCGCCTGGCAGAGCCGCCCTTTGCCGCTCGGGATGTGAATAACGCCGTAGATGATCGTGAAATAGCTCATGATCTCCTCCTCTTCGCTGCAAAAGCGGCTATTAAGCATGCTCACCACTTCTGCGGGCGAGGCGACGCTGCCATCAGCAGAAAAGAGGAAACGCTCCACTACGCGCCCCTGTAAAAACTGCCGCGCTACCGCAAGGGACATCATCGCCGCGCCGACACCGTGCCCCGAGACATCGACACAGTAAAACCCCAGGTGGTCGTCTAGCTGAAAGAGGTTAAACACATCGCCGGAGACCCACGCGGAGGGGAGAAACAGCCAGTCGGAAAAGTAGTCGTGATAGCGCAGCTGATGGGCGGGCAGAATCGAGTGCTGAATGCGTGCCGCCGCCTGCAGATCCTGCTCTATTTGCTGGAGTGCCTGGCTAAGCCGCGCGTTGCGTGCCGCCAGCGTCGCCTCCAGCGCCAAAATGCGCGAGCCGGCATGCAGCCGCGCGCGCAGCTCGCTCTGCTCCACCGGCTTACTGAGAAAGTCGTCGGCACCTGCGTCAAATCCCTGCGCCAGATCGCCGGGATTTTCCCGCGCAGTGAGCAAAATCAAGTAGATATAGTGACCAAACTGACGTTCGCGAATTTCGCGGCACAGGGTTAAGCCATCCATCTCCGGCATCTCCCAATCGCTTATCACCATGCTAACGGGAGAAGTCGCAAGGATCTCCAGCGCACTGACGCCATTTTCCGCTTCGCTGACCACATAGCCCCACTGCGCCAGCATGCGTGAGAGCAGGCGGCGATAGATGGGCGAATCCTCGACCACAAGCACATGCTGTTGGGTCACGGCGGCTCCTTATAAAGGTAAAAACCAGATCAGGCTGACGGTTCCTTCGCGGAATTTGCCATTCCCGCTCTTATGGCCGGGGTAGCGCGTGCCGGCAAAGTTGGCGTACTGCAACGAGAAAGAACCCGGCGTGTAGCCCGCATAACCAAAGCTGTAGCTGTAATCGCCATTCCACGGCTGCTGCTGGCTGCGATCCGGGAACCAGAAGGCGGTAGCGCGCACAAAGAAGTGCTGTTTGAAGGTGTAACCGCAGCCGCCAAGCACCACATTTTTGTTCTGCTCAATATCGTTACTCTTCAGATCGTAGTAGCGCGGCACCCAGCTGTAGCCAACCTGGCAAATCAGTGAATCGCCTTTGTTAATCAGCAGCTTATTTTCAACCGGTTTCGGCAGTGAGAATTTATAGGCCAGCGTTACCGCCCCCTGTTCGAAATAGGTTTTGCGCTTGCTGCCCGACGTCCAGAAGTGGTTATCACCATAGTTGCTGTAGACGAGGCTTACGGTGTTGGCATGCCAGTCGTCATAGCCAAAGCTGTAGCGAAAATCGGTGGTGTAGCGGCTGGTATCGGTCACCGGCATGCGGGTGGTGATATTGGCAAACCAGAAGCTGTAGGGCGAATATTGCAGGCTCAGGTTAACGGTCTGATTCACCTTTCTTTTCTGCTCGGCGCTGCTGGAGCTGTTCGGGATGGTTACCCACTGCTCTTTCAGGCCGGTACCAAAGCTGAGGGCGCCGGAAAAGGGTTTGTTGTTACCGGAAAAAAGCCGCCCCCAGCGGCTGGTAAAGACGCCGACCTGCACCGGATCGCCATTGCTGTCACGCAACGACTCACTCTCCGCTTCACTCTTTTGCGCCGCATTCGCCGCCGGTAAGGCAGCGAGCAGCGCGCAGGCCAGTAAATATCTCTCCCGCATTAAGCCTTTCCTCAGTTAGGTATCCAGCGTGCGCCAACATTGTATTTCGCCAGCAGCCACAGCACGCCGAGCGCCGCCGCATGCACCAGCGTGTTGACGATCCACGCCTGTCGCCAGAGATCGAAGGTGATGAACTGGCTCACCGCCAGCACCACATAGACATGCAGAATAAAGACATAGAGCGAATGCTGGCCGAGCGGGATAAGAAACCAGCCGGTCAGGCGATAGATGGGCCGCCAGCACCAGGTCAATAGCAGATAGACCGTCACCATCAGGCTGATATCGTTCAGCACCCGCACCGGGCCAAGACCGTTTTTCGCCGCCCAGGTGTGGTAAAACGCGTTGAAATCGGCAGGTGGAATCACATGCATCAGCAGTTCCGGCGGCATAAAAGGGTTAGTGTGGTTCTGGGCAACGAAGCCCAAAATCAGCGCAACGATCACCAGCGTCACAATCACCACTTTGCCCGGCGGCGTGCGCGCCAGCGAGAGCAGCTCGGCTTTGTACCAGCCGCAGCTCATGCCGAGGACGAAAATAAATTGCCAGGCGAGCAGCGGAAAGGCGAACTCAAACTCGGACACCGTCACCCGTACCGGCCAGCGCTGCCAGCAGCCATACACCAGCAGCGAGAGGCTTAATAACCACCACACCCTGCCCTGTTTAAGCAGCGCCAAAAAGAGCGGGCTTAATAGCAGCAGGAAAATATAGAGGCCAAGGATTTGCGTCTGGTGCGGCCCGATTTGCAAATAGAGCACGATGTTAAACCATGTCTCTTTTATTTGCGGCGTCACCGGATAAAGCGACCATGAGGTGCCGGAAAATCGGTCGGTAAAGTGGGTCACTTCAAACACATTTAAAAAAGGCAAAAAACCGAGTAGCAGCATCGATAATATGATGATGATATTAACGCGATATATTTTCCATGCACGCAGATATAAGCCCCAGCAAATCGTTAATAGCGCCGCTTTTTGCAGCCGCGCCCGATTAAGCATCCCTAGCATAAACCCGGAGAGAATAACAAAGCCTTCGGCCCCGGTCGTTAAGCCAAAACGCTCCCACGAAAATATATTAAATATCGACATCACTTCCGTATGTGCCACCACCATCATCACCAGCGCAATACCGCGCATTAAATCGATACGCAAATCGCGGCTACCGGCAACAGAGTAGCGCCATGCCGTTGATACTACGTTATATTTTTGCGCTAGCGCGGGTGCCATCTGGCTCATAGATTGACCTGTTAAGTGCGGCAACAAAACAACAGGGAAATTATTTAGATAGCTTAAATACGCCTGACTGGCAATGTTAGCGAAGCGAAAAGCGCAGCGCGAAAAATCGTTCAAATTGATATTAAATGAACTGCAACTAATTATTCCGCGCTGCGCTTTGCTGGAAACTTTTAATCAGCCATCTACACTTACATTACTTTTTGTTTTACCGGGAAGTTATTACGCCAGGCCGCGAAACAGGTCCGCCTGGGTATTATCTGATTTCTTATTATCACGGAATAAAGATAACAACCGCTATGGGCTTCTATTTTTCCCGATTTGAAGATCGTAAACCGCCCGAGCCGCTGAAAACGCCGCGCTGGGCGATGATTACCTGGCAGATATTAGCGGTTGCGGCGCTGATTCTGGGTGCGAATTATATCTACTGGCGCTGGACGGCGTCGCTGAATATGGATGCCCTGTGGTACGCCATTCCGCTGGTATTAGCGGAAACGCTGGCGTGGATCGGCACGGTGTTATTTACCATCAACCTGTGGAAAGAGGAGGACCCGCCGCAAGCGCCGCCGCCACAGGAGATTAACGACTGCCTGGGCGCTGACGAAGCAGTCGAGCCGCGCCCGGTGAAAGTGGATCTCTTTATCGCCACCTACTCCGAAGATGTCGAGCTGGTCAGGCTCTCGATCCGCGATGCAATGAAGATGGCGTACCCCTTTCCCCTCGATTACCGCGTGCATGTGCTGGATGACGGGCGACGCCCGGAGATGAAAGCCGTCTGCGACGAAGAGGGGGTCAATTACATTACCCGGCAGACCAACATTGGCTACAAAGCGGGTAACCTGCGCAACGGCCTTGAGCAGACCGACGGCGATTTTCTGGTGATTTGCGATGCCGATACCCGCGTCTTCCCGACCCTGCTCGCCCACACCCTCGGCTACTTCCGCAACCCGGATGTGGCATGGGTGCAAACGCCGCAATGGTTTTACGACCTGCCCGCCGGCGAGAACCTCTCGCGCTGGCTGGCGCGAAAAACTGGCAAAGTGGGCTACGCCTTCGGCTGGCTGGCGCAGAAAATTGTCGGCCCGGTAACGATGGGCCGCGATCCCTTCTTTAACGATCCGCGCATGTTTTACGATGTGATCCTGCGCCGCCGTAACTGGGCCAATGCCGCCTTCTGCTGCGGTGCGGCGTCGGTGCACCGGCGCGAAGCGGTGATGCAGGCAGCGCTGCGCAGTTATGTCTGGACGGTGGAGGAGGAGATCGACCGCCATACGCGCGATATCCGCGATCCCGCTACCCGCGAGGCGCTCCAGGAGGCGATGCGCCCCCATGTCGCCTTTGATACCGAACTGACGCCCTATAAATTTCACGTCTCGGAAGATATCTATACCTCGATCCTGCTCCATGGCGATGCGGCGCGAAACTGGCGCTCGGTGATGCACCCGCGTATCGAATCAAAAATGTTATCGCCGCAGGATATGCTGACGTGGATGATCCAGCGCTTTAAGTATGCCGCCGGATCGCTGGATATTCTGTTTCACGACAATATTTTCAGCCGCCGCCGCTTTAAGCTCTCGCTGCCGCAAACCCTGATGTACGCCACCACTTTCTGGTCCTATATGGCCTGCGTCTGGAATGCCATTTTCCTGATTTCGCCGATTATCTACCTCTTTACCGGCATTCCGCCGGTGTCGGCCTGGTCGACGCCCTTTTATCTCCACTTCCTGCCCTTTTTTATCCTCTCGGAGCTGGCCTTTATGTTTGGCACATGGGGTATTTCGGCCTGGGATGGGCGCGCATCCTATCTGTCGTTCTTCTCGATGAATCTGCGGGCGCTGAATACGGTGCTGCGCGGGGAGCAGATTAAGTTTCACGTTACGCCGAAGGAGCGCCAGACCGGGCGCTTCCTCTACCTGGTGAAACCGCAAATCGCCATCGTGCTGCTCACCCTGAGCGGGCTGATTTGGGGCGGCATTCAGGTGGCGCGCGGCCAGGTGGATGACCCTTCCGGCTATGTCATCAATATCTTTTGGGGTGCCGTCAACATCGCCGCGATGTTGCCGCTGATCCTCGCCGCCATCTGGACGCCGGACGAAGAGGAGGCGCGAACATGAGAACGCGCGACGCACTGCTTTCCGCACGCAGTTACATCACTATCCTGCTCGGTTTTCTGCTCGGCTTCGCCATTGTGGTGTGGGTGGAAAAACAGATGCCGACCCGCGTTGAGAGCAGCGGCGGCATGTCACTGAGCAAAGATTTTCCGCCGCTGCCCACCTCGCGTGCGCTCACCTTTGAGGAGGCGATCTGGGCGCGCGTGGCCTGGCAATATTATGTCAACAATACGCAACCCAACGGCCTGCCGAATGCGCAGGATGGGCAGGCGTGGTTCAGCTTATGGAGCGCGGGCAGCTATCTGCTGGCAGTGATCGCCGCGCAGCAGTTGCACATTCTCAGCGAAGCAGAGAGCGATGCGCGCATCAGCAACGCGCTGGCAACCCTCGGCGGGCTGCCGCTTACGCCACAGGGCGTGCCGGCGGCCTACTATCACTCCGACACTTTGAAAATTCTTGGCAAGCCGGAAAGCTCCGCCATCGGCATGGGCCGCCTGCTGGTGGCGCTGCAAACCCTGCTCTGGCGCTCGCCGCAGCACGCGGAGGCGGTGCGCGATCTCTTTAACCGCTGGCAGGTGGGTGCGCTTATCGCCACTAGCGGCGCAACGCAGGCCGCCGCGCCGCTGCATCACTGGGCGCTGGCGAGCGATGAGCCGCGCAACAGCTTTGGTTATCGACTTTATGCCAGCCATACGCTGCGGCTGATCGACAGCGCCGCCGGGCTGGCGGTGACCAATCCGCCGGAAGGGCAGCAGATGATCGATATCGACGGCATTATGGTGCCCGATGAGGGGCTGCGCACGCCGTGGGGTCGCCAGCCTTCGCTGATTAGCCTCCCCTATCTGTTAACCGGCCTCGAACTGGGCTTCGATGCGCAGAGCGCCGAAATCGCCTTTCGCATCATGCAGATCCAGCAGCGCCGCCACAGCCTGCGGGTGCGCAAACCGCCCATCAGCACCGACTATGCCGAACCCGCGCCGGACTTTATCAATGACCTGCCCAACCGCCAGCCTGTTGACCACGAGGCGCTACGCGATGCGCCGCCGGAGCTGACGGCGATCACCTCGACCCGCTCGGCCTTCGCCTGGTATGCCCTGTTTCGCAACAGCTGGAGCGAGGCCCTGCGCAAGCAAGCGCAGGTGCTGCAAGTGCCGGGCAAAGGGTGGCAGCGCGGGCATAACCTCAATAACAGCGTGAACAGTGTGATTGATGCCGACACCAATGCCATCGTGCTGGAGAGCCTGGCCTATATCGCCCACGGCCAGATGCTGTGCCTGGCCTGTTTTAATCCCGCGCCCCGTTCCCCTTCGTCAGCAGGAGCTACGCCATGAAGCTGAAAGCACTTCTCTTTTTTCCCCTGTTGGCCGGGTTTATGGCGCTCTGGATGACGCTGAGCCAGGCGCGCGCCGGCGATCTTCCGGCATCGGACTACGCACCGCGCAGCGGCAAGCTGACGGCGCAAGAGATGACGATGGCGAGAAACGCCTGGCAATACTTTGTCGCCAACTACCAGCCAACCACCGGGCTGGTTAACGCGGTAAACAAATACCCCTCCACCACCATGTGGGACAGCGGCTCCTACCTTGCTGCGCTAACGGCGGCACGCGAACTGGGGATTATCGATAAAGCGGAGTTTGACCGGCGGATGCTGAAGATCCTCGCCACCATCAACAAGCTGGATCTGTTTCGCAATGAACTGCCCAACAAAGCCTACAACACCCTCACCGCGCAGAAGGTGAACTACACCAACAAACCCGGCGAGATTGGCTTCTCGGCACTGGATATCGGCCGCATGCTGATCTGGCTGAAGGTGATCAAAGAGCGCTACCCGGAGTATGGCAACAGCATTGATAACATCGTGCTGGGCTGGGATTTTAGCCATGCTGTCGACCCGTGCGGCACCCTCTACGGTGCCTATCTGGAAAACGGCCAGCCGAAGTATGTGCAGGAGGGGCGACTCGGGTATGAGGAGTATGGCGCTGCCGGTTTCCAGCTCTGGGGTTTCAACACCTGCCAGGCGAGCCGACCGCAGCCCTATGAGCTGGCGGAAATTTACTGCGTGCTGGTGCCGTACGACACGCGCGATCCGCGCGCCACTTCGCAGCACAACTATGTAGTGACCGAATCCTATCTACTCTACGGCCTCGAGTTCGGCTTTGATAACCCGAACGATCGCAACAATAGCCCGCGCAACTACTCCCATCCGTGGATGAAAAACTTCGCCGACCGCGTCTACCAGGCGCAGGAGAACCGCTACACCATTACCGGCGTGCTCACCGCCCGCTCCGAGCATCAGCTCGATAAAGCCCCCTACTTCGTCTACGACACGGTCTACACCGACGGTTATGACTGGAACACCATCACCGATAAAGGGCAGTTTATGCCCAGCGCTGCTGCCGTCTCCCTGAAAGCGGCGCTCGGCATGTGGGTGCTGTGGGATTCGCCTTATACCGATCGCCTGATGAGCGCCATCGAGAACGCCAACGAAGAGGGCAAGGGTTACTACGAAGGGCTGTATGAGAATGGCGACGGCCCGATCAAAGAGTTCACCGCCAACAACAACGGCATCATGCTCGAAGCACTGCTGTTCAAAAAAGAGGGCAAGCTGCTGCAGTTCAACACCGATAACCCAAAAAACCGCAACTTCGCCCCGTCGCTGTGGGAGAAGAAGCTGGTCGATCTGTTTGAGGAGAACAATGCCCGCCGTAACCGACCATTCCTTGAGAGCACGCCATCGGTGAAAAACTGGTGCCAGCAGACCGGCACCACCCAGCGCACGAAACCTGCCTGCCAGGCGTGCCAGTGCGCCTCCTGTAACGCGGATGAGCCTGTGAAGCTGCCGCCGGTGACTGCGCAATGTCTAAAACCGTAGTTCGCTGGCTGGCGATCCTTCTGCTGCTGCTCGCCGCCGCCTTTGCGCTCGTTAGCGAGGGCGGCGCAGGCTGGCGCTGGCTGACGAAAGGGGCGTGGAACACCACCGCGCGCGTCAGCAGCCTGACGCCGCAGGAGCGCGAGTGGGCCGCCATCGCCTGGCGCTACTTCGTCAACAACACCCAGCCGCAAACCGGGCTGGTCAACGGCAGCGACAAGCAGCCGCGCGTCACGCTGTGGCAGATGGGCGACACGCTTATCGCCCTGCTGGCGGCAAAAGATCTCGATCTGGTTGACGATAAGGAGTTTGACGCGCGCCTCACCCGCCTGCTCGGCACTCTCAACCGGCTGATGCTCACCGATACCCGCACACCCGGCAGGCTCTACTCCAGCCAGACGGCGACCATCGTCGACTTTAGCGGCAAGCCGGTGAAGAGCGGCTGGTCGGCGAAAGATATGGCGCGGCTGATGCTGGCGCTGCGCCTCACCGCCGAGCGCGCACCGCAGTACCGCGAATATCTCGACAAAGTGATCCTGCGCTGGAACTTCTGCCCGGTCATGGATGGCGAAGGCGAGCTGTGGTCCGCTTCGCTGCAAAACGGCCAGCCGGTGGTGCGCGAAGAGCTGCGCCTCGGCGAGAGCGAATATGCCGCCAGCGCCTTCCGCCTGTGGGGTTTCCCGGCCGGGAAAGCGCTCACGCCGCCGGCGAAAAACGTCATCATCTACCAGCGCAGCCTGCCGGTGGATGCCCGCGATCCGCGCACCACCTGGCAGCCATCGATCCTCTCAACGGTGCCAGCGATGCTGCCGGGGCTGGAGTTTGGCTGGCAGCCGCCGGGGCTGAGTGACGAGGTGCAAACCCTGCTACGCGATCGGGCGCAGGGCGTCTGGCTGACGCAGAAAACGCGCTGGGAAAAGGAGAAGACCCTCACCGCCCGTGCCGACTTCACCCTCGCGCAGGCACCATGGCACGTGGAGGATAGCGTCTGGGGCAATGGCTATGCGTGGAATACCCTCGGCGATGACGGGAAATATTACCCGCGGCTGGCGCAGGTGACGACCAAAGCGGTGTTTACGCTGTGGGTGTTGTGGGACACCGCCTACACCAACGCCCTGATGGCAGTGACGGAGCACCTGAACGATCCCGAACGCGGCTGGTTTGAGGGGCGCGTTGAAGCGACAGGGGATATCAATAAAATGGTGACGCTCTCCACCAACGCGATGGTGCTGGAGGCGCTGCTCTACAAGGCCAACGGCGGGCCGCTCTTTCGCGACGGCTTAATCGATGATGAGAGCTATTTCGTGCGCCGCACGACAGATGAGTTTAACAAGCCCGGCCTCTGCCTGCCGGGTGAACGCACCCCGAGGGCCGCGCCATGAAATTCTACCGCGATCTCTTTGAAGCAAGCCTGAGCCGCGTCTTCCCCGATGAGGAGAAGCGCGCCTTCTTTAACGCCTTCTACACCACCTTTATGCATATGTCGCCGGAGACGGAGCAGCACTTCGCCCGCTTCGGGAGCGAAGAGGGGCAACAGCTGGTTTATAAGAGCTTCTTTGCCATGCTGGCGGTCGACGGCGCACTTTTTGTGCCCGATTTTCTCGAGCGGCTGGCGCGCGAGCAGAGCACCGACGGCCTGCGTCTGCCGCCGCGCTTTTTTGCCCTCTGGCGGGAAGCGATGCTAATCACCGTGCGCCAGCGCGACCCGCAGTGTGATGAAGAGACGCTGACCGCGTGGGCGATGGCGATTGCGCCGGGGCTGGAGTACCTGCGCCGCCAGGCCGAGCTGCACTACCAGGCGGGGGAAGCGTCATGACAACAGCCTGCCATTTTGACCTCAACGCCCTGCCCGCGGCGGTGCTGATCTACGATCGCCACGAGCGGCTGCTGGCGTGGAATGCCCAGGTGGCCGAGTTCTACCCGGCGCTGGATGGCGGGCTAAAGCCGGGCGCGACGCTGCAAAGTCTGGCAGAGAAGTTTATCGACGCGGCCTATAACACCGACCCGAGCCGCCGTCAGACCCTGCGCGAGTCGATCATCCGCAACTGCCGCCAGCATAACCACCGCGAAGTGCGCCAGGCCGGGCAGCGCCGCCTGTTTGTTCACCACCAGCGGCTGGCGGATGGCAGCATCGTCAGCCTGCACAGCGACATCACGCAGCTGGATGAAGCCCAGCGCTCGCGCCAGCAGCTGCACGATGATTTCCTGCTCACCGCCGACTCTATCCATATCGGCATCTGGGACTGGCAGATCTCGGCCGACAATTTGCAGGTCAACGACACGCTGCTGACGATGATCGGCCTTCCGCGCAGCCAGTGGCACCATCCGGCGCGCTTTCTGCTCAATCTGGTGCATGAAGAGGATCGCGCCCGCCTGCGCCAGGCGATGCAGGGTTCAACCCGCCACCACGTTCCGGTGTTTGAGTGTGAAATCCGCGTGCGCCATCAGAGCGAGGAGTGGCGCTGGATGCTGCTCTCCGGCCAGGTGGTAACGCTGACCATGCAGGGCGACGCGGAGCGGGTGATCGGCACGTTGCAAGATATCACCCGCCGGAAAGAGGCGGAGCTGCTGGCGATTGAGGCGGCGAAAGTGGCGCGCGACGCCAACGAGGCGAAGAGCGCCTTTCTGGCGAATATGAGCCATGAAATTCGCACGCCGATGAACGGTATTCTTGGCATGACGCAACTCTGCCTCGACACGCAGCTCAGTAGCGAGCAGCGGGAGTACCTCTCGCTGGTGATGAGCTCGGCGCAATCGCTGCTGCATATCATCAATGACATTCTCGACTTTTCGAAAATCGAGGCGGGGAAAATTATTCTCGATGAGGAGCCGCTGGAGATCCGCCCCTTTATCCAGGCACTGATCCGCCCGCATATGCCCGCCGCCAGCGAAAAAGGCATTGAACTGCTGGTCGATATCGATCCCGCCGTGCCGGAGGTCGTCTCCATCGATGGCCCCCGGCTGCGGCAGATCCTCACCAATCTGCTCGGCAACGCGCTGAAATTTACCCATCAGGGAGAAGTGGTGCTCGCCATCTCGCCGGGCGAGGAATCTGGTAGCTGGCGGTTTGCGGTGCGCGACAGCGGCATCGGTATTCCCGCCGAGAAGCAGCAGGCGATCTTTGAAGCCTTCAGCCAGGCAGACAGCTCCACCACCCGCCGCTATGGCGGCACCGGGCTGGGGCTGACCATCTCCGCGCGGCTGGTGAAGATGATGGGCGGCGAGCTGGCAGTGAGCAGCGAGCCGGGCGTGGGCAGCGAGTTCGCGTTCAGCTTAACGCTGGTAAGCCAGCCCGCCGCGCTGGCGGCGATGCAGATGACGCGTTTTAGCGGCGAGCGGGTGCTGGTGGTCGATGATAACAGCACCAACCTGCGCCTGCTGGAGACCATGCTGACGCAGATGGGGCTGGTGCCGCTCTGCGTCGATAACGCCCACCAGGCGCTGCGCCTGACGGCAGAGAGCGAACCCTTTCCCCTGATCCTGCTCGATGCACAGATGCCGGAGATGGACGGCATCTCGCTGGCGCTGGAGCTTTCGGTGCTGCCGCAGGCGAGCCAGAGCCGCATCATTATGCTCAGTTCTATGAACCGCCACTTCGATGCGCGGATGCTTAAACGCATCGGCATCGCCCACTATCTGCATAAACCGGTGGCGCAAAGCGAGCTGAACCAGGCGATCGCCAGCGTGCTGGCACCGGGTCGTCTGCCGGAGCCGGCTCCCGTCGAACAACCTGCCGCACCGCCAGTCGCAGCCAGCGCGCTGCGTATTCTGCTCGCGGAAGATAATCTGGTGAACCAGAAGCTGGCGCTGCGTCTGCTGGAGCGGCTCGGCCACCACGCCGAGGTGGTTGATGACGGGCGCGCGGCGCTCGATCGCTGGCATGAAGGGGGCTGGGATCTGATCCTGATGGATCTGCAAATGCCCGGCATGGATGGCGAAACGGCGATCCGCCTGCTGCGCGAAGAGGAAGCGATGCACACGCTCCGCCACCAGCCAGTGATTGCGATGACCGCACACGCCATGCAGGGCGATAAAGAGCGCTGCCTGGCAATGGGGTTTGATGGCTATATCGCCAAGCCGGTAAGCCAGCAGGCGCTGCACGATGAGCTGACCCGCATCACGCAACAGGACAATGAAGGATTGCCCACCCAGAGCGCCCTGCTCGCCCAGTGCGCCGACGACGCTGAACTGGTTAACGAGCTGCTGGCCCTGTTTAGCGAAAGCGTAGGGACAATGCAGGCCGTGATTGCCGATGCCATCCACACTAACGATCGCGACGGCCTGCGGCGCGCGGCGCATAAACTGCGCGGCGAGGCGATCGCCCTCGATTTCACCCGTCTGAGCCAGCTGCTGCAACAGCTTGAGAGCCAGGCGATCGACCCTGATCAACAGGCCCTGGATAACCTGCACACGGCGCTTCGCGAGGAGTTTGTGCGCGTTGAGGCGTGGCTGCAACGCCGGGAGGCAAACCATGATGCGTAACGCGTTGCTGCTGTCGCTCTTTCTCTCAACCCAGGCTTTCGCCACTGCGCTGCCTGTCACCTGGTCACTTGCCGGTGAGTGGCGCGTGCATGATGCCAACGACCCCACTTTTGATGGCGTCAGCGCCTCTACCGCCGACTGGCGTACCCTGCCCGTGCCCGCCAACTGGTACAGCGCCGGGCTGGATCACCAGGGGGCGCTCTGGTACCGGCACAGCTTTACCCTGCCTGCGCAATCTGCCGATACGCTGGCAACACTGGTGTTTGACGGCGTTGACTACCTTGCTGAGGTGACGCTGAACGGCCAGCAACTGGCGCACCATGAGGGCTACTATCAGCGCTTCCCGGTCGATATCAGCCACGCGCTGCGCCGCCATAACCAGCTGGCGGTGCGCGTCGATAGCCCGTTTGAAGATCCGAAAACCATCTGGCCGCTGCATAAAACGATGGTCAAAGGGGTGCTGAATCAGCATGACACCCGCCCTGGCGGCGCCTGGTCGGCGCAGGGGCAGGATGCCAACTCCGGCGGCATCTGGGCACCGGTCCGGCTGCACCTTAGCCGCGGGGCGGCCATCGATGAGATTATCCTGCGCCCGCAGTGGCAACAGGGGCTGGCGAAGCCAATGCTGCGCGCCGAGATCCGCTACCGGGCGAAACAGGCCGGGCCGGTGACGCTGCGCCTGGCGGCGACGCCGGATAATTTTTATGGTCGTGATTACCGTCAGGAGTTTCCCGTCACACTTGAGGCAGGCGAAAGCAAAGTGCTGACGGTAACGCTGCCGATGGAGGCCGCCAGGCTCTGGTGGCCGGTCGGTCACGGTAAACCCAAACTCTACCGCGTTCGCGCCTCGCTGATGGATCAACAGGGGGTGATGGATACCGCCGTTACGCGCACCGGCCTGCGCAAAATGGAGGAAGCGCCGGACAACAAAGGCTGGCGCATCAACGACAAGCGCCTGTTTGTGAAGGGCAGTAACTATATTGGCTCGCCGTGGCTCGGCACCATGACGCGCGCCAGGTATCGCCAGGACTTCAAACTGGTAACGGGGATGAACGCCAATGCGATACGCGTGCATGGCCATGTCGCCGGTCGCGCGCTCTATGACGTCGCCGACGAGATGGGGCTGATGATCTGGCAGGATGTGCCGTTGCAGTGGGGCTATAACAACAGCAGCGCGTTTGCCGATAACGCCGCCCGCCAGACGCGGGAGATGGTGGCGCAGTTCGGCAACTCACCGGCGATTGTCGCGTGGGGTGGGCACAACGAGCCGCCGTGGAACTCGCCATGGATGGAGAAGCGCTTCAAAGACTGGAATAAAGATCTTAACCGCGAGTTGACGCAAAAGGTGGCGGACGCGCTGGCCGAGGATACTTCGCGCATCGTACACCGCTTCTCCGCCGTGGAGGAGCACTACTGGCAGGGGTGGTATTTCGGCACCATGCGCGATGTGCTCGCCCCGGCGAAAACCGGCATCATCACCGAGTTTGGCGCGCAGGCACTACCGCGCCTCTCGACCCTCAAAACCATTATTCCCGCCAGCGAGATGTGGCCGAAGAGTACCGATGCGAAAGATCCCGGCTGGGATCGCTGGAAGTACCATAACTTCCAGCCGTTCCAGACCTTTGGTTTTGCCAACGTGCCGCGCGGCGAGAATATTCAGCAAACCATCGATAATACCCAGCGCTACCAGGCACAGCTGGTGGCAATGGCGGCAGAGAGCTATCGCCGCCAGCGTTATCAGCCGGTCACCGCCCTGTTCCACTTTATGTTTGTCGAGACCTGGCCGTCGATCAACTGGGGCGTCGTTGACTATCTGCGTCAGCCGAAAGCGGGCTATTACGCGCTGCAAACCGCCTATCAACCGCTGCTGCCCTCCATCGAGCCGGTCACGGCAAACTGGCAGATCAATAAAGCGAATATCGTGCGGCTGTGGGCAATTAACGATAGCTGGTCGGCCTGCGAAAAGTGCACGCTGAAGTGGCGCATCACGCAAAAGGAGAGCAGCCTGGAGAGCGGAGAGATGCCGCTGACGCTTGAGGCAGACTCGGGCCAGATGGTGAAAGAGGTTTCGGTAACACCTACTGCGCCCGGTGAAGCCAGGATCGCCTACTGGATTGAAGACCAGCAAGGCAAGGTGGTCGGTAAAAACGCGCGCGTGGAAGCAGTAACGGCGGGCGAAAACGCCGCACCGTGACAGGAGCGGCGGTAACCTTTACTCTGCCTGTTATCGTAATGTCCTCACCCTGGAGCCTCGATGACAACAGAGAATCTGGCGCAGATGGGCGCCGCGCGGGTGCTGAAGTGGGTAAACGCTGCCGGAATAACCGTGATTGAGAAAGCGCCGGTCAGCGACGTTGAGTATGCCTTTTATCATCAGGTCGCGCCTGAGCTCAACCGCGCGGAGATCTTCACCCCTGCCTTGCTGGCAGCCGATGCGGATGCGCGCGCCCTTACCCTTGAAGCGATTCCCTACCCTGTAGGCCAGCAAAATGTTGTGAGCGACGCCATCGTGTCGATGCTGGCGCGGTTACACCGCTTTGCGTCGGATAAAAACTGGCACTACCACATCCATCGCTGGCCCGATGAGCAGCTGGAACTGAGCCTGCAACTGCTCGCCTTACCGGAAGAAGCCGCCAGCATGCTGCGCCGCTGCCAACTTGAGAGCGCCAGACTGTTTGCCGAAGCCGGCCTGATTTCCGGCGACAGTAACAACGGCAACTGGGGGCAGCGCGAAAACGGTGAGTTTGTGCTGTTTGACTGGGAGCGGTTCAGCACCGGCCATCCGGCCATTGATTTAGCCCCGCTGATCAAGGGCATGGGCTCGCCTGATGAGTATCAACGTCTCGCGGCGCGCTACTGCCGATTTAATCCGCGGTCAGAAAACGATCTCGCGCGCCATATTGCCTTAGCGAAAGCGTGGATTGTCAGCGAAGTGATTACGCTTCTTCACAGGCGACAGAAAGCCGATTTCCCGCGTTTTCAGCACTGGTATCGCAGCTATTTGCCCGACTGGCTTAAGCAGATCGAAACCGTTATCTGACTGCCTCTTTATGCTTAACCTCGCTTAGCGCTTCGTAAGCGCCAAGCGAATACCTAGCGCAATAAACGTGGTGCCGACAATGCGGTCGAGCAGCTTTTGCAGCCCTCTGTTTTGCGAAACCGCGCCCGCCGCGCTGCCTGCCAGCAGGGCGAAAGTGATATCGGTGAGGAACGCAATCAGCGCGTAAGCGAACCCCAGGATGAGGAATGAGGCCGCATGCTGATCGCCATCCGCGACCACAAACTGCGGAAAGAACGAGATGAAAAAGAGCAGCACCTTCGGGTTGGTAAGCGTGGTGATAAAGCCACGGGAGAGCAGCGTGCGGGTGGTCGCTTTCGCTTTAATAGGCGCACTCTCCTCCCCCTCAACGCGCGGTTTGGCGAATGTGCTGAGGATCATCTTACTGCCGAGGTAGAGCAGGTAGGCAGCGCCGAGGTATTTAATCACTGTGAACATCAGCGGTGAGGCGGTGATCAGCGCCGTTAAGCCGACGGCGCTCGCCACGGCATGGGTACAACTGCCCAACGCCACGCCTGCCGCAGAGATCACCCCGGCACGACGCCCGTTAGCCACGCTCTGTCCGATGACATAGGCCATGTCCGGCCCTGGCGTCACCGATAACAGTAAAACTGACAGGGCAAACAGCCCAAAATGCGTAATATCCAGCATCACTCCCTCCTTATGTAGAAGCATAACTTAACATCGGGTAGAGTTTGAAATCGATACCTGGAATGAATAGTTATGCCTCTACAGGAATAGTTATGCTTACTGTGGCTGGCCTGTGGCGGCACTGAATGGGATATAAAGTTTGAAAACCGTCGAGATATTGCAATACACCCTGCGCCAGGGAAGCGGCGCGAAGTTTCACGCCATCATGGACGAGATTAGCGTTCCGCTGCATCAGCGCCACGGCATTGATGTCGTAAGGTTTGGCAACTCTTTGCACGACCCTGATTGCTACTGCCTGATTCGCGCTTTTGACAGCCCGGAGAGTATGGCTGCGATGCTGGAGACCTTTTACGCCAGCGATGCGTGGCGCGCTGGCCCGCGAGAAGCGATTGTGAACAGCATTGAAACCAGCCTGAAAACGGTGCTGACATTGCCAGCCAAAAGTGTTGAAGGTCTTCGTAATAGGTAATTGCTCGTCAGAGAGCAAGTGGGTATGTCAGGCGTAATGCGTGCGGATTTGGCTTTTTGATAAAACGCGAATGAATCACAGGAAGAGAAAATGCTGGAGCGGGCGAAGGGAATCGAACCCTCGTATAGAGCTTGGGAAGCTCTCGTTCTACCATTGAACTACGCCCGCTTTCGACGTGCTCAGGCATTATAGTCCTTACATCGCGTCTGACAACCCACCGATGCGCTAACAGGTTAATTTCTCGCCTGTTAGCGCGCAGATTAACACTTCGGTGCGCTGCCCTGCGGGGGTAAATAGCGCAGCGGATCGATGGCGGTTGCGCGATAGCGCAGCTGGAAGTGCAGGCGCACAGAGTCGGCATCGCTGCTGCCCATGGTGGCAATCTTCTGCCCGGACTTCACGCTCTGGCCGTTATTCACCAGCAGCGTCTCATTGTGCGCATAGGCGGTGATGTAATCTTCGCTGTGCTTAATCATGATCAGGTTGCCATAGCCGCGCAGCTGGCTGCCGACATAGACCACTTTCCCGGCACCGGCGGCGTAAATCGGCTGCCCGCGCGACCCGGCGATATCAATGCCTTTATTGCCGCCATCAGAGTTGGAATAGGTGAGGATCACTTTCCCGCTGGTCGGCCAGCGCCAGCAGCGTTGCCCTACGGGCGGCCAGGAGGATTGCGGCACCGACGAGGAGGGGCGCGCTTTCGCCAGCTTGCCGGAAGATGAGCCTTTCGACGCGCCTTTAACCTTCAGCCGCTGCCCAACTTCAATAGTGTAGGGCGGCGAAATGCCGTTCATGCTCGCCAGCTCTTTTACGCTGGTGCCGGTCATGCGCGAAATTCGGTACAGGGTATCGCCACGCTTGACCGTGTAGGTCGCGCCTGCGTAGCTTCCGGTCGAATTACTCCCCGCACAGCCCGCCAGTAGCAGCGTAAATGCCAGGCATATGACCATGCAAAATGGGTTTCTCATCAGGCCTCCTGCGCGCAAAACCACTCCTCGAATAAATTAACAGGCGACATATCATAGCAGCCATACGTGGGATGCCAACCCTTTCACAGGGCAATAAAAAAGCCCCGGCGCGTGAACGTCGGGGCTTCTGGCGATTAGCGGTTATTTAACCGGACGCATCGCCGGGAAGAGGATCACGTCGCGGATGGTGTGGCTGTTAGTAAACAGCATCACCATACGGTCGATACCGATGCCCAGACCCGCCGTCGGCGGCAGACCATGCTCCAGCGCGGTGACATAGTCTTCGTCATAGAACATCGCTTCGTCATCGCCCGCATCTTTCGCTGCCACCTGATCGGCGAAACGCTTCGCCTGATCTTCGGCATCGTTCAGCTCGCTAAAGCCGTTACCGATTTCACGGCCGCCGATAAAGAACTCGAAGCGGTCGGTGATTTCCGGGTTGTCGTCGTTACGGCGCGCCAGCGGAGAGACCTCTGCCGGGTATTCGGTGATGAAGGTTGGCTGAATCAGGTGCGCTTCCGCCACTTCTTCAAAGATCTCGGTCACGATACGGCCCAGACCCCAGCTCTTCTCAACCTTGATACCAATGCTTTCAGCAATCGCTTTCGCGCTGTCGAAGTTATCCAGATCGCCCATCTCGGTTTCCGGACGGTACTTCTTGATCGCTTCGCGCATGGTCAGCTTCTCGAACGGCTTACCGAAGTCGAACACCTGCTCGCCGTAAGGCACTTCGGTGGTGCCGAGAATATCCTGCGCCAGCGTGCGGAACAGAGACTCGGTCAGCTCGATCAGATCTTTGTAATCCGCATACGCCATATAGAGCTCCATCATGGTGAACTCTGGGTTATGGCGTACGGAGATGCCTTCGTTACGGAAGTTACGGTTGATTTCGAACACGCGATCGAAGCCGCCGACCACCAGACGCTTGAGATAAAGCTCCGGGGCGATACGCAGGTACATGTCGAGATCGAGCGCGTTGTGATGGGTGATAAACGGACGCGCAGAAGCGCCGCCCGGGATCACCTGCATCATCGGCGTTTCCACTTCCATAAAGTCGCGGTTGACCATGAACTGGCGAATGCCGGCCATGATGCGGGAGCGAATTTTGAAGGTGTTGCGTGACTCTTCGTTAGCGATCAGGTCGAGGTAGCGCTGACGATAGCGCGCTTCCTGATCCTGCAGGCCGTGGAACTTGTCCGGCAACGGGCGCAGGGCTTTGGTCAGCAGACGCAGCTCGGTGCAGTGTATCGACAGCTCGCCGGTCTTGGTCTTGAACAGCTTGCCGCGCGCGCCGAGGATATCGCCGAGATCCCACTTTTTGAACTGCTCGTTGTAGATGCCTTCCGCCAGATCGTCGCGGGAAACATAGAGCTGAATACGACCGCCCACATCCTGCAACGTGACAAAGGAAGCTTTGCCCATAATGCGGCGCGTCATCATACGACCCGCAACGGCGACTTCAATGCCGAGCGCTTCCAGCTCTTCATTCTCTTTGCCGTCGAATTCGGCGTGCAGCTTGTCAGAGGTCTGGTCACGACGGAAGTCGTTCGGGAACGGAACGCCCTGCTCGCGCAACAGCGCCAGCTTCTCACGGCGGGTTTTCAGTTCATTATTAAGATCGACTGCCGCGTCAGCGCCCTGTGCTTGTTGTTCAGACATGTTGGTTCCTCATAGCCCTGCTTTCAAACTTGCTTCAATAAATTGATCCAGGCTGCCGTCCAGCACCGCCTGCGTGTTGCGGGTTTCAACCCCGGTGCGCAGATCTTTGATGCGGGAGTCATCCAGGACATAAGAACGGATCTGGCTGCCCCAGCCGATGTCGGATTTGTTGTCTTCCATCGCCTGCTTCTCGGCATTTTTCTTCTGCATCTCCAGCTCATAAAGCTTCGCTTTCATCTGCTTCATGGCCTGGTCTTTGTTTTTATGCTGAGAGCGGTCATTCTGGCACTGCGTGACCAACCCGGTCGGAATGTGGGTAATACGCACCGCGGATTCCGTACGGTTAACGTGCTGACCGCCCGCGCCGGAGGCACGGTAAACGTCGATGCGCAGGTCAGCCGGGTTGATTTCGATATCGATATCGTCTTTCACTTCCGGATAGACAAACGCGGAGCTGAATGAGGTATGGCGGCGGCCACCGGAGTCGAACGGGCTTTTACGCACCAGACGGTGTACGCCAGTTTCGGTACGCAGCCAGCCGTAAGCGTAATCACCGATGATCTTGATGGTAACGGATTTGATCCCCGCCACTTCACCCTCGGACTCTTCGATGATTTCGGTTTTGAAGCCGCGCGCTTCTGCCCAGCGCAGATACATGCGCGTCAGCATGCTGGCCCAGTCCTGCGCTTCGGTACCGCCGGAGCCGGCCTGAATATCGAGGTAGCAGTCGGCGCTGTCGTACTCGCCGGAGAACATGCGGCGGAACTCAAGCTGCGCCAGCTTCTCTTCCAGCCCGTCCAGTTCGGCGACGGCCTCGTTGAAGGTCTCTTCATCATCGGCTTCAACGGCCAGATCCAGCAGACCCGTAACATCTTCCAGACCCTGGCTCATCTGATCCAGCGTCTCAACGATAGCTTCGAGCGAGGAGCGCTCTTTACCCAGCGCCTGTGCGCGCTCGGGCTCATTCCATACGTCCGGCTGTTCCAGCTCGGCGTTTACTTCTTCCAGACGCTCTTTCTTGGCGTCATAGTCAAAGATACCCCCTAAGAACGTCGGAGCGCTCCGTGAGGTCCTGAATGCGATTTTTTACCGGATTAATTTCAAACATGGTCTGTTTTCTTTTATTGGACTTGTCAAAAAGCGGTGATAAGGGCGAGATTCTACCGGATCTATGCCCTTATTTGTAGCGAATAGTGGCGCTAAAGTGGCCAGAGGTTTTCGATGATCAGCTGCACGCTACGGTTGCCGCGAAACTCATTAACATCAAGTTTATAAGCGATTTTCACCTGCCGTACGCCGTTGTCCGGCCAGATGGCGGTATCAACGTTAAAGGCGATCCCGTCGAGCAGCGGACCGCCGCCAACCGGCTCCAGCATCACTTTTAAATGACGCTCGCCCACCAGCCGCTGCTGCAACAGGCGAAATTCGCCGTCAAAGATCGGTTCCGGGAACATCTGCCCCCACGGACCCGCCTCGCGCAGCATCTCTGCCACTTCAAGCGTCATCTCCTGGGCGGTCAGCGGCCCGTCGGAGAGAATTTCACCCTGCAACAGCGCCGGATCAAGCCACTCGGTGACCAGATCGCCAAAGCGCTGCTGGAAGGCGTCAAAATTGGCCTCTTCAAGCGTCAAACCTGCCGCCATCGCGTGGCCGCCGAACTTCAGCATCATGCCGGGGTAGAGGGTGTCGAGCCGCTCCAGCGCATCGCGCATATGCAGGCCCTGAATCGAGCGTCCGGAGCCTTTCAGCACGCCTTCACCGGCAGGCGCAAAGGCGATAACCGGGCGATGGAAGCGCTCTTTAATGCGCGAAGCCAGGATGCCGACCACGCCCTGATGCCACTCGGGGTGGTACATCGCCAGCCCGCCGGGCAGCGCCTCACTGCTGCGCTCAAGCTGCTCGCACAGCGTCAGCGCCTCCGCCTGCATCCCCTGCTCAATCTCTTTGCGCGTCTGGTTGAGCGCGTCGAGATCGCTTGCCAGCTGGCGCGCTTCGCCGAGGTTGTCGCACAGCAGCAGCGCCACGCCGACGGACATATCATCCAGACGCCCGGCAGCATTGAGGCGCGGGCCGAGTGCGAAACCGAGATCGCTTGCCGCCAGCTTGTGCGCCTCGCGGTTGGCAATTTCAAGCAGCGCTTTGATACCCGGCCGGCAGCGGCCAGCGCGAATACGGCTCAGCCCCTGCCAGGTCAAAATCCGGTTATTGGCATCCAGCGGGACGACGTCCGCCACCGTGCCCAGCGCCACCAGATCGAGCAGCTCAGCAAGGTTTGGCATCGCAATACCGCGCGCTTCAAACCAGCCGTTTTCGCGCAGAAAGGCGCGCAGCGCCAGCATCAGATAGAAGGCAACGCCAACACCCGCCAGCGATTTCGACGGGAAGTCGCAGTCGCGCAGGTTGGGGTTCACAATCGCCTCGGCTTCAGGCAGCGTGTCGCCAGGCAGATGGTGATCGGTCACGACAACCGGAATGCCGAGCTCATGCGCACGCGCTACGCCAGCATGGGAGGAGATGCCGTTATCCACGGTCAGGATGAGCTGCGCGCCGCGGGCGTGGGCCTGATCGACCACTTCCGGGCTGAGGCCGTAGCCATCATCAAAGCGGTTCGGCACCAGGTAACTGACGTTGTCACAGCCCAACGAGCGCAGCGCCAGCACGCTTAACGCGGTGCTGGTTGCGCCGTCGGCGTCAAAATCTCCGACCACGATAATGCGCAGCCCTTCGCGCATGGCGTTGTAGAGGTGCGTAACCGCATCATCAATGCCGGTCAGTTGCTGCCAGGGAAGCATCCCTTTTACGCTGCGTTCCAGATCGCGGTCGCTCTTCACGCCGCGGCTGGCATATAAGCGACGCAGCAGCGGCGGGAGTGAATCCGCCAGCACTGCCGCGTCATCCACCTCACGGCGGCGAAGTTGTATCTCAGCTTTCACGGGAATTACTTACCGCCCGTCGCTTTCTGATGCTGGTCGAGGAAGGCTTTCATCTCGGCGGGTGCCTGGTAGCCCGGCACAACGTAGCCATCGTTCAGCACAATGGCTGGCGTACCGTTTACGCCAAACTGCACGCCCAGGGCGTAGTGGTTAGCGATGCTGATATCGCAGCTGGCAGGCTTCACGCCTTTGCCAGCCATCGCATCATCAAAGGCTTTCTTCGGATCTTTCGCGCACCAAATCGCTTTCATCTCTTTTTCCACCTCGCTCGGCACGCCCTGGCGCGGGAAGGCGAGGTAGCGCACGGTAATACCCAGCGCGTTGTAGTCGGCCATTTCGCTGTGCAGCTTCTGGCAGTAGCCGCAGGTGATGTCGGTAAATACGGTGATGACATGCTTCTCTTGCGGCGCTTTGTAGACAATCATCTCTTTTTCCAGCGCGTTAAGATGCGGCAGCAGCATTTTGGTGGTGACGTTAACCGGCTGCGCGCCGCTGACGTCATACATCGGCCCCTGGATGATATGTTTGCCATCTTCGGTGACATAAAGCACGCCGCTGTTGGTCATCACGGCTTTCATTCCGGCAACGGGAGCGGGCATGATGTCGGAACTCTGTACACCCAGCTTCGCCAGCGACTGCTTGATCGCCGCATCATCGGCATGGGCCGCGCCGGTGAACGCAGCCAGCAGGGTGAACATGATTAAACCTTTTTTCATAACAGATCCTTAGATTGTCAGCACTCACGCCCGCGGGTGGTGCTGTTGATGAAGCTTGCGCAGCCGCTCGGTGGCGACATGCGTATAAATTTGCGTTGTTGAGAGATCCTGATGCCCCAGCAGCATCTGCACCACGCGCAGATCCGCGCCGTGGTTGAGCAGGTGCGTGGCGAAAGCATGACGCAGAACGTGGGGCGAGAGCTTTTCGCTGTCGATCCCGGCAAGCACCGCGTAGTGCTTGATGCGATGCCAGAAGGTCTGACGCGTCATCTGTTGACCGCGCTGGCTCGGGAACAGCACATCGATCGAAGCCCCGTTAAGCAGCCACGGACGCCCATATTCAAGATAGTGCTCAACCCAGTAGATCGCCTCTTCGCCTAGCGGCACCAGACGCTCTTTATTGCCTTTACCGATAACCCGCAACACGCCCTGGCGCAGGCTGATATCGCTCATCGTCAGCCCCACCAGCTCTGTCACGCGAAGGCCGGTCGCATACAACACCTCAAGCATGGCTTTATCGCGTAACTCCAGCGGTTGGTCAACCACCGGGGCCTGTAACAGACGGCCCACCTGCGTTTCGCTTAAGTCTTTCGGCAGGCGCTGCGGCAGCTTCGGGGAGGCCAGCTGGGCGCTCGGGTCATCCTGGCGCAGCTTCTCGCGGTAGAGATACTGGAAAAAACGCCGCACGGCGCTCAGCAGACGCGCCGAACTGGTGGCTTTATAGCCCCCTTCGACGCGTTCGGCGAGCAGCGCTTGTAGCTCGTCGCTCTGCGCGCGCTCCAGGCTGCTGCCCCGATGATGAAGCCACTCAACAACGCCCTTCAGATCGCGACGATAGGCACTGAGGGTGTTTTCCGCCAGGTTGTTCTCCAGCCAGAGCGCATCAAGAAATTGTTCGATACGTGCGAGATCCTCTTCCATCCGCCCTCTCCTTCTCTCAATCGCTGCATTATGCCTGATTGAGACCTGATTCTGGTACACTGCGTGCAAAGACACATCAAGAACCGAGATGTTTACGTTATGAATATTGGTCTGTTTTATGGTTCCAGCACCTGCTACACCGAGATGGCGGCGGAGAAGATCCGCGACATTATCGGGCCGGAACTGGTCACGCTACACAACCTGAAAGACGATGCTCCCGCTCTTATGGAGCAGTACGATGCGCTGATCCTCGGCATTCCGACCTGGGATTTTGGCGAACTGCAGGAAGACTGGGAGGCGGTCTGGGAGACGCTCGATACGCTCAATCTTGACGGCAAAATTGTGGCCCTCTACGGCATGGGCGACCAGCTCGGCTACGGCGAATGGTTCCTCGACGCGCTGGGGATGCTGCATGACAAGCTGGCACCGAAAGGCGTCAACTTTGTCGGCTACTGGCCGACCGAAGGCTACGAGTTTACCAGCAACAAACCGATTATCGCTGACGGGCAGCTGTTTGTCGGCCTGGCGCTGGATGAGACCAACCAGTATGACCTGAGCGATGCGCGCCTCGAAGCCTGGTGCGAGCAGATTCTGACAGAGATGGCAGAGCGCTTCGCCTGAGCCCTGCGATAAAGCCTTTAGTGCAGACCCTGCGCCGGTTTTTGTAAAATCATCCGGCGCAGATCGCGCCACTCCTGCGCATCCATACTGTCTGATGCCAGCCAGAGATGCTGGCGACGGCCATCTTCCTCGCGGCGTAAACGCAGCATCATCCCACTACGCAGCAGCCAGGGCGTACCGACAATATCCCACTCCTCGCCCTGCCAGCGCAGGCGCGAATCCATCAGTAATTTAATCTCGCCATGACAGGCGTTGATGCGCCGTTGGCTCCGTACGGAGTCAAACACCACCAGCGAAAGCAGCAGCAGCCATACCGGCGTATAACTCAGCGGCCAGGGCATCAGCAAGATGAGCGCGGCCACAAACCCGTGGAGCAGTAAGGAGAGCCACTGTGCGCGCCAGGAGACGCGTAACTCAGATTGCCACAGGACCACGATCCCGATTCCGTGTCTGGATTAACTGCACCATTCTTTGCAACTCCGCATCCTGTGGCTTGCCGTGGTTCATAAGCCAGTTAAATAAATCGGGATCGTCATTTTCCAGCAGGCGGACAAAGAGACGTTTGTCATCATCGCTTAGCGAATCGTACTCATGTTCGAAAAAAGGCATGATGGAAATATCGAGCTCGCGCATTCCGCGACGGCACGCCCAGTGAATACGGGCCTTGTTAGTAATATCCATGTGTATCTCCCTGTTCGGCATGATGGGGCACATTGTAACGTGTTTTTAATATATCTTTTGCGGAATATTTCAATGCACGCGCTGGCTTCCAGAATAAAGCTACGCTTCTGCAACGATTTCATTCCGCTGCGTAATATCTCGCAGGGCCATCACAATGGCACAAATCGCATGCTTTATCGCTTGCAATGGACACCGGCTCTTTTACCATTAACACCCAACACAGCGTTAAGCTAATCAGGACATTAATATGGCTTTTACTCCTTTTCCTCCGCGCCAGCCGACCGCCTCTTCACGTCTGCCGCTGACGCTTATGACGCTCGATGACTGGGCGCTGGCGACCATTACCGGGGCCGATAGCGAGAAGTATCTGCAGGGCCAGGTGACGGCAGATGTCTCGACACTGGCAGCTAATCAGCATCTGCTGGCGGCGCACTGTGATTCTAAAGGCAAAATGTGGAGCAATATGCGGTTGTTCCATGATAAAGAGGGATTCTCGTGGCTGTTACGCCGCAGCGTGCGTGAAACCCAGCTGCGCGAACTGAAAAAATATGCCGTCTTCTCCAAAGTGACTATCACCCCGGATGACGAGCGCGTTCTGCTCGGCGTGGCCGGTTTCCAGGCGCGAGCGGCGCTGGCGAATCTCTTCACCACCTTGCCGGAGAGCGAAAATCAGGTCGTGCAGGAGGGTGAAACCACGCTGCTGTGGTTTGCGCATCCCGCTGAGCGCTTCCTGTTAGTGACCGATGCCGCCACGGCCGAGAGGGTTACCGAGAAGCTGCGCGGTGAAGCCCAGCTCAATAACAGCCAGCAGTGGCTGGCGCTGAATATCGAAGCGGGTCTGCCGGTGATTGACGAAGCCAACGTCGCGCAGTTTATCCCGCAGGCAACCAACCTGCAGGCGCTCGGCGGTATCAGCTTCAAAAAAGGGTGCTATACCGGCCAGGAGATGGTGGCGCGGGCGAAATTCCGCGGGGCCAACAAGCGCGCGCTGTGGTATCTGGCAGGCACCGCCAGCCGTATCCCGGAAGCGGGTGAAGACCTTGAACGTCAGATGGGCGACAACTGGCGTCGTACCGGTACCGTGCTGGCTGCCGCACAGCTGGATGACGGGCGCGTGATTGTTCAGGTCGTGATGAATAATGACATGGAGCCGGACAGCGTGTTCCGCGTACGCGAGGATGCCAACACGTTGAGCATCGAGCCGCTGCCCTACTCGCTCGAAGAGTAAGCGGTTCTGAGCCGGGCAAGGCATCTGCCCGCCCGGCCACGAAGCAGGATTAAACCTGACCGACGTAGAGATAGATCGCCAGAAAGTGGCAGACGCTGCCGCCGAGGACAAAGCCGTGCCAGATGGCGTGGTTGTAGGGAATACGTTTAGAGACGTAAAAGATGACGCCAAGCGAGTAGATCAAGCCGCCCACGGCAAGCAGCGTGACGCCGCCTGGTGAAAGCCGCGTGGCGAGCTGGTAAATCACCACCAGCGAGAGCCAGCCCATCGCCAGGTAGGTGACCAGCGACAGCACCTTAAAGCGGTGCGCTATCGTCAGCTTAAACAGGATGCCCAGCAGTGCGAGGCTCCAGATAACCACCATCAGCCCGCGCGCCAGCGGTGAATCCAGGCCGACCAGCAGGAACGGCGTGTAGGTGCCCGCAATCAGCAGATAGATAGCGCAGTGGTCGAACTTCTTCAGCCACGTTTTGGCACGCGGATGCGGAATGGCGTGATAGAGCGTCGACGCCAGAAACAGCAGGATCATGCTGCCGCCGTAAAGCGCGTAGCTGGTGATGGCAAGCGTGCTGGCATGGGTGTCGACTGCCTGTCCTAACAGCAGCACCAGCCCGACAATCCCGAACACCAGCCCGATGCCGTGGCTGATGCTGTTGGCAATCTCCTCTGCCAGTGTATATCCCTGTGCGATTAATGGTTTCTTCACCATAGGTAACTCCAGGAGAACTCAAAACGTTGCGCTACTAGAGTAACTGAGAATAATTCCAGTGCACACCTGTACGCTAAAATATTTCGCCTATCAATACCCCACGGCCTGAGGAACGGCTAAAAGTCGGGGCGTGCGAGCCACAGTTGTGGCAGCATGAGGAATATTTGCAGGCAGGCCCGACAAGGGCTGGCTACATTATCAGCAGCAAAGGACACCGCCGTGACGATGTTTACCCACTCCGCCATCGCCAGCCTCAACACCCTGGAGATGATGGTCTACAACTTTGTGGTCAAAAATCGCGACAAAGTGATGTACATGACGATCCGCGAGCTGGCCGACGCGGCGGGCGTCTCGACCACCACGGTGCTGCGCTTTTGCCGCAAGCTTAACTGCGAAGGGTATTCGGAGTTTCGCGTGCGCTTTAAATTGTATCTGGAGCAGAACGAGCCGCCGCAAGCTAATTTCGGTGCCAGTGAAGTGATCAGCTTTTTTAAAAGCGTGAATAACGACGAATTCGATAAATTACTCGATAGCACCGTCGACATCATATTATCCTCCGAGCGCATTATCTTCGTCGGAGCGGGCACCTCCGGGGCGCTGGCGAAATATGGCGCGCGATTTTTCTCAAATATTGGCAAATTCAGCAACCATATCGACGACCCCTATTTCCCGGTGACCAATGATATGGCGAAAAATGCGCTGGCGATTGTTCTTTCGGTGTCCGGTGAAACCGAGGAGATCCTGCGTTTTGCCAGCCAGTTCAGCCTGCATCACTGCAAAGTTCTCTCGATCACCAGCCACGAGCATTCACGGCTGGCGAAACTCGCGGATTACAATATCTCCTGGCACGTGCCGCAAATGCGTATTTCCGGCGGCTACGATATTACGACGCAAATTCCGGTGGTTTATATTCTCGAATCCCTGGGACGTAAACTGGCGAAGAAAATAGCATAAAAAAAACAGGGTGTTTTTTCGGTGTAACAAATTACCGCAGCGGCAATTTGTTATATCGTGACATTCATTTCGCCTTTGCTAGACTCGTTGACAGCTAATATGACGAGAAGAGCAACGATGAAAAAATTGACCTTACCGAAAGATTTTTTGTGGGGCGGCGCCGTTGCCGCGCATCAGGTTGAAGGCGGCTGGAATAAAGGCGGCAAAGGCCCGAGCATCTGCGATGTGCTGACCGGCGGCGCACACGGCGTCCCGCGTGAAATCACGTCGCAAGTGGAAGCGGGGAAATACTACCCGAACCATGAAGCCGTTGATTTTCATGGTCACTACAAAGAGGACATCAAACTCTTTGCCGAGATGGGCTTCAAATGTTTCCGTACCTCCATTGCCTGGACCCGCATCTTCCCGCAGGGCGATGAGTTGCAGCCCAATGAAGAGGGGCTGAAGTTCTACGACGATGTGTTCGATGAGCTGCTGAAGTACAACATCGAGCCGGTCATTACCCTCTCTCACTTCGAGATGCCGCTGCACCTGGTGCAGGAGTACGGCGGCTGGACCAACCGTAAAGTGGTTGATTTCTTTGTGCGTTTCGCCGAAGTGGTGTTTGAGCGCTACAAGAATAAGGTCAAATACTGGATGACCTTCAACGAGATCAACAACCAGCGCAACTGGCGCGCGCCGCTGTTTGGTTACTGCTGCTCCGGCGTGGTCTACACCGACCACGAGAACCCGGAAGAGACCATGTACCAGGTGCTGCATCACCAGTTTGTGGCCAGCGCGATGGCGGTGAAAATTGGTCATCGCATTAACCCATCAATGCAGATTGGCTGCATGCTGGCGATGGTGCCGCTCTATCCCTTCTCCTGTAAGCCTGAAGATGTGATGTATGCGCAGGAATCAATGCGCGAGCGTTATGTCTTTACCGATGTTCAGCTGCGCGGTTACTACCCCTCCTACGTGCTCAACGAGTGGGAGCGCCGCGGCTTTAACATCAAAATGGAAGCTGGCGATGAAGCGATCCTGCGCGAAGGGTGCTGCGACTATCTGGGCTTCAGCTACTACATGACCAACGCGGTAAAAGCCGAAGGCGGCTCGGGCGATGCGCTCTCCGGTTTCCAGGGCAGCGTGCCAAACCCGCACGTGAAAGCCTCCGACTGGGGCTGGCAGATTGACCCGGTAGGCCTGCGCTACGCCCTTTGCGAGCTCTATGAGCGCTACCAGAAGCCGCTGTTTATTGTTGAGAACGGTTTCGGTGCCTACGACAAAGTCGAAGAGGATGGCAGCATTAACGATGATTACCGCATCGACTATCTGCGCGCGCACGTGAAAGAGATGATTGAAGCCGTCACCTATGATGGCGTGGATCTGATGGGTTACACCCCATGGGGCTGCATTGACTGCGTCTCCTTCACCACCGGCCAGTACAGCAAGCGCTATGGCTTTATCTACGTGAACAAGCACGACGACGGCACCGGCGATATGTCGCGCTCACGCAAGAAGAGCTTTAACTGGTACAAGGAAGTGATCGCCAGCAACGGCGAGAACGTGTGATCTATTGAAGCGTTGCCGGATGGCGGCTACGCCTTATCCGGCCTACAACGGATGGGTACCACGTTTGAGGCGTTGCCGGATGGCGGCTGCGCCTATCCGGCCTACAACGGACTGGTACCACGTTCGGGGTGTTGCCGGATGGCGGCTGCGCCTTATCCGGCCTACAACAGATGGGTACCACGTTTGAGGCGTTGCCGGATGGCGGCTGCGCCTATCCGGCCTACAACACCATTACGTTGCATTGGGTTTGTAGGCCTGATAAGCGAAGCGCCATCAGGCATAAAAACGCTACTTTCCCCCGGCCAGATCGATAAAGCTTCCTGTCACATAGGAGGCTTTCTTGCTTAACAGCCAGGCAATCGCCTGCGCCACCTCTTCCGGCTGCCCGCCACGCTGCATTGGAATAGCGCTACTGACGCGATCGACGCGTCCCGGCTCGCCGCCGCTGGCATGCATCTCCGTATAAATAAACCCTGGACGCACACCGTTTACACGGATACCGCTTGCCGCCACCTCCAGCGACAGGCCGGTGGTTAACGTATCCACCGCCCCTTTTGACGCCGCATAATCAACATACTCTCCTGGCGAGCCAAGCCTTGCCGCAGCTGACGAAACATTCACAATCGCGCCGCCCTGCCCGCCATGCTGCGTCGACATGCGCTTCACCGCTTCGCGACAGCAGAGGAAATAGCCCGTCACGTTGGTCGCCAGCACCTGGTTGATGCGCGCCGCGCTCAACGTCTCCACCCGGCTCTGCTGAAACAGAATGCCGGCGTTATTGACCAGCGCGGTCAGCGGCAGCCCCTCCTGATCGATGCGCGCAAACATCGCGTCAACCTGGCTTTCATCACTGATATCTGCCTGCACGGCAAATGCCTTGCCGCCCTCGGCCAGGATCTCTGCCACCACCTTCTCGGCGGCGTCGCGCTGGCGGTGATAATTGACTGCCACGGTGTAGCCCTCTTGCGCCAGTAACCGCGAGGTGGCGCGACCGATTCCCCGGCTTGCGCCGGTTACTAAAGCTATTGCCATGATGCTCTCCCAAAGAAAAAGGGCGCCGAAGCGCCCTTAAAAGATAGTGGAATCAAGCCATTATTGGTATTCGCTCATCGGTACGCAGGAGCAGAAGAGATTGCGGTCGCCATACACATCATCCAGACGCTTCACGGTTGGCCAGTACTTGTTTACCGCGCCCGCCGGGAAGACCGCCAGTTCGCGGCTGTAAGCGTGGTTCCACTCGCTCACCAGCTCATGCTGAGTGTGCGGCGCATTGACCAGCGGGTTATCGTCCAGCGCCCATTCACCCTGTTTCACGCGTTCAATCTCCGCGCGGATCGCCAGCATCGCGTCGATAAAGCGATCCAGCTCGGCTTTGCTTTCAGACTCCGTCGGCTCAACCATCAGCGTGCCGGCAACCGGGAAGGACATGGTCGGGGCGTGGAATCCGTAATCGATCAGGCGCTTGGCGATATCCAGCTCGCTGATGCCAGTCTCCTCTTTCAGCGGGCGAATATCGAGGATGCACTCATGCGCCACACGCCCATCACGACCGGTGTAGAGCACCGGGAAGGCCTCTTTCAGGCGGCTGGCGATATAGTTGGCGTTGAGGATCGCCACCTGGCTCGCCTTTTTCAGCCCCTCGGCACCCATCATGCGGATATACATCCAGCTGATCGGCAGGATCGACGCGCTGCCAAACGGTGCGGCGGAAACCGCGCCCTGGCGCGTCAGCATCCCTTCAATTTGCACCACGCTGTGGCCCGGAACAAATGGTGCCAGATGCGCTTTCACGCCAATTGGCCCCATACCCGGGCCGCCGCCGCCGTGCGGGATACAGAAGGTTTTGTGCAGGTTGAGGTGCGACACATCTGCGCCGATAAAGCCCGGCGAGGTGATGCCGACCTGCGCGTTCATGTTTGCGCCATCGAGATAAACCTGGCCGCCAAACTGATGCACCACTTCGCACACTTCGCGGATCGTCTCTTCATAGACGCCGTGCGTTGACGGGTAGGTCACCATAATGCAGGAGAGGTTGTCGCCCGCCTGCTCCGCTTTCGCGCGCAGATCGGCCAGATCGATGTTGCCATTCTTATCGCAGGCTACGACCACTACCTGCATGCCCGCCATCTGCGCCGACGCCGGGTTCGTGCCGTGAGCTGAACTTGGGATCAGGCAGATATCACGATGCCCTTCGTTGCGGCTTTCGTGGTAGTGACGGATCGCCAGCAGCCCGGCGTATTCCCCCTGCGCGCCAGAGTTCGGCTGCATACAGAGCGCATCGTAACCGGTCAGTTTCACCAGCCAGTCGGAGAGCTGCGCAATCATCTGGTGGTAGCCCTCCGCCTGCTCCGGCGGACAGAACGGGTGCAGTTCCGCAAATTCCGGCCAGGTGATGGGGATCATCTCTGCCGCGGCGTTAAGCTTCATGGTGCAGGAGCCGAGCGGGATCATCGCCTGGTTGAGCGCCAGATCTTTACGCTCCAGCGAGTGCATATAGCGCATCATCTCGGTTTCGCTGTGATAGCGATTGAACACCGGATGGCTGAGGATCGCATCGTCGCGCACCATCTCAGCAGGCAGAGAGCGGCTGTCGAGAGCAACCTCTTTATCCAGTGCGTCAATCTCAAGTTCATGTGCATCGCCGAGCAGAACGCTAAACAGCGCCAGCACATCTTCGCGGGTGGTGGTTTCATCCAGCGTAATACCTACAGCGTTAAGAATGTCGCTGCGCAGGTTGATCTCATGGGCTTCCGCACGCGCCAGCACCGCGGCTTTATCCGCAACTTCAACGCAGAGCGTGTCGAAGTAGTGCGCGTGGCGCAGCTTCAGGCCGCCACGCTGCAGGCCCGCAGCGAGAATGTCGGTCAGGCGGTGGATACGCCCGGCAATGCGTTTCAGCCCTTGCGGGCCGTGGAACACCGCATAGAGGCTGGCGATATTGGCCAGCAGCACCTGCGAGGTACAAATATTGGAGTTGGCTTTCTCACGGCGAATGTGCTGCTCGCGGGTCTGCATCGCCATGCGCAGCGCCGTGTTACCGGCCGCGTCTTTGGAGACGCCAATAATGCGCCCAGGCATGGAGCGTTTGAATTCATCTTTCGCGGCAAAGAAGGCGGCGTGCGGGCCGCCGTAGCCCATCGGCACGCCGAAGCGCTGCGCGGAGCCGAAAACAATATCGGCGCCCTGTTTGCCCGGCGCGGTCAGGTGCACCAGCGCCATCAGATCGGCGGCAACGCTGACCACGATTTTGCGCGATTTTAACTCTGCAATCAGCGCGCTGTAGTTATGCACTTCACCGGTGGTGCCTACCTGCTGAAGCAGCACGCCAAAGAGATCCTGGTGATCGAGCGCTTTCTCCGCCTCATCAACAATCACCTCAAAGCCGAAGGTTTCCGCACGGGTGCGCACCACATCCAGCGTTTGCGGATGGACATCGGCCGCGACGAAGAAGCGGTTTGCACCTTTCAGTTTGCTGACGCGTTTTGCCATCGCCATCGCTTCGGCGGCGGCGGTCGCTTCATCCAGCAGCGAGGCGGAGGCGATATCCAGCCCGGTCAGATCGAGGGTCACCTGCTGGAAATTGAGCAGGGATTCGAGACGCCCCTGCGACACTTCCGGCTGATAGGGGGTGTAAGCGGTGTACCAGCCCGGGTTCTCCAGCATATTACGCAGGATCACCGGCGGTAACTCCACGGCGGTGTAACCCATGCCAATGTAAGACTTAAAGCGCTTGTTACGGCGGGCCAGGGTTTTCAGTTCAGCGAGCGCGGCATACTCGGTGGTGGACTCCCCCACCTGCGGCGGTGCGGCGAGCTGAATATCTTTCGGCACGATCTGCCCGATTAGCGCGTCGAGCGATTCTGCGCCAATGCTGTTCAGCATCTCCTGCTGTTGCGTGGTGTCCGGGCCAATATGCCTGCCGATAAACGCGGCGTGATGTTCAAGCTGGCTTAAGGTCTGAGTCATGAGCGAGGGTTCCTGAAACGTGCGGTAATAGATAAAACGAAGGTCTGGCTTGCCGGAAAGCGCGATGCGCCTCCGGCGGGTCACTGACGGAGATAGAGGCCGGGTGACGCATCGCGCCATCCGGCACACAATCACTCGTCTTCTAACAGGGCGCTGTAGCCGGTTGCGTCCAGCAGCGCAGCCACTTCCGCCTCGTCATTGGCCTTGATTTTGAAGATCCAGCCTTCGCCATAGGGCGCGCTGTTCACCAGCTCCGGTGAATCATTCAGGCTGTCGTTAACCGCAACGATTTCACCGCCAATCGGCGCATAAATATCAGATGCCGCTTTTACCGACTCCGCCACGGCACAGTCGTCGCCAGCGCTAACGGTGGTGCCGACGTCCGGCAGGTCAACAAACACCATATCGCCCAGCAGCTCTTGTGCATGCTCAGTGATCCCGACGGTGTAGCTGCCGTCTGCTTCTTTACGCAGCCACTCGTGTTCTTTGCTGTATTTCAGATCGCCTGGTACATTGCTCATTGTTTTCTCTCCAGAAAAATAACGTTACGCGACCGCTTTGCCGGCGCGCACAAAAACAGGTTTAGTCACTTTGACCGGCATCTCGCGGTTGCGGATCTGCACCACAGCGGTCTCACCGATCCCTGCCGGAACGCGGGCCAGCGCAATGCTGTAGCCAAGCGTCGGCGAGAAGGTGCCGCTGGTGATCACCCCTTTCTGCACATTGCCCTGCGCATCGGTGAAGTACACCGGCAGTTCATTACGCAGTACGCCTTTTTCGGTCATCACCAGGCCAACCAGCTGTTCGGTGCCCTTTTCGCGCTGCTGCTCAAGCGCATCACGTCCGATAAAGTCGCGATCCTGCGGCTCCCAGGCGATGGTCCAGCCCATGTTGGCCGCCAGCGGCGAGACGCCTTCATCCATCTCCTGGCCGTAGAGGTTCATGCCCGCCTCCAGGCGCAGCGTGTCGCGCGCGCCCAGCCCGCAAGGTTTCACGCCCGCATTGAGCAGGCCTTGCCAGAAGTCGGCGGCTTTTTCATTCGGCAGGGCAATCTCATACCCGGCTTCACCGGTGTAACCGGTGGTGGCAATAAACAGCTCGCCCGCTTCCACGCCGAAGAAGGGCTTCATGCCGGAGACCGCTTCGCGCTGCGCGTCGGTAAACAGACTGGCGGCTTTCTCCTGCGCATGCGGACCCTGCACCGCGATAAGCGAGAGATCGTCGCGCACGGTGATGTCGATGGCATAAGGTTCGGCGTGTTGGGCGATCCAGGAGAGGTCTTTTTCGCGGGTGGCAGAGTTAACAACGAGGCGGAAGAAATCTTCGGTGAAGTAGTAGACGATCAAATCATCAATCACACCGCCCGAGGCATTCAGCATGCCGCTGTAGAGCGCTTTGCCGGGTTTGGTTAACTTCGCAACATCGTTTGCCAGCAGATAGCGCAGGAATTCGCGGGTTCGGCTGCCTTTCAGGTCAACGATGGTCATGTGAGAGACATCAAACATGCCGGCATCGCTGCGCACCGCGTGGTGCTCATCAAGCTGCGAGCCGTAGTGCAGTGGCATCATCCAGCCGTGGAAGTCGACCATGCGGGCGCCGCATTGGGTGTGTTGTTCAAATAAAGGGGTCTGCTGAGCCATCTTTTCCTCATCGAATACGCTGAGCTATCACGTTTTTTGCAGGGCGTTTTTTGCGGCAAAAAAGCGTGTCGATGCCCTGTTACAGGCGGTGACGCAAACGTTCTCTTTGGTCTGAACTTATCACCGAAAGGTGCGCTTAACCATAAGGAAAAACCGGTCATCACATTAGCTTATGACCAAAATGCGCAAACTCAACCGCAGCGTAAAATTCCAGAGAAATGACAAAAGGCGCGGATAAGAGGCCATTTATGCGCGCTTATCGGGCAGGTAATTAGCATTTACTGCCAGCAAGAAGCAAAAAACCGCGCGTGCGAAAATTAACGACATGAGAAAAACTAATCTGAGAATGAGGGTGAAATTAGAATATTTCAAATGAGAGGGGAGCTTCCCTTCCCGGGGTCGGGAAGGGAAAGTGTGACGCAGTTAACGTAACCACTCCGGCAGATCGTTAAGGCCTAACGCCTGGCGCAATAACTGCGGTTTGACCCCGGGGAGGGTATCAGCCAGCTTCAGGCCGATATCACGCAGCAACTTTTTCGCCGGATTCGAACCGGCAAACAGTTCGCGAAAACCCTGCATGCTCGCCAGCATCATCGCGGCGCTGTGTTTACGGCTGCGCTCGTAGCGGCGCAGGTAGAGGTGCTGACCGATATCTTTACCGTCGCGGCTCAAACGACGCAGCTCAGCAATCAGCTCGGCGACATCCATAAAGCCGAGGTTAACGCCCTGACCGGCTAAAGGATGAATGGTGTGCGCCGCATCGCCCACCAGCGCTAACCGATGTCCGGCAAACTGCCGCGCATAGCGCCCGGTTAATGGGTAAGTCTGGCGTTCGCTCTCCAGCTCGCACAGACCGAGGCGGTTATCAAAGGCCACGGTCAGCGCCTGGTTGAACGCCTCAGGGCTGCTCTCCAGCATCGCTTTTGCCTGCTCTGGCGGCAGTGACCAGACGATCGAGCAAAGATGCGGATCGTTCAGCGGCAGAAACGCGAGGATGCCATCATTATGGAAAACCTGACGCGCCACCGCCTGGTGCGGCTCTGCGGTGCGGATCGTCGCCACCAGCGCGTGATGGTGATAATCCCAGTAGGTGAGCGGAATATCCGCGCGGTTGCGCAGCCACGAGTTAGCGCCGTCAGCACCCACCACCAGACGTGCCGTCAGCATGGTGCCCTCTTTCAGGGTCAGGAACGCTTCGTTCTCCCCCCATGCAACCTGCTGCAACTCGGCTGGCGCAATCAGCGTGACATCTTTGCACTGCTGCGCCTGATCCCACAGCGCCTGGTGAATGCGCGTGTTCTCAATGATGTAGCCCAGGTGGCTGTAGCCCATGCTCAGATCGTCAAAGGAGATGCGCCCGAAGCTGTCTTTCTCCCACACTTCCATGCCGTGATAGCAGCCGACCGGCCCGGCAACAATGCTCGACCAGACGCCGAGATGGGTGAGCAATTTTTCACTAGCGGCGTTAATCGCCGAGACGCGAAGCGCCGGAGGGGCATCCGCAGCCTGCGGCTCGGGAGCCGTTTGTTCCAGCACCGCCACGCGCAGCCCACTCCCTTGCAGGCCGCAGGCTAATGCCAGCCCCACCATGCCGCCGCCAACAATCGCAACATCAACACTCTGCACTCTTAGCTCCTTAACGGGCGACCCAACCGAGGGTTCGTTGCGCCAGCGCATCACGCGCCGGGGTAAATAGTTCCATCGCCATCAACCCGAGGTTGCGCCCAACAACGAGCGGTGCCCAGCGGTTGGCGAAGAGATGCACCAGCCCATCCGTCACGCCGATGGTAGCTGCTTTATCTGCCTGCCGACGCTGGTTATAACGCAGCAGAAGCGGGTAGCTTCCCACATCACTCTGTTCAGTAAAGGCGTGCGAAAGGGTTTCCGCCAGCGTCATCACATCACGCATGCCAAGGTTGAAGCCCTGCCCGGCGATCGGATGCAGCGTCTGCGCGGCATTACCGACCAGCACGGCACGATGGGAGACGGATGAGCCGGCAGTGGAGAGCGTCAGCGGGTAGACGCTGCGCTTCCCGGCATGCAGGATGCGGCCAAGCCGCCAGCCGAAGGCTTTTTGCAACTCTTCGCAAAACTGTTCGTCTGACCAGCTCGCCACCTGCTGCTGTTTTTCACGCGGGTGACACCACACCAGCGAGCAACGCCCCTGCGACATCGGCAGCATCGCCAGCGGGCCATGTTGCGTAAAGCGCTCAAAGGCGCGCCCCTGATGGGCAACAGAGGTGGTGACATTGGCAATCACCGCCGCCTGGTCATAAGGCGACTGCTGCCAGTCGATATTGAGCTGCCCGGCAATCGATGAGCGCGAGCCATCTGCTGCCACCAGCAGTTCACCGGTAAGTTGCTTGCCGCTTTGCAGCGTCACCGTCACCTGCGCTTCACTGCGGGTAAAGCGATCGACGCGATCCGGGCAGTGAAGCGTAACACCCGGCGCATTTTGCAGGCGCTTGAAGAGCCGCTGCCCAACATCGTGCAGCTCAACCACCTGGCCTAACGTATCAAGCCGGTACTCTTCCGCCGTCAGCGTGACGAAACCGGCGTGGCCGCGATCGCTGACATGCACCGTTGAGATGGGCGTTGCGCAGGAGGCGAGCGCCTGCCAGACGCCGATGCGCGCCAGCTGCTGGCAGGTGCCGGCCGCCAGCGCGATCGCACGCGCGTCAAAACCGGGGTGATCCTGCGCGCCGGGCGCGTTCGCTTCCACCAGATGAACGGCAAGCTTGCCCTGCGTCAGATGTGAAATCGCCAGCGCAAGGGTTGCGCCAGCCATGCCGCCGCCAACGATGATCACGCTCATGCGCGCGCCTTCGCCATCAGTGCTTCAATCTCATCAGCTTTTTTGACCACGCTGGCGGTCAGGTTTTCGTTGCCGGTGTCAGTGATGACAATGTCATCTTCGATTCGAATACCGATACCGCGATACTGCTCCGGTACATCGGCGTCCGGTGCGATGTAGAGCCCCGGTTCGACGGTAAGCACCATGCCTGGCGCCAGCTCGCGGGAGCGATCCTGGCCGTAAACGCCGACATCATGCACATCCAGCCCCAGCCAGTGGCTTAAGCCATGCATAAAGAAGGCGCGATGGGCGCTTTGCGCAATCAGCTCATCAACGTCGCCCTGCAAAATGCCGAGCTTCACCAGACCGCTGACCATGATGCGCACCACTTCGCCGGTCACTTCCTGAATTGAAGTGCCGGGACGGAACAGTTCAAGCGCGCGTTCCAGCGAGGCGAGTACGATGTCGTAAATCTCGCGCTGCGCCGGGGTGAATTTGCCGCTGACCGGAAAGGTGCGGGTGATATCCCCGGCGTAGCCTTTGTATTCGCAGCCCGCGTCAATCAGCACCAGATCGCCTTCGCGCATTTCGCTTTCGTTTTCGGTGTAGTGCAGGATGCAGCCGTTTTCACCCGCGCCCACAATGGTGTTATAGGAGGGAAAACGCGCGCCGTGGCGGTTGAACTCGTGCTGAATTTCGCCTTCCAGCTGATACTCAAACATGCCCGGGCGGCACACTTGCATCGCGCGAGTGTGGGCCAGCGCCGAGATTTCGCCCGCGCGGCGCAGCACTTCAATCTCTTCAGCGGATTTAAACAGGCGCATCTCATGCACGATAGGCCGCCAGTCGGTCAGCGTGGCAGGCGCTTTCAGGTTCTGGCGCGAGCCTTTACGCAGCTTGTCGAGCGCGGCGAAGAGGATGGTGTCCGCGTAAGCGTATTCGCCCTGCGCGTGATAGACCGCATCAAGACCGTTAAGCAGCTGATAGAGATGCTCGTCGATCTCCGGGAATGCCAGCGCGCGATCGACGCCGAGCTTCTCCGGCGCGGCCTCCTGACCCAGGCGGCGACCAAACCAGATTTCGGCGGTTTTGTCGCGCACGCGGTTGAACAGCACGCTGTGGTTGTGGGTGTCATCGCTTTTGATCAGCACCAGCACCGCTTCCGGCTCGTTAAAACCGGTGAAATACCAGAAATCGCTGTTCTGGCGATAGGGGTATTCACTGTCCGCGCTGCGGGTCGCTTCCGGCGCGGCAAAGATCAACGCCGCGCTACCCGGAACCATCTGCGCCAGTAAAGCCTGGCGACGACGGAGAAACTCAAGCTGTGTCATGACACCTCCTCCATGTAAAACCAATTAGTGTAGTGTGGGCTTGCGCACTTCCGGTGCGGTCGGCTGCTGGCGCGTGAAGGTATCGTGGCAGAGCAGCGCCGCAACGCGGACATACTCGATAATCTCTTCCAGAGACATCTCCAGCTCTTCCTGATCTTCGTCTTCGTCGTAGCCCAGCTGCGCGATGTTGCGCAGGTCGTCAATCGCTTCGCCGGTTTCACCGGTCACTTTGTCGAGCTTCGGCTGTGAGACGCCAAGACCCAGCAGGAAGTGATTCACCCAGCCTGCCAGCGCATCGGCGCGGTCAAAGACGCTGACGTCGTCGCCTTCCGGCAGATAGAGCTGAAAGAGAAAACCGTCATCTTCCAGCGAATCGCTGGTGGCGGCATGCATTGCACGCAGCGCCTGGGCAAGCTCGTGGCCGAAGGCCAGCCCTTCGTTGGTTAAATCATGCAGCAGCGGCTGCCAAGAGGTGTCTTTGTTGCCGCCGCAGAGCATCCCCGCGATCAGCCCATGCATTTCAGCAGGATGCAATCCCACGCCTTGTTGGTTGAGTAACTGGCCCACTTCCTTGTAACCAGGTATTTCGTTCTGTATAGACATGCGCATTCGTCGTCGTTGGGGGAAATATTCATGGTATGCTACCACTTTGGACCCTGGTGATATACCCGTGATGGTTCACGTTACATGCCATTGCATGTGCGCGGATTACTTAAGGTATAGACCTAAAATAGTTGAAAGTACTGACCAGGGTCGCTTATAGTGTCGCCCCTTCGCAGCCCAGGGCTCGAATGCGAAGGCAGAGCGCAGTCAAACAGCAGGAAGGTGGCATGTCTGCACAACCCGTCGATATCCAAATTTTTGGCCGTTCACTCCGCGTGAACTGCCCGCCTGAGCAGATAGATGCGCTGAATCAGGCTGCGGAAGATCTGAATCAGCGGTTGCAAGATCTGAAGGTTCGCACTAGAGTCACAAATACTGAGCAGTTGGTGTTTATCGCCGCGCTGAATATCAGCTATGAGCTTGCTCAGGAAAAGGCAAAAACCCGTGATTACGCCGCCAGCATGGAGCAGCGTATTAAGATGTTACAGCAGACCATTGAACAGGCTTTACTTGATCAGGGTCGCATAACGGAAAGACCGGGGCCGAAGTTTGAATAATACTTCAGGGTCAACTATGGTAGATTGACAGTGAAGTTAAAAAATTCTCTGAGATGTTTGCAAGCGGGCCAGTCCCCTGAGCCGATATTTCATACCAACAGAGTGTGGCGATCCATGGTTGGTGAGCATGCTCGGTCCGTCCGAGAAGCCTTAAAATCATGACGACACATTCACCTTGAACCAAGGGTTCAAGGGTTACAGCCTGCGGCGGCATCTCGGAGATTCCCCTCTTCTACCAGTAACGACCATGACGCAACTGCCCGATTCACTTCCGTCACGACAAGCAATCCGCAAACAGATTCGTCAACGCCGACGAGAAATCACCAGCGCCCAGCAGCGCCAGTTCGCTGAACACGCCGCACTGCGCATGATGGCCTGGCCGCCGGTTGTCATGGCACATACTGTCGCCCTGTTTCTCTCCTTTGATGGCGAGCTCGATACCCAGCCGTTGATTGAACAGCTCTGGCGAAGCGGCAAACGCGTTTATCTTCCCGTACTACACCCCTTCAGCCCCGGTGATCTGCTCTTTTTGCACTACCATCCGCACAGCGAACTGGTGACCAATCGTCTGAAAATTCAGGAGCCGAAGCTGGATGTGCGTGATGTGCTTCCACTAAGCCAGCTTGATGTGCTGATCACGCCGTTAGTCGCCTTTGATGAACAGGGGCAGCGCCTCGGCATGGGCGGCGGTTTCTACGACAGAACGCTGCAAAACTGGCGCGCGTATGGCGTCCAGCCGGTCGGTTATGCCCATGATTGCCAGCGTGTAGAGACGTTACCGGTGGAGGAGTGGGATATTCCGCTACCTGCGGTGATCACACCGTCAACGGTGTGGGAGTGGTAAGCGTTTGTTCCCCTCCCGGGCGGGAGAGGAACAGCTAACGTAACTTAGAACAGCAGACGGGAACGAATGGTGCCCGGAATCGCTTTCATGCTCTGTAGCGCGGTCTGCGCAACCTCTTCTTCCGCTTCGATATCCACCACCACATAGCCCATATACGGCGTGGTTTGCAGATACTGCGCCGCGATGTTGATGTTCTGGCTGGCGAAAATCTGGTTAAGCGCCGTCAGCACGCCAGGGCGGTTTTCATGGATATGCAGCAGACGACGACCGCCGTGCAGCGGCAGGGAGACTTCCGGGAAGTTCACCGCCGAGAGCGTGGAGCCGTTATCAGAGTACTTAATCAGCTTACCGGCAACTTCCAGGCCGATGTTCTCCTGCGCTTCCTGCGTTGAACCGCCAATGTGCGGCGTCAGGATAACGTTATCAAACTCGCAGAGCGGCGAGTCGAACGGATCGCTGTTGGTAGCAGGCTCAGTCGGGAAGACGTCAATCGCCGCGCCCGCCAGATGCTTGCGCTTCAGGGCATCACACAACGCCGGAATATCAACCACCGTGCCGCGTGCGGCGTTGATCAGCAGCGCGCCAGGCTTCATCAGCGCCAGCTCCTCTGCGCCAATCATATTCTTCGTAGAGGCGTTTTCCGGCACGTGCAGGCTGACCACGTCACTCATGTTCAGCAGATCGGAGAGATGCTGCACCTGCGTGGCGTTGCCGAGCGGCAGTTTGTTCTCGATATCGTAGAAGAAGACGTGCATCCCCAGCGACTCAGCAAGAATACCGAGCTGCGTACCAATGTGGCCGTAGCCGATAATGCCGAGCTTTTTGCCGCGCGCTTCATAAGAGCCGACCGCCAGCTTGTTCCAGATACCACGGTGCGCTTTGGCGTTCGCTTCCGGAATGCCGCGCATCAGCAGCAGCAGTTCGCCGATCACTAACTCCGCCACGGAACGGGTGTTGGAGAAGGGGGCGTTGAATACCGGAATACCGCGTTTGGCTGCCGCCTCCAGGTTGACCTGGTTGGTGCCGATGCAGAAGCAGCCGATGGCGACCAGCTTTTCCGCCGCGGCGATGACATCTTCAGTCAGTTGAGTACGGGATCGCAGGCCAATGAAGTGGGCGTCGCGGATGGACTCTTTCAGCTGCTCGCTGTCCAGTGCGCCCTTGTGGAATTCGATGTTGTTATACCCCGCCGCACGGAGGCTTTCGACCGCTTTCTGGTGCACCCCTTCGACGAGCAGAAATTTAATCTTGTCTTTCTCCAGTGATACCTTTGCCATTTACCCGACCCTGTTTTATGTCTGACTGTGATGTTGTGCGGAGGAAAACCGCGTTAGCCAACATATCAAAAAAAACTATCGCGGCAATATGAACGTTTGCGTCACCGTTCTGAAGAGATCTCATCCAGCGGGAAATGGCAGAGAAAAATGCTGGAAAAGCAGAGACTCGCGACAGGGATACGAGATGAAGGGGAAAAACGTGACAGATATCACCGAATTTAACGATTGCAGATTTTTCCCGGGAGACGGCAGCCTCCCGGTCAGATCATTTCACGATGGTTTTGACGCCATCCGGGGTGCCGATCAGCGCCACATCAGCTCCGCGGATAGCGAATAAGCCCACGGTGACCACGCCGGGAATATTGTTGATGGTGTTCTCCATCGCGATGGGATCGAGAATTTCCAGACCATAGACATCGAGGATGACGTTGCCATTATCCGTCACCACATTCTGGCGATACTCCGGGCGACCGCCCAGCTTGACCAGCGTTCGTGCGACCGCGCTGCGCGCCATCGGGATCACTTCAACCGGCAGCGGGAAGTTGCCGAGGATCGGCACCTGCTTGGAGGCATCGGCGATACAGATAAACTTATCCGCCACCGAGGCGATGATCTTCTCGCGGGTCAGCGCCGCACCGCCGCCTTTGATCATCTGCATCTGATCGTTGATCTCATCCGCGCCGTCGACATAGATCCCCAGGCGATCGACCGCGTTAAGATCGAAAACGGTGATGCCTAAGCTTTTCAGCTTCTCGGTGGAAGCATCCGAACTGGAAACCGCGCCTTCAATCTGCCCTTTCATGGTGCCCAGCGCGTCAATAAAGTGTGCCGCGGTGGAGCCGGTGCCTACGCCGACAATGGTGCCGGGTTCAACATAGTGAAGTGCTGCCCAGCCCACTGCTTTTTTGAGTTCATCCTGCGTCATGGTCGTTCGCCTGTGGTGTGAAATTTCAGGCGCATTATAAATAGGCTCTGCCGAAAAGTCCCTGTGACCTGTGTCACAATACGCGACAACCAATTTCGTCTGCCACGACGGAAAATTTATGTCATAGTGCGAAAGACTATTTTTCAGGAGATTGCCCGAGCAATGAAACGTCCGGACTACAGAACATTACAGGCACTTGATGCAGTTATTCGTGAGCGTGGGTTTGAGCGTGCTGCGCAAAAGCTCTGTATTACGCAGTCCGCCGTGTCGCAGCGCATCAAGCAACTGGAGAACATGTTCGGACAGCCACTGCTGGTGCGTACCGTACCGCCGCGTCCCACCGAGCAGGGGCAAAAACTGCTGGCGCTGTTGCGTCAGGTTGAACTGCTGGAAGAGGAGTGGCTGGGCGATGAACAAACCGGCTCCACACCGCTGCTGCTGTCGCTGGCGGTCAACGCCGACAGCCTGGCAACCTGGCTGCTGCCCGCGCTGGCACCGGTGCTGGTCGACTCCCCGATTCGCCTCAATTTGCAGGTGGAAGATGAAACCCGCACCCAGGAGCGTCTGCGTCGCGGTGAAGTGGTAGGCGCGGTGAGTATCCAGCCTCAGGCGCTGCCAAGTTGCCTGGTGGATAAACTGGGCGCGCTCGATTATCTGTTTGTTGGCTCAAAAGAGTTTGCCGAACGCTACTTCCCCAACGGCGTAACGCGTTCCGCGCTGCTGAAAGCGCCCGCGGTGGCGTTTGATCATCTCGACGATATGCATCAGGCCTTTTTGCAGCAATATTTCGATCTGCCGCCCGGCAGCGTCCCCTGCCATATCGTTAACTCATCGGAAGCCTTTGTGCAGCTGGCGCGTCAGGGAACCACCTGCTGCATGATCCCACATCTGCAAATCGAGAAAGAGCTGGCGAGCGGCGAGCTTATCGACCTGACGCCGGGCCTGCTGCAGCGCCGTATGCTCTACTGGCACCGCTTTGCGCCGGAAAGCCGGATGATGCGCAACGTCACCGACGCGCTGCTGGCGTTCGGTCATCGGGTGCTGCGACAGGATTAAGAGAGACCCTCTCCCCGAATGAGGAGAGGGAGGCCAGCGTTACTTCGCGGCTGGCGTGGACTGCGGTTGCTGCTGCTGTTGCTGTTGCTGCGCCTGATTCGGCTCAATCTGGAAGACTACATCGACCTGATCGTCAAACTGGATGGTCGGCTGTTCGTAGGTCTCCTGCGCCGCAGACTCCGCTGGCGCATCGGCCTTCATCATGCGCACCATCGGGCTCGGCTGATAGTTAGAGACATGGTAACGAACGCTGTAGACCGGGCCGAGTTTGGCATTAAAGCCGGCAGCCAGCTGCTGCGCCTGACGGGTTGCATCATCAATTGCCGCTTTACGGGCTTTATCCTTGAAGGATTCCGATTGCGCAACGCCCAGCGAGACGGAGCGGATTTCGTTCAGACCCGCTTTCAGCGCGCCATCAAGCAGTGAGTTAAGCTTGTCCAGCTCGCGCAGCGTCACTTCCACGGTGCGCACAGCGCGATAGCCTTTCAGAATGCTTTTGCCATTCTGGTAGTCGTAATCGGGCTGGGTGCGTAAGTTCGCAGAGTTGATATCTTTACGGGCGATACCGTTTTGCTCAAGAAAGCTCAGGTATTGCGCAACGCGATCGTCCGCCTGCTTCTTGGCTGAGGCCGCATCTTTCGCGGCGACGTTCACCTCAATCGCCAGGGTGGCGATATCGGGGGTCGCATCCACGCTTGCCGTACCCGTTGTGACAATGTGCGGGCCATCCGGCAATTCACTGGCCTGTACCGCCATTGCGCTGAAACCCACCATCGCCGCCAGGGCTATCACTTTACGTTTCACAGGTACTCCTCCATGTTACTCAATTACGTCCCGTTGGACGGACGCCTGGCAGCAAGCTTAGCCGCTTACGCCTGATTGTCCATCGGACTTACCTTAACTGAATAATCCTTGCAAATGGTTAACACCTTCCGCTGCCAGTTTCAGCGCGATAAACCACATTACCAGGCCGACCAGAATATTGATAACCCGCTGCGCCGTGGCGGTGCGCAAACGTGGCGCGAGCCAGGCGGCCAGCAGCGCAAGGCTGAAGAACCAGAGAAAAGAGGCGCTGATGGTGCCGAGGGCGAACCAGCGCTTCGGCATCTCCGCTAACTGCCCACCAAGACTGCCGAGCACCACAAAGGTATCGAGATAGACATGGGGATTGAGCCACGTAACGGCCAGCATGGTGGCGATGATCTGCCCACGCCCCTGGCGAAGCGCATCGGCATTTTCCAGATCGATATCACGGGCAAAGGCGGTTTTCAGCGCGCCAAAGCCGTACCACAACAGAAAAAGTACTCCGCCCCAGGTCACCAGCGCCAGCAGCCACGGCGACTGCATCAGTAAAGCACTGCCGCCAAATACCCCGGCACAAATCAGCGCAACATCGCTCAGAGTGCAGAGCAGCGCCGTCATGAGGTGATACTGTCGGCGGATGCCCTGGTTCAGGACGAATGCGTTTTGCGGCCCCAGCGGCAAAATTAAAGCAGCACCTAGCATAAGCCCTTGTAAATAATAAGATAACACGTCAAATATCCATTCGATTTATTGCAGGAAGCTGACTATAACGCGTGGGGATTATTAGGTGAAATTGATAATTTTAATCTGCCATTAACCAGGCTAATGGCGATAGCGATAAAAAAGGCCGACAGCGTCGGCCTTGTGCTTACTCGTCAGGTTGCTCTTTAACCCGTTTTAAATTCACATCCATTTGCGGGAACGGGAAGCTAATCCCTTCCTCATCGAAACGGCGCTTGATGGTCTCCAGTACATCCCAGTAGACGTTTTGCAGATCGCTACTTTTACTCCAGATACGCACCACAAAGTTGATCGATGACGCGCCCAGTTCGTTGAGGCGTACTGTCATCTCGCGATCTTTGATGATGCGCTCATCGGCCTGGATAATCTCGTTCAGAATACGTTTGACCTGGTCGATATCCGAATCATAGGCCACACCGATAATCAGCTCGTTACGGCGCTCCGGCTCGCGGGAGAAGTTAATGATGTTGCCCGCGATGATTTTACCGTTCGGGATGACGATAATACGGCCATCCGGCGTGCGCAGGGTGGTCGAGAAAATCTGCACTTGCAGTACCGTACCGGCAACGCCGCCGAGATCAACATACTCGCCAGAGCGGAATGGACGGAAGGTCACCAGCAGCACGCCCGCCGCGAGGTTGGAGAGCGACCCTTGCAGTGCCAGACCAATAGCCAGGCCAGCGGCACCGAGCACCGCGATCACCGACGCCGTTTGTACGCCGACGCGCCCCAGCGCGGCAATCAGGGTAAACGCGATAATACCGTAGCGCACCAGCGCGGAGAGGAAGTCCGCAACGGTGGCATCAATGTGTCTTGCACGCATCACCCGGTTTACGGCGTTGGAGATTATACGCGCCACAATCATACCGACGATGATGATAGCGATCGCCGCCACGATATTTACGGCATAGCTCAACAGCAGCGCCTGGTTATTTACCAGCCAGGAGCCCGCGTTGTTGATGCTATCGACAACGTGAAGATCTTCCATATTGTGCTTCCTTCTATTGTTCCAAAACGGAAAAAACGCCCCTTGCCAAAAGGACAGCCCCCTAAAGGGTAAACAAAAAGAGGCGCTTTCGCCAAATAGTTAACATCAGCGGACAAATAGCAGCTTATTGAATTCGCAATAAAAAAGGCCCGCAAAATGCGGGCCTTTTCGGAAAAGAGCGGCGTAAATTACAGAACGTCTACTGCGTTCAGCTCTTTGAATGCCTGCTCCAGACGCGTCACCATGCTGGTCTGCGCAGCACGCAGCCATACGCGCGGGTCGTAGTATTTCTTGTTCGGCTGGTCTTCGCCTTTCGGGTTGCCCAGCTGGCTCTGCAGGTAGCCTTCGTTATCTTTGTAGTACTTCAGAATACCTTCCCAGGTTGCCCATTGGGTGTCGGTATCGATGTTCATTTTGATAACGCCGTAGCTTACGGAGTCTTTGATTTCCTGAGCAGAAGAGCCGGAACCGCCGTGGAACACGAAGTTCAGGCTGTTGTGCGGCAGGTTATGTTTCTTAGAAACATACTCCTGAGAGTCGCGCAGGATAGTCGGGGTCAGTTTAACGTTACCCGGCTTGTAAACGCCGTGAACGTTACCGAAAGAAGCCGCGATGGTGAAACGCGGGCTGATGGCGTTCAGCTTGGTGTAAGCGTAGTCCACGTCTTCCGGCTGGGTGTAGAGAGCAGATGCGTCCATATGGCTGTTGTCGACGCCATCTTCTTCACCGCCGGTGCAGCCCAGTTCGATCTCGAGGGTCATGCCCATTTTGGACATGCGCTCCAGGTATTTGGAGCAGATCTCGATGTTCTCTTCCAGAGACTCTTCAGACAGGTCGATCATGTGAGAAGAGAAGAGCGGTTTGCCGGTTGCAGCAAAGTGTTTTTCACCCGCGTCCAGCAGGCCGTCGATCCACGGCAGCAGTTTTTTCGCGCAGTGGTCAGTGTGCAGAATAACCGGCACACCGTAGTGTTCTGCCATCTGGTGAACATGGTGCGCGCCAGAGATAGCACCCAGAATGGCTGCGCCCTGAGGAACGTCAGTTTTCACACCTTTGCCCGCGATGAACGCAGCGCCACCGTTGGAGAACTGGACGATTACCGGTGCGCGAACTTTCGCAGCGGCTTCCAGAACGGCGTTGATGGAGTCAGTACCCACGCAGTTAACTGCCGGCAGAGCGAAGTTGTTTTCTTTAGCTACCTGGAACACTTTCTGAACGTCATCACCAGTGATCACGCCAGGTTTTACGAAATCAAAAATTTTAGACATGTTACGTAGTCCTGTATCTTTGGCCTGGAAAAATGCGTGCCTTATAGCGCGCTGAAATTAAGGCGGGTTACCCCGCCCTGCTGATCTTACTGCTTAGCGCGCTCTTCGAGCATGGCTACTGCCGGCAGAACTTTGCCTTCCACGAATTCGAGGAATGCGCCACCGCCAGTGGAGATGTAGGAGATCTTGTCAGCGATACCGAACAGATCGATAGCAGCCAGCGTGTCGCCGCCGCCTGCGATGGAGAACGCATCGCTGTCAGCGATGGCGTTCGCCACGATTTCAGTACCCTTACGGAAGTTCGGGAACTCAAAGACGCCAACCGGACCATTCCACAGAATAGTTTTGGCGTTTTTCAGGATTTCAGCCAGTTTCTGCGCGGAAACGTCGCCCAAATCCAGAATTTGCTCATCATCTTTGATGTCATTAACGGATTTCAGCGTCGCGTTGGCGGTTTCTGAGAACTCGGTTGCCACGCGCACGTCGGTCGGAACCGGGATATCACAGGTGCTCAGCAGACGTTTGGCTTCATCAACCAGATCCGCTTCGTACAGGGATTTACCCACGTTATGGCCCTGGGCCGCAACGAAGGTGTTAGCGATACCGCCGCCAACAATCAGCTGGTCAGCGATTTTGGACAGGGAGTCCAGCACGGTCAGTTTGGTAGAGACTTTAGAACCACCAACGATAGCTACCATCGGGCGAGCCGGCTCTTTCAGCGCTTTACCCAGCGCGTCCAGCTCTTCTGCCAGCAGCGGGCCTGCGCACGCGACATCAGCAAATTTACCGACACCGTGAGTAGAAGCCTGCGCGCGGTGCGCAGTACCAAAGGCGTCCATCACAAAGACGTCGCACAGCGCGGCATATTTCTTCGCCAGCGTTTCGTCGTCTTTCTTCTCGCCTTTGTTGAAGCGTACGTTTTCCAGCACGACCAGCTCACCGGCAGCGATTTCAACGCCATCCAGGTAATCTTTTGCCAGGCGAACCGGGTTGGAGAGTTTGTCTTTCAGATAGTTAACTACCGGAAGCAGAGAGAATTCTTCGTTGTATTCACCTTCGGTCGGGCGACCCAGGTGAGACGTTACCATCACTTTCGCGCCCTGTTTCAGCGCCAGCTCGATGGTCGGCAGAGAAGCACGGATACGTGCATCGCTGGTCACTTTCCCTTCTTTAACCGGTACGTTCAAATCCGCACGGATGAGAACGCGTTTACCAGCCAGATCCAGATCGGTCATCTTAATTACAGACATGGTGAATCCTCTCGATGATTCTTAAGTTTTGTAGACACTCGCGTGCCTTACCTGAAACTCACTGCAGCTATTGCTAACGTTGTGTCGAGCATACGGTTAGCAAAGCCCCATTCGTTGTCGCACCACACAAGGGTTTTAATCAGGTGCGAACCACTGACCCGGGTTTGCGTGCCATCGACAATGGCGCTGTGCGGATCGTGGTTAAAATCAATTGAGACCAACGGTAATTCCGTATAGTCAACTATACCATGAAATGTTCCCTGCGCTGCTTTTTGCAGCAACTGGTTGACTTCACTCGCTTTTACCGGCTTTTTCACCGTTACGCTTAAATCAATGGCGGTGACGTTTATTGTCGGTACGCGCACCGCAATCGCTTCGAATTTGTCATTAAACTGGGGGAAAATACGCGAGATGCCCGCTGCCAGTTTGGTATCGACCGGGATGATTGACTGGCTGGCTGCGCGCGTACGGCGCAGATCGGCATGGTAGGCGTCAATCACCTGCTGATCGTGCATCGCCGAGTGAATTGTCGTTACCGTTCCCCACTCAATGCCATAAGCCTCGTCGAGCAGCTTGATCACCGGAATAATGCAGTTCGTGGTACAGGAGGCGTTGGAGACAAGATGATCTTCAGGACGCAGCGTCAGATGGTTCACGCCAAAGACGATGGTTGCGTCGAGATCGCTGCTGCCAGGATGAGAGAAGAGCACTTTTTTCGCGCCTGCCGCCAGATGGGCTTCGCCATCTTCACGGCTGCCATAAACGCCGGTGCAGTCAAGCACGATGTCAATGCCCAACTCGCGCCACGGCAGCGCAGAAATCTCGCTTTCGTGCAGGAGGCGAATCGCATCGTCGCCTATTAAGAGCTGTTCCCGCTCCTGGCGCACGTCCCAGGCAAAACGCCCGTGGCTGGTGTCGTACTTCAGCAGATGCGCGATCCCCGCGGCATCCGCCAGTTCATTGATTGCCACCACGGTGATCTCGGCGCGACGCCCTGATTCGTACAGTGCCCGAACCACGTTGCGCCCAATGCGACCGAAACCATTAATCGCTATGCGTAGGCTCATAACTCTCCTGCAAGGCCAGCCCGCCTGAAGTGGATGACAGAGTAATCCAGTCGCCACCTGAGGGGAATCCTCGCCTGCCTGAACTGCGTCTGTTTGCTTATTTGTCGAACATTTAATCGACTGAAACGGTTCAGCTAGAATAAGCGAAAGACGGAATAAAAGGAATGATTGTCCAGACGGATTCGCCAGTAATCTGACTTGCATCACATTTTTACTGGAATAATGGATGGGATAAGGCGGAAGCTACGCCAGGGAAAGAGAGGCTAACGAGAGGGAGGAAAAAGCGTCCTTGCTGGTTTATCAGACGGGAGAGCGTGTTGCGATTCATTAAACAGCCTGGATCGGTCGGGGCTAAGCTGCACCCGTTTCACTCCCCCGCTTCGGCGCCAGGAAATCGGGCCCTACACGCGGCTTAAAACCAGCTGCGCTCCGGCACCTGCGGCTCAGTGCGATCCGCGCGTGGCATTTCAACCGGCAGCGAAGAGAGCTCTTTCGCCCACAGATCGGCCACCCATTTGACGCCCTTCGCGGTGAAGCGCGCCTGCGACCAGCTGTGGCTGTTTTCACCCACGCCGCCATGCACGGTGAAGTAACCCGCATCGATATGGTACTGCGGCGGCATCAGCGCGCCGTTAACCCGTTGCATGATATTGCGCTCCAGCAAAAAGCGGCGGAACTGCGGCTCTTTCACGCGCAGCATTTTGCACAGCTGGCGGAATCCGAGCGACTCTTCAACCCGTACGTACTGGTCGAAAAACTCCGCTTTTGGCGCAGTGATGGCAAGCTGCGCTTCTGCACGCTGGCGCTTTTCATACTGCTCCGCCCAGGCGCGCGCCGCTGCGGCAGGATTGGTAAAGTCCGGCAGACCGACGGTTTTTTCACGCTCCTGCCAGCGGTCAAGCATTTCGGCGGTAAAGGCCGGAGAAAGGCGTGAAACCGTCAACAGTGAGTCGCGCTTATTGAGCAAAAACTCCTGCCGCATTTCGCCCTCGCGCTCGTAAGCATTAGCGCTTACCGGCTGGGAAAGACGTTGCGCAGTTTCCAGGCTTTTAACCATCCGTTTGACTTCGGCATGGGTTACGCCCGTCAGCTTCGCGATTTCGCGGCTGCTGATGGTCGACGCGGCAGCCTGCGAATTGAGATGTTCACCAGAGATCACCATGTTCACTCCTTACTCAAACTCACATCAGTTAAGGTGAGGAAATAGTATACAACTTACTGGATAGATATCCAGTATATTTTTTACACATAGATCAATGCTGTTTTGAACGCGTTCAGTAAAAAGAAGAGAGAGGAGTGAGGGCAGAACGTAAACGTGCCGGAGGGCGCTGAGGCCTGCTCCGGCACGGGATAGTGCAGACCCGGTAAGCGAAACGCTACCGGGTAATAAGGATTACAGCAGCTCTTTCGCTTTGGCGACCACGTTGTCCACGGTGAAGCCAAACTCTTCGAACAGCAGCTCTGCTGGCGCAGACTCACCGAAGGTGGTCATGCCAACAACCGCACCGTTCAGGCCGGTGTATTTGCACCAGAAGTCGGCGATACCGGCTTCCACCGCCACGCGCGCGCTGACCGCTTTCGGCAGCACCGCGTCACGGTAAGCAGCATCCTGCTTGTCGAAGGTGTCGGTAGACGGCATGGAGACCACGCGGGCTTTCACGCCTTCGGCCGTCAGACGTTCCCATGCAGCCACAGCCAGTTCCACTTCCGAACCGGTGGCGATGAAGATCAGCTGCGGCTGGCCGTCGCAATCTTTCAGTACGTAACCGCCGCGAGCGATATCCGCCAGCTGCTGCTCGGTGCGCTCCTGCTGCGCCAGATTCTGACGAGAGAGGATCAGCGCCGTCGGGCCATCGTGGCGCTCAACGCCATATTTCCACGCCACCGCAGATTCCACCTGGTCACACGGACGCCAGGTGCTGACGTTCGGGGTCAGGCGCAGGGAAGCGACCTGCTCAACCGGCTGGTGCGTCGGGCCATCTTCGCCCAGACCGATAGAGTCGTGGGTGTAAACCAGCACCTGACGCTGCTTCATCAGCGCCGCCATACGTACCGCGTTACGCGCGTACTCGACGAACATCAGGAAGGTGGAGGTGTACGGCACAAAACCGCCGTGCAGAGAGATACCGTTGGCAATCGCGGTCATACCGAACTCGCGTACGCCGTAGTGAATGTAGTTGCCTGCGGCATCTTCATTGATCGCTTTCGAGCCGGACCACAGGGTCAGGTTGGAAGGCGCGAGGTCAGCGGAACCGCCGAGGAACTCCGGCAGCAGCGGGCCAAACGCTTCGATAGCGTTTTGGGAAGCTTTACGGCTGGCGATTTTCGCCGGGTTCGCCTGCAGTTTGGCAATGAACTCATTGGCTTTCGCTGCGAAATCCTCCGGCATCTCGCCTTTCATACGACGAGTGAATTCGGCAGCCAGTTCCGGGAACGCTTTCGCGTAAGCGGCGAACTTCTCGTTCCACGCAGACTCTTTCGCCTGACCGACTTCTTTCGCATCCCACTGCGCGTAAATCTCAGACGGGATCTCGAACGGAGCATGTTTCCAGCCCAGCTGTTCGCGGGTCAGCGCTACTTCCGCGTCGCCCAGCGGCGCGCCGTGGGAGTCATGGGTGCCGGCTTTGTTCGGCGAGCCGAAACCGATAATGGTTTTGCACATCAGCAGCGACGGTTTGTCGGTGACGCTGCGGGCTTCTTCAACGGCGCGTTTGATGGCGTCGGCATCGTGGCCGTCTACGCCGCGCACCACGTGCCAGCCGTAGGCTTCAAAGCGTTTTGCGGTATCGTCGGTGAACCAGCCTTCAACGTGGCCATCGATAGAGATGCCGTTGTCGTCGTAGAACGCAACGAGTTTGCCCAGCTTCAGCGTACCGGCCAGCGAGCAGGCTTCGTGAGAGATGCCTTCCATCATGCAGCCGTCGCCCATAAAGGCGTAGGTAAAGTGGTCAACAATGTCGTGACCCGGACGGTTGAACTGCGCGGCCAGCGTCTTCTCAGCAATCGCCATACCGACTGCGTTTGCAATCCCCTGACCCAGCGGGCCGGTGGTGGTTTCAACGCCTGCGGTGTAACCCACTTCCGGGTGACCCGGCGTTTTGGAGTGCAGCTGGCGGAAGTTCTGCAGTTCGGTAATCGGCAGATCGTAGCCGGTGAGGTGCAGCAGGCTATAGATCAGCATCGAGCCGTGACCATTGGACAGCACAAAGCGGTCGCGGTCAGCCCATGCAGGATTCGTCGGGTTATGGTTCAGGAAATCACGCCATAACACTTCGGCGATGTCTGCCATGCCCATTGGGGCTCCCGGGTGACCGGATTTGGCTTTCTGTACCGCGTCCATGCTCAGCGCACGAATAGCATTGGCAAGCTCTTTACGTGAGGACATTTTGACTCCAGATCGGACTGTTAAGGGCTAATCCCGTAACGACTTGACGACAGCGCGTTTTGGGCTACGCCGGAAAAAAGTGCCAACAATGTAACCCAAGCGGGTAATCATGTACATGGAGCATCCTTTTGCGCTTCAGAAATCTCTGGAAGCCGCTCGCAAGTTGCGCAATCTCCTCGCCCGTCCAACACTCTCTTCTTTATACTGGCGCTCACCGCCCTCTCGTCTACAAGAACGGCGGAGCAAAAACGACTCAACCATTGCGGAAGATAATAAATGAAAATTCGCCCAGCCCTCCTTGCTCTGGGAATGACCACCCTGCTTGCCGGTTGTCAGAACATGGATTCAAACGGTTTTCTCAGCTCTGGCGCGGAAGCGTTCCAGGCTTACACCCTGAGCGATGCGCAGGTTATCGCCCTGAGCGACGACGCCTGTAAGCAGATGGACAGCAAAGCCACCATCGCGCCTGCCAGCAGTGAATACAGCAAACGCGTGAACAAAATTGCCGCCGCCCTTGGCGACAACATCAACGGCCAGAAGGTGAACTACAAGGTGTATGTCACTAAAGACGTTAACGCCTTTGCGATGGCGAATGGCTGCATCCGCGTCTACAGCGGACTGATGGATATGATGACCGACAATGAGGTCGAAGCGGTAGTTGGCCACGAAATGGGTCACGTTGCGCTCGGCCACGTGAAGAAAGGGATGCAGGTCGCGCTCGGCACCAATGCGGTGCGCGCAGCGGCAGCCTCGGCGGGCGGCGTGGTCGGTAGCCTCTCCCAGTCGCAGCTTGGCGCGCTCGGGGAAAAACTGGTGAACTCGCAGTTCTCCCAGCGTCAGGAGTCGGAAGCGGATGACTACTCTTACGATCTGCTGCGCAAGCGCGGCATTAACCCGGTGGGTTTAGCCACCAGCTTCGAAAAACTGGCGAAGATGGACCAGGGCCGTCAAAGCTCAATGTTTGACGATCACCCGGCTTCAGAAGCCCGTGCCCAGCACATTCGCGACCGTATGGCCGCAGACGGCATCAAGTAATCAATAAAGGAGGCGCTTGCCTCCTTTTTATTACGCCCCGGCAGCGCAGATAAAAAAATCCCCTCCGGGTCTGGCCGGGAGGGGATTGATTTCATTGCGGCTTATGCCGTGAGATGACGTTACTCATCTTCCAGATAGGTGTAGCCATAGAGACCTGCTTCAAACTCTTCGAGGAACTGCTGCTGCAGCGCATCGTCCAGCCCTGTCTCTTTAACCTGATCGCGGAACTGGGTTAACAGCTTGCCCGGATCGAGCTGCACGTATTCCAGCATGTCGGCCACGGTATCGCCTTCGTCGGAAAGCTCCACTTCCACGCTGCCATCCGGGAAGACAAACACGTCAACCGCTTCGGTATCGCCGAACAGGTTGTGCATGTTGCCAAGGATCTCCTGATAGGCACCGACCATAAAGAAGCCCAGCATCGGCGGGTTCTCCGGATCGTACTCCGGCATTGGCATTGTTGTAGCAATGCCGTCGCCATCGACATAGTGATCGATAGCACCATCGGAGTCACAGGTAATATCCAGCAGCACTGCGCGGCGCTCCGGCGCATGGTTCAACCCTTCCAGCGGCAGGACCGGGAAGAGCTGATCGATACCCCACGCATCCGGCATCGACTGGAACAGCGAGAAGTTGACGTACATCTTGTCCGCCATACGCTCCTGCAGTTCGTCGATAATCGGACGGTGCGCACGGTTGCTCGGATCGAGCTGTTTCTGCACTTCATGGCACATATTGAGGTAGAGCTGCTCTGCCCACGCGCGCTCTTGCAGGCTAAAGGTGCCGGAAGAGTAACCGACGTGAATGTCGTGCAGATCCATCTGGCTATCATGCAGCCACTCGCGCAGCGAACGGCGCGTGCCAGGCTCATGCATCTCCTGCCAGGTTTCCCACATGCTTTGCAGCGCGCGCGGTGCGTCTTCCGCCGGCGGAATGGCCGGGGTGTATTCGTTGCGCTCCACGCCAATGATATTGGAGACCAGCACCGTATGGTGCGCGGTCACCGCGCGGCCCGATTCGGTAATCACCGTCGGGTGCGGTAAACCATGCTCTTCACAGGCATCGCCAATTGCCCAGATAATGTTGTTCGCGTACTCGTTCAGGCCGTAGTTAACGGAGCAGTCAGATTGTGAACGGGTGCCTTCATAATCAACACCCAGACCACCGCCGACGTCGAAGCACTGAATGTTCACGCCCAGCTTGTGCAGTTCAACGTAGAAACGGGCAGACTCGCGTACGCCGGTGGCGATATCGCGAATATTGGCCATCTGCGAACCGAGGTGGAAGTGCAACAGCTGAATGCTGTCCAGACGACCACGCTCACGCAGGATCTCAACCAGTTGCAGCACCTGCGTCGCCGCCAGGCCAAACTTCGACTTCTCACCACCGGAGGATTGCCATTTGCCGGAGCCTTGCGATGCCAGACGCGCACGCACGCCGAGGCGCGGAATAACGTTCAGGCGCTCGGCTTCTTCCAGCACGATAGCGATTTCGCTCATCTTCTCGATCACCAGATAGACCTTGTGGCCCATCTTCTCGCCGATCAGCGCCAGGCGGATGTATTCACGGTCTTTATAGCCGTTACAGACGATCACCGAACGGGTCATGCCCGCATGGGCGAGCACCGCCATCAGCTCCGCTTTTGAACCCGCCTCCAGCCCCAGCGGTTCGCCGGAGTGGATCAGGGATTCAATGACGCGACGGTGCTGGTTAACCTTAATCGGGTAAACCAGGAAGTAGTCGCCGTTATAGCCATAGGATTCACGCGCGCGTTTGAAGGCGGCGTTAATCGAACGCAGACGGTGTTGCAGGATCTGCGGGAAGCAGAAGAGCGCCGGTAGACGCTGGCCCTGCGCTTCACGCGCTTTCACCAGCTGTGCCAGATCGACACGCGCCAGGGGGACATCCGGATCGGGGCACACGCTGATGTGGCCCAGCTCGTTGACGTCGTAGTAGTTATTGCCCCACCAGGCAATATTGTAAGTCCGTAGCATCTTGCTGGCTTCCTGGGAGCTCATCGCTACCTCCTGCATGGAACGTAGTGCACCTTGTTCGCCTGCTGACGAAGGCGAAACAGAAGAGATGTCGTCAGACATTGCGAACCTCACTTAAGTAAAGTGTATACCCTGTGAACGTCACGCTGCGTGTTGGCAAGGCGAAGCGACACGGGGATGAAATAGTTGACTACTATCGCAGTGACACATAGCGATAACAACCCATAAACAGCCAGGATTTTCGGCATAACATGCCAAAGCACCGACTGCGCGACCGGTTTCTGGTTCATATGATAGTAAAACATCTGACCGTACCCGCGTATGACAGGCCGGCGAAACCACGAGAAAACTCCTGGTACTTCAGGAGAGCCCTTGTTCAGTTATCACAATGCCTTACCGGCCCTGGAGTCCTGAGAAGCGCCGAAATGGGGATAACATCGGCTGGTTTGCAGATCAGAGATGCGAATGATGGGAAATGCGTGCACGTCAGAACGACGCGGCAGAATGTTCGGAAAACGACGGTTCATTATTTCGTATCACCTCCACGCAAGCCATGACGACCCGCGACAAGCCAAAGCCATTAAATACACTGCTTAACCCGGCTGGAAGTGGCGACACAGCAGCGATGCCGTGCGCTTTTTTGATGAGCCGCGCGCGGCGTTTTATACCGATAACCGGGTGAAAAAGCAAAATAAAAAAGGCCTTCTTGCCGCATTGCCAGGAAAATTTTCCATGACAGAGTGTGTCAGGAGACGACGCAGATCAAAAAACGCTGGCAATGAGATGAATAAGTAACCTAAAATAGCCGTCCAGATGTTAATCCGTCCAGACCGATTAACACACAGACTTCTTGTGTCATCTTTGCGTAGCCACCGCGAAGAGAGCCGAACACAGAATTCGATTCAACCGAATTACACCAGGTGAAAATTTATTATGGCAAAACACCTTTTTACGTCCGAGTCCGTCTCTGAAGGGCATCCTGACAAAATCGCTGACCAAATTTCCGACGCTGTGCTGGATGCAATCCTTGAGCAGGACCCTAAAGCGCGCGTCGCTTGTGAAACGTACGTGAAAACCGGCATGGTGCTGGTCGGTGGCGAAATCACCACCAGCGCATGGGTGGATATCGAAGAGATCACCCGTAATACCGTGCGTGATATCGGTTATGTTCACTCTGATATGGGCTTTGATGCCAACTCTTGCGCCGTACTGAGCGCAATCGGTAAGCAGTCCCCCGATATCAACCAGGGCGTTGACCGTGCCGATCCGCTGGAGCAGGGCGCAGGCGACCAGGGCCTGATGTTTGGCTATGCGACCAACGAAACCGACGTGCTGATGCCAGCGCCAATCACCTACGCTCACCGTCTGGTTGAACGCCAGGCTGAAGTGCGCAAAAACGGCACCCTGCCGTGGCTGCGTCCGGACGCGAAAAGCCAGGTCACATTCCAGTACGACGATGGCAAAATCGTCGGCATTGATGCTGTAGTGCTCTCCACCCAGCACTCAGAAGATATCGATCAGAAATCGCTGCAGGAAGCGGTGATGGAAGAGATCATCAAGCCGATCCTGCCGACCGAGTGGCTGAACGCCTCTACCAAATTCTTTATCAACCCGACCGGCCGTTTTGTTATCGGCGGCCCGATGGGGGACTGTGGTCTGACCGGCCGTAAAATCATCGTTGACACCTACGGCGGCATGGCCCGTCACGGCGGCGGCGCATTCTCCGGTAAAGATCCGTCGAAAGTTGACCGTTCCGCAGCATACGCGGCGCGTTATGTGGCGAAAAACATCGTTGCTGCCGGTCTTGCCGATCGCTGTGAAATCCAGGTCTCCTACGCCATTGGCGTGGCAGAGCCGACCTCGATCATGGTTGAAACCTTCGGCACCGAGAAGGTCTCTACCGAGCAGTTAACGCTGCTGGTTCGTGAGTTCTTCGACCTGCGTCCGTACGGTCTGATCCAGATGCTGGATCTGCTGCACCCGATCTACAAAGAGACTGCTGCCTATGGTCACTTTGGTCGCGAATCTTTCCCGTGGGAAAAAACTGACAAAGCCGCGCTGCTGCGCGATGCTGCCGGTCTGAAATAATCCACTGACCGCACCGCTATCAAGGCCAGCCCCGCGCTGGCCTTTTTCATTTTTACACGCTTTGCGACCACCACATCTCATTTATGCAGCTATACTCACTTTGCCCGTAACTGTTTCATTTGAAAGCGATTACATCAGTCAGTAAACGACACCCTGCCCTTTTAGATCCCCTTGCAGCGCCAGCGCGTCATAATTGTTACATCACGCTTCGGTTTAGTCTGAAATAACGCCCTGCAATTAACCATTCATTGTCAAGAATCCTATAATCCTCAACACTTTTATTTACATTCGTGGCCTGCCCGAAATGTAACCGATTACACTCATGTGATGCATATCACGACTTTTCGCTTATGAGTGACCTAACGTTTATCTCGATAAAATTCATAACATGAATGGAGGGCATAATGCCTGACAATAAGAAACAGAAGCATTCCAACAAGGCCATGACCTTTTTTGTCTGCTTCCTCGCTGCACTGGCAGGATTACTTTTTGGCCTGGATATTGGCGTGATTGCGGGCGCACTGCCCTTCATCACGGAAGATTTTCAAATCAGCTCTCACACTCAGGAGTGGGTGGTGAGCTCAATGATGTTTGGTGCAGCCGTCGGCGCAGTCGGCAGCGGCTGGCTCTCCTGGCGTCTTGGGCGTAAAAAGAGCCTGATGATTGGCGCGGTGCTGTTTGTTATCGGCTCTCTCTGCTCTGCCGCCGCACCGAACGTCGAGTTCCTGATCGTCTCGCGCGTGCTGCTCGGCCTGGCGGTTGGTATCGCCTCTTATACCGCCCCGCTCTACCTCTCTGAGATCGCACCGGAAAAAATCCGCGGCAGTATGATTTCGATGTATCAATTGATGATCACCATCGGTATTCTCGGTGCCTACCTTTCCGATACTGCCTTCAGCTACAGCGGCGCATGGCGCTGGATGCTGGGCGTAATCATCATTCCGGCGGTGCTGCTGCTCATCGGCGTCTTCTTCCTCCCGGACAGCCCACGCTGGTTCGCCGCGAAACGCCGCTTCAACGATGCTGAGCGGGTGCTGCTGCGCCTGCGCGATACCAGCGCCGAAGCGAAAAATGAACTGGATGAGATCCGCGAAAGCCTGAAAGTGAAGCAGACCGGCTGGGCGCTGTTTAAAGAGAACAGCAACTTCCGCCGCGCGGTCTTCCTCGGCGTGCTGCTGCAGATCATGCAACAGTTCACCGGGATGAACGTCATCATGTATTACGCGCCGAAAATCTTTGAACTGGCGGGTTACACCAACACGACCGAACAGATGTGGGGTACGGTGATCGTCGGTCTGACCAACGTGCTGGCGACCTTTATCGCGATCGGTCTGGTGGACCGCTGGGGCCGTAAACCGACGCTGGTGCTGGGCTTTATGGTCATGGCCGCCGGTATGGGTATTCTCGGCACGATGCTGAATATGGGCATCCACTCGCCGTCAGCGCAGTATTTCGCGGTCGCCATGCTGCTGATGTTTATCGTCGGCTTCGCGATGAGCGCCGGTCCGCTGATCTGGGTACTCTGCTCCGAAATCCAGCCGCTGAAAGGCCGCGATTTTGGTATCACCCTCTCCACCGCCACGAACTGGATCGCCAACATGATTGTCGGCGCAACCTTCCTGACGATGCTGAACACGCTGGGCAACGCTAACACCTTCTGGGTCTACGGCGGTCTGAACGTGCTGTTCATTATCCTCACCCTGTGGCTGGTACCGGAAACCAAACACGTTTCGCTGGAGCACATCGAGCGCAACCTGATGCGTGGCCGTCCGCTGCGTGAAATTGGTTCCCGTGACTGATTAACATCCTCAGGCTTCCTCTGCGGAGGAAGCCTTTTTTGCTTATTGCACTCGCGTCCCGCCCATCCTATTCTCTGCAGTTATGAAAACACCCCGCCTCCCTATCGCCCTCCAGCAAGCTGTTATGCGTAGCCTGCGGGAAAAACTCGCCCTCGCGAACCAGAAGCTTGAGCGTGACTACCCTGAACCGAAGCTGGTCTATCAACAACGCGGCACTGCCGCCGGTACGGCCTGGCTTGCCGACTACGAGATTCGCCTTAACCCGGTGCTGCTGCTGGAGAACCAGCAAGCCTTTATTGATGAAGTGGTTCCCCATGAGCTGGCGCACCTGCTGGTGTGGAAAGAGTTCGGGCGCGTTGCGCCGCACGGCAAAGAGTGGAAGTGGATGATGGAGAGCGTGCTCGGCGTTCCCGCGCGGCGAACCCATCAGTTTGAGCTGGAATCGGTGCGGCGCAACACCTTCCCCTACCGCTGTAAGTGCCAGCAGCATCAGTTGACCCTGCGTCGTCATAATCGGGTGGTGCGCGGCGAGGCGATCTACCGCTGCGTGCGCTGCGGCGAGCCGTTAATGGCCGAAGCGGCTAACTGAATCCATTAAGAAGTTTTATGCGCTAACTGATTGCATCAGGAAGCCCCTTCCGCTACGTTGCGAGCTCGTTTTGACAGGGAGTTCGCTATGTTCCGTTTTATACCTTTTCTCTTCACGTTGCTGGCAGTGCCTGCCCTGGCCGCCAACGGTATCAACAATTTTTCCCAGGCCAAAGCGGCCGGTGTGAAAGTGAATGCTGACGCGCCGGGCGACTTTTACTGCGGCTGTAAAATCACCTGGCAGGGCAAAAAAGGGGTCGTCGATCTCGCCTCCTGTGGCTACAAAGTGCGTAAAAATGAGAACCGCGCCAGCCGCATCGAGTGGGAACATGTCATGCCTGCCTGGCAGTTCGGCCACCTGCGTCAGTGCTGGCAAGACGGCGGGCGCAAACAGTGCGCCAAAGATCCGGTCTACCGCAAGATTGAGAGCGATATGCATAACCTGCAACCTGCCGTGGGCGAGGTGAATGGCGATCGCGGCAACTTCATGTACAGCCAGTGGAACGGCGGTGAGGGGCAGTATGGTCAGTGCGAGATGAAAGTCGATTTCAAAGCGAAACTGGCCGAACCACCAGCGCGCGCACGCGGTTCGATTGCCCGCACCTACTTCTATATGCGCGATCAATACCAGCTGCCGCTCTCACGCCAGCAGACCCAACTTTTCACGGCCTGGGATAAACTCTATCCGGTTACTGCGTGGGAGTGTACGCGCGATGAGCGTATCGCGGCTATTCAGGGCAACCATAACCCGTATGTGCAGCGCGCTTGCATGGCGCGAAAGAGCTAACCTACACTAGCGCCATTGTTAACATCCGCCCTGCCGTGCGGGGCGGTAATCTGAACGGATCTAAAACATGCGCATTCCCCGCATCCATCACCCAGAATGTATTCAGCCGGGCAGTGAAATTGCCCTCAGCGAGGATGCCGCCAACCACGTCGGCCGCGTGCTGCGTATGGGCCCGGGCCAGGCGGTGCAGCTTTTCGACGGCTCTAACCAGGTTTTCGAGGCGGAAATCACCCACGCCGATAAAAAAAGCGTGCGCGTCAGCGTGCTGCGCGGCGAAGTGGACGATCGGGAATCGCCGCTGCATATTCACCTGGGCCAGGTGATGTCGCGCGGCGAAAAGATGGAATTCACCATCCAGAAATCGATCGAACTGGGCGTAAGCCTCATTACGCCACTTTTTTCTGAGCGCTGCGGCGTTAAACTGGACGCCGAACGCCTGAACAAGAAGCTGCAGCAGTGGCAAAAGATCGCTATTGCCGCCTGTGAACAGTGCGGGCGCAACAGAGTTCCGGAGATTCGCCCGGCCATGGATCTCGAAGCCTGGTGCGCCGAAGAGGAGAGCGGTCTGAAGCTCAACCTCCATCCGCGCGCCAGCCAGAGCATTAACACCTTGCCTCTGCCCGTTGAGCGCGTGCGTCTGCTGATTGGCCCGGAAGGCGGTCTATCCGCCGATGAGATCGCCATGACCGCGCGCTATCAGTTTACGGATATTTTGTTAGGTCCCCGCGTGCTACGCACCGAGACAACGGCGCTTACCGCCATCACCGCGCTTCAGGTTCGCTTCGGCGACCTGGGTTGAAAGGAGAAGCAGAATGATTAAGCTCGGCATCGTGATGGATCCCATCGCGGACATTAACATCAAGAAAGACTCCAGCTTCGCCATGCTGCTGGAAGCACAGCGCCGCGGCTACGAGCTGCACTATATGGAGATGGCCGATCTCTACCTGATTAACGGTGAAGCCCGCGCCCGCACGCGTGCCCTCTCCGTCGAGCAGAACTACGACAAATGGTATGAATTTGGCAGCGAGCAGGATATCGCGCTGGCCGATCTCGACACCGTACTGATGCGTAAAGATCCGCCGTTCGACACCGAGTATATCTACGCGACCTACATTCTTGAGCGCGCGGAAGAGAAAGGCACGCTGATTGTTAACAAACCGCAGAGCCTGCGCGACTGTAACGAGAAGCTCTTCACCGCCTGGTTCCCGGATCTGACGCCAGAAACGCTGGTCACCCGCGATAAAGCGCGTCTGAAAGCCTTCTGGCAGAAGCACACCGACATTATTCTTAAGCCGCTGGACGGCATGGGCGGCACCTCAATTTTCCGCGTCAAAGAGGGCGATCCGAACCTCTCTGTTATCACCGAAACCCTCACCGAACTGGGCACGCGCTACTGCATGGCGCAGAACTATCTGCCTGCCATTAAAGAGGGCGACAAACGTGTGCTGGTTGTTGATGGCGAACCGGTGCCTTACTGCCTGGCGCGCGTGCCGCAGGGCGGTGAAACCCGTGGCAACCTGGCGGCCGGTGGTCGCGGCGAACCGCGCCCGCTGACCGAGAGCGACTGGGAGATTGCGCGTAAAGTCGCGCCGGTGCTGAAAGCAAAAGGACTTATCTTCGTCGGTCTCGATATCATTGGCGATCGCCTGACGGAAATTAACGTCACCAGCCCGACCTGCATCCGTGAAATCGAAGCCGAATTCCCGGTCTCCATCACCGGTATGCTGATGGACGCTATCGAAAAACGTCTGGCTAAATAAGTGCCACACAGGGTGCGAGCGAGAGCCCGCGCCCTTCCCGCTTTATCTCGTGACAGCACCCTGCTTTCCCCCCATACTACGTTGTCGCTTTTTTGAACCAGGAACAGAACCTCTGACAATGAATTTACAGCATCACTTTCTTATTGCCATGCCTGCTCTCCAGGATCCCCTCTTCCGGCGCTCCGTTGTCTATATCTGCGAGCACAGCGAGGAAGGGGCGATGGGGCTTATCATCAATAAGCCGCTGGAAAACCTGACGGTAGAAGGCGTGCTCGAAAAACTGAAAATCGAGGCCGTTGAACGCGACCCGGCGATCCGTCTTGATAAACCGGTGCTGCTTGGCGGCCCGCTGGCGGAAGATCGCGGCTTTATCCTGCACACGCCGCCTGCTGGTTTTGCCTCCAGCATTCGCGTCTCGGACAACACCGTGGTCACCACTTCCCGTGACGTGCTGGAGACGCTCGGCACCGGCGAACAGCCCGATGAGGTGATGGTCGCGCTGGGCTACTCATCGTGGGATAAGGGGCAACTGGAGGAGGAGATCCTGGATAACGCGTGGCTTACCGCGCCGGCAGATCTCAATATCCTGTTCAAAACCCCTATCGCCGATCGCTGGCGCGAAGCGGCTAAGCTTATCGGCATCGATATTTCGACCATGCCTGGCGTCGCGGGGCACGCCTGATGAGCGGCACACTGCTGGCGTTTGATTTCGGCACCAAAAGCATTGGCGTTGCCATCGGGCAGCGTATTACCGGCACGGCGCGCGCGCTGACGGCGCTGAAAGCGCAGGACGGTACGCCAGAGTGGAAGCGGATCGAAAACCTGCTCAAAGAGTGGCAGCCCGAGGCGGTGGTGGTTGGTTTGCCGCTTAATATGGATGGCACCGAGCAGCTGCTGACCGCCCGCGCCCGCAACTTCGCCAATAAAATCCACGGCCGTTTTGGCGCGAAAGTGATCCTGCATGATGAACGGTTAAGCACCGTTGAAGCGCGCTCCGGGCTGTTTGAACGCGGCGGATTTCGCGCCCTTGATAAAGGCAGCGTCGACTCAGCCTCGGCGGTAATTATTCTCGAAAGCTACTTCGAACTGCACCCGTAACCCTGCCCGCTCTCCCCTCTCTTTTCTCTTAGCCGCGATCGCGTCGCGGCTTTCTGCCGATCCTTCTCACACTTTCCAGTCCCGTTTTTTGCATTCCTGCCATTGTTTCTATAAAAGAAACATAAAGGCCATCAGGATTTATCGGTTAAACGCTGGACCAGTTCGTGCAGGGCCTCTAAACGCGTCGCCACCACCGCATCGTCAACCTGCCACAGACCGGCAAACGCGAGCGCGGCCGAGTGGGCGCCAAGGGGTTTCGCCATCGACACTTCACCGTCGTCGTGATGCCACACTACATGCCCCTGCGTACGCTGCTGGGCGACATGCGGGCCAAGCTGCTGCCACTGCTCCGGCGTAAAGCGCTGTTGCAGCGCCTCATCGCTCTCCGCTGCCAGCAGCGACATGCCGATGACCGACTGCCAGGCAGGCAGCATATGGAAACCGGCCAGCGCCTGGCTCACCTGGCTGCCGGGCTCAGAGTGGTAGATGTAGATCACCTGATCCTCCCAGAGCACGCCCATCGCCACGACGATATCTTTCGGGGCGTAGCGTTCCAGCAGCGGCAGCGCGTGGGAGAAGAGCGCCGAGCCGCGAATGGCCTGCGCCGCCAGCGCATGAATGCCGGGGCCGGGAAGGTAGCGACGCTGCGCGTCCTGCATGGTCAGGCCGATGGAGGCCATGGTCATCAATAACCGGTTTACGCGGGTGGTGTTAATGCCCATCAGACGCGACAGCTCACGACAGCCAATGGCGCGATCGCTGGAGACGAGGTACTGCAGGCAGCGAATGCCATCAATCAGACTTTGGTTCGGTTGAGAAGACATTGCAGGGTTCGCTTTTCAGTTGGCTGGAAAAAACGATTCTACCGTCAGTCAAAAAGGAAACAAGATAATGAAAATCTTTCCTCACACCGATGCCAGAGCTTTTCCAACCCGGCAACTGCATGCCGATCTGGTCGTCGCGGGCGGCGGGCTGGCTGGGCTTTGCGCCGCACTGGCGGCAGCGCGCGACGGTTTAGAGGTAGTGCTGCTCCAGGACAGGCCGGTACTCGGCGGCAATGCCTCCAGCGAAGTGCGTCTGTGGGCCAACGGCGCGACATCGCATATGGGCAACAACAACCGCTGGGCGCGCGAAGGCGGCATTATGGGCGAGATCATGGAGGAGAACCTCTGGCGCAATAAAGAGGGCAATCCAGTGATGTTTGACCTGGTGCTGCTCGACCTCGCCAGAAGCCAGCCGGGCCTGACGCTGCTGCTCAATACCGCCGTGTTTGAGGTGGAAACAGAAGCGCAGACCATCACACAGGTGACGGCGTTTAACCCGATCAATGAGACCTTTTATACCGTCAGCGCCGCACAGTTTTGTGATGCCACCGGCGACGGCGTGCTCGGCTATCTGGCGGGCGCTGAATACCGTGAAGGCGCAGAGGAAGCGGAGGAGCTGGGGGAGAAAATGGCGCCCGGCGACAACTTCGGCCACAAGCTCGGCCACTCCATCTACTTCTACACCAAACAGACTGCCGGGCCGGTTAACTTTGTCCCCCCCTCCTTCGCGCTGAAAGATATTACCGCCATCCCCCGCTATAAACGCCTCACCTCCACCCTTAACGGCTGCGATCTCTGGTGGCTTGAGTGGGGCGGGCGGCTTGATACCGTGCATGAGAGCGAAGAGATCAAATGGGAGCTGTGGAAGATCGTCTGGGGCGTGTGGGATCACATCAAAAACTCCGGCAACTTCCCGGAAGCGGAAAAGATGACCATCGAGTGGGTCGGCGCGATCCCCGGCAAGCGCGAAAGCCGCCGCTTCGTGGGCGACCATCTGCTCTGCCAGCAGGATATCATCGAGCAGCGCGACCACTATGATGCCGTAGGCTATGGCGGCTGGTCGATCGATTTGCACCCCGCAGACGGCGTCTACAGCACCCATGACGGCTGCCGCCAGTTTCACAGCAAAGGCACCTACACCATCCCGTTTCGCAGCCTCTACAGCCGCTCGCTGGATAACCTGCTGCTGACCGGGCGGCTCATCTCCGCATCGCACGTCGCCTTCGGCAGCGCCCGCGTGATGTGCACCTGCGGCCTGCTCGGCGAAGTTGTTGGACGCGCCGCCGCCCTTTGCCATGCGCGCGGCATCACGCCGCAGGCCCTGGCGCAGCGTGAGCATATCGGCGCGCTGCAACAGCAGCTGCAGCTTAACGGCTGCTATATCCCGCGCCAGTGGCTGAACGACCCGGCGGCTGGCGCCAGCATCAGCGCCAGTAGCGAGTACCAACTGACGGCGCTCGCGCCTAACGGCAACTGGCATCCGCTGGCGGAAAGGATGGCACTGCTGCTGCCCGTTGCGGCGGGCCATACCGTGCCCTCCATCACCCTGCGGCTGCGGGCAAAGCGGCCGACGACGCTTGCGGTCTCCCTGCTCGGCAGCGTCCGGGCCGGCAACTTCACGCCGGATTGCCACTTTGAAGAGCAGGTGCTGAGCGTGACGGGCGAGGGCGAGCAGACCGTCACCTTCCAGTGGCAGAGCGAACGCAGCCAGTACGTTTTTCTCGCTTTCGCCGCGCATGAAGAGGTTGAGATCGCGCTTACCGATACGCACCTGCCAGGCATCATGACAGTGTTTAACAGCCTTAATGCGCGCGTTGCCAAACATACCCGTCAGGTTGCCGATGGCGATTACGGCGTCGACGAATTTGATTTCTGGCTGCCCCGCCGCCACCCTGCGCAGATCATGCCCGCCCTGCGCTGCGATCCGCCCATCTCTGCCTGGAGCATGCAGAATGTGCTTAACGGCCGCCTGCGCCCCGAGCAGCAGATCAACGCCTGGTCCCCGGCGCTGGATGACGCCGCGCCGGAGATCCTCTGGCGCTGGGAGAGCCCGCAGACGATTAGCCAGCTGACGCTGGTGCAGGATAACGATTTCGATAACGCCATGGAGTCCGTACAGATGGGGCACCCGCTCGCCGTCACGCCGCACTGCATTACGCACTATCGCCTGTGGGCTGACGAGTGGCTGCTGGCAGAGGTGCATGACAACCACCACTCCGTCTGCCAGCACCGTTTCAACCGCCCCATCACGGCGAGCAGCATCAGGCTGGAGATCGTCGCTACTGCGGGCGCGCTGCCCGCCGTTTACGCACTGCATCTTCACTAAAGACGTCCTTCGCGCACCCGCTGCTGGTGGCTCTGCGCAAAGGTCTGCATCCCCTGCTGCTGCCCGGTTTGCATCACGCCGGGCAGCTGATGCGTTTTGCCTTCGCGGATAAGGTTCGCCACCGCCGGGGTATTAATCAGCAACTCAAACAGCGCCACGCGCCCGCCCTGCTTATCCGCCTCCAGCCTCTGCGCCAGCACCGCCTGTAAACTCCCCGCCAGCTGGCTGCGCACGGGCTCCTTTTCTTGTGCCGGAAAGCTATCCACCAGCCGCTCGACGGCCTGCGCTGCGCCGCGCGTGTGCAGGGTCGCCAGCACCAGATGCCCGGTTTCGGCGGCGGTCAGCGCCAGGCGGATCGTCTCACTGTCACGCAGTTCGCCAAGCAGGATCACATCCGGGTCCTGACGCAGTGCCGCGCGCAGCCCGTCGGCAAACGAAGTGCAGTGCTGGCCTATCTCGCGCTGCTGGATCAGGCTGTTGCCGCTCTGGTGCAGGAACTCAATAGGATCTTCCAGCGTCACAATATGCACTCCGGCCTGCTGATTGAGGTGCTGCACCATCGCCGCCAGCGTTGTCGATTTACCGCTGCCGGTCGCACCAGTGACAAGGATCAGACCGTTCTCCCGCGCCAGCAGTTCGGTCAGCGCTGCCGGAGCAGCGATATCGTTAAGCTGTGGGCAACGCTGCGGCAGCAGGCGCAGCGCTAATGAGATGCCGCCGTGACGGGCAAAGGCACCTGCGCGCAGACGCCTGCCGCTTGCGGTGGTGAGCGCAAAATCCACCTGCCTCGACTCGCGCCACTGCTGCTGCTGAAGAGGGGTTAGCTGGCCGCTGAGCAGTGCGCTGATATCCGGCGGCGCAAAAGGCGCAGCGGTAAGCTGCCCGTGCTGTCGCCAGCGCGGTGGACAACCACTGCACAGGTGTAGATCCGAGACATTATGCTTTACACTAAGCGCCACTATTTCTTCTATATCCATTACGCCATCCTGGAATCATGAACGATATCGCGCATAACCTGGCACAGGTCCGGGACAAAATCTCCGCTGCAGCAGCACGCTGCGGCCGGGCTTCAGAAGAAGTTACGTTACTTGCAGTGAGTAAAACCAAGCCTGCGAGCGCCGTCGCAGAAGCAATCGATGCCGGGCAGCGTGCGTTCGGTGAAAACTATGTGCAGGAGGGGGTGGAGAAGATCCAGTACTTCCAGCAGGCGGGCATCAGCGGGCTGGAGTGGCACTTTATCGGCCCGTTGCAGTCCAACAAAAGCCGTCTGGTCGCGGAGCACTTCGACTGGTGCCACACTGTCGACCGTCTGCGCATCGCCAGCCGCCTTAGCGAGCAGCGCCCGGCAACGCGCGCGCCGCTGAATGTTCTTATTCAAATCAACATCAGCGATGAGCAGAGCAAGTCCGGTATCGCCCTGAGCGAGCTGGATGGGCTTGCCGCGCAACTCGCTGAACTGCCGGGCATCTGCCTGCGCGGGTTGATGGCGATCCCGGCACCGGAAGTAGAGTACGAACGGCAGTTTGCCGTGGCACGGCAAATGGCTGTAGCATTTGAGGCGCTTAAAACACGCTATTCAACGGTCGATACCCTGTCGTTGGGCATGTCGGATGATATGTCCGCAGCCGTTGCGGCAGGCAGTACGATGGTGCGCATTGGTACCGCCATTTTTGGTGCGCGCGATTACACAAAAAAGTAAGAGAAACTGAGGAACGCCATGAAGACGTTGACTTTCCTGCTCTCAACAGTGCTTGAACTCTATACCATGGTTCTGCTGTTGCGCGTCTGGATGCAGTGGGCACGCTGTGATTTTTACAACCCTTTTTCGCAATTTGTCGTCAAAGCCACCCAGCCGATTGTCGGGCCACTGCGCCGCATTATCCCGGCAATGGGGCCGCTGGACAGCGCCTCGCTGCTGGTCGCTTTTGTGCTGAGTTTTATCAAGGCAATCGTGCTGTTTATGGTGGTCACCTTCCAGCCGATTATCTGGATATCTGCCCTGCTTATTCTGGTCAAAACCATTGGCCTGATGATTTTCTGGGTGCTGCTGGTAATGGCCATCATGAGCTGGGTCAGCCAGGGCCGCAGCCCGGTTGAGTACGCGCTGATTCAGCTGACCGAGCCGCTGCTGCGCCCGATCCGCAACCTGCTGCCGGCGATGGGCGGCATCGACTTCTCGCCGATGATCCTCGTGCTGCTGCTCTATGTGCTCAATATGGGGATTGCCGAACTGCTGCAATCCACCGGTGATATGCTGCTGCCGGGGCTGTGGATGGCACTATGAGTGCCGTTGTAACCTCTCAGGACGGGCTGGTTTTACGGCTTTATATTCAGCCGAAAGCCAGCCGGGACGCGATTATCGGTTTGCATGGCGACGAGGTCAAAGTCGCCATCACCGCCCCGCCAGTGGATGGCCAGGCCAATGCGCACCTGGTGAAATTTCTCGCTAAACAGTTCCGCGTCGCGAAAAGCCAGGTGCTAATCGAAAAGGGCGAACTGGGCCGCCATAAACAGATTAAAATCGTTCATCCGCAACAGATCCCGACGGAAGTCGCGGCGCTGATAAATTAGGATCCGCTATGCAAAAAGTTGTCCTCGCCACCGGTAACGCCGGTAAAGTGCGCGAGCTTGCCTCGCTGCTCAATGATTTCGGCCTCGATGTGGTCGCCCAAACCGAACTGGACGTCGAATCCATTGAAGAGACCGGGCTGACCTTCATTGAAAACGCCATTCTGAAAGCCCGCCATGCGGCAAAAGTGACCGGCTTACCCGCCATTGCCGATGATTCGGGGCTGGCGGTCGATGCGCTGGGCGGCGCGCCGGGGATCTACTCCGCGCGCTATGCGGGCCTTGACGCCAGCGACCAGCAGAACCTCGAAAAGCTACTCGATGCGCTACAAAACGTACCGGACGGCGAGCGCCAGGCGCAGTTCCACTGTGTGCTGGTCTATATGCGCCACGCCGACGATCCGACCCCGCTGGTGTGCCACGGTAGCTGGCCTGGCGTGATTGCCCGTGCGCCTGCGGGCAGCGGCGGCTTTGGTTACGACCCTATCTTTTTCGTCCCCTCCGAAGGCAGAACCGCCGCGGAGCTGACACGCGACGAGAAGCGCGCCCTCTCCCATCGCGGTCAGGCGTTAACCCTGTTACTGGAAGCAATGCGTAATGGCTGATTTGCCGCCTCTGAGTCTCTATATCCACATTCCCTGGTGCGTGCAGAAGTGCCCCTACTGCGACTTTAATTCCCACGCGCTGAAGGGCGAAGTGCCGCACGACGACTACGTCCAGCATCTGCTTGCGGATCTGGATCGTGATGCCGCCTACGCCCAGGGACGGGAAATAAAGACCATCTTTATTGGCGGCGGTACGCCAAGCCTGCTCTCCGGCCCGGCGATGCAGACCCTGCTTGATGGCGTTCGCGCGCGTCTGCCGCTGGCCAGTGACGCGGAAATTACCATGGAGGCGAATCCGGGCACCGTTGAGGCTGACCGCTTCGTCGACTACCAGCGCGCTGGCGTGAACCGTATCTCGATTGGCGTGCAGAGTTTTAGCGAAACCAAGTTACAGCGCCTTGGGCGTATTCACGGCCCGGAAGAAGCCAAACGCGCGGCACGCCTTGCGAGCGGGCTGGGGCTGCGCAGTTTCAACCTCGATTTAATGCACGGCCTGCCCGATCAATCCGTTGAGGAAGCGCTTGACGATTTGCGCCAGGCCATCGCCTTAAACCCGCCGCATCTGTCGTGGTATCAGCTCACTATCGAACCCAATACCCTCTTCAGTTCGCGCCCGCCGGTGCTGCCGGATGATGACGCATTGTGGGATATCTTCGAGCAGGGGCATCAGATCCTGACCGCGGCGGGTTACCAGCAGTATGAGACCTCGGCCTATGCCAAACCGGGCTATCAGTGTCAGCACAACCTGAACTACTGGCGCTTTGGCGACTATCTCGGTATCGGTTGCGGCGCGCATGGCAAAGTGACCTTCGCAGATGGGCGCATTTTGCGTACGGCAAAAACGCGCCACCCACGCGGCTATATGCAGGGAAATTATCTGGATAAGCAGCATGATGTTGAAGAGCAGGATAAGCCGTTCGAGTTCTTTATGAACCGTTTTCGCCTGCTGGAGCCAGCACCAAGGGCAGAGTTTTCCGCCTATACCGGGTTGGATGAAGCGGCCATTCGACCGCAAATCGAGCAGGCGCTGGCGCTCAATTATCTGACCGAGAGCGCAACGCACTGGCAGATAACCGAGCACGGTAAGCTCTTTCTCAATTCACTGCTTGAGTTGTTTCTTAACGAATAATGTGAAGTGAGCGACAAAATAAAGGGGGAATATTATTTCCCCTTTATTATTTTAGCGACGTGATTATTTGCAGGTAAATATTAGAGCAATTTCCGCTGCTGCATTCCGTGGCGCAATAAGACGGTGCCAGAGGAGATAATGCCACCAAGAATAACGGCCAACGCCATGATAATCGCTTTACCCGGCCCATCTTTTTTCATCGGCAGCGACGGCGAGAGTTGATATTTGAAGGGGGAAAACTCCACATCTTTAATATCCACTTTTTGCAGCTGCGCGAGGGTGTACTCACGGTTACGGAAGTCCGCATTCAGCTCGGTAAAATCTTTCATCGACTGCTCAATGCGCAGTTTTTCTGAGATACCATCGGCACCCAGCGCGATGGAGAAGTCCGGGTCATCCTGTACTGCCTGGCCATTGCTGTAGACCGGGCGTTTGATGCCCGCCGCATTCGCCACTTCAAGGGAGTAGTTCAGGCGCTTCACATTGGCATCATGTTTTGTGGCAATACGCGCGCGATCCATCTCCAGCACATTCTTTTCAAAGTTCTTTTTCAACTCAACATCATTGCGCAGCGTTGCCAGCGTCTCGTTGACCACTTTGGTAGAAATGAAATCGATATAGCCTTTCAGAACTTGCTGGGCCTCTGTCGCCGTCGGCGCGGTGAAGCTGAGCGTCCAGGAGGCATACGGCGTATTATCCGCACTCGCCAGTTTGGCGTTATTGGTTGCTGTGATCTTCTGTGTCAACAGCGTCAGCGCACGGCGTAGTTCATCCGGATCGATATTGTTCTCTTCCAGCTTACCCAGCACCAGCGGCGAGTTGGCAAGGAACTCCTCTTTTAATGATTGAGAAGAGAATTTTTTCAGGAACAGGTTGTAAACATCATCCTGCGAAATAGTGGTTTTTACATCCAGAACCTGCAGCGTCATGAGCGCTCTTTGCAGCTCCGCCCACTGGATTCGCTCTGCCGGCGTAATCTCCGCCTGGCTGGTCCACTTTTGCGGAAGTAGAGCAGTGATAAAGAATGCGCAAACGGCAAACAACACCACTGTTCCGACAATCAGTTTCTTGCCTCGCCATAACAGGCTCAACAGATAGAGCAGATCGATCTCATTATTTTTAAAAGAAAGGGCGGAATCTTCATAAAATGAAGCGTCGCCTTTCGGCTGTATGTTTATTGATGACATAGGAGTATTTATGAAGAAATCATATCCGTGATTTGAGGCGGCGATATTAGCATCAACAAGAACATTCTGAAAGTATGCAAATTATGGTCAACTCAAATAATCGATTAATTACTTAAGTAAAACCCCAAATTCTGGTAGGCCTGGCCCGCGAATTACCCCTTGATTTTTTGAACAAGAATTTATAGACAGAAATAAGCAGCCGTGCCTGATAAACCAATTAAATAAAAGATACGAGTTTGTTATTTAATCAGCAGAAATAAGGGAAAGAGAGTAACAACCTATTCACTATAAATAAGGCCTTTCGTCGATGACAAAAGGCCCTGATACAGAGTTACTTCAGGGAGGAGGTTAACGCTTTGCGGCTCTCTTCGAGAGAAACCACGCGCTGACAGACATCTTTGCCAAACTGCTGGAAGTCAGCTTCCTGATTTTTCCATTCATTCTGGATAGACGTTTGTAAGCCGCCGAGATTGCCGAGCACATTCTGCAACGGGTTGCCGCCGCTTTTCATCACCGCCTTCGCGCCCATTTCGTTAATGCTGTCCTGCAGAATACCGCCCATCGCCTGGTTGACTAACTGCTGACCGTCGGCGCGAACCTGTTCAATTGCCTTGTAATGGAACGTCAGGCCGTCGCTGCGATGCTCGATAATGCGATTCATCTGCTCTTTGAGCTGCGCGTCGAGTTTGGTGAGGCGGTTGCGCATGCTGCTGCTCTCTCCCACCTCTTTGACGATGATCTTATCCAGCGCAATGCGGTTTTTCTCAACGCGAGTCAGCGCGCCGTTGTCGATCCACGGCAGAGCGCTGCGTAGCTCTGCCTGGTAATCTTTCGCCTGCTCGCGCTGGGCAGCGCTAAGCGAAGGCTGTTTGCCGTTAAACATCACATTGCCCTCTGGCGTGATCACCAGATTGCCGTTTTCGCCCTTCACCTGCACGGTTTGCGGGCTGATAATCACATCGTCGCGCGGCGTGACGCTGCACCGATAATCTGCCTGCGCCGCGAAAGCTGTAAGGGTGAGCGTTGCCGCCAGCAGCGTTTTACGCATTCTGTTCACTCCTGTAGAGACAAAATGGGCCAGCAGATGCTGGCCCTTATGTTTGGTTAGTCCCACCAGACGTCGAAAAGTTCGCTGGTGCGTACCGCTTCGAGCTTCTGCTCCTCCAGCCACTTACGCACAAGGGCCTGATGCTCTTCGGTACATTTGCCAATCTCTTGCAGGCAGATTAACCCTTCCCACGCCAGATAGCCGCTGCCATCAAACGCCAGTTTATTCGGCGCAATCACCTGCTGGATGAAGTTATCAACGGTGCTGTCGATCTGCTCTTCAGTGGTCCCTTCCGGGAAACGCCACGCAACGGAGAAACCCACTTCCTGGAATTCGTCGATATGCATCTTTTTACGCAAGCGACGGCTGCGGTTCTTTGCCATTATTTCACCCTCTCGAACATTAAGTCCCATACACCGTGACCAAGACGATGGCCACGCTGTTCAAATTTCGTTACCGGGCGCGATTCCGGGCGCGGCACATAGTCGTTGCTGGCCGACAGGTTTTTATACCCGTCGATGGAGTTCATCACTTCCAGCATATGTTCAGCATAGGCTTCCCAGTCGGTCGCCATATGGAATACGCCGCCCAGCTTGAGCTTGCTCTTCACCAGTTCAGCAAAGGGTACCTGCACAATACGGCGCTTATTATGACGCGCTTTGTGCCACGGGTCCGGGAAAAAGAGTTGCACCATGTTTAAGGCGTTGTCCGGGATCATGGTGTGCAGCACTTCTACCGCGTCGTGACACATCACGCGCAGGTTCTCGACGCCCTCTTCGTGCGCAGAAGAGAGGCAGGCACCGACGCCCGGCGAGTGTACTTCAATGCCGAGGAAATCCTGCTCCGGGCGGGTTTTCGCCATTTCGACCAGCGAAGCGCCCATGCCGAAACCGATCTCCAGCGTCACCGGTGCGGTGCGACCAAACAGCGCGGTAAAGTCGAGCGGCTGTTCGGTAAACTCAACGCCCATCACCGGCCAGTAATTGTCCAGCGCATGCTGCTGGCCCTTTGTCAGACGCCCCTGGCGACGGACAAAGCTACGAATGCGGCGCAGCGGGCGGCCATTTTCATCAAATTCCGGTGAAATGACGTCGTTATTCATAAAGTTTTCTGCTCGTGAGAGTGTTCAGGAAACGGGCATTATCCAAAGTTCATGGCTTGATGCAAGCACCGGAAAGTTCCGGTTTACAGTGCAACGCCGCTGTGCTGCAATCTTCGCCCCTGATAAAGCGATTCTGGTGACCATGCAAGCGTCTCAATTCTCAGCCCAGGTTCTGGACTGGTACGACAAATTCGGGCGGAAAACCCTGCCCTGGCAAATTGAAAAGACGCCCTACAAAGTATGGCTGTCAGAAGTGATGTTGCAACAAACCCAGGTCGCGACGGTTATCCCCTATTTTGAGCGCTTTATGGCGCGCTTCCCGACGGTGACCGATTTAGCCAACGCGCCGCTGGATGAAGTGCTGCATCTGTGGACCGGGCTGGGTTACTACGCACGCGCGCGCAATCTGCACAAAGCCGCGCAGCAGGTCGCCACGCTGCACAATGGTCGTTTTCCTGAAACCTTTGACGAAGTCGCCGCCCTGCCAGGCGTCGGCCGCTCAACGGCGGGCGCAATCCTCTCTTTATCCCTCGGTAAACACTTTCCCATTCTCGATGGCAACGTAAAGCGCGTGCTCGCCCGCTGTTATGCGGTAGCTGGCTGGCCAGGTAAGAAAGAGGTGGAGAAACGGCTGTGGGAGATAAGCGAGCAGGTGACGCCGGCAAAAGGCGTGGCGCGCTTTAACCAGGCGATGATGGATCTTGGTGCCATGGTCTGCACCCGCTCAAAACCGAAGTGTGAACTCTGCCCGCTGCAAAGCGGCTGTATTGCTTACGCCACGCACAGCTGGAGCAGCTATCCGGGTAAAAAGCCGAAGCAGATCCTGCCCGAGCGTTCCGGTTATCTGCTGCTGATGGAGCACGAAGGCGCGGTCTACCTTGAACAGCGCCCGCCGAGCGGCCTGTGGGGCGGCCTCTTCTGCTTCCCGCAGTTCAGCGATGAAGCGGCGCTGCGCGACTGGCTGGCGCAAAGGGAGATTAGCGCGGATACTCTCAGCCAACTTGTCGCGTTCCGCCACACTTTTAGCCATTTCCACCTCGATATTGTGCCGATGTGGCTTCCTGTGTCCTCCTTTGCCGCGTGCATGGATGAAGGCGCAGGTCTTTGGTATAACTTAGCGCAACCGCCATCCGTCGGCCTTGCGGCTCCGGTGGAACGCCTGATACAGCAATTACGCGCCGAAGCGGCCTTGCGCGGCGCGCCGAAAGAGGAATGATTATGAGCAGAACCATTTTTTGTACCTTCCTGCAACGCGAAGCGGAAGGGCAAGACTTCCAGCTCTATCCGGGCGACCTGGGTAAACGCATCTATAACGAGATCTCGAAAGAGGCCTGGAAGCAGTGGCAGCAGAAGCAGACGATGCTGATCAATGAGAAGAAACTCAACATGATGAACGTCGAGCACCGTAAATTGCTGGAAGAGGAGATGGTCAATTTCCTGTTTGAAGGCAAAGACGTGCACATTGAAGGCTACACGCCACAAGAAAAAAAATAGGCGTCGTGGTTTAACCCCGCCGGCAGTGCCATAAATCCAGGGAAGGCATTGCCGGTTCGCGAGCGTCTCAGGCGCTGTAATCAAACACAACTGCATCCGGAATGATGAAAAAATTTTTAGCGCTAGCGATGATCGCGCCGTTGCTGATCTCTTGTTCCAGCTCTAATAAATCCGGCGAAGACTACAACGAAGCCTGGATCAAAGACACTAACGGTTTTGACATTTTGATGGGCCAGTTCGCCCACAATATTGAGAATTTATGGGGCTTTAACGAAGTACTGATCGCAGGCCCGAAGGATTACGTTAAGTATACCGATCAGTACCAGACGCGAAGCCACATCAACTTTGATGAAGGGACGATTACTGTCGAGACCATTTCGGCGACCGATCCGGCGGCGCACCTGCGCGCGGCGATCGTTAAAACGCTGCTGATGGGCGACGATCCCGGCTCTATCGATCTCTACTCCGACACCGACGATATCACCATCTCCAAACAGCCCTTCCTCTATGGCCAGGTGCTGGATAACAACGGTGAAGCGATTCGCTGGCAGTGGCGCGCGGAGAAATATGCCGACTATCTGCTGCAAACGCGGCTGAAAACCCGCACCAGCGGCATCCGCGTTATCTCCAGCATCACCATTAACCTGGTGCCGAACCACCTTGATAAACGTGCGCATAAATATATGGGCATGGTGCGTAAAGCGTCGCATAAGTATGGCGTCGAGGAGTCGTTGATTCTGGCGATTATGCAGACGGAGTCCTCCTTTAACCCCTACGCGGTGAGCCGCTCCGACGCGCTCGGTTTGATGCAGGTGGTGCAGCACAGCGCCGGGAAAGATGTCTTCCGCGCGCAGGGGAAATCCGGTACGCCGGACCGCAGCTATCTTTTTGACCCGCAGAGCAATATTGATACCGGCACCGCTTATCTGGCGATGCTCAACAACATTTATCTTAGCGGTATCAGCAACCCGACCTCACGTCGCTACGCGGTGATCACCGCCTATAACGGCGGCGCGGGCAGCGTGCTGCGCGTCTTCTCGGCGGATAAAGTGCAGGCAGCGAATATCATCAACACCATGTCGCCGGGCGATGTGTATGAAACGCTTACCACGCGCCACCCTTCTGCGGAGTCACGCCGCTATCTCTACAAAGTGAACTCTGCACAAAAAACCTACCGCCGTAATTAACGCCCTTATGGTTTATGCCTTTTTACCTTTGCAGGTAAAAGGGCATAAGCCCATCCTCTGGCCTTCGCAATCGGTTGCGTAAAAGCGTGATCGAGATCACTTAATAAGAATGCAATCAGACGAAGATTGCATTTTTCTGTCGTACGTAACAAACAACGCCGCTGCAAAGTGATAAAGTGCCGCCACAAATCGCAGTATATCTGCCCATTACAACGACAACCGTCTCCTTTGCGAGGAAATAAGCATGAATCTTAAGCTGCAGCTGAAAGTGATCATCTTTCTGCAGTTCTGCCTGTGGGGCAGTTGGCTGACGACACTAGGCTCTTACATGATCGTGACCCTGAAATTTCAGGGCGCAGAAGTCGGCGCGGTCTACAGCTCCCTTGGAATCGCCTCGCTGTTTATGCCAACACTTTTAGGCATCGTTGCCGATAAGTGGCTCAGCGCGAAATGGGTTTATGCCCTCTGTCATCTGGTCGGGGCCATCACGCTCTTTATCGCCGCGGGCGTCACCACGCCGGGCGCGATGTTCGCCATTATTCTGCTCAACTCGCTGGCCTATATGCCGACGCTGAGCCTGGTGAACTCCATCTCCTATTTCCGTCTTAAATCTGCCGGGCACGATATCGTCACCGATTTCCCGCCGATTCGTATCTGGGGCACCATCGGCTTTATCCTCGCCATGTGGGCGGTGAGCTTCTCCGGCTTTGAGTTAAGCCATATGCAGCTCTACATTGGCGCCGCGCTGTCGCTGCTGCTGAGCGTGATTGCGCTGACGCTGCCGCACATCCCGGTGGCTAACAGCAAGCAGAAGCAGACCTGGGTGGAGATGCTCGGCCTGAACGCCTTTGCGCTGTATAAAAACAAACGTATGGCGATCTTCTTTATCTTCTCCATGCTGCTGGGCGCGGAGTTGCAGATCACCAATATGTTCGGCAACACCTTCCTGCACAGCTTCGACTCGAATCCGCTGTTCGCTAACAGCTTTATCGTGACCCATGCGTCGGTAATGATGTCGATTTCGCAGATTTCGGAAACCGTCTTTATCCTCGCCATTCCGTTCTTCCTGAGCCGTTACGGCATTAAGAACGTGATGATGATCAGTATCCTCGCCTGGGTGCTGCGCTTTGGTCTGTTCGCCTACGGCGACCCGACGCCGTTCGGCACCGTGCTGCTGGTGCTGTCGATGATCGTTTACGGTTGCGCCTTCGACTTCTTCAACATCTCCGGCTCGGTGTTTGTTGAGAAAGAGGTTAGCCCGGAAATCCGCGCCAGTGCGCAGGGTATGCTGCTGATGATGACCAACGGCTTCGGCTGTATCCTCGGCGGGATGGTGAGCGGCAAAGTGGTGGAGATGTACACCACCGCCGGTCTTACCGACTGGAAAACCGTCTGGCTGATCTTCGCCGGTTATTCGCTGGTGCTGGCCGTCGCCTTCGTGATGCTGTTTAAGTACAAGCATGTGCGCGAGCCATCTGGCGTGACGCAGAAAGCGTAAACAGAAAACCCGGCCTGAGCGCCGGGTTTTTTATGCGTATCATTTTGTAGGCCGGATAAGCGAGGTTTTGTAGGCCGGATAAGCGCAGCGTCATCCGGCATTTGTACCCATTGCCGGATGGCGGCGATGCCTTATCCGGCCTACGTAACACCGCCATCAGGCATTTGCACCTATTGCCGGATGGCGGCGTTGCCTTATCCGGCCTACGAAACAGCTTCGGTTACGGGATCATCGCCAGCACATACGCCACCGCCAGCAGATCGGCGCTGCCGCCGGGGCTTAAATGCCGCGCGATCAACGCCTGGTCCATCTGGCGTAAATCATCCCTCCCCCAACCGGTGGCCAATAGCTGCTGCGCATAATCCTGCACATAACGCAGCCCTTCCATACCGCCGCGCGATACAAGGTTGCTATCACGGTTAACCGCCATCAGCCTGAGCAGCGCATTATGCAAGCGCCGCTCCCCCTGCTCCTGCTGCCAGAAGGGCAACACCGCACGGCGCACGGTAATAAACCCCTGCTCCGCCTCGCCGCGCGCGCCGGTCAGGCCATAGTCGCGAAACTGCTTTTCCCCGGCGGTAATCGCCTGCGCTCGCCCGGCCAACTCACGCGCCACCAGCCCGCGGCAAATCGCGCTCACCTCGTCACAAAGCGCACTGGCACTCAGTTGCCAACCCAGCCCCCGCAGGCGACCGGCGGCAAACGACAGCAACCCGAGGGAGAAGATGCCGCCTTTGTGGGTGTTCACCCCATGGGTGGCGGCAAACATCGCCTGCTCGCAGGCAATCCCCATCGGTCGAATCAGCCGTAGCTGCGCCGACGCCGGTTTATGGGCATGATCAAAACCCGCCTGCTCGAAGCGCGTAAACCACGGCGTAATGGCGTCGATACTGGCGAGAAACAGGGCGTAATCCATATCGCGGTGCGCGCCGCTGTTCGCCCTGTCCACCAGCCCCGGCTTCGGAGTGAGATCCAGCTCCTGCCGCAGTGCCCGCGCCGCCAGCGCAGGCACAAACGCCACGGCAGGTTTAGTCGCGGGTAAACCAGCCATTGATCAGCCCCTCAACGCGGCTTACCACCTCATCCAGCGGATGACGGCGGGAGCGAGCGCAGTTGTGCGCCGGTTCATCGCACACCAGACAGCGGCGGGTGCTGCGATCCAGTGAATGACGACCCACCTGGCCATTTTGTGGGCAGAAGATATCAAAATCCCACAACCGCCCGAGCGGGTGGGTCTGCTCAAGCTCAATGCACTGCGCCTTGATTTCCGCCGCCGGATGAGCGACGCACCACATCGCTTCCGCCCCGGTCGGCAACCAGAGCACCTGCCGGTCGAGCGTCTTCCAGCCGCGCTGCCACAGCATCTGGTCGCAGGCCTGGAGCGCTACGCCCATAGTGTTGCGATAGCGCATCGTATCTTTCACCGCGCCTGGGGTAACCAGCGTCAGGGAGATAATCGGCTGTTGATAGTGGCGAAGCCAGTCAGCCTGGCGCGCGGCGCGCTTCTCTTTCGCCGCCAGCAGCGCCTCAAGGCTGACACCCACGCGTTCCGGGGTCATCGTGGTCATAACGCCTCCTCTTTTACCTGGCGCACAACGTCAATCACGCTGCCGTCACGGTAGCGGATCACGCCGACAATCCGGTCGGTAAAGGCGATCGGTTTTGGTTCGCCGGTAAGGGAAATGGCCCGCTGATAGAGCGCCTCGATATCGACAACTTTCAGCCCTGCCGCCACTAAACGTTCGCGGACTTCCGGGCGCGCCGGGTTGACCGCAATGCCGTGGTCGGTGACCAGCACATCAATGCTCTCTCCCGGCGTCAGGCGGGTGGTCACGCGCTTCACCACTGTCGGAATGCGGCTGCGCAGCAATGGGGCAACCACAATGGTCAGATTTGCCGCCGCTGCCACATCGCAGTGGCCGCCGGACGCGCCGCGCATTACGCCGTCCGAACCGGTAATCACGTTGACGTTAAAGTCGATATCGATCTCCAGCGCGCTGAGGATCACCACGTCCAGCTGATCGCAACTGGCCGCTTTACCGCCGGGGTTGGCGTAAACGTTGGTCGAGATCTCCACATGGTTGGGATTACGGCGCAGCGAAGCCGCCGCTTCGCCATCAAAGCACTGGGTATCGAGCAGCTTCTCAATCAGCCCCTTCTCATGCAGTTCGACCAGGCTGCCGGTAATGCCGCCGAGGGCGAAACGGGCTTTGACGCCGTGGCGCGCCATCTTTTCAGCCATAAAGCGGGTCGCCGCCGTCGATGCCGCGCCGGAGCCGGTCTGCATCGAAAAGCCATCGCGGAAATAGCCGGAGTGCTCAATCACATCCGCCGCATAGCGGGCGATCATCAACTCTCTTGGGTTGCTGGTAACACGCGCGGCACCAACGCTGATTTTCGCCGGATCGCCCACGCTCTCCACCTGGACGATCAGATCCACCCGATCCTGACTCAGACTGGCGGGCATATTGGGAAAGGGCACCACTTCTTCGGTCAGCAGCACCACTGTATCGGCAAATTCGGCGTCAACCATCGCGTAGCCGAGCGAGCCGCAGCAGGATTTCCCCTGCGTACCGTTGGCGTTACCGAAGGTATCGCTGCACGGCACGCCGAGAAAGGCGACGTCGATCTTCAGTTCGCCATCCTGCAACAGTTTTACCCGCCCGCCGTGGGAGTGGATCTGCACTGGCTCCGCCATCAGCCCGTGGGAGATGGCATCTGCCAGCTTGCCGCGCATGCCGGAGGTGTAAATTTTGCGGATCACGCCGCTCTGAATATGCTCAATCAGTTCATCGTTACAGGTCATCAGCGAACTGGAGGCGAGCGTCAGGTTTTTAAAGCCGAGGCGCGCAAGCGTTGCCACCACGGTGTTGATTACCCGGTCGCCTTCGCGAAAGGCGTGGTGGAAAGAGATGGTCATACCATCGCGCAGGCCGCTGCGCGTAATTGCCTCTTCCAGCGAAGCGCAAAGTTTACGGTTTAGCCTGGCGTCATCATCCGCCAGCCACGGCGTGGCGCTGTGGGCGGTGTCGAAGGGTTTTAATTCACGCAGATGGGGAAAGTTGACGTGAAGCAGCTCGGTTTGGTTCATGGTTTTCTCCTTAACGACGTACGCCGGACGCCGCCGCGCGTTCCAGCACCATCTGCGCATGGTTAATAATGGGGGCGTCGATCATTTTGCCGTTCAGGGAGACGACGCCAAGGCCGTTGCGCTCCCCCTCCTCTGCCGCTTCAATCACGACTTTGGCGTGATCGACCTCCTGCTGCGTCGGCGCATAGGCGTTGTGCAGCAGGTCAATCTGGCGCGGGTTAATCAGCGATTTGCCGTTAAAGCCCATCTTGCGCACCAGCTCCACTTCGCGGAGGAACCCGGCTTCATCATTGACGTCTGACCACACCACATCGAAAGCGTCGATACCGGCAGCGCGGGCAGCGTGCAGCACCGCACAGCGGGCATAGAAGAGCTCCGTGCCGTCACCGCGCTCGGTCTGCATATCCATCACATAGTCGAAGGCCGCCAGCGCAATGCCAATCAACCGCTGCGAACTGCGCGCAATCGCCACAGCGTTAATGACGCCAATCGCCGACTCAATCGCCGCCATCACACGGGTTGATCCCACTTCCCGCCCGCAGGCAAGCTCAATGCGCTCGAGGTGGCGCTCCAGTTCGTAGATATCCTCCGGGCTGTCGGTTTTCGGCAGGCGCACCACATCAACGCCGGCGCGCACTACCGCTTCGAGATCCGGCAGGCCAAACGGGGTATTCAGCGGGTTGATGCGTACCACAGTTTCAATATCCTGATACATCGGATGTTGCAGAGCATGAAAGACCAGCAGGCGCGCGGTATCTTTCTCGCGCAGGGCCACCGCATCTTCAAGGTCAAACATGATTGAATCGGGGCGGTAGATAAAAGCGGTGGAGAGCATGGCGGCGTTAGCGCCCGGCAGAAACAGCATGCTACGACGAAGTTTTTTCACAGCAAGCTCCCCCACGCGATCTCCTTCTCTTCTGCGGCGCGCAGCACGGCGCTTTGCAGGCGGGCGCGGATCACGCAATCCAGCGCGCCTTTATCTTCAATAATGATTAACCCCTGGTGGATCTCCATCGCGCGCAGCGTCTCATTCACCACGTGGCGGATCTGATCGCCAAACTGCTTGATCACTTCGCTGCGCACCACCACCTCCAGTTCACCGTCGGTAGGGGCGATTTTCACCATCAGGTCGCTGGATTCGAGGGTTCCCGCCAGCGCCTCCCGTACAATTTTCATAGTTATAGTCCTGATTTTTAAGCGACTTCCACGCCGTAATGGGCTTCAAGATGCGCGAAAGTGGTATCTGGTACGATTTCCCGGATGCGGGAAAACTGCTCTGTCTTTAATAAACGGCGCACTTCAGACGCCGAAATTGCCGTGCCCGCGGCTTTAATGCGCGGGATCTCCACCACCTCAACCGCGCCCGCCAGCATCTGGTGCATGGTGTTGTTGTACTGGCGGGTCACAGCACAAAAGGGTTCGCTGCCGATAAAGCGGTGGGTAATGCCGAGCGCGGGGGCGATATGGTTGCGAAAGATCAGCAGGTCGATTTCACTCCACGCCTGCTGCACTTTGCCGGTCTCTTTCAGGAAGTAGGCCGGAAAGGTGGCGCGGGAGATGATGTACTGCGAGCCCTCATGCACTGTGACATTCGCCAGGTGCGCTACGCCCGCTTTCACCATCTTCAGCCGCGCGGCGAAGGGGAAAAACGAGGCATCTTCGCGTACCACAAACAGATGCAGGGCATCGCAGGCTTTTGCCGCCTGCTCCACCAGGTGGCGGTGGCCGAGGGTAAAGGGGTTGGCGTTCATCACGATGGTGCCAATACGCTTACCCGCCAGCCGTTTTTCCCGCAGCGAGCGGCAGTAGCGCTCAATGCCCGATGGCGTGTTCTCCATCAGCACCGCGTTATTGCCGCTCTGGACGATGGGCCAGAAACCGCTGTGCTGAAAGCGCTCCCGGTTACAGGGGCGCGTGCAGAGAAAGAGGTGGAAGTGGCCGCGCGCCAGCGCCAGGTTCTCCACTTCCGCCAGCAGCCGGGCGCTGAGGTTTTCGCCGCGAAGCTGCGTATCGACCGCCACGCATTTGATGACGTTCGTGGCAAGGCCTGCACACCCCACCAGGTGGTCTCCCGACCAGGCTTCAACGAAGGTCGTGATGTCGCTGTCCATGCCTAATCCGCTGTCGGCTAATAGCGAGCGAATGCGATCAAGCCTCGGCGTGTTACCGTTGACTTCCGCAATGCGGAAGTCGATGGAGGGTCGTGTGTGCATCTGTTGGCCTTCGTCCTTAGTGCGCTGCCGCCAGCGCCTGCTCGGGCGCTTCCACGATCACATTGCTGAGATGCCCGATCTTCTCGATCTCCACTTCGATGCGATCGCCCGCCTTCATAAAGAGTGGCGGGGTGCGCTTTTTCCCTACGCCACCCGGTGAACCGGTGATGATCACATCGCCCGGCGTCAGGCTGGTGAAGGTGCTGATGTATTCGATAAGCTCGGCAACTTTGTGGATCATGCTGGCAGTGGTGTCATCCTGCACCATGCGGCCATTGAGCCAGGTGCGGATGGCGAGTGTGTGCGGGTCGGGGATCTCATCGGCGGTGGTCATCCATGGGCCAAATGCCCCGGTCTGCCGCCAGTTTTTCCCGGCGGTAAACCAGCTGTGCTGCCAGTCTCGCGCGGAGCCATCCATATAGCAGCTGTAACCCGCCACATGGCTTAAGGCCGTTTCGCGGGCGATATTCTCCCCGCCTTTACCGATAATCACCGCCAGTTCGCCTTCATAATCGAACTCGCTGGAGTGGCGCGGTTTCACCACCGGCGCATTATGGCCGGTTTGCGAATCGGCGAAGCGGACAAAGAGTGTCGGTGCCGGGTTGTGCTGGTCGAACTCTTTGCGTTTTTCGGCGTAGTTCATCCCGACACAGAGGATTTTCCCCGGGTTATCAATCACCGGCAGAAAGGCGATCTCATCAAAACGCAGATCGATTGGCTCTTCACTGTAGCGCGCGGCCTGCGCCAGACCGTCGGCGGCGAGCAGCGCTTTTAAATCGGCGTAGCGGTCGCCCAGGCGCTGGCTGAGGTTGACGACGCCTTGCGCGCTGACGATGCCGTAGCTGCGGATACCCTGGTGAACAAAGCTTGCGAGTTTCATATCAGTTCCTGTTTTTCCTGAATCAGACGAGGAAGTTGCCGAGCACCAGCAGCGAGATGGAGACGTTAATTGCCCCACCGATACGGGTAGCGATCTGTGCAAACGGCATCAGGCTCATACGGTTACCTGCGGTAAGAATGGCGACGTCACCGGTGCCGCCCTGCCCGCTCTGGCAGCAGGAGACGATGGCGACATCAATCGGGTGCATGCCGATCTTTTTACCGACGAAGAAGCCGGTCGCGACCAGCGCGGAGACGGTGCTGACAATTACCAGCAGGTTATTGAGGGTGAAGGCGTGAACCAGCTCTTCCCACGGCGTGATCGCTACGCCAACGGCGAAGAGGATCGGGTAGGTGACGGAGGTCTGGAAGAATTTGTAGACCACCTGCGAGCCCTCCAGCAGACGCGGCGAGACGCCGTGGGCGAGCTTAATCAGCACCGCGACAAACAGCATGCCGACCGGTGCGGGCAAGCCAATCAGTTTGTGGCCGAGCATACCGATCATATAGAGCAGCACGGCGAGCAGCGCACCTGCGGCAATGGTCGTGACATCGGTTTTACCGGAGAACGCCGGGGTCGCAGAGGCGGGTTCATCGCTATTGCTGCGGTTCGGCATCAGCTGGCCTTCACCGGTGAGGTGCGGGAAGCGTTTACCCAGCTGGTTCAGGCAGCCGGAGATAATGATCGCCGTCAGCCCGCCGAGCATCACCATCGGCAGCACGCGACCCAGCGCAACGCCCTGATCCATATGCAGCAGCGTGGCGTAACCAATCGATAGCGGAATCGCGCCTTCGCCCACACCGCCCGCCATGATCGGCAGAATGATAAAGAAGAAGATCTGGAACGGCTCCATGCCGAGCGCCATACCCACGCCCATGCCGACCAGCATGCCGACGATTTCGCCGCACAGCATCGGGAAGAAGATGCGCAAAAAGCCCTGAATCAGCGTGGTGCGATTCATGCTCATGATGCTGCCGACAATAATGCAGCAGATGTAGAGATAGAGAATGTTGGTCGATTTGTAGAACTTGGTGGTGGATTCGACCACCACATCCGGCAGCAGGCCGTAATAGACCATCGCCGAGGGGATAAAGGTGGCGCAAATCGCCGCCGCGCCCAGCTTGCCGACAATCGGCAGACGCTTGCCAAATTCGCCACAGGCGAAGCCAAAAAAGGCCAGCGTCGCGACCATCACCACGATATCGCTCGGCAATTTACCGCCAAGACAGTCGACGGCAATTAATGCCCCCGCCAGCAGGAACAGCGGCAGCGGAATAATCCCGACCTTCCAGCTATCCATAATGTGCCACCACTTATCTTTCAGTGATGTTTTATCAAGCGTTCGCGACTTTCCGGGTACAGAGAATGAATCGTCAGTTGTGCTCATAATTAAGCCCCTTCGTTATTTTGTGCTTACAGCGTAGTGGGCTAAATACACACTTTATGTGAGGGCAGGCATAATAAAACCAGAGTTTTTAAGGCACCTATGGTTTTTATGGTTTCTTCTATTTTGCGTGACCCGGCTCTTATTTATTACCGTGGTTTTTATGGTTTTTTTAAAAGCAAATACAGGTTCATAACAATCCCTGACTGAAGGTTGTAACAGTTTGTTTTTCAACAACAACACGCGCTGTGTAAGGGATCACAACTTTCCCGCAAACTGCTCACGGCCTCCGGGAAAAGTGGTACATTGAGGCTTTACTTATTGCTGCGCGTGTCGTTATGAAAGTCTCCTTTCAAATCAAGTTGTTTATCTCGCTGGTGCTTTTCTTCTCCGGCCTTTTCGCGCTGCTGGGCGTTTATTATTACAAGGACGTCGGCCGCCAGCTCTATCAGGAGATGAGCGCACGCGCGAAAATACAGGCGGAGGAGATCGCGATTATTCCGAATTTACGCCGCTCCGTCGCTGATAAGAATATTCCGGCTATTAACCAGTTTATGCACAAGGTGGTTTCCCGCAGCGATGCCAGCTTTATTGTGATTGGTGATAATAAAGGCCTGCACCTATTTCACTCCGTACATGAAGATGTGGTGGGAAAAACGCTGGTTGGCGGCGATAACGCGGAAGTATTACAGGGCAAAAGCACCACCACCATCCGCAAAGGCGGGCTGGGGATTTCGCTGCGCAGTAAAGCGCCTATATTTGATGAGACCGGCCGGGTGGTCGGCATTGTCTCGGTCGGGTATCTGACCAGCTACCTGGATGCGATTACCCTTGGCAAAGTGATTAATATCTTTATCGCCGCCGTGCTGCTGCTCGCCGCCCTGTTTGTCTTCTCCTGGTTTTTTACCCGCAGCATTAAAAAGCAGATCTTCTCCCTTGAGCCGCGCGAGATTGGCCTGCTGGTGCGCCAGCAGAAGGCGATGATGGAGTCGATCTACGAAGGAGTGATTGCCATTGATAGCGAGTCGCGCATTGAGGTGATCAACCAGGCGGCGCGTAAGCTGCTGGGGTTGAGCCAGCCGACCCGTGCCCTGCGCGGGCATGCGATTAGCGATGTGATTGCGCCGGTGCCCTTTTTTGCCGCCGAGACGATGCTTGAGAGCGACACCCATGATGAGATTTGCCGCTTCAACCACCTGACGGTGATCGCCAGCCGGGTGCGCATTATGCTTGAAGATAGCTTACAAGGGTGGGTGATCACCTTTCGCGATCGCAATGAGATCGACAGCCTGAGCGCGCAGTTAAGCCAGGTGAAGCGCTACGCCGACAACCTGCGCATTATGCGCCACGAGCAGCTTAACCGCATGACCACCCTTTCCGGCCTGCTGCATATGGAGCGTTACGACGAAGCGGTGAACTATATTCAGGCGCAGTCGGAACATGCCCAGGAGCTGCTGGACTTTATCTCCTCGCGTTTTACCTCGCCGACGATTTGCGGTCTGCTGCTGGGGAAAGCGGCGCGCGCGCGGGAGAAGGGCGTGGAGCTTAACTTCGATCCGTTGAGCCGCATGGATCGCCCCTGCCATGGGCTGGCGGAAGCGGAGCTGATCTCCATCATCGGCAACCTGCTGGATAACGCCATTGAGGCGACCCAGCGCGCCACCCTGCCGCACGATCCGGTCGATGTGCTGATCCTGCTTAACGAGCGCGAGCTGATCATTGAAGTGGCGGATCGCGGGATTGGGATCGATCCGGCGATTGCCGATCGCATTTTTGAGCGCGGGGTGACCACCAAACGCCGCGGCGATCACGGCATTGGCCTCTATCTGATCGCCAGCTATGTCACCCAGGCGGGTGGCTCCATCGAGGTGTCGGCCAACGCCCCGCGCGGAACGGTCTTCTCTCTGTTTATTCCTGAAACGGGCAGCGCCCAGCGCCCCGTCGCCACCCTGGATGAGAATTATGCAACATGAACTGATAGACGTGCTGATCGTTGAAGATGAAGAGACGCTGGCGCAGCTCAACGCTGAGCTGGTGAGCAAACATCCGCGCCTGCGGCTGGTCGGCATGGCCTCCTCCCTCGCCGAGGCGAGAACCCTTTTTAGCCGCACGCGCCCGCAGCTGGTGCTGCTGGATAACTACCTGCCGGATGGCAAAGGGATCACGCTGATTAGCGATCCCGAGATTATCAACGCCAACTGCTCGGTGATCTTTATTACCGCCGCCAGCGATATGGACACCTGTAGCCAGGCGATCCGCAATGGCGCCTTCGACTACATTCTCAAACCGGTGTCGTGGAAGCGTTTAAGCCAGTCGCTGGAGCGCTTTGTGCAGTTCACCGAGCAGCAGCGGGTGTGGAAGATTGTCGACCAGCAAAACGTCGACACCCTCTATCAGTTGCAGTCGAAAAATTACCGTCAGGATAACGGCAGTAAAGGGATTGAAGAGAGCACGCTGGCGCTGGTGCAGAAGCTGTTCGCCGATGACGAGGCGCGCTGTTTCTCCGTTGATGAGGTGGTCAGCGAAACGGGGTTGAGCAAGACCACCACCCGACGCTATCTCGAACACTGTGTCGAAGCGGGCTTTCTGGCGGTGGAGATGCAGTATGGCAAGATTGGTCATCCGCGGCGCATTTACCGCCGCGCGGCCGCCTGAGACGCTTCCCAGGCGGCGCGGTGATTACTTCAGCACGTAACCGTAGAGGCGCTTGATGCCATCGGCATCGGTTTCCGAGTAGACGCCCTGTAGCTCCGGCGAAAAGCCGGGCAGCAGGTTAACCCCCTCCTCCAGCGCGAGGAAGTAGCGCTGCACCGCCCCGCCCCACACTTCACCCGGCACCACGCAGAGCACGCCCGGAGGATAGGGCAACGCGCCCTCTGCCGCAATGCGCCCTTCCGCCTCGCTGATGCGTACCAGCTCGACGTTGCCGCGAATAAACTCGCTGTTGGCATCCTGCGGATTCATCGCCACCGCCGGGAAGCTCTCTTTGCGGAACATCGCTTTTTGCAGATCTTTAACGTCAAAGCTGACGTAGAGGTCGTGCATCTCCTGGCACAGCTCGCGCAGGGTGTAATCGCGGTAGCGCACCGGGTACTTGTTAAAGATGGTCGGCAGCACGTCGGCCAGCGGCGTGTCATCTTCAATATGCTGCTCAAACTGGGCGATCATCGCTACCAGCTGCGCCATCTTCTCCGCGCTTTCGGCAGGGGTCAGCAGGAAGAGGATCGAGTTGAGATCGCACTTCTCCGGCACAATGCCGTTTTCACGCAGGTAGTGCGCCAGAATGGTGGCCGGAATACCGAAATCGGTGTATTCACCCGTCTGCGCATCAATGCCCGGCGTGGTCAGCAGCAGCTTACAGGGATCGACAAAGTATTGATCGTGGGCGTAGCCCTCAAAGCCGTGCCACTTGTCGCCCGGCTCAAAGCTGAAGAAGCGGCGTTTGCGGGCGATAAGCTCAGTGGGATGATCCTGCCACGGACGACCAGCGATCACCGGCGGCACAAAGGGCTGGATCATTTTGCAGTTGGCGATGATCGCTTTGCGCGCTTCAATGCCCAGCTCGACGCACTCTGCCCATAGCCTGCGCCCACTCTCGCCCTGGTGGATCTTGGCGTTGATATCGAGCGCGGCAAACAGCGGGTAAAAGGGGCTGGTCGAGGCGTGCAGCATAAAGGCGTTATTCAAGCGCTTGTGCGGGCAGAAACGCGCCTGGCCACGCAGGTGGTTATCTTTTTTATGGATCTGCGAGGTTTGCGAGAAGCCCGCCTGCTGTTTATGCACCGACTGGGTGACGAAGATCCCCGGATCGTTCTCATTCAGATCGAGCAGCAGCGGCGAGCAGTCTGCCATCATCGGAATAAACTGCTCGTAACCGACCCACGCCGAATCAAACAGGATGTAGTCACACAGGTGGCCGATCTTGTCGATCACCTGGCGGGCGTTATAGATGGTGCCGTCATAGGTGCCAAGCTGGATCACCGCCAGGCGGAACGGACGCGGCTGTTTGGCCTTATCAGGCGCGACATCGCTGATTAATGTGCGCAGGTAGGCTTCATCAAAACAGTGATCGTCAATGCCGCCGATAAAGCCAAACGGGTTGCGCGCCGCTTCGAGATAGACCGGCGTCGCTCCGGCCTGAATCAGTGCGCCGTGGTGGTTGGATTTATGGTTGTTGCGATCGAAGAGCACCAGATCGCCGCGCGTCAGCAGCGCATTGGTCACCACTTTGTTGGCCGCCGAGGTGCCGTTAAGCACAAAGTAGGTTTTGTCGGCGTTAAACACTTTGGCGGCAAACTTCTGCGCGTGCTTGGCGGAGCCTTCGTGGATCAGCAAATCGCCAAGTTTAACGTCGGCGTTGCACATGTCGGCGCGAAAGACGTTTTCACCGAAAAAGTCGTAGAACTGGCGGCCTGCCGGGTGTTTTTTGAAGAACGCGCCGTGCTGGTGGCCCGGGCAGGCGAAGGTGCTGTTCTTCATCTCAACATATTGACGCAGCGTATCGAAGAACGGCGGCAGCAGCGTTGCTTCATAATCACAGGCGGCGGCTTCCAGCTCCAGCCACTCCTGATCGCGCCCGCTCATCACCGCCGTCACGCCTTCGGGCGCGGTAACCGGCTCGCGGGAGAAGAGAAAGACCGGCAGATTAAAACCAGTGCGTTTGAGCAGCGCGAGAATACCGCTGCGGCTCTCCGCTACCGTCATGACGACTGCCGCCACATCCGTAAAATCGGTGCTCTCAAGGGAGATCACCTCGCGGTGAGTTGAGAGGGTGGAGAGCAGCTCGCGGCTGACGGCAATTTTCAGTGAGTTCATAAGCACGAATACCCGTTTCAGGGGAGTAAAAAGCCCCGGACGAAGCGGTGGCTTCGCCCAACGAAAATGTCTGGCTGGGATCAGCTCCGGACGCCAGACATCAGTAAAAGCAGAAAACCGCTGATCTTACTGTTGTCCTGCGGTGAGCGTGCGCTACCCTCACCGCATGGTGAGAAAGAGTGACGATAAGCGGGGGCGAGTGGCCTTGGCACGGGCGTGAAACGCAGTGTCAGCGGCTGAAATGTACAGCATCAGGCGGCCCCGTCAGATGGATGAAAATTCGCGCAATCATGTCATTTTTAACCCGCAGGTGCAACCTGGGTGGCACGTCGTCGCGCATAAAAATGCTATGGTATGCGCCCCCTTATTCATTTTTATGGCACTTCAGGAGCGTGAACGTGCTGACAGGTCCTTTTATTAATGCGGCTGCCGTGCTGATCGGCGGCACACTCGGTGCGCTGATGAGCCACCGTTTACCGGAGCGCGTGCGCTCATCGATGCCCTCCATTTTTGGCCTTGCTTCGCTGGGCATCGGCATTTTACTGGTGGTCAAATGCGTCAACCTGCCGGTGATGGTGCTGGCGACACTGCTCGGCACACTTATCGGCGAGCTCTGTTATGTTGAGCGCGGCATCGGCGGCGGCGTTAACGCCCTGCGCAAACTGGCGCAGAAGCGCAACGCGGTGGAGGCAACCTCCAGCGCCCATGAGTCGTTTATTCAGAGCCTGGTGGCGATCATTATTCTCTTCTGCGCCAGCGGAACCGGCATTTTCGGCGCCATGCGTGAAGGGATGACCGGCGACCCCAGCATCCTGATTGCCAAAGCGTTTCTCGATTTCTTTACCGCGCTGATCTTTGCCACCTCCCTCGGTTTTGCCGTGGCGATCATCTCGGTTCCGATGCTGATTATTCAGCTCACGCTCGCCACCTGCGCGACGCTTATTCTGCCGCTCACCACGCCGGCAATGATGGGCGATTTTACCGCCGTCGGCGGTATTCTGCTGCTGGCGACCGGGCTGCGCATCTGCGGGATAAAGATGTTTGCCGTGGCGAATATGCTGCCGGCGCTGGTGCTGGCAATGCCGATTTCCGCCCTCTGGACCGCCTTTTTTGCCTGAGCGCGCGTGCAATGGCCAGAAAGTGGTGATAGATTGTGCACTCTGTGACGAAATGAAGAAATTTCGTTGACGGAGCGCAGTGAATCAGGTTTAATGCGCCCCGTTGCCCGGATAGCTCAGTCGGTAGAGCAGGGGATTGAAAATCCCCGTGTCCTTGGTTCGATTCCGAGTCCGGGCACCACTATTTTAAAGAACCCGCCCAAAAGGCGGGTTTTTGCTTTTCTACGATCGGACTCTCCATCGAACGCCGTTCGATTATTCGCCGCCAGCGGCTCACCCCTTCGGGGCCAGCGCGACAGGCGCGCTGTTCAACGCCTACGCCGTGAGTCCGGGTCCGGGCACAACTTATTCAGAGAACCCAGCCAATGGCTGGGTTTTTGCTTTTCTGCTACCGGACTCCCCTTATTCAAAAAAACCAGCCTATGGCTTATTTTTTAATTTTCTGCAATTAGACTTTTCGCCTAATTGCGTTAGAATATTCGCCATATATCGCACCTCACTTTAATTAATACCTAAGAACGTATTTTATAAATTAATATCATCGCAAAAATCGCGATGCCATTTCTTTTATTTATAGTATTTAAACTTTTACCGGCAAATAAAATAACCATTTATTGTCGCTATTATTAACCAGCAAGAGAATTTGACGCAGATCACAACAAGCAGTTATCTCTTTTACAGCTTCTTATTACGCATTGCCTTTAGAATTTTTATTCTATAAATATATCCCCGTTTTTCTATTACAGGGACAAGTCAATGAGCAATCCATTTGAAAATGAAAACCTTACTTTTTTAGTATTAGTCAATGCCGAGAATCAGCACTCTTTATGGCCGGAGTTTATGAAGGCTCCCGATGGGTGGCAAGTGGTCTGTGGGCCCACTAACCGCAAAGAGTGCATTGAGTACATTGAAGAGAACTGGAAGGATATCAAGCCGAAAAGTTTACAAAATCTCTAACCCCGCGTTGCCCACTCGTTATCCTATTTCGCTTTAATATTGAGGTTTTATATGTCCGCACCCGAAGACATGGAATATTTCGCTTTAACGTCGGCTCAGATGGGCATGTGGTTAGCGAATGAAGTCGCACTGAATCAAGCAAACAATAATATTAGTGAGTATTTAATTATTGATGGCACAATTGACCCGTCATTATTTAAACACGCTATAAAAACAATGATTGCTGAAACTGATGCCATGCATGGCCGCTTTTTCCATGAAAATAACGACGTCAGGCAATCATTGACGCCTGTTAATGACTATGAGGCAGGCTTTTATGATTTCAGTATGATGGACGACCCGTGGGCAACCGCCATTGAGTATATGACGGCGCAAACAAACAGGGCATACTCTCTCTCTGAAACGCATCTGTTTACGTTTTTCCTGATTAAGGTCGCCGAAAATAAACATCTCTATTATCAGTGCAGCCATCACATTCTTATCGATGGCTTTGGCGCCGCGCTGATCCTCAGCCGCGCAATTGAAATCTACAACTGCTTAATCGCCGGTGAGCCGGTCTCCCCCTCACCTTTTGGCAGTTTTAAAACCTTGATGGCAGATGATCTCGAGTATCGCCACTCAAACCGCTTCGCCCGCGACAGGCACTACTGGATGGCGCGCTTTAGCGACCTGCCTGAACCGGTGAGCCTCGCCGGACGCGCCGCGCCCTGTGACCAGCTTCTGCGCCAGCGCATCTCGCTCGAAAGGCCGTTCCACGACGCCATTATGCAGAGAGCAAGCGACTCCGGTTTTACGCTGCCACAGCTGCTCACCGCCCTGAGCGCCATTTACCTTTACCGCATTACCGGTAATGAAGATTTAGTGATTGGCTTTCCGATGGCCGCGCGCGTTGGGCGCGCGCAGCGCAGCATTCCTGGCTTAATGTCCAATATCATGCCGCTGCGCTTAAACTTATCGCCGGCGCATACGCTTAATGATGTGATGGCGCAGGCGATGAAAGAGATGGTCTCCTCTTTACGCCATCAGCAATACCGCCATGAAGATCTGCTTCGCGACCTGAACGTTACGCGACCGCTGTTTAACACCGCCATTAACGTTGAACTTTTCGGCGAAAACCTGGCGCTTAGCGGGGCGGAAACCCTCTCCATTAATCTCTCCAACGGTCCGGTAGAAGACTTAAGCATTTTCTTCTTTGGCTATGGCGATGATCGCACAATGGTGCTTGGCTTCGATGCCAACAGCGCGCTCTACAGCGAGCAGCAGCTGCTCACCCATTATGAAAGAATGACGGCGTTGTTCAGCGAACTGATTGCCAACCCTGAGATGGCCATCGGTACACCTTCGTTGCTGAACGCCAATGAGTATCAGCAGATTGCCCTGCTGAATGATAAAACCGCCTCGCCGACGCCCTCCCTTACGCTTGCGGAGTGCTTTGAAAAACAGGTTCACCTGACGCCCGATGCTCCGGCTATCTTCTACCAGGAGAGCGTGCTGAGCTATGCGCAGCTAAATAGCCTCGCCAACCAAATGAGCCACTATTTACGCCAGCAGGGTGTCCGCTCGGGCGATATCGTCGGGCTGCTGCTGCCGCGTACGGATAACCTGGTGATCGCCATACTGGCGATTATGAAAGCCGGTGCGATCTATATGCCATTAGATCCCGATCACCCCAGCGAACGCATAAAGCATATTCTCGCCACCGCCGCGCCGGCCTGCCTGTTAACCACCTCCGAGACGTCGTCTCTGGTGGCACAATTCCCGCAATATCAAATCGACGACAACGAGACGATTGCCGCCATTATTTCGCAGCCAGAAACCGACCCCGTGACAACGCCTGCACAGCGCCAAGCGGCGGCGTATGTGCTCTTCACCTCCGGCTCTACCGGCGCGCCGAAAGGGGTGCTGATCCCCCATCACGCCCTGACCAATTTTATGGTGGCGATGCAGCAACGCGTTCAGCTCTCGACTGAACATCGTTTAATGGCCGTGACCACGGTCGGGTTTGATATTGCCGCGCTGGAGCTTTTCCTGCCGCTGCTCAACGGCGCCGCGGTGGTGATTGCCTCACGCGAGGCCTCGCGCGACCCGCATCTGCTGGCAAATGAGATCGCCTGCTGGAACATTACCCATCTGCAGGGCACGCCAGCATTGTGGCAGGGCCTGGTCAGCTACCAGCCGCAGGCGCTGGCCGGGCTTACCGCGCTGGTCGGCGGTGACGCGCTGGCGACCAATCTGGCCGAACAGATGGTCGCGCTGGCCTCCAGAGTCATTCAGGTTTACGGGCCAACGGAAACGACTATCTGGTCAACAATCAGCGAGCTGACCGCCGGTAGCGTAACGCCTTCCACCATCGGTTTGCCGATCAACAACACCCAGGTTTATATCCTCGACAGCGCGCTGCAGCCGGTGCCGGTAGGTCAGGCAGGTGAGCTCTATATCGCCGGCGACGGCCTGGCGTTTGGCTACCTGAAACGCGCCGATCTCACCAGCGAGCGTTTTGTCGCTAACCCGTTTGGCCCGACGGGCACGCGCATGTACCGCACCGGGGATATCGCTTTCTGGGAGCCGGATATGCAGATCGGCTTCCTTGGCCGCGCGGACAACCAGGTGAAGATCCGCGGTTACCGCATTGAGCTCGGCGATATCGAAAATGCCCTGCTCGCCTCGACGGCGATCAAGCAAGCGCTGGTGCTCGCGCACGATGAGAAGGCCTCCGGGCAAAAACGGCTGGTGGCCTATGTGGTCCCGCGCGATGGCGCGCACTGTTCACCAGAGACGCTGCGCACCGACTTAGGCAAAAAGCTGCCGGATTATATGGTGCCCTCGGTGATGATGGTGCTGGAGCAGTTCCCCCTGACGGCAAATGGCAAAATTGACCGCCGTGCGCTGCCGGTTCCGGCCTTCACCGCACCCGCCCGCGTGCTCCCCTCCACGCCGCAGCAGGAAACACTCTGCCAGCTCTTTGCCGAGTGCCTGGAGTGCGCCCAGCCGGGGATCGATGATAGCTTCTTCAGTCTTGGCGGCCATTCGCTGCTGGCACTGAAACTGCTGAGCCGCATCCGCGAAACGTTCAACAGTGAGATCTCGCTGAAGGCGATCTTCGACGCACCGACCGTGGCGGAGCTGAGCACGCTGCTTGACGCCGGAAGCCGCGCGCCCCTGCGCCCTGCGCTGGTAGCGCAACCGCGCCCCGCGCTGCTGCCGATGTCGTTTGCCCAGCAGCGCCTGTGGCTACAGGAGCAGATCGCGCCCGGTAGTGCCTATAACATGCCGCTCGCCGTCAGGCTGAATGGCAAACTGGATGCCGCAATGCTGGCGCAGGCGCTGGCAGATGTTATCGCCCGCCATGAAAGCCTGCGTACGCGCTTGACGCAGCAGGACGATACCCCTTGCCAGCAGGTGCTGACGCCGGAAGAGGCGGCATTCACCCTGCAACAGCACACCATCGCGCCAGACGACCTGAACACACAACTGATGCAGCACTGCGCGCACGTTTTCGCCCTCGATCACGAGCTGCCGATCAAAGGCTGGCTCTATCAGCTGGCACCCGAGCAGCATGTCCTGCTGCTGGTGATCCACCACACCGCAGGCGATGGCGGCTCCCTATTCCCGCTGTTGCAGGATCTGAGCCTCTGCTGGCAGGCGCGACTGGCGGGTCACGCCCCCGAGCTTGCCCCGCTTGCCGTGCAGTATGCCGATTACGCCCTCTGGCAACGCGCGCTACTTAGCGAAGAGCAGGATGAAAACGCCCTCTTCTCCCGGCAGATGGCCTACTGGCGCAACCAGTTGCAGGGGCTGGCGGAAGAGGTGACGCTGGCAGGCGATCGCCCCCGTCCGGCGCGCGCCAACTATGCGGGCGATCGCGTCGCCTTTACGCTACCGGATGGCGCTTTTGCCAGGCTGACGGCGCTCAGTACGCAAACAGGTGCCACTCTCTTTATGCTGCTGCACGCAGGCCTCGTGGCGCTGCTGCACCGCATGGGCGCGGGTGACGATATCGCGATCGGGACGCCGATCTATGGTCGTACCGATAGCGCACAGATCCCGATGATTGGCTACTTTGCCAACACTGCGGTGCTGCGCACTCAGGCATCCGGCAACCCGGAGCTACGCACACTCATTGAGCTGGCGCGCAGCGCCGTGCTGGAAGCCAATGAACACCAGGATGTTCCTTTCGAACGCCTTGTCGAAGCCCTGGCACCGGACCGCTCGCTGGCGAAACACCCACTCTTCCAGGTGATGCTGGCGGTCGACACGCCGTGGCCGCAGGCCGTCACCCTGCAAGGGCTGCAGCTTGAACAGCTTGAGCTGCCCACCGCCAGCGCAAAATTTGATCTGCTGTTTAATTTCAACATTGATGAACAGCAGGGGCGCGTCAGCGGGCATATCGAATACGCTACCGATCTCTATAACGCGCGCACCATCGAGGGCGTTGCCGAACGTTTAGTCCACGTCATTGAGACGCTGGTGAACGCACCGGCCACCCGCGTCGGCGAGCTGGCGCTGTTAACACCCGTCCAGCGCGAAACGCTGCTTAGCGGCTGGAATGCCACCCGCGTTGCGCTGCCTGACGTGCGTTTAGCCGCGCTGTTTGAACAGCAGGTGCTGCGTACGCCGGACGCGATTGCCGTGAAGGAAGGCGGCAAAACGGTGACTTACCGCCAGCTAAACCAGGCGGCGAACCGTCTGGCGCACCGGCTGATCGCGCTGAACGGCGGAAAAACCTTCTGCGCCGGGCTGTTGATGCAGCACTCCATTGATGAAGTGATCGCCACGCTTGCGGTGATCAAGGCGGGCGGCGCTTACCTGCCGCTGCGCCCGCGCGATCCCCTTGAGCGCCAGCAGATGATGCTGGATGACGCAGGTGCCACGCTGCTTATCGCCGACGCGGGTCTGCCGTTACCGGACGCTGCGCATATCATTCACCTGGCGGACGAGGCGCAACAGGCGGCAACAGAGACCAACCCGGCAGTAGCGAGTGCGCCGGAGAGCCTGGCCTACATCATGTACACCTCCGGCTCGACCGGTAAACCGAAGGGGATCGCTGTTAATCAGCAGAGCGTGGCCGCGCTTGCCCTCGACCGCCGCTGGTCGCCGGAGGATCACAAGCGCGTGTTGCTGCACTCCCCGTCAGCCTTTGATGCCTCCACCTGGGAGCTGTGGGTGCCGCTGCTCTGCGGCGGTCAGCTGATCGTTGCCCCCGCCGGTGAGCTGGATATCGATGCGCTGGCACAAATCGTCATGGAGGAGAAGGTCACCGCGCTGTGGCTCACCGCCGGGCTGTTCCGCCTGATGGCTGAAGAGCATGCCAGCGCCCTGAAAGCTTTGCGGCTGTTGATTGCCGGGGGGGATGTGCTGCCGGTAGCGGCGATCAGAAAAGTGATGACGCACTGCCCTGGGCTGAAGATGATGAATGGCTATGGCCCGACGGAAACCACCACCTTTACCACCACGCATTTACTGCCGGGCATCCCGACGGAGATGACGGTGCCCATCGGTGCGCCAATCGATAACATGCAGGTCTACGTGCTGGATGGTTATCTCAATCCGGTGCCGGTCGGCGTGCCCGGCGAGTTGTATATCGCCGGTCTCGGCCTGGCGCGCGGTTACCAGAACCAGCCGGTGTTAACGGCAACGCACTTTGTCGCCAATCCATTTGCACAGCCCGGCGAGCGCATGTACCGCTCCGGAGACTGGGCGCGCTGGCGTGAAGATGGCGTGCTCGAATACCTCAGCCGCGGCGATCAGCAGGTGAAAATTCGCGGCTTCCGTATTGAGCTGGCGGAAGTGGAAACCGCGCTGCAACAGCAGCCTGCCGTGGCGCAGGCGCTGGCCTGCATCGTCGAGCCAAACGCAGGGAATAAGCAGATTGTCGCCTATGTTATCCCGCGCAAAGAGGCGGACTTCGATGCGGAACAGTTGCGCGCTGCGCTGAGCGCGCAGTTACCGGACTTTATGGTGCCGGCGATGATTATCCCACTGGAGACCTTCCCTCTTAACCCTAACGGCAAAGTGGATATGCGCGCCCTGCCCGCGCCGCGCTTTACCGCCGCGCAGCGTCGTGGCGCGCGCAATGAACGGGAGAGCACGCTCTGCGCACTCTTCGCCGGGGTGCTCGGCTTAGATGACATTGGCATTGACGATAACTTCTTTGCCCTCGGCGGCCACTCGCTGCTGGCTTCCCGTCTGGTCAGCAAGGTGCGCCGCGAAATGCGTGTCGATCCTGCCATTCGCGATCTCTTTGAAGCGCCAACGGTGGCGCAGTTTGCCGAGCGTTTACAGGCCGCCGCGCCTTCGCGTTTGCTGCTACAGGCGCGTGAAAAACCCGCCCGTCTGCCGCTTTCCGCCGCGCAGCGTCGGCTGTGGATGATCGATCGTATCGAGGGACAAACCGCCACCTACAATATGCCGCTGACGCTTGAGCTTACGGGCGAGGTCAACGTCGCGGCGCTGGCGGCAGCACTGAATGACGTGAAACTGCGCCACGAAACGCTGCGTACGCGCTTTTTACTGCAAGCTGACGGCAGCGTTTATCAGCACGTTACCGGGGATGAGGAGGCAGCCTGCACTCTGATAACCGAACACGTTGCGTCTGACGATCTGCAAAGCCGGATGCTGAGCGCCGCGCAATACACCTTCGATTTAGCCGCCGAAGATCCCTGCCGCGCGTGGCTCTTTAGCGTCAATGAAGAGCGCCATCTGCTGCTCTTTTTAATGCACCATATCGCCAGCGATGGCAGTTCGCTCTCGCCGCTCCTCCATGATCTGGCCGCAGCCTATAACGCCCGCGCGCAGGGGCAGGCTCCGGCATTCGCACCGCTTGCGGTGAACTATGGCGATTATGCGCTGTGGCAGACCGACTGGCTGGGCGAGATCAACACCACTGAAAGCCTGGCGGGCCGCCAGCTTGCCTGGTGGCGCAACACGCTCGCCGATCTTCCCGACGAGCTGAAGCTGCCCCTCGACCGCCCGCGCCCTGCGCGCGCAAGCTACAGAGGCAAGCAGTGTCGCTTTACCATCGATGAAGCGCTGCACGCGCGCCTGCTGGAGGTGGCGAAAGCGCATAACGCCAGCCTGTTTATGGTGTTGCAGGCGGCGCTGGCGGTGCTGCTGCACCGCATGGGCGCGGGCAACGACATTCCTGTCGGGACCGCCATCGCCGGGCGTAACGATGAGGCGCTCGAACCGCTGGTGGGCTTCTTTATCAACACGCTGGTGATGCGCGCCACGATTGAGGACAACCTCACCTTCAGCGCCCTGCTGGAGAAGGTTCGCGACTATGCGCTACAAGCCTATGAGCACCAGGATCTCCCCTTTGATAACCTGGTCGAGGCGCTAAATCCGGAACGTTCGCTGGCGCGGCACCCTCTCTTCCAGGTGATGCTGGTGCTGCAAAATATGGCCTATAGCGAAGCGCGTTTTGACCATCTGCATACGCAGGTTGCCACACCGCTGCTGCCGGTGGCGAAGTTCGATCTGACCTTTAATATCGAAGAGACGCCAACAGCGCTTAACGGCATTCTCGAATACGCTACCGATCTGTTTGACGATGCCACCGCCGAAGCGCTGGCCGCGCGTTTCCTGCTGGTTCTGAACGCCGTGATGGCAGAGCCGCAGCGCCGCGTCGGCAGCGTTCCGCTGCTGCTGGCGGAGGAGCGCCAGGCCGCCGTGCCGGCTTGCACCTCTTTTAACCAGTGGGCTGATGCCACGCTGCATCAGGTTTTCGAACAGCGCGTGCGTGAAACGCCGCAGGCAACGGCGCTGAGCCTCGGCGATGAGACGATGAGCTACGGCGAGCTGAACCGCCGCGCCAACCAGCTGGCACGCAATCTGGTAAGCCGCGGTATCGGCACGGAAGATAGCGTCGCGCTGGCGCTGCCGCGCACCATGGAGACACTGGTGGCGCTGCTCGCCATCGTTAAAGCGGGCGCGGCCTACCTGCCGCTGGATGTACATAACCCGGCGGATCGTCTCGCCTACATTGTTGACGACGCCAGACCGGCGCTGATTATCACCCTCGCGGAGTATGCCGGCACGCTGAGCAGCACGCTGCCCGAACTGCTGCTCGATACGCCGCAGTGCCAACAGCAGCTTGCAGGCCTGAGCGGGGACGATCTCAGGGACGACGAGCGCCTGCGCCCCGTCACCCCGGGGAGCCTGGCGTACATCATCTACACCTCCGGCTCGACCGGTAAACCGAAAGGGGTGATGATCCACCACAGCAATGTGCTGCGCCTCTTTGCGGCCACAGAGGGCTGGTTTGACTTTGCCCGCACCGACATCTGGACGCTGTTCCACTCCTGCTCCTTCGACTTCTCCGTCTGGGAGATCTGGGGCCCGCTGCTCTACGGCGGCGAGCTGGTGGTGGTGCCGTTTATCGTCAGCCGCGATCCGCAGGCCTTTTTAAAACTGCTGAGCGACAAACGCGTCACCATCCTCAACCAGACGCCATCCGCTTTTTATCAGCTGATTGAAGCGGAAAACGCGGCGCCAGCAAGCTACCCATTAGCGCTGCGTAAAGTGGTGTTTGGCGGTGAAGCGCTCGATCTGAGTCAGCTTGAGCGCTGGTATCAGCGCCATGACGACGCAGCACCAGAGCTGATCAACATGTATGGCATCACCGAAACCACGGTGCATGTGAGCTATCAGCCGCTGACGGCGGAGGGGGCGCGCAACGCTTCCGGCAGCCTGATTGGTGTGGCGATCCCCGATCTGCATATCCATCTGTTAGACGATGCGCTGCAACCTGTTCCGCCAGGCGTAGAGGGCGAGATGTATATCAGCGGCGCAGGCCTGGCGCGCGGCTACCTGAATCGCGTGGCGCTGAGCAGCGAACGTTTTGTTGCCGACCCCTATGGCGAGCCAGGCACGCGCATGTACCGCTCCGGTGATGTGGCGATCCGCACCCGTAAAGGCGAGCTGAACTACTTAGGCCGCGCCGATCAGCAGGTAAAACTGCGCGGGTTCCGCATTGAGCTGGGCGAGATTGCCGCCGCGCTGGCGAGCTATCCGCACGTAACCCAGGCCGAGGTGATCCTGCAAAACGATAACCCCGGCAACCCGCAACTGGTGGGCTATATCATCAGCGACAGCAGTAGCCCTGTCGACATGGCGGCGCTGCGCCATCATGCAGCAGATAAACTGCCGGAATATATGGTGCCGGCCGCCATTGTGCAGATGGAGAAGTTCCCGCTGACCATCAATGGCAAGCTGGATAAGCGCGCCTTGCCGAAGCCGAGCATGATGCAGAGCGCGACCCGCCGCCAGCCGCGTAACGCGCAGGAGGAGATGTTAGCGGGCCTCTTCGCCGAGGTGTTGCAGCTGGACGCGCCGGGCATCGATGACAACTTCTTTATGCTCGGTGGCCATTCGCTGTTAGCGATGCGCCTGATAAGCCGCATCAGCAGCGAACTGGGGAAAAATGTGCCCATCCGCACACTGTTTGACTACCCCACCGTGGCACAGCTCGCCAGCCAGCTTGCGCAGGCGGATATCGCGCCAAAAGTGGCGCTGACTCCGCAGCCGCGCGGCGAGTATCTGCCGCTCTCCTTTGCCCAGCAGCGCATGTGGCTATTGAAGAACCTCGACGATAACCACGCGGCGTATAACATGCCGCTCGCCGTGCGCTTCAGCGGGCCGCTGAATGAAGAGGCACTGGGCCAGGCGCTGCGCGATGTGGTGGCGCGTCATGAAGTGTTACGCACGCTCTACCCCCTTCACGAGGAGCAGCCTTACCAGCATATCCTCGCCGCCGGGTCCGTTGAGATGACGCTGGCAGTGAAGTCGGTAAGTGAGGAGGGGCTCGCCAGCGCGCTGGATGAGGCATCAACCTATGCCTTCGATCTGGCGCGGGAGATCCCGCTGCGCTGTACGCTGTTCCGTTTGCCGCAAACCCATGAACAGGTGTTGCTGATTGTTATTCACCACATTGCCTGCGATGGCGGCTCGCTGGCACCGCTGTTCCACGATATCTCCTGCGCTTACAACGCACGCTGCCAGCAGCAGGTGCCGGGGTGGACGGAGCTTGCGGTGCAGTATGCCGACTATGCGCTGTGGCAGCGCAGCCTGCTCGGCGACATCGAGGAGAACACGCCGCTCTGCGCGCAGCAGATCGCCTTCTGGCGCAGTACGCTGGCAGACGCGCCTGAAGAGATGCTGCTGCCTGTCGACCGTCCGCACCCGGCCTCACCGAGCTATGTGGGCGAGCGGGTTCACTTCCGCATCGACGAGGCGCTCTATCAGCGGATTAAAGCCCTGACGCAGCAGGAAGGGGTAACCCCCTTTATGCTGCTGCAAGCGACCGCCGCCATCCTCTTTAGCCGCATGGGCGCGGGGGATGACATTACGCTCGGCACCGCCGCCGCAGGGCGCTCGGATGAAGCCATCGGCGAGCTGGTAGGCTTTTTCGTCAATACGCTGGTGCTGCGCGTCGATCTGGCGGCAAACCCCAGCTTCCGCACGGCGCTCGCCAGCGTTCGCGACGCGATGCTCTCCGCCTATGTTAATCAGGATGTGCCGTTCGACTGGGTGGTCAAAGCGTTGAATCCGGGGCGTTCCTCCGCCAGACATCCCCTCTTCCAGGTGATGATGGTGCTGCAAAACAACGCCAATACGCCGCCACAACTGGTGGATGTGCAGGCCGCTCACCAGCCGGTCGGTCTGGTGACGACCAAATTCGATTTACTGTTTAACTTTGACGAGATTAGCGGCGAAAACGGCGAAGTCTGCGCGCTGGATGCGCAGATTGACTTCCCTGTGGAGCTGTTCGATCGCGCAACCGTGAGCGCACTGGCGGGCTACTTTGTGCAGCTGTTGCAGGCGGCGGTCGACGCGCCGGATCTGCCGGTGAAAAACCTGCCGCTACTCACTGCCGGGCAGCGCGATACGCTTATCCATGTCGGTAATGACACCTTTGTGGATCTGCCGCCGGCCACGCTGGCCCAGGAGTTCGCCAGCCAGGTGGCGAAAACGCCGCATCATATCGCCATCAGCTGTGGCGACGAGCAGCTGACCTATCAGGAGCTGGATGCGCGCGCCAACGCCGTAGCGCACAGCCTGCAACAGCACGGGGTCAGAGCGGAACAGGGCGTAGCGTTACTTCTGGAGCGTTCACTCTCACTGGTGATTGGCGTGCTCGGCGTGGTGAAAGCGGGCGGCTTCTATGTGCCGCTGCGCACCAGCGATCCGTTTGAGCGCTGGCAGCATATTACCCATACGCTGGATGTGCGCGTTGCGGTCGTGGATGAGCGGCACAGCGCGACGCCTCTGCCGGAAGGGATTGAGGTGCTGACGGTCAATAATGCGCATACGCAGGCAGAGGCGCCGACCATCACGACGCCGCTTCATCCTGACCATGTCGCTTATGTGATGTTTACCTCTGGCTCCACCGGGCAACCGAAAGGGATTGCCATCACTCAGGATAACGTCGTTGCCCTGGCGCGCGACCGCCGCTGGCAGGGGGATCACCATCAGCGCATTCTGCTGCACTCGCCGTATGCCTTTGATGCCTCAACCTATGAGATCTGGGCGGCGCTGCTCAATGGTCATCATGCGGTGATTGTGCCGGGAGAGGGGCTGGATCTGCCGGTGATCACCTCAACCATTACCGATCGCAAAGTAACCGCGGTGTTTTTAACCTCCGGGCTGTTCCGCCTGATTGCCGAAGAGGCATGGCAGTGCCTGGCTGGGGTCAGCAAAGTCTACACCGGCGGGGAGAAGATCTCCGCAAGCGCGGTCCAGTCAATGCGCGAGCACCTGCCGGATCTCGAGTTGATGAACATCTATGGTCCAACGGAAGCCACCACCTATGCCACGGATTACCCGATTACGCAGGCAGATGCGCCCTATCTGGATGTGCCGATCGGCTATGCGATGGATAACACCCGCCTCTATGTGCTGGATGAATACCTACAGCCGCTGCCGGAGGGGGTTGCAGGCGAACTTTACATCGCCGGGCGCGGGCTGGCGCGCGGCTATGTGAACCATCCGGGGCTTAGCGCGGCGCACTTTGTTGCCGATCCTTACGGGCCTGCGGGAAGCCGTATGTACCGTACTGGCGATAGGGTCAAACGCCGCCGCGATGGTGCTATCAGCTTTGTCAGCCGCGGCGATCAGCAGGTGAAAATTCGCGGCTTCAGGATCGAGCCTGGTGAAATCGAGATTGTGCTGAAGCAGCATGAGGTCGTGCAGCAGGTGGCCGTCATTCCGCTTGAAGATGCGGCGGGCCATAAACAGCTGGTGGCCTATGTGGTAGCCAGCGATGCGCCAGAGACGCTACCTGAGGTACTGCAGCAGTTTGCCCGTGAACGTCTACCGGACTTTATGGTGCCTGCGGCGGTGGTGCTTCTGGATGCGCTGCCGCTCAACGGCAACGGTAAACTGGCGGTTAAGTCGCTGCCGAAGCCGGATTTCAGCACCCAGACCGGGCGGCAACCGCAAAGCGAACGGGAGATCTGGCTGGCGGAGAGATTCAGTACGCTGCTCAAGGTTGAGAACGTCAGCATCGACAGCAGCTTCTTCGCCATGGGCGGCCACTCTCTGCTGGCGGCGCGGCTGATTACGCAGATTGACCGCGAGCTACATGTGAAGCTGACCATCCGCGATCTGTTTGAGTCGCCGACGGTAGCGATGCTGGCGCAGCGGCTGGAGAGCAACCGGCGCAGCAGCATGCTTGATGTGATGCTGCCGCTGCAACCGCTGGGCGATAAATCGGCGCTCTTCTGCCTGCCTCCGGGCGGTGGCCTGAGCTGGTCATACTCCGGGCTTATCGGCTACCTTGGCGAGCAGCAGCCGATCTACGGTCTGCAAGCGAGCAGGATCAGCACCGGCGAGCCCACGGCCTCGGTAGAGGAACTGGCGAAAACCTATCTGGCGGAGATCTATAACGTCCAGCCAGAAGGTCCTTACGCCCTTCTCGGCTGGTCTTTTGGCTGCCATCTGGCGCATGAGGTTGCCACGCTGCTACAAAAAGCGGGTCATCAGGTCAGGATGCTGGCACTGGTGGATGGCTACCCGCTCGGGGAGCGCTATCTCGAGACGGTAATGAGCGATGAAGAGGGGCTGAAGGTGCTGTTCGAAGCGCTGGTCGGTGCCGTTCCGGCTGACAACTCGCGCTTCTCCGTTGAGGGGCTACGGGAAGCGTTGCAGGCGATGGAACACCCTCTGGCTGAGGTGGAGCCAGTGATTTTTGAGCGTATTTTCGCCGAACTTCGCGACGCGCCGCTGCTGCTCGCCGCCATGACGCCGGGGCGCTATCGCGGTGATATGCTCTTCTTCAAAGCGACGCAGCGCGATGCGGATGCCGAGGATTTCGATCCTCAGCTCTGGGCAAACTATATTGATGGCAATATCATCGTCCACACGGTGCCGGGCACCCATAACGGAATGTTCAGCCCGGAGGCGTTGAAAACCCTCGGTCCGGTTGTTCAGCGCTGGCTTGAGAGCCACTGAGCGGATTGAGCGTTATGTTGATAAAACCGCCGTGATGGCGGTTTTTTTTATTTGTTGATAAGTAGCGAAATGTTGACTCCATTGACCCATCACGCACAGCCGCCGTTTATCTCTCATCTTGAGATGGGGACGATGGCGGCCATACCGGGGCTGGCCTACTGCCAGCTCCGTTTTGATCGCCACGCCTGGCAGGATGCGCTGTTCGCCCACTACGCGATCCCCTTTCCCCCACGCCTGCAGGCAGCGGGAGCGAAGCGCCGGGCAGAGTACCTGGCGGCGCGCTACGGCGCAAAGCTTTTGCTTGCACACCACGGCTGCGAAACAAGCGTTGGCGCGGCGGCGGATCGCGCGCCCGTCTGGCCTGCGGGCTGGTGCGGTAGCCTCTCCCATACCGATGACCGGGCGATAGCGATTATCGCGCGCAGCGACGCAGGCCTGACGCCGGGCGTAGATATTGAAATGCTGGCACCGGAAGCGATGCGGGAAACCGCCGATATGTTCGCCTCGGCGCAGGAGCAGGCGCTGCTTGCGGCCTGCCCTCTGCCTTATGAGACTGCGCTGCTGATCGCTTTTTCCGTCAAAGAGAGCCTGTTCAAAGCCCTTTACCCCGAAGTGCGGCGCTTTTTTGACTTCGATGCCGCCCGGGTTTGCCAGATTGATACAGCTGCGCAGCGCATCACGCTTGCGCTGACGCAGACCCTGACGGCAAACAGAAGGTCCGGGAGCCAGATGACGGGTTACTACACCCTCGCAGAGGATCACCTCATCACGCTTATTGCCTGAAAATAAGCGCCCGTAAATATTGCCTTGCCCGCGCTCCGTTTGCGCGGTGGGCAATAACCTCTGATTACACGCCGCGTCACCTCTCCTGTCTTTATATTTTCCGCCATCATTAATTCACCCCAATTAAGTATCAACTATCAAAATAATATTCACCTACACTTTCACATACCCACTAATTTATAAATGCGCGCGAATAATCATATTCATAGCAAGCCCAAGTGCGCATTCAAATTCTTAAAAGCGCAAAAGCGAAACTATGTCCGTTGCTTTGACAGAGAATTTTCTATAGAAAAAAAAGCCTATACCCAATGAAAAGGAAAAAAAGATGAGTAACCCCTTCGAAAATGAGAACCTTATATTCATCGTATTAGTGAATGAGGAGAACCAACACTCGTTATGGCCAGAATTTATTCCGATTCCGGATGGCTGGGCGCCGGTATTTGGTCCGACAGCCCGCGCTGAATGCCTGCACTATATTGAGGAGAACTGGAGAGATATTAAGCCGAAGAGCCTGAATAACATCTAGTTTTGCAATTTTCTCTTTTCCCCCTGCCGCTTTCTAATATTGAGGTTTTATTTATGCCCGCGCTAATTGACAAGGAGTACGTCGCTTTAACATCCGCACAAATGGGAATGTGGCTAGCGAATGAAGTTGCCCTGAATCCGGGAAACAATACTATCAGTGAATATTTAATTATTGATGGCGAAGTAATTCCCCGATTATTTAAAGCGGCAATCAGACAAATGATCGCTGAAGCAGAAACCATGCACGGCCGGTTTTATCAAACAGACAACACGGTAAAACAGCAGCTGCCCGCCATCGATAATTATGAGGCTACATTCTACGATTTCAGTGCGCGCCCGGAGCCCTGGGAAGCCGCACTGGCTTTTATGAGTGAGCAGACAAATCAACACTTCTCGCTCGTACAAGGGAATGCATTTACCTTTTTTCTCATCAAGCTCAGCGCAAAGAGATATATCTACTACCACTGCTGCCACCACATTCTGCTGGATGGCTTTGGTGCCTCGCTGATCCTGCGCCGCACGGTTGATATCTACGACGCGCTGGTGATGAACAAACCTGTTCCCCCCACGCCGTTTGGCAACTTTCGCGCCCTGCTTGCCGAGGACACCGCCTACAGAAATTCAAACCGCTTCATCCGCGATCGCGAATACTGGCTGGCGCGTTTTCAGGATACGCCAGCGGCAGCAAGCCTGGCGGGCCGCAGCGCGCCGGATGCGCCAATCATCCGCCAGCGTAAAAATATTGATGCAGACCTGCATCGCGCCCTGCATCGCCATGCCGAAGCCGCAGGCTGCACGCTCCCCCAGCTGCTCACGGCGTTAACCGCCATTTACCTCTACCGCATGACAGGCCACCAGGAGGTGGTGATTGGGCTACCGATGGCGGCGCGCGTCGGGCGAGTGCAGCGCACCACCCCCGCGATGATGTCCAACATCCTGCCGCTGCGGCTGTCGCTCTCGCCAGCGCTGACGCTTGCTGATGTGCTGGCTCAGGCCGCAAAAGAGATGATGTCCGCGTTACGCCATCAGCAATATCCCCATGAAGATTTAAGCCGCGATCTTAACCTTACGCGCCCGCTCTACCACACTACGGTCAACGTTGAGTTATTTGGCGACGATCTGGCGTTCAACGGCGCGAAGACCTTCCCGGTCAACACCAGCAACGGGCCGGTTGACGATCTCGCGATCTTCTTTTACGGCTATGGCGATGAACATACGCTGGTCGTCGGCTTTGACGCCAATAGCGCGCTCTACGAAGCAGAGAGCTTATCCGCCCATCACTACCGTATGCTGGCGCTGTTTAGCGCGTTAATCGACCATCCGCACGCCACGATTGCCGCCCCCTCGCTGCTGAATGCAGAAGAGGAGCAGCTTCTCGCGCGGGCAAATGATACCTGCGCGCCGGTGCCGCCCCTCTCCTTTGCCGCGCTGTTTGAACGCCAGGCAAGGAGCACGCCGCACGCGCCTGCGCTTGACGATCGCCACACCCGGCTGAGCTACAGCCAGCTTAACCGCCAGGCGAACCGGCTCAGCCGCTATTTACAGGCGCAGGGTGTGCGCCCCGGCGACAGTGTCGCGCTGTTGCTGCCGCGCACGGTGGAGATGGTCATTGCCATGCTGGCGGTCGCCAAGGCGCAGGCCCTCTATCTGCCGCTGGATGCCGATCATCCGCCGGAGCGGTTGCGGCATATTCTTGCCACCGCCCAACCGACGCTGATCCTCTCTTCGGCACAAACCGCGGGGGTAATAACGGATTATCGCCAGCAGCAGATTGACAGTGACGCCGCGATGGCGGCCATTGCGGTACAGAGCGACGAGAACCCCGCGATGCTGCCACAGCCGCAGCAGCCAGCGTATGTGCTCTTTACCTCAGGCTCCACCGGCGCGCCGAAAGGGGTGCTCGTCTCCCACGGCGCGTTAACCAACTTCCTCACCGCCATGCAGCACAGCGTGCAGTTGACGGCGCAGCATCGGCTGTTAGCCGTGACCACTCTCAGTTTTGATATCACCGCGCTGGAGCTTTTATTGCCGCTGATGAGCGGCGCGTCGGTGATTATTGCTTCGCGGGAGTGCGCGCGCGACCCGCGTCTGCTGGCGCAGGCGATCGCTGAAAACCAGATCACCCATATGCAGGGCACGCCCGCGCTGTGGCATGGGTTAGTGGCCTATCAGCCCGACTCGCTGGCGGGCCTGACGGCGCTGGTCGGCGGCGATGCGCTACCCAAAACGCTTGCGGAGCAGATGGTCACGCTCGCTGCGCGCGTCATTCAGCTTTATGGCCCGACCGAAACCACCATCTGGTCCACGTTAAGCGAGCTGAACGCCGCGCAACTCTTGCCGTCGATTATTGGCAAACCCCTTTTTAACACCCGCATCCATATCCTTGATGACGCCCTCAAACCGGTACCGGTTGGGCAGCCAGGCGAACTCTATATTGCCGGAGATGGGCTGGCGTTGGGCTATCTCAACCGCGCAGATTTAACCTGCGAGCGCTTTGTTGCCAGCCCCTTTGATGAAGCCGGCAAACGGATGTATCGCACGGGTGATATGGCCTGCTGGAGCGAAGAGCAGACGGTCGTTTTTCTTGGCCGGGTGGACAATCAGGTCAAGATCCGCGGCTATCGCATTGAACTCGGGGAGATTGAAAACGCGCTTCATGCTCTGCCCGCGGTGAAACAGGCGCTGGTGGTCGCCCACGAAGAGAGGGAGAGCGGGCAGAAACGGCTGGTGGCGTACGTTGTGGCGCACGATGCGGATGGCTGTACACCGGAGGCGCTGCGCGCGGCGGCAGCGCAAAAACTGCCGGACTATATGGTGCCCGCGTTGGTAGTGCTGCTGGCGCAGTTCCCCCTGACAGCCAATGGCAAAATCGACCGCCGGGCGCTGCCGCAGCCGACCTTTACTTCTCTCGCCCGGGTGCCTCCCACCACGGCGCAGCAGCAGGAGCTGTGCCAGCTGTTTGCCGAGTGCCTCGCCATTGAGCCGCCCGGTATCCACGACAACTTTTTTAGCCTCGGCGGGCACTCGCTGCTAGCCCTGCAATTACTGAACCGCCTGCGCCAGCGCTTTGGCGTGGAGCTGTCGCTGAAAACCCTGTTTGATGCACCTACCGTTGCCGAACTGAGCACGCACATCGCGCAGACGAACAGCCAGGCAGCCCGCCCTGCGCTGACCGCACAACCCCGCCCGCCGCAGCTGCCGATGTCGTTTGCCCAGCAGCGTTTGTGGTTGCAGCAGCAAATCGCCCCCAGCAGCGCCTACAATATGCCGCTGGCGCTAACACTGAGCGGCCCGCTGGATGCCGCAGTGCTGGCGCAGGCGCTCTCTGACGTTATCACCCGCCATGAAAGCCTGCGTACCCTCTTAACGCAGCAGGAAGAGATGCCCTGCCAGCAGATCCTTCCTGCCCACGACGTCGGGTTTGCGCTGCCGACACTCACTATTGCGCCCGAGCGTCTTGATGAGCAGCTGGAGAAGCACTGCCAGCACCTGTTTGCGCTGGATAGCGAACTGCCTGTCAAAGCCTGGCTCTATCAGCTGGCAGCGGATCAGCATGTTCTGCTGCTGCTCATTCACCACACCGCAGGGGACGGCGGATCGCTCCTGCCGCTGCTGGAGGATTTGCGTCTCTGCTGGCAGGCGCGTGCCGCAGGCCAACGCCCGCAACTGCCGCCGCTGACCGTCCAGTACGCCGATTATGCGCTCTGGCAGCGTGGATTGCTGAGCGAAGCGCCCGGCGCGAACGCCCGCCATACGCAGCAGCTGGCCTACTGGTGTCAACAGCTGGCGGACGTGCCGGAAGAGGTGACGCTGCCCACCGACCGGCCGCGCCCGGCGCAGGCGGATTATTGCGGCGATCGTGTCGACTTCGCGCTCAGCAGTGAGCGGTTATCGCGCCTGAAACAACGGGGCGAGGAGATGGGCGTCAGCCTGTTTATGCTGCTGCATGCGGCGCTGGCAACGCTGATGCATCGTCTCGGCGCGGGTGATGACATCGTCATCGGTACGCCGCTTTATGCCCGTAGCGACGTCGCCCTGCTCCCGCTGATCGGCTATTTCGCCAACACGGCGGTGCTGCGAACGGATATGGGAGGCAACCCGACGCTAAGCGACATTGTCGCCCAGGCGAAATCGGCGGTGCTGGAAGCTAACCAGCATCAGGATCTCCCCTTTGAGCAGATCGTCGAGGCGCTGGCACCCGACCGCACATTAGCCCGTCACCCGCTTTTTCAGGTGATGATGGTGGTCGATACGCCGTGGCCGCAGGCGATCGCTTTCCCGCAGGTCGAAGTAGCACAACGTCAACTCGCGACCACTACCGCCAAATTCGATCTGCTGTTCCATTTTGATGTCGATGAGGCGCAGCAGCGCCTGAGTGGGCATATTGAATATGCCACCGCCCTCTACGATGGCGCGACGGTGGCGGGCTTTGCCGAACAGTTAATGCGCGTTATCGACGCCATTGCGCAGCGCCCCGCCGCCCACCTTGCGCAGGTTTCGCTGTTAAGCGCTGGGCAGCGCGAAACCCTGCTTACTCACTGGAACGCAACGGACGTTGCGCTGCCGCCGCTGTCGTTAGCCGGGCTCTTTGAAACACAGGTGCAGCGCGCGCCCGACGCCATCGCCGTGAAAGAGGGCGACAAAACGCTGAGCTATCGCCGCCTCAATGAAGCGGCGAACCAGCTTGCGCACCGCCTGATGGCGCAAACCCACGGCGCGCCGTTCTGCGCCGGGTTACTGATGCAGCACTCGATCAACGAAGTTATCGCCGTGCTCGCCATTATTAAGGCGGGCGGTGCTTACCTGCCGCTGCGCATCAGCGATCCGCTGGAGCGGCAGCAGTTAATCGTCGATGAGGCAGGCGTAACGCTACTGCTGGTCGAGGCCAGCTTGCCGCGGCCCACGGTCGACAACGTCATGGTGATTAGCGAGGAGGCTGAGGACGGCTGGCCGCGAAGCAATCCACCACGTCTCTCTGCGCCTGGCAGCCTGGCCTACATCATGTTCACTTCCGGCTCGACCGGTAAACCAAAAGGTATTGCGGTCGAGCAGCAGAGCGTGGCGGCGCTGGCGCTGGATCGGCGCTGGCGGGAGGAGGATCATCAGCGGGTGCTGCTGCACTCTCCGTCGGCCTTTGATGCCTCAACCTGGGAGCTGTGGGTGCCGTTGCTGTGCGGCGGGAGCGTGATCGTCGCGCCGCCGGGCGAGCTGGATATTGATACGCTGGCGCAGACTATCGTCGATGAGAAGGTTACCGCGCTGTGGCTCACCGCCGGGCTGTTTCACCTGCTGGCAGAGGTACACCCCGAGGCGATAAAAGCCGTGCGTTTACTGATAGCGGGCGGCGATGTGCTCTCTACGCACGCAATTCGCGAAGTGATGACCCGCAACCCCGCGCTTGTGATGATGAACGGCTACGGGCCGACGGAAACCACCACCTTCGCAACGACGTGGTGCATGGCGCAGATCCCGCAGGGCGCGACGGTGCCAGTCGGTACCCCGCTGGACAATATGCAGCTTTATGTCCTCGATGCTTATCTCAACCCGGTGCCGGTCGGCATGCCCGGCGAGCTCTATATTGCCGGGATTGGGCTGGCGCGCGGCTATCATCGCAACCCCAGCCTGACCGCAGCGCATTTTGTTGCGAACCCCTTCTCAGCCCACGGCACGCGCATGTATCGCTCCGGCGACTGGGTGCGCTGGCGCGAAGATGGGGCGCTGGAGTACCTGAGCCGGGGCGATCAGCAGGTCAAAATTCGCGGCTTCCGCATTGAGCTGGCCGAAGTGGAAGCGGCTCTGCAGAAGCAGGTAACGGTGGCCCAGGCGCTGGTGAGCGCCCGTGAAAGCAGCCCGGGAAACCGGCAGCTCATCGCATGGGTAACGGCAAAACCGGGCGAAACCTGCGATGGCGACGCGCTGCGCCGCATGCTCGGCGCAGTGCTGCCAGACTTTATGGTGCCCGCGATGATTATCCCCCTGGATCACTTCCCTCTGACGGCGAACGGCAAAGTCGATCAGCGCGCCCTGCCCGCGCCGCACTTCACCACCGCCGCGCACCGTGCGCCGCGCAACGATCTTGAGCGCACCCTCTGTACCCTCTTCGCCGTAGTATTAGGGGTGGCAGAGGTGGGCATCGATGATGACTTCTTTGCCCTCGGCGGCCACTCGCTGATGGCCTCCCGCCTGGTGAGCAAAATTCGCCGGGCACTTAACCTTAACCCGGCGATCCGCGACCTGTTTGAGGCGCCGACGGTGGCGCAGTTTGCCGGGCGGTTACAGGCCAGCCAGGCGGCGCGCCCGCGTCTTGGCCCACGCCCGCGACCGCCGCGTCTGCCGCTCTCTTCAGCACAGCGTCGCCTCTGGATGGTTGATCGTATTGAACAGGGTAAATTCACCTACAACATGCCCGTCACGCTCACCTTACGAGGAGAGGTTATTGTCCCCGCGCTGATGACGGCGCTCGACGATATCGTGCTGCGCCATGAAAGCCTGCGCACCCGCTTTTACCCGCTTAATGATGGTACGGTTTGCCAGAAGATCACTCCGCCGCAGTCGGCGTGTTGCCCGCTGACCCTGCTCACGGTTTCCGCCGACGATCTGCCCCACGCCGTGCAGACCGCGGCGCAATACACCTTCGATCTGGCAGAGGAAGATCCCTGCCGCGCCTGGCTGTTTAAGGTGGATGACGGGCAGCATCTGTTACTTATCCTGATGCACCATATCGCCAGCGATGGCGGCTCGATTGCCCCGCTGCTGCGCGATCTGGCAGAGGCCTACAATGCCCGCGCGCAGAACCGGGCGCCCGCCTGGAGACCGCTTGCGGTGCAGTATGCCGACTACACGCTGTGGCAGCAGGCGCTGCTCGGTGCGCCGGACGAGGAAGCAAGCCTCTTTCACCGCCAGCTGGCCTGGTGGAAAGATACGCTGCACGACCTGCCTGATGAGCTTCCGCTGCCCACCGACCGACCGCGCCCGCTACGCGCCAGCTATGTGGGTAAACAGTGCCACTTCGCCATTGATGCCCGGACAACGGCAGCATTAGTGGCGCTGGCCCGGCAGCATAACGCCAGCCTGTTTATGGTGTTACAGGCCGCGCTGGCGGTGCTGCTCTGTCGCTGCGGCGCGGGGGATGATATCCCGCTCGGCACGGCGATCGAGGGGCGCACCGACGAGGCGCTCGAACCGCTGGTCGGCTTTTTTATCAATACCCTGGTGATGCGGACCGATCTCAGCGGCGATCCGACCTTCGTCGCGCTGCTTGAGCGCGTTCGCGAGCGCGCGCTGGCGGCCTGGGAGCATCAGGATCTCCCCTTCGAGAGCCTGGTCGAGGCGTTAAATCCCGCCCGCTCGCTGGCGCGGCATCCGCTCTTCCAGGTGATGCTGGTACTGCAAAACGTTGCGCGCAGCGATGCCCGCTTCGATGGGCTGGAAACCGTGGTCGAGACACCGTCGCTGCCGGTGGCGAAATTCGATCTCACCTTTAACATCGAAGAGAGGCCAGAGGGGTTACGCGGCATGGTGGAGTACGCCGTGGATCTGTTTGATGAGGCCACCGTCGGGCGCATGGCGGGCTATTTCACCCACTTGCTGGCGGCCATCGCCACCCATTCCACGCGTCGCGTGAGCGAACTGCCGATCTTCAGCGAGGCTGAGCGGCACCAAATCATGCAGACGTGGAACACCAGCGCGCGCGAGGTTCCCGCCGCGACCTTCGCCGAACAGTTTGAAGCCATCGTACGCGCCACGCCGCAGGCAACGGCCCTGATTGCCGACGATGAGACGCTTACCTATGCGCAGCTCGATCGGCGGGCAAACCGCCTGGCGAATCTGATGCTGGCGCGGGGCATCGGTGCCGAGCAGATTGTCGCCATCGCGCTGCCGCGATCCGTTGCGCTGATCGTAACCATTATTGCCACAATGAAAACCGGCGCGGCCTATCTGCCTCTCGATCCTGATTATCCGCCGGATCGGGTGGAGTACATGTTAAGCCACGCGCAGCCGGGGCTGGTGATAAGCCATGCGGCGTTCGCCGACCGGCTGGCAGCAGAGTATGCCGCGCTGCGCCTTGACCACCCCGCTCTGCGTGGGCTGCTTGCCGGGCACAGTGCTGAAGAGATGACGCTGCCGCGCAGGCTCCAGTGCGATAACGCCGCCTACCTCATCTACACCTCCGGTTCGACCGGCACGCCAAAAGGTGTCGTTGTCACCCATCGGGGGATTGGACATCTGGTGGCCAGCATGGTTGAGCGTCTGCACGTCACGCCGCAAAGCCGCGTGTTGCAGTTCGCCTCGCCGAGCTTTGACGCTTCGTTCTGGGATATCAGCATGGCGCTGCTGAGCGGCGCGGCGCTGGTTGTGGCCACAAAAGAGGCGCTAACGCCCGGTAAACCGCTCTATAACCTGATGCGCGATCGCGCCGTCACCCATGCCACCCTGCCGCCGGTTGGGCTGGCGGTCATGCCGCGCGAACCGCTGCCCGAACTGGCAACGCTTATCGTTGCCGGGGAGGCCTGCCCGCCGGAACTGATTGCTTTTTGGGGTGCTGGAAGGCGGATGATCAATGCTTATGGACCGAGCGAATCAACCGTCTGCGCTACCATCAGTCAGCCGTTGCAGGCCGATCGCCAGCCGCCGATTGGCAGGCCGATATTCAACATGCAGGCCTATGTGCTGGATGCGCATCTGAACCCCGTTCCACCGGGGGTTAAAGGCGAGCTCTATATTGCCGGTGAAAGCCTGGCGCGGGGCTACCTGAAACGCCCCGATTTAACGGCCGAACGCTTCGTCGCCAACCCCTTTGGCGCGCCGGGCAGCCGGATGTACCGCACCGGCGATATGGCAAGCTGGAGCCATGATGGCGAGCTGATGTTCGCCGGGCGCGTCGACCACCAGGTCAAAATCCGCGGTTTTCGTATTGAGCTGGGCGAGATTGAATCCCATATTCACAAACATCCGCAGGTTGCGCAGGCAACGGTGATTGTTCGCGAAGATAAGCCCGGTCTGCGCCAGCTGGTGGCTTACGCCGTCGCCCGCGACGAGCAGGCGCAGGGCGGCGAGATCCGCGACTTTTTGCGCGACTTCCTGCCGGACTATATGGTGCCGGTTGCCGTTGTCCTGTTACCGGCGATCCCGGTCACACCAAACGGCAAAGTTGACCGTCGGGCACTGCCCGCGCCGCAGTTTACCCGCGCACAGCACACCCCAGCGCGTAACGCGCAGGAGCAGTTGCTCAGCACACTTTTCGCCGAGTTGCTCAATCTGGCGGAGGTCGATCGCGCAATAAGCTTCTTCGAGCTGGGCGGCGACAGCATTACGGCAATACAGCTGGTAGCGCGCGCGCGCCAGGCGGGCTGGCTTTTCACCCCACGCGATGTGTTTGAGCATAAATCGGTTGCCGGGCTGGCTGGGATCATGACCGCAGTTGCAGAGCAGGACACTGCCCCGCAGATTGCTGCCATCGGCGAACTGCCCGCCACGCCGATTATGCACTGGCTGTTGGAGAACCCCGGCGATATCAACACCTTCTGCCAGGCGACGCTGCTGCACACGCCAGCCGATCTCGATGCGCAGACCCTGCGCGAGATGCTCGCCGCGCTGGTCAGCCATCACGATGCGCTGCGCTTAACTGCCCGCCGCGATCCCCGCGGCGAAATCCAACTCTCCGTGCCGCCTGCCGCGCACGAGAGTGAGATGCTGGAGATTATCGATCATCATCCCCTCTCGCCTGACCAGCGGCAGCAGCAGATTCAGGAGGCATGTCGCCGGGCGAAGCAGCGGCTCGATCCGGCGCGCGGCAAAATGGTGCAGGCGGTCTGGTTCCGCGCCGCCTGCGGGCAGCCGGGTCAGCTGATGCTGGTGCTCCACCATCTGGTGGTGGATGGCGTCTCCTGGCGGATACTCGCTTCGGATCTGCTCGCCCTCTGGCGCGCCCGCGCAACGGGGAAAAACGCGCAGTTGACGCACGGCGGCACCTCCTTTCGCGCCTGGGCGCTGCGCCTTGAGCAGGAGGCGCAACGCCGGGGTGATGAGCTGGCGCACTGGCAGAGTGTGCTCAGCCAGCCGGACGCGCTGTTAACCACACGACCTCTGGCAGGGACGCGCGACACGCTCGCCACCAGCGCCTCTTTGCAGATCGAGCTTGGTAGCGAATTTACCCAGCCCCTGCTGGCGACGCTGCCGGCGCGCTTTCACGCTGGTATCAATGATGTGCTGCTCTGCGCCCTGGCACTCGCCATCACGGCATGGCGCGAGGATGGGCAACCGGATGTGCTGCTTGATGTCGAAGGGCACGGGCGCGAAGAGTTAACGGGCACCGCGCTGTCGCACACCGTCGGTTGGTTTACCACGCTCTATCCGGTGCGTCTGGCTCCGGGCCGCGCGCAGTTGACTCATCCCCACTCGCTCGGCAGCGCGCTGAAGAGCGTCAAAGAGCAGCTGCGCCAGGTGCCGGAGCACGGGTTGGGTTATGGCCTGCTGCGCTATCTCAACCCGCAAACCCGCCCGCAGCTTGCCGCGCTGCCGCAAGCACAAATCGGCTTTAACTATCTGGGGCGTTTCAGCGTCGAAGAGGCGCGCGACTGGCAGCTGGCGGCAGAGGCCAGCCTGCTTGATACCCGCGCGCACGACAGCTTCGCGCTGCCGCATGCCCTCTCGCTCAATGCCGTGGTGGAAGCGCGGGCCAACGGTCCGGTGCTGGTGGCGAACTGGCGCTGGGCGACTGAGCTTTATGCTGAGGATCGCGTCAGCCGCCTGGCTACGGGGTGGTTTAGCTGGCTGAAAGCGCTGTCGCAGCTTACGCAGATCGACGATATCGGCGGCTTCACCCCTTCAGATATGCCCCTGGTCGCGCTGCAACAAACGGGGCTGTCAAAACTTCAGACAAAATGGACGAAGAAAAAATGAATATGGATATTAAAGAGATATTGCCGTTATCCCCGTTACAGAAAGGTCTGCTGTTCCATATGCTGCTTGATACGCGCGGCAGCGATGCCTATCAGGTGCAACAGGTTTATCACCTTGCGGGGGAGTTGGATGTCACCAGGCTTAAACAGGCCGTCGGGCAACTGCTGGCGCGCCATCCCCATCTCTGCGCCGGGTTTGAGTATGAAGAGGTCGACACGCCGGTTCAGCTGATCCTCTCCGGCCTGCCGCTCCCCTGGCAGGAGGTGGATTTAAGCGCCATGTCACCGACGCAGCAGGCATCGGCGTTGCACGCGCTGCTGGAGAGGGATTATCACAGCCGCTTCGCCCCCGACACGCCGCCCCTGCTGCGCTTTACCCTTGTAAAGTGCGCGCCAACGCAGCATAAGCTGATCTTCACCAATCACCATCTGTTGCTGGATGGCTGGTCGATTCCGGTGCTGCTTGAAGAGCTGTTTTGTGTTTACCTGGCGAAGCCGCTGCCGCCTGCCGTGCCCTACCGCGACTATTTGCAGTGGCTCGCCCGGCGTGACACCGGGCAGATGCGCGAAGCCTGGCGCGAGGCGTTACGCGGCCTGCAAGCCCCCACCTGCCTTGCCAACGGGCGCACCACCGATAATTTGCAGCCGCACCTGCTCTACCGAACGGTGGACGCCGGGCGCACCCGGCAGCTGAACCGCTGCGCCCGCGAGCTTGGCGTGACGGTCAATACGCTGTTGCAGTGCGCCTGGGGGATGCTGCTTGGCGCACTCACCGGGCGCTGCGACGTTGTGTTCGGCATTACCGTGTCCGGCAGACCGGCAGAGCTTAGCGGCATCGAAAGGATGGTCGGGTTACTGATCAATACGCTCCCGCTTCGCCTGACGTGGCGCCTGGAGGAGAGTTTCGCCACGCTGCTGCAACGTCTGCAGGCAGAGCAGACGCGCCTGCTCGACAGCCAGTATCTCGATCTCACCACCATCCAGGCTGACGCCGGTGGCGAGCCGCTGTTTGATACGTTGATGGTGTTTGAAAATTACCCGCACAGCGCAAGTGCCGCGGCGAGTGAAAATATCACCGTCTCGCTGGCCGCGCACCGCGGCGGCGATGCCTCACACTATCCGCTGGGGCTTATCGCCGTTCCCGGCGAAACGCTCTCGCTGCGCTTTAGCGCGCTGGCCGATATTTTCCCCGATGAAGAGGTTGCGCGGCTGGCGGATCGTTTCCTGCATCTGCTTTACACCATGATTGACCGTCCCGACAGCCTTATTGGTCACGCTTCGCTGTTACTGCCGCAGGAGGCGCAGGCGCTCTTTCCGCTCGCGGCATCGTTACCGGGCAACACGCACAGCACGCTGCATGAGCAGTTTGAACAGTGCGCCGCACAATACCCGGATGCCGTTGCCCTTTCGCTTGGCGATAACCTGATGCGCTACGCCGAGCTGAACCAGCGGGCCAATCAACTCGCCCGGCAACTGGTGAGCTGCGGCATCGGCAGCGAAGAGATTGTGGCACTGGCGCTACCGCGCTCGCTTGAGGCACTGGTGGCCATTCTTGCGGTGCTGAAAACGGGCGCGGCTTATCTGCCGCTGGATATGCATAACCCGCCGGAGCGGCTGGCTTACATTCTTTCCGACGCCCGACCGGCGCTGATAGTTTCGCTGCGGGAGTATGCGGGGATGTTTGATGCATCGCCGCTGCTGCTCCTTGATAGCGCTGAAACCCAGCAGCAGCAAGCGCTGCTCAGCGGCGCGGATCTCCAGCAAACCGAGCGGCTGCGCCCGGTACATGCGCACAATCTCGCCTATATCATCTACACCTCCGGCTCCACCGGCAATCCGAAGGGGGTGATGATCCCGCACAGCAATGTGCTGCGTCTTTTCGCCGCAACCGACGCATGGTTTAACTTCTCCCGCCACGATATCTGGACGCTGTTTCACTCCTGCTCGTTCGACTTCTCCGTCTGGGAAATATGGGGCGCGCTGCTCTATGGCGGCGAACTGGTGGTGGTGCCCTTTATGGTCAGCCGCGATCCGCAGGCCTTTTTGCGGCTGTTGAGCGATAAACAGGTGACCATTCTCAACCAGACGCCATCGGCCTTTTATCAGCTGATCGAAGCCGAGCGCAACCTCGCCCACGATGCGTTGCCGCTGGCGCTGCGTAAGGTCATTTTCGGCGGGGAAGCGCTCGATCTCAGCCAGCTTTCGCGCTGGTATCAGCGCCACCCGGAGATGGCTCCCGAACTCATCAATATGTACGGCATCACGGAAACTACCGTGCATGTGAGCTATCAGCCGTTAACCGCTTCGCGGGCGCAGGAGGCGACAGGCAGCCTTATTGGTATGGCGATCCCCGATCTGCGTATCCACCTGCTGGACGACGCGCTGCGTCCGGTGCCGCCGGGCGTGGAGGGCGAAATGTATATCAGCGGTGACGGGCTGGCGCGCGGCTATCTGAACCGCGTCGCCCTCACCAGCCAGCGCTTTGTCGCCGACCCCTGGGGGGCGCCGGGGTCGCGCATGTATCGCTCCGGCGATATCGCCATCAGGAGCAAAAAGGCTGAGCTGCACTACCAGGGGCGCGCGGATCAGCAGGTAAAACTGCGCGGGTTTCGTATTGAGCTGGGCGAAATTGCCGCCGTGCTGCGCAGTGCGCCGCAGGTTGCCCATGCAGAAGTGGTGCTGCTTGATGCCGACACTCAGCCGCAGCTGGTGGCCTACGTCACCGGCGACACTCCCGCGCCGCTTGATATTGCCGCGCTGCGCAGCGTGGCGGCGGCAAAACTACCGGGCTACATGGTGCCGACCGCGATTATCCAGCTTGAGCAGTTCCCGCTGACCCTTAATGGCAAGCTGGATAAACGCGCCCTGCCGCGCCCCGATTTGACGACCAGAAGCGAACGACGCGCGCCGCGTACCGTGCAGGAGGAGATCCTGCTCGGGCTGTTTGCTGAGGTGTTGCAATCAGAGGCTCCCGGCATTGATGACGACTTCTTCGCCCTTGGCGGTCATTCGCTGCTGGCGATGCGTCTGGTGAGCCGTATCACCCGCGTGCTGGAGGTTGAGGTGCCGATCCGCACGCTGTTTGACTACCCGACGGTCGCGCAGCTTGCGGGGCAACTGACGAAACAGGGAAGCCGACCGGGTAACCCCCTCGGTCCACAGCCGCGCAGCGAGCGGTTGCCGCTCTCTTTTGCCCAGCAACGCATGTGGCTGTTGAAAAACCTCGATAACAACCATGCGGCCTACAACATGCCGCTCGCCATCCGTTTGCAGGGGGCGCTGAATGACGCCGCGCTGCGTGAAGCCGTGCGGGATGTGGTGGCGCGCCATGAGATCCTGCGTACGCGCTACCCGCTTCACCAGGGGCAGCCCTGGCAGGAGATCCTCGCCCCTGATGCGTTTGAGGTGGCGTTCGAGGTGAGCGATATCGCGGCCTCGTCGCTGACCGATGCCCTTAATCGCGCTGCGGCCAGCCCGTTTGAGCTGGCTGAAGAGATCCCGCTGCGCGCCTCGCTGTTCCATCTTTCGCAAACAGAAGAGCATGTGCTGCTGCTGGTTATCCACCATATCGCCTGCGATGGCGGCTCGCTGGCACCGCTGTTTCGCGATCTCGCCTGCGCCTACACCGCGCGCTGCGCGCTGCAAGCCCCGACGTGGACGCCGCTGCCGGTGCAGTATGCCGATTACGCTCTCTGGCAGCGCGAAAGATTGGGCGAAATTGAGAACCATAGCGAGAGCGCCGCCCAGCAGATTGCCTTCTGGCGCGACGCCCTCTCCGGCGTGCCCGAAGCGATGGCACTGCCCGTCGATCGTCATCCGACTGCCGGGACGAATTATGTCGGCGAGCAGGTCAGGCTGCGCATTGATGAGCGTCTCTATCAGCAGATGGCTCAGCTGGCGCGCCGTGAGGGGGCAACGCCCTTTATGGTGCTGCAAACCGCTGCCGCGATCCTCTTTGGCCGCATGGGTGCCGGGGAGGATATTACGCTTGGTACCGCCGTCGCCGGGCGTTCAGATGAGGCGATGCGTGATCTGGTGGGCTTCTTCGTCAATACCCTGGTACTCCGGGTTGATCTGGCGGCGAACCCTACGGTGGCTGAAGCGCTGGCGCAGGTGCGTGAGTTTACGCTCTCCGCCTGGGTTAACCAGGAGGTTCCCTTCGACTGGGTGGTGAAAAGCCTCAACCCCGAGCGCGTCTCGGGCAGGCACCCGCTCTTCCAGGTGATGATGGTGCTGCAAAATAATGACGCCACGCCGCCGCAGTTCGCGGATCTGACGCTGTTGCCACAGCCAGTAGGGCTGGTGACCACCAAGTTTGATTTGACCTTTAACGTTGAGCAGATCCATGACCAGCGCGGCGACGTTAGCGCGCTGGAGGTGCAGATCGACTACCCGGTCGATCGCTTCGATGCGCAGACCATCACTGCGCTGGCGGACTACTTCACTCATCTGCTGCAAGCCATGGTGGATGCACCGGAGAGCGCGGTGATGACGCTACCGCTGCTCAGCGATCGCCAGCGTAAGCAGATGCTCGAGGTGTGGAACGAGACCCACTGCGACGTGCCGCCAGCCACCTTAGCCGCACAGTTTGCCCGCCAGGTCGCCGCCACGCCGCAGCGTATCGCCGTCAGCTGCGCGCATAAGCAACTCAGCTATCAGCAACTGGACGCCTGCGCCAACGCGCTCGCGAAGCGCCTGCAACAGCAGGGCGTAAAGAGGGAACAGGGCGTGGCGGTGTTGATGACCCGCTCCCTTTCGCTGGTGATTACCCTTCTTGCGGTGGTGAAAGCGGGCGGTTTCTATGTGCCGCTGCGGGCAAGCGATCCCGCTGAACGCTGGCAACACATTATGGATGAGCTGGATGTGCGCTGCGTGCTGGTGGATGAGAGCCACAGCCAGGCCGCGCTGCCAGCGGGCGTGCAGAGACTTATCGTCGATGAGTCGGCAACCCGCGCCACGGCAGAGGACGTTTCCACGTCGGTAACGCCGCACCATCTGGCCTATGTGATGTTTACCTCCGGTTCGACCGGCAAACCGAAAGGGATTGCCACCACCCAGGATAACGTACTGGCGCTGGCCCGCGACCGCCGCTGGCAAGCGGAGGCCTGCCAGCGCATTCTGCTGCACTCGGCCTATGCGTTTGATGCCTCAACCTGGGAGCTGTGGGGAACGCTGCTCAATGGTCACCATGCCGTGATCGTCCCCGGCGAGACGCTGGATCTGCCGCTGCTCGAAGCCACCCTTGTTGAGGGTAAGATCACGACCGCCTTTTTAACCTCCGGGCTGTTCCGCCTGATTGCCGAGGAGGCGAGCGGCTGCCTTGCAGGCTTAAGCCGGGTCTACACCGGCGGGGAGAAGATCTCTGCCAGCGCGGTACAGGCCGTACGCGAGCGCTGGCCGCATCTTGAACTGCTCAATATCTATGGCCCGACGGAGATCACCACCTATGCGACGGACTACCCCATCACCGAGGCCGATGCGCCCTATATTGATGTGCCGATTGGCAGGGCGTTCGATAACACCCGCCTCTATGTCCTTGATAGCCATCTTCAGCCGGTGCCTCCGGGCGTGGCGGCGGAGCTCTATATCGCCGGACGCGGGGTGGCGCGCGGCTATGTCAATCACCCGGCGCTGAGCGCGGCACACTTTGTCGCCGATCCCTTTGGCACGGCGGGAAGCCGGATGTATCGCACCGGCGATATCGTCAAATGGCGGCGCGATGGCGCGCTCTGTTTTGACAGCCGCCGCGATCAGCAGATGAAAATTCGCGGTTTCCGTATTGAACCCGGTGAAGTGGAGATGGTGCTCAAGCAGCACGCTGCGGTTCAGCAGGTGGCGGTGGTGGCGCTTGAGGATCGCCCCGGCAATAAGCAGCTTGTCGCCTATGTGGTGCCCTCGGTGCAGGAAGCGGGCCTCTGCACTTCCCTGCAGCAGTTCGCACGCGAGCGGCTGCCGGACTTTATGGTGCCGGCGGCGATGGTGCTGCTGGCGGCGCTGCCGCTTAATGCCAACGGTAAGCTGGCGCTTGCCGAGTTGCCGAGGCCCGATTTTCATATTGAGCCTGGACGCGCGCCGCAAAACGAGCGGGAGCGCTGGCTGGCCGAGCGGTTTTGCGAGCTGCTTAATGTGGAAGCCCTTGCCGTCGACAGCAGCTTTTTTGCCCTTGGCGGTCACTCCCTGCTGGCGGCGCGGCTGATCAACGCTATCGACAAAATGTGGCAGGTGAAACTGACGCTGCGCGATCTGTTTGAGTACCCAACAGTGGCGCTGCTGGCGCAGCGGCTACAGAGTAATCAGCGCAGCAACGTGCTGGATGTGATGCTGCCTCTGCAACCGCGCGGGGAGAAGACGCCCCTCTTCTGTTTGCCGCCCGGCGGCGGCCTGAGCTGGTCCTACGCCGGGCTTATTCCCTGGCTTGGCGACGCGCAGCCGCTGTTTGGCCTGCAGGCGCAACGGCTGAGCAGCGGGGTGTCGTTACCCTCGGTTAACGCGCTGGCGAAAAGCTACCTTGCGGAGATGGTGAAGGTTCGGCCAGACGGCCCCTGTGCCCTGCTCGGCTGGTCGTTTGGCTGCCATCTGGCTCATGAAATCGCTACCCTGTTGCAGCAGTCCGGGCAGGTTGTCAGCGCCCTGATACTGTTTGATGGTTACCCGTTGGGCGAGGGTTACCGGGAGAGGGAGCGGCAGGACAGCGAGAGCCTCGCTGCGCTGTTTGAAGCCTTAACCGGCAGAGTGCCTGAGGAGAGTGCGCTCACCGTCGAGGCGCTGCGCCGCAGCTTAGTCGCGCAGGAGCATCCGCTGGCGGTGATGGAGCCTGTGGTTTTTGAGCGTATCCTTGCGGAGTTTCGCGAAGCACCACGCTTGCTGGCGGAGTTCACACCGTCGCGCTTTGAGGGGGATATCCTCTTCCTGCGTGCAGCAACGCGTCGCTCCGGCGAAGAGGGGCTCGATGCGCAGCTGTGGGCACCCTACGTTGCGGGGAGAGTTGTTACCCACACCCTGCCCTGCAGCCATGATGGTATGTTCAGCCCGCAGGCGTTGCAGCAGGCCGGGCCGCTGATCCGCGACTGGATCGCCGGGCGGGAGTAGATCTTCCCGGCATAATAAAACCGCCTACAGGGCGGTTTTTTTTATCTCTGTGACCGAGGGGGTCAGAAGCGGCTCTCTTTAAGCCCGAGGGAATAGAGCGTGAGCTTGATGGCCGGTACGCTGAGGATAAAGAGCAGCAGCAGGAGCAGAACCTGGCGGGCGTCCAGCGCCAGCAGCCAGCCGCACGCCAGCGCCACACCGATGCCGGAGTCTGCCTGATCGAGAAAGAGGAACAGCCATTTCCTGCGCGCGGGGAGCGTGCCCGGCGCGATCCCCAGCGCCCGTTTCAGCGCCGAGTTCGGCAGTTCGCCAAGCATATACCCCAGCCCCGTCGCCGCGCCCAGCAACCACGGGTTATCCACCTCACTCCTCAGACTCAATGATGCCACCAGCATGCTGATAAGCGGCACCACCACCATCCCCCGCCAGGTCTTATTACGCCCGAACAGGCGCACATTGAGCGGAACCGCAAGCCTCGGCAGCGCGTTGCAGGTCACCACCGCCATATGCAGGCAGCCTGCAATAAACACCGGCAGCAGCAGTTGCCAGAGCATCCACAGGGAGAGGTTATCCATCTATCCCCCCGAGATGCAGCGCGCCAAACAGCACCGCGCCGCTAAGGCAGATCGCAACGAGGGCTATCAGTGAGGAGAACTTAGGAAACGGGCGATCGAGGAGCATCGCCAGGCTGAAGAGCGTTAATGCCACGCTCAGTAGCCAGTCGCAGAGCGGGGGCGGCAAAAAGAGCGCCAGCAGCGACCAGCCACTGAGGATAAACAGGCTCCAGAAGACCGGCATCCCCAGGTAAGCCAGCGCGGCATTGTGGGTGATATTGCCGCTTTCGTTAAAGCGGGAGAGCCGAAGCGCGCCGCACACCACCATCAGGGCAAGCAAAAACGCGCCGCCGCCGCGGTAGCCGCTGAGATAAAAAATCAGCGCGGGCGCCACCAGATAGAGCAGCAGATCGCAAAAGCCGTCAAGGTAGCGGCCAAAGGGGCGTTCACAGCCGAGCCAGCGTGCCAGTTTGCCATCCAGCGCATCGGCCAGCATCGCGAGATAGAGCAGGCTGATACTGAGCCAGAACGCGCCCGATAAGGCGGCACCGATCCCGCAGAGGGCAATAACCATGCCCGTCAGGGTCAGGCAATCCGGCAGCGAGAGACGGCAGATAAAGGGATATCTCATCATCACACCTCCGGAAAAAAGGGTTTCAGCTTTCGCCGTGCTATCAGGCAACGCAGCCGCGCACGATCGATACGGCTGTAGTGGCGCACATCGACGGGCAGCTTTACGCAGATCCAGAAGCGCACACTCTCCTCGGGAAAGAGGGTGGCCAGCAATGGCGCGGCGACGCGGCACTGCGCCGCCTGTTGCAGCACCACGCAAATCTCCCCCTGCGGCCCCTGCACCACCGCGCTGGCGGCGATGCCCGGCAGGCCATTAAGCTGCTTTTCGACGGGATAGGGTGAGAGCGTTAAGCCGGAGGGGGTGCGCAACTGGTCGGCGATCCTGCCCGTCAACCAGAGGCGCTGCTGCCCATCCAGAAAGCCGCTGTCGCCGGTGCGGTGCCAGATGCGCCCCTCCAGATCGCGGATTTTAGTGCGTTGCTCCGCCTGCGGGTTATCAAGATAACGGGTCAGCACCTGCGGCCCGCAGACCCAAATCTCCCCCTCCTCCCCGGCGGGCTGTGGCACCCGCTCCCGCACAATCAGGATCGCAGTTTCCGGCCCCGGTCGCCCGACAAGGTAGCCCGGCTGCCGATCCCAGGCGTCAAGAAGCTCGTTCGCATCAACATTGCTGATGGGATCGGCTTCCGACGCGCCATAGTTCACCGCGCAGTTCGCATGGGGGAAATAGTTGCGGACAGCCAGTAGAAGCGACCGGGTAACGGGCGCGCCGCCAATAATCACCTCTTTCACCGCCGGGAAGCGGCACTGCTGCACCCCGGCATAGGCGACAAGCTCGCGTAGCCAGGCGGGCGAGACGCTCAACCGCGTGATGGCCTGCGCATTCATCGTCCCGGCAATCATCTGCATCGGCAGGCGGCCCTGCGCGTCAAAACTGGGCAGCAGGTAGCAGCACCCGGCGTGAAAATGGCTGAACAGCGTCAGGAGCGGAAAAGAGGTCACATCGCGCGGCTGGCGGTGCGCAAAGAAGTGGCTCATCGCCTGGCATTGCGCCAGCAGTGAGTGGTGTGAGCGCACCACCCCTTTTGGCGTGCCTGTCGATCCGCTGGTAAAAGTCAGCAGCGCGGTCGCCTCATCATCAAGGGGTTGAACGTGAAAGGCAGAGTCAGCGCCCTCTGCCTGCGCTAAGGGGGCGGTAAAGAGCCGCGGCGTATCGAGCGTAAAGCGGCGAATCATCCACAGCTCCGGCAGCAGAGACCAGTGCTTCCCCGCCTTCTGCGCCACGATCATGGCGCTCAGACGCGCCTGTTTCAGGCAGCTGCGCAGCTGCTGGCGCGGCATATCTTTTTGCACCAGCACCGGTATCAGCCCGGCCCCCAGCATCGCGTAGAGCAGCAGATAAAATTCCATCTCCGGCGTCATCAGCAGCAGTACCCGCGCGCCGGCGTGCAGCCCGCTGCGCTCCAGCCGGCGCTGATACACCGCCGCGCGGGAGAGAAGCTGCGCATAGGTAAGCGTTTCACCCCCGGCGCAGAGGGCGGGCAGCGCGGGGGGCTGTTGCAGAAGAGTGTCACAGAAGTTCATGGCGCACATCCCTGTAGTAGAGTCCATAGTGGTGAAAAACCTTATTCGGGCTACAGCCGGCGCGCAGCGCGGTGGCGGTCGTCGGCCCTTTCCAGTTGAGCAGCGCCGCGCCAAGACGCGGCCACCGGGTATCGAAACTGAAGAGGAAGCGGCGCAGCAGCGTGGCGTAGAGCAGAGAGCGGCGGTAGCGCGGCACAATCATGATGGTTTTGAAGATCCCCGTTCGCTGGCGCTTATCCGCCAGCGTAAACAGCAGCCCGGCGACATCACCCTGCGGGCCGAAGGCAAGGCAGGAGCCGGGCGACTGGCAATAGGGTTGCAGCGTATCGGCATTAAAGTGCCAGTCGAAGAGCGCCTCGCTGCTGATACTCCAGCCGGTATTCCTGGCAAAGTGGCGGGTGATAAGCGCATAAAGCGCCTGGCGGTGCGCCTGCCACAGCGCGGGCGTCAGCGGCTGGAGGGAGAAATCAGCCGCGCGCCAGCGCCCGATACCCGCTTCGGGCAGTGAGAGCTGACGTACTACGTTCGCCTCTTCAAACAGCGAGAAGTAGCGTGCCAGCGGCTGAAACCCCATCTGCCCCAGCAGGTGTTGATACCAGGGCGGGTTATAGGGCTCGCCGGCAAACGGCGCGCTGATCGGCGTGTCCAGACGCAGGCGAAACTTGCCTAAGGTGCTGAAATTAATCGGCCCGATAAGCCGTGATGCGCCCTGCGTTTTCGCCCAGCGCATCAGGGCGCGAAACAGCCGATGGTTGGGAATGCGGTTATTGATGGTTTCCCAGAAACCGAAGTTCACCACCGTTTCCCCTGCGGCGTTGAGGGTGGCGAAGCCCGCCAGCCGCGCGCAGTCGCGTATGTAGCCGGTCCAGACGCGGCCCTGCTGCATAAAAGGGTTAGCAGCGCTGAACTGGCGCGCCATCACGGCAGCCTCTTCGCCCGGCCAGAAAGGGTCACAGGCATAGATCTGCGGTGCAATCGCCAGAAACGCCTTCTCCAGCGTATCGCCCGCCTGCCACTCCTGCTCAATCAACGGTCGGCTCATTTTCCACTCCTCCTCTCTCTATGCCGCGCACGATCTTGCCGTTCGCGCCGTTCATGCGGATCACCTCGCCCTGCTGAAGCTGACGGGTCACGCCGGGTACGCCAACAATGGCCGGAATGCCCATTTCGCGGGCGACGATGGCGGAGTGCGACAGTGTCGATCCGCGCTCGACAATCAAGCCGCCAAGGCCGGGAAAGAGCGGCGCCCAGCCCGGATCGGTGCGCAGGGTGCAGAGGATGGTGCCGGCCAGGTTACTTGCCTCCTGCGGGGAGAGCACCAGGCTTACCGGTGCCTCGACGATGCCAGGGTAGCAGCCGGTGCCTTGCAGGTGCGTAAGGTCGGCCGCTGCTGGATGCGCGGCGTGTAGCGTCTGCTGCTGGAACAGCGTCTGCGTAAGGGATAAGCGGTTAGCGGGCTCCTCCTCCTGCTGACAGGAGGCATATTCGGCACGCCGCTGCGCAATCAGGGGGATTAAACCCGTTTGCACCGCCGTTCCCTCAAGCCCCTGGTAGATCTCCTCCCGGGTCAGCCAGAAGATATCCCGGTCGCTTTCCAGTACGCCTTCAAGTGCCAGTTGGTGCCCCAGTTGAAGATAGATATCGCGGTAGAGGGCAAACATTTTCGTGCGGGTGAAGCGCATCGTTTCACGGTTGTGGATCGCCCGCCTCAGCCTGCTGAGATGGTGCCTGAAGCGCGCCAGCGCGCGCTTGCCGCGCGTGTGCTGCAGATGTTGGAAGACCCTCTCTTCCGCGGCGGCCCGCAGCGTCTCTGTCGGCTTTGCCTGCACGGTGTCGCAGCTCAGGTAGCTACGCAGCACGTCAAAGAGAAAGCGGGGGTCCTGGCGCAGCGTGATGGTCTCCAGCTTCAGCTCGCCAATGGTGCGATCGCCGTAGCGCTCGATATAGTCGAGACACTGCTGGTAAAAATGGCTGTCCAGCGCGTTAAGGCGGATAAGCAGATGGGCGCTGTTATCGCTCTGAATGAGCGCCGCCAGCTGTGGGCGTTGACGGGCATACTGGCTCAGCGCCAGCAGATGCCGGGTCGGCTCCGTGCTGACAAGCTGTCCCTCGTCTGCCAGCAGATCGCTGCTCAGGTGCTGATACTCTTCGGGCCAGACGTCACGCAGCACCGCCTGCACTTTGCCGTTATAGCGGGCAACATAAAAGTCATTCACAATCGGCGCGGTCCAGCGCGTCAGCAGGTGTTCATCAAGGTATTTAAGCCGACCAATCAGCTCCGCCGGGGAGAGGGTGTGGAGGTTGTCGCGATCGACATGATCCTGCGCGCGCGTGTAGTTATGCAAAAACTGACGGATACGCGGTTCAAGGGTGAAGAGCGCCCAGCTGACCCGCGCGCCCATCTTTAGCATCGCCGGCAGCGCGGCGACCTTTTCACGCGTTGAAAGCTGCTTATCCTTGACGGTATCGACCGGCTCCTTCAGTCCCATCATCGCTTCCATATCGCTTTTATTCATCCTGAACGACGGCAGCAGCAGCAGGGCGCGATACCAGTTCTGGATGTTGTAATAGACCCGCCCGCGCACCAGGCTGAGCATATTGTCAGTGATGGCCCGGCGCTGGTCGCGCTCCCTGGCAGAGCAGCCCACCAGTTGCAGGGTTTGCTCATACACCGTGGCGTAAGCGGCGCGGGCGAAGGAGAAGGTGAGCGGTGTCGTCACCCCGCAGTAAGACTCCTGAATATTGGCGTTGTCACAGATCAGCGTCTCGCCCGCGCAGCCGCTATCTTTCGGCAGATGGGTGATGGGCCGGGTTTGCAGCAGGTAGAGGTGGTTATCTTTGAGCGTCCACTCAATATCCTGCGGCGCGCGCAGCGCCCGGGCGATGGCGGCGCCCATATCGCGCAGGGCGAGGATCTGTGCCGCCGTCAGCGAGGATGCCGCCGCCTGGCTGGCCTCCAGCGCCACCTCGCGGGTGCCGGTGCCGCGCTTACGGTCAAAGACCACGGCGGTGGTTTTCTGGCTGAGCAGTTGCGTAAAGCTTGTCCCCTGCAGCGGGACGCTGAACTCGTCGGTGTTGCACTGCCCGGAGACAATGCCCTCCCCGCACCCCCAGGCTGCGGAGATAAGCATCGTCCGGCGCGAACCGCTGACCGGATGCGCGGTGAACAAAACGCCTGATGCCTCGCCGTCGACCATCTCCTGAACAATGACCGAACAGTGGATTGCGCTGAGCGCCAGCCCTTTACGCAGGCGATAGGCCATGGCGCGCGCGCTCCAGGTCGACATCATCACCCCTTTTACCGCATCGACCAGTTGTTGCTGGCCGCGTTGAAAGAGAAAGCTGTCCATCTGCCCGGCAAAAGAGGCCTGGCGGGTATCCTCGTCGCTGCAGGAGGATCGCACCGCCCAGAACCGCTCGTCGCCAAGGGCAGTAAGCGCATGCATCAGCGATTCCGGCAGCGGCAACCGGGCGAGGCGCGCGCTGATTTTCCCGGCAATGGTTTCAACCTGATCCGCGGGCAATTCCGGCGAGAGCTGGGCTATCAACTGCGCGGCTTTCGCATCGCAGCGCAGCATCTCATCCATCGCTCCGGCGGGGATCACCCACCAGTTCGGTACCGGATAGCCGTGGGCGGTGAGCCACAAGAGGTTGGCGGCCTTGCCGCCCAGTTGCTGCTCATCCAGTGTGGCCGCATCGGCGGCAGAGTAGAGATAGTTCACGGTAACTCCTTTTAGATCCGTTGTTGGCTAAGCGCGATCAGATGTCCCCAGGTGCGCAAAACGGCGGGAAACCAGGGACGTGGCTTGACGTGGTGAAGCATCAGGTAAAACGACAATCGGCGCAGGCCGAAGTCCCTCAGGGCGAGGCAAAAACCGCGATACCACTCCCCGGCATCGATGGCGCTTCCCAGCCGCTTTGCCAGCTCCCGGCGGTGAAACTCCACGTGATGTAACAGCGTTTGCAGCGTGGTGCGCTCATCAAGCGTCCACGTTAAAAGTTCAGCCAGATCGCGCTGCGGAACATGCAGCGTCGCCAGCTCCCAGTCCCAGCAGCAGAGCCGTGCATCTTCGCGGCGCAGCGCGATGTTGCGCGGGCTAAAGTCGTTGTGTACCAGCGTTCTCGGCAGCGCTGTCAGCTCGCGCCATTGCGCCGCGCTGTTCTCGGCGCACGCCAGCCAGTGGTGCAGCAGTGACGTGGTGAAGAGCAGTGGAGAGGTGCGATGGCTGAAAGCGGCAATGGCCTGCCAGAGCGGCACCATGCTGCTGATGGTGTCGACGGAGGGAAAGTTGAGATGGCGGACGGTGGCCTGCAGCGCGTCATGGCGGCGATACCAGAGGGCATGGATATCGGCGATGCCCTGCAGCGCGGCATCGATCTGCGCGGGTTGCCAGCGTACGCCGTTTGGCAGGCTGTTAAGCAGCACCTCTTCCCCGAGCAGCTCCTCGATGATGATGCTGTGCTTCCCATCTTCGTAGGTGCCGTAGAGCGTCGGCACATGGCGGGTAAAGGCGGGATCGGTTTGCGTAATCAGCGCCATCTCCCTTTCCCGCGCATGGCTGAATTCGCTGGCCGGGAGCACGCGCGCAAGCAGGTCGGCAAGCTCGGGCGCGCAGCCTGCGGCCAGCGAGTGCAGCAGTTGGGCTATGGCATCGGTTTGCGGTTTATGTTTCAGCAGTGCCGCCACCTGCGTGCCATCTTCACGCTGCAGGCGGTAAGCAAACAGACCGATGGGCAGCGTTGCGCTGTGCGAACTGAGCGCCGTTAAAATGCTGTCCTGGTTCCCCTGCCAGCGGATGGCGGTGACGCTGCGGGGCGGCTGCTCGCCCCACGCGGCGGTATAGCGGGCGTGCTGAAAGCAGCGGTGCAGCGGTTCCTCTCCCGCCTTGCCGGGCGGCGCGTGACGTTGCTTTCGACCGAGCCGCTCATGGGATTTTGCAAACTCGTCACTCGCCAGCGCGCTGAGGGTCGAGATGTCGAGTGCCAGGCAAAATGAGGCGATGATCTCCGCCAGCCTTTCGCTGCCGTTGGCTCCGTGACAGCCCAGCATTTGCAGACACTCAGCCTGATCGGGAAGCGCGGTCCCACCGCCGACGGTGCCAATCACCAGCGCCGGAAGCGTCATGCTGCAGTAGACGTCGCCCTCCGGCGTCAGGCGCATTTGCAGCTGCGAGAGGGAGGATTCATGGCTACAGGCGATATCCTGGCCGAGCGCGGTAAACATCGCCGCGATAACATTGGCGGTATTGATATTCACCCCCGTCATGCCTGCGGCGACGGAGCCTTCGCAAAACCCCTGAAACGCCTCGACCAGCTGCGCGGGCGCGATGCGCAAACAGCTGCGGCAGGCGGCGGCGGTCAGGGTTGCCTCGGCGATAACCTGGGTTCCCCTGCCCTGCGCAAAGCTGCTCCATGAGCTTTTCTTATCGCTGGAGAGGTTGCTTTCCAGAATGTAGCGCTGGGGAGTTAACTCCAGCGGAAGATGTTCGAGGACCCACCTGCACGCCTGCCAGGTGCAGGTGGTGGTCATATTCTGCCCGGCGGCATCTGCCGTGTGATAGGTAAAGGTCAGGTGAACGGCATTGCCGATAACGCGCGGCGTCAGGCTGATGAGACGCGCAAAACGCGAATGCTGGCGCACGACGTCGCTGATGTCGGTGAAATAGTCCTCGGCCCAGGCGCAGAACGCGAGCGCGTCGCGCACCGAGAGAAATTCGAAGCGCGGCGATCGCATCATCCTCTGACCGGTGACGCGCGCCGTCGCCCCGCCGCTGTGGGTAATAGCGCTGGCACCGCGTGAAACCGAGGCGATCAGCGCCCCTTCGCTGGTCGCCAGCGGCGCGTAAAAGATCCCCTTCGCGCGCCAGCCGTTGATACGCAGCGGCCCGGCAATACCGACCGGCACTTCAACCGAGCCAATAAATCCCTCAAGATGGCTTTGCAGCTTTTCCGCTTGCAGACTGGTGGTAGCGATCTGCTTTAAGGCGTGGCCGGTGTGCTGACGCAGCCAGGCGAGCCGCTTTTGCCGCGCCTGCTCACTCCAGTCGTAGAGATGCCTGCGGGGTAAAGTGACAGCGCTTTGCGGGTGGTCGTCGTGCGGGCGGCACAGCTTTAGCTGCCAGTAGCACTTTTTATTCTCCTGCGCCGAGCGACAGGTGAATGTCGCCCGCCACTGCCCGCCGGGCTGGCGCTCTTTATGCAGGCGTTTGAGCGCCGGGAGCTGAACAGCCTGCCCGTAGAGGGATAACGCACGCTGCGGGTCAGAGATAAACGCATCACAGTGCTCTTCGCTTTCAAATAAGAGTGTAAACCCGTCCGGGCGAATATCGACAATTGTCGCCGTAATTAATGATTCCATCATTACTATCCCTTCCCTGTGCTACAAATATATTTCAACGATACACAGCAAATACCCCACCAACATTGCCATGCCGACCATGACTTCATTTCTTTTCCTGTTCTGCTGGCAGGGATTAATCAGAAAAATCAGCAACTGGCTTACGGTGAAGAAATTAACCAAACCACTTGCCACATAAAACCAGACCGATACCGCGCCGGTTTTCGCCAAAATAAGAAAATATTGCGCGATGACCATCAATATAAGCAGGCCGATAATCATCAATACCGAAAGGGGGCGGCCATATAATTGCGACCAGCTGGTCACCTCTTCGCGATCCTCATCCGGCCCTTTGCATTTACGCGTGATTTCAAAACTTAATCCGCATAAAAAAGCGAGCGACATCAGCAAAATAAGCGGCTGTTCAAGCGTCGCCGCCGGCGAGGCCAGCATTGCCAGCCACCCGATGACAAACGGCATCACCAGCGTGTGTGAGAGCGCGTAGAGCGCGAAGTGCCGCTTAAGCCACTCAGCCACAAAAAACTCCTTCGTCATCAGCAAGGTCCAGCCAAGCAGCAGCCCCCAGCTTAACCAAACCTGCGGCTGCCCCTGTGCGAGCAGTGCGATGCCGCCCAGCTGGAGCAGCACGCAGAGAGCGCCGAGGAGCTTCAGATGCGCCAGGCTGATAATGCCCCGCTGCAATACTCTCTGCGGGTGGTGAAGGCAGTCGTCCGCATAATCTTTATGTTCATCCAGCACGCGTAACAGCAGAAAAAAGGAGAGTGACAGCAGGCAACCGAGCGCTATCTTTGCCAGGCCAATACTCTCTTGCGCGGGCATAGCGACGGAGAAAGATAAAAACCAAAGAATAAAAAAGAGCGGGGTATTTGTTAAAGGAAAGCGTTCATTCACCCATAACATCATTCGTGAAAACAGCGAACTATTTTCTATATCGGTCATAGTAACTCCCTGTAAAATAATTATCTGAAAGCAGAAAGATCGCCACGCCTAATTACATTATTAACAAGACAACTCTCCAGGAAATAAAATAACGATACGTGCAGGGCCAATATAAATCCCTGCCAGTGCAGTTTCATTTAAAAAAAGCGCCTGATGTGATCACTCTCTAATAATATTAAGGAGTTATTACTTATTCGTTATGAGAGACGAAACAATAATATTCTTGCCTTAGTGCTTTTAGGATTAAATTATTTCATTGCAGCAGCAGCGGGAAATAAAAAAGGCCATGCTGATGAGCATGGCCTTTATGCGTGAGAACGTTAGCTCAGCGAAGAGGTGGGTGCGGCAGATTTTAAGGCAGGTTGTGGTGCGTCACTCCACAGGGTGTCATAAGCATGCCCGGTGAGATCCTCAACGATATGTCGCGCTTGCGGCGTCACGCTCTGTTTCAGTCCGCCCGCTTTCAGGCGGTCGAGCTCTTCCACAAAAATGCGGTGCGTGCGCTTATTCAGATGAAAGGTCAACGCCTGCCATAGCGCTACCAGCAGCAGGCCAACGGTGCCGACAAACAGCAGCATCACGATGGTGTTGATCGCCTCCTGCGGCTGCACCTGGCTGCCTTTCACGAAACCGCCGCTTTGCAGCAGCAGCCCCACCGCGAAAGTGGCTATGGCGACCGTGGTTTTGCGTGAGAAGGTCATCACTGCGGCAAACAGCCCTTCGCGGCGCTGGCGCGTCACCATTTCGTCAATATCCGGAATAAACGGGAAGACGTTCCACGGCGTGAACTCCAGCACGCAGCGCCCCACCTGATAGAGCCCGGCGAGGATCACCAGCACCAGCACGGTATGCGCGGTCGGAAATTGGTAGACGAGGAAGAAGCCCGCCAGGCAGAGCATCATCAGGCTATAGGCGAACACATAGAGGCGTGAAGGGCCAAATTTGATGATTGCCACGCCTGCCGCCAGCGTTACCGGCAGGCCGACAATGCTCATTGAAAGCAGCGTGCCCGCCAGCGACGATGAGACATTCAGGCAGTAAACGCAGAAGAAAACGAACACCGTGTTGTAGACATCTTTCGCGGTAAAGGAGAAGAGGTAGATTGCCAGGTGTTTACGAAAGGCGCGGATCTTAAGCGTGGAGGCATAATCTTTAAACAGTGCGCCGATGCCGGAGAGCTTCTGCGCCATGCTGCGCGTCGGTGCCGCGTTCTCCATCTCGGCCACCATTTCCGGGGTCAGTTCACGCTCCCAGGTGACGCGCCAGGAGATAAAGACGCAGACCATAAAGAGCACGGCGAAGACAATGCCGTTGATGAGATACGCATCGGCGTTCTTCTCGCCCAGCCAGCCAATCAGCAAGCCCGGAATAAAGGTGGCGAGAAAGGTGCCGGAAGCGGAAAGAAACATGCGGCAGGTCGAGAGCTTGGTGCGATCGTTGAAATCTTTCGTCATCTCTGATGGCAGCGTCTCCCAGGGGATCAGCACCATCGCGGCGATGATCTCAAAAGCGAGGTAGACGGCGAGATAGAACCAGAAGTTCATGCCGTTGAGCCAGAGCAGGACATAGACCAGCATCAGCGGTGCGCCGATCAACAGAAAGAAGCGGCGGCGGCCAAACTTTTTACCTAAGGCATTTTTATAGAAGTGGTCAGTAAAGCTGCCCATAAACAGGCTGACGACGGCGTCGACAATACGGGCAATGGCGACAATAGAGGCGGCTTCCAGCGGCGACAGGCCGACAAAGGTGGTGTAGTAGAAGAGCAGCCAGGCGCCTATCACCGTAAAGGCACCGCCGCCCATAATATCCGTCATGCCGTAGCCAATGCTGACAGGAATCGTGACTTTACGCTGTTTACGACTCATCATCCCCTCCCGCATTCTGCTTACTTTTTTTCGTTATCAGAGACATATAAACCCCATGTAAGGATTATCGCGTTAAACGCTGGCCGCTGTTCTGCGCGGCCTGGTGGTGACGCATGCTTCACGGCACCCACGTTATCTCTGCGGAGGAATTTAAGTCTACTACCATACAAGATGGAGTAATGGAATTGTGAGCTTCGCCATAAGCCGGGAAAAATAACGCGTAGAGGGGATTAAAAAGTAAAAAAATGCGAGGCAGCGCTGAGTTTATTGCGCCTGATGTGCATCAGGAGTCGTGACCGAACCGGTGCGGGAAAAGGTGGAGATTATCTGTTCATGGAAGCGGAGAGCGCCCGCCTGCGAGCTGACGGGCTGTCTGTTAGCGCGCACAGTTCATTCCAGTAGCTGTAGCGCATGACGAGGTGGAAGCGCTCACTTTTCATCGTAAATCCACATTGAGGGGTGGTAGTCGAGACCGTAGAGCAGGCCAAAGGGGATCAGCAGCGCGACATGCCGCCCGGCATCAAACTCCCCCTCCTCTACCGGCACACTTAACGGTGGGGCGAGGCGTGAAAGCCATTGTTGCAGCCGTTGTTTCATCAGCACGTTCTCCAGCAGAGGGTTGATGCTGCCAGTAAAACGCACTTTGCTGCGCAACCAAAACGACAATTTCTTCGCTCGTTTACCGAAAAACGCAAAAGGTGTAGCGAAAAAAAAGCCCCTGCGCGAAGGCAGAGGCAAGGCCATGTCCGAGCCGTAAAACTTAGTTAAAGACCATGCCGCCATCAATCAGCAGAGATTGCCCGGTCATGTAGTCAGAATCCGGGCCAGCGAGGTAGGAGACGCACGCAGCGACATCTTCCGGCTCTGACAGGCGACCGAGGGTAATGCGTTTCGCAAACTCTTCGGTGCCGTAACCGATTGGTTTGCCCGCCGCTTCAGAGACCTGGCGGTCAATCTCGGCCCACATTGGGGTTTTCACGATCCCCGGGCAGAAGCCATTAACGGTAATGCCCAGCGGCGCCAGATCGCGTGCGGCGGTTTGGGTTAAGCCGCGTACTGCGAATTTGCTCGAGCTGTAGACCGCCAGTTCCGGGTTACCAACGTGGCCGGCCTGTGAACAGGCGTTGATGATTTTGCCGCCGTGGTTTTCCGCTTTGAAGGCCTGAATCGCCGCCTGCATGCCCCAAATCACACCTTTCACGTTGATGTTATAGACCTTATCGATCACCTCTTCGGTGATGGACTCAATCGGCGTTGAAGGTGCAACCCCGGCGTTGTTGACGATCACGTCAAAGCCGTTCAGTTTTTTACGCGTCTCTTCGACCGCAGCAAACACCTGCTCGCGGTTGGAAACGTCAACGGTGACGGCAATTGCGCTGCCGTTGCTGGCGTTGATCTCCTCGGCCACTGCTTTTGCGGTCTCACTGTTGTAGTCGGCAACGGCGATGGCAAAACCATCTTTTGCCAGACGCAGGGCGATTGCGCGGCCAATGCCCTGGCCGGCACCGGTAACAAATGCGACTTTTTTCATAATGACTCCTTAGTTTTTACAGAATCTGGCTGAGGTGCAGCTGGCCCATCAGCAGCGGGTTGTCGCTGTAGTCCACCGGAATGGCGACCACCGCCGGGCCTTGCGTGTCCATCGCTGCGCGCAGCGTCGGCTCGAGCGCGGCGGTGCTTTCAACGGCAAACCCTTTCGCGCCGAAGGATTCGGCATAGGCTTTAAAATCGACAGGGCCGAAGTTGACCCCGGAGAGGCGCTGATATTTTTTCTCTTCCTGAATCGCCACCATGTTGTAGGCGTTATCCACCCAAATGATGTGCAGGATATTGGCGCCGAGACGCACAGCGGTTTCCAGCTCCATGCTGGATTGTAAAAATCCGCCGTCACCGGAGACGGAGACCACTTTGCGCCCCGGGTTCACCAGCCATGCGCCAATCGCCCACGGCAGGGCAACGCCCATCGTCTGCTGGCCGTTGGAGATCATCACCTGGCGCGCGCGGAAGCTATAGAGGTAGCGGGCAATCCAGATATGGAAGCTGCCCATATCCACCGTCAGGGTGACGTCGTTATTCACGATATCCTGCATCGCGCGGACAATGCGCAGCGGATGAATAGCGAACTGATTGAGCTGCGCGCCTTTACGGCTGAGCAGTTCGCGCTGGTTGCGACGGTCAATCAGGATTTCCGACGCACGCGGCGAGAGCACCAGCGGCTCGGCAATCTTGTGTGCCAGCTTATCGATCGTGCTGGCAATATCGCCAATCAGCTCAACGCTCGGCGAGTAGTTGCGCTCTTCATAGGCGGGCAGCACATCAATATGCACCAGCTTCGCATCGCCGGTGTTCCACATGGCTGGCTCATACTCCACCGGGCTGTAGCCGATACAGATCACCAGGTCCGCCAGGTGCAGCAGCCGGTCGCCCGCCTGGTTATTGAACAGGCCTACGCGCCCGGCAAAGCGGGTGAAGTGCTCCTGGTTGACTGCGCCCGCCGCCTGGTAGGTGCTGGTGACCGGAATATGGGTTTTCTCCAGCAGGTGGTGCAGCGCGGCGATATTCTCTTCCCGGCTGGCCATCAGGCCGAGCAGGAAGATGGGATTTTTCGCCCCGGCAATCAGCTTCGCCACTTCATCAATCATCTTGTCGGGCGCGGAGCCCAACTGCGGTACGGCGTTAGAGGGCAGAATATTGCCGCTGGCCGGTTGGTCAGAGATATCCTGCGGAATGCTGACAAACGCACTGCCCGGGCGGCCCTGTTCGGCGGCGCGGAAGGCGTTCGAGACCACTTCGGAGATGGCATCCGGGGAGGAGATCTCAACGGAATATTTGGTCACCGGCTGGAACATCGCCACCGTGTCCATGCTCTGGTGTACCAGCTTGGCTTTATCGGCGCGTTTCACCGCCCCGCCGAGTGCGACCACCGGGTCGCCTTCGCTGTTGGCGGTCGCCATGCCGGTAATCAGGTTGGAGCAGCCGGGACCGGAGGTCACCAGCGCTACGCCCGCTTTGCCGGTGATACGCCCGACCGCTGCCGCCATAAACGCGGCGTTCGCTTCATGGCGTACCGGAATAAGCTCAATTGAGGAATCGAGAAGAGAATCAAACACTTTGTCGATTTTCGCGCCGGGGATGCCGAAGACATGTTTGACGCCCTGCGCTTCCAGTTGCCCCACCACCATGTCGGCACCGTGGGCCCACATCTGGGTATGGCGTTCGTTGCTCATACACTACTCCTTTACATCACTTAGTTCTCAACCGAACGGATAGCGGCGTCCAGGTTATCCGGGTGCAGATCCGCTTTCAGGAAGGCTTCATCGGCCGGGAGATCGATCATCAGTTGATGGATTTCACCAAAGGTCAGCGTGCCGTGATCCAGCTGGTAGTCGAGGAGATGACCGCCACCGTGGCGATCGTCGGTAATAAAATGCTCGTGGTAACCCGCCACGTTGATCCCCTGCATATGCTGCGGGGTGCGGAAGCCGACCAACACACCGTCGCGGCCGTTAAAACGGAACACCGGCTGATCGTCGAGCACATCGGTCATGGCGCGATAGGGCGGCGTCTGACGCGGCACGGTGCGGGTGTGCGCATGGCGGAAGTGGCCATCGATACGCAGGGCGCAAAAGAGGTTGTCGGACGGGATCTGTCGGTCAATCACCTCATGCAGCGCCTGGCGGCTGATGGGTTCCTCAAACACATGGCGGTATTGCGGTTTAAACCAGGTCATCACCGCAAAGGGGGTTTTCTGCTCCGGCTTCGCGGCGCGGGCGCTGCCATCGGAACGTAACTGGTACACTTCGCTGTTAAAGGCAATTAATTCGCCATCAAGCTCATTAAAGGTACCCAGACCAAAATCACCATGATTAAGTAGATCCTTAATCGTGGTATTTCCTTCATAAACTCCGCTAAGTAGCGCACTCATTAGCGATGTTTGATATATCACGCCGTTTGGCTTGCTTTCAGAAAAAGCACGAATTGTGTTTCGTAGATTTCCTTCGCAAGAACAATCAGTTGCGTTACTCATCATCTTTTCCCCCACTGTAGAGACGATTAGAAAAGCTGATTAAATATTGACTCGTTTCAGCGGGGGATTCCAATATAGAAAACATGAGGGTTTAAGATGTTTTAGATATGGAACTTCGTTATTTACGTTATTTTGTCGCCGTTGCCCAGACGCAACACTTCACGCGGGCAGCCGAAATGCTCGGTATGTCGCAGCCGCCATTAAGCCAACAGATCCGTCGCCTTGAGCAGGAGGTGGGTACCCCGCTGTTCCATCGCCAGACGCGCGGCGTCACGCTCACCGAGGCAGGCGAGGCCTTCTATGAAGATGCCTGCCATATCCTTGCGATGAGCGACGCAGCGCTGGAAAAAGCGAAGGGCATCGCCCGGGGGATTAACGGCAAGCTCAATCTTGGCGTGACCAGCTCCAACGCTTTCCATACCCACTTCTTCTCGGTGCTGCGCCAGTTTCAGCGTGACTACCCGAAGGTGGCGCTCTATCAGAAAGAGGACAATATGGCGACGCTGATCCACGGCCTGGATGAGGGGCTGATTGACGTCGCGTTTGTGCGTCTGCCGTGCGAAAGCAGCAAAACCTTTAGCCTGAAACTGGTGGACGAGGAGCCGATGCTGATTGCCCTGCACCGTACCCATCCGCTGTCGGCGAAGGCAGATATCGCATTGAGCGAGTTGCAGAACACACCATTGATTATCTTTCCGCAAGCGGTGTCGCCGGGGCTGTATGAGCTGATCTACAACGCCTGCCTGCGTGCGGGTGTGGAGATGGATAACGCCCATCAGGCCTCGCAGTTCTCCTCATCCCTGAGCATGGTGGCGGCCGGGTTTGGCTTTGCCATCATTCCGCAGTCGATGGCCTGCTTTGGGCATCCGATGGTGACGTTTCATTCGGTGGCGGGAAACACATTGAAAACCGATGTGGCGCTGGCGTGGCGCAAGTTCGAGCGCTCGCCGGCGGTCAGACGGTTTATCGATCACTTTTAAGCGCCCGGCAGATCGGGCGCTTAGCCTTCAACGGCGGTGGGTATTAACCACCTGGCCGATGCCTTTACCATCAAGGGCGGCATCAGGATCGGCGAAAAAATCGAGGTTAAAGTAAGTATCATCGGTCAACAGTTCAACCCGATGCCAGTACTCCGGCGGGCTGATGCCAAACTGCCCTGCTTCGATCACCACTTCTCGCTCAGGAGTGGTGTCATGCTCACTGGCAAAACCGAGATATTTCACCGCGCCCTGCATCACCGACAGGCGGCCATAGACCCCTTTTTTGGTGTTGTGGTGCGTCAGAAGCGCCTGCGGCACCGTCTCTTTCGTCCAGAAGGGCGTCGAGCGGGTGTGGCGAAAATGGAGTGGAATAAGCTGCGTCATTGTTAGCCTCCGGTTACCAGCCGCACACGTTGGTCTCTTCATCCGATTCGTAGCCGCGGACGATATTAATCAGATCTTTTACCGCGTCGGCGGCAATAAGCGGATCGGTCAGCTCACTGAGGTGACTAAAATCTTTATCGACCGAGACACCATTATTATTATTGGTGATGGTCAGCGTATATTCCCCGCTATTATCGGCAGGGAGATTTAATTTTGAGACCAGTTCAGAAACGGCCTGGTTCGCAATATCAGGAAGATAGAGCGACATCGGCTTCAAATAAACTTGCTGCTCTGTTTGACCGCTTTCCTGATGGGAAACCGAGAGTGAATAACCTCTATTTTCTCTGTCCATAATGGCTACCTCAACCTTCAATCAGAATTTGCGGATCAACATAGAAATCGACGCTGAATACCGTGTCGTCACTGAGCGCCTCGATGTTGTGCCATTTTTCAGGCGGGAAGACGCCGAACTCACCGGCGCGGATGGTCAGGGTTTCCACCGGCTGTGGGCTGGTCTCATCGGCATAGCCGTAGTAGCGGATCGCGCCGCGCTGCACGCTTAAACGGGGGTAGACACCCTGACGCGTACCGGCGTCAAGATGGCGTTTCCAGATGGAGGCCGGTGCCGTCTCTTTTGTCCAGAAAGGGGTGGTGCGAGTGTGGACATAATTCGCGGGTATGGCAATGCGTTGCATATTTCATCCTCTTTTTATCTCAGCAACGGGTGTCACCGGGAGGGGGAAAAGCATATGTTGCATAGCATATACCTGTTTTTGAAAATATCGACTACTTTTTATAAATGTTATTTTTAGTTGATAAGACAAATCTCTTTTAAACCTATTTTGTGCTACTTCTCATACTCCCAAAGGATAACGTTTATTTAAAAATAAAAAACGCCATAAAAATGACATCGGATAGTCAGCAAGTGAAATTATTTATTTGGCGACGGGAAATAAAAGCCCCCACAACGGGGGCAAAAATGTTTATTGCAGGAGAGTGCTCTCCCAGCCGTCAAAGATCGCCGTAACGTTATATTGCGCGGCGTCGGCCTCACTGAGCTGATAGTGCTCACCGCCCTGCCCGGCGCCTGGCCCACGGTTATTGGCCTCATAAAAACGGCTGTCCTGCGGGTAAAACCAGATTTTTTCGCCGTTTTTATCTTTGCCGGACATCTTGTCCCAACCGTAGATATGGTCATCAATTTCGCTATTGATGATCGCCGCCAGGCCAATGGCGTTAGGATCGGCATAACGCCCGTCGCTAAACTGGGTGGTCGGGTGCCACGGGCGGCCCAGCGCAAAGCTTTTCGCCGGTACGCCCGGCTCTTTGCTCAACTTACTGTTGATAATAAACAGGCCAAACCGCTCGCCGGCCTGGGTGGCAGGCGCGGTGAGATAACCATACGGCGGTGCGGTGTCATGGCGGTTACGGGCGATAATTTCGCAGCGATCGAACACGGCGATGCCGGGGCCAAAGATAAAATCGACGTGGCCGCTGATGGCGCAGTCGGTGAAGTAGCTGCGGCTACCCTGCTTGCTGTAAAAGGTGTCCTGGTAACCGTCGAGGCGAACGTGGCGAAAGCGCGCTCTGTCGGCCCCTTCTGCCACCATCAGTGCCACCGCCTGGGTCTCTTTTAACTTCTTCGCGTCGCCTTCCGGCAACGCGGCGTTGGCGGGGAAATCAAAACTATTGCGAATGGTGAGGTTCTCCAGCGTCACGCCGCTGGCGCGGATCTCTACCGTGCTGGTGCGCCCGGTGCCGAGTTTCTGCCCCTGCGCATCGAGCGCACCTGCGGGCGTACTGGCCTCAATCACCGTGCCCGCCGTCGATTGGCCGACCAGCGTGACGGGCTTCTCAATCACCAGCCGCTCATGCCAGCGCCCCTCTTTAATCAGTATGCGCCACGGCGTGCCGCTTTGCGGCGCGGCGTCGAGCGCCTGGCCGATGGTGGAAAACTCACCGGCTTTCGGCGTCGGTGATACCACAGCGTTCCACTCGGCTGCCTGCGCGCTGGCGCTCAGACAGACCAGCAGCAGTGCGGAGCAGTGCAGGGTTTTCATTATTCTCTCCTTGGTAGGTTTTTGGACACGGGCAGTTGATGCAGCCAGGGCGCAGTTCTGCCAGATATGACGCTTTCCCAGCGCGGCGCGCCGGTTCAATCGGGATCTGCTACTGGCAAATAGCGGCCTCTGTCCAAATCAGAAAGGAGAGTCGGCTTAACGGGCTGTAATGCTTTTATTTTTTTACGAGAGCATAGGCCAGTAAAAAGCGTTTGCGAATTTTAAAACGCTGTTTTGAGATCAAACTCAAACTTATCAGGCAGATTACTCAAACGAGAATCAAAACTATTATCACGATAAAAAAGAGAATTTATTCTTGCACAACCAGGTTGTTTCTCAATGCAGCTATATATGGAAGCGGGTTGATTAATTGACTGAAAAGACCTTAACTCATAAGAAGATATTTTAACTGGCCTCAGGTGTGCTTTTCTGGCAACCTTTGCTTCCTTTTGAGTGGGTAAAAAATTAACATTGCCCAACGTGGTTTCAATATTTGAACGCGGACTCAACCTGCAACGGTAAGTAAAATAATCATGAAAAATAAAAAGATAGACACGATGGCCCGCGTCGCTATGCGCATCAGGGGCTTATCAGTAAAGGAAAAGCGTCTTCGCTATCAGGATAAGATGTTTACCTTTAAATATGTTTCCGGACATTACGAAGTCTTTTTGGACGGAGAAAAAGTTGACACCTTCGCCACGGAAAACATCAACCAGGCGATTGCGGATTTTAAAGAAAAAAATAACAAGAACAGGCGCTGATAAACCTGCAAATACGCTTTTCTGCCCCGCCTTTACTCCTGTAATTAAATCTTAGAGCACACATAATACCGGGCGACATTACCGTTCGCGCCGGTCTCTTCGTGCACGTCATTTTTCTCCAAAGAAACAACCTCTTAAAATTAGTAGTTAAATCACTGGTTTATGAATAATTTTTTTACATAAGCTGTTTACTTGGTAACGATAATTCATATCATCTTGATAATTACTCTCAAATCGAGAGCGGTGTTTACTCCGACCGGTTAAGGTCGTCTTCACCTGCATAATCAGGAACGTTATAAGAATGAAAAATCGTTACCTTTGGGCTATTAACCCCTGTTTGTTGATGATGTTATCCGCACAGGCTGCGGCACAAGACGCAAAAGAGGAGACGCTGGTGGTGGCCGCAAGCCGTGCCAATCACAGCATCGCCGATATGGCGCAAACCACCTGGGTCATTGAGCAGGCTGAAATTGAACAGCAGGTTCAGGGTGGTAAAGAGTTAAAAGAGGTACTCGCGCAGCTCATTCCAGGCATGGATGTCAGCAGCCAGGGACGCACCAACTACGGCATGAATATGCGCGGACGCTCAATGATGGTGATGGTTGACGGCGTGCGTCTCAACTCATCTCGCACCGACAGCCGCCAGCTCGATTCGATCGATCCCTTTAATATCGCGCGCATTGAGATTATCTCCGGCGCGACCTCGCTTTATGGCGGCGGCAGCACCGGCGGCCTGATCAATATCGTCACCAAAAAGGGGCAGCCGGAGACGGAAGTCGAGTTCCAGACCGGTACCAAAAGCGGTTTTAACAGCCGTAACGATCATGATGACAACGTTGCGGCCTCGGTGAGTGGCGGTAATGATAAGGCCTCCGGGCGGCTGTCGGTTGCTTATCAGCGCTACGGCGGCTGGTATGATGGCAAAGGCGATGAGGTACTCATCGATAACACCCAGACCGGCCTGCAATACTCTGATCGGCTGGACGTGATGGGCACCGGCACGCTCAATATCGATGAGCACCAGCAGCTGCAACTCACCACTCAGTACTATAAAAGCGAGTCTGACGGCAAACATGGCCTCTTCTTAGGCGAAAATTTCTCGGCGGTAACCGGCTCCGCCACGGCCTACAACAAAGGTAACCTTGATGCCGACCGTATTCCGGGCACCGAGCGCCACCTGATTAATCTGCAATACTCGAACACCGATTTCTGGGGCCAGGATGTGGTGGCGCAGATCTACTACCGCGACGAGAGCCTGGCGTTTTACCCCTTCCCGACGCCCGCCGGCAACCGGGTCACCAGCATTAGCGCTTCGCAGCAGAAGACCGATTTTTATGGCGGCAAGCTGACCATCAACAGCAAACCGGTTGATGCCCTGACGCTGACCTGGGGGATCGATGCTGAACATGAAACCTTCGACGCTAACCAGCAGTTTTTTAATCTGAACAGCGCCGCCGCCAGTGGCGGGATGCAGTTGGATAACACTTTCAAGGTTGGGCGCTATCCGGGCTACAGCATCACCAATATCGCGCCATTCCTGCAAAGTAGCTATGACATTGACGCCATCACCCTGAGCGGTGGCGTGCGCTACCAGTACATGGAAAACCGCATCGACGATTTTGTCGGTTACACGCAGCAGCAGGCGATTGCCAACGGCAGAGCTACCTCGGCGGATGCCGTACCGGGCGGGAAAACGGATTACAACAACCTGCTGTTTAACGCTGGTATCCTCGGCCATCTGACCGACCGTCAGCAGCTGTGGTTCAACTTCTCGCAGGGCTTTGAGATCCCTGACCCTGCGAAGTATTACGGCGTGGGCACCTATCAACTGGTTGATGGTCACTACCGTTTGCTGAACAGCGTCAACATGAACGCGTTGAAGCTGGACGGTGTAAAAGTTAACGCCTACGAACTGGGCTGGCGCTACACCGGCGACAACCTGCGCACGCAGATTGCGGGCTACTACTCCCTCTCCGACAGGACCGTCAAGATCAATAAAAGCGACATGAGTATTGTTATTGATAATGGTAAACGCCGCATTTATGGCGTCGAGGGTCAGGTGGATTACTTCTTCACCGACAGCGACTGGAGCACCGGGGCCAACTTTAACGCCATCAAATCCGAGACGGAAGTTAACGGTAAATGGGAGAAACTGACCGTGGATAGCGCCAGCCCGTCGAAAGTGAGCGCGTGGATCAACTGGGCACCGGGAGACTGGACGCTGCGCCTGCAAAGTACCCAAAGCTTCGATCTCTCCGACGCGGAAGGCAAACACATTGATGGCTATAACACGGTTGATATGCTCGGCAGTTACGCCCTGCCGGTGGGCAAAGTGAGCTTTAGTGTGGAAAACCTGCTGGATGAAGAGTACACCACCGCCTGGGGTCAGCGTGCGCCGGGATTATATAGCCCAACCTATGGCGCGCCGGGGTTGTATACCTACAAAGGACGTGGTCGGACATTTGGCTTAAATTATTCAGTTATCTTCTGATATCTACTGCCGCCTGTTAACCAGGCGGCAGTAATTCTCAGCCGAATGCCTGCTTATAATCAATATTGCTTGCCTTACCTTAAGCCAAATAACGTAATTGTTTCTGAGTTACTTCTTAATTAACTCACTGAGAATATAAAATATATTAATTAAAACGGCGAAGCGTTATTGCATATCCGTCGGGGTAGACTCGCCGGGAGCAATCTGTTGCGCCTGTTTTATTTTGCTCTGCTGAGCCGTGTTGTTGAGTGCCTCAAGTTCCTGGGCACGCGCTAACTGCTCCTGCGTCACTCTCCTGCCGGTAAAGGCATCGATCATTTCGGTGCGCCCATCGGGATATTTCACCACTGTCACCAGTCGCCCGCCGAACTGTGGAATACCTGACATCTCGAGAGCATAATCAATCTCTTGATTTTCCACTCTTTTCTTTTGACGCACCGGCTCTTCGGCTTTTACCTCTTTGCTCTCTTTATGGCTCTCCGCTTTGCTGGAAAGGGTCACTTTTATGCTCTCATCCTGGTAGGTGTGAGCCTCTTTGACATTCTCTGTAGAGGTGGTCATCGCCGCTTTATGGGTGGCGTGTTCGTGTGTGTTGGCAAGCGGAGGGCTTGCCTGAATGGCCTGAATTTCCTGCATAATTCTCTCCGCGCGTCGTTAATAGATAATTAGCTGATGACTCCTCCGGGATGAGTCGAAAAAAATATCCCTATAACGTTTATCGTCAGCCAGAGAAAACAAATTAATAAGAAATAATGGTAACAGTAGCTTAATTATAGACATTTTAAAAATAAGAAAAGACTTATTTAATAGGATATAAATTTAACTTAAAGAGGCGAGAGAATAATAAATCCATTTTAAGTCAGTGCATTTAAATAAAACTTTTACAGACAGCCAGTGAAAGATAGCGCTGTCGATAACCACAATAATGGCCACTCTTTTCCGCCCGGATTGTGGTGTATCCTCGCGAAAGGCGACTGCTACACTGCAAGGCATGTAGCCCGACAACATCAAACATCACAGAGAGGGAAACGCTATGTCAGACAACTATCAACCCCCGAAGGTGTGGACGTGGGATCAATCCGGCGGCGGCGCGTTTGCCAATATCAACCGCCCGGTTTCCGGTGCCACCCATGAAAAGGCGCTGCCGACGGGCAAACATCCGTTGCAGCTCTACTCTCTCGGTACGCCGAACGGCCAGAAAGTGACGATTATGCTCGAAGAGCTGCTGGCGATAGGCGTCTCTGAAGCCGAGTATGACGCGTGGCTGATCCGTATTGGTGAAGGGGATCAATTCTCCAGCGGTTTCGTTGAAGTGAACCCGAACTCGAAAATCCCGGCGTTGCGCGACCACAGCACCACGCCACCGACTCGCGTGTTTGAGTCGGGCAACATCCTGCTCTATCTGGCAGAGAAGTTTGGTCACTTCCTGCCGCGCGATCTCGCCGCACGCACCGAAACGCTGAACTGGCTCTTCTGGTTGCAGGGCTCCGCGCCGTTCCTCGGCGGCGGCTTTGGTCACTTCTACAGCTATGCGCCGGTTAAGATCGAATACGCCATCAACCGCTTCACCATGGAAGCCAAGCGCCAGCTCGACGTGCTGGATAAGCAGCTGGCGGAACATCAGTTTGTGGCGGGCGATGAGTACACCATTGCTGATATGGCGATCTGGCCATGGTACGGCAACGTGGTGCTGGGCAATGTCTACGATGCGGCGGAGTTCCTTGACGCGGGCAGCTACAAAAACGTCCAGCGCTGGGCGAAGGCGATCGCGGAACGCCCGGCCGTCAAGCGCGGCCGCATGGTGAACCGCACCTTCGGCCCGGCAAATGAGCAGTTGCATGAGCGTCACAACGCCAGCGACTTCGATACGCAAACCGAAGATAAACGCGGCGCGTAAGGGAATGATAAAGACGGCGCGCCAGCAGGCGATTGTGCAGCTTCTGAAAAGTCAGCAGTCGATCACCACGGCCGCGCTCGCCGCCGAGCTTGCCGTCAGCGTGGAGACCATTCGCCGCGATCTCAACGCCCTGCAGATGCAGGGCAAAATCATTCGTCGCCACGGTCGCGCACGCACGCTGGCGGACGGCAGCGAGCCGTTTCGCGCCCGCTTAAAAAGCCACTACGCGGATAAGGCCGATATCGCTCGCCATGCGCTGAACTGGGTGGAAGCCGGGATGACGCTGGCGCTGGATGCCAGCTCAACCTGCTTTCACCTGGCGCGGCAGCTGCCGGATATTCCGCTGACGGTGTTTACCAACAGTTTGCCGGTGTGCGAAGTGATGGCCCGTCGCCAGCACAGCGAGCTTATCTGCTCCGGAGGTCGGCTGGCGCGCGGTGAGCGCTGCTACGTCAATCCGGCGCTCGCCAGCCTGCTTAAATCGCTGGAGATCGATCTCTTTATCTTTTCCTGCGAGGGGATTGATGGCAACGGCGAGATGTGGGATTCCACACGCCATAACGCGGCGTTTAAATCGGCACTGCTGCGCCGGGCGCAGCAGTCACTGTTACTGATTGATAAGAGTAAGTTTTACCGTGCCAGCGAAGCCAGCATCGGTAATCTTTCCCTTGTAACGCAGATGATCACCGACGCGCCCCATCCCTGAGGCGCGCTGGTACAGGATTAGAACGCGACCCACTCATCGGCCGATGCGCCGGGTTTGCGGGCGGTGCCACGACTCATATCTGGTTTTACCAGGACAGGTGCGGCGGGTTTATGCTCCTCTTCACCGGTCAAACGGAACTGCTGCACAGAACGCTGCAACTCTTCAGTCTGACGCTCCAGCGCAGCGGCGGCAGCCGATACCTGCTCAACCAGCGAGGCGTTCTGCTGGGTGACGTTATCCATCTGCGTGATGGCGACGCCCACCTGCGAGATCCCTTTGCTCTGCTCGGCAGAGGCGGCGGCAATCTCTTTCATAATGGTGGTCACTTCACGCACGGCGCGCAGGATGCCCTCCATCGTGGTGCCGGTGTCGTTAACCAACTTCGCCCCTTTCTCAACGCGCGAGACGGAGTCGGCAATCAGGGTTTCGATCTCTTTTGCCGCGCCCGCACTGCGGCTGGCGAGGTTACGCACTTCGCCAGCCACCACCGCAAAACCACGACCCTGTTCACCGGCACGCGCCGCTTCTACCGCCGCGTTAAGGGCAAGAATATTGGTCTGGAAAGCGATGCTGTTAATCACGGTAGTGATTTCGGCAATCTTCTTCGAACTGCCGGAGATACCGTCCATTGTGCTGATCACCTCTTTTACCAGCGCGCCGCCTTTGCTGGCAGTGACCGAGGCGACTTCCGCCAGCTCGCTCGCCTGGCTGGCGTTATCGGCGTTCAGTTTCACCGTGGCGGTCAACTCCTCCATGCTGGCGGCGGTCTCTTCCAGCGCGGCGGCCTGCTCTTCGGTACGCGATGAGAGGTCGTTGTTGCCGGTGGAGATCTCAGTCGCGCCACGCCAGATATTTTCGCTGCCGTGACGGATGCTGCTTACCGCTTCGCGCAGGCTATCCTGCATCGCTAACAGCAGTGGGATCACCTGGCCGACGCAGTTGCGCCCCATATCTTCCAGCGGCTGGCTGAGATCGCCCTGCGCCATCAGTTTGAAGTGCGCGCGAATACGGTTCAGCGGTTTGACCAGCATGGTCACCAGGTAGCGATCCGTAAACAGCAGGATCAGCAGGCCCAGCACCATCGCAACGATGATCGCTGCACGGGTGGTGCTGGTCTGGTGATCGACCATTACGCGAGTTTCATCCAGCATCACGCCCGCCGCTTTGTTAAAGCTCTCGGTCGCCACGCCAAAGCTGCGGCTCAGTCTAGGCGTAACATTGTTGGCCTGTGCTCGGTAAGCATCCGGTGAGCCCTGCTGCGCCAGCTGCATCTGCGGGTTGACGCCCTGCTCCAGCAGCGCCTGCCAGCCAGCGATCACCTGTTCGGAGACTTTCGGGTCCATCGGCCCTGGCGAAATGGCTTTAAAGTCGGCAAGGCGCTTTGCCATGTTATCCAGCGCCTGCTGCGCGGGCGCCATGTCCGGCGTTCCCCCCGCCGCTTTAGCCTCCATCACGCGGCTCAGCCGTGTCACAAAGCGAAAGTATTGATCATTGCCCTGGCTCAGAAGCGTCATTTGCGTTACCAGCTGGCGGTCGACTTCATTACCGTCGGCAACTTTTGACAAAGAAGAGACGCTATACAGACCGACGCCAGACCACAGCACGCCGAAGATCCCGAGGATCACCAGCAATACGGCGCGTATAGTGAAGTTACGAAGCATATTCATAATATTAATCCTTGCGGTGAAGGTAGCCCCTCGCCTGCGGGCGAGAGTTATCACTTTTATCGGCACGCGCTTGGGAAGTTGTATGGTCGGATTAAAATATTTATGTAAAAAAGAGGCCTGTTTTTTTTATGGTTATCACAAATTTGGTGACGCGTTAAATCGTTATTCTGCTAACTTTTCGTTGCGCAACGCTACTTACACACCCCACAGTAACCCACTGATTAAAAAGGATTAACATTAAAAAAGAGGAATAAGAGGATTGGCTGCGCAGCGTTGAGTCTATTGATATAAAAATAAAAGATGCTGTTTCTTAAATATTACCGACCCACTTTTTAGAAAATCCATAATAAAAAACAGAGCAACAACTCATGCTCGAATTTATTTATTCTCCGCACTCGATTAAAAGATGCAGAAATTAATAAAAGGTGTTTTAACACGACAGTGTGATAATCCTGAACGCAAGGCTTCACGCGGCCCTTGCAACGCGCAAACCGAATAACCATGCGCCCTGCCGGCGCGCGGGCTTAACGGCGAGCTGCCAGGCTCATTTCTGTTACGTAAGTTGTCATCACTTCTCCTTATATTTCACCGCTTTTTTGCGAGCCAGGCAGGAAAAGAAGCTGCGGCTTTTAATCACCTTTTCCCAGGAATTTTCGTAGATTTAAGCCATGCCTGAAGAGAATTAAGCAGGGGTGTAAGGTTCGCCCGGAACATTATTTGTTATCTGCGTTGGCCTTCCACGCGGCGGCGCTTTTGCTGGCAGTCGATCGCACGTAAGATAGAAACGTCGTTTCAAAACTACCTGTTATCGCCAGATACGAGAGGAGAGATTATGCCCGGCTTCGCCAACCCTCAGCGTTATGAAGAGATGCAGTACCGTTACTGCGGCAAAAGCGGCCTGCAACTGCCCGCCCTGTCGCTCGGTTTGTGGCACAGCTTTGGTCACGTCAACACGCTGGATGCGCAGCGCGCTTTGCTGCGAAAAGCGTTCGATTTGGGCATTACGCACTTCGATTTAGCCAATAACTACGGTCCGCCCGCTGGCAGCGCGGAGGAGAATTTTGGTCGCCTGCTGCGCGACGATTTTGCCCCCTACCGCGATGAGCTGATTATCTCCACCAAGGCTGGCTACGATATGTGGCCAGGCCCGTACGGCTCCGGCGGCTCGCGCAAATATCTCCTCGCCAGCCTCGATCAGAGCCTTAAGCGTCTCGGCGTCGACTATGTCGATATCTTCTACTCGCACCGCGTGGATGAGAAGACACCGATGGAGGAGACCGCCGCCGCGCTGGCGCAGGCGGTGCAGAGCGGTAAAGCGCTCTATGTCGGGATCTCCTCCTATTCGACAGAGCGGACGCAGCAGATGGCCGCGCTGCTGCGCGAGTGGAAAGTGCCGCTGCTTATCCATCAGCCCTCCTACAACATTCTCAATCGCTGGGTCGATAACACCGGGCTTTTAGACGCGCTTGAGGAGAATGGCGTCGGCTGTATCGCCTTTACGCCGCTGGCGCAGGGGTTGCTGACCGGCAAATATCTCCACGGTATTCCTGAAGGGTCGCGGATGCAGCGCGAAGGCAAAAAGGTGCGCGGCCTGACGGAGAAGATGCTGACCGAGAGCAATCTCGCCAGCCTGCGTCTGCTTAATGAGATGGCCGAGCGCCGTGGACAGTCGATGACGCAGATGGCGTTGAGTTGGCTGTTAAAAGATGCGCGCGTAACGTCGGTGTTGATGGGTGCCAGCCGCCCGGAGCAGCTGGAGGAGAATGTGCAGGCGTTAAACAACCTGAGCTTCAGCGCAGGTGAGCTGGCGCAGATCGACAAGCATGTGGCTGACGGGGAGCTGAACCTGTGGCAGGCGTCGTCGAATAAGTAATTCAGCCTGGCGCTTATCCGGCCTGGGGAGAGAGAGGTTAACCATCCCAGGCCGGACAGGGCGCAGCCAGCAATCAGTGCTTGCCGCGGGTTAAACGATCCAGATAGCCCATCACAAAGGCGGAGAGGACAAACGTCAGGTGGATAATCACATACCACATCAGCTTGTTATCCGGGACGTTCTTCGCATCCATAAAGACGCGCAGCAGGTGAATCGAGGAGATGGCGACAATCGACGCCGCCACTTTATTTTTTAACGAGGTGGCGTCCATTTTCCCCAGCCAGTTCAGCTTCTCTTTATGCGCGCCAATATCGAGCTGCGACACAAAGTTCTCATAACCGGAGAACATCACCATCACCAGCAGGCCGCCGACCAGCGTCATATCCACCAGCGACAGCAGCGTGAGGATCAGATCCGCTTCTGCCAGCGAGAAGATGTTGGGGATGACGTGAAAAATCTCCTGGAAGAATTTGACGGCCAGCGCCAGGAGAGCCAGAGAGAGGCCAAAATAGACCGGGGCGAGCAACCAGCGCGAAGCGTACATTGCGTTTTCCAGAAAGCGTTCCATGTTCCGTAGTGTCTCGTCAGATAGCTAAACCGGCGCTCAGTATAGCCTGACACCGTCAGCCTTTTGCAACACTCCGGCTGAGTTAACTACACGTCGCCAGGGTTGACCCACGGACGCTGGTTCTCCGGCCAGACCAGCACTACCAGCGCAGGGTACGCTTCTGTGCTGAACTCCTGGAAACATTGGCGCAGGTTGAGCACATCCAGATCGCCGGGAGGGACTTTTTCGCCATTGACGCAGCGTTTTTTAATGTTGTCGTAATACTTATACACAGCGGAATTGAGATCGCTGCAACGACGCTGCGCTTCAAATAAACCAGGCGTGCTATTTATCTCCGCCATCTTCATGCGCTTAATCGTCGCTTGCAAAAAATCGATATATTCATGGTTAACGCGCCAGTACCACTCTGGGGTAATCGCGTTCATTAACCCTGAAAAATGATCTTCGCCCTCTTCTTTTGACAGCGGCGTTAACTGCGGTGCTTGTTCATTAATTTCACTAAGGGGAGTCTTTTTATTGTACTCATGCATCAATAATAAAACGCCGCCCGTTAGCAGCAATAAAGTAATAACAAAATACAAAATACCGTCCATCGACAGACTCCTTTTTTTTGATTTTAAAATTGCCCCATGATATTGTCAACGAACCTCGCCCCTTAATATTCTCTCTCCTGTTAAATAGTCAAGGATAATAGAAATGCTTCCCGAGAACCTCGTCCCGGCGCGCTTTCATCTTTCTGCCGTTGAAACCAGGGCAGGAGAAGAGGGAAAAGAGCCTGATTTTCCTCAGGATATCGGCCCACTTTCTGAGCATGCGCAAAATATATTAGCCAACGCCAGCCGCAGCGGCCAGTCACGTAATATGCTGCTTGAAGAGCACGATCGTCATATTAAAGAACGCTTATTCCGGGTTGTGAAAATTGAGACCTTTGCGCGTTTACTTAATGATTTACAAGCCGAAGGTGAGATTGATGCTCAGAGCCTGAGCAAAATAATTTCCGATAAGACGCAAACTATTAACGAATCAGGTGATGAGATTTGGCTTAATCTGATTACCCGCGAAAAAGATGAGCCAATGTTTTATAAACTTGGGGATGAATAACGTGGCTGAAATTGAAAATAATAACGTCTATATCAATTACAGCGAAAGCAAAAGCGACGAATTTATCTTAAAGCAAAATATCGACGCGCTGGTACAAAGTAAAAACGAGACGATACAACGCATTGCCCAGGATTTAGTCTCTATTCCTGCTGCGCTGGTGCGGTTAAAGTGGCAAAACCGCCGTGAAATCTACCCGTTGCAGGTGAAAGAGGAGATTTACGGCGCGACGATTGCCGCCATCATCGAACAGCACCCTGAACTACGCGAAAAGATCATGGGACGGCTGGAAGCTAACTATCAGCATCTGGTCAGCCGCGAGAGCGCGACCCTGCGCTGGAGCCGCAAATTGAGCGAGGGCCTGTACCGCACCTCGACGGTTTCGACAGCGATGGTGAAGGAGAAACCAGCCAAAGTGAGCAGTAAGGCAAGCCCCCCGTCTGGATCAAGAAAATCCTGAATTTGTCGGCGAAGTCAGCGTGAACTTCTATCCTTAAGGTCTAAGCAACCGATATGGAGGATACTTAATGGCAACTGACCAGACAAAAATCCAGGATCCGACCACCCAGTACTACACCGGTGAATATCCTAAGCAGAAGCAGCCCTTCCCTGGCGTACAGGCGAAAATGGAACCGGTACCTGATTGCGGTGAAAAGAGCTATGTCGGCAGCGAGCGGCTGAAAGGTCGTAAAGCGTTAGTGACCGGCGGCGACTCCGGGATTGGTCGCGCAGCAGCGATTGCCTATGCCCGCGAAGGTGCGGATGTCGCTATCAACTATCTTCCTGCTGAAGAGGAAGATGCGCAGCAGGTTAAAGAGCAGATTGAAGCAGCCGGGCGTAAAGCCGTGCTGATTCCGGGCGATTTGAGCGATGAAGCCTTTGCCCGCTCCCTGCCGCATAAAGCGAAAGAGCAGCTTGGCGGCCTGGATGTACTGACGCTGGTCGCGGGTACGCAAACCGCGATTGAGGATATTGCAGACCTCAGCAGCGAGCAGTTTATCTACACCTATAAGGTCAACGTTTTCGCGCTCTTCTGGATCACCCAGGAGGCGATTCCGCTGATGCCGCGCGGGGGCAGCATTATTACCACCTCGTCGATTCAGGCTTATCAGCCAAGCACGCACCTGCTTGATTACGCCTCAACCAAAGCGGCTATTCTCAACTACACCCGTGGGCTGGCGAAACAGGTCGCTGAGAAAGGCATTCGCGTGAACAGTGTCGCGCCCGGGCCAATCTGGACCGCCCTGCAGATCTCCGGCGGTCAGCCGCAGGAGAAACTGCCGGAGTTCGGCCAGCAGACGCCGCTTAAACGCGCCGGTCAGCCCGCCGAGCTGGCACCGGTTTATGTCTATCTGGCAAGCCAGGAGTCGAGCTATGTCACCGCTGAAGTGCATGGCGTGACGGGTGGCGAACACCTGAGTTAAGCAGGCATAAAAAAAGCTGGCTTCGGCCAGCTTTTTTTATCTCGTTCGCCGGTTACTTCGCTTTCGCGACCTCTTCCCCGACCAGACCAATCTTCAGATAGCCCGCCTGATGCAGGCTGTCCATCACTTTCATCATCGTCTCGTAATCCACGGTCTTATCAGCGCGGAAGAAGATAGTGGTGTCCTTTTTCCCTTCGGTCACCGCGTTCAGCTGGTTGATCATCGTCTCTTCCGTTACCGGATCGTTGCCGATAAACATGCTGTTATCCGCCTTCACGGAGAGGTAGATCGGTTTTTCCGGGCGCGGCTGCGGCTGGCTGGAAGAGGCCGGCAGATTGACCTTAACATCGACGGTGGCAAGCGGCGCGGCCACCATAAAGATAATCAGCAGCACCAGCATCACGTCGATAAACGGCGTGACGTTGATTTCGTGCATTTCGCCGTTATCGTCGAGGTTTTCATTTAGACGCATTGCCATAGCCAATCAACCTACGCGTAATTTCTGGGTGGTACGAACCGGCTGCGCGTTGCTGGCGGCCAGATCCAGATCGCGGCTTTGCAGCAGCAGCACCTGCGCGGCAACATCGCCGAGGTTCGCTTTATAATTGCCGATCATGCGCGCAAAGATGTTGTAGATCACCACCGCCGGGATAGCGGCAACCAGGCCGATAGCCGTCGCCAGCAGCGCTTCGGCGATGCCTGGCGCGACAACCGCAAGGTTAGTGGTTTGCGTCTGCGCGATGCCGATAAAGCTGTTCATAATGCCCCAGACGGTACCAAACAGACCGATAAAGGGCGAAATTGCGCCGATAGTGGCGAGGAAACCGTTGCCGCGGCCCATATGACGCCCCGTTGCCGCCACGCGGCGCTCAAGGCGGAAACCGGTACGCTCTTTGATCCCTTCGTTATCTTCGCTGCCTGCGGAGAGCTCCAGCTCGTTCTGCGCTTCGTTAATAAGCAGCGCGCTCAGGCTGCGGGCGTGGAAGGTCGAGGCGATCTCAGTAGCCTGATCCAGTGAGCGGGCATCAGCCAGCTGCTGCTGTTCACGCTTAAGACGGCGTTTTTGGCCAAGGATCTCAACGCTTTTACTGAAGAAAAGCGCCCAGGTGACGACTGACGCCAGAATCAGGCCGATCATGACGATTTTCACCACGATATCGGCGTGCTGATACATACCCCATACGGAAAGATCCGTCTGCATCAAATTATTACCCACTCTGTTTCTCCGGGACGCAAATCACAAAAAACACTGCGCCATAATAGCAAAAAGTCGTCGAATTGATAGTAGTTCTCATTAGTATTTACATAGTGCACAACACAACCGGCTATTTCCTTGCGTTGACGCAGTAAACGGGTGCGTCTGCTGGTTATATAGAAAAATTCACCGCCTCTGATGCATCATTTCGCAATCATGGTAGTCTGGACATCCAGACGTATAAAAACAGGTTGAGCAGACATGACGGCGAAACATCTTGATACCGCGCTGGTTAACGCCGGGCGGAGCAAAAAATATACTCAGGGTTCGGTGAATACGGTGATTCAGCGCGCCTCCTCCCTGGTGTTTGACACGGTAGAAGCGAAAAAGCACGCCACGCGCAACCGCGCTAACGGCGAGCTTTTCTACGGACGCCGCGGGACGTTAACACACTTCTCTCTGCAAGAGGCAATGTGCGAGCTGGAGGGCGGTGCCGGTTGTGCGCTCTTCCCCTGCGGCGCGGCGGCGGTAGCAAACACCATCCTCGCCTTTGTCGAACAGGGCGATCATGTATTGATGACCAATACCGCCTACGAACCGACACAGGATTTCAGCACCAAAATCCTCGCTAAACTGGGCGTTACCACCAGCTGGTTTGATCCGCTGATTGGCTCAAGCATCGTGCAATTGGTGCAACCCAACACCAAAGTCGTGTTCCTCGAATCACCCGGCTCCATCACCATGGAAGTGCATGACGTTCCTGCCATTGTGCAGGCGGTGCGCAGCGTCGCGCCGGAGGCGATCATTATGATCGACAACACCTGGGCGGCGGGCGTGCTGTTTAAGGCGCTGGAGTTTGATATCGATATCTCGATTCAGGCGGGCACCAAGTATCTGATTGGTCACTCCGATGCGATGGTCGGCACCGCCGTGGCGAACGCTCGCTGCTGGGAGCAGCTGCGGGAAAACGCTTATCTGATGGGGCAGATGCTGGATGCGGATACCGCCTATATGACCAGCCGCGGCCTGCGCACGCTGGGGGTGCGTTTACGTCAGCATCACGAAAGCAGCCTGAAGATCGCCGAGTGGCTGGCGGCGCATCCGCAGGTGGCGCAGGTCAATCACCCGGCGCTGCCGGGCAGTAAAGGGCATGAGTACTGGAAGCGCGATTTCCGCGGCAGCAGCGGCCTCTTCTCCTTTGTGCTCAATAAGCGGTTAAACGATGAAGAGCTGGCGAACTATCTCGATAACTTCTCGCTCTTTAGCATGGCCTATTCATGGGGCGGGTTTGAATCGCTGATCCTCGCTAACCAGCCTGAACATATCGCTGCTATTCGCCCGGAAGGCCGTGTCGACTTCAGCGGCACGCTGATTCGATTACATATTGGTTTAGAAAACGTTGATGATCTTATCGGTGATTTAGTGGCAGGCTTTCAGCGCATCATGTAAACCAGGATTAACGGGGCAAAAAGTAAGATTATTCTCCCTTTGTTGCGCCCCGGATCGAGGTCTTTTTGGCGAAGTGGAGTACAATAGCCTCCTCTACGCGGTTCCACAGGAAAGCCCATGGCTGTTATTCAAGATATTATTGCTGCGCTCTGGCATCACGACTTTGCTGCGCTGGCCGATCCGCACGTTGTCGGCGTTGTCTATCTCGTGATGTTTGCCACGCTCTTTTTAGAGAACGGCTTGCTTCCTGCCTCATTTTTACCGGGCGACAGCTTACTGCTGCTCGCCGGGGCGCTGATTGCCCGCGGCTGCATGGACTTCGTCTCAACGCTGCTGATCCTCACCTCCGCCGCCAGCCTCGGCTGCTGGCTGAGCTATGTTCAGGGGCGCTGGCTGGGCAATACGCGTATTGTGAAAAGCTGGCTGGCGCAGCTACCGGTGAAGTATCACGAGCGCGCCACCTGCATGTTTGACCGTCACGGCCTGCTGGCGCTGCTGGCCGGGCGTTTTCTGGCCTTTATCCGTACCCTGCTGCCGACGATGGCCGGTATCTCCGGCCTGTCGAACCGCCGCTTTCAGCTCTTCAACTGGCTGAGCGCACTGCTGTGGGTCGGCGTGGTGATCTCGCTCGGCTACGCCATCAGCATGATCCCGTTTGTGAAACGCCACGAAGATCAGGTGATGACCTTTCTGATGGTGCTGCCGGTGTTCCTGCTGGTGGTCGGCCTGATTGGCGCCGTCACCGTCGTGCTAAAGAAGAAGTTCAGCAACGCCTGAGCCACCGCCCTCTTCCATGAAGAGGGCCTCCGTTATGCCCCCTGCATGGTGCGAATGCGCGCCAAATCCTCTCCCGGCGTTACGCCGAAGTAACGTTTAAATTCGCGGCTGAACTGCGACGGGCTCTCATAGCCGACGCGCATCGCCGCCGCGCTCGCTTTCATGCCATCGTGCACCATCAGCATCCGCGCTTTATGCAGGCGGTAGGTTTTCAGGTATTGCAGCGGCGAGGTGCTGGTCACCGATTTGAAGTTATGGTGAAACGCCGAGACGCTCATGTTCGCTTCCGCCGCTAACTGGTCGACGCTGAGGTTTTCGGTGTACTGGCTCTCAATGCGTTTTAATACGCGGCTAATCAGGCTGAAGTGGGTCTGCCGGCTCACCAGCGCCAGCAGCGCGCCGCCGCGCGGCCCGGTCAGCACGTGGTAGAGCATCTCGCGGATAATCTGCTTGCCCAGAATACGCGCGTCCAGCGGGCGCTCCATCACATCCAGCAGACGCTCCGCCGCGCAGAGGATCTCCTCTGATAGCACCGCCGAGTTAATCCCGCTGGCGGCGTTCTCCGGGCGAAAATGCTCATCTTCACCGATATCCATCAGCAGCTCCTGCAACTGCAAAATATCGACATTAAGACGAATGCCCGCCAGCGGCACTTCCGGCGTAGCAAAGGTTTCACACTCGAAGGGCAGTGGCACTGTTAACAGCAGATATTCGTTGGTGTCATAGCGAAAGACGCGCTCGTTGATATAGCCGATTTTATGCCCGGAAAAGAGAAACACGATCCCCGGCTGGTACATCACCGGTGTGCGGGTACCGGGCTGCGTACCATACAGCAGACGGATATCAGGCAGCAGCGCACTCAGTCTATTTTCATTACTTTTCAGTCTATTAACTTTTTCAGTCAGATGCAGGCAGATCGCTTCACGGTTCATGCTTTGCCACTCCGGCGGCCAGTTTTAACGGCTCTAGTGTGCAAACTTTTGTGACATTTCTCCAGCCGGATAGAGAAACAGGCAAGACATCGGCAGGAATGTGCATTGAGCCTGTGCAGCGCCGCGCCCACAATGATCGGCATCGGGCGGCTTGCCGCCTCAGATTTTTCACCTTATCAGAAGGGAACGAGCAATGAATAACTTTAATCTGCATACCCCCACCCACATTCTTTTTGGCAAAGGCGCGATTGCCGAACTGGGCGCGCAAATCCCTGACAACGCCCGCGTGCTGATCACCTACGGCGGTGGCAGCGTGAAGAAAAACGGCGTGCTTGACCAGGTTTACAGCGCGCTGGAGGGAGTGGACGTGCGTGAGTTCAGCGGTATCGAACCGAACCCGACCTACGAAACGCTGATGAAAGCAGTGCAGGTGGTACGCGATGAGAAGATCACCTTCCTGTTGGCGGTTGGCGGCGGTTCAGTGCTGGATGGCACCAAATTTATCGCTGCCGCTGCCCACTATGCCGAGGGCGTCGATCCGTGGCACATTCTGCAAACCCGCGGTAGCGAGATCAAAAGCGCCATTCCGATGGGCTCCGTGCTGACGCTGCCGGCCACCGGATCTGAATCCAACGCCGGTGCGGTGGTCTCCCGTAAAGCGACCGGTGACAAGCAGGCGTTCCACTCCCCGTTCGTGCAACCGCTCTTTGCGGTGCTCGATCCGGTTTACACCTACACCCTGCCCCCGCGTCAGGTGGCGAATGGCGTAGTTGACGCCTTTGTCCATACTGTAGAGCAGTACGTTACTTATCCGGTGGATGGCAAAATCCAGGATCGCTTCGCCGAAGGCATTCTGCTGACGCTGATTGAAGAGGGCCCGAAAGCGTTGCAGGAGCCGGAAAACTATAACGTGCGTGCCAACGTGATGTGGGCGGCGACCCAGGCGCTGAATGGCCTGATTGGCGCGGGCGTGCCGCAGGATTGGGCTACCCATATGCTGGGCCATGAGTTGACGGCGATGCACGGGCTGGATCACGCCCAAACGCTGGCGGTCGTACTGCCTGCGCTGTGGAATGAGAAACGCGATACCAAACGCGAAAAACTGCTGCAGTACGCCGCACGCGTCTGGAATATCACCGAAGGCAGCGATGATGAGCGCATTGACGCGGCAATTACCGCCACGCGCGACTTCTTCGAGCGTATGGGCGTGCCGACGCGTCTCTCCGGCTACGGCCTCGACGGCAGCTCCATTCCGGCGCTGTTAGCTAAACTGGAAGAGCACGGCATGACGGCGCTGGGCGAGCATCAGGATATTACGCTGGATGTGAGCCGCCGCATCTACGAAGCCGCGCGCTAAGCGCTTCTCCACCCCGGCTTTCGTTTTTGGGTTTTTCGACCACACTTAATGCAAACCACCTTACCGGGCCTGTCCCGGTAAGCCTAGCGAAAGGAGAAATGCATGACACATCCAACGGTGATTAAACTCGCTGACGGCAATCTGATGCCGCAACTGGGTCTTGGCGTGTGGAAAGCGAGCAACGAGGAAGTGGTTATCGCCATCCATAAAGCGCTGGAAGTGGGTTATCGCTCTATCGATACCGCTGCGGCTTACAAGAACGAAGAGGGTGTTGGTAAAGCCTTAGCCAGTGCGGGCGTGCCGCGTGAAGAGCTGTTCATCACCACCAAGCTGTGGAATGACGATCAGAAACGCCCGGCTGAAGCGTTTAAAGAGAGCCTGGAGAAGCTTCAGCTCGACTATGTCGATCTCTATCTGATGCACTGGCCGGTGCCGGCAATCGATCACTATGTCGAGGCCTGGAAAGGAATGATCGAGCTGCAACAGCAGGGGCTGATTAAGAGTATCGGCGTCTGTAACTTCCAGACCCATCATCTGCAAAAGCTCATTGATGAGACCAGCGTCATTCCGGTGGTTAACCAGATTGAACTTCATCCGCTACTGCAACAGCGCCAGCTGCATGCCTGGAACGCCACGCACAAGATCCAGACTGAATCCTGGAGCCCGCTGGCACAGGGCGGCGAAGGGGTGTTCGATCAGAAAATCATTCGCGATCTGGCGGATAAATATGGCAAAACCCCGGCACAGATCGTGATTCGCTGGCATCTCGACAGCGGTCTGGTGGTGATCCCGAAATCGGTCACCCCTGCGCGCATCGTTGAGAACTTCGACGTCTGGGATTTCCGCCTCGACAAAGATGAGCTGAGCGAAATCGCCAAACTGGACGAGGGCAAACGCCTCGGGCCAGACCCGGATCAGTTCGGCGGTTAAAAGCCGTTAAACGTAGGCTGGAAGTACGCGTAGGCCGGATAAGCGCCAGCGCCATCCGGCACTCTCACCGCCGATGCCGGATGGCGGCTTCGCCTTATCCGGCCTACAAGGTCATCCGGCCCACCTTAGCGCGTCGCTTTTTTCCTCTGGTGCGCCATCGGTGTATGTTTGGTTAACGCCGGTCGCGCGCTGCGGCTCTGGCGACGCGCTTCGCGCATCTCTTCCACCGTTGGCGCTGGTACCAGACACTCGCGTCGGGAACCAATGAGATGCTTTTTCCCCATCGCCTCCAGCGCCTGGCGCAGCAGCGGCCAGTTAGCCGGATCGTGGTAGCGCAGCAGCGCTTTATGCAGGCGGCGCTGCTTATCCCCTCTTGGCACCACCACCTCTTCACTCTTGTAATCGATCTTCGACAGCGGGTTTTTGCCGGTGTAATACATCGTCGTCGAGTTCGCCAGCGGCGATGGGTAGAAGTTCTGCACCTGATCGAGACGGAAACGGTGGCGCTTCAGCCACAGCGCCAGGTTCACCATATCCTCATCACGCGTGCCGGGGTGCGCAGAGATAAAGTAGGGGATCAGATACTGCTCTTTGCCCGCCTGTTTCGAGTAGGTGTCGAAAAGCTGCTTAAAGCGGTCATAGCTGCCCATGCCCGGCTTCATCATCTTCGACAGCGGCCCTGCTTCGGTATGTTCCGGGGCAATCTTCAGATAGCCGCCAACGTGGTGCGTCGCCAGCTCTTTGACATAGCGCGGATCTTCCACCGCCAGATCGTACCGCACGCCGGAGGCGATCAGGATCTTCTTGATACCGCGCAGATCGCGGGCGCGACGGTAGAGATCGATGGTCGGCTGATGGTTAGTGTCCATATGCGGGCAGATCTCCGGATAGACACAGGAGAGGCGTCGGCAGGTCTGCTCGGCGCGCGGCGAGGTGCAGCGCAACATATACATATTGGCCGTCGGCCCGCCAAGATCGGAGATCACCCCGGTAAAACCGGGCACTGTGTCGCGAATCGCTTCGATCTCATTGATGATCGAATCCTCGGAGCGGCTCTGAATAATGCGCCCTTCATGCTCGGTGATGGAGCAGAAGGAGCAGCCGCCGAAACAGCCGCGCATGATGTTAATTGAGAAGCGGATCATGTCGTAAGCCGGAATACGGCTCTCGCCATAAGCCGGATGCGGCACGCGCTGGTAAGGCAGCGCAAAGACGCTGTCCATCTCTTCTGTCGAGAGCGGAATAGCAGGCGGGTTGATCCAGATATAGCGATCGCCATGCTTTTGCAGCAGCGCGCGGGCACAGCCGGGGTTGGTTTCATGGTGCAGGATGCGCGACGCATGGGCGTAGAGCACTTTATCCGCTTTCACCTTCTCGTAGGAGGGAAGCAGCACGTAGGTCTTTTCCCACGGCTTCGGGCGCGGCGGCTGCACGGTCACGCGTTTCGCGGCCTGCGGCTCAACGGGTTTATTATCGGCGCAGGGCAGATCTTCGCCGTACGGATGGGGGATCGGATCGATCTTCCCCGGCGTGTCGAGGCGGGTGGAGTCCACCCCGCTCCAGCCAGGCAGCGCCTCTTTCACCATGATCGCCGTATTGCGCACATCACGGATTTGGCCTATCGGCTCACCGGCGGCAAGGCGGTGCGCCACTTCTACCAGCGGGCGCTCGCCGTTGCCGAACATCAGCATATCCGCCTTCGAATCGACCAACACCGAGCGGCGCACGGTATCAGACCAGTAATCATAATGGGCGGTGCGGCGCAGACTGGCCTCAATCCCGCCGAGGATCACCGGCACCTCTCTCCACGCCTCTTTACAGCGCTGGGTATAAACCAGCGTCGCGCGATCCGGGCGCTTACCGGCTACGTTATCCGGCGTATAAGCATCGTCATGGCGCAGCTTACGATCGGCGGTATAGCGGTTGATCATCGAATCCATATTGCCGGCGGTAACGCCGAAAAAGAGGTTAGGTTTGCCGAGGCGCATAAAGTCCGCTTTGTTGCTCCAGTCCGGCTGGGCAATGATGCCGACACGAAAGCCCTGCGCTTCCAGCATGCGTCCGCAGATGGCCATACCGAAGCTCGGGTGATCGACATAGGCGTCGCCGGTAACGAGGATGATGTCGCAGCTGTCCCAGCCGAGTGCATCCATCTCTTCGCGCGACATCGGCAGAAAAGGCGCGGGGCCGAAGCAGGCAGCCCAGTACTGCGGCCAGGAGAAAAGATCGCGATCCGGCTGGATCAGGGAGAGTGCGCTCATCGTGCTTCCAGAAAAGGTAAAAAGAGAGTCAAAGGGCGGCGATTATACGCCCTCTTTGTGTGGGAATAGAAGGAGGTTTTTTCAGCACCCGGCAGGCAGAGCGCCGCCGGGTTGGAGGAAATTACGGCGCGGGGTTGACCAGCAGCTGACCGACCGAGCCGCGATCGGCCATCTCCAGCGTCTGGCTCTGGAACTGGAACGGGAAGTGCGGCCACGAAGGCTGACCAAACCACACCAGCAGCTCCACCTGGCCGTCGATCCAGACGGTATCTTTCCAGCCGCGATCTTCCGGGAACGGCAGCGCGCCGTTGACGCTGCGCAGCATAAACATCGCGCCTTCAATATGGAACGACTGCGGCATCTCCGCACGCACCGTCCAGCGCTCCCAGGTGCCCTGCTGAGCGGTTACGTCGATGCGCTGCGGGTCCCACAGCTGACCATTGATACCCGGATCGCTACCGAGCGTCATATCCCGGCTGCGCGACGGCGAACCGGCCATCAGATCCGCCGGCAGCAGGCGCATCGGCAGCGTATCCGTCACCAGCGGCAGCAGACCGGTAGGACGCAACGTCAGCACCAGCGTAGAGATGAGAATGCTCGACGGCTCAAACAGACCGCGCAGCCGATCCATGATCCCCGCCGCTTCGCCACAGGTAATCGAGACTTCATCGCCGTTGGTCATATCGACCAGCACTTCGCGCCGCTCACCGGGTGCCAGAGAGAGCTGTTTGACCGACACCGGGGCGGGCAGGAAGCCCTGATCGCCCGCGATCACATGCAGGGCGCGACCGTCGCTCATCTGTAGCAGATAGCGCCGGGAGTTAGAGGCATTAAGCAGACGCAGGCGCACCCAGCCGCGGGAGACTTCGACAAACGGGCTTTGCGCGCCGTTGACCATCAGGGTATCGCCAACAAACCCACCGCTGCCCGGCTCGCTGTACTCTGGCGTACCGAAGTTATCCAGCCGTTTATCCTGAATGATGACCGGGAAGTCATCCACGCCGTAGTGATTGGGGATCGGCAGCGCTTTGCTGATCTCATCCTCTACCAGCCACATGCCCGCCAGCCCGCTATAGACCTGCTCAGCGGTGCGGTTCGGCGTGTTGGCGTGGTACCACAGTGTCGCGGCGCTCTGGCGAATCGGCAGCACCGGTGCCCAGTCATTACTGGCGCTCATCATGCGCGCCGCGCCGCCCATCAGCGGACCAGGCACCTGCAGGCCGCTCACGGTCATCGCCACGCTTTCTGTCAGCCGGTTGCTGTAAATAAGCTTTACGTCATCGCCATTCCACACGCGGATGGTTGGCCCGAGATAGCGACCGTTGATGCCGGAAACCGGCGCGCGGGTGCCTTTCACAAAGGACCAGTGCGCGCGCTGGAGCGTCATAAAAAGCGGCTGTCCGCGCCGCGATTCCAGCAGCGGCGGAACGGGCAGCGGCGGTTGCTGCCCGGCAGCATTCGCCCTCAGCGGCACTGCGCTGGTACATAGCGCAAGGCCGGAAGCCTGAAGAAACTGACGCCGACTGAGTGACATATTTGCTCCGAGTAACACTGACTTAATACGCCGGAGGCGGGGTGCCTCCGGGTTTGCTGACAACTGACGTTTACACCCGACCGGCGGCTTCGCGCTCTGCCACTTCTTTATCGAGCTCTTCGATTTTTGCCGCCATCAGTTCGCGGCAGTGGGTCGCTAACTGGCGAACCTGATCTTTACCGAACTGCGAAACATCTACCGGCGGCAGCATTTCGACAATCACCAGCCCATTCTTCAGGCGGTTGAGATTCACTTTATTCGAGGTGGTGGAGACGCAGACCGGAATGATCGGCACACCGGCGGCAATCGCGGCGTGGAACGCACCGGTTTTAAACGGTAGCAGGCCGCGACCACGGCTGCGGGTTCCTTCCGGGAACATCCAGACCGATATATTGCGTTTCTGAATCTGTTTCACGACCTGTGCAATGGTGCCGTGCGCTTTGGCGCGGTTATCGCGGTCAATCAGCAGGTTGCCGGTCAGCCAGTAGAGTTGACCAAAAAATGGGATCCACAGCAGGCTCTTTTTACCGACGGTGACCGTCGGCGGCAGCACGATGCCGGAAGCGGTGACCATATCGTAGTTGTTCTGGTGATTAGCAATATAGATGGCGTTGCCGAACTTATCCGCACCCGGCGGCAGACGTTTTTCTACTTTCAGGCCGCACACCGGCGCGAGGCGACCAAAAAGATGGCCGAAGGTAGCGACATGTTTTGGGTTTCGTGGACTGAACAGGCAGTAAATCGAACCAAATACCGAGACCAGAATGGAGTAAATAACGATGATGATGACACGAAAAATAAATAACATAGCGACCTCTGAAGCCCATACCCTGAGCATTATATACACGCCAGCGTAATTCCGCTGATGCTGGCTGCGCCTCGCTGACCGCGATGCGGTCCGGGCTTGTGTTATGCGGCCTTTAAAAAGAACGTATTGTTAATCGCAATCTGCGAATAAACAATGTCTTTACGGGAAATTTGCTAAGAAATATCTCCCCGCGCACGGCGGGGAGAGGATGATGAAGATTACTCTTCGCTATCGCCCGCGCCCGGACGGGTCGGCGAGTCGATCTCTACGCGGTCAATCTTCTGCAAGCCGCGCATCAGCGTACCGCGACGTCCGCGCTCGCCATGCACTTTTTGCAGCTCTTCCGGACGCAGTTTAATTTTGCGTTTGCCGACGTGGAGCGTCAGCGTGCTCTGCGGCGGCAGCAGGTAGAGATGCGCCAGCGCGTCGCTCCCTTTCGCCGCATCGGCGGACGGAATACCGATGATCTTGTTGCCTTTGCCTTTCGAGAGCTGCGGCAGATCGCTGACCGGGAACATCAGCATGCGCCCGGCGGCGGTGATCGCCAGCAGCATATCGTCATCGTGCTCGATGGCGATCGGTGCCATCACGCGCGCATTCTCCGGCAGGTTGATTAATGCTTTACCGGCACGGTTACGGGCAATCAGGTCATTAAAGGTACAAACGAAACCGTAACCCGCATCGGATGCCATCAGCAGCTTCTGATCGTCATTGCACATCATCATATGTTCAACCGTCGCGCCCGGCGGCAGCGTCAGCTTGCCGGTGATCGGCTCGCCCTGCCCGCGCGCCGACGGCAGCGAAATCGGATCGACGGCATAGCTGCGCCCGGTGGTATCGATAAACACCACCGGCTGGTTGCTCTTGCCCTTCGCCGACGCTTTCCAGCTGTCGCCCGCTTTGTAGCTCAGCCCCTGCGCGTCAATATCATGCCCTTTGGCGCTGCGCACCCAGCCCATCTGCGACAGCACGATGGTGACCGGCTCTGACGGCAGCATATCGTGCTCGCTCATCGCTTTGGCCTCTTCGCGCTCGTGCAGCGGTGAGCGGCGATCGTCGCCGAAAGCGGCGGCATCAGCCTGCAGCTCTTTCTTCAGCAGGGTGTTCATTTTGCGCTCGGAGGCGAGAGTGGCCTGCAGCTGATCGCGCTCTTTTTCCAGCTCGCTCTGCTCGCCACGGATCTTCATCTCTTCCAGTTTGGCGAGGTGGCGCAGTTTTAACTCAAGGATCGCTTCCGCCTGGGTTTCACTGATGCCGAAACGCGACATCAGCACCGGCTTCGGCTCATCTTCGCCGCGGATAATCTCAATCACTTCGTCGATATTGAGGAACGCCACCAGCAAACCTTCAAGGATATGCAGGCGCTTGAGCACTTTCTCCAGGCGGTGATTCAGGCGGCGGCGCACCGTATCGCGACGGAAGGTCAGCCATTCGGTGAGGATCTCCAGCAGGTTTTTCACCGCCGGGCGACCATCCAGGCCAATCATATTGAGGTTGATGCGGTAGCTCTTCTCCAGATCGGTGGTGGCGAAGAGGTGGTTCATCACCTGATCCATATCGACGCGGTTGGAGCGCGGCACCACGACCAGGCGGGTCGGGTTTTCGTGATCCGACTCATCGCGCAGGTCGTCGACCATCGGCAATTTTTTATTGCGCATCTGGCTTGCGATCTGCTCCAGCACGCGCGCGCCGGAGACCTGGTGCGGCAGCGCGGTGATCACCACGGCGCCATCCTCTTTTTTCCACACCGCGCGCATACGCACGGAGCCGCGCCCGTTCTGGTAGATCTTGCGGATCTCAGCACGTGAGGTGATGATCTCCGCTTCGGTCGGGTAGTCCGGCCCCTGGACAATATCCAGCAGCTCATCGAGGGTGGTTTTCGGCTGGTCAATCAGCGTAATCGCGGCGTTGGCAACTTCGCGCAGGTTGTGCGGCGGAATGTCCGTCGCCATGCCGACGGCAATACCGGTGGTGCCGTTCAGCAAAATGTTCGGCAGGCGGGCAGGCAGCATTTTCGGCTCCTGCAACGTACCGTCGAAGTTCGGCACCCACTCAACGGTGCCCTGCCCCAGCTCGCCTAGCAGCAGCTCGGCATATTTTGACAGGCGGGATTCGGTATAACGCATGGCGGCGAAGGATTTCGGATCGTCCGGCGCCCCCCAGTTCCCCTGGCCGTCGACCAGCGGATAGCGATAGGAGAAGGGCTGCGCCATCAGCACCATCGCTTCATAGCAGGCGCTGTCGCCATGCGGGTGGTATTTACCCAGAACGTCGCCCACGGTACGGGCGGATTTCTTGAACTTCGCGCTGGCGCTCAGCCCCAGTTCAGACATTGCGTAAACGATGCGACGCTGAACGGGTTTCAGGCCATCACCGATAAACGGCAACGCACGATCCATGATGACGTACATGGAGTAGTTCAGGTATGCGTTTTCCGTAAATTCATGCAGCGCAAGGCGCTCTGCCATATCGCTCATTAATCGTGATTCCTCAACGTATGCGCCCACCTTTTCGGCGGCAATATTGCCGCAGATACTACCCTATCTGCGGCGAGGAGTCATAGCGATGCGCGATTTTTTCACGAGCGGTCAGCGCTTACTGACCGACTTTGCGGATCTCTTTTACGTCGATCTCAACGGAGTTCCAGTCTTTGTCCACTTCACCCTGGATTTCGACCTTATCCTGCGGTCCGACGCTCAGCCCTTTCCAGCGTTTCTGGTCAATATCGACATTGATAGTGCCGGTGGCATCTTTGAAAGAGTAGGTATCATCCGAGATGCGCTCAACAATGTTCCCGCTCAGCGTAACCCAGGCATCATCGCGCAGGGATTTTGCGCTCTCAACGGTCGCTTTACTGCCGTTTGGCCCGGTAAAGCCGCCGCCCTGCTGGGTGGTGGTTTGTTGTTGTGCCGCGCCCGGGCCGGTAAAACCGCCCTGATTAGCAGCAAATGCCGGTGCGGCGCAGAGTGCGAGAACAGCGGTGATAGCAGCAAACTTTTTCATCTTATCTCTCCCTTCTTGTTGGTAAGGCTCCATTAAGCCAGCCACTTCTTAACAACTTCTTAAGGCGTAAAAAGATTATTTTTCGCTGTACAACGCCCGCTGCGAGCGGGTTAACTGCCTGCAGGCCTGAGTACACGGAGAGAGTATGCGAATTCTGCTGATAGAAGATGATGCGCTGATTGGCGACGGTCTGAAGGCTGGCCTCGGTAAAAAAGGTTTTACGGTCGACTGGTTTACCGACGGCAAGCTCGGCAAAGCTGCGCTGTTTGCCGCACCTTATGACGCGGTGATCCTCGACTTAACGCTGCCGGGACTTGATGGCTTGACCATCCTGCGCGACTGGCGCGAGCAGCAGCGCGGCGAGCCGGTGCTGATCCTCACCGCTCGCGACGCCATTGAGCAACGTGTTGAAGGGCTGCGGCTCGGCGCTGATGATTATCTCTGCAAACCCTTTGCGTTAGTGGAGGTGGCCGCCCGGCTGGAGGCGCTGATTCGCCGTACTCACGGCCAGGCGCAGAGCCTGCTGCGCCACGGCCTGGTCACCCTCGACCCGGTAAGCCTGGTCGCCACCTTTCATAACGAGACGCTGGTGCTGAAACCGAAAGAGTTCGCCCTGCTGGAGCTCCTGCTGCGCAATGTCGGGCGCGTGCTGCCGCGCAAAGCGATAGAAGAGAAGCTCTACAGCTGGGACGGGGATGTCTCCAGCAACGCGGTAGAAGTACATGTGCACCATCTGCGCCGCAAGCTCGGCAGCGACTTTATCCGCACCGTACACGGCATCGGCTACACCTTAGGAGAGGCATGAAATTTACGTTTCCCCATAGCCTGCGGCTGCGCCTGACGCTGCTCTTTTTGCTGCTCTCGCTGGCGGCCTGGCTCTGCGCCAGCGTCGTCGCCTGGCAGCAGACGCGCGACAAACTCGACAAGCTGTTTGATACCCAGCAGATGCTGTTCGCCAAACGCCTGAGCGTGATGAAGCTCGACCAGTTGCAGAGCGCCGCGCCGCAAGTCACTAAAAAGAAGATTAAGCATGGCCATCTTGATGATGACGTGCTGGCCTTCGCCATCTACTCAACCGACGGCAAACTGCTGCTGCACGATGGCGACAACGGGCGCGATATCCCCTACTCCTGGCGTCGCGATGGCTTTGATGATGGGCAACTGCGCGATGATGACGATAAGTGGCGCTTTCTGTGGCTGACCGCGCCCGGCGGCGAGTACCGCATTGTGGTTGGTCAGGAGTGGGAGTATCGCCAGGAGATGGCGCTGGAGATCATCACCTCACAGCTAACGCCGTGGCTGGTGGCGCTGCCGTTAATGCTGCTGCTGTTAATCGCCCTGCTGACCCTTGAGCTGCGGCCATTGAAAAAGGTGGCACAGGCGCTGCGTTCACGCGCCCCGGATCGCGCCGATGCGCTGGAGACCCGCGGCGTGCCCGGCGAAGTGCGCCCGCTGCTGGATGCCCTCAACCAACTCTTTGCTCGCACGCACGTCATGATGCTGCGCGAGCGGCGCTTTACCTCCGACGCCGCCCATGAGCTGCGCAGCCCGCTGGCGGCGCTGAAAGTGCAGACGGAAGTCGCACAGCTCTCCGATGACGATCCCACCGCGCGCGCCAAAGCACTGAGCCAGTTACATCTCGGCATCGATCGCGCAACGCGGCTGGTCGATCAGCTGTTAACCCTTTCGCGCCTCGATTCGCTGGAGCATATGGAGGATGTTGAGACGCTGGCGCTGGATGCGCTGCTGCAGTCGGCGGTGATGGAGACCTACCACAGCGCGCAGCAGACGGGAATCGACATCCGCCTGCATCTGAATGCCCACGACGTGCGTCGCCAGGGCCAGCCGCTGCTGCTTAGCCTGCTGGTGCGCAACCTGCTGGATAACGCCATCCGTTACAGCCCGCCGGGCAGCGTGGTGGATGTCACCCTTGCAGCCAACAGCCTGAGCGTGCGGGATAATGGCCCGGGCGTCAGCGACGAGGCGCTGGCGCGTATTGGCGAGCGCTTCTACCGCCCGCCGGGACAGAGTGAAACCGGCAGCGGGCTGGGGTTATCGATCGTGCAGCGTATCGCCGCTCTGCATCAGATGCAGATCACTTTTGCCAACCATCCTGAGGGCGGTTTTAACGTCACCCTGCACTGGTAAGGGGATTATTGCTTATTGAGCAAAAGTCTTTGCCATTATTGCCAATTTAATCGCCCCGTTGATGCGGATAGAATCGCCGACAAACGTATTTATCCGGGAACAAAAAATGAGCAACATTCTGATTATCAACGGTGCGAAGAAATTTGCGCACTCCAATGGCGAACTTAACGATACCCTGACCGAGGTTGCGGCCAGCTTCCTGCGCGATGCCGGGCACGAGGTGAAAACCGTGCGCACCGACGGCGAGTACGACGTTAAAGCGGAAGTAGAGAACTTCCTGTGGGCCGACACGGTTATCTGGCAGATGCCAGGCTGGTGGATGGGCGCGCCGTGGACGGTGAAGAAGTATATGGATGATGTCTTTACCGAAGGCCACGGTTCGCTGTATGCCAGCGATGGCCGTACCCGCTCCGATGCGGCGAAAAACTATGGCTCCGGCGGATTAATCCAGGGCAAAACCTATATGCTGTCGCTCACCTGGAACGCGCCAATCGATGCCTTTACTGATAAAGAGCAGTTCTTCCACGGCGTCGGCGTTGACGGCGTTTACCTGCCGTTCCATAAAGCGAACCAGTTCCTCGGTATGGACGCGCTGCCGACATTTATCGCTAACGACGTGATCAAAATGCCGGACGTCCCGCGTTATATTGCAGAATATCGCAAGCATCTGGCGGAGATTTTTGCTTAACTGTAGCTGGACTTAAAAGGAGTAAACCATGTTGACAGTAGTAGCAGAGATCCGCACTCGCCCGGGGCAGCACCATCGCCAGGCCGTGCTTGATGAATTCGCGAAAATTGTACCGGTTGTGCTGCAAGAAGCAGGCTGCCACGGCTATGAGCCGCTGATTGACCACGCCGCTGGCGTCAGCTTCCAGACGACCGCGCCGGACTCCATCACGATGGTTGAGCGCTGGGAAAGCGTGGCGCATCTTGAAGCGCACCTGCAAACGCCCCACATGAAAGCGTGGAGCGAAGCAGTAAAAGGCGATGTCCTCGAGACCCATATCCGTATTCTCGAATCGGGTCTGTAACAGCCTTCCCCTCACCGACCAGGCGGGGGGAGAATACTCAGGCCGGCGCTTGCCGGCCCTTTGTTTACCAGTACAACTTCCAGCTCAGCGAGAAACGCGCCAGCGCTTCGACATAGAAGTAATCCCCCCAGCTTGCACACTCATCCACGCCTTTATTGCTCGACAGATGGTAGACCGAGTGCTTGAGCAGGCCGTTGGTCGCCTCCTGCTTGCCCGCCAGATAGTGCTGACTCAGCGATGACATAATGCGCATCGCCCACTGCTGGTAGTGGACGCGATCCGGATCGGTTACCGGCAACTGCTTAACCAGCTCCAGCAAACCGCAGACCGCAATGGCCGCTGATGAGGAGTCGCGCAGCGCATCGGTGCCCACCAGCGCCAGATCCCAGTGGCAGACCGCATCTTCCGGCAGGCGGTTGAGGAAGTAGTTCGCCAGCCGTTTTGACAGCGCCACCATCTCTTTATCACCGGTGTAGATATAGCTCAGCAGAAAGCCGTAAATGCCCCACGCCTGGCCGCGCGACCAGCAGGAATCATCGGCGTAACCCTGCTGGGTGTTGCCATAACGCGGCGCGCCGGTCCGCACATCCATATAGTAGGTGTGAAAGGTGGAGGCATCTTCGCGGATAAGGTATTTCGCCGCCTGGCGCACATGGGCTTCGGCGGCATCGGCAAAGCGCCGGTCGCCGGTTTGCTCCGTCGCCCAGTAGAGCAGCGGCAGATTCATATTGCAGTCGATGATCATTCGCCCGGCCTGGGCAGGATCGGTAAGATCGCCCCACGCCTGGATGATCTGCGCTTTTTCATGAAAGCGCTCCAGCAAGGCTTCGGCCGCCAGTAGCCCAAAGCCGCGCGCATCACGATTGCCGGTTAAGCGCCAGGCCGCCACGCAGGAGAGCGTGTATAGAAAGCCGAGATCGTGGGTGTTGGTGTCTTCACGTCCGGCGATGCGCAGGCCAAAGGAGCGCACGTGGCGCTCGGCCAGCGCGCGAAACGTCTCATCGCCGCTCATCTCCCACGCCAGCCACAGTTGCCCGGTCCAGAAGCTGGTGGTCCACTCAACGTTGCCGGTGAGCGGGTAAAAGCCGTCGACGCAGGTCTCCGCCGGGAACTGCTCGCCGAACTCGGTTAAATGACGGCGAATCAGCTCAAGGGTGTGGTTACGCGCAGAGTCCAGCTCATCTTTAAAGGTTTGCGCATCGGGCGCAGCCGGGCATGGGCGTAACGTTTCCTCGTTGATGTTACTTAACATAGTTCGGTTCCTTCTCTGTTCGATAATCGGATAGCCATTACCCTGCCGTTTTCGCATCCAGCGTGCGGGCTTGCCGCCATTTGCTCTGGCAGGCAGACAGGGTAAACAGGGAGATAAAGGTAAAGGTCAGCGCAATCGCGCCCATGATGATGTAGGTGTGTTCAAAGCCGATGCGGTCATACAAAATCCCGGCGGGCGACGAGACCACCACATTGCCGACATAGAGCATCGCCTGGTAGCCCAGCAGATACATGGTGGCATTAACGCGTTTATCGAAATGCTCGGCGATATATTTAAATACCGACACCAGCAGCAAACAGATTTCGAGACCGTAGAGCGGCTTGAGGATTGAAATAAGCAGATGCGATTCGCACAGCCCGGAGATAATTAACCGCGCGCCGACAATCAGGCCGACAATTAATAACCCACGCTTGGCACCAATAAAGTTCACAAACAGCGGGATGACCATATACATGACAAATTCCATGCCCGACTGCACCGTGCCCAGATAACCAAACACCGCATTGCCTTCATGCACATCATCAAAGAAGGTGACGAAGTAGCGTGAGAACTGCTGCTCGGCGATAAACATCATCCACGCGACACCGGCGACATAAAGACAGAAGGCCCAGAATTTGCGATTGCGCAGCAGCGCATAGACATCGGCAGGCGCGATCTTCTCCTTGGTCAGCACTTCGCCCGCGTGAGCGGAGTGGACATTCACTTTCAGGCTCAGCAGCACCGCCAGCATAATCAGCGACGCCACCGAGCCCATGATGAAGTTGTAGGCCGGAGAGAGGTTAAACAGCAGACCAGAGAAAGAGGAAGCCACCGCCCAGCCAAGCGATCCCCACATGCGGATCTGCCCAAACTCCATACCGTTTAAGCGGCTGTAGCGGTCGGTATAGGATTCGCACGCCGCCACGCCCGCATACCAGGCGAAGCTTAAATAGATGGCGCCAACAATAATGCCGACCAGGGTGTTGGACATTAATAGCGGCTGATAAACATAGATAAAGAACGGCGCCATTAAAGCTGACATCAGCACGACAAAATAGAGCAGGTATTTGCTCATGCCGATTTTATCCAGGATATAGCCATAAATCGGTTTCAGAATAACGGAGAAGATACCGTTAACGGCAAAGACCGTGCCGATCACTGTCCCGCTTAAATTGGCTTTTTGCCCCAGCCAGATCGCCAGCAAACCAATGCTTGCCGACCAGGTAAAAAAGTAGAGAAAGATAAAGGAGCTGATTTTGTAATATTCAGTTTTATTATTTATGGTGATTTTTTCCATACTATCCTCGACGAAAGCATGTAGGGTTCAGCGTTATTTCCCGGCCTGCGCCGGGCATCAAAGTGCAATCTCGATACGGTTTTTCTGCCCCGGTTGATGGATCACCAGCGCGTTATTGTTGATAAGTAATTCCGGTAAGAGCGGGTTAAATGCCAGTTCGCAGGTTGCCGCCTGCACGGCACACGCCAGCCACTGCTGGCCTGGAGCAATCTCTGTGCGTAGCACCGGAATGGAGGCACAGGGCGAAAACATAATGCTGCTGTTGGGCGGCGTGACGACGCTGTCCGCCTCGCGCGGAACATCGGTGAGCAGGTTGAAAATGCCGCTGACGCCGTTTTCAGCGACCACCAGGCTGCCGTGTTGCTCAGAGCGATGGGGCGCTTTCAGCACTGCAAAGCCCCCTTCCACGCTGGTCAGTGCGCGGGCGGTATCGATGCGGTGAACGCGAAGGTGCCACTCCCCGCAGGGGATGAGCCAGGTGGCGATCTGTACGTCATGCCACGGCGACCAGCGGGAGAAGATCGCCTGTTCGCTTATCACCACGTCGTCGCACTCGCGGCGGCCGCGAAAGTAGTTATCCCCTTCACTCAGCAGCAGCATTGAGTCGCAGGCGGCATGTTTGATGCCATAGCGCCCGCGCTCAATGGTGAAACCAAAGCGGCTGGAGTAGGCAAATTTGGTGTATTTCGCTTCGGTATTGACGTAGTTGTTCAACTCCAGCTGTCCGGCGGTCAGCATCCAGACGTGTTTTGACTCCTCGCTGTGCACGATAAGCTGCCCGGCCGGGGCAATCACGCGCTGCGCGGCGAGCCGCGGTAACGGCTGCTCTTCGGCGCGCCAGAAGGGGTGAGAGGCGGGCAGCGCGAGGATCAAGAAGACCTTCAGCGCCCAGTAGGGCGAGCCGGGCGAGTTGTAATCCTCGCACATCGCCAGGTTGGGGTAGGCAAAACCGAGCGTCAGAATGCCGTCGCGATCGAAAATGGGCTGTTTAAGCCACCAGCGCAGGTGGCGCAGGATCACGCCTTTTACCACGCCCGGCGTAAAGACCGGCAGGTCGGCAAAGGCAACGGCGCTCCAGAAGGCGACCATCGCAAAGCGGTAGGTGAGGCTGCGGCCAAACGGCACCGACTCCCCTTCTGCCGCCGACATATAGATAAAGTCCTCGGCAAAGAGGCTGGCGCGCTCGCGAATCGTTGCCGCGCGCGGTGCGTCCTCTTCACCGTTCAGCGCGGCGTAGATCAGGCCGTAAAAATGAAACGCCATCGAGATGTAGTAATCTTTTGGCCTGCCGGGGCCGTCGGAGTACCAACCGTCGCCAAGATAGTAGGCATCCATCATCGCAAAGCGGCGTTCAATCGCCTGCGCATCCCACGGCAAACCGGCGCGTTTGAAGCCCAACTGCACCATGATGGCGAAGAAGTTCCAGTTGCTGTCGGGCATCTCCGCTTCGGTGATCTGGTTAAGCCAGCGGTAGAGGTTGTCCGTTTCCTGCGCACTGAAGTTCAGCGTCAACTTATCACCCAGCAGCGCCAGCCCGAGACCGTAGGCCGCCATCTCCACCAGCCGCTGGTCATATGCCACGGTATCGCCCCAGTAGCCGCTCTCCTGTGGATCGGTGCCGCGCTTGATCGCCGCCAGATATTTCGCGCTGAAGGTTTCTGCCTCGCCGCCCACCATCAGCGGGAAGAGCCCCCACAGCGCGCGGGAGAGCCCCTCCATCTCAGCAATCTCATCGCTGTAGTGGGCGCTGGTAGCACCGAGGGAGAATTGCGCCGCACCGGCCGGAAACTGTTTATCCAGCGCGTCGAGCATGGTAGTCAGCGCGCTGACTACCTCGTCGCGGGATGACAATGGATTTGATTTTTTCTCGTGCGCCGCCTGCATAACCTCTCCTCCCCTGATGTGTGGCAGAAGAATAGTTAATGAACAGCGCGGGGAAATGTTACCTCTGTCACACCGCCGTAACTTCTCTGAACCCGTTATTGAGAAAATTTAAAACCGTGGTTTATAAATGGCTACAGGGAAGTAAAAATTGAGATTGATTGCACCATGACTTCAGGTTTGCAGGCAGAGCGGCTGGAACTGATTACCCTCAACGACGCGATCGTGTCGTTTAGCCGCCTTTACGCCAATACCGTGCGTTACCACCACTGGCATCAGTGTCTGGAACTGCTCTATGTCGAAGAGGGATTCGGCGTGGTGATTGTTGATAACCGTCAGTACACCATGCGGCCCGGCAGGCTCTTCTTCTTTCCACCCTTTACCCTGCACCGGGTGATGGTGGATGAGCAGGCGCAGGATTGTTATCGCCGCACCATTATCCATGTCGATCACCATGTGGTGCTCAAACACCTGCGCGATTTTCCGCATAACCACCAGCGGTTACAGCGCCTCTCCCTGCGCGGCGGCGCGGCGGTGGTGATGGACGCGGCCGATATTCATCCTCATATCGATCATCTGTTTAGCTGTTATGGGAAGCTGGCGGAGAACCGCAGCCTGAACGTCGAGCAGGTCGCCTGCTTGCTGCTCAGTCTGTTGAGTATGTTGCCGGAAGATAATGAGAAATTACCGGAAGAGCAGAGCGGGATCGCCACGCCGGTGATGTTCTGGCTACAGGAGAATTACCGGCAGAAGTTTAGCCTGCAACGGCTCGCCGGGGATCTTGGCAAATCACGCAGCTATGTCTCGCGCCGCTTCCACTTCGAGACCGGCGAGCCGATCCACCAATATTTAAACACCCTGCGCCTGCGCAAAGCGTGCGACTCGCTGCTCCACACGCCGCTCAGCATCCGCGAAATCGCACTTGATGTTGGGTTTTCCGATGTCACCTACTTTATCAGCGCCTTTAAGCGCGGCATCGGCGAAACGCCGCTGCAATACAGAAAGAATCATCGGATTGAGTAGGCAATGAAGCGAAATATCGCTACGGCATCGGTAAGAGATAGTGGCTGATGTGTGGTTTTGCCGGATGGCGGCTTACGCCTTATCCGGCCTACATAAAACCCGAAAGGTTATAGCTGATTGCCGGGCCTGGTTGGGTACAACATGCCGGATGGCGGCTTGCGCCTTATCCGGCCTACATAAAACCCGAAGAGTTATAGCTGATTGCCGGGCCAGGTTGGGCACATTTCGGCATACATAAAACGGAAAGCGTTGAGCAGGCCCGGTAAGCAGAGCGCCACCGGGCGTGACGGGTTTAGGCTTCGATCTCCGCCGTATCGCCCTTCTCTTGCAGCCAGTTGCGTCGATCTTCCGAGCGCTTCTTGGCCAGCAACATATCCATCATGGCGTCGGTCTGCTTATCATCTTCATCGCTGATGACCAGCTGCACCAGGCGGCGCGTATTCGGATCGAGCGTGGTTTCACGCAGCTGCATCGGGTTCATCTCGCCCAGCCCTTTAAAGCGCTGTACGTTCGGTTTGCCCTTTTTGCGTTTCAGCTGCTCCAGCACGCCGGTTTTTTCCTCTTCCGTTAACGCGTAATAGACCTCTTTGCCGAGATCAATACGGTAAAGCGGCGGCAGCGCAACATAGACGTGACCGTTTTTCACAAGCGTACGGAAGTGCTTCACAAACAGCGCGCAGAGCAGCGTGGCGATGTGCAGGCCATCGGAGTCCGCATCCGCCAGAATACAGATCTTGCCGTAGCGCAGCTGGCTGAGATCTTCGCTATCCGGATCGATACCGATCGCCACCGAAATATCATGCACCTCCTGTGAGGCCAGCACTTCGTCGGAGGAGACCTCCCAGGTGTTCAGGATCTTCCCCTTCAGCGGCATGATCGCCTGAAATTCGCGATCGCGCGCCTGCTTCGCCGATCCGCCCGCGGAGTCCCCCTCCACCAGGAAGAGTTCGGTACGCGAGAGATCCTGCGCGGTGCAATCCGCCAGCTTGCCGGGCAGCGCCGGGCCGCTGGTGAGCTTTTTACGCACCACTTTTTTGGCGGCACGCATGCGGCGCTGGGCGCTGGAGATCGCCATCTCTGCCAGCATTTCCGCCGTCTGGATATTCTGGTTCAGCCACAGGCTGAAGGCATCTTTCACCACGCCGGAGACGAACGCCGCGCACTGGCGGGAGGAGAGACGCTCTTTGGTCTGCCCGGCAAACTGCGGATCCTGCATCTTGACCGACAGGACGTAAGCGCAGCGATCCCAGATATCTTCCGCCGAGAGCTTCACGCCGCGCGGCAGGATATTGCGGTATTCGCAGAATTCGCGCATCGCATCGAGCAGGCCCTGACGCAGGCCGTTAACGTGGGTGCCGCCCTGCATGGTCGGGATCAGGTTAACGTAGCTTTCGGTCAGCAGCTCGCCGCCTTCCGGCAGCCAGAGCAGCGCCCAGTCCACCGCTTCCGTTTCGGCGGAGAAGTTGCCGATAAAGGGTTTTTCCGGCAGCGTCGGCAGGCCATTTACCGCTTCGCTCAGGTAGTCGTTCAGACCATCCTGGTAGCACCAGCGCTGCTCGGCATTATTCACATTGTCTTTAAAGACAATCTCAACGCCCGGGCAGAGCACCGCTTTCGCTTTCAGCAGATGCATCAGGCGGGAGACGGAGAAGCGCGGGCTGTCGAAGAAGGATTCATCGGGCCAGAAGTGAACGCTGGTGCCGGTATTGCGCTTACCGCAGGTGCCGATCACGTTCAGATCCTGCACCTTGTCGCCATTCTCGAAGGCGATGCTGTAGACCTGGCCGTCGCGTTTGACGGTCACTTCCACGCGCCGTGACAGGGCGTTAACTACCGAAATACCGACGCCGTGCAGGCCGCCTGAGAACTGGTAGTTTTTGTTGGAGAATTTACCGCCCGCGTGCAGGCGGCAGAGGATCAGTTCGACGGCAGGAACGCCCTCTTCCGGGTGGATATCCACCGGCATGCCGCGCCCGTCGTCGATAACTTCCAGCGACTGATCGGCGTGAAGAATGACCTCCACGCGCTTCGCGTGGCCTGCCAGCGCTTCATCCACACTGTTATCAATAACTTCCTGGCCCAGGTGGTTAGGGCGCGTGGTATCGGTATACATCCCCGGACGGCGGCGAACCGGCTCAAGCCCGGTGAGTACCTCTATGGCATCAGCGTTATAGGATTGCGTCATGGTGTATTCGTAGATAGTGATCGCATCGTTTCCGGCGGCTTATTCAAGCCCAAGGAAATCGATAATCTGTGTGAAATGTTTCTCAAAGCCCGTGAAGGCGTGATTTCCGCCCTCTTCAACTGTCTGGCGGCAGGCATCGTAATAGGCCACCGCCTGGCGGTAATCGAGCACTTCGTCCCCGGTTTGTTGCAGCAGCCAGATCAGATCCGGTGCCTCAAGCGGGTCAACTTGCATCACTTTGAGCTCGTAAATATGGCGAGACTCTAGCACATATTGCTGCCCTGTGTAGGGGTTCTCGTTAGGGCCAAGATAATCCGCCAGCAATTCAAACGGCCGTACCGCCGGATTGACCACTACCGCCGGCAACATAAAGCATTGCGAGAGCCAGGTCGCCAGATAACCGCCGAGGGAAGAGCCGACAAGACCGAGCGTTTTTCCGCCCCGTGCAAGCACCAGCGACTCCAGCATCTCTGCGGCTTCGGCCGGATAGGGCGGCAGCTGCGGCACCACCATTTCAATATGCGGATGATGCTGTGCAACCCATTGCGCCAGCTGCGTCGCTTTGCCGGAGCTGGGCGAACTGTTGAAACCATGTAGATAAAGAAGCGTTGACATCAATAGCCTTCTGAGGCGGTATCGGGCCTGAACTCGCTCCCCGCCAGACGGCACACTTCGGTGTGCAGCGTTCCGTCAGGGTAGAGATCCAGCCAGCGCCAGCCTGGCGCGATGGTATCCAGCGTGAAGCTGGCGCAGTGCGGCTTGAACTGCACGCAGGTCGACGGCGTCGCCAGCAGGCGGCGGCCATTCCAGTCGAGATCCAGCTCCTGGTGGATATGTCCGCAGAGCAGCGTGCGCACCTGCGGAAAGCGTTGCAGCACGTTATCCAGCTCCGCGGCGTTGCGCAGGCTGTGCTGATCGAGCCAGCTGCAGCCGGACGGCAGCGGATGGTGATGCAGAAGCAGGAGCGTGTGGCGCTGCGGGCTGTCGGCGAGCTTTTTTTCCAGCCAGTCGAGCTGAAATTCGCTTAGCTCACCGTGCGGAACGCCGAACACCTGGCTGTCGAGCAGCAGGATTTGCCACTGCTCACCGACAAAAACACGTTTCGCGGACGAGATGCCCGCATCCTGCAGCGCACTGTACATGGCAGGCTGAAAATCGTGATTGCCCGGCAGCCAGACGCAGGGTGCGTCGAAGCTTGCGATACCTTCAGCAAAGTGCTGATAGGCCGCAGCGGTATGATCCTGCGCCAAATCGCCGGTGGCGACGATCAGATCGCACGAACGCTGCTGAGCCCGGATCGCATTCAGTACCGCCTGATAGCTCTCCCAGGTGTTTACTCCTAACAGCGTTTCATGCTTTTTGGCGAACAGGTGAGAATCGGTTATTTGTAATACCCTGACTCTGGACTCACTCCCCAGAGAGAGGTTTAACAGGCTTTCCAAATGGTGTCCTTAGGTTTCACGACGCTAACAAACCGGAATCGCCATTGCTCCATGTGCTAAACAGTAACGCAGCCAATCGGCCAGAAACTGGTTAATTTGATGCTTTTCGTCGCGTTGATGCAACTTTTTATTGGGGTAATCATAACGCGCTTTAAATCGAAAGATCTGCTGGCTCGAACACACTTCGGCCACCATCGCATCGTGATACAGGCGCACTGTCATTGAGGGCAGGCTCCAGTAGCTGACGGCAGGCGCGGTCTGTTCAATCTCCACAAGCGTAGTGTAGCGGGTGGATTCAACAATCGTTAATCGGTACTGCGCATTGGTCACCTGGTAACTTACCGCTTCGCCCGCCTCATCATTACGCGGTAGCAGGCGGCGCAGCTGGGCGAAATTGGTTTCGCACAGGCGCATCATTTCCGGGAAGTCAGGTGTGTAACGCTTCATTTTTTCCACTCGTTTTGTAAGCTCTCATAATGCAGCTGCAGCCATTGCAAGGCGATGACAGACGCTGCGTTGTTAATTGTCCCCTCTTCTACCCACTGGTAAGCCTGCTCCCGGCTCACCACATGAACACGAATATCTTCGTTTTCATCCACCAGACCATGAATACCTGAGGCCTGTGTGGCATCCACTTCGCCAACCAGTACGGCAGTGCGCTCGCTGGTGCCGCCCGGGCTTGCCAGGTAGCTCAGCATCCTTTTCACGCGTCCGACCGCTAAGCCGGCCTCTTCGTTCGCTTCACGCCGGGCGACCTCTTCATCCGACTCACCGGCTTCGATCATGCCAGCAACCATCTCCAGCAGCCACGGCGTGTCGCTGGTGTCGAACGCCGCAATGCGAATCTGTTCGATCAGCACAACTTCGTCGCGCACAGGGTCATAGGGTAGCAAGACTGCGGCGTGACCGCGTTCAAAAATTTCACGCTGCACTTCGCCGCTCATTCCACCATTAAAAAGACGATGGCGAAAACGATAGCGGACGAGCGAAAAAAAACCGGTGTAGAGCGTTTCCCGTGCAATAATTTCTACATCATTTTTTGTGAAAGTGACGATGGATGAGTCTGGCTTATTCATTGGCGGCGTCTCATATGAAGTGATGATAAATCGGTGGATTTTCAAGCCTGTTTTACGCGTGTTTCAAGCGCTATGTGTTAGATTGATGCAAATTTATGCCGATGGCACGTTACGCCAAGCTTTCGCGGTGCGTACTTCTGATAGAATCTGCGATTATTTTTCCAATTTAGATCAGCGCTAGTACTGCTTCACAACAAGGAATGCAAATGAAGAAATTGCTCCCCCTCTTTATCGGCCTGAGCCTGACCGGTTTCAGTGCGATGAGCCAGGCAGAAAACCTGTTACAGGTTTATCAGCAGGCGCGTTTAAGCAACCCGGATCTGCGTAAATCCGCCGCCGACCGCGATGCCGCCTTCGAAAAGATCAATGAAGCGCGTAGCCCGTTACTGCCTCAGCTTGGTTTGGGGGCAGACTACACCTACACCAACGGTTTCCGCGATAGCCAGGGCGTCGATTCCAGCGTAACCAGCGGTTCACTGCAATTAACGCAGACCATTTTTGATATGTCGAAATGGCGCGCGCTGACTTTACAGGAAAAAAGTGCCGGGATTCAGGATGTCACCTGGCAGACCGACCAGCAGACGCTGATGCTGAACACCGCAACTGCCTACTTCAACGTGCTGAGCGCCATCGATACGCTCTCCTACACCGAAGCACAGAAGCAGTCTATCTATCGCCAGTTAGATCAAACTACCCAGCGTTTTAATGTTGGCCTGGTTGCCATCACCGATGTGCAGAACGCCCGCTCACAGTATGACACCGTGCTGGCGAACGAAGTTTCCGCGCGTAACGCCCTGGATAACGCCGTAGAGACGCTGCGCCAGGTCACCGGCAACTACTATCCGGAGCTGGCGTCACTCAACGTCCAGAGCTTTAAGACCGATAAACCGCAGCCGGTGAACAACCTGCTGAAAGAAGCGGAAAAGCGCAACCTGACGCTGCTGCAGGCGCGTTTGAGCCAGGATCTGGCGCGTGAGCAGATTCGCCAGGCGCAGGATGGTCACTTGCCGACCCTCGGTTTGACCGCTTCTACCGGCGTGTCGAACTCCTCCTACAGCGGCTCAAGAACGCGTAACAACTCGCAGTTCAGCGACTCCGATGTTGGTCAGAACAAAGTTGGCCTCAGCTTCTCGCTGCCGCTCTACCAGGGTGGTCAGGTGAACTCGCAGGTCAAACAGGCGCAATTTAACTTCGTGGGTGCCAGCGAGCAGCTGGAGAGCGCGCACCGCAGCGTGGTGCAGAACGTTCGCTCCTCCTTTAATAACGTCAACGCCTCGATCAGCAGCATCAACGCCTACAAACAGGCGGTGGTCTCTGCGCAGAGTTCACTCGACGCGATGGAAGCGGGCTACTCGGTCGGTACACGCACGATTGTTGACGTGCTGGATGCCACCACCACGCTCTATAACGCGAAGCAGCAGCTCTCAAACGCTCGTTATAACTACCTGATCAACCAGCTTAATATTAAGCAGGCGCTCGGTACGCTGAACGAGCAGGATCTGGTCGCACTCAACGGCGCGCTGGGCAAATCTATCTCTACCGCGCCGGAGAGCGTGGCACCGGAGAACCCGCAGCAGCAGGCTAACGTTGAGAACTTCGGCGCAGATGCACAACCTGCCGCCGCGCGCACCGGCCTGACGCGTTAATCACCCGCTATAGACCACGGGGGCACCCAGCCCCCGTTTTTACGTAAGGCAACGTAAAGGCCTCCTCGCCTCGCTTTAATTTCGACCACCCATCCTCTATCCTGATCGTCTATTCATGCCTTTGGGGTCCACAGGAAGATAAAAATGAAACGGACAAAAAATATCAATCATGCGACGTTCCGCAAAAGCTGGAGCGCACGTCATTTAACGCCTGTCGCGCTGGCGGTCTCCGCCGTGTTTATGCTGGCAGCCTGTGAACAAAGTGACGAAACAGTTTCTATGTACCAGAACGCCGACGACTGCTCCTCGGCGAATCCGGGTAAAAGCGCGGAGTGTACCGCCGCGTACAACAATGCTTTAAAAGAAGCCGAACGTACCGCGCCGAAATATGCCTCGCGCGAAGATTGCGTGGCCGAGTTTGGCGAAGGCCAGTGCCAGCAGGCGCCTGCACAAGCGGGCGTAGGCGCGCCGGGCGCGGAAAACCAGGCGCAGAACCAGTCCAGCGGCAGCTTCTGGATGCCGCTGATGGCCGGTTACATGATGGGCCGCTTAATGGGCGGCGGCGCGGGCTTTGCTCAGCAGCCGCTCTTCAGCTCGCGTAATCCGGCAAGCCCGGCTTACGGTCAATACACCGACGCCTCCGGTAAAGGCTACGGCGCAGCGCAGCCGGGCCGTACCGCAACGGTACCGAAAACCGCGTTAGCGCCGAAACCGGCGACCACCACCACCGTTACACGCGGCGGCTTTGGTGAATCTGTCGCTAAACAGAACACCATGCAGCGCAGCAGCGCCTCCGGCACCTCCAGCCGTTCAATGGGTGGCTGACGTCGATGGAAAGAATCAGCATTAGCGAGCGCCCGGACTGGCGCGAAAAGGCGGCGGAGTACGGCTTTAATTTTCACACCATGTATGGCGAGCCCTACTGGTGTGAAGATGCCTACTACAAACTGACGCTTGCCCAGGTTGAGAAACTGGAGGATGTCACAGCCGAGCTGCACCAGATGTGCCTGCAGGTGGTGGAAAAGGTCGTTGCCAGCGATGAGCTGATGACCAAATTCCGCATTCCGAAACACACCTGGGGCTTTGTGCGCCAGTCGTGGGCCACGCGCCAGCCTTCGCTCTATTCACGTCTCGATCTCGCCTGGGATGGCGTCGGCGAGCCTAAGCTGCTGGAAAACAACGCCGACACGCCGACCTCGCTGTATGAAGCGGCCTTCTTTCAGTGGATCTGGCTTGAAGATCAGCTCAACGCCGGCAACCTGCCGCAGGGCAGCGATCAGTTCAACAGCCTGCAGGAGAAGCTCATTGCACGCTTTGCCGAGTTGCGTGAGCAGCACGGTTTCCAGCTGCTGCACTTCACCTGCTGCCGTGACACGGTAGAGGATCGCGGAACGGTGCAGTATCTTCAGGATTGCGCGGCCGAAGCGGAGCTGGCCTCTGAGTTTCTCTATATCGAAGATATCGGCCTCGGTGAAAAGGGGCAGTTCTCCGATCTGCAGGATCAGGTGATCGGCAACCTCTTCAAGCTCTATCCGTGGGAATACATGCTGCGTGAAATGTTCTCCACCAAGCTGGAAGATGCCGGCGTGCGCTGGCTGGAGCCGGCCTGGAAGAGCATCATCTCCAACAAGGCGCTGCTGCCGATGCTGTGGCAGAGGTTCCCGGATCATCCCAATCTGCTGCCGGCCTGGTTTGCCGATGAAGATCACCCGCCGATGGAGAAGTATGTGGTGAAGCCGATCTTCTCCCGTGAAGGTGCCAATGTCTCGATCGTTGAGAACGGCAAAACCGTCGAGTCGGTGGAAGGTCCGTACGGCGAAGAGGGGATGATCGTGCAGGAGTTCTACCCGCTGCCGAAGTTTGGCGACAGCTATACGCTGATTGGCAGCTGGCTTATCAACGATCAGCCAGCCGGCATCGGCATCCGCGAAGATCGGGCGCTGATCACCCAGGATCTCTCCCGCTTCTATCCGCACATCTTTACCGAATAAGTAAAAAACCCGGCCACAAGCGCCGGGTTTTTTATGCGTACAGGCTCAGCTTACATCACGCCAAACAGCTTCGGCAGGAAGAGCGAGATGGCCGGAATATAGGTCACCAGCATCAGCACCACGAACAGAATGGCATAGAAAGGCAGCATTGCCTTCACCACCTGCTCGATCTTCTGTTTACTCACCGCGCTGGCGACAAACAGCACCGATCCCACCGGCGGCGTAATCAACCCAATCCCCAGGTTGACCAGCATGATCATGCCGAAATGTACCGGATCGATGCCCAGCGCATTGGTCACCGGCAGCAGTACCGGCGTCAGGATCAGGATCAGCGGCGCCATATCCATCAGCGTACCGAGCAGCAGCAGCATGATGTTAATGCACATCAGGATCACATACTTGTTATCCGAGAGCTGGGTAAACGCCTCGGTGATGCGCCCCGGCAGCTGCATATAGGTCATCACCGCGCCGAAAGCCGAGGCGAAGCCAATCAGGATCATCACGATGGTGACGGTTTTCACCGTGCGGTACATCAGCTTCGGCAGCTCGGACCATTTGTAGTCACGATAGATAAACATGGTGACGAAAAAGGCCCACAGACAGGCGATCGCCGCCGATTCGGTGGCGGTGAAGATCCCGGAAAGGATGCCGCCCATGATGATCACCACCGTCATCAGCCCCCACAGCGTATCGGCAAAGATCTTCAACGCCTGGCGAAACGGCACCCGCTCCCCTTTCGGGTAGCCGCGCTTATGGGCAAAGACCACGCACATCACCATCAGGGTGAAGCTGAGCAGCAGACCCGGCAAAATCCCGGCGATAAACAGCGCCGCGATGGAGACCGTTCCGCCCGTTGCCAGCGAGTAGATCACCGAGTTGTGGCTGGGTGGCGTCAGGATCGCCTGCACCGATCCGCTGGCGGTAACGGCGGCAGCGAAATCGCGCGGGTAACCCTTTTTATCCATCTCCGGGATCATTACCGAGCCGATCGAGGCGGTATCTGCCACCGACGATCCCGAGATGGCACCGAAAAAGGTCGAAGCGACGATATTAACCAGCGACAGGCCGCCGCGGATAAAGCCGACAAAGATATAGGCAAAGTTGACCAGCCTGCGGGCAATGCCGCCCTCCGCCATAATCGCCCCGGCCAGGATAAAGAACGGGATCGCCAGCAGTGAGAATTTATTGACGCCGTTGGTCAACTGGATCATCACCGCTTCCAGCGGAATATCGATATACCACGCGCCGAGTACCGCGCTGATGCCGACCGCATAGGCGACCGGCACGCCAATCGCCAACATAATGGCGAGCGTAAAGACCAGAATAAATGCATCCATAAAGGTTCCTTACCGGAGTCAGCTCGACGAGCCGAGCATCACCACCGGACGGTGGTACTGCGCGCCAAAAAGCATCTTCTCGACAATAAACAGAAGGGTGATCGCAGAGCCTATCGGCAGCGGTAAATAGCTCTCTCCGGCGGTGAAGAGCGGGAACTCCGCCACCGGCTGCTCCCACAATTCGGCGCACAGCGTCGCGCTGTACCAGAGGATAAAGAGGCTGATAGCCATCAGCATCAGATCCGCCAGCAGGAAACAGATCTTACGCAGCGGCTCGCTTAACCTGTCGGTCATCATGGTGACGGCGATATGCGATCCAGCACGGTAGCTCACGGCAGCGCCGATAAAGGTAAAGGTCACCATACAGATGATCGCCACCGGCTCTGGCCAGGAGAGCGCGCTGTTCAACACATAGCGGGCGAAAATCCCCACGGGGATAATCGCGACCATCACCAACAGCGCAAGACCGGCCACCCACATAGAGAGGCGATAGAGAATATCCATTAACAACGAATAGCGTTCTGCCATAACGGTTTTCCCGGTAGAAGTCGCAAACGGGCAGGCAAACCTGCCCGGCCAGCTTACTGCACGTCCTGAATACGCTTAATCAGATCCTGGTGCGCATTGCCGTACTTATCGCGCACTGACTGCGTGGCATCGTAGAAAGCTTTGGTGTCGATGTCGTGGAACTGCACGCCACCCGCTTTCATCGCCTGCAGCGACTTCTCGTTATAGGCTTTCCACAGCTCGCGCTGCTCCGCCTGCGCCTCTTTCGCCAGCTTCAGGATCAGCTCCTGATCCTCTTTTTTCAGCTTGTCCCACTTGGCTTTTGAGAAGAGAAACAGCTCGGGAATAATGAAGTGTTTGCTCCAGGTATAGTTCTTCACTACCGGCAAATAGTTGTGCGCCACAAAGGTCGGCGGGTTGTTCTCCGTGCCGTCAATCACCCCGGTCTGCATGCCGCTGAAGACTTCACTTACCCCCATCGCTACCGAGTTCGCCCCCATCGCTTTCAGGGTATCGAGGGCAATCGGGCTGCCCTGAACGCGGATTTTCATCCCCTTCAAATCTTCCGCTTTAGTGACTGGCGCTTTGGTAATCAGGTTACGCGTGCCGGCATCCATCCAGCCGAGGAAAATCAGCCGCGATTTGCTGCTCGCAGAGAGCCGGTTGCCAATCTCCTGGCCAATCATGCCGTCGAGCACTTTGTGCATATGATCTTCATCGCGAAAGATATAGGGCAGCGTGAAAACGTTAATCTCCGGCAATATCGCCGCCACTGGGGTCATCGAGACGCGAATAATGTCGATCGCGCCGATTTGCGCCTGCTCAATCACCTGTTTCTCATCGCCTAATACGCCGCCGGGAAAGGTTTTAATTTCCAGCCGGCCATCGGTAGCTTTACTTAATTTCTCACCCATATGTTTTACCGCCACGACATTGGGGTAATCCGCCGGGTGAACATCGGCAGCGCGAAACGTTTGTGCAAGCGCGGTATGTGACATAAAGAGCAGAGCGGAACTGATCGAGAGGGTGAGAAAACGTTGTGCAGTGTTCATATTGCCGGATCTCCAGAGGTTTAATTTTTGGCACAGTCAAAACTGCCGCGAGCAAAAAGCGCGTGGCTGTGAGTCGAGAGTGGTTATGGGTATGAGAACAGGACAATCAGAAGAGTAGTTACTGGTGAGAATTTGCGCGACGATGGGGTTCACAAAAAAACATCAAATTCAGCACAGCGTTTCATTTTTGCAGAACAGATCTTTTTATTTTCATAAAAACCCCGGTTCAGCGGCGTTTTTTTGCGATCTTTCTCCGGTTTCCGCGATCCTGGGGCAAAAAAATGGCGCATTGCGCGCCATCGTTTTTACCCCACCTGCACTGACAGCATGCTGATGGAAGCCATCTCCATCCCCTCCACGGGAATTGAGAGCGGCTCGTGGACATCCCATGCGCCAAGCACATAGAGCAGCGGCAGAAAGTGTTCCGGCGTTGGATTGGCGAGCGAACCGCTATCATGGTCGAGGTAGTTGACCAGCGGATGCTGCTCAACCGGTCCCTTCCACGTCAGGTTCTGCTTCACAAAATCGTTGAAAGCGACTGCCCACGCAAAAGGCGTGGTGTCGCCGTGCCAGCGCGCCGTGCGCAGGTTGTGCACCACGTTGCCGCTGGCGACAATCATCACCCCTTCATCGCGCAGCGTAGCGAGCTTACGCCCCATCTCCATGTGCCACGCCGCCGGTTTGGTGCTGTCGATACTGAGCTGCACCATCGGAATATCCGCATTGGGGTACATCTTGATCAGCACGCCCCAGGAGCCATGATCGAAGCCCCAGGCTTCATGATCGAGCGTCACCGGCAGCGGTGTGAGCAGTTCCACCAGCCGCTCTGCCAGCGCAGGCGAACCGGGCGCGGGGTAATGCACATCGTGCAGCGCCTGCGGGAATCCGCCGAAATCGTGGATCGTCTGCGGTGTTTCCATCGCCGTTACGCCAGTGCCGCGCGTAAACCAGTGCGCGGAGATTGCCACAATCGCTTTCGGACGCGGCAGCGTGTCCCCCAGCTTCGCCCAGGCGCGGGTATAAACGTTATCCTGCAGCGCATTCATTGGGTTGCCATGCCCAAGAAACAGCGCGGGCATACGAGGTGCAGACATGAGGATATCCTTACAGAAGATGCCAATATGATGAAAGCAGGTTACGCTTTTTCTCAGGACGATGAACTCAGATAAGCATGATGAAGATCGTCAGTAATTTTGAATGTAAGGAATAGGTAAAAGTGCCGTGGCTGCCTCGCTTTTCTGCGAGCGAAAACTTACATTAATGAGAATGATTATCATAAAGGAGCGATGTATGTCAGTCCCGTTGATTCTGACCATCCTGGCGGGCGCCGCCACGTTTATTGGCGCCATTCTGGGCGTTATCGGCCAGAAACCTTCTAACCGCGTACTGGCGTTTTCGCTCGGCTTTGCCGCCGGGATCATGCTGCTTATCTCGTTAATGGAGATGCTCCCCGCCGCGCTGGCAACCGAAAGTATGCCGCCGATGCTCGGTTACGGCATGTTTGTCGTGGGCTTGCTCGGCTACTTCGCGCTGGACCGTCTGCTGCCCCATGCCCATGCGCAGGATTTAATGCAGGGCTCGCAGGAGGCGTTGCCGCGCGGCATCCGCCGTACCGCTATTCTGCTGACCCTTGGTATTAGCCTGCACAACTTCCCGGAGGGGATCGCCACTTATGTCACCGCCAGCAACGATCTCGAGCTGGGCTTCGGCATCGCTTTTGCCGTGGCTTTACACAATATTCCTGAAGGGCTGGCGGTCGCAGGCCCGGTCTACGCAGCGACCGGCTCGAAACGCAGCGCGGTAATGTGGGCCGGTATTTCAGGTTTAGCAGAGATTCTGGGCGGCGTGCTGGCGTGGCTGATTCTCGGCAGCCTGGTCTCACCGGTGGTGATGGCGGCGATTATGGCGGCGGTAGCGGGGATTATGGTCGCGCTGTCGGTGGATGAGTTAATGCCGCTGGCAAAGGAGATCGATCCCAACAACAACCCAAGCTATGGTGTGCTGTGCGGCATGTCGGTGATGGGCTTAAGCCTGGTCGCCCTTCAGGCGATGGGCTTCGGCGGTTAAGGCTGCGCTATTTGGTCTGGCCTGCGCGCTGAAATCTTTTCAGCTCCGCCTGCGCGCGCTGATAGCCCTCGTAAACGGCGTCGCGCTCGTGGCGGCAGGCCCTGTAACGGCGTCTCAGGGCGTGAACATAACCAACCACCAGCACCACGACAAGCAGTAACCAATACCAGGAAATAAACACGGCGCCTCCGCAAATAAACCTTCTAAAAAATAATAGGTTAGCTGCGGCGTATCCGCGCCACAGCGACTACCACTTTATAAGTAGGAAGGGTTAATAGCAATGCGCAATGCCTGTAAGCACACCAAACTTTGACCTGGCGCAGGCAAAAAAAAATCCGACGCCGCTGGCATCGGATTTTCTCTGCTGAACGCTGGGCGTTAGCTGGCTTTGCGCTCGAGATCCTGGCGGTAAGCCACCAGATCTTCAATCGTTACGACGGCCATATTGTGCTGCTTCGCAAAGGCGATGCACTCCGGTGCGCGCGCCATTGAGCCATCATCATTGGTTAATTCGCACAGCACGCCAGCCGGTTTAAAGCCCGCCAGCGAGACTAAGTCGATGGTCGCTTCGGTGTGACCGCCGCGGGTCAGTACGCCGCCCTTCTGCGCACGCAGAGGGAAGACGTGGCCAGGACGGTGCAGGTCGGACGGTTTGGCGTCGTCAGCAATCGCAGCACGCACGGTAGTCAGGCGGTCAGCGGCGGAAACGCCGGTGGTCACACCGTGTGCCGCTTCGATGGTGACGGTAAAACCGGTGCCGAAGGCGCTGGTGTTGTTCTCCACCATCATCGGCAGGTCGAGCTGCTTACGACGTTCGTCGGTCAGGCAGAGACAAACAATGCCGCTACCGTGACGAATGGTGAGCGCCATCTGCTCAACGGTCATGGTTTCGGCGGCGAAAATCATGTCGCCTTCGTTTTCGCGGCTCTCATCATCGAGAACCATCACACCACGCCCTTCGCGCAGGGCGGCAAGCGCCTGTTCAACGCGATCGAAAGCGGTGCCAAAAGAGGAAAGTAGCGTCTGATTCATGGTAAAAGACCTCAATAAAGTTATGGTTACCAGAATCAGGGCAGTCTTAGGAGTGTCATTAAACGACCAAAAATAACGCGAGCGGGCACCTTTGCCCGGCAGAATCGTTACTCTCTCCCATCCGGACTTTAACCGTCGGCCCCGGAATTACACCGGATCTGCTGACCTTCAAACCGAAGTCTGAAGCGCTCGCGGGCTTTCAGCGTACGCTGATTTACCGCCGGTGGGGAATTTCGCCCCGCCCTGAGAATAAGCGCGATAACTATAACGCCAATGATAACGGCGGGCAATGCATAAGCTTCAAACAATTCTGGTTTATCACCTGCGGTTATCACACTACAATAATTAGCTGAGCCCATCCGAGCAGGGAACCGAAAATGATTGATCCGAAGAAAATTGAACAGATTGCACGACAGGTTCACGAATCCATGCCGAAAGGGATCCGTGAGCTTGGCGAAGACGTTGAGAAGAAGATTCGCCAGGCTTTGCAGGGGCAGTTAACCCGCCTTGATTTGGTCAGCCGGGAAGAGTTCGATGTGCAGACGCAGGTTCTGCTGCGCACCCGCGAAAAGCTGGCGCTGCTGGAGCAGCGTCTGAACGATCTGGAAAACCGCGGTTCCACCTCTGCCAGCACCCAACCGGCGCCTGCGCCTGTTGTGGCCTCTGAGGTGACGGAGATAAAACCGGCACCGGCGATCCCGCCCGTGGACGATACGCCGTAATAAAAAAAACGGGCCGCAAGGCCCGTTCTGTTTTACAGAGTTAACAGCCGCTTACTGGCTGTTTTTCTGGATCTTTTTGATGATATTCGTCGTCGAGCAGCCATCTTCAAAGTTGAGCACCAGCACTTCACCGCCGTTCGCCCACACCTCTTCGCTTCCAGCGATTTGATCCGGCTTGTAATCCCCGCCTTTCACCAGCTTATCCGGCAGAACGCCGGCGATCAGACGCTGCGGCGTATCCTCTTCAAACGAGACCACCCAGTCCACGGCTTCCAGCGCACTCAGCACAATCATGCGCTGCTCGAGCGGGTTAACCGGACGGGTTTCACCTTTCAGGCGTCTGGTGGAGGCATCGCTGTTAACCGCGACAATCAGGCGGTCGCCGAGCTTGCGCGCGTTCGCCAGGTAAGAGACATGCCCGGCGTGGAGGATGTCGAAGACGCCGTTGGTCATTACCACTTTTTCACCGCGTTTGCGCGCGGCGGCAACGGCCACTTTCAACTCCTCTTCGCTCATCACACCGAAGCCAGTTTCCGCGCGACCGCGCACGGCGTTCTCCAGTTCGATCGGCGAAACGGTTGAGGTACCGAGTTTACCAACCACCACACCGGCGGCGGCGTTAGCAAAGAAGCAGGCTTCCTCCAGCGAGTTACCGGCAGCAAGCGTAGCCGCCAGTACGCCAATCACCGTATCGCCTGCGCCCGTCACGTCATACACTTCCTGCGCCTGAGTCGGCATATGCAGCGGCGCTTTACCCGGTTGCAGCAGCGTCATTCCCTGCTCGGAGCGGGTTACCAGCAATGCAGAGAGATCGTAATCGGCGATCACTTTCATGCCGCGCTCGACGATCTCCTCTTCACTCTTACATTTGCCCGCCACCGCTTCGAACTCGGAGAGATTCGGCGTCAACAGCGTCGCGCCGCGATAGCGCTCAAAATCGGTCCCTTTTGGATCGATCAGCACCGGTACACCGGCTTTGCGCGCCAGCGCAATCATCTGCTGAACGCTGTTGAGCGCGCCTTTAGCGTAATCGGAGAGCACCAGCGCACCAATCGATCCCAGCGCCTGGTTGATGCGCTCATGCATTGGCTGCGGATCGACGCCATCGAACCCCTCTTCAAAATCGAGGCGGATCAGCTGCTGGTTGCGTGACAGCACGCGCAGCTTGGTGATGGTCGGGTGAGTTGGAACAGAAACGAAGTCGCAGTTGACGTTAACGTCCGCCAGCGCTTTGCTCAGCGCGCGCGCCGCATCGTCAATACCGGTCAGGCCTACCAGGCGCGCGGAGGCACCCAGCGAGGCAATGTTCATCGCCACGTTCGCCGCGCCGCCCGGACGCTCTTCAATGGTGTCAACTTTAACCACCGGCACCGGCGCTTCCGGGGAGATGCGGCTGGTTGGACCGTACCAGTAACGATCCAGCATCACATCGCCCACCACCATCACACCGGCTTGTTTAAACTCTGGCAGCGTAACTTTCATTCCTGTCTCCTGAGAGATACAAAATTTGCGCGCGATGATATCACACTTACGCCGGGGCGCACGGTTCCACCAGCCACTTCACCCAGCTGGTCTTAATCAGCTCTCGTTCCGCGACAAAGCAGGCGTGCGGCACATTTCCCGGCAGCTCCTGTAGCGCCAGGTGGTGCAGCTCATCGCGCAGCGTGGTGTAAGCATGGGTCAGCGCCAGCGCCTCCTGCTCCTCCATAATGCCGTTCTGCGCCAGCCCTTCCAGAATGCGCACATTGTCTGACCAGCGCGTCAGCTTCGCCTTATCGTGGGCGTAACGCAGCACCAGATATTGCGCGATAAACTCGATGTCGGTAATGCCGCCCTCATCGGTTTTCAGATCGAAGCGATCCTTCTGTTTATTGCCGAGGTGGGCGCGCATCTTCTCGCGCATCTCGCGCACTTCGGTTTGCAGCGTCGCGCCCTCGCGCGGCGTCAGCAGGATATCGCGGCGAATCGCGTCAAACTGCACGGTGAGCTGCGGGTCGCCATAGACCACGCGCGCGCGGGCCAGCGCCTGATGCTCCCAGGTCCAGGCTTCGTTTTTCTGGTAATCGGCAAAGGCCTCGGCGGTGGTAACCAACATCCCTGCCGCGCCGGAGGGGCGCAGGCGCGCGTCAACTTCATAGAGGATGCCGGAAGAGGTGCGCGTGCTAAAGAGGTGCATAATGCGCTGCGCCAGCCGCAGGTAGAACTGGCGGCCATCGATTTCGCGCTCGCCGTCGGTCATTACATCCATTGGGCAGTCATGCAAAAAGACCAGATCGAGATCGGAGCTGTAGCCCAGCTCCCAGCCGCCCAGTTTGCCGTAGCCGACCACGGCAAAGCCGCGCCCTTCACGATCGTGCAGATGCGTGGGCTGGCCGTAGCGCTTCACCATTTGACCCCAGGCTTGCTGAACCACAGCATCGATAATCGCCTCAGCAAGCCAGGTTAAGTGATCGCTCACTTTCATCACCGGCAGTGTGCCGGCGATATCCGCCGCCGCAACGCGCAGCAGCTGTGCCTGTTTAAACTGGCGCAACGCTTCCAGTTGCTGCTCCTCATCCTCTTCCGGTACGCGCAGCAGATACTGGCGCAGCTCATCGCGGTAGGCATTCATCGCCGTCGGTTGGTAGAGCGTGGCGGGATCGAGCAGTTCGTCGAGCAGGATCGGGTAGCGCGCCAGCTGGCTCGCCACCATCGGTGACGCGGCACACAGCGAGATGAGATGTTTCAGCGCGCCGGGAAACTCGCTCAACAGCTCAAGATAGGTGGTGCGGGTGACGATGCCGGTAAGCAGCGGCATCAGGCGCGATAATGGCACCGGCGCATCCTCACGTGAGCAGACATCGCTCAGCAGGTGCGGCATCAAATGATCAAGCACCTGGCGCCCGCGCTGGCCGATGGGACGCTTATCAAGCTCATGGCGGAAATCGGCGATCAGCGCCACCACGCGGCGGCGATCCTCATCGCTTAAATGCGCAATCCCCGGCGTGCTGTCCTCCTCCTGCAACGCGTCCTGCCACAGCTCACGCCACTGTTCAGAGAGCGCCTCTTCGGCAGACTCCGCTTCATCATCGCCAATCAGCTCATTAAAGATGCGCCGCACGGCGCCCATATGCGCCTCAAGCTGGCTGCTCAGCGCATCCCAGCTCTCCACGCCCATGCCCCAGGCAAGACGCGCGCGGTTTAGCTCATCGCCCGGCAGCGTCTGCGTCTGCTCGTCATTAATGCTTTGCAGCAGGTTTTCCAGCCGCCGCAGCCAGAGATAGGCAGCGCGCAGTTTCTCCGCATCACCTTCCGGCAGGAGATGCAGCCGATCGATGGCCGCTAAGGTCGGCAGCAGCGAGCGGGATTGCAGCGCCGGTTCGCGTCCGCCGCGAATCAGCTGGAACACCTGCACGATAAATTCGATTTCGCGAATGCCGCCCGCGCCGAGCTTGATGTTGTCCTTCAGCCCCCGGCGGCGTACTTCACGGGCAATCATCCCTTTCATATTGCGCAGGGACTGGATGACGCTGAAGTCGATATAACGGCGGAATACAAACGGGCGCAGCATGGCGCGCAGTTCGCTGGCGTGCGCCCCCTCGTCATCGCCCATAATGCGCGCTTTTACCATTGCGTAGCGCTCCCAGTCGCGCCCCTGCTCCTGGTAGTAATCCTCCAGCGCGGCAAAGCTCAGCACCAGCGGGCCGCTCTCACCGAACGGGCGCAGGCGCATGTCGACACGGTAGACAAAGCCATCCTGCGTTGGCTGATCCAGCACTTTGATTAGCCGCTGCCCCAGACGGGTGAAAAACTGGGCGTTATCAAGCTCGCGTCTGCCGCCCTGCGTCACGCCGTTTTCCGGCCAGGCGAAGATGAGATCGATATCGGAAGAGAAGTTCAGCTCGCCGCCGCCGAGCTTGCCCATGCCGAGCACCAGCATCGGCTGCGGAACGCCCTGCGCGTTGCACGGCGTGCCCCATTCACGGCAGCAGGCGCTATAGAGCCACTCCCGCGCGGCAACGATCACGGTTTCCGCCAGCACGCTTAACTGTTGCAGCACCGCTTCATCGCTGATGAGTCGCAGCACCTGCGCCCAGGCGATACGCACCATGATACGGCGGCGAAACTGCCGCAGCGCGCGCATCAGCGACGCTTCGTCGGTGACGGTTTGCAGCAGCGCATCCAGCCACGTCGCATAGTGCTGCCACTCCTCTGCGGTGGGCGGCGCGCTCTCCAGCTCTGCCAGCCACTCGGGATAAACGGCCAGGCTCTGCTGGGCGAAATCACTGAACGTGAGCACTGACTGCGCCTGCGCGCTAAGCGGCCGGGCGGTCAGCGCCTCTGGCAAGCGGGAAAGCACCGTTTGCCACTGTTGCGATAAGAGGGATGCGTGCTGCATTCAAAACGTCCTTACGTTAGCGTTTCCCGCTGTGTAGCCAGAATGGCTCCTCGTTGATGGCGGTATTCCGGAAATGCTCAATTTCGATTTTCTGACGCGTTTCAATCGCGTGATACAGCCCCTGCCAGTTCTCCAGCCACGCATTCGCCAGCGCCCGGTCGTAATAGCCTGCCAGCAGTAGCGTGCTGTCGATATCACGCGCCAGGCGCGGCAACTGATCGCGATAGCTGTCGCCAAGATGGTGAGCAAAGGTCTTTTTCAGCTCAGAAGCGGTGCGCGAGAGGTGGATATCGGCGAAGCGCTTGAAGGAGTCGGCAAATTTCGCCCGCGCTTTTTCATCAAGAAACGCGCGCCAGCCCTGAGTCACCAGCCATTCCGTTAACAGCAGCTTCGCCATCGCCGACGGCACATCCCACACCGCTGTTTCAGCGGAGACGGCGGAGGTCAGCGTTGCTTCTGCCTGGGTCAGCAGGTCACGTAAGTGAGCGCTCGCTTTACGCGGCACAATGCCGCCAAACAGCGTAAAGGTGTGGCGCAGCAGGGCAATGGCGCGCAGCACTTCAGGCCGTGCGGCGTCTTCACCACGCACCCACAGCTCTTCATGGTACTGCCACTGGGAGAGGGCCAGTTCCAGCGCGCTGGCAAAGGCCTGTTCAACGGTCGCTTTCGGCGCGGCCTGCAAAAAGGGGGTCGGGCGCAGTTCGCGCGGCGCGTTGCCCTGGGCCAGATGGTACCCGCGCGCAGCTTTGCTCAGGCTGCCCTGACGCAGGCAGGAGAGCGTGGCCAGCTGGCGCGCCAGCTTGAGAATATCCGCCGCATCGCCGCTCAGCAGTTCCAGCTCCAGCTCGCAAATAGGCTCGGCGAACTCACCCGCTTTCACCTCGCCTAAATCGAGGCCAATCTCAATGCGGCTCTCGCCGACGTTAACCAGCCACTTTTCGCGGTAAAAATCGGTGCTGAACAGCGGCTGCGCGCGCGATTGCAGATCGTCCGGCAGGCCACCTTCGGGCCACACCTCGGCGGGAAAGCGTGAAAGGTCAAGTTCGGCCTTATCAAGGGGAATATTGTATTCCGGGCGCTGATGTAAACCGCCAATCACGCGACCGGCGATTTTCATCGTCATCTCATACTGGCCGTTCACACCGCGAATACGCAGACCCATATCGTGACTGCGCAGCCAGTTGTCAGGCGTTTCGTAATAGATGTTGAGTAACTGGCTGGACGCGATATGTTCGTCGGTCAGCGTATGAAGATGGTGACGAAGCGTTTCCACGCAGTCGCTCTTCACGATAAACTTTAATTCAATTTCCTGAGCCATGGCCTTGCACTTATGGTTATGTCACATCAGTGAAAATTTTTGGCGAACTAACGCGCCCTCGGTTTGTCAGTAGATAGTATTTTTTGCCAAATTGCCATGAATGCGCAATCTGGCGGGTGCAAATGTTCGCATCAGTGCGCAGTTTGATCTGGAAGATTCCGATTGATGGTACCTGCCGGGTGTCGTCAGACTGTCGCCACTGTTTACCATTCACATTCAAAGAAAATAATGATTGCCTGATGCCAAATTTACGCCTGATTGGAATAACCCTTTTCGCGCTTAGCGTCTCTGTCGGCACCCACGCTGAAGAGAAGCGGTATGTTTCGGACGAATTGAGCACCTGGGTCCGCAGCGGCCCCGGCGATAATTACCGCCTTGTTGGCACGGTAAACGCCGGTGAAGAGGTCGCCCTGCTGCAACAAAATAATGAGTATGGCCAGGTGCGTGATAGCAGTGGCCGTACTGCCTGGATCCCGCTTAAACAGCTTAATACCCAGCCAAGTCTGCGCACCCGCGTGCCGGAACTGGAAAACCAGGTGAAAACGTTGACCGATAAACTGACCAATATCGACAACACCTGGAACCAGCGTACCGCGGAAATGCAGCAGAAAGTGGCGCGCAGCGACGGGGTGATTAACGGTCTCAAAGATGAGAACCAGAAGCTCAAAAACGAGCTGATCGTCGCGCAGAAGAAGGTCAACGCCGCTAACCTGCAGCTCGATGACAAGCAGCGCACCATCATTATGCAGTGGTTTATGTATGGCGGCGGCGTGCTGGGCGCGGGTCTGCTGCTCGGCCTGTTACTGCCGCACATGATCCCGACGCGTAAACGCAAAGATCGCTGGATGAACTAAGCAAATTCGCCATCTTCTCTACACTTACGTATTATCTGACGACAAATGTGTAGAGGAGAGTGGCGGGTGAAGAGTTATCTGGTCGGTGGTGCAGTACGCGATACATTGTTGGGTCTGCCGGTCAAAGACAGAGATTGGGTAGTGGTCGGCGCCACGCCGCAAGAGATGCTCGACGCGGGCTACCAGCAGGTAGGCCGCGATTTTCCTGTGTTCCTCCATCCGCAAAGCCGCGAAGAGTACGCCCTGGCGCGCACCGAGCGGAAGTCCGGCTCCGGCTATACCGGTTTTACCTGCTATGCCGCCCCTGATGTCACTCTTGAGCAGGATCTGCTGCGCCGTGATTTAACCGTCAACGCCCTGGCGCAGGATGAAAACGGCACGATTATCGACCCGTTTAATGGTCAGCAGGATCTGCGTCAGCGCATTCTGCGCCATGTCTCCCCCGCCTTTAATGAAGATCCGCTCCGTGTGCTGCGCGTGGCGCGCTTCGCCGCCCGTTATGCTCATCTCAGCTTCCGTATTGCCGATGAAACCATGACGCTGATGCGCGACATGACCGGGGCGGGCGAGCTGGCGCACCTGACGCCTGAGCGCGTGTGGAAAGAGACGGAGAGCGCGCTGCGCACGCGTAATCCGCAGGTCTACTTTCAGGTACTGCGCGATTGCGGCGCGCTGAAGGTGCTCTTCCCGGAGATCGATGCACTGTTTGGCGTGCCGGCTCCGGCGAAATGGCACCCGGAGATTGATACCGGTATTCACACGCTGATGACGGTATCAATGGCAGCGATGCTGAGCCCCGAGGTGGATGTGCGTTTCGCCACGCTGTGCCACGATCTCGGCAAAGGGCTGACACCACCCGCGCTCTGGCCGCGCCATCATGGCCACGGCCCGGCAGGTGTCAGGCTGGTGGAGGGGTTGTGCCAGCGTCTGCGCGTGCCGAATGAACTGCGCGATTTAGCGAAGCTGGTGGCTGAGTTTCACGATCTGATCCACACCTTCCCCATTCTGCAGCCGAAGACCATCGTCAAACTGTTCGACGCCATTGATGCCTGGCGCAAACCGCAGCGGGTGGAGCAAATCGCCCTGACCAGCGAAGCGGATGTGCGCGGGCGTACCGGCTTTGAAGCCATTTATTACTCGCAGGGGCGCTTACTGCGTGCCGCCTGGGACGTGGCGCGCGCGGTGCCGACGAAAGCGGTGATTGAAGCCGGTTTTACCGGTGCGGCAGTGCGTGAAGAGTTAACCCGCCGGCGTATTGCGGCGGTTGCGCAGTGGAAAGCAGAGCACTGCCCTCAGCCCGAAGCCTGAGGGCATTAACGCTTAGAAGAAGACGACGTAGACCGCTGCGGCGACGATAAAGCGGTAGATCGCGAACGGAATAAAGGAGATGTGTTTAATCAGTTCCAGGAAGGTTTTGATGGCGATCAGCGCAACGATAAACGCCGTCACGAATCCGACGGCGAACATCGGGATATCGCCGGTGGTGAGAAAACCGATGCTCTTATAGAGATCCAGCGCGGTTGCGCCCATCATCATCGGCACCGCCAGCAGGAACGAGAACTCCGAAGCCGCGTAACGGCTGACACCCACCAGCATACCGCCAGAGATGGTCGCACCGGAGCGGGAGAAACCCGGCCACAGCGCCAGACACTGGAAGCAGCCAATCAAAAACGCCTGACGATAGGTCATATCATCAACGCCCTCAGCACGCGGCACTTTCGGCTTCAGCAGTTCAGCGGCGATCAGCAGCACGCCACCAACCACTAAGGCATAAGCGACATTTTTCGGGTTGAAGAGCGTTTTGATCGCATCGTGGAACACCAGGCCAATCACCACCGCCGGGATCATGCCAAGCAGAATATGGATCAGCGACAAACGCCCGCTGCCGGTGCCTTCATGGCGCGGCGGCTTGCCGAAATGGATGCCGATAAGGCCAAAGAGGCGGCGCCAGAACATCACCACCACGGCGAGGATCGAGCCGAGCTGAATCACGACTTCGAAGGTTTTTGCGGTATCGCCTTCAAAGCCCAACAGATGCCCGACGATAATCATGTGCCCCGTACTGGAGACGGGAAGAAACTCGGTAAGCCCCTCAACGACACCAAGAATGGCCGCCACCAGCAGGGAGTGCATATCGCTCATCAAATAAACCCCTAAAAAGATATAAAAAACGGCTCATCCAGAGGAGAAGCCGCGAAAAGCCGTATCTATGACCTGAATACTAGCGTTTGGTTTAACGATGATGAATTTAAAAACTTTTTTTCGGATTTAGGCCACGCTCGATAATCACGCCGACATTTTTTGCCCGTGCCACCGCGCCAGGCTTGCTCAGTTTGATGCGCACCCAGGGGGAGTTAAAGCGCGCCAGCAAGAGCTCTGCCACCTCTTCCGCCACGCGTTCGACCAGCGCAAAACGCGCGCCTTCGACATGCCCGACGACGGTATCGGCAATATCCGCATAACTCAGGCAGTCATGAACATCATCACTTTTTGCCGCCTGGCGGTTATCCCACGCCATTTCGATATCGAACACCAGCTGCTGTTCAATGGTCTGTTCCCAGTCGTAAACACCAATGGTGGTGATCACCGAAAGCTGCTCGATAAATACAATGTCCATTTTTCTCCGCCTGCTTACTTGCGCCTGGGCTACTGCCGCCAGGCCGCTTGTTGTGTGGTTATCTTTCAGAATTTGCACGAAACCCGGATACCACTTTGCAAAATTTATGCGTATTATCCATGGATGCAGAGAATAAAACGACATTTTCAAAACGGAACAGCGTTATGAGTGCAATCGCGCCTGGGATGATCTTCCTTGCGTACCTTTGTGGCTCAATCTCCAGCGCCATCCTGGTCTGCCGCCTTGCAGGTTTCCCTGACCCGCGAGAGAGTGGCTCCGGTAATCCCGGAGCTACCAACGTATTACGTATTGGCGGCAAGGGCGCAGCCGCAGCGGTACTGATTTTTGATGTTTTAAAAGGGATGCTGCCGGTCTGGGGCGCCTATGCGCTTGGCGTTACGCCCTTCTGGCTGGGTCTTATTGCTATCGCCGCCTGTCTGGGCCATATCTGGCCGGTATTCTTTAAATTTAAAGGCGGTAAAGGCGTGGCCACCGCGTTTGGCGCGATTGCGCCGATCGGCTGGGATTTAACGGGCGTGATGGCGGGCACCTGGCTGCTGACGGTGCTGTTAAGCGGCTACTCGTCGCTGGGCGCGATTGTCAGTGCGCTGATTGCGCCATTCTATGTCTGGTGGTTTAAACCGCAGTTCACCTTTCCGGTGGCGATGCTCTCATGCCTGATTCTGCTGCGTCATCATGACAATATTCAGCGTTTATGGCGGCATCAGGAGAGCAAAATCTGGACGAAGCTGAAAAGGAAGAAGCGGCAGGATAAAGCGTAGCGTTGCCCGGCGCGTGAAAACACCGGGCAACAGTCACTTAGGCGGCGGGAAGTTCCGCCAGCGGCCAGCGCGGACGCACCGTCACGCCAAGCCCGACATCATGACCCGCTTTCAGGCGCACCATACCCGCATAGGCAATCATCGCCCCGTTATCGGTACAAAACTCCGGGCGCGCGTAGAATACTTCCCCGCGACGTTTTTCCATCATCTGCCCCAGTTTCGCACGCAGCGTACGGTTAGCACTGACGCCACCCGCCATCACCAGCCGGGTAAATCCGGTTTGATCCAGCGCGCGCTTGCACTTGATCATCAGCGTATCGACCACTGCATCCTCAAAGGCGCGCGCGATATCCGCCCGGGTCTGGTCGTCATTGCCGCTGTTACGAATGGTGTTGGCGGCAAAAGTCTTCAGGCCGGAGAAGCTGAAATCGAGCCCAGGCCGGTCGGTCATCGGACGCGGGAAGACAAAGCGCCCCTCTGTTCCTTGTGAGGCCATCTTCGACAGCATCGGGCCGCCCGGGTAATCAAGACCCAGCAGCTTGGCCGTTTTGTCGAACGCTTCGCCGGCAGCATCATCAATAGACTCGCCAAGCAGCTCGTAATGACCGATTCCAGTCACGCTAATAAGCTGCGTATGACCGCCGGAAACCAGCAGCGCGACAAACGGAAACTCAGGCGGGTTCTCTTCCAGCATCGGTGCCAGCAGGTGCCCTTCCATATGGTGCACGGCAATCGCCGGAACATCCCAGGCGAAGGCCAGCGAACGACCAATGGTCGCCCCGACCAGCAGCGCGCCGACAAGACCTGGGCCCGCGGTATACGCCACCGCATCAATCTCTCTGGCGGTTAATCCGGCCTCTTTTATAGCAGCCTGGATCAGCGGCACGGTTTTGCGCACGTGGTCGCGGGAGGCGAGCTCCGGCACCACGCCGCCGTAATCGGCGTGCAGTTTTACCTGACTATAGAGTTGGTTAGCGAGAAGACCTTTCTGGTCGTCATAGATAGCGATGCCGGTTTCATCGCAGGATGTTTCAATACCCAGTACGCGCATGGCTCTGTTTACCTCTTTGCAATAGCGCGCAGTGTAGGGCGAATGCCGGGCGATGTAAAACTTTGCTCACTTGTGCAGCTGAGTTCGTGTATACTCCTCACCCTTACAAAAGTCCCCTTTCAAAAAGGGCGGCGGTGCTTTACAAAGCAGCACCAGTTGCAGTAAAATTCCGCACCATTTTGAAATAAGCTGGCGTGAACGCCAGCGGCAAACCGATTTAATCAAAGGTGAGAGGCACATGCCGGTAATTAAAGTACGTGAAAACGAGCCGTTCGACGTAGCTCTGCGTCGCTTCAAGCGTTCCTGCGAAAAAGCAGGTGTTCTGGCGGAAGTTCGTCGTCGTGAGTTCTATGAAAAACCGACTACCGAACGTAAACGCGCTAAAGCATCCGCTGTGAAACGTCACGCGAAGAAACTGGCTCGCGAAAACGCACGCCGTACTCGTCTGTACTAATTACTGAGGGCGAGCGCCCTCCGTGTTAGACCGAGTTGTAGTTGTAAGGCCGTGCTTCCGAAAGGAATGCGCGGCTTATTTTCGTTTATAACCTGATATAATTTTCGCCTTTTCAGCAACTTACCGCTGATAAGTACAATGAAAACTATATAAGCTCAAAACGGGGCCTATGGCTGGACGAATCCCACGTGTTTTTATCAATGACCTGCTGGCGCGTACCGACATCGTCGATCTTATCGACGCGCGCGTAAAGCTAAAAAAGCAGGGCAAGAACTACCACGCGTGCTGTCCATTCCATAACGAGAAAACCCCCTCTTTCACCGTGAACGGTGAAAAACAGTTTTACCACTGCTTTGGTTGTGGCGCGCACGGCAACGCCCTCGACTTTTTAATGAACTACGACAAGCTCGAGTTCGTCGAAAGCGTCGAAGAGCTGGCGGCAATGCACAACCTCGAAGTGCCGTTCGAAGCAGGCAGCGGACCGAGCCTGATAGAGCGCCATCAACGGCAAACACTCTATCAGTTGATGGACGGGCTGAATGCTTTTTATCAGCAGTCGCTGACCCAATCCGCCGCAGAGCCTGCTCGTCAGTACCTCTCCAGACGCGGTTTGAGCAGTGAAGTCATTACGCGATTCGCTATTGGTTACGCGCCGCCCGGTTGGGACAACGTTTTAAAACGTTTCGGCAACAACAGCGAAAACCGCAAGTCGCTGATCGATGCAGGCATGCTGGTCACAAACGATCAAGGACGCAGTTACGATCGCTTCCGCGAGCGGGTGATGTTTCCGATTCGCGACAAGCGCGGCCGGGTGATTGGTTTTGGTGGGCGCGTGCTGGGCAACGATACGCCCAAATACCTGAACTCCCCGGAAACGGATATTTTTCATAAGGGTCGCCAGCTATATGGCCTTTATGAAGCGCAGCAGGATAAGGATGAACCGCAGCGACTGTTAGTGGTCGAAGGTTACATGGACGTGGTGGCGCTGGCGCAATATGGCATTAACTATGCCGTTGCATCACTTGGCACCTCCACGACGGCGGATCATATCCAGCTGCTGTTCCGGGTGACCAAAAACGTCATCTGCTGTTACGACGGTGACCGCGCCGGCCGCGAAGCCGCATGGCGGGCGCTGGAAACCGCGCTGCCCTATATGAGCGACGGGCGTCAGCTGCGTTTTATGTTTCTGCCGGATGGCGAAGATCCGGACACGCTGGTGCGTAAAGAGGGTAAAGAGGCGTTCGAAGCGCGGATGGAGCAGGCTCAGCCTCTCTCCACGTTTCTGTTTAACAGCCTGTTGCCGAAGGCGGATTTGACCACGCCGGATGGAACAACGCAGCTTGCCGCGCTGGCGCTGCCGTTGATCAACCAGGTGCCGGGCGAGACGCTACGCATTCAGTTACGCCAGATTCTGGGCAACAAGATTGGCATTTTCGACGATGCACAGCTCGATCGATTAATGCCGAAGCAGGTGGAGAGCGCGGCGGCGCGCCCTGCCCCTCAGCTAAAACGCACAACCATGCGTATACTGATAGGGTTGTTGATCCAGAACCCGGAGCTTGCACCAAAAGTACCTTCGCTGGCCGGTCTTGATCAATCCAGGCTGCCCGGACTTGGCTTATTTGCAGAACTGGTCAACACTTGTCTGTCTCAACCTGGTCTGACAACTGGGCAGTTATTGGAACATTATCGCGGCACGAATGAGGCCGCAACCCTTGAAAAACTGTCAATGTGGGACGATATAGCAGATAAGGACATCGCTGAAAAAACCTTTACCGACGCGCTCAATCATATGTTTGATTCGATGCTTGAACGGCGACAAGAAGAGTTGATAGCTCGCGATCGCACGCACGGTCTAAGCAGCGAAGAACGCCGGGAGCTCTGGCAGTTGAACCAGGAGCTGGCTAAAAAATAAATTCAACGGCTTAAGTGCCGATAATCGTTCGGGTTGATCCCGACAGCCGCGACGAGGGCCAGCGGCAAAAATATAAATACACCCTCGCGTTAAATGTTGGCGGTTTATTTCGCTAACCGACACCAACCTCATGAATTTAAGTGTGGATACCGTCTTATGGAGCAAAACCCGCAGTCACAGCTGAAGCTTCTTGTTACCCGTGGTAAGGAGCAAGGCTATCTGACCTATGCCGAGGTCAATGACCATCTGCCGGAAGATATCGTCGACTCCGATCAGATCGAAGACATCATCCAAATGATCAACGACATGGGCATCCAGGTGATGGAAGAAGCACCGGATGCTGATGATCTGTTGCTGGCTGAAAACTCCAACAACACAGACGAAGATGCTGAAGAAGCCGCTGCACAGGTACTGTCCAGCGTAGAGTCTGAAATCGGACGAACTACCGACCCGGTGCGCATGTACATGCGCGAAATGGGCACCGTTGAACTGCTGACCCGTGAAGGCGAAATCGATATCGCCAAACGTATTGAAGACGGGATTAACCAGGTTCAGTGCTCCGTTGCCGAGTATCCGGAAGCTATCACCTACCTGCTGGAACAGTATGACCGTGTTGAAGCAGAGCAGGCTCGCCTCTCCGATCTGATCACCGGTTTCGTCGATCCGAACGCCGAAGAAGATATGGCGCCAACGGCGACCCACGTCGGCTCTGAGCTCTCCAGCGAAGAGATGGACGACGATGAAGATGAAGAAGAAGACGACAGCGATGACGACAGCGACGATGACAACAGCATCGATCCTGAGCTGGCGCGTGAGAAATTCGCTGAACTGCGCACGCAGTACGAGCTGACTCGCGACACAATCAAAGCAAAAGGACGCAGCCACGCTGCCGCACAGGAAGAGATCCTCAAGCTGTCTGAAGTCTTCAAGCAGTTCCGTCTGGTGCCGAAGCAGTTCGACTACCTGGTAAACAGCATGCGCGTGATGATGGATCGCGTACGTACCCAGGAACGCATCATCATGAAGCTGTGCGTTGAACAGTGCAAAATGCCGAAGAAAAACTTCATCACCCTCTTCACCGGTAATGAAACCAGCGAAACCTGGTTCAACGCCGCGCTGGCCATGAACAAACCGTGGTCTGAGAAGCTGAAAGATGTGACTGAAGAAGTGCAACGCGGCCTGATGAAGCTGCAGCAGATTGAAGAAGAGACCGGCCTGACGATTGAGCAGGTTAAAGATATCAACCGTCGTATGTCTATCGGCGAAGCGAAAGCGCGTCGTGCGAAGAAAGAGATGGTGGAAGCGAACTTGCGTCTGGTTATCTCTATCGCCAAGAAATACACCAACCGTGGTCTGCAGTTCCTTGATCTGATTCAGGAAGGGAACATCGGCCTGATGAAAGCGGTTGATAAGTTCGAATACCGCCGTGGTTACAAGTTCTCGACCTATGCAACCTGGTGGATCCGCCAGGCGATCACCCGCTCTATCGCGGATCAGGCGCGCACCATCCGTATTCCGGTGCATATGATTGAGACGATCAACAAGCTCAACCGTATCTCTCGCCAGATGCTACAAGAGATGGGCCGCGAGCCGACGCCGGAAGAGCTGGCTGAGCGTATGCTGATGCCGGAAGATAAGATCCGCAAAGTGCTGAAAATTGCCAAAGAGCCCATCTCCATGGAAACGCCGATTGGCGATGATGAAGATTCGCATCTGGGTGATTTTATCGAGGATACCACCCTCGAGCTGCCGCTGGACTCGGCAACCACCGAGAGTCTGCGTGCTGCAACGCACGATGTGCTGGCTGGCCTTACCGCTCGTGAAGCGAAGGTGCTGCGCATGCGTTTCGGTATCGACATGAATACCGACCATACGCTGGAAGAAGTGGGTAAACAGTTCGACGTTACCCGCGAACGTATCCGTCAGATCGAAGCGAAGGCGCTGCGCAAACTGCGCCACCCGAGCCGCTCTGAAGTGCTGCGTAGCTTCCTCGACGATTAATCGTCACGCCAGACAAAAAAGCTCCCGTCCGGGAGCTTTTTTTTCGCCTGTTATTTACAAGCCGCGCGATGCCAGCGCCTCATCCAGCTCGCGATAGGCTTCAACCAGTTTCTCCAGCGAAGCGCGGTTCAGGCCGCTGGGATTGGGCAGCACCCAGATCTGCGTCACGCCAATAGCCATTTCCTGCTTACCCCACTTTGCACCGCGCACGCTAAAGGCCTGCTCAAAAGCCTGTTTACCAAGCACCGCCAGCGCGGCAGGCTGATACTCCTCTATTTTATGCACCAGCTCCCTGCCACCGGTACGCAGCTCATGCAGCCCGACCTCCGTCGCCTGCACGGTCGGGCGCTGAACCAGCATGGTGATGCCGCAGCGCGTATCCAGCAGATGGTGCTCATCCTCAGGACGCAACAACTGGTCAGTAAAGCCGGCCTGATGAATCACTTTCCAGAAGCGATTACCCGGATGCGCAAAATGAAACCCCGTGTGGGCAGAGGACTTCCCCGGATTAATGCCACAAAACACGACGCGCAGTCCCGGCGCCAGAATATCGTGGATCATACTTAACTCCCGATCAGAAACGATAAAGTTAAGTATAAGAGATTGAAAACGCGCTGTTTATAAAAACATCAGCCGAGCGATTCCCGCTGGATTGCGAGTGTAAGTTACTCTATAATTCACCGCCACGGCCCCTTAGCTCAGTGGTTAGAGCAGGCGACTCATAATCGCTTGGTCGTTGGTTCAAACCCAACAGGGGCCACCAAATTTTAGCTTTAAAATCATATAATTAAGCCACTCGATAGAGTGGCTTTTTTATTGTTTGGTTTCTGAGTGGCGATAAAATGGCGGTGGATTTTTGGTGTGGCGGTAGCATGGCATAAAAAAACCCGCACAAGGGCGGGTTGTTTCACATCCATAACTGGCGCTGTCCGGTATTAGTGGGGTGTGGTGGCGCAGGGTCGATTTTGCCCGGCGTAACAATATAGCGTTCTATCGACTCCATTGTTACAAAGGTGCAACTGCAATTGATATTGGTGCACTGGTGGTAACGCTCTTTGGTATTTTCACTGAGATAACGACTCGTACGTGCATGAGCGGCGTGCTTGCATTGCGGGCAATGGAACATCGGAAACTCCAATTCACTTTTAGTGAATCAATGATACACACAATACTCAAAATTTAGAACAAACATTCACTCCTACCAACATCAATCATAATTCTGAAAGTGCAACAAGCAGAATTGCCGAAATATTGGGCATAGAAGCTTTTCAAGACCAGTGTAAATTGATGATCTTGTTATTCTAATTCATCATTTTCATCGAACTCACACGCTATATCTGAGAGTTTTACCTCCAGTTCTAACGAGGTGGTGTAACCATTGCTGTTAAGTACATGGGTCACTTTCGTAATTATCCACGCCTGATCGTCAATGATGCTTTTAAATCCTGATACCGCGACTGGTGTCTCAGGATAGAGATCGGCACGGCCAAGCGCCAGCGTGATGGAAAACTCCGCCACGCCGCGCTGTAGCTTGTCCCATTTCGCCTGCGCCGCGCGCATTGCCTGCGCTTTTGTCGAGAAAACGGTCGTCAGGGCAAAGACATTATCCGCTTCCCCGGCCATATATTCGCCCTGCCGTGCTTCAGGCTCTTTCTCTTCCTTCTTTTTTGCGTTCGGATGCTTCGGGGTGCCCGCCTGCTGCGCCTTTGGCTTGCGCTTCACCTTCACTTTTTTCGGCTTCGGCTCTTTGGTGTGCAGCCACTGCGCCGTTACGCCGGTGTAAGCGCCCCGGTCAGCGATGGAAAACTGATGCCGGTCGCCATCACTGCGGGCGATGGTGACCTGCGGAATGGGTTTCCCGCTCGCGGTAAGCGCCTTTCCGGCCTGGAGGAATAACAGTTTCCCGGATTTAACCGACACCTCGCCGCCGTTCCGGTCAGCGAGCCGCGTCAGAAATTTGATATCCGACTCCTGCGACTGGTCGATATGCGGGATCGCAATCCGGGCGAGCTCAGGCGCGACAGCCGCCTCCAGTTTGTTACGCGCCGCGATGGCTCCGACAATCATGCCGAGGGTTTTGTCATGCCATGACTGCTCACGCCGCGAATTGAGCGAGCCCCGAAAATCCGCGCTGCGGGCGCGGATGGTCACCGTATCAGGTGCGCCCCGGTGCTCGACCTCATCCACGGTAAACCGGCCTTTCTCAATAAGCGCCGACCCTTTCCACCCGAGCCAGAGTGACAGCACTGCACCGCGCACCGGCAGCACGACCCGCCCGTCGGCGTCGTTGAGCTCAAGGTCGAGCTGGTCAGCCTCAAAGCCCCGGTTGTCGGTCATGGTCAGGCTTATCAGGCGATCGCTGATGTTGCCGGTAATATCCTTGCTCTCGATTTTCAGCATCCAGGCCGGGGTGAGCGTGCTCCCCGGCGAGCTGTAAAGGGCATCAGTCATCAGAACCCCAGCGACGATGTGATTTTGGTTGCGGCGTCTTTGGCCTTGCCGGCCAGTTCAGCGGCCTGTTTATTCAGGTCGCCATAGATGGCCGCGAGCGACTCATCAACACGCGTGAGCGCCAGATTAAACGTGATTTTTCGGGGTGAGCCGTCCGTGAAAAACTCCGCGCCGGTCTCGCTGACGCTGTTGATAACGTACATCCCGTAAATCATCCCGTTGCCCGACAGGAGAGGCCACGCCCGCCCCTCTTCAGCCATCAGCCTGACCGCCGTCAGGGTCAGTTTGCCGCCGGTGATCTCCGGGTATAGCTCACCGCTGAGGGTGATTTTCTCCTCTCCGACGCCGAGAAACTGAAAGGCGTCACGCTTGCCGATGCGGCTGTTTGACGGCCAGCGATATTCCGCGTCCCGCTGCATGCTCTGAAACGGCAGCGTCTGGCGCATAAATACGAAAAATCCAAGTGCGAGCATCATGTTATTTGTCCTCCTTATCCGTCGTGTCGCATGCTGGAGCGGTCACGGGCGCGCTTGTCCCGGTCGGCTTTCTCGATGGCGTCCTGCAACTGTCGCCCAAGATCGCCACCCGGCGCGCCGCCGTTATTCATCGTGATGGTGTAATTGCTCTGACGGTTGTCGACGTAGGATTTCCCGCCCGGCGCGGTCACCGGCTGATAAGCCTGATACCCGCCATAGTTAGCCGTCGCCGGTACATAGGCACTTCCTGTATTCACTGCACCGGGGGTTTCCCCGCCGCGAGCAGCGCTGACTTTTCCGGCGGTCTGGTCAATCGTGCCCGACTCCTTGTTAATCACGCCGAGCTTTTCAAGAACCCAGTCTATGCCCGCTTTCAGCTTGTTGAATGCCTTAAGCGGCAGCATCAGCGAATCCGCCAGCGCCTGCCCGAACCGCACGCCCGCATCCCGGCAGGAGTTGAGCTGCTCCTGCGAGGACTTCACCGGCTCAAGCAGGTTTTTAAACCAGTCCCATGCGGCCTTAAGCTTTTCGCCCAGCCAGTCAAACATCGGTTTAAGGGGGGAAAACAGTTCTCCGACCGGAGCGAATGCAGCCTTAAGCCCCTCCATCACTCCCCCGAAAAAGGCGGAAATAGGCTCCCAGTATTTGCGGATGAGCAGCGCCCCGGCGACGATGGCAACACCAATAGCGACAATCGGCAAGGTGAGCGCGCCGAGTACCGTCATGATCGCGCCGCCGACCACACTGAACACTGTCCCCAGCACGCCCGCTGTGGCAACGATGGCATTAATACCGGTAATCACCGGCCAGACGACAAGACCGATACCACCGAGCACCGCTATCACACCGGCAACCGCGCCGGTCAGCATGACGATTTTTGTCACCAGTTCGGGGTTTTGGCTTACCCAGGCATTTAATTTTCCCAGCCATCCGGTGACGGTCTGCGTCAGTTTGCGGACACTCTTGTCCATTTCGGCGAACACCTGAAAACGCAGGTGAGCAAATTCGCCCTGGAGTTTCGCCACATCACCCGACAGGTTGTCGCGCAGGGTGCCGCCCATTCTTTCAGCGGCACCGCTGACCTCCCCGAGCTCGTTGCGTGTCCCGGCCAGCGCCGACAGAAACTTCGGTATCTGGTCAACGGACAAATCTTCTATCGGCGTGCCAAAAAGCATGATGGCGGTGTTCGCCCGTTCTGCCGGGTCTTTGATTTTTAACAACCCCTTCGCCGTCTTCTGCATCGCCTGACGCGCCTTTTCTCCGCCGCTGGCGATGGCTGTCGACATTCTTGCCGCATTCAGGCCAATTTTCTTGTAAGCCTCGACGCTGTTTTTTGACATATCCGATCCGCGAATACTGAACTCTTTAATCGCATCACCGGTTTTATCCAGGGCAAATTTACCCTGGCGGGACATATCAACAAGCAGCGACATCGCCTCCGCGCCGGTAAAGCCCATGCTGCGGAAATGGGTCGAATATTCGTGAAGGATTTCCGGCAGTTCACCGCGCATCTGCGCAGAGACTTTCTGCATGCCCGAGACAAGCAAATCCATCGCCTCATCGCTGTTTGCAGCGAGACCATTTTTCATCATGATCGCCGCTATCTGGATGCTCTCCGGCACGTCATTGCCAAAAGTCGTCTGCATATCCAGTGCCTTACGGGTAATGCGGCTGAGCTCTGCCTCACCGGTTGCGCCGAATGTGCCGAGGGTGCTGCGTACTGCGGACAGCGCCTCGGTGATTTGCTCAATGTTATCGCTGACACCCGAGCCGTTAATGTCCTGAATAATGTGCGTGTACTGCTTCCCCTGTTCGGCGCTTTCTCCCTGCCGCGCGGCTATCAGCGTGCCGCTTTTCTGTGTTTCCACCACCGGCGCCATCATGCGACTGCCCGCGTACAGGCTCGCCGTTCCGATACCGAATGCCGCCGCGCCGGTGTTTCTCACGCCCGCCGCGATCGCTTTGCCGCGCTCGTACCGCTTACTTACGGCGTTAAGCTTTTCCTGCTGACGGCTGACCCGGATAAGCTCCGCGCGCTGTTGCTCCATCGTCGCGGTGGTGCGGGCGATATCGTTGCGCAGGCTTCGCTCGGCACCGGATAAATTCCGGGTATCAATACCCGCATCCCTCAGCGCGGTACGCTGGCGGTGTGCGGATTCTTTGAGGCTGTCATATTTTGTTTTCAGTGCGGCGGCGCTGCGTCTGGCCTCTTCAAACGCCTTAACCTGTGCGCGTGTCGGGCTGGCTGTGCTGCGCATCTCTGCGGCCAGTCTGGCGACATTCTCCTGTGCTTTTTTCATGGCGTGACCGGTGACAGCCAGCTGACCGCTGGTCTTACGAAAGCCCTCAATGCGCCCGGCCTGCGCATTCAGCTCCCGTAACTCACCCTGTGAGGTTCGGATATTTCCCGCCAGCGTGCGGCTGGCGTCCTGTACGGCTTTAAACGGGCGGGTCGCCTGGTCAACGGCCTTGAGCAATACCTGAAGTTTTACATCACTCATTGGTGTTTCCGCTTCGCTGGAGCGCTTTTTCGCGCCATGTGGTGAGCTCGGTCAGGCTCATGGGATAAAGCTCCGATGGCGGCCAGTGGAAAATCACCGCGATATCCGCCATCAGGTCATCAACCGATAAATCTTTCGGGAACTCTACTGCACCGAACTCGGCGACAAAAAACTGATCACCTTACCGGCCAGCGCCACAAGGTCAGGCAGCTCCAGCGCCGCGACCTCATGCTCGGTCAGCGACGGGGACGTCACGCGCGGCAGTACCTTAATCAGCGCATCGACGTCAGAGTTTGCCACCGAGGCCAGACTGACGCCGCGCAGCGTTCCGGCGGTGGGTTTAATCAGGGTGACCTGGTCGATAATCTGCTCGCCGCGTTTAACCGGGTTTTCCAGGGTGATTACGTTATCGTTTGTCATGGTGTTCTCGTCTTAATCAGGTTTCAGGATTAACCGGCCAGCCGCGCTGACCGGGTGAGCATTACAGACCGATATTCCGGCGGTGCTGTTCGAGGCGGTCGGTGCCGTTCACCTTCTCGACCATGTTGAGGGTGTCGATTTCGATGAGCTCTTTACCGTCCATCGTCAGGCGGAAATAGGTGCAGATAACCGAGATTTTTGACTCGGTGTCTTCGCCCTGTTTGCCCTCGCCGGTGTCGATTTCCTTCTGACGCCCCCGCATGACCACCTCAACGGCCACAGTTTCGCCGGTGTCGTCACGCTGGTAGGAGCCTGCAAAACGGATCGGCACGGCATCAACGCCGGTTGCGCCGTAGAGCTCCCAGATAGCGGAATCGGGGAAGCCACCGAGCGACCACTCCATCGAGAGCGCATCATCATCGAGCCCCATATCAACGGGCGCGACGCCGTTCATCCCCGCCCCGCGATAGTTTTCCAGCTTGCGGGTGAGCTTCGGCAGGGTGATGGATTTGGCGATCCCCTGATAGCTGAAGCCATTCAGAAACACATTCATGTATTTGAGCTTGCGCGGCATGGCCATTTAATCAGGCTCCTTATTTGCTGTTGACGGCAGAGACCAGCGTCGCCAGATATTTATCGGTGATGCGCTGGCGCAGGGTCAGATTTTCGAGAGGGGGAACCGGCGTATAGTCATAATCGATATACAGTTTTCCGGCCTTGAGGGTCTCCTTGTCGTTGGCTTCCTCGTCAAACCAGCAGGTCGCATCAATGATGTAACCGTTGGTTTTCAGCTCGCGGAATCTGGCATTGATGCCATCAACGATGTCGCGGATAAGCGTCGCGGTGATCGGCTTGTCGACTGCCCACATATGCGCCGCCGCCATCGTGTCAGCGATAACCTGTGCGGTGCGGGTGTAGTTCTCAAACAGGAATAACGGATCGTCGGAGCAGGTGCGGTTACCCCAGAAGCGGAAACCATCTTTGCGGACAAGCGTCGTGATGCCCGCCTCGTTGAGCAGGTCTGCATCGGTGCCGGGCTCCTGTAAATCCCAGAACACGCTCGCACTGATGCCGGTGACGCCGTTCACGCCAACGTTAGAGAGGGTCTTGTGCCAGCCAACAGACTGGTCGATAGCGGCGCGCAGGCCGAGGGCGCGGGCGGTGGCGTAAGCCGTGGCGGTGGTGCTGGTCACTGTGTCCCAGGCGAGAAAATCCGGCCAGATGACCATCAGCTCGCGCTGGCTGAAGTTATCGCGGTATTTAATGGCCTCAGATACCGTTTTACAGCCCCACGCGCTGATGTAGCCAAACGCGCGCAGCTTCTGGCAGACAGGCGCAAGAGCGGTCGCCACCTCCTGCGTGTCGTAACCCGGCACGCCAATAATACGCGGTTTGACGCCGGTCACTGCTTCGGCGGTCAGCAGGGCTTTCAGGCCGGTGTATTTGCCGTTCTCATCCGTGGTGCCGATGATGTTGGAAATCGTCTGCGCGAAAGCGGCCTCCTCATCGTCACCGGTGCCCTCGGCTACGCGCACGACGACAATCACCGGTTTTGACTGGTCGGCGATGGCCTGTAGCGAGGCGGCAAGGGTGCCTTTTTTCCCGGCCTTAGCGATGGCGCTCTGGACGCTGGTAATCAGTACCGGCTCATTGAGGGGGAATGTTGCCGGGTCAGCATCGCTTGCTGTGCAGACCATGCCGACAATCGCCGTTGAGACGGTGGAAATAACGCGCGTGCCGTCGTTGATTTCGACAACCTGCACGCCGTGATGATAATCACTCATCCGTTTAACTCCGTGGTGTTGGGGTGAGTGCTATTTTCCAGGGTGTGCGGGGGCGGGGCTATTTATCCGGGATGGGTGCCGTGCAGGACAACAACGGACAAAATTGCGTGTGCTCGCCCGGTCGTAAACTCAGGTTTGCCGGGCATTAGCGTCTCGCTTTTTGTTGTTGATTTGAATATTTTTACTGATGCAGATGGTAAGAAAATTGAACCCAACTAATCTCATTACATCCTTGTATAAATTTGGCCTCCTGATTACCCTTTCGATGATCCGGGTTTCACGTCGAAAGGGGACTTTTTCAACTACCATTTTCTCAACATTACCGCGCCTCATATTCCGTAAATGACCCGCAGCGTTTTCCCTGAATATACTTTTGACTTTATTTTACCGCTTACGCTTGCTGTTTATCACAAACAGGCCAGGCTTAGAACGGCTCCGAAAGGATACCCGCCCAACCCAGGGTAAAAGACTCACGGATGAGTCATAACACATGCCATATCGTGATAATAAGAATCGACGCAAAATGACTGCCCTCACCTGGAGGGCTTTTTTTGCGGCTACCTTTCTGAGAAGTAACAAATGCTGGTAATGACCAGCCTGCCTATTCTGGTTGCTCAGGCCATGAATCCGGCAGGCTGTCAGTCACGACAGCATCAACTGCCTGTGCATATCGCATCCAGTCGGTCAGGCGCTGCTTATCCGCATCGCTGATAATCCCGAGAGAAAGCTGCGTCTGCCATAACTGCGTTTTTTCCCTGACCGTGCGCAGCCGTGTCTGCTTTTCTTCTTCTGCCTGCTTAATCCGCTCCGCCATGGTCGGGGGCGCGGGGTCGGCAAGAACAGGCTGACCGTATTCATTAGCGGCTATACATTTTCCTTCCGCCTGTCCGGCGAGCAGATGCTCATACCAGCGATCGTAAACAGGCGTTGCATCGGACGGCCATGAATCCGCCGCCTCATAATCCGGCCTGAGCATAACCGGATAAAAGGAGTTGGTGCCTGCGCTGTAAAAGTAATTAATATTTTCCTGCATGATTAATACCCTATCGCTATCCAGTAACAACCATTCAGGTCTGTACCCGCCTGAAAACCCGTTCTTGATACGCTTCTCACTGATGAAAGGTTGCCATCCCCGGCACCCATTCCCGTCCGGTCTACGGTACATGAAATACTCACGCAGGCAGACGGGAAAGCGATCGGGAATGAGAGGTTTGAATATCCGGCAGCTTTGCTGTTGTACCGCCCCCACTGCGTGATCATTCCCGTCGATGCATCTTTAAACCAGCCGTTCACTGCCTTTGCCGCCGTGTTTTTTGACTGGAAAAGCGCATTTGATTCCGCTTTCGTGTAGGCTTGGCCTGCAGGTGTGTAACTCCCCCTCAACTGGTAGCGGGCGTCAAAGTTCGCATAGCTGGTCGGCAGCATCTGAGCGCTGCACTGCCAGTTACCACTGGTGTCGAGATATGCGTGCCCGTCCGTGCTGTTTACGGTTCTGGCATTATTAATCATATACATGCCGAACTGAGCATTACCCAGACCGCCGAGGAAAAACTTGCGGTCAGCGTGATCCTGTCTCAACAAAGCCTGTGCGCTGTTATTCGACACCGTACTCCCGCCATACATGACTTTCTGGTCGCGCATACTGATCCAGCTGCCTGAGTAGCTGTTGACACAAAAACCATTCGCCCTGACTTCTGCGTTAGTATCGATATCACCTGTAACCGTCAGCGGGCTTTTGCTCTCAACTTTTCCTTTCTGAAAACGGAATACATGCCCGCTGTTTGCGTACACGTCGAGCACACCGTCGCCATTCTGTTTAATGCCTGTATCGTTATCACCAAAACAGATGGAGTTTCCACCGAGTGCGTTGCTCGTTCCCAGACCAAGACCACCGTTAATAATCGCGCCATTTCCTAATGAGACCTGACCACTTCTCATATTGAGATAGAAAGGGCGCAATTGTCCTATGGGGCCTTTTTCTCCCTGATTCTCGGCGGTCGGGATGAGATAGAAATTATCCTCTGACCGCCTGAAAATGACGCCGTAAGAAGCATCATAAATACGCAGCGCATCAGGCACACCGCCGATTTTAAGCTGGCCTGTCATGTTATCGCCCGTGCGGCTTACCCGGCTGTTGGCATTATCGTTTACCGCCTTGACGGCTTTAGGTGTCGCGGCGAGCTCCTCCGTATTACTGTCGGTGCCGCTATATAGCCGGATAATGCCTTTCCGCGCGGTGGTGGCGTCCAGCGCGGAGTATTTGGTACTGGCGAGGTCATACGCCGCCTTGACGGCTTTTGGTGTCGCGGCGAGCTCCTCCGTATTACTGTCGGTGCCGCTATATAGCCGGATAATGCCTTTCCGTGCGGTGGTGGCGTCCAGCGCGGAGTATTTGGTACTGGCGAGGTCATACGCCGCCTTGACGGCTTTTGGGGTTGCTGCGAGCGTCTCCGATATGCTGTCGGTGGCGCTGCTGAGCTGGGTAAAGCCTTTTGCGTTGAGCGTCGCGTCAGGGTGGCGGCGCGACTGCTCATGCTCAAGGAGCTTGCTGTCGACATAATCCTGCGAGGCAAGCACGGTTGTGGCATCGATACTCAGCTCAACGGAGGCCAGATCTGACAGGATGATAACCATGCGCAGGGTCTGCGCCCGCCCGGAACCCTCTTCAAGCTTTGGCTTGTAGCTTTCGGCCATATTGCTGACCGCAACCAGCGTACCGGTATCGTCATAAAGCCCCATTTCACGCAGCCAGAAGCCACCCGTTTGCGGCGGGATAATCAGCTCGGCCATGATGTAATTTTTGTGTTTGTTGTCCTGGCTGATCCTGTTTAATTTTCCGCGCCAGACCTCATTAATCAGTTTCGTCTGGCTGGCAGCGGGCTCGGGCAGCTTGCCGCCACCGTCGCCGACTGCCATCGCGGTGATATTGACTTTTTTACCGCCCGGTGTGAGCGCGGCGGCAAATTTTGCCGCGCCTGCGGTGGTGACGACCGTTCTGTATTTCATTGCCATGTTATTCTCGCTTAACCCGGATAAACCGTTGTAATGTCGCCGCTGTATTGCGCCCCACCGGCAAAGAGATATCCCGCAATATCCTGAATAATATTGAGCCCGATAAGATGGCGGCTCGCCGGTTTCGCATCAGCAATAAGCCGCTCCATCTCCTGATACATTTCCTCAGTGATACCGGTTTCGAGGACGCCGATATCAAGCCGGAATGTGCCTGGCGGGTCGTTGTTTTCCCACCACTCGATAACGTTGATGACATAGCCAAGCGGTTCAACGACACGACGCACCGCGCCGATGGTGCCTTTGTGGCAGTGGATGAAATACGCGCTGCGGATCACGTCCCGTTTCGTCTCTTCCGGCCAGTGCTCGTCCCACCGGTCGACCGAAAACGCCCAGGCCAGCCACGGCAGGAGCTGCACCGGGCAGGTGTCGGGATTCCACAAACGCCGCAACGGTATAGGGGTGTTTTCGATATCCGCACACGCACGCGCCGCCGCCACCTCAAGCGGGGACGAGCCCACCGGCAACAGGCGCGATTCATTCATCAGAACCCCCGATCACAATCTGATAATCCGTGCAGCAAGAGGCCTGGGTGCTGTCGAGCACAATGTCAGAAACCGGCGCGGCGAGCTCGACCCGCTGCACCCCCTCAACGTGCAGGGCGGCATAAATGGCGGATTTGCGGATATCGCGCCCGAGCCGGTGCTGCGCGGTGATGTATGCGCCGAGCTTTGCTTCGGCGGCGCTGCGCACCGGCTCACTTTCGGGGCCAGGGTAGAGATAAAGGGTGGCGTTAATCCGGTAATCGACAATGCTGGCCGACTGTACCGTCACGCGGTCAGCCACCGGCCTGACGTCCTCGTCATTGAGGGCATTACGCACCACGGTCAGGAGCTCATCAGAGGCCGCGCCGTTGCCCTCGCGGGATAACACCGAGACCGTTACACAGGCCGGTTGCGGGCTGGTCACAGAGATATCAGCGACCCGCCCGTCAGCGCTGCGCCCGTGAAATTCATACGCGCCGACAGACCCGGCCACGCTCAGCCCTTCGAGTGCCTGCTGAATGCGCAGACGAAAATCGCTGTCGGATTCCATCACCGCCGCCACGGGCGGGAATGCCTCTTCATCTGCCGGGGTGATCACCAGGCGCGACACGTTGTAATTCGCCCCGATGACGTCAAGGTCGTTACCGGCAGCGAAGGCGAGCATGGTTGCGCGCGCGGCCTCGTTAACACGCTGACGCCAGATAACTTCCCGGTAGGCATTTTCCTCAAGGAATTTAGTCAGCGGCTCCGATTCGAGCGCCAGCGTGCGCGCGACCGCCTCCTGCTGCTCTGCCGGAAACAGCGAGACAAGCGTCGCCTTGCGCTCAGTCAGAATGCTTTCGTAATCGAGTTGCTCGACCACATCAGGCGCGGGGAGCTGGCTTAAATCAACAATCGGCATGGGTTAGCTCACAGGGATGGTTAACGAAAGGGGCTCGCCGGTGGTGGCAATCTCGCCGGTCAGGCTGACCACCATGCGGCCATCAAACAGACGTTCGGTCGTTACCGCGCTTAGCGTGATACGCGGCTCCCACTTCAGCACGGCAAAATAACAGGCCACCTTAATTTGCAGCTCAAGCGCCGGGGTCTGGGGCTGGTCAATCAGGGAGGACAACAGCGAGCCGTAATCACGGCGCATCACCCGCGAGCCGACGGGCGTGCGCAGGATATCGCTGAGGCTCTGGCTGATGTGCTCCGCATCCGTCAGCGCCCTGCCGGTGCTGCGGCTCATACCGATATAACGCGCGGTCATAGTGGCGCTCCGGTTGTTCCGCCGCTGTCGCCGGGGTGTTTATGGGTGTGCAGTACCTTGCCGTTAGAGGAGAGCGCGCCGCCGGTGTGCTCGATGTTGCCACGCAGGGTGCCGCCCTGCTGCACTTCCAGCGAGCCGGTGATCAGCTTGTTGGTGCAGACCACTTCCGGCGTATTGAGCGTGATGCGTGAGGACGCTTTAACGGTCACCACAGGCACCGTGGCGGTAAGGGATTCAGAGGCGGTTACCGTAGCGGTTTTGATGCCGCTGACGGTCAGGGCGCTATTTTTCGGCTCGTACTCAATCACCGCGCCGTCGGGGAACGTCACATGCCATGCATCGGCTGAGGCAGACGGCGCAGGGTTGCCATCTGAAAAAATGCCCGACAGCACAAAGGCAGTATCGAGCTCGCCGCCCACGGCCAGAATCAGCACCTGCTCATTGATGGACGGTGCCCACCATGTGCGGGCGCGACCGGCGCGCTGCGTCAGCCACTGGAGCCAGTCGGTAACAATGCCGCCGGTCTGCACACGGCAGCGCCCGGCACTGAGATCGATTTCGACCACAACGCCGGTGCGTACCATGTTGCGGAGTGCGCGGGCAAGTTCATTGATGTTTGCTGGTATGTTCATACGACAGAGAATGCCGCCGGGGTAAACCGGCGGCAATCAGAGGCGGTTAGCTCAGGAATGGCACAGCTCAGAGGGCGAGATGTTCAATTATTATGTTATCAACGAGGGCGGTGTCTTCATCGGAAAAGCCCAGCAACGGGCGCGCTGGATACTGAACCTCGGCACTGTTGCGCTCTGGTTTATCTTTTAGCCCTAACTGGTGAACTCTGGCAATACGCTTCACTTTGCCGGTGAATTCAACCACGGCAGATTTATCGTCGCCGCTGGCTTTCAGGTAACGGGCGTTGCGTAGTTTCGCAAACATCGCGCGTTTAACCCGGCCTTTCTTGTCCCTGATTCGCTGGGGTTTGCGCGGGGCATATGCGGTGCCGTCGGGCGCTTTCTGCGATTTAATGCGCTGCTGCTGACTCTGGCGCAGCCTCTTCGCAATATCCACAGCCAGACGGCGACGAGCAGCGGGTGACATCGCATCGAGCAGACCTTTCAGCTTCTCCTCGAACGGCTTAAATTCACTCATCCCACTTACTCACCAGTTCGCCCTGCACATAGAGCTCGACCGGTCGCGTCACCGGCTCCGGTGGCGGCGGTTCGGGAATGTTCTCCACATGCAGCGCCGCGCCCACCTCCCTGACCAGCGTGCGCTCGGTCATTAACAGGCTGATGCTGATATCAAAACTGCTGTCGTTGTTGATATCCGCCTCAAAGGTAAACCCCTTTTTCTGCCCGGTGTCGGTGCTGAGAATATCCGGCTGATGCTCGCGCAGCCACGCCAGCACCGGGACGAGGATCAGGTCAAAATCGCCGGTAAAATCGGTCACCACCACATTCAGGCTGTACTGCTTTTCGAAGGATAACGAGCTCGCCAGCGTGGCGGCGATATTGCCGCCGTCCACATACAGGCGCAGCATTTCCGGGTTTGTTGCCAGCACCGGCACGGCATCAGCCAGGGCTTTTCGCAGGCTCTCGGGTTTCAGCATCAATTTCGTCCTGGCAGTGTTTGATGGTTTCGACCTGGAGCGCGCAGTTTTCCAGCGCACGCTCAAGGTTACGTATGTCAGCGCTTAAGTCGCCGTTAGTCTGCGGATCACTTCCCGGCATCGGGCAGAGACTGACCTTCGGGCAGGCGCTGTAAACAGTCACCGGCACTGGCGCAGGCGGCGCGGTGGTGCAACCGGCGCACAGCATCAGGCAGGTCAGCGCTGTACCAGCGGCGAAAGGCGTCATTTTCATTGAGTAACCTCGTTATGGTCTGCTCGCGGCGGGCTTCCCGCGCGCTGGCAGCGTCAATCGTCTGGCGCAAATCCACCTGCGCCCGTTCGTTTTTTTCCGCCCGCTCATGGGCGACACTGAGCTGAATTTTCAGCATCCCGATTGTGTTTTTTTGCTCACCGGCAACCCGGTTTGCGCGCTCGAACGACCCGCGTAGCGTGCTGTTTTCCTGGCGCATCCACAGCAACCCGGTAACGGCCAGAACCAGCAAAATAATCAGTGTTTTCATTGCGCCCCCTTCAGGCAGTATTCGCGCTCGCGCTGTCGCCGGTTTTCAAGCCCGGTGCTTTTCACGCCCCTGACATAGACCCAGCGCGGGAGCTGGTCACATGCCTGTTTCCATTTTTTTTCATTGAGGAAATACACCAGCGTTGACCGGCACGCCGCGCCGGTGCCGACGTTAAAGGCAAAGCTGACCACAGCGTCATAAACGTGCTGAGGCATCTCAACCGGCGCGCAGACCGCGAGACGGCGCTCGGTGCCGAGCACATCCGCGACAAGGTTTGTCGCCGCCTCCCGTTCGGTAATGTCACGCGCAGGCGTGACCTCGGCAGTGTGTCCGATGCCTGACGTCCACACCCCGGCGCTGCACTGGTAGGGACGCAGGCGACACCCCTCAAGGTCAGCCAGCAGAGCGAGACCGTACTGCGAGGTGTGAAGCAGCCGGAAATCGGGCACCAGTGCCGCCAGTAACAGCACGGCGGCCACACTGCAACGCTTAACGACTGATGACATTACTCACCTCCTTGCTGAGGGTGTTTTGTCCGAGCTTAGCCAGAAGGGCATAACTTTTCCGGCGGTAATACCAGTTAACGCCCACCGTCAGCGCCACGCCGATCACACCGGCGTAAGCCGCGAAATCCTGCGGGGTGACCGCGCCAAATGCCGCCAGTGCAGCACTCAGCCAGTAGGCGATAAAAGAGGCGATGCGTTCCATATTCAGTCCCACAGGTTGACGGCCTCCGCGACAGGTGAAGTGTGAATGTCCGGCAGTTCAACGGGCGTGCCGTGCGGCAGCACAGCCCCGAGCTCTGCCAGACCCGGATTAACCGCGAGGACGGTCTCGACAATGCCCGCCGTGCGCCCGTAATACCGGGCGCAGATAACGTCGAGCGTGTCGCCCTGATGCGCGATGGCTTTCATCAGATCTGCCCCACGATGCAGCGGGGTTTGTCCTGGATGCGTGCCACTGACCAGCGCATATCCCGCCACAGCTCATCGACCGTGGTGTCGATGCTGTCGGCTTTCTTGTCACCTCGGGCGCTCGCATCCACGCCGCGATAACGCTCGTACAGCGTGGCGGTTGCCATCGCACACACGGCGCGCTCGTAATGGAATACACGCACGCTTTCACCGTCGAGCGAGTCCGACGGCACATCTGCGAGGCGGGCAAACCCGGCCTTAATCTGGCTTTCGCGCCAGTCATAAAGCTCCGCGTTGGTCTCGGCGATGCCGGTTTTGATGGCGTTGCGCAGCCGTGCCGGGGCAATGGTCTGCTCAAGGCGCATCAGTTCGCGCACGCGCTTCGGGTCGATGGCGGGAAAGAAAAAGGTGTTTTCAATCACCGGCTCGCTGTCCACGTTCGGCGGGATAACAACCGTCCTGCCCGGCTGCGGTACATCGTTTTTAATAATCAGCGTCGTCATGACTACCTCAGAAAGGGTGGGCGGTGGACGCCGGTCGCAGACAGGGAAAATCCCTCATTGACCGGCGTGCCGCCCTGGCGCGGGGCGCATTCTTTTAACCGGTGACCTTGCGCGGGCGACCCCGCCCCCGTTTCACCGGCGTCGTTGTTTTTTTCGCTTGTGCAGCTTTCGCAGGCGCTTTCGGCGCGGGCTTTGCGGCGGCGGGCTTCGGATTTAATTCCCGCGTGAGGCGCTCAATGTCTTTCCTCACTCCGGCATTGCGGTCGAGCTGTACGGCGCGCTGCAAATGGGTCATCGCGTCATTAAGCTGACCCGCATCACGCAGCGTCAGGCCGGTGACTTTATGCAGGCGCGCACGCACCTCATCAGGCATATCCGACTGCCCGGTCAGGCTGAGGGTCTCCAGCAGGATCGCCGCACTCACCGGCTGACCGGCATCGCGGGCACGCAGTGCGGCGAGCGCCACCTCTTCGGCCAGCATGTAAGGCACGGTGCGGGCGTGTTTTTCCGGCATCGACAGGCTATAGCGCAGGGCGTAGCGGGCGATTTCCAGCGCGCCGGGGAGATCACCAGCATCGAGACGCCACAGCATCACCGTCACCAGAATGTCATCCTGCGCACCGGTGCCGTTTTCCAGTACGGCTGTTACCCACGGCAGATAAAACGGCAGCAGGTCGCGCTTTTTCTCTGCCTTGACCTCTTTCGAGTGGATTTCTTTGAGCGTTCTGCGGTCTGCGGCCAGCTTGACGAGCATCTGCTCGTAAGGCGTGGCATGACGCAGCGGGGCGTTATCCCGCTGCGCGGCCTGGATGGCCGAGACCCGCATCGCATGGCGCTGCGCGGGGGTCGTCACGGTTTACGCTCCTTCACCGGTTGCAGTGGCGGCAGTGGTGGCACCGGATGCCAGCGCCTGCATGGCGAGCGCCAGCTCGCGCGCGATGACTTTCGCCGCGTCCGCTTCCGGGGTGTCGCTCTCCTCCGGCTCAAGAACTTCGATGTTCTCAATCAGGCACCCGGCTTCGTAATCCTCGATAACGAAATCGACTTTGACCTGCTCGTAGTTTTCCACCTGGTCGAGCTGCGGGTTTTCGATGAGGTGGCGGCGGTGACCGTCCTCATAGAGATAGATGGAAATGTTATCCAGCGTGGTAATAAAAATGCTGTTCGCCGGGAAGAACGGCGCGCGTACCGCCTGCAACTGGCCGATAGTCTTCTGGCCGATAATCAGCTCACCGGCGAGCTGCTCGCTGTTCGGCTGGAATTTATTGATCATCGGGAAATATTTGTCGGTCAGAATACGGCGACCACAAATCACGACCATATCCGGGTTTTCACGGTGGATTTCAGCAATCAGCGACTCATGCGCATCCATAACCAGGGCGTCGAGATTTTTGTAATGACCGGCTTTGCCAACTTTGATGGTCGGGGAAATAACCTTTCCGCTTTCGTCCGTGACGCTGCTCATCACGCGGTCTGGCGCATCGTTGCGATATTTCTGCAACCAGCCGACCGCCACATCCTGAAGAAGCGGATTTTGCTGGCGATCAGAGGTTGCCGCACGGCTTACGCCGTTAAAGCCGATGGTGATGTAGTCCAGTGCCTGACGTTTGACGATCGCGTCGCGGATACGGGTCTGGAAGTCCTGAAAACGCGCCCACAAATCAAGCTTGTTATATTTCAGGTGGTAATCGAAGTTCACCGGCTTACAGAAATAGCGATAGGCGTCCATCTTCGAAAAATCGGCGGTCTGGCGCTTCACGCCGTTGTCGGTGTCGGCGGTACTGGCAATGGTGCCGTTAACATCGATGCCGACTTTCTCCTCGGTCAGTTCGCGCACGACCACCATGTTGATCTGTTGCAGGAAAGAGGACGACTGCTGGATTTTTTCAAACAGCGTCTGCGTCACTGACGGCTCAACGCTGAATTTTTTATTCAGGTCTTCAACCCCGATGCCGTTGAGCTCGGCAAGGCGGGTCAGGTACTGATTAAACTTGAAACGTGTCTCTTTGCGCATGGTATTTTCCTGTTATGAAATTGGCCGGATTAGCAGTCGGTCAGGGTGACGGATGCCCCTTCGCCGCCAGTGCTGAGCGTGCGACGCGGCTGCGTCCCGTCCGGTGTTTTGTCCAGGGTGGCGGTGATCGCACTGAGCTTCGCGCCGGTTGTGGTTGCCTGGTCAATCAGGCGCTGATTCAGCGTGGCGATTTCGCTTTCGAGAGATGAAAAGCGCGTCTCAGCGCTGTCGGTGCTGGTCTGCACACGCTCGGCGATGGTGGTGACCGCTTCATGCACATCGCTGAAGCGCGCGTCGTCGCTGGTCTGTTTGCGGCTGAAAATGGATTTAACCGAGTCGGTCAGTTTGTTAAGAAGGGTGTCGGGCACGTCCTCAAACTCCAGCTCGGCAAGGGAGGCGACAGAGAAGAGATTCTCCGGGTTCATCTTGAATCGCTGCAGCGGGTTGTGTTTCGCCTTGCTGCAGAACTCCAGATACTCAGTGCCGAGGCTTGCCGGGTCATCAGTGACGGCCAGGCCGACCAGATAGCACTTGCCGCTGTTGGCAAAGTTCGGCTGAATTTCCATGGAGGTGTAAACCTTCTGGCCTTTCGTCACCATATCGACCAGGGTGTCGAGCGGCGCGATTTTGCCGTAGAGCGCCAGCTTGCCGTTAAGCGCAGAGTCGTCCTCGATTGTCTCCGCTTTCAGCTCGATCACATCGCCGTAACGGGCAAACGCGCCATCCGGCAGAAGCCCACGCAGATGCTCAAGGTTGATACGGCAGCCGTAAACGCGCGGGTCGAATGAATCGGCCATTTCCTGAATATCGGTCGCGCTGATTACACGCCCGTCGCAGGTGTCGCCCTCTACGCCGATACGAAAGAATTTTGATACTTTTTTTGCCATCGTCAGGAGTCCTGATTGTGTGAAGGATTGCGTTCTGTCGGGGTGTAGTTTCCCGGCTCGTCCGCTGGTTCGCCATCAGTCACAGATGGCTTGCCGCCTGCACATCAGCCCCTTAGCGAATCGCTGCCCGCGCTTCAGTAGCCTTGCCCTGTACTGATTACGGCGAGGCACGCATGACCATCACCACCGACACCACTCTCCTTAACGACCCGCGACGGCAGGCCGCGCTGCTTTACTGGCAGGGGTTTTCCGTGCCGCAAATCGCGGAAATGTTGCAGACCAAACGCCCGACGGTGCAGAGCTGGAAACAGCGCGACGGATGGGACGACACCGCCCCGTTAGACCGGGTGGGGAACACGCTTGAGGCGCGCCTGATTCAGCTCTACGCCAAGCCCGAGCTGACCGCGCATGATTTCAAGGTTGCTGATTTTCTCGCGCGCCAGCTGGAGCGCTTCGCCCGCATCAACCGTTACGGCCAGACCGGCAACGAGGCGGATCTCAATCCAAACGTGGCGAACCGCAACAAGGGCGAGCGTAAGAAGCCGAAAAAGAACTTTTTCAGCGAGGAGGCGATCGGGAAATTACAGGCGATTTTTTTCGACCAGTCATTTGAGTATCAGCTCAACTGGCACAAGGCCGGGCTTGAGCACCGTATTCGCCATATCCTGAAATCCCGCCAGATTGGTGCGACATTTTATTTTGCCCGCGAGGCGCTGCTGCGCGCCCTTGCGACCGGCCAGAACCAGATATTTTTATCGGCATCGAAAACACAGGCGTATGTGTTCCGCAAATACATCATCGCATTTGCGAGGCTGGTTGATGTTGACCTGAGCGGCGATCCTATTGTCATCGGCAACAACGGCGCAGAGCTGCTTTTCCTCGGCACCAACAGCAACACCGCGCAGAGCCATAACGGCGACCTGTATGTCGACGAGATTTTCTGGATACCCAACTTCCAGAAATTACGCAAAGTTGCCTCGGGCATGGCGTCACAAAAGCACCTGCGCACGACCTATTTTTCGACCCCGTCCTCTCTCGGTCATGGTGCTTACCCGTTCTGGTCAGGCGACCTGTTTAACCGCGGGCGCGCCAGCGCCAGCGAGCGGGTCGAGATTGATATCAGTCACGCCGCACTGGCGCGCGGTGTGGCGTGTGCGGATGGTCAGTGGCGGCAGATTGTGACCATCGAGGACGCACTCGCCGGGGGCTGCACCCTGTTTGACCTGGACACGCTGCGCCGGGAAAACAGCGCGGACGACTTCCGCAATCTGTTTATGTGTGAGTTTGTCGATGACAAAGCGTCGGTATTTCCGTTCGAGGAGCTGCAACGCTGTATGGTCGACAGCATGGAGGAGTGGGAGGACTACGCGCCGTTTGCCGACCGGCCATTCGGGCATCGCGTGGTGTGGATTGGTTACGATCCGTCTCACCGGGGCGACAGTGCCGGGTGCGTGGTTATCGCGCCGCCGGTGGTTGCCGGGGGCAAGTTCCGCATACTGGAGCGCCATCAGTGGAAAGGCATGGACTTTGCCACCCAGGCCGAGTCCATCCGCGCCCTTACGCAAAAATATAACGTGGAATACATCGGCATCGACTCGACCGGGCTCGGTCAGGGCGTGTTTCAGCTCGTTCGCTCGTTCTACCCGGCGGCGCGCGATATCCGCTACACCCCGGAAATGAAAACCGCCATGGTGCTCAAGGCAAAAGACACCATCACGCGCGGTTGCCTGGAGTATGACGTCAGCGCAACCGACATCACGCAGTCGTTTATGTCCATTCGTAAAACCATGACCAGCAGCGGGCGCAGCGCCACCTACGAGGCCAGCCGCACCGAGGAAGCCAGCCACGCAGATTTAGCCTGGGCAACCATGCACGTACTGATTAACGAACCGCTGACCGCCGCAACCGGCCAGCCGTCATCCTCCATTCTGGACTTCAACTGATGAGCAAAAATAAAAAGAAATACACACCGAAACCGCGCCAGCAGACTACCGCACCTGCTCAGAGCATGGAAGCATTTACCTTCGGCGAGCCGGTGCCGGTGCTCGACAAGCGCGACATTCTGGATTATGTGGAGTGCATCGATAACGGTCAGTGGTACGAGCCGCCGGTCAGCTTTTCCGGCCTGGCAAAAAGCATGCGCGCCGCCGTTCATCACAGCTCGCCGATTTACGTGAAGCGTAACATTCTCGTGTCGACTTACATCCCGCACCCGCTCCTTTCCCGGCAGGATTTCAGCCGCTTCGCGCTCGATTACATGGTGTTCGGGAATGCGTTTATTGAGGAGCGCCTGAGCGTCACAGGCAAGCCGGTGAAGTATGAAACCTCCCCGGCCAAATACACCCGGCGCGGCGTCGAACAGGACACCTACTGGTATATTCAGAACTTCACAAAGCCGCACCAGTTTGCGCCCGGCTCGGTGTTTCACCTGCTGGAGCCGGATATCAACCAGGAGCTTTACGGGATGCCGGAATACCTGAGCGCACTAAACTCAGCCTGGCTCAACGAGAGCGCCACGCTGTTTCGCCGCAAGTATTACCAGAACGGGGCGCACGCCGGTTATATCATGTATGTCACTGACGCGGCGCAAAGCAGTACTGACGTTGAGGCGCTGCGCAAGGCCATGCGCGACTCAAAAGGGCTCGGCAATTTCAAAAACCTTTTTTTCTATGCGCCGAACGGAAAGGCCGACGGCATTAAAATTGTGCCGCTGAGCGAGGTCGCCACCAAAGACGATTTTTTTAACATTAAGAAGGTAAGTGCGGCCGACCTGCTTGATGCGCACCGCATCCCGTTTCAGCTGATGGGCTGCAAGCCAGAAAATGCGGGCTCTGTCGGGGATGTAGAGAAGGTGGCAAAGGTGTTTGTGCGCAACGAGCTGATTCCATTGCAGGCGCGCTTTCAGGAGCTTAACGAGTGGGCGGGCGAGGAGATTGTCAGGTTCCAGAAATACAGCCTCAATGGCGACAACGAATAACCCACCTCAGCCGCCCCCGGGCGGCTTTTTCATGCCCCCGCACCAGACGCCGTGAGCAAGCGCACACGGCTCGCTGTCGTCTCGTCTGACTCTTTCACACCACAGCCGCTCCCGACGCCTCAGCGCACCGCACAGGGCGTAAATAAATTAATTATTTATGCCTCCTGCGCGCAGTGCTTTCCCCGCCTCGCCTGCCCGCTTTATAGGTCGGTTTTGATGCAGTTGCATAACAGGGTTCAAGCCGCTCCAGTACTCACGCGGCGGGATGTGAAAAACAAGCCGATTTTCATGCAAAACCATGCAGCATATGCATGCATGATTATTTTTATGAACGTGTGCCGTGATGACAGCTTGCCGCCGCACATGATGCGCATCATTCTCAACAATACTGGCAGTTGTGGTATGTGGAAAAAGCCAGCCACATATTTGTCCACAACGAGTTACTGCCTCCTCAAAAGTTACGAATGTACTTGAACTATTGGAATGTGGAGAAAATGATTAAATTCCAGCCACGCTCACTTGAAACAAACAATCTTATTGGATAAGAATATTTGTATGTGGCTGCAAAAAGGCAGCCACAAATCAAATCACTCAATAATTTTTAAAGAGTAATTGCTAGGGGAATAATATTCACCGACCACATATTCACTTTCGCTAAACCTTGGATTAATTTCAGAGGTTGCAAATATCAACTGATAATCATGCTCATAGCGTGAACACTCATCAATTATTATTTGCTGCAAGTTATGGCTTCTATCTTTTTCCATACCTCCATCATCAATTCCATCTAGCATCATGAAGCGCGGTAGCCTCATTGACTCATTTTCCATACTTGCAGACAAGAGAGCCAGATGGAATATATGCCTCAATACTACAGCAGAGCTTTCTGAAAAATTTTTACTCCCATTCACATAAACACTATTATCAGTAAAGCTAAACTCAACATTCTCAGGACTTATAAACTCTTTTTGTAATGGTAAATCTTCTTGCAAAAGCTCTTGTGCAATCGTACTTACAGACGTATGTATTTTATCTTTTAGCTTTTCTTCTGTTTTTTCATATAGTTCAATAAGATCATCTAATCTGTTTTTTTCCGTCTGCAATTCATCACGACGCTCCTGTAACTCGTTGATAACAACTATGAGTTTTTTATCCTCATAAGCTCTTTTTATTTCCTCATCGAGTCGTCCAATTGCTCTATATATCTCACCTACAGCAGTTTCTTGAGGTGTTGCCCAATGATTTGACTCTTTAAAAAACTCTTGCTCAAGTCGTTTTAGTTCATTTTCCGCTAAAGGTACATCTCGCTTCAACCTTATTAATTCATCTTTTCTCCTAGCCATTAGCTGTAGAGACTCTTTGATTTGGAGTGTAAGTTCATTTTTCATTCGTAGTAATTGATTTGCAGCTTTATCATCTGACTGTTCAGACTTACATAAATGGCAAACATGACTACTGTTGAGTATATCGATTTTTGAAAGACAACTCGGACAGAACTCAAAATTCATACTATCGAAAATAGCGCGGGTCTCTCCCGACTGTTCTAAATTTTTTAATCTATCTTGAAGTTCTGATATAAACATTTCAGAGTCTGAAATTTCAAACTCCAGAGATTGAATTTTACTTTTTAGTTTTGCAGCTATTCCCTTAGATTTATTGAGCTCAGTCCTTAAAGAGTTCAGTTTTTTTTCAGAATCGATTTTATTTTCTCCAGAAAAAACAGAACCATCAGTTAGCCTTTTATTTTCAAGTTCTCTCTGCTCATTTAAATCGCTTATTTTCTCATCAATACCTTGAATATCTGGAGCCTGGCCTGAACGACCTAATACATTGAAGATACTCTTCAACTCTAAAACTTTCTTTGTTAGCTCTGTTTCAACATCTCTCAAAGTTAGTTGGGCATTGTATAGTTCATCATTATACACCCCACATAAATACCCACCGACGGTCTCACGTGTCAGAGCATTATCAAATCTATCAAACCGAAAAATCGGACTATGGACTGATGGTTGATCGGCATACAAGACACGTAATACCTGATGTAAGGTTAGATTCGACGAACCTGCTCCTTGCGCCAGAGGCATTGACAGTGCATTAAATACCGCTTGTGTAAAGCTTATTTTACTCTCTGAACGTTTGAAAGGGTATAATTCCCAATCATGTACACTGGCCTGTAGTGCTTTGGTCATAGCGCCCCAATAGATATAAAGAGGGCGCATTGGTTCAGTCGATATTTCACGCTTAAAACATGCTTTCTCATTGTTTAGCAATACCTCAACAATGGTACTGGTACATTTCAAAGCTTGCGGTTTCCACCTAATATTCTCAGCCCCTAATGAAAAGGCTAACATATCCATAACGGTGGTTTTTCCAGAGCTATTTCTCCCGCGAATAATATTAACACCTTTGTGGAACTCGCAGTCAAAAGCACGGTGCCCATTCTGAAACACACTCAATCGACTAACAATCAAAGTTGGTTTAATGAATGTCATATCTATGCTCCATTAGTTGAGTCCTAGCCTTTAGTCCGTCCGGCCCAGTTAAATGAAATTTAGCCATATTTTGTATAATGAAGGACGAAAAGGGCTCTTTACTTTCTAAAAAACCATTAATCTCCAAAGATATTTTCCCTGGTAATTCTTTATTGGTTCTTACAACATAGCCATTACTTAATTCATCTGAATTAATATATCCAGCCGCCAGCATGCACTTTATTGCAGCATCCTGTATATGTCGCATTTCCTTAAATATCATCCCCGGATTCATAGGATCATGATACTCATTATAGAATCGCTCAGCCGTTTTCTTAACCTTTACAAACTGACGAGGCATTTTCACATCACTAAGCAACGAAGGAAATAGAATGTAAAAATCTAGAATCTTGAGCTTATCTATCTCAAGCTCGCCCGTTCTTTCGATAATTGCCATCATTCTAAAAAGACAATGATAGGCATCATACGCCGGATGATAAACTAGCATTTATCCCACCTTACATGACAATTCCCGCCTAGGAAATATAAGAGCCCTAAAAGATCCTTTTCTGATAGATCTAACAAATTATCGCCTAGCATTTCACTAATATTTTCTAACACCAATGCAGTTTTATCATCAACGATCACTCTATCCTCATCACTTTGAATAAGGGGTGTTATCTTAAGCATAAAATCAGTATGGATTTTATCAAGGATTAGTGCATATATCTCTTGTGCAGTTTTTGATGACTGGCATTTCATTATCGCTTTAAAAGCTTTTTCTTTGAGATCTGTTGCAAAGTATATAAGCTCAGCCCTATCACTATCCGTTAACTTTGTTTCTAAATCTCTTATATCTGGATTTGTATCGGTAGCTAAATAATGTTTCAGTTTTTCACAAAAATCTTGTTCACCGATTACTTTATCCTCTTGGGATAATTTCTGGTACAAGCGATCCAAAGTTCGATTACTGCTACGAACTATATTTGTTATGTAATTCTTTTGGTCCCCTCCAACAATACTCCCTTTTCCGACCCTGTTACTTGATTGCTCTTGTTTACTAAACACATCAATCACTCCCTCAATGAGAATTAGTCTGATCCCTTCCGACTATGCTTCCTTGCGTTACTGTATTGCCGTTCTGCGTTGGAGAGCTCTGATTCATGTTAATTTGTTTCAACTTGAAATTATATACAGTAAATGTAACAGCCCAACTTATGCCCGCCCCTGCCAGAAAACTTATGATTTCACTTAAATATTCCATGATGCCTCCAATTGAATGATTTACGGACAATTCTAATTGTAAAACACCACCTTTAACAAGCATTCAAATTGATGCTGCGGCACGCCCTCGAACCCCTGCCGCACCAACAAAATTTATGTATATTTTTCATTAAGATGCATTAAATGACCAAAAAAAATCAGTCCTAACTACCCTCAGCAAAACGATCCTTAAATGGCCATGCGATTTCATAAAACATAGCTAAAGCCCTGAAAGGTTTGTTGTTCAACCTTGCGGACGGTAAATACTAATTTTATCGCCCGCAATGCTAATTAATGTAGTCAACTATCGTCCTCACAGAGCTGCTGCAGTATTTCCATTACCCGTTTTTTATCTTCATCGAGACTGACGCCGCTTAGTTGTAGGCCGTTAGCTGACGAACGCCTGCTCCTTATCGCTGTTTTGAATAAATCGGCGACAGGATGCGGTAAATTTCAGTTCCAGCGCGTCAAGAGTGGACTGGCTGATTTTTTGCTATTTATCGATCATCATTTCAATGCGCATATCCCCTCCCCATTAGTTCATAACGTCCATATTCCGCCCATACTCATGGTTGCGGATTTTAGCCATCAACTCGTCAGTAAGTTCAGAAACCCACTGAATGGCGAGCCCTTTTTCTTCCTCGCTACAATCACTCTCAGCTACAAGCTTTATAAAAAAATCAATTCGCTGGAGCTTCAACGACTCCAAAAAGTAATCCTGCATCTATCCTCCCACCACTGCATTGAACGTCAAACATTTGCACACATAAGCACTGTTTATATATACAGTATAGCACCTCGAAAAAGTTGTAAACTACTTTTGCGTTTCAATGGGATGCATCTGATGTACATCTTCCCTTTGTATATTTCTGGCTCTGTCCATGATCCCTTTTGCGCGCTCCCGGTACTCTTTATGCTTAGGCGCTGCGGCAGAGAATAGCTCGCCATTGGGCGAGCCTTTATGCCCGCCGGAAATCAGGTGCAGCGCCTCAACCCTGTTATGGTAATGCCGGTTGTAAGATGTATTTCATCAATCGTCTTCACTATTGCAGCGCCTTGCTTATCCGTTCCATGAATGAACTTTTTCCGCGCACCAGTTCTTTTCTTCCGTATCCGGTTGGCTAGATCGCGTTTTTCGCGCCTCGTTAGAGGTTTTGATAAATCGAGCTCCGGCGGATCGCCTTCGGCTTCCGTACAGTTATTGACAGAACTCCGAGAGGGCGCGGTCGCGCCCTTAAGGTCAACAGCCAAATCAACGGCACGCTTCGGAACAATTTTCCACTGCGTGAGGCGGGTCAGAACAGGGGAGGCAGCGCCGACCGTTGCGTCGTAGACGCCACGAATGCAGACAGTCTCCTCACCGTACTGGTTAAACTCAGCGCGCGGCTCATAAAGCGTGCGCACCTGCAATTCGTCACGGCGCACAAACGCGCCGCCCTGCGCATTGACATAGCCTGCCCAGTCACCCGCGTCAGCGGCATCATGTACCGCTGCAAATTCGACACTCAGACCGTGGGCGGTCTCGGTATCAGCCAGACGGCGTAATTCACGGTATACGGTCACCGGCGCGCCACCGATAAACTGAAACTGACGGATGTGCCAGCGAGCCGCCCAGGCAGAAACTGCGGGAGCCGTCTCTTTCAGTAGCTCACCGCTTTCATCGTCTTTCTCACTGTCGAGAGCGTAACCATCGATATTTTTTGAGATGTATTTAGCAACATAGCCCGTTGCACTTCCCTTTTCTGGATCGATGGCTTCAGCATGAAAACGCGCCTTTTTCGCCTTGTCACTCCTGAGCTCACTTTCATCTTCCTGCCACGCATAATCACGGATGATCTTACGCACGCGCTCAACATCTTCCGGCAGCATAAACATCAGCATGTGCCAGTGTGGGGTAGCGTCGTGGTGTGGTTCCGCAACGCGGATGCCAAATATGCGGATATCTTCCCGATGGAGTTTGGCGCGGATGCGCGCCCAGAGTGAGGTTAAATAGCCCTGAGTGTCGGAGGGGTTCGCGCCATTCCACTTGTGGTTACGGTAGCCTGCTTTTGTTGTGGCGTGATATTTCGACGGCGCGGTCAGCGTGTAGAACTCACCCACATAGCCCAGCTCGTTGCAGATATTTTCAAAGCCACGGATGCGGGTCATCAGCTCGCAGCGGCGAATGGCCGGATTAGCCACCGAGCCGTCATATTTATCGATGAGGCTGATGCGGTTCCCGTCCTCGTCCTCAAGCTCCAGCCCTTTCAGAAATTCGCGGGTGCGGCGCTTCTGCTCGCGCCAGTCAGTCACGCAGTTTTTACTCGCGTAAACATGCTTTTTCTTGCTGACGTTACCGACGGCAATTTGCAGATGTTCACGCCATGCAGCTGCGACCCGGCGCAACCGGCCACGCCACCACGTTTCGTTAAACATGCGCATGACAGCCGGGGCGATTTCGTCCTGGCCTGCATATTTCTTTGTTACGCGCTCCCAGTGGGGCGGCGTTACGTTGAACTGCAAAGCAATCATTCCGGCGCGCATATACCAGCGATACAGCGTTTTCAGCTCACCGGCTTCGGTGTCGTCATTGTCTGCCAGTTCTGCGCGGATAAAGTTGGCGATATCAGCCGACAGCAGATCGATATCGGCTTTAGGCATATCCGGGAGCCGGTTGTAACGCGCAACCATATTCACCAGACGCGACGCCATATACTGCTGATCTTTTGTGTCGAAATGTCCGTTGAATACAGCGGCAGAAACGTCGCTCCTGATGCCGGAGGCCTGGTATTTTCTTGCGACCAGTTCAAGGCGCGGCAATGCTTTTTTGCAGAAGCTGATTAAAAAGGCATTGGCTCGCTGACTGTTGTGATGTTGCTCCAGCGTGGAAGCAGTGCGCATCACGTCATAGCGCACACATTCAGGCTGGAGGGATAACGCTTTGCGCGCATGCAGCAACGCCGCAATCATGCGATCGCGGCGATGCTGTTCTGAATAGGTCAGATAAGGGCTGGCTATTGCTGAGCGAGGAGCATTCCAGGCGTAAGCGTAAGAAATTGCCACTTACACGCCCCGGTAATGTCTGGTTTTGAGCTCTGCTATCTGCTGGCAGGTCACGCAGAGTGCGACGCCGTGTATCGCCATACGGCGGGCTTTCGGGATTGGTGCGTCGCAATCCTCACAGGTGAAGCGGGAAGGCGCAGAGATACGGCTGCGCGCGATGCTGATAAGGCGCTCTCGTTCTTCCTGCTCGCGTTGCTGAATGAGATCCATTGCATCGGCCATCAGTGCAACTCCTGAGATTCGTTGTCGTAGCGGGTGGCTTCGCGGCGCAGTAATTCAGCCGCTTCGTTGCCGCTCATACCTTCGCGCGTGATGTATACAGCCAGAGCCTCAAGGCGCGATGAAACGGCAGCAGCACGCGCGCAGCGTTCTTCACGTTTTGCCTTTTCGAGCATCATGCTCAGCGGCTCTTTTTCAGCGACAAACATTTTTGGTAATTCCTGTTGCATAGTTCTTTCTCCAGATTTCGGGCAAAAGAATGCCCGGCGGGTTTACGCCATTAATTGCGGGTTTATTTATTTAGCTAGAATGCATTCATGAATTGAAAACCGGCGAGGAAGGATACTTCCCCAGCGCGCAATTTCATTCATGGCGTTAATTATCATTTTGCGGCGATTAACGTCGAAATACTCAAACGGTTTGCCGATCTCTTCAGTGCGAAATGCGCCGGGATGAGCGCGATTAGCCAGCGTCATGACGACAAATTTAAAATTGTCATCGAGCTTATTAAAATTACGCAGCGCACGATTCTCAGTCATTTTTAATTTCTGATGAAAACGGGCGAGACACTCCTCACCGCTCATTGTTTGCGGCTCAGCCTCAATGCAGTCAGAATTGTTAAATAACGTTGTCGCGGGAACATTCCGGGCAGTGCTATTTAATCCGTTCATTTTGACCTCTTAATAATTCTCAGCAAAATTTCAACCACTGACGGTTTGCGCTTCGTCTGTAAACTATTTAACAGTTCTGACTGTCCATATGACGGGTGCCAGCGCTTACCGTTTTGTCCTGCGATCCAGCCATGCCCGTAATGCATGGAAGGACTTTGTTTAATCAACAGTGACGCGAACGACGGTTCATTACTCATCATCGCCTCACATATACCCTAAAGAAGCACCAAGGCCGTTTACTGCGTCAACCATGCTCGACATGGCCGGGTTAGCCTGGAGGCGTGCCTGCAATGCCAGTGCGGTCAGCGAAAGCATGCGAATGCCCGAGTTAACGCTTTCTATCATGCTGTTTTTACGTGATGGAGTAAGGCGCTCTTGCGAAACCGCATTGCCGGCCAGTTGGCCGAGCTCACTCATGGCGCGCATGACATAGGTTTGCAGCTTTTCTTCAGCCAGCTCATTAACCGGCACGCATGGCAGACAATGAATCTGCGCGAGAAAACCATCAACGAGAGTTGAGTCTTCGGTCAGGTCTGTAAGCGTCCAAATTTCCCGCGGCGTTAACTGGTGCGGCTGTTCAGGGTTGAGTTTGTTGTAAAGCGTATGCGGCTTGATACCGGCTTTATCGGCCACCTCTTTCACATTGTGCGTGACCGCGAATTTTCTGCATGCATCATCAAAATGTGCATGTGACGAAATGCGAAAATCTAACATGCTGCATCCTTACAGTTCACATAAAGTGAATTACGCACCGATGATAAGTTGAAACCGTGAATGACCTAACACCTTACGCAACTGCTCTTCTTTCCAGCGGGCGTAATAAATTCGTACCGGGCCGCCAGCTTTCTTACACCCTTTGCGGATTTTGCGGGGTTCGATTGGTACACAAGGGTTGTCACCTGTAGTCCAACGATAAGCAGTTCGTTCGGAAACCCCTTCCAGCTCTGCGAATTGTTGCAGAGATACCATAGGGGCAGGAATTTTGAAGATTGCGATTTCGGAAGCCATGTTGCATCATTCCCTATTTGCCAATATTTGCCATATGGTTGCCAACGTTTGCCACTGATTGCCACCATTGACAGCGATACTAATGCTAATTTTGGTATCGCGCAACATAAGGATACTAATTTTAATGTTAGATGCCAATTTTAATAACGAGGCGTTACTAAATAGAATATGTGAGGTTTATGGGTTTACTCAAAAAATCCAACTAGCTAATCACTTCAAAATTGCTGCCAGCTCGTTACAGAACCGCTACACGCGCGGCAATATGTCTTACGACTTCGCTGTACATTGCGCCTTAGAAACCGGTGCGGACTTGAGATGGCTTATGACCGGTGAGGGTGACAAAAACCTTTCATCCAAAGAACACAGCCCATCACAGGAGTTAAAATTCTTCACTTTAAGTGAAGGAAGTCTCAGTGAATCTGGCGTTTTGAATATTGATAATCAGCTTTTTGGTAAGCAGCTCAAAAATGCAATCTGCATAAAAAGCGAAAGCAGCTGTTACATCCTTGAGAAAGAAGCCCCATTGGCTGATGGTTTATGGGTTGTTGACGTCGAGGGAGCAGTCAGCCTCCGAGAGCTGACGGTACTACCAGGGAAAAAGTTGCATGTAGCTGGCGGGAAAGTACCTTTTGAGTGTGGGGTTGATGAGATAAAAACAGTTGGACGTGTGGTGGGTATTTACAGCGAGGTTAATTGATGGCTGTCCGTAAAAATCCTGCTGGCGGTTGGATATGTGAGCTCTACCCAAACGGGGCAAAGGGCAAGCGCATCAGAAAGAAATTCGCCACAAAAGGGGAAGCGCTGACCTTTGAACAATACACCATACAAAATCCTTGGCAGGAAGAAAAAGAAGACAGGCGCACGTTAAAAGAGCTAGTTAACTCATGGTATAGCGCTCATGGCATTACCTTGAAAGACGGAGAAAAACGCCAATTAGCAATGCACCATGCTTTTGAATGTATGGGCGAACCACTCGCTCGCGATTTCGATGCGCAGATGTTTTCCCGCTACAGGGAAAAGCGGTTAAAGGGTGAGTATGCCCGTTCAAACAGGGTGAAAGAGGTCTCCCCCCGCACACTTAATCTTGAACTTGCTTACTTTCGAGCGGTGTTCAACGAGCTAAACCGCCTCGGCGAATGGAAGGGGGAGAACCCTCTAAAAAATATGCGCCCTTTCCGTACCGAAGAAATGGAGATGGCCTGGTTAACTCACGACCAGATTTCGTTACTGCTCGGAGAGTGCAAACGGCATGACCACCCTGATTTAGAAACCGTGGTCAGAATCTGCCTCGCCACTGGTGCTCGTTGGTCTGAGGCCGAAAGCCTGAGAAAAACCCAACTCTCGAAGTACAAAATCACCTACACCAATACGAAAGGCAGAAAAAACCGCACCGTTCCAGTCAGTAAAGAGCTTTATGAATCTCTGCCAGACGATAAAAAAGGTCGGTTGTTTAGTGATTGTTATGGCGCGTTCCGATCTGCACTGGAAAGAACAAGCATCGAATTACCGGCAGGGCAACTCACCCATGTTTTGCGACACACCTTCGCAAGTCACTTTATGATGAATGGTGGTAATATTCTGGTCTTGCAGCGCGTACTCGGACATACAGACATCAAAATGACTATGCGATATGCACACTTTGCCCCTGACCATTTAGAGGATGCAGTTAAGCTCAACCCGTTGGCGATGAGTGGCGATAAAATGGCGGTATAGGTGGCAAATATTGGCAAACATTTGGCATATAGTGGCAAACTATGTCAATGATAAATAACACAAACTATTGATTTTCGGTTGTTTCGGTAGGAACTCATAATCGCTTGGTCGTTGGTTCAAACCCAACAGGGGCCACCAAATTTTACCTTTAAAATCATACAATTAAGCCACTCGAGAGAGTGGCTTTTTTGTTTGTATTATGACCAGTGCCCCTGTCCCCCTCATTATGCTGAACCAGCCTGGCTTTACGTAAGGAATGGTATGAGGCATCATGCCTATTACCTAAAAAATAATGCCCTGACTATCTATTTTAATATTGCCGGTGTTCAAAAAATGCACACTGTTGCTCTAAAGAATGGGATTCCCATATGCTGATTGTATCTGTCCTTAAATGCGGTAAAGAATTCACCCCCAAACATGCACAATGGCTGCATAATCAATTTAAAGGCATACCTTCAATTTGCTTAACTGATGCAGGAAATATCCCTGGTGTTGCAACCGCACCGCTAATGCACAACCTGCCAGGTTGGTGGTCTAAGATTGAGCTTTTTAATCCAAACCATCCGGTAATAGGTGATAAGGATCTGCTTTATTTTGACGTGGATGTTGTCATAACTGGTGATATCAAAATCTTTGATGCGGCGAAAGAGTTCACCATGCTGCGTGAGTTTAACCACCCTTCCAGGGTTAACTCATCCATTATGTTTATTCCTGCGTCTATCAAACAATATGTTTGGGATGCGTTCTGGGCTGACCCCGAAAAAAATATGCATGAATGCCAAACAGAAGATAAATGGGGTGATCAGGGATTTCTGGGCAGCGTCATGAAACCTTTATTCTGGCAAGACATAATTCCCGGCTCTGTTGTTAGTTACAAATGCCATTTAGCCACACGTAAAATGATAGGTTACAACCCTGATTTGGCATCAGATTATGCTACTGGCAAAGTCCCTGATGATGTTTCTGTTGTATGCTTTCACGGTAGTCCTCGCCCATGGCGAACAGGATTCAGTTGGGTTCCTTCCTTTTCTGTACGCGACACCCTGTATGGTAAATTCAAAAATTTTAAACTCAGTTTGAAGTAATTTTTTCAGTTGTTCTACAAGAATACCTATCTAACCATCCCGCGCCACATCTGATGTCGCGGGTTTTTTTACCAAATATCCCCCTCCTTACTAACGATCCACAAACACCGCCTAAATTTTATTTTTCCTTTTATTTTCTGTGAGTTGTAATTTTACTCCGATCTTTGACAGATCCTTTTTACTGAAAAGAATGAAATTTCTTTCAATCATTTCAGTTTCTGTTCTCCGCAAAGCGGCCAGTAATGGTGCGGTCTGGCGCTCTCGTTTGTAGAAAAATAAAACTAAAAAAATTTCCAGGCCCAGAAACCGCAGGCGGGTGCAGTGTAGTGCCGTTTTTGTCTACGACACATCTATTTTGTCGGCGTGCGGCTACGCCAGCGTAACGGTGCTGGGGTGATCATGATGGCGGGATGATGCGCCATACGCTCACAGTGCGTTGTGTGGCTTCTGACGAGAGGGTATAAAAAAGTCCGCACTATACGGGCTTCCGAATAGATCATTGTATGTCATCAAGAGCAAATTTGCCTCGGTCTGAAATAGTCAAATACCCATCTTCTGAACCCGATTGAACCAAACCAAGCATTTGCATTGCCCCTGCTCCCGAATATGCTCCAGTCATAATCAGGAATATCCGGCTTCTGATCCTGACTCCGAATATGATCCAGCCGTAATCAGGAATAACCGGCTTCAGTCTGGCTGCATATTCTGGCAACCGGCAGACTTCTCAGCGAATTCAGATGGCGTCATCCAGCCCAGTGCAGAATGTAGACGTCTCTGGTTAAAGTGTAAGAAAAATAATGCGCCTCATGCATGCAAGTGAGTGGAATGAAACGGAGGCGCAGGTAATAGTTGTCGATCAACTGTGGGATCGAGATAAGTAACGGTAAATTTTTTTGGTTAGGATGATGGTTAGTACCCCAAGCAAAACAGACGTTAAACCAAGGAAAATCAGTAACGAGAGGAGATGGCTGAATAGTCCCCCCAGGCTCGTGAAGTCACTCAGTCGAGCAAACTGCTCGGGGGTTAATACCCGTATAACTATTTCAGGAATTGTTAGAAAGAAAATAATCACCACTAAAACATACATTGCTATCTTGCCGCTTTTTTTCATTAACTTCCTTGCCTCCTCTGATAATAATGACAATTTATTAATAAATCACACTATGGCAAATCTGATAATTTTAGTTATTGGCACTTAGCTGTTTGCACGTTCAATACCGGGCTACTTTGCAATACTAGCTTATATATAAATTACCATCAAATATTTTATAAAAAAATATTACCAACAACGCAAAATGAAAGCAGAAACTTATTGATTTATAAATTTTCCTCTTGCTAAATATTGCAAAAAAAAGTTAACTTAAAAAGTATGAATGTAGTATCACTATGGAGAAATTAATATGCCCACGTTAATTTACGATCTTCAATCTGGCACAAAAAACAAACAACTTATTCGTGGCCTTTCGTATGAGGTGCTGAAAAAATGAAAAAGTTACTCTTGTTTCTTTGGGGGGCTCACTCTCACTTAGTTCCCATTGCACTTATACTGGCGGGTGCTTTTTTGTTTATTCGATTCATCCCTGGCTATTCAGGGATACTTACTTTTGCATGGTTTATCATCGTTTCTTATTTATACCTCAAATTTAACCGTTGGTACTAATAACTCTCTGAAAGAGCTATTTTTTAAAAGTGGATATGCACACGGTTAATTGCCGGAGCGGAATCTCATAGCAAGACGTCGACAGGGACAACCGGTCAGCCTGCAGGCACGACGTTGCGATATACCCGTTACCTTACACAGACCTTCACCGCTTCACGGTTCTGATCTGCCGTCGGTACTTTCTCCCAAAAACCACTTAAGCACTCCCTTAGCCAGAATAGCTTCAATAAGTAACCTCTTGAGAGTGCCATTCTTGCTCAAGAGAGTTCAGTCGCCTAATCTCAGGCACCGCCATACCGTAGGTGTAAAATGCGATATTGATAATGGTATGCTTACGGGAAAGATCCTTGTCAGAAACATAGGCTTTAGCTCACAAAAGATAGTGATGATCTGTTCGTCGGAAATAAGGTTCTTCAAGGTAAAGCTCCAACGTGGCTAATAAAGATATGATTAACATCGGAAGGTATTAAACAACGGGGTAAAGATCATGCTCATAAAATAAACCAGAAGCGTAAGCCCGCCTGATCCTCATCACCAAAGGTGATGAACTCAGTCAGTTATTTATATGAGCGATGGAATTATTTAAATATATCGAAAAACCTCAGAGAGGTGGAAAGTTTATACTGGTTTTTCTCAATCCTGCCAGGATCTATTTTCTTGCGAAATTCCTCTATGAAAACGCAACGTGATCACAATTATTATTATCTGGCAAGTCAACATAGTTGTAATCCCACCATTTCAGTGCAGACAAAGCTTCGATAATATCTTTCGGGAATCTGTATTTGATTACCTTGGCGGGAATGCCAGCCACAACCGCATAAGGTGGGACGTCTTCAGTAACAACAGAATTCGCAGCAATAACCGAGTCATTACCGATCGTTATTCCCCCCTCCAAAACAACATTATTACCGATCCATACATCATGCCCTATAACAGGATTTTTAATGTAGTATCAAAATCGCTCTAGTTTTACTATGAATAGATAAAATTGAGTTCATCGTAGTGCATGCAGTACATGGACTGCTGCGCAGAGGCTCAGGTGCCTCATTGTGTTCCCTTGCCTGGCGGCAAGCTGGTTTCTCATGACGCAGTAATGCATAGATGATGTCTAAGCGGGTGCGCGGCCGCACTTTTAGCCGCTTTTCGTGCAATTAGAACGCCATAAGCGCAATTTTCATAGAAACACTAACGCATTGAAATGTGCCCATGTAATATGAGGCCGGGCTATTGCGACTTTCGCCTTCGTGGTCCAGATTTGATGAATAACGACTCCCCTTAACAGACTCATTAAGCGCTTTGACGAAACGCCATGAACAAACCCATAAAACGGCTTGAAATCATCAAATACGCCATTGAACTGGAGGATGACAGCATCATCCTCAGCCAGCTCCCTTTGCTGAAAACGGAAGTGACCGACCCGGAATTAGCGTTTATTGTTCACGCGCTCGAAGAGAAAAACTATAGCGATGCGATGCGCGCCATTACGGCATGGCTCCAGAGCCAGCGCTCGGTCGTCAGTTGGCAAGATCCGCAGGTTGCCGCCAGTAAGCTGGAACTCAAAGCGCTGGAGGAGCAACTCCGCGAGCTTATCGATAAGCGTAATGCGCGTATTCAGCAGCTGGATGAATTTAACGATCTCTACTTAACCCGTCTCGGGCCGCTGATGTCGCAGATCCTGCGCCTGCGTAAAATGCTGGCTGAAGCCGCGGTGCGTCGCCAGGAAGCGGAAGCACGTCGCCGTGAAGCTGACTATCTGCGCTGCCAGAAATACCTCTCGCAGGCGGTGAGCGTGCTGGTAACGCTCACGCAGCGCTGGCAGAGCATGCCGCCGCACTCGATGCAGGCGGCTGAAGCGCGTAAACATCTTCAGCAGCAAAGCGAACTGATCGCCTCCCTGCTGGCAGAGGCGCAGGAGCTGGAGCGCGGTCTGACGCGCGAAGAGGAGCCGACGCGCCAGGCGCGCGACGAAGCGCGTCAGGAGTACGAAAGCTATCAGGAGCAGCAGCACGACGCGGAAAAACGCTTCAGCTTCGAGCAGAAGATGTCAGAAGAGGAGCGCCATGAGCTGAAGCGCCTGTGGCGTCAGGCGAGCAAACTCTGTCACCCCGATTTGGTCGACAGCGAGATGAAAAACGATGCCAACAGCATGATGGTGCAGCTTAACCAGGCCCGTCAGCGCGGCGATCTGAGCGCGATTCGTTCTATGCTGAGCCGCCTGCAAAAAGGGCTGGAGCCGCTAATGGCCAGCGACAGGTTGAATGATGTGCAGCGTCTGCGTCAGCGTATTGTGGAAGTGAAGCAGCACATCGCCACGCTGATTGAGGAGTTGATGACGCTGGATAAAGAGGAGACCTGGCAGCTGGTCTCTTCCCTCGGCGATCGGGAAACCTACTTCCGCCAGCAGGAGAAAGCGCTGGCGGAGATCCGTGAATCTCTTGAACAGCAGGTTAACGAAGCCGAATACGACGAAGTTGCCTGATATGCGCCCGGCGCTCTGCCGGGCCGCAGCTACTTTTTATGCCAGTAAGCCTGCGCGCGAACGCACTGCTGATCGAGGGTCTCCGTTTCAAACTGCGCTTTCAGCGATTTCACCACCTCCCCCTCTCCGGTCAGCCAGATAAAATAGTCCTCATCCGGCACAGTGAGCGCCGCCAGCTTTTCTGCCACCTTCTGCGGGTGATGCCCAATCACATACTCAATATCAAAACCTTGCAGATGTGCGAAGTAATCCTGATAAGCGGCATTGTCGATAGTTACCAGCGCCTTAATCTGCGGGCGTCGCGCAAGCTGGCTTATCGCTTCAAGACGGCGACGCAATGCCGGCATACCCGACTCATCGCACACATAGAGTTGCCAGGCATAATCTTCCGGGACTACCAGCGAACCGCGCGGCCCACCGATAGTGAGATGATCGCCGGCCTGCGCGTGAAGCGCCCAGCTGCTCGCCACACCGCCATCGTGAATGTAAAAGTCGAGAGTCAGCTCATGGCGGCTGGTGTCATAAAGCGGCGTATAGTCGCGCGACGGTGGGCGCGGCCCATCCCCCCAGTTAATCCCCTCATCCGTTACCTCTGGTGGAACAAAGGGAGTGCCCGCGTGCGGAAAGAAGACTTTAGTGTGATCGTCGAAACCGCGTGAGCTAAAGCCATCGAGCTGCTCGCCACCAAGCACAATGCGCTGGAAGCCCTCGCTTGCCCGCTCAACGCGCAAAACGGTTAACTGGCGAAAACGCAGCTCATTTCGCACGCGCTGCGGATAGCGTGAAGAAGTTGTGGTCATAATCGGCCCTACTGAATGTGAAATAGATATATCTAAATTTTGTGCAAATGATAATGATTGTTGTTTATGGGGAAGGCAAGATCTTTTTAAGATATAGCCAGCGCGAAACGCACACTCTGACAAAGAGACCATTAAAATATATATTTCTCAGTAAGATAAGCATCGAACAGTAATCAGGCCTGTTACCAGAGCTAATTTAGATATAGATTAGATATATCAGATTACACTGGAGAGTAAGATGCGCCATCCCCACGATAGTCACGATAACGAACGCCACGGTGGTCGCCGCCAGCGCTTTTTTGGCCACGGGGAGTTACGCCTGGTGCTGCTGCATCTGCTGCGCGACAGCGCCAGTCACGGCTATGAGCTTATTAAAGCCATCGAAACGCTGACCGAGGGAAACTACACGCCCAGCCCCGGCGTGATCTACCCGACTCTCGATCTATTACGCGATCAGCAGTTGATCACTATCAGCGATGAGGAGAATGGACGCAGGGTGATTGCGATAACGCGTCACGGGCAGCAGTGGCTGGATGAGAGCCAGCAGCAGCTGGCGCAGATTCTGGAGCGGGTCAAAGCACGAAACGTCGGTTATCAGTTACGCCGGGATCCGCAGATGAAGCGGGCGCTGGCGAACTTTAAGGCCGTGCTTGATTTGCGCGTGAATCAGCAGGCGCTTAGCGCCGCGCAGCTTAAACAGATAATTGGCATTATCGACCGCGCGGCGCTGGAGATATCCCAGCTGGATTAAGCCGGCATTGGCGCTTCACGCAGGCGGAAGACTTTCACTAGCTCGCGCAGATGGAGCGCCTGGTCGTTCAGTGCCGCCGCCGCCGCAACGGACTCTTCCACCAGGCTTGAGTTCTGCTGAGTTGTGGAATCAATCAGGCCGATCGCGCTGTTGATCTGCGAAATGCCGTCGGTCTGCTCGCGGCTCGCCTGGCCGATTTCACGCAGGATCACATCCATCTCTTCGACGTTGGTCACCATACCGTTAATTAGCGCGCTGGCTTTCTCCACCAGCGCCATCCCTTCACGGGTCTGGCTGGCTGAGCTCTCAATCAGGTGGCGAATATCGTTCGCCGATGAGGCACTTTTCTGCGCCAGCTGACGCACTTCACCCGCCACCACGGCAAAACCACGACCATGCTCACCGGCACGTGCCGCTTCAACCGCAGCGTTCAACGCCAGGATGTTGGTCTGGAAGGCAATCGCGTCAATCAGGTTGATGATGTCGGACATGCGGTTAGAGGTGTCGTTGATCACCCGCATCTTCTCGGTGACCTGCATCATCATCTCGCCATTGCTTTTCACCACCGTCGCGGCATCGGCCGACAGCGTCGTGGCTTCAGAGGTGTGGTCGGCTGTGTTCTTCACGGTAGCCGTGATCTGCTCCATGGATGCCGCAGTCTGCTCAACGGAGCTTGCCTGCTCTTCGGTGCGTGCCGCCAGATCCTGGTTACCGGCAACAATCTGCGCCGCCGCGCTGGAGATATTTTCCGAGCCGTTCTGCACCTGATGGACAATCTCCACCAGACGATTTTTCATCTCCATCAGCGCACGTAGCAGCGTCCCGGTTTCATCCCGGTGATGCGAGTCAATTGAACGGGTTAAGTCGCCATCGGCAATCGCTTCAGCAAAAGCGACCGCTTCACCAAGCGGGCGGGTGATCATCCTCGCGATCACTACGCCAATCAGCGTGCCGAGGGCAATACTGATCGCAGCCAGCACAATCAATAACAGGCGGTTGGAGCCGAAGTCGTTCTGCACCTGCTGGCCCGCATCGCGCATCTGCTGATCCTGAATGGCGATCAGCGACTGCACTTTCTCTTTATAGGCAATCTGGACATTGATGGTATTGGTCATCATCTCCTGAATGGCCGCCTGCCGATCGTTGCGTTTTACTGCATCGAGGATGCGGAAACGGGAGTCGAGGTACTGCTGGCGCACAGTGCGGATGTCAGCGAGGATTTGCTGCGACTGCTCGTCGCGCAGGTTTTTCGACAGATCCGCCAGTAAAGCAGTAATACGTGCACTGATAGCCGCCAACTGTTTCTGGGAATCAGCCGACCATTTGCCGTCCGTATCTAACAGCATTAATTGTTGCGTGCTGACAAATGTCTGGAAATTATCAATTAGCTGGTTTGCTTTTACGGTCGTTGGATAATCCTCATGCACAATTTCCTGCATACCGTTGTTGGCACGATTAAGACTAAAAAGCGAGAAACAGGAACTCACCACCATCAATACAATAAGGAATCCGAATGCCAGAAATAATTTCGTACCTATTTTTACATCATGTAAAAACATATCTTCTCCGTGGATTTGAATGTCTTGCTGACAAAAGCCTTGAACCCTAATTCAGAAGGCACGCTTAAGTCCCCGGCGCGAATGGAAAGCCTGCCGCCACCTGACGTTATCGGTAACGTTATTGCTAACTTTATGAGTTTGATCGTTTTTTTATTAAATTAATTGACCACTGGATAGTCAGGAGCTATCAATGCAGCCTCATTGATCGTTATTTGTCTCGGTTTCTTATAATTTCAGGAACATATTAACAGGGGTTAACTAGAGTTAATTGAAAATTAAATTTCATGCTAACTAATTTATTTAACTCAAGACTGAAAAAGCATTACTTAATAAAAAATTAACAATTAAGAAAAAATGATCAACATGAAGTCGCATTAGTAGAAATAAAAAAAACCGCCAGCAGAGGTGGCGGTTTTTTTAATTAAATATCCCTTAATGTAAAACGGAAACCGCATCCTGCAGCCGACCCGCGCGCTGTTTCACCATAGACGAGACCTCCGCGCTCTGCTCAACCAGCCCGGCGTTTTTCTGCGTAATGGCATCCAGCTCCGCCACGGCGCGCGTCAGATCCGCCAGCCCCGAGGCCTGCTCAGAGGTGGACTGGCTAATCTGGGCAATCAAGGCGGTGACATCTTTAACCTGGGCCACAATATCGTCCATGGTGCGGCCCGCTGCGTGAACCTGGTCGGAACCGGACTGCACTTTACTGGCGCTGGCATCGATCAGTTTACGGATATCATTCGCGGCGTTCGCGCTGCGGCTTGCCAGGTGGCGAACTTCCCCGGCGACCACCGCGAAGCCTTTGCCCTGCTCCCCTGCCCGCGCCGCCTCGACCGCAGCGTTCAGCGCCAGGATATTGGTCTGGAAAGCGATATCGTTAATCAGCGCGGTGATGGAGCCGATACGCTGCGTGCTGTCGGCGATCTCATCCATGGTTTTGACCACCGTCTCCATCGCTTTACCGCCATGCGCGGCGGCGTTGCTGGCGGAGCTGGAGAGCTTATCCGCCGCAGACGCCGTTTCCGAGTTGCTCTGCACCGACGCGGCCATCTGACCCATTGTCGCCACAGTCTGTTGCACGTTTACCACCGTCTGGCGCGTGCGCTCATTCAAATCATCATTGCCCTTCGCCAGCGTTTCGCTACCGTTGAGCACGCTGCTTACCTGCCCAGAGACATCATTAATCAACCAACGGCACATCAGCCCCAGCTGTCCGACCGAGCGCAGGATTAGCCCCACTTCATCGCTACGGTTGAGGAAATCAACGCTGTTACGATCGCCCGTCGCCACACTCAGCGCCTGCTTTGCCACATTCTCGACCGGACGAACAATCTGCCACTCAAACGCCAGCGCGCCCAGCAGCGTCACCAGCGTACTGACCAGCATCGACACGGGATGCGCGCCGGTAAACCACAGCGCCGCCAACTGCGCCACCCACAGCAGCGCCATGACGCTGCGCGCGCGCCAGCGTAGTGGAAGCGTGGCGACTTTCCCCAACACACCTTTCCCCAGCACCAGCCCTTTATGCAGATGCTTTTTGCTGCGGCCTTCATTTAATGCGCTGTAGAGCGGCTCAACGGCCGCGATCTCCTGCTCTGTCGCGCGGGTGCGGATCGACATATAGCCGGTCACTTCACCGTTACGCACCATCGGCACGGCATTGGCACGCACCCAGTAGTGATCGCCATTTTTACGGCGGTTTTTCACAATGCCGCTCCACGGCTCGCCCTGTTTCAGGGTGAACCACATATCGGCAAATGCCGCTTTCGGCATATCGGGATGGCGTACAACATTGTGCGGTTGGCCATTTAACTCGTTGAGGTGATAACCGCTGGCATGAATAAACGCATCGTTCGCGTGAGTGATGTAGCTCTGCGTATCAGTGGTGGACATCAGCGTGGCGTCATCGTCCAGCGGGAAGTTACGCTGGCTGACATAAAGAGGAGAAGACATGGTTGCGTCCTGTGCAGGTTATATTGCCGTGAAAAAAGTATTGCGAATGTTATTTCGGCGATAATGAATTTATCTTTAGTTGTTAAATTTGATTTAGATCGCAAATCCGCGGAAAACCCTGATTTTGATAGGTTTGTTAAGATATTGATTTTAATAATTTCACCTTGAAAACACTCAGTCACACTTACCGGTTATGCCCCATTTTCATGCATTCGATGCCCTTTTTTGGCGCAAAGGGCTTTTTCACCCTCTCGCCCGGCGTTTTTTAACAATGTTGTAACCTATTTTTAGCCCAGGCGGCATGATTAAATCTTGTACGATTTGGCTTTCACCTGGCGTTTATCCCGATTTCTCTGCCCGCCGCCGAAGTGGCGTAATCCCTGCAATACTTTAATCAGTATCATGTGATACGCGACTCCTGGAGCTTATTTTGAACAGGTTACCTTCCAGCGCATCCGCCTTAGCGTGCAGCGCTCACGCCCTGAATCTCATTGAGAAGCGAACGCTTGATCATGAGGAGATGAAAGCCTTAAACCGAGAGGTGGTGGATTACTTTAAAGAGCATGTTAACCCGGGGTTTTTAGAGTATCGAAAATCTGTAACTGCCGGCGGGGATTACGGAGCCGTAGAGTGGCAAGCAGGCAGTCTGAATACGCTTGTCGACACCCAGGGAGTGGAGTTTTTAGATTGCCTGGGTGGATTTGGTATTTTCAATGTGGGGCACCGTAATCCAGTTGTCGTTTCCGCCGTACAGAACCAACTCGCCAAACAACCTCTGCATAGCCAGGAGCTTCTCGACCCGCTACGGGCGATGCTGGCAAAAACGCTGGCGGCGCTTGCGCCCGGCAAACTCAAATACAGCTTCTTTAGCAACAGCGGCACGGAGTCCGTCGAAGCGGCGCTGAAACTGGCGAAGGCGTATCAATCTCCGCGCGGGAAATTCTCCTTTATCGCCACCAGCGGCGCGTTCCACGGTAAATCTCTTGGCTCGCTCTCGGCGACGGCGAAGTCGACCTTCCGTAAACCCTTTATGCCGCTGCTGCCGGGCTTCCATCATGTGCCGTTTGGCGATATCGACGCCATGCGTACTGCGCTCTGCGAAGGGCAGAAAACCGGGGATGACGTGGCGGCGGTGATCCTTGAGCCGATTCAGGGAGAAGGCGGTGTCATTCTGCCTCCGCCGGGCTATCTGCCTGCGGTGCGTAAGCTGTGCGATGAGTTTGGCGCGCTGCTTATTTTCGACGAAGTGCAAACCGGTATGGGGCGCACCGGCAGGATGTTTGCCTGCGAGCATGAAAATGTGCAGCCAGACATTATGTGTTTAGCTAAAGCCCTTGGCGGCGGCGTGATGCCGATTGGCGCGACCATCGCCACCGAAGAGGTCTTCTCGGTGCTGTTTGATAACCCGTTCCTGCACACCACTACCTTTGGCGGTAATCCACTGGCCTGTGCGGCGGCGCTGGCGACCATCAATGTGCTGCTGGAAGAGAACCTGCCGGCACAGGCGGAGCAGAAAGGCGACATGCTGCTTGATGGCTTCCGGGCGCTGGCGCGGGACTATCCCGACCTGGTACAGGATGTGCGCGGGCGCGGCATGCTGATGGCGCTGGAGTTTGTGAATAACGAAACGGGGTACAACTTTGCCAGCGAGATGTTCCGCCAGCGCGTGCTGGTGGCCGGTACGCTCAATAATGCGAAAACCATTCGTATTGAGCCGCCGCTCACGCTCACCATTGAGCAGTGCGAACAGGTGCTGCGCGCCGCAGGCGAGGCATTGTCCGCGCTGCGTGTTTCGGTCGAGCCAGTGTAACCCTCCTGCCCGATGGCGCTTCGCTTATCGGGCCTACAAACAACACTCATCCGTAAGCCGGATAAGGCGCAGCCGCCATCCGGCGCTTCTGTCCGATGGCGCTTCGCTTACCGGACCGACAACCAGCACTCACCCGTAGGCCGGATAAGGCGCAGCCGCCATCCGGCATTTCCTCTGCCCGTACTTTTTTGAATTCCATCACAATCATTTGCTCCCGCTTTTCCCTTCTGTTGTCGCGGCGGCTACAGTAGAACTCATCCGACCACATAACAATAATTTTACATTGGAAGAGAGCATGAGCCACTACCCGTCGCTGTTCGCCCCGCTGGATCTGGGTTTTACCCAGCTTAAAAACCGTGTGCTGATGGGGTCGATGCACACCGGTCTGGAGGAGCGCCCGGACGGCGCAGAGCGGCTGGCGGCCTTCTATGCCGAGCGCGCCCGCCATGGCGTGGCGCTGATTGTCACGGGCGGCATCTCGCCTGCCCTATCCGGCGTGACAATGGAGGGTGCCGCGGTGCTGAACGATATCAGCCAGCTGCCGCACCATCGGCACATTACCGAGGCGGTGCATCAGGAGGGAGGCAAAATCGCGCTGCAAATCCTGCATACCGGTCGCTACAGTTTTCAACCTAACCTGGTCGCCCCTTCCGCCATTCAGGCACCGATCAATCGCTTCAAACCTCACGAACTGAGCCATGATGAAATTCTTAGCCTGATTGAGGATTTCGCCCGCTGCGCACATCTGGCGCAGCAGGCCGGTTACGACGGCGTCGAAGTGATGGGCTCGGAAGGCTATCTGATAAACCAGTTTCTCGCCGCGCGCACCAACCAGCGGGAAGATGAATGGGGCGGTGATTACGCGCGCCGAATGCGCTTTCCCCTTGAAGTCGTGCGCGCGATCCGTGAGCGCGTCGGGGAGAACTTCATCCTGATTTATCGCCTGTCAATGCTCGATCTGGTGGAGGGCGGCGGTACGCTGGATGAGACCATTGCGCTGGCGCAGGCCGTTGAAGCGGCAGGCGCCACGCTTATCAATACCGGGATCGGCTGGCATGAAGCGCGGATCCCAACCATTGCCACGCCGGTACCGCGCGGGGCGTTTAGCTGGGTGACGCGTAAGCTGAAAGGCAAAGTCAGCGTCCCGCTGATCACCACCAACCGGATTAACGATCCGCAGGTAGCCGAAGCGATCCTCGCGCGCGACGATGCGGATATGGTGTCAATGGCGCGCCCTTTCCTCGCCGATGCAGAGCTGTTAACTAAAGCGCAGAGCGGCCGGGAAGAGGAGATCAACACCTGCATTGGCTGCAACCAGGCGTGTCTGGATCAGATCTTTTACGGCAAAGTGACCTCCTGCCTGGTCAACCCGCGCGCCTGCCATGAAACGCTGATGCCGATCTTCCCGGCAGAGCAGAAGAAAAACCTCGCGGTGGTGGGCGCAGGCCCCGCCGGACTGGCTTTTGCAGTGAACGCCGCCGCGCGCGGTCACAGCGTGACGCTGTTTGATGCACAGGCGGAGATCGGCGGGCAGTTTAACGTCGCCAAACAGATCCCCGGTAAAGAGGAGTTTTATGAAACCCTGCGTTACTACCGGCAGATGATCGACAAAACCGGCGTTGCGCTCTGCCTGAACCAACGCGTCGATCCCGCCATGCTGACGCTGTTTGATGAGGTGATCCTCGCCTGCGGCATTGAGCCGCGCATGCCGCTTATCGACGGTATCGATCACCCGAAAGTGCTGAACTATCTCGACGTGCTGCGCGATAAAGCGCCGGTCGGCGAACGCGTGGCAATCGTCGGCTGCGGCGGGATCGGCTTTGATACTGCGGTCTATTTAAGCCAGCCGGGGGAGTCCACCAGCCAGAATATCGCTGAGTTTTGCGTGGAGTGGGGAATTGATACCAGCCTGAATGAGGTCGGCGGCCTGCGCCCGGAAGGGCCGCAGTTGCCGAAAAGCCCACGGCAGATTGTGATGCTGCAACGCAAAGCGAGCAAGCCGGGCGACGGGCTGGGGAAAACCACCGGCTGGATCCACCGCGCCACGCTGCTGTCGCGCGGCGTGAAGATGATCCCGGCGGTGAGCTACCAGAAAATTGATGATGAGGGTTTGCATATTCTGGTCGGCGGCGAGCCACAGGTGCTGGCGGTGGATAATGTGGTGATCTGCGCCGGCCAGGAGCCACGACGCGAGCTGGCCGAGCCGCTGCGCGAAGCCGGTAAGCCGGTATATTTGATTGGCGGCTGCGATGTGGCGATGGAGCTGGATGCCCGCCGGGCGATAGCTCAGGGCACCCAACTGGCGTTAACCATTTAAAAAAATGCCTGATGGCGCTGCACTTATCAGGCCTACAAGTTTGAGAGCTTGTCAGCCTACGGGGTTCGGGAATTTGTAGGCCGGATAAGGCGTAAGCCGCCATCCGGCAGAGCGCTCATAGTACGGGCGGTTAGCGCTTTTTGCGCGCTTTGATCGATTTGAGGATCACGAACTTATTGTTGGTCGCCACGGTTTCGCAGTTGCCAAACACGCGTTTGAGCTTGCGGAAATAGTCGAGATGGCGATTGCCAACAATACGTAATTCACCGCCATATTTCAGACTGCGGCGCGCATCGTTAAACATCTGCCAGGCAATGTGATCGGTGATGGCACTCTGCTGATGGAACGGCGGATTACAGAGCACAGCATCAAAACGATCCGGCTCAATGCCAGAGAGCGCGTTATTGATCATAAACTCGCAGCGCTCCACATCCTCTGGCAAGTTGCTCTCCACGTTCAATCGCGAAGAGGCCACCGCCATTGCCGACTCATCAACAAACAGCACCTGCGCCTGCGGGTTATTCGCCAGCAGCTGCAAGCCAATCACGCCATTGCCGCAGCCGAGATCGACCATCTCGCCCTCAACATTTTCCGGCAGGTGTTGCAGGAAAAAGCGCGCGCCAATATCCAGCCCGCTGCGGGAAAAAACATTCGCGTGGTTGTGAATGGTCCACGGCGTGCCATCCAGCTTCCAGCTTGCCAGCAGCGAGGTTTCCACAGGCGCAGGGGCATTAAAGGTGCAGTTGATCAAGCGCGCTTTACGCCATGCCAGCGTCGTGGTGGTTGGGCCGAGGATCTTCTCAAACAGCGCCATCGTCGAATTGTGAATATCACGGGTTTTCGCACCGGCGATAATCCGCGTCTGCGGCGTGACCACCTCGCGCAGGGCGCGCAGCTGCTGCTCAAGCAGCGCCAGCTGTTTCGGTATTTTGATCAGCACCAATGCCGGGTCGGCCGGCAGCGGGCTGAGGCAATCCTGAAAAGTGACCGAGGTTTCATCCAGATCGTTAATACGCAGGTTATGCTGCGTTGCCAGCTCGGCAATAAAGGAGTCGTTAATCGACACCGGATGATGAGCCGCCAGCGCACAGGCCAGCGCGCCAAAGCTGTCGTTGAAGATCAGAACCGGGCCATCGACCGCATCCACCTGTTGCAGAAGATATTCATCCGCTGCATCCCACGCCTGTAGCGACGCCTCTTCCACGCCGACAGGGAATCTGTCTAAAGTGAATGACTGTCCGTTTAACTCAACCTGGCTCATCGACCCTCCGCAATGCTAAAATTCGCGCGTTTTATCGCTCAATTACGTAAGGATGTAAACACATTTCACCATGAAGACCCTCACCTATCTTCAGGGCTATCCTGAATCCCTGCTGGCGCAGGTACATACGCTGATTGAGCAGAACCGTCTGGGCGAGGTGCTGGCAAAACGCTACCCCGACAGCCACGGTGTCACCACCGATAAAGCGCTCTATCACTATACGCAAGAGATGAAAAACCAGTTCCTGCGTAACGCCGCGCCGGTGAACAAAGTGATGTATGACAGCAAAATTCATGTGCTCAATAATGCCCTTGGCCTGCACACCGCCATTTCCCGTGTGCAGGGCGGTAAGCTGAAGGCGAAAGCGGAGATTCGCGTCGCCACCGTGTTCCGCGATGCACCAGAAGCCTTTCTGCGTATGATTGTGGTGCATGAACTGGCGCACCTGCGCGAGAAAGAGCACAACAAAGCCTTTTACCAGCTCTGCTGTCATATGGAGCCGCAGTACCACCAGCTCGAGTTCGATACCAGGCTGTGGTTGACCCATCTCGCCTTGCGCTAAGCATGCGCGCCAGCGCACTGGTTTTGTCATGTTGACGTGATAGAGTGACAGCGCAACCCTTTAACGGAGAAGTAGCGCCTTTATGATACGTTTCGCTGTCATAGGGACGAACTGGATCTCGCGCCAGTTTGTCGATGCCGCCCATGAAACGGGCAAATTCAGACTCACCGCCGTCTATTCCCGCAGCCTTGAACAGGCGCAAACCTTCGCCACCGACTACCCTGTCGAGCATCTCTTTACCTCACTTGAGGAGATGGCGCAGAGTGATGCGATTGACGCGGTCTATATTGCCAGCCCCAACGCCCTCCACTTTGCGCAGACACAGCTGTTTCTCAGCCATAAAAAGCATGTGATCTGCGAAAAGCCGCTGGCCTCCAACCTGCGTGAAGTGGAAGCCGCCATCGCCTGCGCCCGTGAAAATCAGGTGGTGCTGTTCGAAGCTTTCAAAACCGCCAGCCTGCCAAACTTCCTGGTGCTGAAACAGTCACTGGCGAAAGCGGGCAAGCTGCGTAAAGCGTTCATCAACTACTGCCAGTATTCGTCGCGCTATCAGCGCTTTCTTGACGGTGAAAACCCCAACACCTTCAACCCCGCCTTCTCTAACGGGTCGATTATGGATATCGGGTTTTACTGTCTCGCCTCGGCGGTGGCGCTGTGGGGCGAACCGCACAGCGTGCAGGCGTCGGCAAGCCTGCTCTCCAGCGGCGTCGACGCGCACGGCGTGGTGGTGATGAATTACGGCGATTTCAGCGTCACGCTGCACCACTCGAAAGTGAGTGACTCAGCACTGGCGAGCGAGATTCAGGGCGAAGCGGGCTCGCTGGTAATTGAAAAGATTTCCGAGTGCCAGAAGCTCTCCTTTATCCCGCGCGGCGGCAAAGCGCAGGAGCTGACCCAACCGCAGCATATCAACACCATGTTGTATGAAGCCGAGACCTTCGCACGGCTGGTGGAAGAGAATGAGATCAATCACCCGGGCCTTGCGGTCAGCCGGATTACGGCGAAACTGCAAACGGAGATCCGCCGCCAGACCGGCGTCGTCTTCCCGGCCGATGAAGCCGACGCCCAGCTCCCTGCGTAAAGCTGCGTAAGGAGTGATGTCAATTCATTGACGCGATCAATATGTTGACATATTTTGTTACCTGCAAAGGGGAGTAACTTGTTCGCCGGTGGATCGTCATTACGGTGCGTAACGCATCCGGTCGCCGGGCGTCATTTATGACGTAAGTGAGACCTTGCCGGAAGGCGAGATCCCCCTGCACCAGGCAAGCGGCTAACGTCTTCTGACGTTGGCCGTTTTTGTTTGGGTGAGGATCTGGTGATGAATAGTGTTGGCACACCGATGTTATGGGGCGGTTTCGCCGTTGTCGTGGTGATTATGCTGGCGATCGACCTTCTGCTTCAGGGGCGTCGTGGCGCGCATACGATGACCATGAAGCAGGCGGCCGTTTGGTCAGTGGTGTGGGTTAGCCTGTCGCTGCTGTTTAATGCCGCTTTCTGGTGGTATCTGACGCAGACCGAAGGGCGTGCGGTGGCAGATACGCAGGCGCTGGCGTTCTTAACCGGTTATTTGATTGAAAAAGCGCTGGCGGTGGACAACGTCTTCGTCTGGCTGATGCTGTTTAGCTACTTTGCTGTCCCAGCGGCATTGCAGCGCAGGGTGCTGATCTATGGCGTACTCGGGGCGATTGTGCTGCGTACTATCATGATCTTCGCCGGTAGCTGGCTGATTACCCAGTTCTCGTGGCTGCTCTATGTTTTTGGTGCCTTCCTGCTCTTTACCGGCGTGAAGATGGCGCTGGCGAAAGAGGATGATAAGGGCATTGGCGATAAGCCGCTGGTGCGCTGGCTGCGCAGCCATCTGCGCATGACCGACAGCATCGAAAATGAGCACTTCTTTGTGCGCAAAAACGGTCTGCTGTATGCCACACCGCTGCTGCTGGTGCTGATTCTGGTCGAACTGAGCGATGTGATTTTCGCCGTCGACAGCATTCCGGCGATCTTTGCGGTGACGACCGATCCCTTTATCGTGCTGACGTCTAACCTGTTTGCCATTCTGGGGCTGCGCGCGATGTACTTCCTGCTGGCGGGCGTGGCGGAGCGCTTCTCAATGCTCAAATATGGTCTGTCGGTGATTCTGGTGTTTATCGGTATCAAGATGCTGATCGTCGATTTCTTCCATATCCCAATCGCCATCTCCCTTGGCGTAGTGGGTGGCATCCTGGTGCTGACGCTGCTGATTAATACCTGGGTTAACTACCAGAACGACAAGAAAAACCGCGCGTAAGCGTTCACTCGCCGCTCTGCCACCCCGGTGAGCGGCGATTCATCGCGCCCTGTCGCCCTTGTCACAAAACGCTAACATCGATAATCAAAAAGCCGCCCCAGCACGTAAAAGTACACATCCCCCTCTTCACTGTTGCCACAGAGTTCATATACTCCTTTCAGCAAACATTTGTTACATCCTGACAAAGCTCTGTTTAAAAGAGCAGCGGGATGTGATGACACAACACGAAAGGAAAATGGCATGACAACACACCGCTCGTCAGGGTTGCTGCAACGTTTCATTGATGGCAGCCTGGTGAAACAGATTCTTCTCGGCCTCGTTCTGGGGATTTTACTGGCGTGGATCTCAACGCCTGCCGCTATCGCCACCGGTATTCTCGGTACGCTGTTTGTCAGTGCCTTGAAAGCCGTTGCGCCGGTGCTGGTGTTGATGCTGGTGATGGCGTCTATTGCCGGGCACCAGCAGGGCCAGCGTACACATCTTCGTCCGGTACTGTTTCTTTATCTTCTTGGCACCTTCTCTGCCGCGCTTACCGCGGTGGTAGTCAGTTTTCTCTTCCCTTCCACGCTTCAACTCGCGCCCGGCGCCAGCGACGTGACGCCGCCTTCCGGCATTGTCGAGGTTCTGCGCGGCTTGCTGACCAGCATGATTGCCAACCCGGTGACGGCAATTATGGAAGCAAACTATATCGGCATCTTGGTTTGGGCCGTCGGGCTGGGTTTTGCCCTGCGTCACAGTAGTGAGACGACGAAAAAGATGGTGCAGGATATGTCGGGGGCCGTCACCTTTATGGTGCGGATCGTGATTCGCTTTGCGCCAGTTGGCATTTTCGGTCTCGTCTCCTCGACGCTTGCCACCTCCGGTTTTGGCGCGCTGCTGGGCTACGCGCAACTGCTGGTGGTGCTGGTGGGCTGCATGGCGTTTGTCGCGCTGGTCATCAACCCGCTGCTGGTCTACTGGAAGATCCGCCGCAACCCCTACCCGCTGGTCTTTACCTGCCTGCGTGAAAGCGGCGTAACGGCCTTTTTCACCCGCAGCTCGGCGGCCAATATTCCGGTCAATATGACGCTGTGTGAGAAGCTCAATCTCGATCGCGACACCTATTCGGTCTCCATCCCGCTGGGGGCGACCATCAATATGGCGGGCGCGGCGATCACCATTACCGTGCTGGCGCTGGCCGCGGTACACACGCTGGGCATTACGGTCGATCTGCCGACGGCGCTGCTACTGAGCGTGGTCGCCTCGCTTTGCGCCTGCGGCGCATCCGGCGTGGCGGGCGGCTCGCTGCTGCTGATCCCGCTGGCCTGCAACATGTTTGGTATCTCCAACGATGTCGCCATGCAGGTGGTGGCAGTCGGCTTTATTATCGGCGTGCTGCAGGACTCCTGCGAAACCGCGCTCAACTCCTCAACCGATGTGCTGTTTACCGCCGCAGTGTGCCAGGCGGAAGATGAGCGCCTGGTGAAAAACGCGCTGCGTAACTAACCGGCAGATAAGCCATAAAAAAAAGCGGCGCTTTCAGGGTAGCGCCGCTTTGCTTACTGCACCTCAGTGCGATTTATAAAGTTACACCACTTTTGAAGATGGCTAACTCACGGAAATCATTTTTCTCATTGCAGGTCCGTTTGCCGTTGGCGATATCTACAATCACATCAACAAACTCCTCCAGAAGCTGCGACATTGCTTTGCCGTGGATCAATTGACCCGCATCAAAATCGATCCAGTGTTTCTTTTTCGCCGCCAGCTCACTGTTGGTGGCGATTTTCACCGTCGGCACAAAACCGCCGTAAGGCGTACCGCGACCGGTGCTGAAGAGCACCATATGGCAGCCGGCACCGGCTAACGCGCTGGTTGCGACCGCATCGTTGCCCGGCGCGCTCAGCAGGTTGAGACCGGGGGTTTGCAGGCGCTCGCCGTAGCGCAGCACGTCCACCACCTGGCTGGCACCCGCTTTCTGCGTACAGCCCAGCGACTTCTCTTCAAGCGTGGTGATGCCGCCCGCTTTGTTGCCCGGCGACGGGTTCTCATAAATCGGCTGATTGTGGGCAATAAAGTACTGTTTGAAGTCGTTAACCATGGTCACGGTCTTCTCGAAAGTACTTTCGTCGCGGCAGTGGCTCATCAGAATGCGTTCAGCGCCGAACATCTCCGGCACTTCGGTCAACACCGTGGTGCCGCCGTTGCCAATGACATAATCCGAGAAACGGCCGAGCATTGGGTTAGCGGTAATCCCGGAAAGCCCGTCAGAGCCGCCGCACTCGAGGCCAAACTTCAGCTCGCTCAGTTTACCCGGCTCGCGTTTATCGTTACGCATCGCCTCATAGAGCGCGTGCAGATGCTCAAGCCCCGCTTCCACTTCGTCGTCCTGGTGTTGGCAGACCATAAAGTGAACGCGTTCAGCGTCAAACTCGCCCAGCGTCTGGCGGAAAGCGTCAACCTGGTTGTTTTCACACCCGAGGCCAATCACCAGCACCGCGCCCGCATTCGGATGACGCACCATGTTTTGCAGCATGGTGCGCGTGTTAATGTGGTCGTCGCCCAGCTGTGAACAGCCGTAGGTGTGGCTGAAGAGGTAAACACCGTCGATATCTTCGGCGTCATGGGTCTCTTTCAGGAAACGGGTCTGGATCTGACGGGCGATGCCATTCACGCAGCCGACCGTCGGCAGGATCCACAACTCATTACGGATCCCCACTTCCCCGTTCGCCCGGCGGTAGATCTGCACGTCACGATCGCCCGCCTGGCTGCCCTCAGCCTGGAAATCAGGTTGATAGCTATACTCGTCCAAATCGCTGAGGTTGGTTCGCGCATTGTGGGAATGGATGTACTCGCCCGACGCGATCTCTGATGTCGCATGACCAATCGGCAGGCCATATTTGACAATGTTTTCGCCCTGCCTGATGGTGTGCAGCGCAAACTTATGCCCGCGCGACACCGCCTGGCGCAGCTGTACGGTCTGGTTGTCGATAACGACTTCCGCGCCTTCAGCAAGATCGGCCAGCGCTACTGCGACGTTATCCAGCGAATGGATCTTGATGTATTGCATATCAACCTCAAACGGCCCTAGTTCAGTTCAATCGCGAAGTAATCACGCGCATTGTTAAAGCAGATGTTTTTCACCATTTCACCCAGCAGTTGAATGTCAGCCGGGGCTTCGCCCGCTTCCACCCAGCGGCCAATCATCTGGCAGAGGATGCGGCGGAAATATTCATGACGGGTATAGGAGAGGAAGCTACGGCTGTCGGTCAGCATGCCGACAAAACGGCTCAGCAGGCCGAGCTGCGCAAGCTGCGTCATCTGACGCTCCATGCCATCTTTCTGATCGTTGAACCACCAGCCGGAACCGAACTGCATTTTGCCCGGCATCCCTTCGCCCTGGAAGTTGCCGATCATGGTGCCCAGCACTTCGTTATCGCGCGGGTTCAGGCAGTAAAGGATGGTTTTCGGCAGCAGGTTATCTTCATTCTGCTTGCTCAGCAGTTTAGAGAGCTCTTCCGCCAGCGGACGGTCATTAATGGAGTCGAAGCCGACATCCGGGCCGAGCAGCTTGAACTGACGCTGGTTGTTATTACGCAGCGCGCCGATATGGTACTGCTGCACCCATTCGCGACGGGCATACTCCGCGCCGAGCCATACCAGTACCGCAGTTTTAAACTGCGCCACCTCTTTTTCACTCAGGGTTTCACCCGCCAGACGACGCGCCAGAATAGCGTCGAGCTCTGATTCAGATGCTTCGGCAAACAGCACCACGTCCAGCGCGTGGTCAGAGACTTTACAGCCGTGCGCGGCAAAGTGATCGAGGCGTTTGGTCAGCGCGGTTTGCAGATCGGTAAAACGGCGGATCTCGGTATCAGAGACTTCACCCAGTTTCGCCATGTAGTCGTTAAAGGTCGCCTGTTCAATATTGAAGGCTTTATCCGGACGCCAGCTCGGCAGCACTTTGGTGCTGAAAGTTGTCTCTTTGGCGATTGCCGCATGGTGCTCCAGGGAATCAATCGGGTCATCGGTGGTGCCGACCATTTTGACATTCATCTGCTGCATGATGCCGCGCGCGGAGAAGCGATCCTGCGCCAGCAGTTCATTGCCACGGTTCCAGATCTCATCAGCGGTTGCCGGTGACAGTAGCTTACCTGTAATACCAAACGGGCGGCGCAGCTCCAGATGCGTCCAGTGGTATAACGGGTTGCCGATGGTGTGCGGTACGGTCGCCGCCCACGCGTCAAACTTCTCACGATCCGTCGCATCACCGGTGCAGAGACGCTCCGGCACGCCGTTAGTGCGCATCGCGCGCCACTTGTAGTGGTCACCTTTCAACCAGATGTCATACAAGTTTTTGAAACAGTAATCGTCTGCGATCTGCTGCGGCGGCAGGTGGCAGTGGTAGTCAAAAATCGGCTGGTCTTTGGCGTAGTCGTGGTACAGACGGCGGGCAAATTCGGTATCCAGCAGGAAATCTTCGGTCATAAACGGGGTCATTATCGTCTTCCTCTCAACGAGTGCGTCTGATGTCTACCTTAATGCTGTCAAAGTTATCACACCAATTTCTATAGACCGAAGGTATTTTCGTGAGTTGGATCAATAAAAGCAGACAAAAACTGACACGTTAATTCACCAAACCACCCGCCAGGCCGCGCCAAATCTGGCTCTCCGCGCCTAAGTTAAAGACCACACAAAGAAAAACGCTTTTGTGATGTCACTCACCTTTTCAAGTTGTATGACAAGTTATCTTGCTGCCGTCGAATTGATAACCCGACGGAATGCATTCCCGATAAGACGTTAATCGGAATTAACGGTACGGACGCCGACTTACAAACAGAACGATTACTGATGGCAGGCTTGGGCCGTAGCGGAACCTCTTTCCGGTTACGCCCTCCCGTTTCCACCCTCCGATGCGAGCGAAGGGTGTCCGCGCAAGCGGTAATAACATAACGATGAGGTTTACATGCGTAAAATCAAAGGATTACGTTGGTACATGATAGCGCTGGTGACGGTCGGCACCGTGCTTGGCTACCTGACACGTAACACCATAGCGGCAGCCGCTCCCACGCTGATGGAAGAGTTGCACATCTCGACTCAGCAATATTCATATATCATCGCGGCCTACTCTGCGGCTTATACCGTCATGCAGCCGGTTGCGGGCTATGTCCTTGACGTTCTGGGCACCAAAATTGGTTACGCCTTCTTTGCGATTACCTGGGCTATCTTCTGCGGCGCAACTGCACTGGCAGGCAGTTGGGGCGGCCTTGCATTGGCGCGCGGCGCCGTGGGCGCAGCTGAAGCAGCGATGATCCCGGCGGGCCTGAAAGCGGCCTCTGAGTGGTTCCCGGCAAAAGAGCGCTCCATCGCCGTCGGCTACTTCAACGTCGGTTCGTCAATTGGTGCGATGATTGCGCCGCCGCTGGTGGTGTGGGCGATCGTTATGCACAGCTGGGAGATGGCGTTCATTATCTCCGGCGTACTGAGCTTTATCTGGGCGATGGCCTGGCTCATCTTCTATAAGCACCCGCGCGATCAGAAAAAATTGAGCGAAGAGGAGCGCGAATACATCATTGGCGGCCAGGAAGCACAGCACCAGACCAACAACGGCAAGAAAATGTCCGTTCGCCAAATCCTTGGCACCCGCCAGTTCTGGGGTATCGCGCTGCCGCGTTTTCTGGCTGAACCGGCCTGGGGTACCTTTAACGCCTGGATCCCGTTGTTCATGTTCAAAGTGTATGGCTTTAACCTGAAAGAGATTGCGATGTTCGCCTGGATGCCGATGCTGTTCGCGGATCTGGGTTGTATCGTGGGCGGTTATCTGCCGCCGCTGTTCCAGCGCATCTTCGGCGTGAACCTGATTGTGTCGCGTAAAATGGTGGTCACCATGGGCGCACTGCTGATGATTGGCCCAGGCATGATCGGTCTCTTCACCAGCCCTTATGTAGCAATTGGCCTGCTCTGTATCGGCGGCTTTGCGCACCAGTCTCTCTCCGGCGCACTGATTACGCTCTCCTCCGACGTATTTGGTCGTAACGAAGTGGCAACGGCCAACGGCCTGACCGGGATGGCGGCATGGATGGCAAGCACCATGTTCGCGCTGGTAGTGGGCGCGCTGGCAGATACCATCGGCTTTAGCCCGCTGTTCGCAGTGTTGGCGCTGTTTGACCTGATGGGTGCAGTGCTCATCTGGACGGTGCTGAAAAACAAATCGGCCGAAGAGGTAGCAAAAGAGCAGGCTGTCGGCTCGCCCGCCGCACAGAGTTAGCCCCGCTTTTTTTAAAACTATTTAAAGCCGCCTGAGGGCGGCTTTTTCGTTATTGACAATGGTGAGAAGGCACTAAAAGTGGTATAACAAATCCCATTATTGCCCTCTCCTCTGGAGCCTGTATGGAAATCTCCGAACCACGACGTCTCTACCAGCAACTTGCCGCCGAGCTTAAAAGCCGGATTGAGCAAGGCGTTTATCTTGTGGGAGAGAAGCTGCCCGCCGAACGCTTTATCGCCGATGAGAAAAGCGTCAGCCGGACCGTGGTGCGTGAAGCGATCATCATGCTCGAAGTGGAGGGGTATGTCGAAGTGCGTAAAGGCTCCGGCATTCATGTCATCTCCAGCCAGGCACGCCATACACAAGCGCCGGATGAGAATCTTGAGTTCGCCAGCTACGGCCCTTTTGAGCTGCTGCAGGCGCGCCAGCTGATTGAGAGCAATATTGCGGAGTTCGCCGCCACCCAGGTGACGAAGCAGGACATCATGAAGCTGATGGAGATTCAGGACAAAGCCCGCAAAGAGAAGTGTTTCCGCGACTCCGAGTGGGATTTGCAGTTCCACGTGCAGGTGGCGCTGGCGACGCAGAATACGGCTCTGGCAGCTATCGTTGAAAAGATGTGGACGCAGCGTGTGCACAACCCCTACTGGAAGAAACTGCACGACCATATCGATCTGCGCACCGTTGATAACTGGTGTGACGATCACGACCAGATCCTGAAAGCGCTGATCCGCAAAGATCCCCACGGCGCGAAAGTGGCGATGTGGCAGCATCTTGAGAACACGAAACAGATGCTATTTAACGAAACCAGCGACGACTTCGAGTTTAACGCCGATCGCTATCTTTTCGCCGAAAACCCGGTGGTACACCTCGATACAGCGGCCACCGGCACGAAATAAAAAAATCCTCTGCAGGCGCACACTTACGCTGCGCCCGTAAGAATTTTGGGTAAGTGAAAAGTATAGAGTGTCAGCGTGTGTAAATACCCTCGCCTCTTTCCGTCTTCCCCCGGCAAAATCACCTCTGAGCGCTTTTCAGACTGACGCATTACCTCAGCCTTTGTTACAATTGGATGCATTTCGCTTCTGTGTGAGTCAGCGCTTGCTCACAGCGCCTCACCAGGATGACCCCTGCACCGGATGTGCCACGAGCGACCATAATGTATGAGAACGTATCGCCGTGCTGTTTCGTACGTAGCAGACGTGACGTAAACCGATGTACCAGGAACACCGAATGGAACTTTTAAGCCAGTTACTTCACGCCCTTTGGAGCCAGGATTTTGAGACGCTGTCGCAGCCTGGCATGATCGGCATGCTCTATTTCGTTTTGTTTGTCATTTTATTTCTGGAGAATGGTCTGCTGCCGGCAGCGTTCCTGCCTGGCGACAGTCTGCTGGTGCTGGTTGGCGTACTGATTGCCAAAGGTGCATTGGGCTATCCGCAAACCCTGCTGCTGCTTACCGTCGCCGCCAGTACCGGCTGCTGGCTGAGCTACATTCAGGGGCGCTGGCTTGGCAATACGCGGCTGGTGCAGAAATGGCTCTCTCATCTTCCGGCCCACTATCACCAGCGCGCGCACCATCTGTTCCATAAACACGGGCTATCGGCGCTGTTAGTTGGGCGCTTTATCGCTTTTGTTCGCACGCTGTTGCCAACTATTGCCGGACTCTCTGGTCTGAGCAATACGCGTTTTCAATTTTTCAACTGGATGAGCGGTCTGCTGTGGGTGCTGATCCTGACAACGCTGGGTTACCTGTTGGGCATCACGCCGGTGTTTAAAAAGTATGAAGATGCGCTGATGTCCTGTTTGATGCTGCTTCCGGTGGTGCTGCTGGTGATTGGCCTGGTTGGCTCACTGGTGGTGTTATGGAAGAAAAAACATAGCAATCGGAGTTAAAAGACAATGGAACTGCGTGCGCCTTTTCTGCGCTGGGTATGCACAAGCCTCACTGCGGCGGCGCTCTTTTGCGTGCTGTTTCTCGCCTGGACGGCGGTGCAAAATCGCGAGTCTACGCTTGCGATCCGCCCGTTGACGCAAAACATTACCGTGCCGGATGGCTTCTCCATCTGGCACCATCTCGACGCCAACGGCATTCACTTTAAAAGCATTACCCCGCAGGACGATACCCTGCTGATTAAATTCGACTCCAGCGAGCAGAGCGCGGCCGCGAAGGCCGTGCTGGATCGCACTCTCCCCCAGGGGTATGTCATTGCCGCTCAGGATGATGCCGACACCCAAACTTCTGCGTGGCTCAACCGCCTGCGCAACAGCACACATCGATTCGGTTAATCTCTCCAGGATTCTGAATCTTTTCACTAACTTTGGTGTTTAGCCGTTACTTAACTATGCTTGAGTAACGGGACCAGGGTTCACATTACGTAACTGGATGCTGGCGTACCCTGTTTCGCCAGCTAACAACGGAAGGTTATCGATTATGAAAAACCGCATCGCTATGGCGCTGGCTCTTTTTTCCGTTAGCGCTTTTTCCCATGCTGCTTCACCGTGTCAGGAAAAAGAGCATGAGATCCAACGCGAAATCAGCTATGCCGAAAAGCATAACAATCAGAGCCGTATTGACGGGTTGAACAAAGCCCTGCGCGAAGTTCGTGCCAGCTGTTCTGATGAGAAGTTACGCGCTGCGCATCACAAGAAAATCGCTGAACAGAAAGAGGAGATTGCCGAGCGCCGTCGCGACCTGAGCGAAGCGAAAGAGAAAGGCGATGCGGACAAGATACACAAGCGAGAGCACAAGCTGAAAGAGGCTCAGCAGGAGCTGAAATCTCTTGAAGCGCGTGACTACTGATTAAATGGAAATGACCACACACTCACCTGGAGAGAATTATGTCGAAAGATAATGCTGACCATCTGCGCGCTGAGTTGAAATCGCTGGCGGACACCCTGGAAGAAGTGCTGGGTAATTCTGGTGAAAAATCGAAAGAAGAGCTGAGCAAGCTGCGTACCAAAGCGGAAAAAGCGCTGCGTAACAGCCGCGACCGCCTGGGCGATACCGGCGATGTTATTGCTCGTCAGACCCGCGAAGCCGCTGCCCGTACCGATGAGTACGTGCGTGATAATCCGTGGGCCAGCGTTGGCATCGGCGCCGCAATCGGCGTGGTGTTAGGCGTTCTGATGTCGCGTCGCTGATATGGCGGATTCACGATACGCGCAAGGGCCTGGCAAAAGCGCGCTCGGGATTGGTCAGCGTATGCTGACCATTCTGGTTGAAATGGTTGAGACCCGCCTGCGGCTGGCGGTTGTTGAGCTTGAAGAAGAGAAAGCCAACTTATTCCAGCTGCTCCTGATGGTGGGGCTGACCATGCTTTTCGCTGCATTTGGCCTGATGAGTCTGATGGTGCTAATTATTTGGGCCGTCGATCCGCAATATCGCTTGAATGTGATGATTGCAACCACCGTAGTGTTACTTGTGCTGGCGCTGATAGGCGGCATTTCGACACTGCGTAAAGCGCGGGCCTCGACACTGCTGCGTCACACGCGTCAGGAGCTGTCGAACGATCGCGCCTTGCTGGAGGACGATAAATCGTGAGCAGCAAAGCCGAACGTCTGAAGCGTAAAGCGCAATTGCTCAGCATGATCCAGCAGCAACGTCTGGATCTTACCGCCGGGCGTCGTGACTGGCTTGAGGCCACCGGCGCGTACGATCGCGGCTGGAACACGCTGTTAAGCTTGCGCTCATGGGCGCTGGTAGGCAGTAGCGCAATGGCTATTTGGACCGTTCGCCACCCTAATATGCTGGTGCGCTGGGCCAGACGTGGTTTCGGTGCCTGGAGCCTGTGGCGGCTGGTAAAATCCACCGTTAATGCGCCGCGCTAAAGCGTCACTTGCTTGCTAACACGGGCGATCCTGGGATCGCCCGTTTGCATTTCGGCCTAACAATTCTTCCTGAACAATTTTTTTGAAAGACTTCGACAGTTTTCATAGCTAACAATATTTTCCCGCCGCGATTACTATCCTCTCCATCAACTGCAAGCCCACGGCATACGCCGTTTATTACAATAATTTTACTGCATACAGCCTATGCGGTTCCTGGAGAGAAAGATGAAAAAATTAGATGATGTTGGTTTCCTGGTTGCCCGTATTCTGATGCCGATCCTGTTCATCGTCGCAGGCTGGGGCAAAATCACCGGTTATGCCGGCACACAGCAATATATGGAATCGATGGGCGTACCGGGCTTCTTCCTGCCGCTGACCATCCTGCTTGAATTTGGCGGCGGTCTGGCCATTCTGTTCGGCTTCCTGACCCGTACTACCGCGCTGTTCACCGCTGGCTTTACGCTGCTGACGGCGTTTATCTTCCACAACAACTTTGCGGAAGGCGCGAACTCCATCATGTTCATGAAAAACCTGACCATCGCTGGCGGCTACCTGCTGCTGGGCATCATCGGTCCGGGCGCGTTCAGCATCGACCGCGTACTGAATAAAAAGTGGTAAGCGCTCTATACTGACTGAATACACCAAAGCGAGGAGTTTACTCCTCGCTTTTGCTATCAGAAGGAGAAGCAGCAATGGGACAACTGATTGACGGCGTCTGGCACGACACCTGGTATGACACCAAATCCACCGGCGGGCGCTTTAAACGTTCAGAATCGGCGTTTCGCAACTGGCTGACCGCCGATGGCGCAGCCGGCCCCTCTGGCGAAAGCGGCTTTGCCGCTGAAAAAGATCGCTACCATCTCTATGTTTCACTGGCCTGCCCCTGGGCACACCGCACGCTGATCCTGCGTAAGCTGAAAGGCCTCGAGCCTTTTTTACCGGTTTCGGTCGTGCATCCGCTGATGCTGGAAAATGGCTGGACCTTTGGCGACGATTTTCCCGCCGCAACGGGTGACACCCTCTATCAGCACGAGTTTCTCTACCAGCTCTATCTCCATGCCGATCCGCACTACACCGGACGCGTCACGGTGCCTGTGGTGTGGGATAAGAAGAATCACACCATCGTCAGCAATGAATCGGCAGATATTATTCGCATGTTCAATACTGCCTTCGACGGTCTGGGGGCAAAAGCGGGAGATTACTACCCGCCTGAGCTGCGCGAGAAGATTGACGAGCTGAATGGCTGGATCTACGACAATGTGAATAACGGCGTCTACAAAGCCGGTTTCGCCACCAGCCAGCAGGCCTACGATGAAGCGGTAACCGGGGTGTTTAGCGCGCTGGAGCGCCTGGAGCAGATCCTTGGGCGGCACCGCTATCTGACGGGCGATCGCCTGACCGAAGCGGATATACGTTTATGGACAACGCTGGTGCGCTTCGACCCGGTCTATGCGACGCACTTCAAATGCGACAAGCGCCGCATCAGTGATTACCTCAACCTGCATGGCTTCCTGCGCGATCTCTACCAGATGCCGGGCATCGCCGAGACGGTTGATTTTGCGCATATCCGCAATCACTACTATCGCAGCCATAAAACGCTAAACCCGACGGGGATTATCTCCATCGGCCCGTGGCAGGATCTTGATGAACCGCACGGCCGGGACAGCCGTTTTTCCTGAACTTTCGGGCGCGTCACATCGCGCCCAAATAATTCCCCGCCCGACTTATCCCTTTGTAAATTTGCCGTCTATTCTTACTCTTATCGTTGTTAAAACAACGGATTGACCGTTGAGCGAGGTAGAAAATGGACTGGTATTTCTGGGTACTTCGTAATTACGCCACCTTCCACGGACGCGCCCACCGTCGCGAATTCTGGATGTTCACACTCGTTAACATCATCCTGTTCGGCGTGCTGAATGTGGTTGATCGCATCGTGGGCTGGCACCATATCTTAAGCCTTGTTTATGCCCTGCTGATGCTGGTGCCAACGCTGGCGGTACAGGTGCGCCGCCTGCACGACACCAACCGCAGCTGGCGCTGGCTGCTGCTGATGATCATTCCGCTGTTTGGCTCGCTGGTGCTGCTCGCGTTTTATAGCCAGCGCGGCACGCCGCAAGAGAACGAGTTCGGCCCGGAACCGCAGCCCTTCCCGCAAACGGTGCATGCAACCGAGCGTGGCGCGTAGGGTTATTTACCGGCAAAAAGCTTGGGGATCTCGCGCAGACACCAGGCTTTGCCCTCGCCCATGCTGTCCCGGCGCCAGGCCATAATAATATCCACCTGGCCGCTGTACTCCGGGCTGACCACGCGCAGGCGGCCCTCCGCAATATCGCGCTCAACCAGCGGATAGGGCATGGTGGCGACGCCCAGCCCGGCGAGCAACGCCTGGCGTTTATCCTCAATCGTACTGACCGTGAGGCGCGGCTGTTTATCCAGCAGTTGAACCGTAAGCACCGGGCGTTCGCGGGCGGTATCCGCCACGGCCACGCCGCGATACTTCACGCGGGTGATTTCTGACAGCGGCTCCGGCTCCTGATGAATAGGGTGATCCGGAGCCGCGACATAGACGTTCATCACGCTGTAGAGCTTGCGCGAGTTGATCTCCGACGAGGAGCGAAAGTGCATATCCGGCGCGACAACAATATCTGCCCGCCCCTGCTCCAGGCGCTCCCAGGCACCTGCCAGCACTTCAGTGATAATCGATAGCTGGGTCGTGGCTTTCGCCGCCAGTCTCTCCACCAGCGGAAAGAGCTCTACCGTCGGCACCAGCGCTTCCGTTACCAGCGTTAAATGGGTTTCCCAGCCGCGCGCCAGCGCTTCGGCGTCGGTCGTCAATTTATCTGCGGCTTCCAGCAGCACGCGACCGCGCTCCAGCAGCATACGCCCAACATTGGTGAATTTAGTGCGGTGACCGGAGCGGTCAAACAGCACCACATCCAGCTCTTCTTCAAGTTTTTGCATGGTGTAGCTGAGCGCAGAGGGAACGCGCCCCAGCTCATCCGCGGCGGCAGCAAAGCTACCGCGGCGGTCAATTGCATCCATCACGCGCAGTGCTTCAAGCGTCAGTGCCCTTTCTTTGGCCATAGGTGTTCTCATTCAGGAAATTTGAACATACCGGGCAGAATATCTGGCTAACAATGCAGCGTCCATCCCTTTAACATTGTTTTAAGTAAAGAGAGGTCAAGAATAATGATTACTACCCGAACGGCAAAACAGTGCGGACAAGCTGACTTCGGCTGGCTTCAGGCCCGCTATACCTTCTCCTTTGGACACTACTTTGATCCCAAACTGTTGGGTTATGCGTCACTGCGCGTGTTGAACCAGGAAGTGCTCGCACCAGGGGCTTCTTTTCAACCGCGCGCCTACCCGAAAGTGGATATTCTGAATCTGATTCTGGAAGGTGAAGCGGAGTACCGCGACAGCGAAGGCCACCATGTACAGGCAAAAGCGGGTGAAGCGCTGCTTATCGCAACCCAGCCTGGTATCAGTTACAGTGAGCACAATCTGAGTAAAGATAAGTCACTTACGCGCATGCAGCTATGGCTGGATGCCTGCCCGGAGCGGGAAAACCCGCCGGTGCAGAAGCTGACCCTTACTGATGATGCCTGTCAGCTGCTGGCCTCGCCGGATGGCGACAAAGGCAGTCTGCAGCTGCGCCAACAGGTGTGGCTGCACCACATTTCGCTGGAAAAAGGCGAAGAGCTGAAAATTGAATTACACGGACCGCGGGCCTATCTGCAGTCTATTCACGGGACGGTGCATGCCGTCACCCATCACAAAGAGCAAGAGGCCCTCACCTGCGGTGATGGCGCTTTTATTCGTGATGAAGCCACTATCACGCTGGTCGCTGACACGCCGCTTCGCGCGCTGTTGGTTGATTTACCGGTGTAATGAACATTTTTATCAGGTGAGTAAATGAGTATCCGCACTATGTACAGTTCGTTCGATCACGTCACGCAGAGTGATAACCGTTCCGCCGCCGCAAACCAGGCGTTCGGGTTTGAAGAGATGCTGACGGAACTGGAAGTGATCGTCGAAGAAGCCGTTGTCCGTCTTGCTGAGGAAGAAGAAGCCGCCTGATTGTCAGCCCCGGCGCCCGCCGGGGTTCTGTTCCTGCCTTATGAGGCCGCGCGTAGTGAAAGCGCCCTCTCCTCTCTGAATGCCTCCTGCATAAACCGCCGTAAAATCTCTGCCGCACCCGGCGCGGGCGTGACGCCTGCGATCAAGCTATCGGCATCGCCGCCCTCTTTTTCGATATGGGGACGATTAAGCCGTAACAGATCGCAGGCGATCTCAGGCCGCATTTCCGGGTGAAACTGCACCGAAAACGCCTTTGGTCCGTAGCGCACGATCTGATGCGGATCGTGAACCGAGGCACCCAGCACCGTGGCGCCAATGGGTAAACGGGTGACCGTTTGCCGGTGCGTCAGGTGTGCGGGAAAGCTCTCTTGCAGATGCGCAAGCAGCGGATCGTGAGCCGCTGCGGCATTGAGGTAAACGGTTTTAGTTCCCGCTTCGCGCCCATCTTTGTGGTACTGCACATCGCCGCCCAGCGCCCAGGCCATCAGTTGATGACCGTAGCAGACGCCAAACAGCGGCATCTCCACCGCCATCGCCTCGCGGATCCACGCGGCGGTCTGCTCGCTCCACGGCAATCTGTCCGTAACCATTGCCCAGGATCCGGTGATGATCGCCGCCCGGCGCGGATCCGGTGCCGGTAGCGTTTCGCCTTCGAAAACGCGGATCACCTCAACATCATCAAGCTCGCATCCCAGCAGTTGGCAAAACCAGAGCGGCACATCGCCGTGCGCATCGCGCATGGTTTGTGGAGCGTTCCCCATCTGGAGAATCAAAATCGATTTTTGTTCCATACCAGCAACGTCTCCCATGGCGAAAAAATAGACATGTGCCAGACAGGGTAGCGCGTTTCGCCGCGAGGTTGATCGATTAATTGATTATGAATTAGACAGAATTAGCTTAGAGAGCGTGAACATAGCCCAGCGTCGAGGTCGTCTGGGGGCCTGGTAAGCGCAATTTGTAGGCCTGATAAGCGTAGCGCCATCAGGCATTTGCACCCATTGCCTGATGGCGGCTCGCGCCTTATCCGGCCTACGGGAGTGCCGGAGCTGGTGGTCGTTGTAGGCCTGATAAGCGCAGCGCCATCAGGCATTCGCACCCATTGCCGGATGGCGGCTCGCGCCTTATCCGGCCTACGGGAGTGCCGGAGCTGGTGGTCGTTGTAGGCCTGATAAGCGCAGCGCCATCAGGCATTTGTACCCACTGCCGGATGGCGGCTCGCGCCTTATCCGGCCTACGTAAATACAGGGGCGGTTGCCGTTGTAGGCCTGATAAGCGCAGCGCCATCAGGCATTTGTACCCACTGCCGGATGGCGGCTCGCGCCTTATCCGGCCTACGTAAATGCCGGGATCAGTTGTCGTTGTATGCCCGGAAAAGCAAAAACCCCGCCGAGGCGGGGTTTTTTAAGAGGTGAAACTGACCGATAAGCCGGGTTCTGTCGTGGACAGTCATTCATCTAGGCCAGCAATCGCTCACTGGCTCAAGCAGCCTACCCGGGTTCAGTACGGGCCGTACCTTGTGAACCCCTATTTGGCCTTGCTCCGGGTGGAGTTTACCGTGCCGCGAACTGTTGCCAGACGCGCGGTGCGCTCTTACCGCACCCTTTCACCCTTACCTGATCCCGCTTGCGCGGGCCATCGGCGGTTTGCTCTCTGTTGCACTGGTCGTAGGCTTGCGCCTCCCAGGCGTTACCTGGCACCCTGCCCTATGGAGCCCGGACTTTCCTCCCCTCCGCCCGTCTCCCCCGAAGAGGACGACGACGAAGCGGCGACTGTCTGGTCAGCTTCGGCGCGCAGTATAGAGGGTTTGCGCCTGCGTGTCACCCTTCCGTCGACATTCCGACCGCCAGCGTCGCCGCGATATTGCGCGAGGCGCGGTAAATATTGTCAAACGCGCCGCGAAACGCCTCTTCCAGCGTGCCAATGGTGGTCAACACGCTGAACACCGCGTCGATACCATACTGATGCACCACGCCGACATCACTGGTCAAACTACCGGCGATACCAATCACCGGCTTATGGTATTTTTTGGCCACCTGCGCCACGCCCACCGGCACTTTGCCGTGAATGCTCTGGCTGTCGATGCGTCCTTCGCCGGTCACAACCAGCGTGCAGTCGTGGATATGCTCCTCCAGATTGAGCGCCTGAGTGACAATCTCAATGCCACTGCGCAGCTCCGCGCCAAGAAACGCCATCAGCGCCGCGCCCATGCCGCCCGCCGCGCCCGATCCCGGTACGCGCTTCACATCGATATGCAGATCTTTTTTGATCACATCAGCAAAGTGCTCCAGACTGCGATCCAGCTCGACGATCATCGCTTCCGTCGCCCCTTTTTGCGGGCCAAAAATGCGCGATGCGCCGCTCTCGCCGGTAAGCGGGTTAGTCACATCGCAGGCCACGTGGATCGTACAGGCCTGCAAGCGCGGATCGAGACCAGAGAGATCGATGTGATTGAGGCTTATCAGGCTCCCACCGCCGTGACCAATCTCTTTGCCGTTGGCATCCATAAGACGCGCGCCCAGCGCCTGCACCATACCGGCCCCGCCGTCATTGGTCGCGCTGCCGCCGATGCCGATGATAATGTTGCTCGCCCCCTTATCCAGCGCCTGCAAAATAAGCTCCCCGGTGCCGCGCGAGGTGGTAATTAACGGATTACGTAATTCAGGCGCGACCAGCGCCAGCCCGCTTGCCGCCGCCATCTCAATAACAGCGGTCGCACCATCGCCAGAGATCCCCCAGCAGGCTGCAACCGGCTCGCCCAGCGGGCCGGTCACGCGGGCGGTATGCACTGCGCCCTGCGTGGCGGCGATCATCGCTTCAACGGTACCTTCACCGCCATCCGCGACCGGAACAGAGACATAGTGCGCATCGGGAAAGATCTCCCGAAATCCTTTTTCTATTGCCTGTGCGACCTGAGTCGCAGAGAGGCTCTCTTTGTAAGAGTCTGGGGCGATTACGATTTTCATAGTGGTGAGCCTGGTCAGCCGCGCACGTCACCCTGCAAGCCAGAGGCGGCCTGCAGAGGTGGATACCAAGAGGAGCAAGGGCGCGCCTGCGCCCTTTCTGATTAACGAGTGACTTCGACTTTCGCCAGTTTCTCGTAGTAGCACGCCAGCGCGCTGTGATCGGAGGTGCCCATGCCGTCGGCGCGCAGCGCCTGCATCATCTCCATCACTGCGGCGGTCAGCGGCAGCTGCGCGCCCACGCCGTGCGAGGTATCCAGCGCATTCGCCAGATCTTTGATATGCAGATCGATGCGGAAACCCGGTTTGAAGTTGCGATCCATCACCATCGGCGCTTTCGCCTCCAGCACCGTGCTGCCCGCGAGCCCCCCGCGGATCGCCTGGAAGACCAGATCCGGGTTAACGCCCGCTTTGGTCGCCAGGGTTAAGGCTTCCGACATCGCGGCAATGTTAAGCGCCACAATCACCTGGTTTGCCAGCTTGGTGACGTTGCCCGCGCCGATATCACCCGTGTGCACCACCGATCCCGCCATCGCTTTCATCAGGTCGTAGTGCTTATCAAACACGGCTTTATCGCCACCAACCATCACAGAGAGCGTGCCGTCGATCGCTTTCGGTTCGCCGCCGCTGACCGGCGCATCCAGCATCTCGACGCCTTTCGCTTTCAGCGCCTCGCTGATTTCACGGCTCGCCAGCGGCGCAATGGAACTCATGTCGATCAGCACCGTGCCCGCTCTCGCCCCCTCAATAATGCCGCCTTCACCCAGCGCCACCTCTTTCACGTGTGGCGAGTTCGGCAGCATAGTGATGATCACATCACACTGCTCTGCGATGGCTTTGGCATTGCTCGCGGTTTCCGCTCCGGCGGCGACTAATTCGCCCACCGCGTCACTGTTGCGATCAACAACCACCAGCGAGTAACCGGCTTTGATGAGGTTTTTACTCATGGGTTTACCCATGATGCCGAGGCCAATGAAACCGACTTTCATCGTCATAATTGCGTCTCTCTCTTTCAGGTGGTGAGGTTATTTTTTAAAGGCGTCGGCGAGTCTCTGTGTCGCCGCCCGGAAAACGCCCAGATCGCTGCCGACGGCAACCACAGTCGCGCCCCACTCAAGGTAGCGACGCGCGTCGGCCTCAACCGGCGCGAGGATGCCGCTCGGTTTGTTGTGCGCCTTCGCGCGGGCGAAAATATGTTGAATGGTGCGCTGCACTTCCGGATGCGCGGCATTGCCGAGGTAACCGAGCGTCGCCGCCAGATCGCTTGGCCCGACAAACACGCCGTCCACGCCGTCGGTCGAGAGGATCGCGTCAAGATTATCGATGCCCGCCTGGCTCTCTATCTGCACCAGAATCGAGATATTGGCGTTGGACTGGCGGAAGTAGTCCGGCACGGTGCCGAACATATTGGCCCGGTGCGATACGGAGACGCCGCGAATGCCTTCCGGCGGATAACGGGTCGCTGCAACGGCGAGCAATGCATCCTCTTCGCTCTCAACGAAGGGAATCAGGAAGTTATAGAAACCGATATCGAGCAGGCGCTTGATGATCACCGCATCGTTGGTCGGCACGCGCACGACCGGCGCGCTGACGCTGCCTTTAAGCGCCATCAGCTGCGGAACAAAAGTGAGCACGTCATTGGGCGCGTGTTCGCCATCAAGCAGCAGCCAGTCGAAACCCGCCAGCCCCAGCACTTCCGTGCTGATATGGCTACCCAGCGCGGACCAGCAGCCAATCTGAACCTGCTGCGCGGCCAGCGCGGCCTTAAATTTGTTAGGGAAGATATCGTTAGTCATCTTTTGTACCTTAAATGTGTTGGTGCTTATTTCTTCAGTTCCATACGTTTGATGTCGCCGACGACAAACAGGTAGCAGACCATCATCATCAGAGCTGAACAGCCGACGAAGACCAGCGCGCCGTTGAAGGAGTGCAACTCTTTCACCATGTAGCCGATAACCAGCGGCGTCGCGATAGAGGCCACATTCCCAAAGACGTTAAACACACCGCCGCACAGACCCACAATCTCTTTTGGCGCAACGTCGGAAATCACCGGCCAGCCGAGCGCACCAAAACCTTTACCGAAGAAGGCCAGCGCCATCAGCGCGACCACCAGTGCGGTGTTGTTGGTGTAGTTACAGAGAATAATGCTGGAAGCCAGCAGCATCCCCATCACGATAGGCACTTTACGCGCCACGGTCAGGGATGAGCCACGTTTAATCAGATAATCGGAGAAGAGCCCGCCCAGCACGCCGCCGACAAAGCCGCACAGCGCCGGGATGGAGGCCACAAAGCCCACTTTAAGGATCGACATCCCCTTCTCCTGCACCAGGTAAATGGGAAACCAGGTGAGGAAGAACCAGGTAATGGTGTTGAGGAAGTATTGACCAAAGAAGATGCCCAGCATCATGCGGTTGCTCAGCAGCTGCTTGATGTAATCCAGCTTCGGCCCGGCTTTCTTATCGTCGCCCGCTTTTTTGTGGTCCATATCGACCACCGCGCCGTTCGCTGCAATGTACTCCAGCTCTTCGCGGGTCATACGCGGATGGTCGGTGGGGTTATGCACAAACTTCACCCAGGCAAAGGTCAGCACAAAACCGATCGCGCCCATAACGGTAAAGACATGCTCCCAGCCCCAGGCATAGGTCAGCCAGCCGAGCAACGGCGAGAAGAGCGCCAGCGAGAAGTATTGCGCTGAGTTAAAGAGTGCCGAGGCGGTGCCGCGCTCCTTCGCCGGAAACCAGGCCGCGACGATGCGCGCATTCGCCGGGAAGGAGGGCGCTTCAGAGAAGCCGAGCATAAAGCGCATGATAAACATCGACACCCCGGCCCAGGCGAGCGGGAATACATCGACAAAACCTTGCAGGAAAGTGAAGAGCGACCAGAAAAAGAGGCTGTAGGTGTAGACGCGTTTGGAGCCGAAGCGGTCGAGCAGCCAGCCGCCGGGGATCTGCATCAGCAGGTAGGCCCAGCCGAAGGCGGAGAAGATGTAACCCATCGAGACGGAATCGAGTTGTAGCTCTTTGGCGACATCGGTTCCGGCAATAGAGAGTGTGGCACGGTCAGCGTAGTTAACTGCGGTAACAATAAATATAATCAGTAAAATTAAATAACGGGTAGGAATCGCCCGTTTTGCTTCGACGGTTTGTTCAATAGCCATTTTAATTTCCTCGGACACCGCTAACTTTTAAATATATTTATTTGGGTGGTTTATCTGATGGTATTTAACGCCGTAGAGTTAATTCAGATAACAGATACAGAGATTTAATTAGCCCTCAGTATAAGCAGCGTCGGGAGAGCACACATTGTAACCTTGCTCAATTTTTTAACTATTTAAAAAGATTATTTTGAGCATATGCCCATAAAGCTGGGCGCTAATGCACACTTCTTGCATTATGCCGCCACGCAGCATGCGGCCCGGCGTTAATAAGTGATATGCATCACATTTTAATCCTCGAACTCCTGACATTCTTATTTCCAGTAAACAAGAATTTTCTTGCTGATATTAATTCCAGAGTAAAAAGCTGGTTTCTCTATTGTGAGTAATGCATCGTACAGTGAGCGGGAGATAAATTAATAATGTCCGACATTGAAATAAGAGAGCAAGTGCCTGGCGCGTTTTATATTAAGGTTCACGACACCGATAATGTCGCGATTATTGTTAATGACAACGGCTTAAAAGCCGGTACCCGCTTCCCGGATGGTCTGGAGTTGATTGAGCATATTCCGCAGGGGCATAAAGTTGCGCTGGTCGATATTCCTCATCACGGCGAGATCGTGCGCTATGGCGAAGTGATCGGCTACGCCGTGCGCCCGATCCCGCGCGGCAGCTGGATCGATGAGTCCCTCGTTGAGCTGCCGACGGCCCCCCCGCTTAATACTCTACCGCTGGCGACCAAAGTGCCCGAACCCTTGCCGCCACTGGAGGGATATACTTTTGAAGGCTACCGCAACGCGGATGGCAGCGTCGGCACGAAAAATCTGCTCGGCTTAACCACCAGCGTACACTGCGTTGCCGGGGTGGTGGATTATGTGGTGAAGCTTATCGAGCGCGATCTGCTGCCAAAATACCCCAATGTCGACGGCGTGGTCGGCCTGAATCACCTATACGGCTGCGGCGTGGCGATTAACGCTCCGGCGGCGGTGATCCCGATTCGCACGATCCATAACATCTCCCTGAACCCGAACTTCGGTGGCGAAGTGATGGTGATTGGCCTCGGCTGTGAGAAGTTGCAGCCGGAGCGGCTGCTTCAGGGAACAGACGATGTGCAGGCAATTCCCGCTGATGGCGCCAGCATTGTGCGTTTGCAGGATGAGCACCACGTGGGCTTCCGCTCAATGGTTGATGACATTCTGCAGGTCGCCGAGCGACACCTGGTCAAACTCAACCAGCGCAAACGTGAAACCTGCCCGGCTTCGGAACTGGTGGTCGGCATGCAGTGCGGCGGCAGCGACGCCTTCTCCGGCGTGACCGCTAACCCGGCGGTGGGCTTTGCTTCCGATCTGCTGATCCGCTGCGGCGGCACGGTGATGTTCTCGGAAGTGACGGAAGTGCGCGACGCGATCCACCTGCTCACCCCTCGCGCCATCAATGAAGAGGTGGGCAAACGCCTGCTGGAAGAGATGGCCTGGTACGATAACTACCTCGACATGGGCAAAACCGACCGCAGCGCCAACCCATCGCCCGGCAACAAAAAAGGCGGGCTGGCTAACGTGGTGGAAAAAGCGCTCGGCTCGATTGCTAAATCAGGCAAGAGCGCCATCTCCGAGGTGCTCTCCCCCGGCCAGCGCCCGACCAAACGCGGGTTAATTTACGCCGCCACGCCAGCCAGCGATTTTGTGTGCGGCACCCAGCAGGTGGCCTCCGGCATTACCGTGCAGGTCTTTACCACCGGTCGCGGCACGCCCTATGGACTGATGGCGGTACCGGTGATCAAAATGGCGACCCGTACCGAGCTGGCAAACCGCTGGTATGACTTGATGGATATTAACGCGGGCACCATCGCTACCGGCGAAGAGAGCATTGAAGAGGTGGGCTGGAAGCTGTTCCACTTTATTCTCGATGTCGCCAGCGGACGCAAAAAAACCTTTTCCGATCAATGGGGATTGCATAACCAGCTGGCCGTATTCAACCCGGCACCGGTGACCTGATCCCCGCAAAAAGATGGATAAACTTCACCCTTAGCATGGCTCCGGCCATGCTTTTTTTTGCCCTTCCCCCCTTTCATTCTCTTTCCCTCCCTTTCGAAAGTTTCGCTTTTACGATTCAAATCACAAAAAAGCATTCCGAAAGACTATATCTTCTTTCGAAGAAAATAAACGAAAGGGTTCGGAGGCAGGATGTTTATCATTTCCACCAAAACCATGCTCACTAAGGCGCAGCGCGAAGGCTACGCGGTGCCTGCTTTTAATATCCATAACCTCGAAACGCTTCAGGTTGTCGTTGAGACCGCCGCCGAATTGCGCTCACCGCTGATTGTTGCGGGTACACCAGGGACCTTTAGCTACGCCGGGATTGGCAATATTGTTGCCATTGCCGCCGATCTGGCAAAAACCTACAACCAACCGCTGGCGATCCACCTCGATCACCATGAAGCGCTTGCCGATATTGAGCGCAAAGTACACGCCGGGGTGCGCTCGGTGATGATCGACGGTTCGCATCTTCCTTACGCGGAAAATGTGGCAGTGGTAAAAGCCGTCACCGACTACTGCCACCGCTATGACGTCAGCGTCGAGGCGGAGTTAGGGCGTCTTGGCGGTCAGGAGGACGATCTGATCGTCGATGCCAAAGACACGCGCTTTACCAATCCGCAGCAGGCGCAGGATTTTATCGAAAAGACGGGTATCGACTCGCTTGCTGTGGCGATCGGTACCGCGCACGGCCTCTACAGTGAAGAACCGAAGCTCGATTTCGATCGGCTGGCGGAGATTCGCCAGGCCGTCGAGGTTCCACTGGTGTTACACGGCGCTTCCGGCCTGCCTGCGGCCGATATTCGCCGCGCTATCGGCCTTGGCGTCTGCAAGGTCAACGTCGCCACCGAACTCAAAATCGCCTTTTCCGACGCGCTTAAGGCGTACCTGCTCTCGCACCCAAATGCCAGCGATCCGCGCCACTACATGGTTCCGGCCAAAGCCGCCATGAAAGAGGTGGTACGCAAAGTCATCCACGATTGCGGCTGTGAAGGGAAGCTGTAAGCCCATCTATTTAACCGGAGAATCACGTGAAAGAGATTATTGCCCGCCATAAAGCGGGAGAGCACCTTGGCATCTGTTCCGTCTGCTCGGCCCATCCGTTGGTGATTGAAGCCGCGCTGCGCTTCGATTTGCATACCGACAACAGCGTACTGATCGAAGCGACATCGAACCAGGTTAACCAGTTTGGCGGCTATACCGGCATGCAGCCCGCCGATTTCCGCGACTTTGTCTATGCCATCGCCCGTGAGGTCGGCTTCCCGCTGGAGCGGCTGATCCTCGGCGGTGATCATCTTGGGCCCAACTGCTGGCAGAACGAACATGCCGACGCGGCGATGGAGAAAGCGATCGCGCTGATCGAAGCGTACGTTGCCGCCGGGTTTAGCAAGATCCACCTTGATGCCTCAATGTCCTGCGCGGATGATCCCGTTCCGCTGGCTCCGCAGGTGGTGGCGGAGCGCGCCGCGCGCCTGTGTCTGGCTGCGGAGCAGACGGCAAGCGAAGCGCAGAAAAAGGCGCTGACCTATGTCATCGGCACGGAAGTGCCGGTGCCGGGCGGCGAGGCCAGCAGCATCAGCGCGGTGCACGTTACCCATGTGGAGGATGCCGCGCGTACGCTGGAAACTCACCGTGTCGCCTTCGAGGCGCTGGGGCTGGAAGCGGCGATGAAGCGGGTTATCGCCATCGTCGTTCAGCCCGGCGTGGAGTTCGATCATACGCAGGTTATCCATTATCAGCCTCAGGCCGCCGAAGCGCTTTCCGGCTGGATCCGCCAGACGCCAATGGTCTATGAAGCCCACTCGACGGATTACCAGTCCCGCCATGCCTATCGCGCGCTGGTACGCGATCATTTCGCCATCCTGAAAGTTGGCCCGGCGCTGACCTTTGCCCTGCGCGAAGCGATTTTCGCCCTCGCGCAGATGGAGAACGAGCTGATTGCTCCGGAGAGCCGTAGCCGGGTGCTGGAGGTGATTGACGAAGTGATGCTCAACGAGCCGGACTACTGGAAGAAGTATTACCACCCCACCTGGAGCCAGGCGATGGTCGATATCCACTTCAGCCTCTCTGATCGCATCCGTTACTACTGGCCTCACCCGCGCATTCGCCAGGCGGTGGAAAAACTGCTCGCGAATCTCGACACCGTCAGGCTGCCGCTGGGGCTGATTAGCCAGTTTATGCCTCTACAACTGGAACGCGCGTCGCTAAACGAGATAGTCACAACGCCACGCAGCCTGATTATTGACAAAATACAGGACGTATTGCGTGCCTATCGCTACGGATGTGCCCCTGAAACTGCCTGTTAAGCGGAGTGTGTATGAGCCAACTGTTTGTCCGAACCGGAGTGGATTTTGCCTCGCGCCAGCAACTGCTGGCACACATTGGCGAGGAGATGCTGGCAAAAGGCGTCGTCCATGAAAGCTACCCCGCCGCGCTGCTGACGCGCGAGGAAAACTACCCAACCGGCATCGCGCTGGAGCGTCATGGGATCGCCATTCCCCACTGCGAGGCGAGCCACGCCCTCTCCCCGGCGCTCTATCTCATTCGTCCGCGCAAACCGGTTTATTTTCAACAGGCTGATGATGATGGCGACGTTGCCGCATCGCTGATTATTGCCCTGATTGTGGAAAACCCGGCGGCGCAGCTGACGCTACTGAGAAAACTGTTTAGTGAGCTACAAAACCCGAACACGCTGGACGCGCTGCTGAACGCTGCGGATGACGATCTGGCGAGATGTTTTCGGGAGACGATCCTTGAGCCTGAAACGTGCGGACAGGCTTAAAAACATACTGATAATAAAAAGGAGTACCCTATGAAACGTAAAGTCATTGTCGCCTGCGGCGGTGCGGTCGCCACCTCCACGATGGCGGCAGAAGAGATCAAAGAGCTGTGCGATACGCACCACATCGAACTCGATCTTGTACAGTGTCGGGTAAATGAGATCGAAACCTATATGGACGGCGCGGATCTTATCTGCACCACCGCAAAAGTGGACCGCGCCTTCGGCGATATTCCTGTTGTGCACGGTATGCCCTTCGTTTCGGGAGTGGGCATTGAGGCGCTACAGCAAAAAATCCTGACCATTCTCGTGGGGTAACGCTATGTTTAGCGAAATAATGCGTTATATCCTCGACTTAGGTCCTACCGTTATGCTGCCGGTGGTGATCATTATTTTCTCGAAGCTGCTGGGTATGAAACTCGGCGACTGCTTTAAATCGGGTCTGCATATTGGCATCGGCTTTGTCGGCATTGGCCTGGTGATCGGTCTGATGCTCGACTCAATCGGTCCGGCGGCTAAAGCCATGGCGGAGCATTTCCAGATCAACCTTCAGGTCATTGATGTTGGCTGGCCCGGATCGTCACCGATGACATGGGCATCGCAAATTGCGCTGGTTGCCATCCCTGTCGCTATCGCCGTGAATATCATCATGCTGGTAACGCGCATGACGCGCGTGGTCAACGTGGATATCTGGAATATCTGGCACATGACCTTTACCGGCGCGATGCTGCATCTTGCCACCGGCTCTTACTGGATTGGCATCCTTGGCGTGGCGGCGCACGCGGCGTTCGTCTATAAACTGGGCGACTGGTTTGCCAAAGATACGCGTGACTTCTTTGGCCTCGAAGGCATCGCCATTCCTCATGGCACCTCTGCCTATCTGGGCCCGATTGCCGTACTGGTGGACACCCTCATTGAGAAAATCCCGGGGCTCAGGCGTATCCATTTCAGCGCCGACGATATTCAGAAACGCTTTGGGCCATTCGGCGAACCGGTCACCGTCGGTTTTGTGATGGGGATTGTGATTGGGCTGCTGGCTGGTTATGACCTGAAAGGTGTACTGCAACTGGCAGTCAAAACCGCGGCCGTTATGCTGCTAATGCCGCGGGTGATCAAACCGATTATGGATGGCCTGACGCCAATCGCGAAACAGGCACGTAAACGTCTGCAGGCAAAGTTCGGCACCCAGGAGTTTTTAATCGGCCTCGATCCGGCGCTGCTGCTGGGCCATACCTCGGTGGTCTCCGCCAGCCTGATCTTTATCCCCTTGAGCATTCTGATTGCGGTGCTGGTGCCGGGTAACCAGGTGCTGCCATTCGGTGACCTGGCGACCATTGGTTTCTTTGTGGCGATGGCGGTGGCGGTGCATCAGGGCAACCTGTTCCGCACGCTGATATCCGGAGTCATTATTATGAGCATGACCCTGTGGATCGCCACGCAAACTATCGGCCTGCATACGCAGCTGGCAGCTAACGCGGGCGCCTTGAAAGCGGGCGGGATGGTGGCCTCGATGGACCAGGGCGGTTCCCCGGTCACCTGGCTGCTCATTCAGCTCTTTACCTGGCAAAATCTGCTCGGTTTCGTGGTTATCGCCGCGATTTACCTGACCGGTGTCCTGCTTACCTGGCGCAGAGCGCGCCACTTTAAAGCGGCAGAGAAAGCGGCTACCACGCCGGAAAGCCAGCCCGCATCGTGATCGTTGGGGAGCGTTCGCTCCCCTGTTACATCCTGGAGAGTGTTATGAAATCAGTGGTTATTCATGCTGAGGGCAACATCTGCGTTGAAGATCGCCCCGAACCCCAGTTGCAGCATGAGGATGAGGTGAAGGTGAGAGTAGTCAGCTCCGGCCTGTGTGGCTCAGATATTCCGCGCATCTTCGCTAACGGCGCGCATTTCTACCCCATTACCCTTGGACATGAGTTCAGCGGTTATGTCGAAGCCTGCGGCCCAGCGGTCACCGATCTGCACACTGGCGACGCCGTAGCCTGCGTGCCGTTGCTGCCCTGCTTTGACTGTCCTGCCTGCCATCGGGAGTACTACTCGCTGTGCAAACGCTACCAGTTTATCGGCTCGCGCTGCGACGGCGGCAATGCCGAATACATTGTCGTTAAGCGGCCCAACCTGGTTCGCTTACCTGCGGATCTGCCCATTGAAGATGGGGCGTTTATTGAACCGATAACCGTTGGCCTGCACGCGTTTCAACTCGCTGGCGGCTGTAAAGATAAAAACGTGGTGATCGTCGGGGCTGGCACTATCGGGCTGCTGGCAATGCAGTGTGCTCGAGCCTTGGGGGCAAGAAGCGTCACCGCCATTGATATCAACCCTGAAAAATTAGCGCTGGCCACCGCGCTTGGCGCCACCCGTACCTTTAACAGCCGCGAGCAGCATGCAGCTGCCATTCTCGCCGGGCTGGAAGAGGCGTGTTTTGATCAGCTTGTGCTGGAAACGGCGGGTACGCCACAAACGGTCTCACTGGCCATAGAAATTGCCGGGCCGCGTGCGCAGGTGGCGCTGGTAGGGACGCTGCATGACGAACTCACGCTTACTGCTACGGTATTTGGGCTGATTCTGCGTAAAGAGCTGACGCTTATCGGCAGCTGGATGAACTACTCCGGCCCCTGGCCTGGGGAGGAGTGGCATATCGCAGCGCGCCTGCTTGCGGAAAAACGTCTCGCCCTCGAGCCGCTGATTGCTCATCGCGGTGGCCCCGAAAGCTACGCGCACGCGGTACAGGCGCTGAATGGCAAACCGATGCAGGGAAAAATATTGCTGCGCCTTGACTAAGCGACAGAGCCAGCAACCTGCGCTGGCTCACATTTCCTTTCGAAAGTTAACGTTCACGTTTCACAAACCTTCGATTACACTACGGGGAGTTAATTCGCAGGCAAATCAAAATGAACTCATTTGAACGAAGGAACAAGATCGTCGATCTGGTGAATGCGCAGGGAAGTGTGCTGGTCATTGACCTCTCGAATAGCTTTGGGATTTCAGAAGTCACTATCCGCGCCGATCTCCGACTGCTGGAAGAGAAAGGTCTGGTAACGCGCTTTCACGGCGGCGCAGCGAAACCGGGTAGCTATATGCTCGACAGCGAAAATCAGGAAGTGGTGCTGGAAGATCGCTACAAACTGGCGAGCGATCCGAAGAAGCGTATCGCTCAGGCGGCAGCGGCGATGATCGATGAGGGGATGACGATTATCCTCGACAGCGGCAGCACCACCATGCTGATTGCCGAAGCGCTGGCAAAAAAAAGCAATATTACCGTTATCACCAACAATCTCCCCGCCGCGTTTGCCCTGTCGGAAAACAAGGACATCACACTGGTAGTGTGTGGCGGCACCTTGCGGCATAAAACCCATTCGATGCACGGCACGATCGCAGAGCGATCGCTACAGGGTATCAGCGCCGATATCATGTTTGTCGGTGCAGATGGCATCGATCCGACCCATGGCATCACCACTTTTAATGAAGGCTACTCCATCAGCAGCGTCATGGCAGCGGCGGCGCATAAGGTTGTGGCCGTGGTGGATGCCAGCAAATTTAACCGCCGCGGCTTTAATCAGGTACTGCCGATGGAGAAGATCGACTGCGTGATCACCGACGAAGGGATTGGTGACAAAGAGAAAGCGGCACTGAGAAAGTTGGGTAAGGATCTTCGGGTAGTTTAATAACCTGCAGCCATTATTAGAGGGCCGCTGTCACTTTACCTGCCAGTAGCCCCTTTCTTCGCTCCGATGCGCTGTAGCTTTCCCTTTTGCTGTAGTGATTGCAGGTAGCGCTCCGCCTCGCTAAAGGAGGAGATTTGTTACGACAGGTTATCCGACAAGGTAAATGACGGATTAAGCCCCTCTATCAACTCCGCGATCTCAACGACCTGATTGAGGATCGCGGCGGTGATGGTAAAGGGAGGCACATAGCGGCTCATCGGTGTTACCCCTGGTTATCCAGCGCATACTTATAGAGCGCATTTTTCTTCACGCCGTGGATCTCTGCGGCCAGCGCGGCGGCTTTTTTCAGCGGCAGTTCGGCTTGCAGCAGCGCCAGCGTGCGCAACGCATCGGCGGGTAGCGCGTCTTCTTGCGCTTTATGGCCTTCGACAATCAGCACCATCTCGCCTTTGCGACGGTTCTCATCCTCTTTCACCCATGCCAGCAGCTCACCGACCGGCGCGCCCTGAATGCTCTCCCAGGTTTTGGTCAGCTCGCGCGCCAGCACCACGTAACGGGATGGCCCCCAAACCGCAACCATATCTTCGAGGCTCTCCAGCAGGCGATGGGTCGATTCGTAGAAGATGAGCGTACGCGGCTCGGCCTCAATCGCTTTAAGCGCGTCGCGGCGGCCTTTTGATTTCGCCGGGAGAAAGCCTTCGTAACAGAAGCGATCGGAGGGCAACCCAGCAGCACTGAGGGCGGCAATCGCCGCGCAGGGGCCGGGGAGCGGCACAACGCGAATGCCGGCTTCGCGGCAGGTACGCACCAGGTGATAGCCGGGATCGTTAATCAGCGGCGTGCCCGCATCCGAGACGAGGGCAATGTTCTGCCCCTCTTTCAGCTTCGCCACCAGCATTTGCGCTTTTTGCTGCTCGTTATGGTCGTGAAGGGCAAACATCCGCGCGTTGATGGCGAAATGTTGCAGCAGTAAACCGGTGTGGCGGGTATCCTCAGCGGCAATTAAATCAACGTCTTGCAACACGGTTAATGCGCGTTGGGTAATATCAGCCAAATTCCCGATGGGAGTAGGTACAATGTAAAGCTGACCTTGAGAATTCTCCGCCGATTCGTGTTGTTTCATTGTTTCATCCGTATTGCCGATTTAATATTGAGCACTGCGTAAAAAATATCACTGGATACAGTATGCTACCGTCAAAATTTCTTCGTTCGAAAGCCACGCGCTGCCTGCCTGTGGTGCTGGCCGCCCTGCTGTTCGCGGGCTGCGGCACACAGTCAACAGACCAGAGCACCTCGCATATGGAGGGCTCAGCGCAGGCTGATTCTGCCTACTACCTGCATCAGATGCAGCAAAGCACAGATGATAGCAAGACCAACTGGCAATTACTCGCCATTCGTGCACTGCTCAAAGAGGGCAAAACCCAGCACGCCAACGAGCTGTTTGGTCAGTTGCCGCAGGATCTGAACGACACGCAGCGTAAAGAGTACGCGCTGCTCGCCGCCGAAATGAAGCTGGCGCAGCGTGATGTATCCGGTGCGCAGGCGCTGCTTGATAAGATCGATCCCGCAGAGCTTGAGAAAAACCAGAAGGCGCGTTACTGGCAGATCGCCATTGCCGCCGCGCAGGGTAAACCCTCCCTGACGCTGCTGCGCGCGCTTATCGCCCGCCAGCCGCTGCTGACGACGCCGGAAGAGCAGCAGAAAAATATCGATGCCACCTGGCAGGCGCTCTCCTCCATGACCCAGGATCAGGCGAGAACGCTGGTAATCAACGCTGATGAAGTGACGCTGCAGGGCTGGCTCGATCTGCAACGTATGTGGTTCGACAACCGCAACGATGCCAAAATGCTGAAAGCCGGTATCAGCGACTGGCAGACCCGCTACCCACAGAACCCGGCGGCGAAAATGTTGCCGACTCAGCTCTCCAACCTGCAAAATTTCAAACCGGCATCGACCAGTAAAATCGCCCTGCTGCTGCCGTTAAACGGCCAGGCGGCGGTGTTTGGTCGCGCCATCCAGCAAGGCTTCGAAGCGGCAAAAAACGGCGCTTCCCCGGTCTCCGGCCCGGCGGTTCCGCAGCAGGTGGCGCAGGCCGCCACGTCTGACGTGGTAAGCCCTTCGCAGGCAAATGTCGCCGACCTGACCAGCGGAGAAGCGCAGCAGAACGTCGCCGCACCAAATGCTCAGCCGGTACAGGCACCGGATAGCGCAGCGCAAAGTGCGCCTGCCGATGAAGCGCAGCCTGCGGAAGATGCACAGCAGCCAGCCGCCAATAACGAGCAGCCTGCTGAGGATGCGCAGCAAACGTCTGCGGGGACGGCACCGCAAACCACGACCGCTCAGCCCGTCGCCGTTACCGCCCAGGCTAACGCCGGCGCGGAGCTGAAAATCTACGACACCAGCGCGCAGCCGATGGATCAGATCCTCAACCAGGTACAGCAGGATGGCGCAAGCATCGTCGTTGGCCCGCTGTTGAAAAACCATGTTGAAGAGCTGATGCGCAGCCATACCACGCTTAATGTGCTGGCACTTAACCAGCCGGAGCAGGTCGAGAACCGCCCGAACATCTGCTACTTTGCCCTGTCTCCGGAAGATGAAGCCCGCGATGCGGCGCGCCACATTCACGATCAGGGGCGTCAGGCACCGCTGCTGCTGATCCCGCGCAGCGCGCTGGGCGATCGTGTCAGTACCGCGTTTGCTGACGAGTGGCAGAAAATCGGCGGCGGCGTTGTGCTGGCGCAGAAGTTTGGTTCCACCGCTGAGCTGCGTATGGGGCTGAATGGCCGCTCCGGCATCTCAATGACCGGCAGCCCGGTCTCCGCCAGCCTGCCGCAGCAGCAGGGCGTCACTATTGGCGGCCTCAATATTCCGGCACCGCCGAGCGACGCGCAGATTAGCGGCGGCGGCAAAGTTGATGCGGTCTATATTCTGGCGACGCAGGATGAAATTGCGCTCATCAAACCGATGATTACCCTGCGCACCGGCAGCCAGAGCGGCGTCATGCTCTACGCCAGCTCGCGCAGCGCGCAGGGCGGTGCAGGCCCGGACTTCCGCCTTGAGATGGAAGGTCTGCAATACAATGAGATCCCGATGCTGGCAGGCGCGAATCCTTCCCTGATGCAGCAAGCATTGCGCAGTGTGAATAACGACTACTCGCTGGCGCGTCTCTATGCGATGGGCGCGGATGCCTGGTCGCTGGCGAATAACTTCTCGCAAATGCGTCAGGTGCCGGGCTTTGAGCTGAACGGCAACACCGGCGATCTCACCGCCACCCAGGATTGCGTGATCAACAGGAAGTTGTCATGGCTCAAATACCAGCAGGGGCAGATCGTCCCGGCAAACTAACCCGCAAACAGAGCGGCGACGCCTGGGAGATGGAGGCGCGCCGTTTTCTGCAGAGCAAGGGATTGCGTTTTCTCGCCGCCAACGTGCGCGAGCGCGGCGGCGAAATCGACCTGATTATGCGCCACGGTAGCACCACCGTCTTTGTCGAGGTGCGCTACCGCGCCTCGGCGCGTTTTGGCGGCGCGGCAAGCAGCGTAACCCTCGCCAAGCAGCGCAAACTGCTGCATACCGCCCATTTGTGGCTTGCCCGCCACAATGGGAGTTTTGATACTGTGGATTGCCGGTTTGATGTGGTAGCCTTCACCGGAAATGACGTTGAGTGGCTACAGAACGCCTTTGGCGGCCACGCATAATTGCTCAATCATAGGGATTACCGTGCTCGAACGAATTAAAGTCTGCTTTACGGAAAGCATTCAAACTCAAATTGCAGCTGCGGAAGCGCTGCCCGATGCGATTTCCCGCGCAGCCATGACAATGGTGCACTCCCTGCTCAACGGCAACAAAATCCTCTGTTGTGGCAACGGCACCTCCGCCGCCAACGCACAGCATTTTGCTGCCAGCATGATCAACCGCTTTGAAACAGAGCGTCCCAGTTTACCTGCCATTGCACTTAATACCGATAATGTGGTCTTAACCGCGATAGCGAATGACCGTCTGCATGACGAGATCTATGCCAAGCAGGTGCGCGCCCTGGGCCATAACGGCGACATTTTGCTGGCGATCTCCACCCGGGGTAACAGCCGCGATATCGTGAAAGCCGTGGAAGCGGCGGTAACGCGTGATATGTCGATCATCGCGCTGACCGGTTATGACGGCGGCGAGCTGGCCGGCCTGCTGGGCCCGCAGGATGTGGAAATTCGTATTCCTTCTCACCGCAGCGCGCGCATCCAGGAGATGCACATGCTGACGGTGAATTGCTTGTGCGATTTGATTGATAACACGCTTTTTCCTCACCAGGATGATTAAGGAGTACACATGAAGGCATTTACGCCCCTCGCAGTCCTTATTTCCGCACTGCTGCTCCAGGGTTGCGTTGGCGCAGTGGTGGTCGGGTCTGCCGCCGTCGGTACTAAAGCCGCGACGGATCCTCGCACCGTGGGCACCCAGGTGGACGACGGCACCCTGGAGCTGCGCGTTAACAGCGCACTGTCGAAAGATCAGCAGTTGAAGAAAGAGGCGCGTGTAAACGTCACCGCCTATCAGGGGAAAGTGCTGTTGACCGGCCAGGCGCCGAATACCGAACTCTCTTCACGGGCGAAACAGATTGCCATCGGCGTGGAAGGCGCAACGGAAGTCTTTAACGAGATCCGTCCGGGCCAGCCAATTGGTCTGGGAACGGCCTCGTCCGATACCTGGATCACCACCAAAGTGCGCTCGCAGCTGCTCGGCAGCGACCAGGTGAAATCCTCTAATGTGAAAGTCACCACCGAGAACGGCGAAGTGTTCCTGATGGGCCTGGTGACCGCGCGCGAAGGCCAGGCCGCGGCGGATATCGCCAGCCGTGTCAGCGGCGTCAAGCACGTCACCACCGCCTTTACTCTGCTCAAATAATGAAAAAGCCCGGTATCAACCGGGCTTTTTTCTTTCACATCACGCGTTACACCAGCGCGACAAATCCGGTCAACATTCCGCACACGGCCACCAGCGCAGCGGTCAGCCACAGGGCTTTTGCCGGGAAGGATTTGCGCAGCATCACCAGCGACGGCAGGCTTACCGCCGGCAGCGTAATCAGCAGCGCCAGCGCAGGTGCCATACCCATTCCCGCCAGCATCATGGTCTGCACAATCGGGATCTCGGCCGCCGTAGGAATGACAAACAGGCAGCCGGCAATCGCCATCGCCACCACCCACAGCACCGTGTTATCCACTGCGCCATCGGCATGGGGGAAGAGCCAGACGCGCGCTGCGCCAAGTACCAGTACCGCAAGGATATAGACCGGGATGGTGCTCCAGAAGAGTTGCCACAGCGCTCTGCCCCAGCGTGACATAAAGCTACCCTGCGGCTCCGGCAGCGTGATATCCACGGCTTCCGCCTGCTGCGGGCTCTCTTTAACCACGCTCTGCACAATCATCGCGACGCCGAGCACCGTCACCAGCCCCGCCACCAGACGAATAGCGGCGAAGTGCCAGCCGAGCACAAAGCCCATAAACACCAGCGTGGCCGGGTTGAGCAGCGGGTTGCCCATCCAGAAGGCGAGCGCACCGCCCATCGAGACGCGCTGGCGACGCATACCGGCCGCGACGGGTGCCGCGCAGCAGGAGCACATCATGCCAGGTAAGGAGAAGAGCGTGCCAAGCAGCGTGCCGCGAAAACGCTGCTGCCCAAGCGTGCGCAGCAGCCAGTCGCGCGGGATCAGCACCTGAATCAGCGAGCCAAGCAACACGCCAAGCACGGCGGCTTTCCAGACGGCGAGGAAATAGACCATGGCGTAATCCAGCGCCGCCTTAAGCGGGCTGGCATCGGCCTGGGAGAGAATCGATTTACCAATGCTGTGCGTCTCGGCGGCGGTGAAGGCTTTGCCGTAGTAAGGCTGCCATTTCACGAACCAGAGACCAACAATAACAACAAGAAAGAACAGCGCGGGTTTCCACCATTGGATCGGTGTCGCCGCCTGAGGTGAAGACTGACCAGCCATAACATGCCCCGAGGATAGTGTAGTTTTTAGCCCCGGCATAGTACGCCTGAATTGCTATTTTGCAAACGGGCTCTGCGCGGCCATCGCCCGCAACTGTGCCGATTCGATAATCTCCACGCCGCGATTGTCGCCAGAATGCGCAGCGGCCAGCAGCGCGCGGGCGACATCCTGTGCGGCAATCGACTTCCAGTTACCCGGCAGCAGGCGAAAAAGCGGTGCCAGCAATGATTCGTTAGCCCGCTTCTTCTCACGCTCCCCGAGCAGCATCGAGGGACGCGCCAGCGTCAACGATGGCCACTGTTGAGCAATAAGCGCCGCTTCCATCTCCCCTTTCACCCGGTTATAGAAAAAGGGCGAGCGCGCGCTGGCCCCCATTGCACTGACTACCAGCAGCTGTCTGGCGCCCAGCCGCTGACCGGTTAACGCCGTGTCCACCACCAGCGTGTAATCGGCCAGCACAAACGCCTCTTTGCTGCCCGCTTCGCGCCGCGTGGTGCCCAGGCAGCAGAAGACCGTATCGACCGGTTCGGTGACCTGCGCCAGCGCATCGCTGAGTTGCGGGTCGTGCGGATTGATGACGCCGTCGGCACTTTGCAGTGGGCGACGCGTTGGCGCATAAATGGCGCTGACGCCCGGTTCCGCCATCAGCAAGCGCAACAGATGCCCGCCTACTAAACCGGTCGCACCGGTGATCAATACTCGCTCCATCCCCTCTCCTTTACAGACGAATCTGCCTTGCAATGTCAGCCTCGTGAACCAGGCTTACGGTTACTGGTGAGTTACAGTATGGATAACTCCCTTTCTGAAGCCAAAACAACGGAGGAAGTATGAGCAAGAAAATAGCGGTCTTGATCACCGACGAGTTTGAAGATTCAGAATTCACCTCTCCGGCAGAAGCGTATCGCAAGGCCGGACATGAGGTTGTGACGATTGAGAAAGAGGCCGGGAAAACCGTCACCGGCAAACAGGGCGAGGCAAAAGTTAAGATCGATAAAGCCATTGATGAAGTAAGCCCGGATGAATTTGACGCCCTGCTGTTACCTGGCGGCCACTCTCCTGACTCCCTGCGCGGCGACGATCGCTTTGTCACCTTTACCCGCGAGTTTGTTGACTCCGGTAAACCGGTATTCGCCATCTGCCACGGCCCGCAGCTGCTGATTAGCGCCGACGTCATTCGCGGTCGCAAGCTGACGGCAGTGAAACCGATTGTGATTGATGTGAAAAACGCCGGAGCGGAGTTCTTCGACCAGGAAGTGGTGATCGATAAAGATCAGCTGGTCACCAGCCGTACGCCTGATGACTTACCGGCATTTAACCGCGAAGCGCTGCGTCTACTCGGGGCCTGAGTCGCGCAACCAGTGAAATTTTTTGCCAAACCCCAGCGTGTTGTCAGTGAACTTGATTTCGCGAAGGCGAATCTCCCACATCGGGGCTGACAGCGCGCGGGCTATCGGAAAGCGTCGGTTGTAGCATTCACGCAGCGCCGCGCTTTCCGCCTCTTCCAGCCGTTTTATCTCACCGGAAAACTGCACGCCGCGAATCAGGGCGACGCTTTTTGGCTGCCCGTTGACCGTGCCGGCAACCTTAGCCTGTTCGCCTGTCATCTGCGCATGGCGCGTTTTATCTTCGCTAAGCACATAGAAAGCGACGGCCCGCGGATCGTAGATATAGAAGGCGTTGGCGCACCAGAGTTCCCCCTCTTTTGCCACGCACCAGGTGACCACATGCTGCTTTGCCAGCCAGCGGTTAATCGCCGCAAGAGACTCCATTTTTTCTCCTTCTCATGCTATTTTTCGCCCACCTTAACACAGCGAAGATCCCTATGACGCCCTGGTTTCTCTATCTCATCCGCACGCGCGATAACCTGCTCTACACCGGTATTACCACCGATGTTGCGCGGCGTTTTACGCAGCATCAAACGGGAAAGGGGGCGAAAGCGCTACGCGGTAAGGGCGCGCTGGAACTGGTCTTTTCGGCGCAGGTTGGTGAGCGTTCGCTGGCACTACGCCTCGAGTATCGCATTAAGCAGTTGACCAAGCCGCAGAAAGAGCGCCTCGTTGCCGGAGAGGGCATCTTCGAGGCGCTGCGGGAAACGCTCCTGACGTCAGGGGTTAAAAGCGATTGAAGTGGTCGCTGTATTCTACCAGGCCACTGACGCCATTGAAGGCGTCGTCAGCAAGGCGATGGACGAGAAATGCGGCTTCGCTCTGCGACCAGGCGCAGCGTAAATCGTACTGCGAGGCGCGCTCAAAGCCCAAACGCTGGTAGAAATCAGGATCGCCGAGCGTTACCGCAGCGGCGTAGCCAAATTCGTTGAGTGAATCCAGCCCTTCATAGACGAGCTGGCGGCCAATGCCCTGACCACGGTAGGCTTCATCCACCGCCAGCGGCGCAAGCGCGACCCACTGCAACTCCTCACCTGCGACAGCGACCGGGCTAAACGCCACATAGCCGACCACCTGCCCTTCATCATCCGTGGCAACGCATCCCAGCGTGATCAGCCCGTCTTCGCGCAGATCGTGCACCAGAGAAGCTTCAGCCTCGCCGCTAAATGTGCGGCGCAGCAGGGCGTCGATACCGGGTGCATCAATGGGAATTTCAACTCTAATCAGCATGGCTCACCTACAGAAGGTTGTGTCGTTGCAGGCGGCGTTTTCAGGCCCGCCTCAACAAAATCCGCCAGCTGCAGCAACATCACCCGCATGGGTTTTGGCATCTGCTCCAGCTCAATGGCGTCCATCAGGTTTTTAACATACAGCCCCAGTTCCGTGTCCCCTTCAATAAGCAGGCGACGCTGGAAGAAAAGCGTATCCGGATCCTGTTTTCGCGCGGCAATCATCAGTAAATCGCTGGCATCGGCGCTAAAGCTGACATCCGCGTCGGCAGACTCACGCACGATCATCTGCCCATCCTCAACAGAGGTATACCACGTCAGGCCAATATCACGTACCTGAATACTTAACCAGCGCCCTTCAAGGAATTCAAGCTCACCCTCCGCCAGCGCCTGTTGGAATTGCCAGCGCAGCACCTGCTCAAGTACCTGACGTTTAAGGACAAACGGCGTCAGCTTTACCGGAAAAGCGAGCAGTGACGGGCCAAGATGAACAAGCTGTGAGCGCAATTTTTCCAACACGACGATGACTCCCTGAAGTGATAATGCGGGCTATTTTGCCACAATCAGCAATGTGCATAGCGGCGCACATCAACAATTACGGAATAAAGGGGCAACGATTATTGCCCTCATCAATACGCATTTAACTGCCTCAAATCAAAAATTGTCGCTGACAGGTTAACTAGAATCCCAGCTCATTAACAATTCAGTGACCCTTCGGGGTACGTCCGGGCCACTGCGCCCCTGATTGCAGGAAAGACTATGGAGTTGCTCTGCCCTGCCGGGAACCTACCGGCACTGAAAGCGGCCATCGAAAACGGTGCCGATGCGGTGTATATCGGCCTGAAAGATGACACGAACGCCCGCCATTTTGCCGGACTCAACTTTACCGAGAAGAAGCTGCAGGAAGCGGTCAGTTTCGTCCACCAGCACCGCCGCAAGCTGCATATTGCCATCAACACCTTTGCACACCCGGATGGCTATCAGCGCTGGGAGCGCGCGGTGGATATGGCGGCGCAGATTGGCGCGGATGCGCTGATTCTGGCCGACCTCGCAATGCTGGAGTATGCCGCCGCGCGCTATCCGCACATTGAGCGCCACGTCTCCGTGCAGGCCTCGGCGACCAACGAAGAGGCGATCCGCTTTTATCACCGTCATTTTGATGTCGCCCGCGTGGTGCTGCCGCGCGTACTTTCCATTCATCAAGTCAAACAGCTTGCCCGCGTGACGCCGGTACCGCTGGAAGTCTTTGCCTTCGGCAGCCTCTGCATCATGGCTGAGGGGCGCTGTTATCTCTCCTCTTACCTGACCGGCGAGTCGCCCAATACCGTCGGTGCCTGCTCTCCGGCGCGCTTTGTGCGCTGGCAGCAGACGCCGCAGGGGCTGGAATCTCGCCTCAACGATGTGCTGATCGATCGCTATCAGGAGGGGGAGAATGCCGGTTACCCGACGCTGTGCAAAGGGCGCTATCGGGTAGATGGCGAGCGTTACCACGCGCTGGAGGAGCCGACCAGCCTCAATACGCTTGAGCTGCTGCCGGATCTGCTGGCGGCGAATATCGCCTCGGTGAAGATTGAAGGACGCCAGCGCAGCCCGGCGTATGTCAGCCAGGTGGCGAAAGTGTGGCGACAGGCGATCGACCGCTGCATCGCCTCGCCACAGGATTTTGTGCCGCAACCGGCGTGGATGGAGACGCTCGGTGCCATGTCAGAAGGCACCCAGACCACCCTCGGCGCGTATCACCGTAAATGGCAGTAGGTAAACCATGAAATATTCATTAGGGCCGGTGCTTTACTACTGGACAAAAGAGACGCTTGAGGAGTTTTATCAGCAGGCGGGAAACAGCCGCGCCGATGTGGTCTATCTCGGCGAAGCGGTGTGCAGCAAACGCCGCGCCACCAAAGTGGGTGACTGGCTGGCGATGGCGAAAGCGCTGGCCGACAGCGGCAAACAGGTGGTGATATCGACGCTGGCGCTGGTGCAGGCCTCATCGGAGCTCAATGAACTGAAGCGTTATGTCGATAACGGCGAGTTTCTGCTGGAGGCAAGCGATCTTGGCGTAGTGAATCTCTGCGCCGAGCGCAAGCTGCCGTTTGTCGCCGGGCATGCCCTCAACTGCTATAACGCCGTTACCCTGCGTTTACTGCTGAAACAGGGGATGGTGCGCTGGTGCATGCCAGTGGAGCTCTCCCGCGACTGGCTGGTGAACCTGCTTGATCAGTGCGACACGCTGGGGATTCGCCACCAGTTTGAGGTTGAAGTGCTGAGCTACGGCCATCTGCCCCTCGCCTACTCTGCCCGCTGTTTTACCGCGCGCTCGGAGAATCGAGCAAAAGATGAGTGCGAAACTTGCTGCATTAAATACCCGACCGGGCGAAGCATGCGCTCGCAGGAGGATCAGCAGGTCTTTGTGCTTAATGGCATTCAGACCATGAGCGGCTATGTCTACAACCTCGGCAATGAACTGACCTCGATGCAGGGGCTGGTCGATGTTGTGCGACTCTCGCCGATGGGGAGCGAAACCTTCGCCATGCTGGAGGCATTCAAAGCGAATGAAACCGGCAGCGCACCGCTGCCGCTGGCCTCCAACAGCGACTGCAATGGTTACTGGCGCAGGCTGCCGGGGCTGATGCTCGAGGCGTAAAAGGCTCACTTTGTTAACAGCAATCGTCGCCCGTTCATGCAGTATGAAAGTTGCAGCTTTTCTGGCCTGACGCGGCACCTTGCGCCAGGCTGGAAGAAGACCTTCAATCTGATGACGATGCTGTAGCAAAGTGAGTGTTTATGTCTGAGAAAAACGTTGCGTTTTCGGTGCTGGATTTAGCGCCGATTCCACAAAACTCAAGCGCGCGTGACGCGTTTACCCATTCCCTCGATCTGGCGAAGCTGGCAGAGAAGCGCGGTTATGATCGCTTCTGGCTGGCGGAGCACCACAATATGACCGGCATCGCCAGCGCGGCGACATCGGTATTGATCGGCTACCTGGCGGCGAATACGCAAACCCTGCGTCTCGGCTCTGGCGGCGTGATGCTGCCGAACCATGCTCCGCTGGTGATCGCCGAGCAGTTCGGTACGCTGAATACGCTCTATCCGGGACGTATCGATCTCGGGCTTGGCCGCGCGCCGGGCAGCGATCAGCGCACCATGATGGCGCTACGCCGCCATATGAGCGGCGATGTTGATAATTTCCCGCGCGATGTGAAGGAGCTGGTCGACTGGTTTGACGCCAACGATCCGAACCCGCATGTGCGCCCGGTGCCGGGCTATGGCGAGAAGATCCCGGTGTGGCTGTTAGGCTCCAGCCTTTACAGTGCGCAGCTCGCCGCCCAATTGGGTCTGCCGTTTGCCTTCGCCTCACACTTTGCGCCGGATATGCTGTTCCAGGCGCTGCATCTCTACCGCACCCAGTTCAAACCCTCAGCGCGGCTGGAAAAACCGTATGCGATGGTGTGCATCAATATTGTCGCCGCCGACAGCAACCGCGATGCGGAGTATCTCTTTACCTCGATGCAGCAGGCATTTGTGAAGCTGCGCCGCGGGGAGACGAGCCAGCTGCCGCCGCCGATTGAGAACATGGACCACTTCTGGTCGCCGTCTGAAAAGTATGGCGTGCAGCAGGCGCTGAGCATGTCGCTGGTGGGGGATAAAGCGAAAGTGCGTCACGGTCTTGAGTCGATCCTGCGGGAAACCGAGGCGGATGAGATTATGGTTAACGGGCAGATTTTCGATCACCAGGCGCGGCTGCACTCGTTTGAGCTGGCGATGCAGGTGAAAGAGGCGTTGTTCGGTTAGATCATTGGCCGACTTTTGTGCCGGATGGCGCTGGCGCTTATCCGGCCTACGGGATGGTGCGGACTTTATGCCGGATGGCGGTGACCCTTATCCGGCCTACGGGATCGTGCGGACTTTATGCCGGATGGCGGTGACCCTTATCCGGCCTGCGGGATCGTGCGGACTTTATGCCGGATGGCGCTGGCGCTTATCCGGCCTACGGGGATCGTGCGGACTTTATGCCGGATGGCGCTGCGCTTATCCGGCCTACATAATTGTGCAGGCCGGGTTTGATTAGTGATAGACCGGCAGCAGGTCAAAGCTCGATAACAGGTGTACCACCGCGTTACCTGCGCCGAAAAGCAGGATCAAAACAATCATCGGTTTACCGCCCCAGACGCGAAACGCCGGGCTACCGAAGCGTTTACGTGAAGCGTTAGCCAGCAGCGCTGGCACAATCGCTGCCCAAATGGTGGCGGCTAAACCCGCATAACCAATGGCGTATAAAAAGCCGTTCGGCCACAGTAGACCCCCAATAATCGGCGGCAGGAATGTCAGCAGAGCGGTTTTAAAACGTCCCAGCGGCGCGTCGTCGAATTTAAAGAGATCGGCCAGATAATCAAACAGCCCCAGCGTCACGCCGAGGAAAGAGCTGGCAACGGCAAAGTTAGAGAAGATCACCAGCAGCAGATCGAGGCTGCGGCTGTTCAGCACGCCGCTCAACGCCTGCACCAGCACATCAATATTGCCCCCTTTCGCCGCGATATCGATAAACGCCGGACGGGCAATATTCCCCATCGTCACCAGTAACCAAATCACATACAGCCCAAGCGCCAGCAGCGTGCCGTAGACCAGGCAGCGGGTAATCACGCGCGGATCTTTGCCGTAATACTTCATCAGGCTCGGCACGTTGCCGTGGTAACCGAAAGAGGCGAGACAGAACGGCAGCGTCATCAGCAGGTAGGGCGTGTAAGAGGCGTCGCTCTGCGCCACGTTAAACAGCGTGGACGGCTGCACATGTCCGAGCAGGCTACCGAAGGTGAGGAAGAAGGTGATCACTTTTGCGCCCAGCACAATTGCCGTCATGCGGCTGACCGCGTGGGTTGAGAGCCAGACGATAAAGGCCACCAGCAGCGCAAACCCCAGCCCTGCCAGGCGCGGCGGCACATCCAGCGACATTTCAGCAAAGGTGTGGTGCAGGATCGAGCCGCTCGCCGAGATGTAGGCGTAGGTCAGGATATAGAGCACAAAGGCGATGGAGAGGCCGTTGATCAGGTTCCATCCTTTACCCAGCAGATCTTTGGTAATGGTGTCGAAGCTCGCGCCGCTGTGGTAGTTGAGGTTGGCTTCAAGGATCATCAGGCCCGAGTGCAGCATGCAGAACCAGGTAAACACCAGTGCCAGAAGCGACCAGAAGAACCACGCGCCGGACATTACCACCGGCAGGGAAAACATGCCTGCGCCAATAATTGTGCCGCCGATAATCACCACTCCGCCGAACAGCGAAGGGGAAGCCTGGGTGGTTGTCAGTGTCGACATCTGAAACGTTCTCCTGTAATGGCGCTATGCCGAAAGTAAAGCCGATGCATTGTACCAGTACAGGAGTACATTGCGGATGAAAAAAGCCCCAATCTTTTCGATCGGGGCTGTATCTATTACTTTACGTTTGAAGCGTAAGGTTTACGCGTCACGACGACGGGTCGTACCTTCTTCGCGGCGCGGGCCGCGATTTTCACGACGCTCACCGCTGAAACGGCCTGCACCAGCCGGTGCTGCGCCATCACGACGCGGACCGCGACCGCCTTCACGACGCTCGCCGCCGCCAAAGCTACGACGCTCACCGCCAGGACGGCGTTCGCTGCGCTCACGCGGCTGTGCATCGCCCAGCAGCTGCATATTCATCGGTTTGTTGAGAATACGCGTGCGGGTAAAGTGCTGCAGAACCTCGCCCGGCATGCCTTTCGGCAGCTCGATGGTGGAGTGAGAACCGAACAGCTTGATGTTACCGATGTAGCGGCTGCTGATGTCGCCTTCGTTGGCGATTGCGCCAACAATATGACGAACTTCAACACCGTCATCACGGCCCACTTCAATACGGTACAGTTCCATATCGCCAACATCGCGACGCTCACGACGCGGACGGTCTTCACCGGCACGTTCGCTACGCGGACCACGGTCATTGCGGTCGTTACGATCGCCACGGCGTTCGAAACGCTCATCACGCTCGCGGAACTCACGCTTAGGACGCATCGGTGCATCCGGTGGCAGGATCAGCGGACGTTCGCCCTGTGCCATTTTCAGCAGTGCGGCAGCCAGCGTTTCGATATCCATCTCTTCTTCAGCAGAGGGCTGGATTTTCGCCAGCAGCGCGCGGTACTGATCCAGATCGCTGCTTTCCAGCTGCTGCTGTACTTTTGCGGCGAATTTTTCCAGACGGCGTTTACCCAGCAGTTCTGCGTTCGGCAGCTCTACTTCCGGAATGGTCAGCTTCATTGTACGTTCGATGTTGCGCAGCAGACGACGCTCGCGGTTCTCAACAAACAGCAGCGCGCGACCAGCACGACCCGCACGACCGGTACGGCCGATACGGTGAACGTAAGACTCAGAGTCCATCGGGATGTCGTAGTTAACAACCAGGCTGATGCGCTCAACGTCCAGGCCACGGGCCGCAACGTCGGTTGCAATCAGGATGTCCAGACGACCATCTTTCAGACGCTCCAGAGTCTGCTCACGCAGGGCCTGGTTCATGTCACCATTCAGCGCGGCGCTGTTGTAACCGTTGCGCTCCAGCGCTTCAGCCACTTCCAGGGTCGCGTTTTTGGTGCGCACGAAGATGATCGCGGCATCAAAATCTTCTGCTTCAAGGAAGCGAACCAGCGCTTCGTTTTTACGCATGCCGTAGACAGACCAGTAGCTCTGGCTGATGTCCGGGCGGGTTGTCACGCTGGACTGGATGCGCACTTCCTGCGGCTCTTTCATAAAGCGGCGGGTAATGCGGCGAATCGCTTCCGGCATGGTGGCGGAGAACAGAGCGGTCTGATGACCTTCCGGGATCTGCGCCATGATAGTTTCTACGTCTTCGATAAAGCCCATACGCAGCATTTCGTCGGCTTCATCCAGCACCAGACCGCTCAGTTTAGAGAGATCCAGAGTGCCGCGTTTCAGGTGATCCAGCAGGCGTCCCGGCGTACCGACAACGATCTGCGGGCCCTGACGCAGGGCGCGTAATTGCACGTCATAACGCTGGCCGCCGTAAAGAGCAACCACGTTCACGCCATGCATGTGTTTAGAGAAATCGGTCATCGCTTCAGCTACCTGAACCGCCAGTTCGCGGGTCGGAGCAAGCACGAGGATCTGCGGCGCACGCAGGTCCGGATCGATGTTATGGAGCAGCGGAAGAGAAAACGCTGCGGTTTTCCCGCTACCAGTCTGGGCCATGCCCAGCACGTCACGACCGTTCAGCAGGTGCGGAATGCACTCAGCCTGGATCGGAGATGGTTTTTCGTAACCGAGATCGTTAAGGGCTTCAAGGATAGGAGCCTTCAGGCCCAGATCTGCAAAAGTGGTTTCGAATTCAGCCATGTAGTACAAGTGCCTCTATGTCATTGGCGGCCAGTCTACATAACTCATCGTGAAAATATTTGGCAATTTTCATTGAAAAGTGTGAACCGGCTCAAAGTAGGTGTATTGACGAACAACAACGCCCTCACCAGTTAAGGTGATGGCAATCAAAAAAGATTACGGGCTGATGTTTATGTCGTCAGCTATTGCTGGTCCGATTCTGCCAGGTCGTCTTGCTCCTGGCCCAAGAGCGATAATTCCAACAATGCATAACGGTGCTCAACGAAGTTGTGGACGTTGTTAGCAACCGCTAATTTGAACAGTGCCGTAGCGCTGTCCTTATCCCCCAGACTTAGGTAGTACTTACCTAAATAGAAGTTGGTTTCACTGAGATGCTCAGCGAGCGAGGTGTTATCCGTTGCGTCCGCCTTCAGGCGATCCATTAGCTCAGATTCGCTAATGTCACCGAGGTAGAACTCGACAATATTCCATCCCCATTGCTCCTTGTCCGATTTTTCGAAGCGCTGTTTCAGTGCTTCTTTCGCCTTGTGCTCATCGAGCTTCCGCTCAACGATGTAAAGCCACAGGCTACGGAAAGGATCATTAGGATCGTCTTGATAAAACGCCAGCAGATCATCTTGCGCTAACTTATCACGACCGCCATAGTGCAGAGCGATGCCGCGGTTTAAGTGCGCGTAGTTGTAAGTTGGATCAAGCTCAAGTACAGAATCAAACGCTTCATAGGCAGCATCAAAATTGCCTGCCTGCGTTAAATAAATGCCTAAGTAATTGAATACTTCAGGCATATCGGGTCGGATTGCCAGCGCTTGTGAAAAATCATTCCGCGCCAACGCTCTCAAACCGAGACTATCATACAATACTCCGCGCTCATATAAAAGCTGTGCGCGTTCGTCATCGGATAAAGCCCGACTGGCAAGAATTTGTTCCATGCGTGCCAGAATCACTTCTTGCTGCAAAGTCGGTTGCAATGGCACCGCGAGGACTTCGCTCTTACGCCAGGCAGAGTTGCTGCATCCTGCCAGCGTTAGAGCTGTCGCAACGAAACACCAGCGCAAAAAAGGCTTCATTTCCTACTCCCGAAGACAACAATTGGATGAACGTCCTGTCCCCCGGCTGCAAACATGGCGTCCTGCCTGAGAATAAGCCCTCCGCCTGCGCGGAGGGCAAAGGCAAACCTTACTCGCCCAGTTCTGCTTGCGGCGCTTCTGACGCTTCCGCAGGCTGAGTTTGTTCAGTTGCTTCTTTAATGCTTAGACGAATACGGCCCTGGCGGTCAACTTCCAGAACTTTCACCGGTACTTCCTGGCCCATCTGCAGGTAGTCGGTCACTTTCTCTACGCGCTTGTCGGCGATCTGAGAAATGTGCACCAGGCCCTCTTTACCGCCACCGATGGCAACAAACGCACCAAAGTCGACGATACGGGTGACTTTACCGTTGTAGATACGGCCCACTTCGATCTCAGCAGTGATCTCTTCGATACGACGAATCGCGAATTTCGCTTTGTCGCCGTCGGTTGCCGCGATTTTCACGGTACCGTCATCTTCGATTTCGATGGTCGTGCCGGTCTCTTCGGTCAGGGCACGGATAACGGAGCCGCCTTTACCGATAACGTCTTTGATCTTGTCCGGGTTGATCTTGATGGTGTGGATACGCGGCGCGAATTCAGAGATATCGCCACGCGGCGCGTTAATCGCCTGCTCCATCACGCCGAGGATATGCAGACGTGCACCTTTCGCCTGGTTCAGCGCAACCTGCATGATCTCTTTAGTGATGCCTTCGATTTTGATATCCATCTGCAGCGCAGAGATACCGTCACGGGAACCAGCCACTTTAAAGTCCATGTCGCCCAGGTGATCTTCATCGCCCAGAATGTCAGACAGAACCACAAAGTTTTCGCCCTCTTTCACCAGGCCCATTGCGATACCGGCAACAGCGGCTTTCACCGGTACGCCTGCATCCATCAGTGCCAGCGATGCGCCGCACACGGAAGCCATGGAAGAGGAACCGTTGGATTCGGTGATTTCAGAAACCACACGCACGGTGTACGGGAATTTATCAGCTTCCGGCATCACAGCCAGCACGCCGCGTTTCGCCAGACGACCATGACCAATTTCACGACGCTTCGGTGAACCGACCATACCGGTCTCCCCTACGGAGTACGGAGGGAAGTTGTAGTGGAACAGGAAGCTGTCAGTGCGCTCGCCCATCAGCTCGTCGATGTTCTGCGCATCACGTGCGGTACCCAGGGTAGCTGTTACCAGCGCCTGCGTTTCGCCACGGGTGAAGAGTGCGGAGCCGTGAGTACGCGGCAGAACGCCGGTACGAACGTCCAGACCACGGATCATATCTTTTTCGCGGCCATCGATACGCGGTTCGCCTGCCAGTACGCGGCTACGAACAACGTTTTTCTCGATAGCGTGCAGGATTTCGCCCAGCTCGTTAGCGTCCAGGGTCTCATCTTCTGCAACCAGCGTCGCGATGGTTTCAGATTTGATCACGTCAACCTGAGCGTAACGCTCCTGTTTGTCGGTGATGCGGTAAGCATCGCTCAGACGAGATTCTGCCAGCGCTGCAACGCGCGCGTTCAGCGCTTCGTTGACCGCTTCCGGCTGCCAGTCCCAACGCGGTTTACCCGCTTCTTTCACCAGATCGTTGATGTTCTGAATAACAATCTGCTGCTGCTCGTGGCCATAAACGACCGCGCCCAGCATCTGATCTTCGCTCAGCAGTTCAGCTTCAGATTCAACCATCAGCACGGCTGCTTCAGTACCAGCTACTACCAGATCCAGTTTGCTCGCTTTCAGCTCTTCCTGAGTCGGGTTCAGCACATACTGGTCGTTGATGTAACCAACGCGCGCGGCGCCGATCGGGCCGTTGAACGGAATACCAGACAGAGAGAGTGCAGCAGAAGCACCAATCATCGCGACGATATCCGGGTTAACCTGTGGGTTAACGGAAACCACGGTGGCGATAACCTGGACTTCGTTGACGAAACCTTCCGGGAACAGCGGGCGAACCGGGCGGTCAATCAGACGTGCAATCAGGGTTTCGCCTTCGCTCGGACGGCCTTCACGACGGAAGAAGCCACCCGGGATTTTACCGGCAGCGTAGGTACGCTCCTGGTAGTTAACGGTCAGCGGGAAAAAGTCCTGACCTGGTTTTGCTTTTTTCTGGCCAACAACGGTAACGAATACCGCGGTGTCGTCCATGCTTACCATCACGGCAGCGGTTGCCTGACGGGCCATCATGCCGGTTTCCAGCGTGACGGTGTGTTGACCATATTGGAATTTACGAATGATCGGATTCAGCAAAATTCTATCCTTTCTTAATGAACATCAGCACACCCAGGGCGTGCTGATAAATGAACCGGACCTTCTTGCATCCTCGCGACTAATGACAACCTTAACCCGCCCATTGCGGATAAAGCCTCTCATTAGCCGCGCGAACCTCTGCAATGAAGATCATACCTGGCAACAATACATCAGTTTAGTGCCAATTGCTGCCGCCTGGTTGAAAAAAGGGGCCGTAAAGGCCCCTTCTTGAAACTCGCCAGACTTAGCGACGCAGACCCAGACGCTCGATCAGCGCGGTGTAGCGTGCAACGTCTTTACGTTTCAGGTAGTCGAGCAGTTTACGACGCTGAGAAACCATACGCAGCAGACCACGACGGCTGTGGTGATCTTTTTTGTGCTCTGCAAAGTGACCCTGCAGGTGGTTAATCTGAGCAGTCAGCAGTGCAACCTGAACTTCGGTAGAACCGCTGTCGTTAGAACCACGACCAAACTCGGAAACGATTTTTGCTTTAGCTTCAACGCTTAGAGACATTTTCAACTCCAGTGATATAAGAATGACAGGGTGCCGATCTCTAATTCAGCTCCCCCAGATTTAACGCCGGGTATGTTAAATACATAGCCCGACGTTAAGCGGCAATATTCTACTCGTAGTCGGGCATTCCCGCAAGGTAAGCCCGTCAGTCAGCAGGATACTCAACAACCAGACGACGCGGCGCAACTCGCCCCTCATCATCAATTTCACCCATGCCGATAAACTTGCCCTCTTCGCCTTCCGTCACGCGAACCAGCCCTTCAGTTGGCGTAGTGGAAGCACGCACCGGTTGGCCGTTTTTAAAATAGGCGGCAACCACCGAGGGAATGTTTACAATAGGGAAATCGGACGCCGGGCTATCCATCGGCATCAACAGCGGATCGAGCAGCTCTGCCGCAGGAGTTTCCTGCTGCTCGGCCTGATGGACTAACTCCTGCAACTGCTCAAGAGTGACCATCCGTTCAATCGGGTAACGGCTGACCGCCAGACGACGCAAATAAATTACGTGCGCACCGCAGCCCAGCTTCTCGCCCAGATCGTCAATGATGGTGCGAATGTAAGTCCCTTTTGAGCAGTGGATTTCCAGCTCCAGCTCATCCCCTTCATGGCGGATAAACAGCAGTTCATACACCGTGATGGGGCGCGCTTCACGCGGCACTTCAATGCCCTGACGCGCATACTCGTAAAGCTTCTTACCCTGGTACTTCAGCGCCGAGTACATCGAAGGAATTTGCTGCGTGTTACCGCGGAAACTCTCCAGTGCGCTCGCCAGCTCTGTAGCCGTAAAGGTCACCGGGCGCTCTTCAACCACCTGACCATCAGCATCCGAGGTGTCGGTGCGCTGGCCCAGGCGGGCAATCACCCGGTAACGCTTATCGGAATCGAGCAGATACTGGGAAAATTTCGTCGCTTCACCGAGACAGATCGGCAGCATGCCGGTTGCCAGCGGATCCAGCGCGCCGGTGTGACCCGCGCGGTTGGCGTTATAGAGGCGCTTTACTTTCTGCAGGACATCATTGCTTGATGCGCCCTGCTGCTTATCCAGCAGCAGTACGCCATGCACGTCGCGACCGCGACGACGAGGACGACTCATCAGTCCTCCTTGCTGTCGTCCGGGTTCACACGACGTTCATCATCGTGCTTCACCACGCTGGTGACGAGGTTTGACATGCGCATCCCTTCAACCAGCGAGTTGTCGTAGAAGAATGTCAGTTCCGGCACGATACGCAGACGCATCGCTTTCCCCAGCAGGGAGCGGATAAAACCGGAAGCATCGTGCAGGGCTTTAATGCCCGCTTTTACCGACTCTTCGTCTTTGTCATTCAGGAAGGTCACGAACACTTTGGCATACGCCAGATCGCGGGAGACTTCGACACCAGATACGGTGGTCATCATGCCCAGGCGCGGATCTTTGATTTCACGCTGCAGGATAGTGGCAATCTCTTTTTGCAACTCCTGAGCGACGCGCTGCGGGCGACCAAATTCTTTCGCCATATTACTTCTCCAGACTAAAAAGGGGCCGTAGCCCCTTTAGATATCTCTTGCCGGGTGGCGCTTCGCTCCCGGCCTACGTTGCGCTAATGCGTCGATTATTCGATAGAGCGCTTGATTTCGATAATTTCGAAGACTTCGATCATATCGCCGGTACGTACGTCATTGTAGTTCTTAACGCCGATACCACACTCCATGCCGTTACGGACTTCGTTAACGTCATCTTTGAAGCGGCGCAGGGATTCCAGCTCGCCTTCATAGATAACCACGTTGTCGCGCAGGACGCGGATCGGGTTGTGACGCTTGACGACGCCTTCGGTAACCATACAGCCAGCAACCGCGCCGAATTTAGGCGATTTGAACACATCGCGCACTTCAGCCAGACCGATGATCTGCTGTTTCAGCTCAGGTGAGAGCATACCGCTCATCGCCGCTTTCACTTCGTCGATCAGGTTATAGATGACGGAGTAGTAACGCAGATCCAGGCCTTCCGCTTCGATCACGCGACGCGCAGAGGCATCGGCACGAACGTTGAAGCCAACCAGGATGGCGTTGGACGCAGCTGCAAGCGTGGCGTCGGTTTCGGTGATACCACCTACGCCGGAACCAACAATCTTCACTTTCACTTCTTCAGTAGAGAGTTTCAGCAGCGAGTCGGAGATCGCTTCCACGGAGCCCTGAACGTCAGCTTTCAGCACGATGTTCACTTCGTGCACTTCGCCTTCGGTCATGTTGGCAAACATGTTCTCCAGCTTAGATTTCTGCTGGCGAGCCAGTTTAACTTCGCGGAATTTGCCCTGACGGTAGAGCGCAACTTCACGCGCTTTCTTCTCGTCACGTACTACGGTGGCTTCGTCACCCGCCGCCGGAACGCCGGAGAGACCGAGGATTTCCACCGGAATAGACGGACCCGCTTCGGTCACTTCGCGACCCAGCTCGTCACGCATCGCACGCACACGGCCATACTCGAAGCCGCACAGTACGATGTCGCCTTTATGCAACGTACCTTCACGCACCAGCACGGAGGCTACCGGACCACGACCTTTATCGAGGAAGGATTCGATAACAACACCGCTCGCCATGCCGTTACGGACAGCGTGCAGTTCCAGAACTTCGGCCTGCAGCAGGATTGCATCCAGCAGGTCGTCGATACCGGTACCGGCTTTCGCGGAGACGTGAACGAACTGGCTTTCGCCGCCCCACTCTTCCGGAATGATCCCGTACTGAGAGAGTTCGTTTTTAACGCGATCCGGATCGGCTTCCGGCTTATCGATTTTGTTCACCGCAACAACAACCGGCACTTTCGCCGCTTTCGCGTGCTGAATAGCTTCGATAGTCTGCGGCATCACGCCATCGTCTGCTGCGACAACCAGAACAACGATATCCGTTGCCTGAGCACCACGGGCACGCATTGCGGTAAACGCGGCGTGGCCTGGGGTATCCAGGAAGGTGATCATGCCGTTGTCGGTTTCAACGTGGTAAGCACCGATGTGCTGGGTAATGCCGCCCGCTTCGCCGGAGGCCACTTTCGTTGAACGAATGTAGTCCAGCAGCGAGGTTTTACCGTGGTCAACGTGACCCATGATGGTCACAACCGGCGCGCGCGGTTCAGCCGCTGCACCAGTATCACGGTCGCTCATTACCGCTTCTTCCAGCTCGTTTTCACGACGCAGGATAACTTTGTGGCCCATCTCTTCCGCAACCAGCTGTGCGGTTTCCTGGTCGATGACCTGGTTGATGGTTGCCATCGCGCCCAGTTTCATCATCGCTTTGATGACCTGAGAGCCTTTAACTGCCATTTTGTTGGCCAGCTCGCCGACGGTCAGGGTTTCACCGATCACAACGTCACGGTTAACGGCCTGGGCCGGTTTGTTAAAGCCCTGCTGCAGTGCAGAGCCTTTACGCTGACGACCGCCTTTACCACCGCGAATCGCGGCGCGCGCTTCTTCACGGTCAGCTTTGCTTTCAGCGTGCTTGTTGCCTTTCTTCGGACGCGGCGCTTTAGCGGTACGCGTACGACCACGGCCACCTTCGACTTCACGATCGTTATCATCTTCAGCCTGGCGTGCATGCTGGGAGGTGGTGACGTGATAATCGCCGGTCGTCTCTTCTTCTTCGCCTGGCGTTGCCGTCCAGGTTGCTTCGTTCTGTTCTGCCATTCGACGGGCTTCTTCCGCTACGCGACGTGCATTTTCTTCCAGTTTACGACGAGCCTCTTCTTCCGCTTTACGCTTAAGTTCCTGCGCTTCGGATTCACGACGGGCTTTTTCCGTCTGGGCTGCCCTGGTCACTTCGTCAGTTTGATGGTTGCTCACTTTGCTATTTTCCGCAGCTTCGCGTTTCGTGCTTTCGGCATTTTCGCGTTTAGCTTTTTCTTCAGCTTCACGTTTCAGACGCACTTCGGCTTCACGCTTGGCTTTTTCCTCGGCTTCTCGCTCAGCGGCTTCCTCTGCTTCACGACGGGCCTTCTCCTCCGCTTCACGCATCGCCTCTTCTTCCGCAGCGAGACGTTCAGCCTCTTGTGGATCGCGTTTTACAAAGGTGCGCTTTTTACGGACTTCGATCTGCACCGATTTACTTTTCCCACCGGTGCCCTGAATATTTAATGTGCTGCGCGTTTTGCGCTGCAACGTCAGCTTATCAGGCGCGGAACCGTGTTCACGGTTCAGATGCGCTAACAGCGTCTGTTTTTCCTGCGCCGTCACTGAATCATCAGCAGACTTGCGGATCCCTGCATCAGCAAATTGCTGTACCAGGCGGTCCACAGAGGTTTGAATCTCAGCGGCCAGCGTTTTTACGGTTACATCTGTCATGCTGTTCCTTCCTGCTACAGTTTATTACGCTTCGTCACCAAACCAGCAAATATTACGCGCGGCCATGATGAGCTCACCGGCTTTGTCGGCAGTTAACCCTTCGATATCGCTCAGGTCATCCACACCTTGCTCGGCGAGGTCTTCCAGCGTACAAACACCACGAGCAGCCAGTTTGAAAGCCAGTGCACGATCCAGACCGTCCAGGTTCAGCAGGTCTTCAGCCGGTTCTTTATTCCCCAGACTTTCTTCCTGCGCCAGCGCCAGAGTAGTCAGTGCGCTTTTCGCACGATCACGCAGGGCTTCGACGGTGTCTTCATCCAGGCCATCGATTTCCAGCAGCTCTTTGATTGGCACATAGGCCAGTTCTTCCAGCGTTGAGAAACCCTCTTCGACCAGAACAGTGGCGAAATCTTCGTCAATGTCCAGGTAACGAGTGAAGGTATCAATCGCTGCGTGAGCCTCAGCCTGATGCTTAGACTGCAGATCTTCAACGGTCATCACGTTGAGTTCCCAGCCGCTCAGCTGAGACGCGAGACGCACGTTCTGACCGTTACGGCCAATCGCCTGCGCCAGGTTGCCCGCTTCAACAGCGATATCCATGGTGTGCTTATCTTCATCCACCACGATAGAAGCAACATCAGCCGGTGCCATTGCGTTGATAACGAACTGGGCCGGGTTGTCGTCCCACAGTACGATATCGATACGCTCGCCGCCGAGTTCGGTAGAAACGGCCTGAACGCGGGCACCGCGCATACCAACGCATGCCCCAACCGGGTCGATACGCTTGTCGTTGGTTTTCACCGCAATTTTGGCGCGAGAACCCGGATCGCGGGCTGCGGCTTTGATCTCGATAACTTCTTCGCCGATTTCTGGTACTTCAATGCGGAACAGTTCGATCAGCATTTCCGGCTTGGAACGCGTAACGAACAGCTGTGCACCGCGCGCTTCTGGGCGCACTGCGTACAGCACGCCGCGAATGCGGTCGCCCGGACGGAAGTTTTCACGCGGCAGCATATCTTCGCGCAGGATCACAGCTTCAGCGTTGTTGCCCAGATCCAGCGTGATGTTGTCGCGGTTCACTTTCTTCACCACGCCGGTGATGATTTCACCTTCGTGTTCGCGGAACTGATCGACAACCATTGCGCGCTCTGCTTCACGTACTTTCTGTACGATAACCTGCTTCGCGGTTTGGGTGGTGATACGGTCAAACGTAACGGATTCAATCTGATCTTCAACGTAATCGTCGAGGTTCAGGCTCTCATCTTCGTAACGTGCCGCTTCGAGAGTGATTTCACGCGTCGGCTGCGTCACTTCTTCAACGATCAGCCAGCGACGGAATGTGTCGAAATCACCGCTTTTACGATCGATGCTTACACGCACATCAATCTCTTGCTCATATTTTTTCTTGGTTGCTGTAGCCAGAGCACTTTCCAGCGCTTCAAAGATTTTTTCACGCGGAAGCGACTTTTCGTTAGAAACAGCTTCAACAACAGCCAAAATTTCTTTGTTCATTGGGGGCCTTTCACCTCAATCCAGACTGTTAAAAGTGGGGGACCAGGTTCGCTTTTTGAATATTGCTCAAGGCGAACACTTCATCTTTACCTTCGACCGTAACGGTGATCATTTCGCCATCGACATCTTTAATGATGCCCTGCCACTTACGACGGTTCTGCACCGCCATCCGCAGCACCAGCGAAACTTCGTCGCCCTTAAAGCGCGCGTAGTGCTCAGCCGTAAACAAAGGTCGCTCAAGACCTGGTGAGGAAACTTCCAGGTTATACGCTACGGTAATGGGATCTTCGACATCCAGTACCGCACTGACCTGGTGGCTGACATCAGCGCAATCATCAACATTGATGCCATCTTCACTATCAATATAGATGCGCAGCGTAGATGTGCGACCACGCACAAATTCGATACCGACCAGTTCGTAGCCCAGTGCTTCAACCGGTGCCGTAATCATCTCTGTTAATTTTTGCTCTAATGTGGACAAGTCCACCCCCAAGACATAAAAAAAGGGCATATAGCCCAGTTATTTCGTACTCAGATAACAAAAAACCCCGATAAATCGGGGCTTTAAATAACTGAACCCTATAGCCGCAACTGCGGCCTGGATAACCTTCCGGAAGAACTCTTTTCAAATCCCGCTAGAGAAGGCGTTAAGTCTTCACAGTATATTTGAAAAAGAACACTAAGGGAAAGTGGTTGCGGGGGCCGGATTTGAACCGACGACCTTCGGGTTATGAGCCCGACGAGCTACCAGGCTGCTCCACCCCGCGCCTGAAACGTGGCAAATTTTACTCGATTGAGCGTCAACTTGCAAATAATGCTGGGATTTGGTACCGAAGACGGGACGTAAAACCGGCTTGCAGTATATTGAAAAACATCGCGTTGTGTCAACCGCTCATCTATAGCATCACGTGCTCCGCCGTTGTTGCATATCATTAAGAGAGTTTTTATGCACAGATGCCGCTTTTTCTTTCAGTTATACAATGAAAATTGCGCTTCTCTCTTCCGGTTCACGTCAAAAGATGATTAAATGAAAACTCATTTATTTTGCATAACCATTCACTACAGATGTACGAATGAGTGGTATAAATAGCGTGGCGTGGCTGTTAAGTCTCTCACCATCAGTCTATCAAGCAGGGATTTTTTTATGACAACGATTCTCAAGCATCTTCCCGCAGGTCAACGTATTGGTATCGCTTTTTCAGGCGGTCTGGACACCAGCGCAGCGCTGCTGTGGATGCGTCAGAAAGGCGCAGTTCCTTATGCATATACTGCCAACCTGGGCCAGCCTGATGAGGATGACTATGAGGCGATCCCACGTCGTGCAAAAGAGTACGGTGCGGAAAATGCTCGCCTGATCGATTGTCGTAAACAGCTGGTCGCAGAAGGCATTGCGGCTATCCAGTGCGGCGCGTTCCATAACACTACCGGCGGCTTAACCTATTTCAATACCACCCCACTCGGTCGTGCGGTAACCGGCACGATGCTGGTTGCGGCGATGAAAGAGGATGGCGTCAACATCTGGGGTGACGGCAGCACCTATAAAGGCAACGATATCGAACGCTTCTATCGTTACGGCCTGCTGACCAATGCTGAACTGAAGATCTACAAACCGTGGCTCGATACTGATTTTATCGACGAGCTGGGTGGTCGTCAGGAAATGTCCGAATTCATGACCGCATCGGGCTTTGACTACAAAATGTCGGCCGAGAAAGCCTACTCGACAGATTCCAATATGCTGGGTGCCACCCACGAAGCGAAGGATCTCGAATTCCTCAACTCCAGCGTCAAAATCGTTAACCCGATCATGGGCGTGAAGTTCTGGGATGAGAGCGTGAAGATCCCGGCTGAGGAAGTGACCGTACGTTTTGAGCAGGGTCACCCTGTCGCGCTGAATGGCAAAACCTTCAGCGACGATGTCGAATTGATGATGGAAGCCAATCGTATCGGCGGCCGTCACGGTCTGGGCATGAGCGATCAGATCGAGAACCGTATCATTGAAGCGAAAAGCCGCGGTATCTATGAAGCCCCGGGGATGGCGCTGCTGCATATCGCTTACGAACGTCTGCTGACCGGCATTCATAACGAAGACACCATTGAGCAGTATCACGCTCATGGCCGTCAGCTTGGACGCCTGCTCTATCAGGGTCGCTGGTTCGATCCGCAGGCGCTGATGCTGCGTGATGCTCTGCAGCGTTGGGTGGCAAGTGCCATTACGGGCGAAGTGACGCTTGAGTTGCGTCGCGGGAATGACTACTCAATCCTCAATACGGTTTCCGACAATCTGACCTACCAGGCAGAGCGTCTGACCATGGAGAAAGGTGATTCAGTATTCTCCCCGGACGATCGTATTGGTCAGCTGACGATGCGTAACCTCGACATCACAGATACCCGTGCCAAGCTGTTCAACTATGTACAGACTGGCCTGATCTCCACCAAGGCAGGGAATGGCCTGCCGCAGGTTGAAAACCTGGAGCACAGCGATAAGAAATAATCGCCGCTACTGAAACACAAAAAGCGCCTGCGGGCGCTTTTTTTATTGCCGTTTGAATAACCAAACTCTTCAGCCACACAAACGACAGACGAAAAAAAAGACATCTTTCGATGTCTTTCTTTCGGAATATTGGTACCGAGGACGGGACTTGAACCCGTAAGCCCTATTGGGCACTACCACCTCAAGGTAGCGTGTCTACCAATTCCACCACCTCGGCACGACTTACTTCTTCACAACTTACTGCGGGATATCGCTGGTCGGCTTAGCCGGCGCTGCTGGCTGAGTCTGCTGACTCTTGGCAGGCGCACTCAGGTTTTCCCACTCGCTTCCTTTATTGATTTTATTGCTGTTAATGTTGCCCAGCACAAGGCTAATAATAAAGAACAGTGTTGCCAGCACAGCAGTTGCACGAGTCATGAAGTTACCAGAACCACCTGATCCGAACAGCGTACCGGACGCGCCAGCGCCAAAGGAGGCTCCCATGTCAGCGCCTTTACCTTGTTGCAGCATGATCAGAGCTACAAGAGCCAGAGCCACAATAAGGAAAACTACTAAAAGAGCTTCGTACATAATCAACCTGTTCCTTGCGGGGTTGCCGCAGCCAATGCTTCAAACCAATAACGCGGGATGTTTCATGCTTTCCCACTGAAGCGGGTGTGAATACTAACTAAAGCGACTGACCTGCGCAAGGGCAATTTCGACGCTTTTTATCAAGTGCGGAAAAAAACAGCAAAAGCGCGCAACATGGCGAAGAAAGAGGCAGCAAAAGCTGCCTTTTTAGCCACTTACCGAATCGTTAAACTGCTTTAACGGCGTCGGCGATGCGATTAGCCAGCGCGGTAACCTGCGCTTCATCTTCGCCCTCTACCATAACGCGGATCAATGGCTCAGTGCCGGACTTACGCAGCAGCACGCGACCACGGTTGCCCAGCGTCGCTTCAACCTCTGCCATCACGGTTTTAACATTCTCATCTTCAAGCGGATCGCCATTACCGGCGGTGAAGCGCACATTCACCAGAACCTGCGGGAACATTTTCATACCGCTGCAGAGATCGTGGAGCGTCATATGATTACGCACCATTGCCGCGACGACCTGCAACCCGGCAACAATCCCGTCGCCCGTGGTGGTTTTATCCAGCAGGATCACATGGCCTGAGTTCTCCGCCCCGATGCGCCACCCCTTCTCCTGCATTTTTTCCAGCACGTAACGGTCGCCCACTTTCGCGCGCGCAAACGGAATGCCCAGCTGCTTAAGCGCCAGCTCCAGACCCATGTTGCTCATCAGCGTACCGACCGCGCCACCGCGCAGCTGACCCTGACGCAGGCCTTCACGCGCGATGATATACATAATCTGGTCGCCATCGACTTTATTCCCTTCGTGGTCAACCATGATTACGCGATCGCCGTCGCCGTCAAAAGCGATACCCAGATCCGCTTTTTCCGCCAGCACACGCTCTTGCAGTGCTTTCACATCCGTCGCGCCGCATTTTTCATTGATGTTCACGCCATCGGGATCGCAGCCAATCGCAATGACTTTCGCACCAAGTTCACGGAAGACATTCGGTGCGATGTGGTATGTCGCGCCATTGGCACAATCCACCACAATCTTCAGGCTGTTGAGGCTCAGCTCATTAGGGAATGTCGCTTTACAGAACTCAATGTAACGGCCTGCGGCATCGACGATACGGCTGGCTTTACCCAGCTCGGCAGAGTCAACGCAGGTTAACTCTTTCTCCATCTCCGCTTCGATCGCCTCTTCAACCGCGTCCGGCAGCTTAGTGCCGTCGATGGAGAAGAATTTGATCCCGTTATCATAGAACGGGTTATGGGAAGCAGAAATGACGATCCCCGCTTCCGCACGGAAAGTACGGGTCAGGTAAGCGACGGCAGGTGTCGGCATCGGGCCGGTGAAGGAAGCAGAGAGCCCGGCGGCGGCCAGCCCCGCTTCCAGTGCGGACTCCAGCATATAGCCCGAGATGCGGGTATCTTTACCGATAATAATTTTACGTGAGCCGTGACGGGCCAGCACTTTGCCAGCAGCCCAACCCAGCTTCAGAACGAAATCAGGGGTGATAGGTGCGTCGCCAACCCGGCCACGAATGCCATCAGTGCCAAAATATTTACGATTACTCATAGCGTTTATTTTCCTTCGCTGACAGTGTGGCTTCCACCACCCGCATAGCTTCTACCGTTTCTTTTACGTCATGGACACGAATAATCTGCGCACCCTGCATCGCAGCAACCACTGCGCATGCCAGGCTGCCGCTTAACCGCTCTGCGGGCCCGACATTTAATAACTGGCCGATCATCGACTTACGCGACATCCCGACCAACAGCGGTAAACCGAAGTGATGGAACTCGCCTAATCGTGCAAGCAGCGCATAATTGTGGGAGAGATTCTTACCGAAACCGAACCCAGGGTCGAGCAACAATTTTTCTTTTGCGATCCCTGCACGTTCGCAGCGCGCAATGTTCTGAACAAAAAAGCGGTTAACGTCGGCAAACACATCATCATATTTTGGTGCTTCCTGCATCGTCTTCGGTTGACCCTGCATATGCATCAGGCAAACCGGCAACCCGGTTTGTGCCGCCGCCTCAAGCGCGCCGGGCTCCGTCAAAGAGCGAATATCATTGATGATGTGCGCACCTGCACGCGCCGCTTCCCGGATCACTTCAGGTTTTGAGGTATCAACCGAGATCCACACTTCAAAGCGCTGCGCTATCGCTTCCACAACGGGGATGACGCGCGCCAGCTCCTCTTCAACACTCACCTCTGCTGCACCGGGCCGCGTAGATTCACCGCCGATATCAACGATGGTCGCTCCTGCGTTAATCATCAGGTTGGCATGTTTGACCGCCTCAATCAGCGTGTTGTGGCTGCCGCCGTCAGAAAAGGAGTCCGGCGTGACGTTGAGGATCCCCATCACGTGGGGATGAGACAGCTCAAGTGTGGAGCCCTGGGCATGAAGTTTCATGACTGAAGTCCCTGAAGGTATTACGGTTGAACAGAAAAGAAAAACCCCGGAGCAGGCCCCAGGGTTTCGTTACAGACAGTTCATCAACTGCAGAAAGCTTATTTGTCGCCAAACTGCTCTGACATGGTGTTGCCCGGGTTCGGCGTACGCGGTTCATCGACCGGACGCGGCGCGCGCGGGGTACCGTTACTGTCAGAGTTATTCGCGCCAGGATCTTCCCAGCCCGCTGGCGGACGTACATCACGACGAGACATCAGGTCATCAATCTGCGGTGCGTCGATGGTCTCATATTTCATCAGAGCATCTTTCATCGCATGGAGAATATCCATGTTCTCATTCAGGATCTGACGCGCACGATTGTAGTTACGTTCAATCAGCGCCTTCACTTCCTGGTCGATAATACGCGCGGTTTCATCAGACATATGTTTCGCTTTCGCGACGGAACGTCCGAGGAACACTTCGCCCTCTTCTTCGGCGTAGAGCAGCGGACCCAGTTTGTCTGAGAAGCCCCACTGCGTCACCATGTTGCGTGCCAGGTTGGTCGCGACTTTGATGTCGTTCGACGCACCGGTAGAAACATGCTCAGCACCGTAGATGATCTCTTCTGCGAGACGACCGCCATAAAGCGTAGAGATTTGGCTCTCCAGCTTCTGACGGCTGGCGCTAATCGCATCCCCTTCCGGCAGGAAGAAGGTTACGCCCAGCGCACGACCACGCGGAATAATCGTCACTTTATGGACCGGATCGTGTTCCGGCACCAGACGACCGATAATCGCATGGCCCGCTTCGTGATACGCGGTAGACTCTTTCTGCGCTTCCGTCATCACCATGGAGCGACGTTCCGCACCCATCATGATTTTGTCTTTCGCTTTTTCGAACTCAACCATCGAGACAACGCGTTTGTTACCGCGCGCAGCAAACAGCGCAGCTTCGTTGACCAGGTTGGCCAGATCCGCACCGGAGAAGCCCGGGGTACCGCGCGCGATGATCGCAGCGTCAATATCCGGCGACAGCGGCACACGGCGCATGTGCACTTTCAGGATCTGCTCGCGACCGCGAACGTCCGGCAGCCCGACGACAACCTGACGGTCGAAACGGCCTGGACGCAGCAGCGCCGGGTCCAGTACGTCAGGACGGTTGGTCGCAGCAATCACGATAATGCCTTCATTGCCTTCGAAACCATCCATCTCAACCAGCATCTGGTTCAGGGTCTGCTCACGTTCATCGTGACCACCGCCTAAACCTGCGCCACGCTGACGGCCAACGGCGTCAATCTCATCGATAAAGATGATGCACGGTGCGGCTTTCTTCGCTTGTTCAAACATGTCGCGTACGCGGGATGCGCCCACGCCGACAAACATCTCAACAAAGTCAGAACCGGAAATCGTGAAGAACGGCACCTTTGCTTCGCCGGCGATCGCTTTCGCCAGCAGCGTTTTACCCGTACCCGGAGGACCGACCATCAGGACGCCTTTCGGGATTTTACCGCCCAGTTTCTGGAAACGGCTCGGCTCACGCAGATATTCAACCAGCTCGCCCACTTCCTCTTTCGCTTCATCGCAGCCTGCGACGTCGGCAAACGTGGTTTTGATCTGATCTTCAGTCAGCATGCGCGCTTTGCTTTTACCGAACGACATGGCGCCTTTGCCACCGCCGCCCTGCATCTGGCGCATGAAGAAAATCCATACCCCAATCAGCAACAGCATCGGGAACCAGGAGATGAAGATGTTACCAAGCAGGCTCGGCTCTTCAGGTGGTTCACCCACAACCTTGACGTTTTTAGTCACCAGGTTGTCGAGCAGTTTAGGATCTTCGACCGGGATGTAAGTCGTGTAACGGTTACTATCTTTCTTGGTAACGTTGATCTCACGTCCGTTGATACGCGCTTCGCGAACCTGGTCCTGGTTGACCTCTTGCAGGAAGGTAGAGTAATCCACCTTACGGCCATTTGACTCGCTGGGCCCAAAGCTCTGGAATACTGACATCAGCACGACGGCAATGACCAGCCAGAGTATTAGGTTTTTCGCCATGTCACTCAAGGGATTAACCTCATATTACAACTGTGTTAAAAACAGCGGCAGGATACAACATATCCCGTTTCATTCAAACCGAAGGCCGAAATCAACGGGGTATCATTTTCGCCCGGTCGCTACAATATACACTTCGCGCGAACGAGCACGCGAAGAGTCCGGTTTACGCACTTTCACCTTCGTAAACAGGGAGCGAATTTCCGTAAGGTACTCATCGAAACCTTCGCCCTGGAACACTTTCACTAAAAAATTACCGCCCGGCGCTAACACATCGCGGCACATCTCCAGCGCCAGCTCTACCAGATACATAGAGCGGGGAATATCAACCGCTGGCGTTCCGCTCATATTAGGCGCCATATCTGACATGACAACCTGAACCTTACTGTCACCGACACGTTCCAGTAACGCTTTCAGAACTAATTCATCACGAAAATCGCCCTGAAGGAAGTCTACGCCGACGATTGGATCCATCGGTAAAAGATCGCACGCGATGATACGCCCGTTCCCACCAATCTGTGTGACCGCATATTGCGACCATCCACCGGGCGCAGCACCCAGGTCAACCACGGTCATCCCCGGTTTAAAAATCTTGTCACTTTGCTGTATTTCATCAAGTTTAAACCAGGCACGGGAACGTAACCCTTTTTTCTGCGCCTGTTGAACATATTTATCGCTAAAGTGTTCCTGAAGCCAGCGGCTTGAACTGGCAGAACGCTTTTTACCTGTCATTTAACTTTCCATCCGGTTTCATCGGCGACACCGAGAAATATCGACGCGCAATTTGGCGATACAGAGGAGATGGCGGTAGAATGACCCGTTTTCAATCCCAACGTAAGCAAAATATACGATGAATCTGAGTACTAAACAAAAACAGCACCTGAAAGGTCTGGCACATCCGCTCAAGCCGGTAGTTATGCTTGGCAACAATGGTTTGACCGAAGGGGTACTGGCCGAGATTGAACAAGCGCTTGAGCACCATGAACTTATCAAGGTGAAGATCGCCTCTGAAGAGAGAGAAACTAAAACCTTGATCGTGGAAGCTATCGTTCGCGAAACCGGTGCCTGTAATGTCCAGGTCATCGGCAAAACGCTGGTGCTTTATCGCCCGACCGCAGAGCGTAAAATTTCGCTGCCGCGCTAAAGGATATCCTGAGTTGAACACAAAATCAGTGTAAAACGAGGGGTTTCCGCCAGCAGATGAGCAAAATGCCACGCTCCTGGAGTTCATAAAAGGCCGCAATGCGGCCTTTTTCTTATCTTTACAATCCGTCAACAAGTAATGTCGACGGCGTCATCAAAGATATTCCACCTTGATGATTTCATACTCCACTTCGCCACCAGGGGTGCGAATGACAACCACATCATCCTGCTCTTTCCCCACCAGGCCACGTGCGATAGGCGAGTTCACCGAGATAAGATTCTGCTTAAAGTCGGCTTCATCATCGCCAACGATACGGTAAGTCTGCTCTTCGTCGTTATCCAAGTTCAGCACGGTGACCGTGGAACCGAAAATAACGCGGCCATTTTTCGGCATTTTGGAGATATCGATAACCTGCGCATTCGACAGTTTCGCTTCGATATCTTTAATGCGGCCTTCACAAAAGCCCTGCTGCTCACGCGCGGCGTGGTATTCAGCGTTCTCTTTGAGATCGCCATGTTCGCGGGCGTCCGCAATAGCGGCGATGATTTCAGGGCGACGAACGGTTTTTAAAAATTCCAGCTCTTCGCGCAGTTTCTCTGCACCACGTAGGGTCATCGGAATAGCTTGCATTTGTTATACCTCTTAAACATTCCTGTTAGGAGTAGTCCCCCACCCCGTCAGCGTTACCTCCCCGCATTCAGGCGTAAACAGCCGGGCAGGAGCAAAAGAAAACTGACCCGGAGACAAAGCCCCAGGTCAGCGCAATTTTTCAATTTGATACGTATTTTAACCGGAAGTTCACCGTGGGTCATCGTTTACTTTCCGGGTCGATGCGCCGTAGTATGTCGGCCTGTTTCCAGCTTGTTAGCGCGAGATTATGCGATTTCCCAGCTTTATCATCGGATTGTCCACCAGTATAGCCCTGAATGTTCAGGCCGCGAATGTCGACGAGTACATCAACCAGCTTCCGGACGGTGCCAACCTGGCGTTGATGGTGCAAAAGGTCGGCGCCGAGGCTCCTGAAATTGATTATCACGCCAAACAGATGGCGTTGCCGGCGAGCACCCAGAAAGTGATCACCGCGCTGGCTGCACTCCTACAACTGGGGCCGGACTTTCGCTTTACAACCACGCTGGAAAGCAAAGGTTCTGTCGACGGCGGTACGCTAAAAGGCGACTTAGTTGCACGATTTGGTGGCGATCCGACGCTAAAACGTCAGGATATTCGCAATATGGTCGCAACGCTGAAAAAATCAGGCGTGCAAAAAATTGATGGCAACGTGCTGATCGATACCTCGATCTTCGCCAGTCATGATAAAGCGCCGGGCTGGCCGTGGAACGATATGACGCAGTGTTTTAGCGCGCCGCCCGCCGCCGCCATTATCGATCGTAACTGCTTCTCGATTTCGCTATATAGCGCGCAAAACGCGGGTGATTTAGCCTACATTCGTATCGCCTCTTACTACCCGGTGAACATGTTCAGCCAGGTGCGCACTCTGGCACGCGGCTCATCGGAAGCACAATATTGCGAACTGGATGTGGTGCCGGGCGATCTCAACCGCTTCACGTTAACAGGCTGTTTGCCCCAGCGCGCCGATCCGTTGCCGCTCGCCTTTGCCGTGCAGGATGGTGCCAGCTACGCAGGCGCTATTCTCAAGCAGGAGCTGACCCAGGCGGGCATCACCTACACCGGCACGCTGCTGCGCCAGACGCAGGTCAATCAGCCGGGTACCGTTATCGCCAGTAAACAGTCCGCGCCGCTACACGATCTGCTGAAGATCATGCTGAAGAAGTCCGACAACATGATTGCGGATACCGTCTTTCGTATGATTGGTCATGCGCGCTTTGGCGTGCCGGGCACCTGGCGAGCGGGCTCGGATGCGGTCCGGCAGATCCTGCGCCAGCAGGCCGGGGTCGATCTGGGCAACACTATTATTGCGGATGGTTCCGGTCTCTCGCGTCATAACCTGCTCGCACCAGCAACCATGATGCAGGTGCTGCAATATATCGCCCAGCATGATACCGAGCTTAATTTCATCTCAATGCTGCCGCTGGCGGGCTATGACGGCTCGCTGCAATACCGCGCAGGGCTGCATGAAGCGGGCGTAGACGGTAAGGTATCGGCGAAGACCGGCTCTCTGCAGGGGGTCTATAACCTGGCCGGGTTTATCACTACCGCCAGCGGTCAGCGAATGGCGTTTGTGCAGTATCTCTCCGGATATGCGGTTGAACCCGCCGATCAGCGCAATCGCCGCATTCCGCTGGTGCGCTTTGAGAGCCGTCTCTACAAAGATATCTATCAGAACAACTAATAAAAAATGCCGGGAAGCATCATGCTGCCCCGGCATTTTTTTATCTCTTCTCCCCACCTGAGCGGGGAGGAAGCAGAGATTAACGTTTGTAGATGAATTCGACACCCTCTTCGTCGTCTTCGTCCCAGTCGTCATCCCACTCTTCGTCATCTTCTTCAGCCGCTTCGGCCTCTTCGAGCTGCTGGCGATGATAGTCATCCCACATAAACTCGACTTTCTCCGGCTGCTGCTCTTCCTGCGCCTGCACAATCGGGTTTTCGATGATGAAGGTCATCACGTCCCAGCACAGGTCTTTAACGCCCTGCTGGCTGGCAGCAGAGATCAGGTAGAACTTATCTTCCCAGCCCAGCGCTTCGGCGATTGCTTTCGCTTTGGCTTCCGCTTCAGCTTTGTCCATCAGGTCGATCTTGTTAAATACCAGCCAGCGCGGCTTGGCAGCCAGCTTCTCGCTATATTTTTCCAGCTCGCCCACGATGATACGGGCGTTTTCTGCCGGATCGGAACCGTCGATCGGATCGAGATCGATGAGGTGCAGCAGCACGCGGCAGCGCTCAAGGTGTTTCAGGAAGCGGATACCGAGGCCAGCGCCATCAGCCGCACCCTCAATCAGCCCTGGAATATCGGCGACCACGAAGCTCTTCTCATTGTCCATACGAACAACGCCCAGGCTCGGGACCAGCGTGGTAAACGGATAATCCGCCACTTTTGGTTTTGCGGCGGAGACAGCACGGATAAAGGTGGATTTACCAGCGTTCGGCATCCCCAGCATCCCGACATCTGCCAGCAGCATCAGCTCCAGCTGCAGATCGCGCTTATCGCCCGGCGTCCCCATTGTCTTCTGACGAGGAGTACGGTTCACCGAGGATTTGAAACGGGTGTTGCCGAGACCGTGCCAGCCGCCTTTCGCGACCATCAGACGCTGACCATGTTTGGTCATATCGCCCATGGTTTCGCCGGTGCCCTGGTCAATCACGCGCGTACCAACCGGTACTTTCACCGTAATATCTTTCCCGCGTTTACCGGTGCAATCACGGCTCTGGCCGTTCTGCCCACGTTCTGCACGGAAGGATTTTTCAAAACGGTAGTCGATCAGGGTATTCAGGTTCTCGTCTGCTTCCAGCCAGACATCACCACCGTCGCCACCGTCGCCGCCATCAGGGCCACCTTTCGGGATATACTTTTCGCGGCGGAAGCTTACGCAGCCGTTACCGCCATCACCCGCTACGACCAGAATCGTAGCTTCATCTACAAACTTCATTTTACTCTCCGTAACTCATTCGCCTGAGCGGGGCACAGTGACGACCACTTCACGACTACGCCTGCGTCCCAAAAGACGATGGCCAATAGCGGAAAACATCGCGCCCGCAACCACGACAAACGCACCGAGATAACCGACAAGGTTTAACATCGGTCTGGCGAAAACATCGGGCCAGGCCATTGATAACAAATCTGAGAAAAACAGTGTAAACAGCGGCGTTAAGGTAATTAACGCGCTTACCTGCGCCGCCTGCCAGCGCGCCATCGCTTCCGCCAGCGCGCCGTAGCCAACCAGCGTGTTGAGCCCGCAAAAAACCAGACAGGCCAGTTGCCAGTCGCTCAGCTGGAACACCACGGCGGGTTTCGCCAGTGGCAGCAGCGCAAGCGTACATAAAGTGTACAGCAAAAAGAGGATCTGCTGGGAGGCCAGGCGACGCAGAAGAACTTTTTGCGCCACGCCGTAGCTTACCCACACCGTCGCCGCACCGACGCCGAAAATGACGCCCCAGGTGTAATCCGTCAGCCGGGTGAAGATCTCAATCAGGCTGGTGTTAAAAAACATCACCAGACCGCTTATCAGCATCAGCGCGCCAATCACCTGCGTGATGCGCATCTTCTCTTTGAGGATAAAGACGCTGGCGACCATCATACCGACGGGCGAGAGCTGGCCGATCACCTGCGAGGCGGTCGGGCTGACATACTGCAGAGAAGAGCTGAACAATATGAAGTTGCCGAACAGCCCGCCGGTGGCAATCGCCAGCAGCAGCAGCCAGCGAGGCTTGCGGAAAATACGCAGTGGCGGCAGTTTTCGTTTCCAGGTCAGGATCAGACCGAGACCAATGCCCGCCATTAAAAAGCGATAAAAGACCACCGTCGGCGGCTCCATCACTTCCAGCACCTGCTTCATTGCAATCGGCAACGCTCCCCAGCACATCGCTGTTGTCAGCGCCAGGAGAATACCGATGCCCGCCTGCTGTTTCATGCTTCTTCCCTGCCCGAATTTTGCCGGGCTTCTAATGTAAAAAGCCCCGCAACGTATTGCGGGGCTTTCTTCCGTTACCGGGACGCGAAAAACTTATTCAGCAACGATGCTGATGAATTTACGGTTTTTCGGGCCTTTAACTTCGAACTTAACTTTACCGTCAGTCAAAGCGAACAGAGTGTGGTCACGGCCGCAACCTACGTTGGAACCAGCGTGGAATTTGGTACCACGTTGGCGAACGATGATGCTACCTGCCAGAACTGCTTCACCGCCGAAGCGTTTTACGCCCAGACGTTTAGCTTCTGAATCGCGACCGTTACGAGTTGAGCCGCCAGCCTTTTTATGTGCCATTTAAATCTCTCCTCAGGTCTTAGGCGCTGATGCCAGTAATTTTCACATCAGTGAACCACTGACGATGGCCCTGCTGCTTACGGTAGTGTTTACGACGACGAAACTTAACGATTTTAACTTTCTCGCCACGACCGTGAGCAACAACTTCAGCTTTGATTACGCCGCCATCAACGAAAGGAACGCCGATTTTGACTTCTTCACCGTTTGCGATCATCAGAACTTCAGCGAATTCAACAGATTCACCAGTTGCGATGTCCAGCTTTTCCAGGCGAACGGTCTGACCTTCGCTTACTCGGTGTTGTTTACCACCACTTTGGAAAACCGCGTACATATAAAACTCCGCTTCCGCGCACCTATCCTGATTAATTCAGAGGGCGCTATAAATATTCACAATAGGGCGCGAATATTACGCAAATTGCGAGCCGTTGACAAGTGTGATCGTCACTCCTCGCAGAAAAAAAACACAACGTGTAAGGTAACGTTTATCTGGCGCGTTTTTTCAGTACAATCGACAATACTATTCAAACCCGTAACCCTTTGTTATCCCACTTTTGATATGTGGTAAACAGGACTGAAAGCCCGGCTTTTGCGATGAATTTAGAAAAAATCAATGAGTTAACCGCGCAAGATATGGCGGGTGTGAACGCGACGATTCTGCAACAACTCAACTCGGATGTGAAATTAATCAACCAGTTGGGTTATTACATCGTAAGCGGCGGCGGCAAACGCATACGTCCGATGATCGCTGTACTGGCGGCACGCGCAGTTGGCTATGAAGGCAACGCGCATGTCACCATCGCTGCATTAATCGAATTTATCCACACAGCAACCCTCCTCCACGACGACGTTGTGGATGAATCAGATATGCGCCGCGGCAAGGCAACGGCGAACGCCGCGTTTGGTAATGCCGCCAGCGTACTGGTCGGGGATTTCATTTACACCCGCGCCTTCCAGATGATGACCAGCCTCGGCTCGCTGAAGGTGCTGGAGGTGATGTCAGAAGCGGTGAACGTCATTGCAGAAGGCGAAGTGCTGCAATTAATGAACGTTAATGACCCGAACATTACCGAAGAGAACTACATGCGCGTGATCTACAGCAAAACCGCGCGCCTGTTCGAAGCGGCCGCCCAGTGTTCCGGATTACTGGCGGGTTGTTCGGAAGCACAGGAGAAGGGGCTACAGGATTATGGCCGCTACCTGGGCACCGCCTTCCAGTTGATTGACGATCTGCTTGATTACAGCGCGGATGGCGAAACGCTGGGTAAAAATACCGGCGATGACCTTAACGAAGGCAAACCGACGCTGCCGCTGCTGCATGCGATGCATAACGGTACACCTGAGCAGGCGCAGATGATCCGCGAAGCGATTGAACAGGGAAGCGGACGTCATCTTCTGGAACCTGTTCTGGAAGCAATGGCACAGTGCGGGTCGCTGGAGTGGACGCGCCGCCGTGCCGAAGAAGAGGCGGATAAAGCTATCGCCGCGCTGCAGGTTCTCCCACACTCTGAGTGGCGTGACGCGCTCATTGCTCTTGCCCACATCGCCGTTCAGCGCGATCGTTAATCTCTCTGTTTCCCGCGAGCCATCGCGGGAAAGTTCCAGTAAGCTCTAATAATATCCATTTTCTGTTGCCAAATCCTTGCGGTGCAAGCCTTGGCATAATCTGAAAACGTAACAATCGCCCTGAACTTTTTAGAACAAATATTCCCATATGCGTATAGTGATCTCCGTTGTTGGCGAACAATGGTTGAAACCGATTCTCATCAGGGAGATGTTATGGAAACGAAATATACTGACTGGCATCAGGCCGATATTATTGCCGGGCTGCGAAAGAAAGGTACGTCACTGGCGGCTGAATCTCGAAAAAATGGTTTAAGTTCATCCACTCTCGCCAATGCACTGACCCGGCCCTGGCCAAAGGGTGAGTTAATTATTGCCCGGGCGCTGGATACCGATCCCTGGGTTATATGGCCCTCGCGTTACCACGATCCCATCACTCACGCTTTTCTTGATAAAACGAAGCTTATCAGGAGAAAACGGAGCGAAGCGTAACAATGGCACAGACAAAAAAGGGAGCTTTCGCTCCCTTTTTTGCAGATATAAAGGTTATTCGCCCTTCACGCGCTCAATCTTCGCGCCCAGCGCACTGAGCTTATCTTCGATGCGCTCATAACCACGATCGATGTGGTAGATGCGATCGACATAGGTCGTGCCTTCCGCAATACAGCCCGCCAGCACGAGGCTTGCCGATGCACGCAGATCGGTCGCCATCACCTGCGCACCGGAGAGCGTCTCTACGCCGTGGCAAATCGCGGTGTTGCTCTCAATCTCTGCATGAGCGCCCATACGGATCAGCTCAGGAATGTGCATAAAGCGGTTTTCGAAGATGGTTTCGGTGATCACACCGGTACCTTCCGCGACCAGGTTCAGCAGCGTGAACTGCGCCTGCATATCTGTCGGGAAACCCGGATGCGGCGCGGTACGCACGTTAACGGCCTTCGGACGTTTACCGTGCATATCGAGGCTAATCCAGTCGTCGCCCAGTTCGATATCCGCACCCGCGTCGCGCAGTTTAGCCAGCACGGCGTCCAGCGTATCCGGCTGGGCATTGCGGCAAACAATTTTTCCGCCGGAAATAGCAGCGGCAACCAGGAAGGTGCCGGTTTCGATGCGGTCCGGCAGCACGCGATAAACGCCGCCGCCAAGGCGCTCTACGCCCTCGATGGTGATGCGGTCAGTGCCCATGCCGGTGATTTTGGCACCGAGCGTATTGAGGAAGTTGGCGGTATCGACGATTTCCGGCTCGCGCGCGGCGTTTTCGATAATGGTGGTGCCTTCAGCCAGCGTCGCGGCGGACATGATCGTTACCGTCGCGCCAACGCTCACTTTGTCCATAACAATGTGCGCGCCCTTCAGGCGACCATCGACAGAGGCTTTAACGTAACCCTCTTCCAGCTTAATCTCTGCGCCTAACTGCTCAAGACCGGTGATATGCAGATCGACCGGACGCGCACCAATCGCGCAACCGCCCGGAAGTGAAACCTGACCCTGACCAAAACGGGCTACCAGCGGCCCCAGCGCCCAAATCGAGGCACGCATGGTTTTCACCAGGTCGTACGGCGCACAGAAGACATTCACTTTGCTGGCATCGATCCACACCGAGCCATTACGCTCAATTTTGGTGCCAAGCTGGCTCAGCAGCTTGATGGTCGTGTCGATATCTTTCAGTTTCGGCACGTTGCGGATTTCGACCGGCTCTTCCGCCAGCAGCGCGGCGAAAAGGATCGGCAGTGCGGCGTTTTTGGCGCCTGAAATTGTCACTTCGCCCTGGAGACGCGTTGGCCCCTGTACACGAAACTTATCCATTTATCTGATCTCTGTTAAGAATTCACACGCGCGGCGGGTCATACCGCCTGCGCTCAAAAGCCGTTAAGTTTGCGATCGCGCGCCCATTCTTGCGGCGTATACGCTTTGATCGACAGGGCATGAATGCGGTTATCCGCGATGTACTCCATCAGCGGGCCATAGATGGTTTGCTGCTTCTTGACCCGGCTCATGCCGTCAAAAACTTCACCCACAGCGACAACCTGAAAGTGGCTGCCATCGCCAGTGACGTGGGCTTCCTGGAGAGAGAGTGCTTCCATCAGCACGGTCTGGATTTCATGATTTTCCATGGGCGTAATATCATCTAAAAGTGAAAACAGTCACACATCTTAGAGGAAAGTGCGACGGTCTTAAATAAGCAAAAAGCCCCATCCACTCTCTGGACGGGGCTTTAAATAGTAACGTATTGAAAAAATTAGCGTGGCAAGGCACTTTGCGGCAAGTTATAGAGCGCCGCGAGGGTACTCACATTCTCACTCACGCCCAGCAGCGTCACATCCGTGCCCTGCTTTTTCCCCAACTCAACCAGATGAACCAGCAGCGCGACGCCTGCGGTATCAACCCGTGTTACGCCCTGCAGATCGATGGTGGTGACCCCTTTCATCGCCTCTGCGCGCGCATCCCATAAAGGATTTAACACGTCCTGATCCAGCTCACCCAACAGCACCAGGCGTTCGCCGTCACGCGACCAGCTTAGCTGCTGGGTCATTGCTTCTTCTCGTCCAGGGTAATTTTCTGGCGGGAGATAGACTGCAGTTCAGCGGTCAGGCCATCGATACCTTTAGTACGCAGCAGATCGCTCCACTCATTCTGTTTGGTGGTGATCATGCTTACGCCCTCGGCGATCATGTCATAAGCCTGCCAGTTACCGGTCTGGCTGTTTTTACGCCACTGGAAATCAAGGCGTACCGGCGGACGACCGTTCGGATCGACGATGGTGACGCGAATCGGCACGATAGTGGCATCGCCCAGCGGCTGTTCCGGGGCAATCTGGTAAGTCTGGCCGTGATAAAGCGCCAGCGCCTGACCATATGCCTGCTTCAGGTATTCGCGGAACGCCTTGAAGTAGGCATCACGCTGTGCAGGGGTCGCTTCTTTGTAGTAACGGCCCAGCACCAACGCGCCGGCATACTTCACCTGGACATAGGGCAGTAGCTCCTGATCGACCACATCGCGCAGGTAATCCGGGTTTGCGCGGATTTTCGGTTGTTCATTTTTGAGGCGATCGAAAGTCTGTTTCGCCGCCCCCTGCATTGCGGTGTACGGATTGCTTTGATCAACAGCCAAAGCCGAGCTCAACGGTGCAACGACCAGCAGAGCAACCATCATGAGACGTTTAAACATTGCGTCACTTCTCCTCGTTAATGCGTCTGTTCCGCAGACGGCGCAGGTTGAGTATTCCCTTCATTTTGCGCCGCCGCATCGCCTGAATTCTTATTGTCGCCGCCTTTACTGTTGTAAAGGAATTGACCAATGAGATCTTCCAACACCATCGCGGACTTGGTGTCCTGGATTGTGCTGCCTTCCTTAAGCATAGATGTTCCCATCTCCGGATCGTCAAACCCGACGTTCAACGCCAGATATTGTTCACCCAGCAAACCCGATGTGCGGATCGCCAGCGAGCTGGTATCCGGGATCTGGTTGTAACGCTCTTCAATATCCAGCGTCACGCGCGGCAGGTAGGTTTTCGGGTCGAGGGAGATATCCGATACGCGTCCAATCACCACCCCGCCGATACGCACCGGCGAGTTGGCTTTCAGGCCGCCGATATTGTCAAAGGTGGCATAAACGCGGTACGTCGGTTCTGTACGCATTGAGGCGACATCTGCCGCTTTCAGGCAGATAAAGAGCCCTGCCAGTAATGCCAGCAGAAGAAACAGGCCGACCCAAATTTCACTTTTTTTCGTTTGCATGAACTCAATTCCCAAACATCAATGCGGTGAGCACAAAATCCAGACCGAGAACGGCCAGCGAGGAGTGCACAACGGTGCGTGTTGTCGCGCGGCTGATCCCGGCCGAAGTCGGGATCGCATCGTAACCGTTAAACAGCGCAATCCAGGTCACGGTGATGGCAAAGACCACGCTTTTAATCAGACAGTTAACCAAATCCATTCGCAGGTCGACGGCGTTCTGCATCGCAGTCCAGAAGAAGCCGCTGTCGATCCCTTTCCAGTTAACCCCTACCAGCGAGCCGCCCCAGATACCCACCGCGACAAACATAACCGTCAGCAGCGGCAGAGAGATGACGCCCGCCCAGAAACGCGGCGAAATAACCCGACGTAAAGGATCGACCGCCATCATCTCAAGGCTGGAGAGCTGCTCGGTGGCGCGCATCAAGCCAATCTCTGCGGTGAGCGCTGAGCCTGCGCGTCCGGCGAACAGCAGCGCGGCGACAACTGGGCCTAACTCGCGCAGCAGCGATAGCGCCACCAGCATGCCGAGGCTTGTTTCCGCGCTGTAGGTCGTCAGCACCAGGTAACCCTGCAGCCCCAGCACCATGCCAATAAAGACGCCGGAGACGAGGATGATCACCATCGACAGCACACCGACGTTATAGAGCTGGCGAATCAGCAGCGGCGCGTGTTTGCGAAACTCCGGCTTGCCAACCAGGGCGTTGAACAGCATTAACCCGGCACGCCCGAACGTTGCGATCGTTTTGATCCCACGATGGCCAAGCGCAGCCAGTGCATTTAACAGCATGAGTGTATTAACTCCCTGTTTCTAAAAGATCGCGCTGGTAATCACCAGCAGGATAGCGGAACGGAACCGGCCCGTCGGCGATACCATCAAGGAACTGACGCACGCGAGGATCGCTATTCTCCTGCAGCCCCTGCGCGCTGCCGTGGGCGACAATTTTCCGGTCCGCCACAATATAGGCGTAATCCGCGATGCTCAACACCTCCGGCACATCATGGGAAACAACGATACAGGTGACGCCCAGCGCGTTGTTCAGTTCAGAGATAAGCTTCACCAGCACCCCCATGGTAATGGGGTCCTGGCCGACGAAGGGCTCATCAAACATGATCAGATCCGGCTCCAGCGCAATCGCGCGCGCCAGCGCCGCACGCCGTGCCATACCGCCAGAGAGCTCAGAGGGCATTAATTTTGCCGCACCGCGCAGCCCGACCGCTTCAAGCTTCATCATCACCGTGCTGTGCAACAGCGCCGGTGGCAAGGTGGTATGTTCGCGCAGCGGATAAGCGACGTTATCGAACACATTCATATCGGTGAAGAGCGCGCCGGATTGAAAGAGCATGCTCATTCTTTTGCGCACGGTGAAGAGGCGTGAACGCGACATGGCCGGCACGTTTTCGCCATCAAATAAGATTTCGCCGCTATCGGGCGGGATCTGCCCGCCGATCAGGCGCAGTAAGGTGGTTTTACCGATCCCTGACGGCCCCATAATGGCGGTAATTTTCCCGCGCGGCACGGTCAGTGAAATATTGTCGAAGATCGGGCGGCTGCCTCGGGAGAAGCTGACGCCACGAACATCGACCAAATTCGCCACTGTCTGGCTCATTTCCTCTTCCTTATCACCCTGTGGGCCGCAAGCATTACGCTTGATATCATCACGAACCCAGCATTTTTACAGAATATTACCCGCCCAGGTTAGCGAAAGCTGGCATTTGTTTTACTTTTGAGCCGCATAAAGTCAAAATTAGGAATCATTACGCTACGCGGAAGTTCCGGTTTTAACCCGGTATAGCGGCCTGCGAAACGGCGAAATTATACCTGAAGAAAGGACGTTAGATGCTCTTAGCGACGGCGCTATTGATAATTGGTTTACTTCTTGTGGTCTACAGTGCCGATCGTCTGGTGTTTGCCGCCTCCATTCTTTGCCGCGCGCTTGGCGTTCCGCCGTTAATTATCGGTATGACAGTGGTCAGTATTGGCACCTCGTTGCCAGAAATTATTACCTCTGTCGCCGCCTCACTGCATGGTCAGCTCGATCTGGCTATCGGCACCGCGATCGGATCGAACATCACCAATATCCTGCTGATCCTCGGCGTTGCCGCGCTTTTACACCCTTTTACCGTGCATTCCGATATTCTGCGGCGCGAATTGCCGTTAACCTTAGTAGCTAGCCTGCTGGCGGGCGTCGTGCTGTATGATGGGCGGCTTACGCCCGTAGACGGCATCTTTTTACTGTTATTAGCCGTGCTATGGCTGGTGTTCATTGTTAAAATCGCCCGCCTGGCCGAACGCCAGGGTAATGATAGTCTGACGCGCGAGCAGCTGGCCGAGCTGCCGCGGGAGGGCAGTGTGTCGGTTGCCTGCCTCTGGCTGGGCGTGGCGCTGATTATCATGCCGATGGCGACGCGCATGGTGGTAGATAACGCCACGGTGGTGGCAAACTTCTTCGCCATTAGCGAACTGACTATCGGTCTGACGGTTATCGCCATCGGTACCGGCCTTCCTGAGCTTGCCACCGCCATCGCCGGCGCGCGCAAAGGGGAAGACGATATCGCCATCGGCAACCTTATCGGCTCCAACATTTTTAATATCGCGATCGTGCTTGGCTTGCCGGCACTGATTGCGCCAGGCAGCTTTAACCCGATGGCGTTCACGCGCGATTACGGGGTAATGGTGCTGGTCAGTGCCCTGTTCGCGCTGATCTGCTGGCGACGCAAGCAGATCGGTCGTGGCATCGGGGGGCTGTTGTTCGGTGGATTTATCATATGGCTGGCGATGCTCTACTGGCTGTCGCCGCTTTTGACGGGATAATCGGATACGCACTATGTCGCAAATAGATTTGCAGCCGGGTTTTGACTTTCAACAAGCCGGCAAAGAAGTTCTGGCGATTGAACGTGAAGGCCTCGCACAGCTCGATCAGTACATTAATGAAGATTTCACCCGCGCATGCGAAAGCATCGTTTATTGTGCTGGCAAAGTGGTGGTGATGGGCATGGGCAAATCGGGCCATATCGGCCGGAAAATGGCGGCGACCTTTGCCAGCACCGGCACGCCCGCGTTTTTCGTTCACCCCGGTGAAGCGGCACACGGCGATCTGGGTATGGTCAGCCCGCAGGATGTGGTCATTGCCCTGTCGAACTCCGGTGAGTCCAACGAGATCCTCGCGCTGATCCCGGTGCTGAAGCGCCTCAAGGTCGCGCTGATTTGCATGACCAGCCGCCCTGAGAGCAGCATGGCGCGTGCGGCGGATATCCATTTATGCGTAAAAGTGCCGAAAGAGGCCTGTCCGCTGGGTCTGGCACCGACCTCCAGCACCACCGCAGCGCTGGTGATGGGCGATGCGCTGGCAGTGGCGCTGCTGAAAGCGCGCGGCTTTACCGCCGAAGATTTTGCCCTCTCCCATCCGGGCGGCGCGCTGGGCCGTAAACTGCTGCTGCGTGTGAATGACATCATGCACACCGGGGATGAGATCCCGCACGTCAGCAAAGAGGCCAGCCTGCGCGATGCATTACTGGAGATCACGCGTAAGAATTTAGGTATGACGGTGATCTGCGACGATCTGATGAAAATCGAGGGTATCTTTACCGATGGTGACCTGCGTCGCGTGTTTGATATGGGCGCCGATGTGCGCAGCCTCGGCATCGCCGATGTGATGACGCCAGGCGGTGTGCGCGTGCGCCCTAATACGCTGGCGGTCGATGCCCTGAACCTGATGCAATCCCGTCACATTACCTGCGTACTGGTTGCCGATGGTGAGCAGTTACTGGGTGTGTTACATATGCATGACTTACTGCGCGCGGGCGTGGTGTAAAGAAGGACATAAGAATGAGTAATGCTGGCGCGTCGCTTGCCACCTGCTATGGGTCGGTAAGCACGCAAGTCATGGAAAAAGCCGCGAAGATTCGCCTGCTGATCCTCGATGTGGATGGTGTGCTGTCCGATGGGCTCATCTATATGGGCAATAATGGCGAAGAGCTGAAAGCGTTCAATGTCCGCGACGGTTACGGCATTCGCAGCGCCCTCACCTCCGGTATCGAGATGGCGATCATTACCGGGCGTAACGCTAAACTGGTAGAAGATCGCTGCGAAACGCTGGGCATCACCCATCTCTACCAGGGGCAATCTGACAAAATGATCGCCTATCGGGAGCTGCTTGCCCGCCTCGATTTGACGGCGGATCAGGTTGCCTATATTGGGGATGATTTGATCGACTGGCCGGTGATGGCGGAGATTGGCCTGAGCGTCGCCGTTGCCGATGCGCACCCGCTGCTCAGCGCGCGCGCCGATTACGTGACGCGGATTAACGGCGGTCGCGGCGCGGTGCGTGAAGTGTGCGATTTACTGCTGCTGGCACAGGGCAAGCTGGATGAAGCCAAAGGGCAATCAATATGAGTAAAACCAGACGTTGGGTCATTATTCTGCTGGCGCTGGTCGCACTGGTTCTGATTGGTATTAACTACACCACTCAGGATGCGCCAGAGCAGAGCGCGGCAAACAGTTCAGATCCAACTTATAAAAGCCAACATACGGATACTGTCGTTTACAGCCCGGAAGGCGCGCTGAACTATCGCCTGATTGCGCAGAATGTGGAGTACTACTCTGCCGATAGTATTAGCTGGTTTGCCAAACCGGTGTTAACCACCTTCGATGAGAACAAAATTCCGACCTGGTCTATCAAGTCGGATAAAGCAAAGCTCACCGACGACAAAATGCTTTACCTCTATGGACATGTCGAAGTTAACGCGCTGACTGCGGACGCACAATTACGCAGAATCACCACGGATAACGCCCGGATCAACCTGGTCACCCAGGATGTTTTCTCAGACGATCAGGTTACGTTATACGGAACAACATTTAATTCCACCGGCCTGAAAATGCGCGGCAATTTACGCAGCAAAAACGCCGAGCTGATTGAAAAGGTTAGAAGCTCCTATGAAATTCAAAACAAACAAACGCAGCCTTAATCTTCTCCTGGCGGGTACGCTCTTCGCTGCCGCGCTTCCGGCGCTCGCTGTAACCGGGGATACCGAACAGCCGATCCACATCGACTCCGATCAGCAGTCGCTGGATATGCAGGGGAATGTTGTCACCTTCACCGGTAATGTTGTGGTGACGCAGGGGACGATTAAGATCAACGCCGATAAAGTTGTGGTCACCCGTCCGGGCGGCCAGCAGGGCAGAGAGATTATCGACGGTTACGGTAATCCGGCCACCTTCTACCAGATGCAGGACAACGGTAAGCCGGTGAAAGGCCACGCCTCGCAGATGCACTACGAACTGGAAAAAGATTTTGTCATCCTGACCGGTAACGCCTATCTCGAGCAGTTAGACAGCAATATTGCTGGCGACAAAATCACCTACCTGGTGAAAGAGCAGAAGATGCAGGCGTTCAGCGACAAAGGCAAGCGCGTGACCACCGTACTGGTACCGTCGCAGTTGCAGGACAAGAACAATAAATCCGCCCCGGCCCCGGCGCAAAAGAAGAGTAACTAATCCGTTATGGCAACATTAACTGCAAAGAATCTCGCCAAGGCTTACAAAGGCCGTCGCGTGGTTGAAGACGTCAGTCTGACCGTTAACTCCGGTGAAATCGTCGGCTTGCTTGGCCCTAACGGCGCAGGGAAAACCACCACCTTCTATATGGTGGTGGGCATTGTTGCGCGCGACGCCGGTAACATCATTATCGATGATGAAGATATCAGCCTGCTGCCGCTGCATGCGCGCGCGCGCCGCGGCATCGGCTATTTACCGCAGGAAGCCTCCATCTTCCGTCGCCTCAGCGTCTACGATAACCTGATGGCAGTGCTGCAAATTCGTGACGATCTCACCACGGAACAGCGTGAAGATCGCGCCAACGAGTTGATGGAAGAGTTTCATATCGAGCACCTGCGCGACAGCATGGGCCAGGCGCTCTCCGGCGGTGAACGTCGCCGCGTCGAAATTGCCCGTGCGCTGGCGGCAAACCCGAAATTTATCCTGCTCGATGAACCCTTTGCCGGCGTTGACCCGATCTCGGTTATCGATATCAAACGCATTATCGAGCATCTGCGCGACAGTGGGCTTGGGGTGCTGATTACCGACCATAATGTGCGCGAAACGCTGGCCGTGTGTGAGCGCGCCTATATTGTTAGCCAGGGGCATCTCATCGCCCACGGCACGCCGCAGCAAATCCTTGAAGACGAACATGTTAAGCGCGTATATCTTGGGGAAGACTTCAGACTCTGATAGGGTAAGGTTTATTGACATTTTTTGTCGGAGAGTGCTGCTCTGAATATGAAGCAAGGTTTGCAACTACGGCTTAGCCAACAGCTAGCCATGACGCCGCAACTGCAACAGGCTATTCGTCTTTTGCAGTTGTCCACGTTGGAACTTCAGCAGGAACTTCAGCAAGCGCTGGAGAGCAATCCGCTGCTGGAACAAACCGATCTTCACGAAGAAGTGGATAGCGAACAGGTTCAGGAAAAAGATGGCCTGGACACCGCGGATGCACTCGAACAGAAAGAGATGCCCGACGAACTGCCGCTGGATGCCAGCTGGGATGAGATCTATACCGCAGGTACTCCGTCCGGCAGCAGTAACGATTACATTGATGATGAACTGCCGATCTACCAGGGTGAAACCACCCAGTCGCTACAGGATTACCTGATGTGGCAGGTTGAGCTGACCCCCTTCTCCGATACGGATCGCGCCATTGCGACCTCGATCGTTGATGCCGTGGACGACACCGGCTATCTCACCGTGACGCTGGAGGAGATCCTCGAGAGCATGGGGAATGACGAGATCGGCATGGATGAAGTCGAAGCCGTGCTAAAGCGCGTTCAGCGTTTTGATCCCGTTGGCGTTGCGGCGCGCGATCTGCGTGACTGCCTGCTGGTTCAGCTTTCCCAGTTCGCGAAAGCGACGCCGTGGTGCGAAGAGGCCCGGCTTATCATCTGCGATCACCTCGATCTGCTGGCTAATCACGACTTCCGCTCGCTGATGCGCGTCACGCGCCTGAAAGAGGATGTGCTGAAAGAGGCGGTCAATCTGATCCAGTCTCTCGATCCGCGTCCCGGGCAGTCGATCCAGACCAGCGAGCCGGAGTATGTGATCCCCGATGTGCTGGTGCGTAAACACAACGGCCGCTGGACGGTGGAACTCAACGCCGACAGCATTCCACGTCTTAAGATCAACCAGCACTATGCCGCGATGGGCAGCGGCGGGCGTAACGACGCCGATACGCAGTTCATTCGCAGCAATTTGCAGGAAGCGAAGTGGTTGATCAAAAGCCTGGAGAGCCGCAACGACACGCTACTGCGCGTCAGCCGCTGCATCGTCGAGCAGCAGCAGGCGTTCTTTGAGCAGGGCGAAGAATTTATGAAACCGATGGTGCTGGCAGATATCGCCCAGGCCGTCGAGATGCACGAGTCCACTATCTCTCGTGTTACCACCCAGAAGTACCTGCACAGTCCTCGCGGCATTTTTGAACTGAAGTATTTCTTCTCCAGCCATGTGAATACCGAAGGCGGCGGCGAAGCCTCCTCCACGGCCATTCGCGCACTGGTGAAGAAGTTGATCGCCGCGGAAAACCCTGCAAAACCGCTGAGCGACAGTAAGCTGACGACGCTGCTTTCCAATCAGGGAATCATGGTCGCGCGGCGAACCGTTGCGAAGTATCGAGAATCTTTATCCATTCCGCCGTCTAACCAGCGTAAACAGCTGGTGTGACCCAACCGATAAGGAAGACACTATGCAGCTAAACATCACCGGACAAAACGTTGAAATTACCGATGCCCTGCGCGAGTTTGTAAACAGCAAATTTGCCAAGCTGGAGCACTATTTCGACAGGATTAATCAGGTTTATGTTGTGTTGAAAGTGGAAAAGGTGACGCACATTTCAGATGCCACGCTGCATGTGAATGGAGGCGAACTGCATGCCAGTGCGGAAGGACAAGATATGTATGCTGCTATTGACGGTTTAATTGATAAACTGGCGCGGCAGCTCACGAAGCATAAAGATAAACTGAAACAACACTAATTGTCCGGGCGTCCGTCTGGCGCGTTGCACCCGACCGCAACCCGGTTGGGTGCTGGCTCCGGCGTCGCTTAGGTGAAATTATGATGAATAACGATTCGGCTCTTCAACTGAGCACAGTGCTTAACCAGGAATGTACCCGTAGCGGCGTTCACTGCCAGAGTAAAAAACGCGCGCTGGAAATTATCAGCGAGCTGGCGGCGAAACAGTTAGGTCTGCCGCCGCAGGTGGTCTTCGAGGCGGTTCTTACGCGTGAAAAAATGGGCAGTACCGGCATTGGTAACGGTATCGCCATTCCCCACGGTAAACTTGAGGAAGATACACTGCGCGCCGTCGGCGTGTTTGTGCAACTCGAAACGCCTATTGCCTTCGACGCTATCGATAATCAACCCGTCGATCTGCTCTTTGCCCTGTTGGTGCCGGCAGATCAAACCAAAACGCATCTGCACACCCTTTCGCTGGTCGCCAAGCGGCTGGCAGATAAAACCATTTGTCGACGCCTGCGCGGCGCGCAGAGTGATGAGGAGCTCTATGAGATCATCACGCAGACAGAAGGCGAGCGTGGCGATGCGTAACCGGGTAAGACTCTACTTGTCAGTCGTTCTGAGGAGAAATGACCCATGGTCCTGATGATCGTCAGTGGTCGTTCGGGTTCAGGGAAATCCGTGGCGCTACGCGCACTGGAAGATATGGGTTTCTACTGTGTTGATAACCTGCCGGTTGTGCTGTTGCCGGAACTGGCACAAACCCTCGCCGATCGCCAGATCTCTGCCGCCGTCAGTATCGATGTGCGCAACATGCCGGAGTCGCCGGAGATCTTTGAGCAGGCGATGAGCAATCTACCGGAGACGTTTTCGCCGCAGCTGCTCTTTTTAGACGCGGATCGCAACACCCTGATTCGCCGCTACAGCGATACGCGTCGCCTGCACCCGCTTTCAAGCAAGAACCTGTCGCTGGAGAGCGCCATCGATGAAGAGAGCAATCTGCTTGAGCCGCTGCGTTCGCGTGCCGATCTGATTGTTGATACCTCAGAGATGTCGGTGCATGAGCTGGCAGAGATGCTGCGTACGCGACTTTTAGGCAAGCGCGAGCGCGAACTGACCATGGTCTTCGAATCCTTCGGCTTCAAGCACGGCATTCCTATCGATGCCGATTACGTCTTTGACGTGCGCTTCCTGCCGAACCCGCACTGGGACCCGAAACTGCGTCCGATGACCGGGCTTGATAAGCCCGTCGCCGCGTTCCTCGACAGGCACACCGAAGTGCATAACTTTATCTACCAGACGCGCAGTTATCTGGAGCTGTGGTTGCCGATGCTGGAGACTAACAACCGCAGCTACCTGACCGTGGCGATCGGTTGTACCGGGGGGAAACATCGCTCAGTCTATATTGCCGAACAGCTGGCGGACTACTTCCGCTCGCGCGGCAAAAACGTGCAGTCCCGTCACCGTACGCTGGAAAAACGCAAAACATGACCGTAAAACAAACCGTTGAGATCACCAATAAGCTGGGCATGCACGCGCGCCCGGCGATGAAACTGTTTGAACTGGTACAGGGCTTTGACGCGGAAGTGCTGCTGCGTAATGAAGAGGGCACCGAAGCGGAAGCCAGCAGCGTGATCGCTCTGCTGATGCTGGATTCCGCCAAAGGCCGACAGATTGAAGTCGAAGCCAGCGGCCCTCAGGAAGAGGAAGCGCTGGCTGCGGTGGTGGCGCTGTTTATCGCCGGGTTCGACGAAGAGTAATCAGTGCAGGTTGTTACTCTGCAGAAAGCCTTCGCCACCCAGCTGCTGCATCTGGCGCATGATCCACGCCTGACGGTTACGCACATAACCTGAAGGCGCTGCCGCTTTATAACGAATCGGGTTAGGCAGCACCGCCGCCAGCAGCGCGGCTTCCGACATTGTCAGCCGGCTCGCGGGTTTATGAAAATAGCGCTGCGACGCCTCTTCCACGCCAAATATGCCGTCACCAAACTCCGCAATATTCAGGTAGACCGTCAGGATGCGCCGTTTCGTCCACACGGCCTCCGTCGTTACCGTCAGCCCCGCCTCCAGCCCTTTTCGCAGCCAGCTTTTACCGTCCCACAAAAAGAGGTTTTTCACTGTCTGTTGCGACAGGGTCGAGGCGCCGCGGATGCGGTTCTCATGCTTTTCATTATGTGAGAGCGCTTTTTCGATCGCCTCCACATCTAATCCCCAGTGATCGGGAAAGCGTTGATCTTCAGCGGCAACTACCGCCAGCGCCATCCACGGTGAGATCTCATCCATGCTGACCCAGTCCGAGTGGGCGACATAGCTAAAGTCCCCCGTCAGCCACGCACTCAGTTGCCGCTCAACCATCACTGCGGAAAAGGGCACCGGCAGAAAGCTAAACAGCAGAATACCGCCGCCCCAAAAGGCCACCAGCACTAACACTACACGTAACAAAATACGTTTCAGCGCGGCCTTTAGCGTACCGCCTCCGCCTCGCTTCATTCGCACAGTACCAGCACGCGCGCCACCAGCTTCTCGATCCCCGTTGCCGCCTGGGCAATATCTTCCGCCAGCATATACGCCGGTGTGGTCACCACTTTGTTCTCTTCATCGACAACGATATCGTCCACCGGACACGGCACGTGCTCTGCGCCCATCTCTTCCAAAACGTCGGCAGTGTCGACATCGGTCCCGATGGTGAGACGCAGCGGGAAGTCGAAGATTTTCGGTAGCGTTGCCGGTGCAATGCACATAAACCCGAGCGGTTTTCCCGCCTGGTGCATCGCCAGCGCGAGGCTTTTCAGATCACTACCCACTTCGCAGTCGCCGCCAAGGCTGGCGAAACTGCTGAGGTTTTTCGCCGCGCCAAAGCCGCCGGGGACAATCAGCGCATCCAGATCGTTTACTGATGCCTGCGCCAGCGGTGCGATCTTGCCGCGGGCAATGCGGGCAGCTTCAACCAGTACGTTGCGGCTCTCCGCCATGCTTTCGCCGGTGAGGTGATTGATGACATCACTTTGCGCTTTGTCAGGTGCGAAACAGACGGCCTCTGCGCCGTTGCGGGCAAGCGCCAGCAGGGTAATTACCGCTTCGTGGATTTCAGAACCGTCATACACACCAGACCCACTAAGAACAACGCCGACTCTTTTCATGCCAAACATCCTTTCTGCGAATTACGGTCAATAACTAAAAATTTTGATAAGGGAGCCTTGCTTCACACATTTCACTGATTGCTGTAACAAATCATTTAAGATTTGCTATCTTATGTGCGTGTGGTCCAACTTTAATAGACTGCGCCCTTGCAATTAAAACCAAAAATTACGGCGCAGCCACGGTTTCCCTGGTGTTGGCGCAGTATTCGCGCACCCCGGTTAATCCGGGGTCATTTTTTTGCAGCGTCTGCCACCCAGGCTTTGAGCACGGCGACATCATTACGCCACTCCTGCTTCATCTCTTCTACCCATTCGCCGACGTTATCCCACCAGGCGGGAAGATCCGGGGACTGGATCTGCTGGCCTAACTGCTGCAGATGGCGCAGGCCGACAGATCCGGCTGCGCCCTTAATTTTGTGCCCCTCTTCAACAATTCCTTTCTGGTCGCGCGCGGTGAGGTTCGACTCCAGCACGCTCAGGTAGCCCGGCATCATCTTCTCAAACACCGCCAGCCCATCGGTAATCAACTTCGGCCCAACCAGCTCGAGGTACTGCTCAAGCATGGCGGTATCCAGCAGAGTTTGCGCCTTTTCGTTGTCTATCGTTGTCACCTGCTCCTCCTCCTCATCTCCGGCATCCCAGAACTTCTTGATCATCGCCGTTAATGCTGGCACCGCCAGCGGTTTGCTTAAGACGTCATCCATGCCGGCATCCAGATACTCCTGCTTATCTTTCAGCACGTTAGCGGTTAACGCTACCAGCGGCGGCAGCTCGTCGCGCGAATAGCGGCTGGTCAGCGCGCGCGAGATATCCAGCCCGGTCATATCCGGCAGCTGAATATCGAGCAATACCAGGTCATATTCACCCGGCGCGAACATCTCCAGCGCCTCACCGCCGGTCATCGCCACATCGACGCTGTTGCCGAGTTTCTCCAGCACCGAGCGGGCGACAATCACGTTGAGTTCGATATCTTCTACCAGCAGCACATGCAGCGCCGGTAAGGGCATCTCATCCTCTTCGAAAGCGTCATCGACCTCTTCAGCTACCGCTGGGGCATGGACGGTCAACGTAAAGAGCGAGCCGCTGCCGGGCTGGCTGCTGACGGTGATATCGCCGCCCATGCTTTTCGCCAGACGGCGCGAGACCGCAAGTCCAATGCCGGTGCCGGTGGCCGGTTTGCCGCCGTGGCTATCTTTCACCTGGTAATACATGGCGAAGATTTTGTCCTGCTCATCGCGAGGAATGCCGATCCCGGAGTCCTGAACTTCGAAGTGCAGGATCTCACCTTCGTCATAGCGCACACGCACCGTCACCTGCCCTTCGCGGGTAAATTTCACCGCGTTGCTGATGAGGTTCCAGAGGATCTGCCGCAAACGGGTGCCGTCGGTGATCACCTGGTGCGGCAGCGGCAGCGTCGGCTCCAGCTCGAAGCGCAGCCCTTTTTGATGCGCCTGCAGCCCGGAGAGGTTCTCCAGATCCGCCAGGAAACTGGTGAAGTCGAGCGGCTGGTTATCAAGCTGCACTTTGCGCCGCTCCATCTTATCCATGTCGATAATATCGTTGAAGATATTGCCCAACGTCACCGCAGAGACATGGATGGTTTTGAGGTACTTCTCCTGTTCAGGCGCAAGATCGGTATCCAGCAAAATGCGGCTTAAACCGACAATGCCGTTAAGCGGCGTACGCAGTTCATGGCTGATGGTGGAGATAAAGGTGGTCTTGTCCCGGCTGGCGCGTTCCAGCGCATCCTGATAGCGCTTACGCTCGGTAATGTCGCGCCCGAAGCCCATCAGCCCGTGGCGTTTACCGACGCGGTCATAGTAGGGAACTTTGCGGATTTCGAAGCAGGCTTTGCGCCCGTCGGGGTAGTCAAGCCACTGCTCATAGGTGAGCGAGACATTGTGACGAAACACTTTCTCGTCGGTTTCAATCACTTTTTGCGCCGCTTCCGGTGAGTAGACATCCTGCGGCTTGAGGTGAATCAGCTGCTTTTCGCTTTTGCCGGTGAGCAGCTCCATCGCGCGGTTACAGCCGGAAAACTCTTTATCCTCATTGCGATAGAAGACCAGATCGGGGGAAGCATCAAGGAAGGAGCGCAGGAAAGAGGATTGCTGTTCGAGCTGGATCTGCGTCTGCTCGCGCTCCTGCATCTCAATCTTCAGCCGCTCAAACGTTGCCTGTCGCTCTGCTTCGGCTTTTTCGCGATCGCTGATCTCCTGATTAAGCTGCATGATGTTGTCTTTAAGCTTCACGTTGAGCTTAAGATCGCGCTCGCGCATCTCTTCCAGCTTCTCTACCAGCCGGGATAAGCGCTGGCGCGACTCTTCCAGTTGCTCAACCACGACCGATAAGAAGTAGACTGCCCAGGGGGTGATCAGCAGACCAAAGAAGATAGAGCGGATCACGTCAATACGCTCAACCTGCCCCTGCAACACCATCGTGACTGCCATTTGCACCACGATGGCCAGCACCACCAGCGCCAGCGCCAACAGCATGGAAAAGCGCACCAGACCCAGCTTCATCATCAGGTCGACGTAATATTGCGCCAGTATACGGATTTGCTTCATAGCGTTTTCCTTAAACAAGTCCGCTCAATAATACTCAATTCTGAGCAAGGCGTTGAAGCTTGTGCGATAAATGCGGCAATAATGTGTGGTTGACCCAGGTTCAGGCGGGCGGCGTCCAGCTGCGCCCCAGCGCCGAGCCCTGGCAGCCGTGGGCAGTAAGGTAGGTGTTAAGTTCGACCATCCCGGTCCAGCGGTTTTCACACCACAGCGGCGCCAGCAGGGTCGGACGGCGCGCGCTGGCACAAACGCGGTGGTAGATTACCTCTGGCGGCGTGTGGCGGATCATCTCGCCAGCGATGACGGTGTACTCCTCCAGCCCGATGGCGTTCAGGCGCCCCGCTTCCCAGGCTTTTGCCATAATGCTGCCTTTGACAATATGCAGTGGGTGCAGCTTGATGCCGTCGACGCCGGTTTCGACCACGCGCTCAAGCGTTGCCATGCAATCCGGCAGCCGCTCGCCAGGCAGACCAGCAATCAGATGGGTACAGACTTTCAGACCGCGCGCGCGGGCGAGTCGCGTGGTGTTTTGGTAGCAGGCGAAATCGTGGCCGCGATTGATGCGGTGCAGGGTTTTATCGTGCGCGGTTTGTAGCCCCAGCTCCAGCCACACTTCAAAGCCCTGTAGGCGGTATTCGCACAGCAGATCCAGCACGGCTTCCGGCACACAGTCGGGACGCGTTCCAACGCACAACCCAACCATATTGGCCTGGCTCAGCGCCTGCTGGTACATCTCGCGCAGCACCTGTACTTCTGCCCAGGTGCTGGTATAGGCCTGAAAATAGGCGAGATAGCGCCGGGCGCGGTTAACGCGCTGCGCCTGTTCGGCAAGCTGCACCGCAATTGAGCGATACTGCTGCGTCTCATCGGCAAAGGAGGCGACATTGCAGAAGGTGCAGCCGCCGCGGCCCAGCGTGCCATCGCGGTTTGGGCAGCTAAAGCCGCCATGCAGCGTCAGTTTATGAACTTTTTCGCCATAGCGCCGGGCAAGATCCCCACCAAACATATTGACTAATTTCTGTAACTGCATAATCTGAAAGGCCGCCCAAATCAAAGGGCGTAGCCTGCCACTATTAGCTTTCATCGGCGATGACCTGGATCAATCGCCCGGGAAGGCTTTATCCATTGCATAATCAGTCAACATAACCGCTATTTCATTCATCCTCCGGGTGATTACTTTTCCTTATGCTGAAAGGTAAATTTGCAGAAATAGGCCTCCACCTTAAAAACAGTGAGATTATGCGGCACTGGCCATAGAGGCAGGATAATAATCTGCGAATAAAAGTCCGGTCAGAACAGAAGAGCGGAAAGAGCGCTTTCCTATAGTGAGTCAGATCACACTCTCCTGGGTTGTTAAGCCACCATAACTGAATGTAAAACTGATTAAACATCCTTTTAAATCAAAGCCATGAATGTCTGTTAGCACATTTTTCGATAAATAAGCTCGGCATTTGACCTGTGTGCGGATTCCCGATAAGTTGGAAATCCGCTGGAAGCTTTCTGGATGAGCAGTCTGCTCATCATATTTATGCAGTAATTGAGATTCCCTCTTAAGCAAGTCCTCAACACTTGTGAATCGATGCGAAAAGGAAATGAAGAGGGCGACATACGAGGCCATTGCCCCGTCGCCATGCTCTTTCTGCGCCTGTGCGTAACGATCGGGAGGGCTCTCGCAGAGCCTGGGGAGGTTCACTGATATGTTGTACGATAAATCTCTTGAGAGAGATAACTGTGGTTTCGGCCTGATCGCCCACATAGAAGGCGAACCTAGCCACAAGGTAGTGCGTACCGCTATTCACGCACTGGCCCGCATGCAGCACCGCGGCGCGATCCTTGCCGATGGTAAAACCGGCGACGGTTGCGGCCTGCTGTTGCAAAAACCTGACCGTTTCTTCCGCATCGTCGCCGAAGAGCGCGGCTGGCGCTTAGCCAAAAACTACGCTGTCGGCATGCTGTTCCTCAATCAGGAGCCGGAAAAAGCGGCTGCATCACGTCGTATTGTAGAAGAAGAACTTCAGCGTGAGACTCTCTCGCTCGTTGGCTGGCGCGACGTGCCGACCAATGAAGGTGTACTCGGTGAAATCGCCCTCTCCTCACTGCCTCGTATTGAGCAAGTTTTCGTAAACGCCCCGGCCGGCTGGCGCCCGCGCGATATGGAGCGCCGTCTCTTTATTGCCCGCCGCCGCATTGAAAAGCGTTTACAGGAGGATAAAGAGTTCTACGTCTGTAGCCTCTCTAACCTCGTTAACATCTATAAAGGTCTCTGTATGCCGGCGGATCTGCCGCGCTTCTACCTGGACCTGGCGGATCTGCGTCTGGAATCGGCCATCTGCCTCTTCCACCAGCGCTTCTCCACCAACACCGTGCCGCGCTGGCCGCTGGCGCAGCCTTTCCGCTACCTGGCGCACAACGGTGAAATCAACACCATTACCGGTAACCGCCAGTGGGCACGCGCGCGTACCTACAAATTCCAGACACCGCTAATCCCCGATCTGCATGATGCCGCGCCGTTCGTGAACGAAACCGGTTCTGACTCCAGCTCGATGGATAACATGCTGGAACTGCTGCTAGCGGGCGGGATGGATATCGTGCGCGCCATGCGCTTACTGGTGCCGCCAGCCTGGCAGAACAACCCGGAGATGGATCCGGATCTGCGCAGCTTCTTCGACTTTAACTCCATGCATATGGAGCCGTGGGACGGCCCGGCGGGCATCGTCATGTCCGATGGGCGTTTTGCCGCCTGTAACCTCGACCGTAACGGTCTGCGTCCGGCGCGCTACGTCATCACCAAAGATAAGCTCATCACCTGCGCTTCTGAAGTGGGCATCTGGGATTACCAGCCGGATGAAGTGGTCGAGAAAGGCCGCGTTGGGCCGGGCGAACTGATGGTTATCGATACCCGCGGCGGGCGCATTCTGCACTCTGCCGAGACCGATGACGATCTGAAAAGCCGCCACCCGTATAAAGAGTGGATGGAGAAAAACGTCCGCCGCCTGGTGCCGTTTGAAGATCTCTCCGACGATGAAGTCGGCATCCGCGAGATGGATGACGATCTGCTCACCAGCTACCAGAAACAGTTTAACTACAGCTTTGAAGAGCTGGACTCGGTGATCCGCGTGCTGGGTGAAAACGGCCAGGAAGCAGTCGGCTCAATGGGCGATGATACGCCGTTCGCCGTGCTCTCCAGCCAGCCGCGCATCATTTATGACTACTTCCGCCAGCAGTTTGCGCAGGTCACCAACCCGCCTATCGATCCACTGCGCGAAGCGCATGTGATGTCGCTGGCGACCAGTATCGGCCGTGAAATGAACGTCTTCTGCGAAGCGGAGGGCCAGGCGCACCGTCTGAGCTTCAAATCGCCGATCCTGCTCTACTCCGATTTCAAACAGCTCACCACCATGACCGAGGAACACTATCGCGCGGATACGCTCGATATCACCTTCGACGCCACGGCCACGACGCTGGAAGAGACCATTAAAGCGCTGTGTGACAAAGCGGAAGCGATGGTGCAAGCGGGCACCGTTCTGCTGGTGCTCTCCGATCGCAATATTGCCAAAAACCGCCTGCCGGTTCCGGCGCCAATGGCAGTTGGTGCGATTCAGGCGCGCCTGGTGGATAAGAACCTGCGCTGCGACGCCAACATCATTGTTGAAACCGCCAGCGCCCGCGATCCGCACCACTTTGCGGTGCTGCTGGGCTTCGGCGCGACGGCGATCTACCCCTACCTGGCGTATGAAACGCTGGCGAAACTTATCGACAGCAAAGCAATTGAGAAGAATTACCGCACGGTGATGCTCAACTACCGCAACGGCATCAACAAAGGACTGTACAAGATCATGTCCAAAATGGGCATCTCGACTATCGCCTCTTACCGCTGCTCAAAACTGTTTGAAGCGGTTGGCCTGCACGATGATGTCACTCAGCTCTGCTTCCAGGGCGTGGTCAGCCGTATCGGCGGTGCCAGCTTCCCGGACTTCCAGCAGGATCTGTTGAACCTCTCCAAACGTGCCTGGCTGGCGCGCAAACCGCTGGAGCAAGGCGGCTTGCTGAAGTACGTTCACGGCGGCGAATACCATGCCTATAACCCGGACGTGGTGCGCACCCTGCAAAAAGCGGTGGAGAGCGGCGAGTACAGCGACTATCAGCAGTATGCGAAGCTGGTGAACGAGCGTCCGGCGGCAACGCTGCGCGACCTGCTGGCCATTACGCCGGGCAGTGAAGCGGTAAGTCTTGGCGATGTTGAACCGGCGACGGAGCTGTTTAAACGCTTTGATACGGCGGCGATGTCTATCGGCGCGCTCAGCCCGGAAGCACACGAAGCGCTGGCGGAAGCGATGAACAGCCTCGGCGGCTTCTCCAACTCCGGCGAAGGCGGCGAAGATCCGGCGCGTTACGGCACCAACAAAGTGTCGCGTATCAAGCAGGTCGCTTCCGGTCGCTTTGGCGTCACGCCAGCCTACCTGGTGAATGCCGATGTTATCCAGATTAAAGTGGCGCAGGGCGCGAAGCCGGGCGAAGGCGGCCAGCTACCGGGGGATAAAGTGACCCCGTACATTGCCAAATTGCGTTACTCCGTCCCGGGCGTGACGCTGATTTCGCCACCGCCGCACCACGATATCTACTCGATCGAGGATCTGGCGCAGCTGATTTTCGACCTGAAACAGGTCAACCCGAAGGCGCTGATCTCCGTCAAACTGGTTTCCGAACCGGGTGTCGGCACCATCGCGACCGGCGTGGCGAAAGCCTATGCCGATCTGATCACCATTGCCGGTTATGACGGCGGCACCGGCGCAAGCCCGCTCTCCTCCGTAAAATACGCGGGCTGCCCGTGGGAGCTTGGCCTGGTGGAGACCCAGCAGGCGCTGGTGGCGAACGGTCTGCGTCATAAGATTCGCTTGCAGGTCGATGGCGGTCTGAAAACCGGCCAGGACATTATCAAAGCGGCGATTCTGGGCGCAGAGAGCTTCGGCTTCGGTACCGGCCCGATGGTGGCGCTGGGCTGTAAATACCTGCGTATATGTCACCTCAACAACTGCGCAACCGGTGTGGCAACCCAGGATGAGAAGCTGCGTAAGAATCACTACCACGGCCTGCCGTTCAAAGTGACCAACTACTTTGAATTTATCGCCCGTGAAACCCGCGAACTGATGGCGCAGCTGGGCGTGAAACGCCTGGTCGATCTGATTGGCCGCACCGACCTGCTGAAAGAGCTTGATGGCTTTACCGCGCGTCAGCAGAAGCTGGATCTCTCCAAACTGCTGGAGACCGCTGAACCGCACGCCGGTAAAGCGCTCTACTGCACCGAGAGCAATCCGCCGTTCGACAATGGCGTGCTGAATGCCCAGCTGTTGCAGCAGGCGAAACCGTTTGTCGATGAGCGCCAGAGCAAAACCTTCTGGTTTGATATCCGCAACACCGACCGTTCGGTGGGCGCGCTGCTCTCCGGTTATATCGCTCAGACCCATGGCGATCAGGGCCTGGCATCGGATCCGATCAAAGCCTACTTCAGCGGTACCGCAGGCCAGAGCTTCGGCGTCTGGAACGCGGGCGGCGTTGAGCTTTACCTCACCGGCGATGCCAACGACTATGTCGGTAAAGGCATGGCGGGCGGGCTGCTGGCGGTACGTCCGCCGGTCGGTTCGGCATTCCGTAGCCATGAAGCGAGCATTATCGGTAACACCTGCCTGTATGGTGCAACCGGCGGTCGTCTCTATGCCGCAGGCCGCGCGGGCGAGCGTTTCGCCGTGCGTAACTCCGGTGCAATCACCGTGGTTGAAGGCATTGGCGACAACGGCTGTGAATATATGACGGGCGGTATCGTCTGCGTACTCGGCAAAACCGGCGTTAACTTTGGCGCGGGCATGACCGGCGGCTTCGCCTACGTGCTGGACGAAGATGGCGAGTTCCGCAAGCGCGTGAACCCGGAGCTGGTGGAAGTGCTGAGCGTCGACGATCTGGCGATCCACGAAGAGCATCTGCGCGGGTTGATTACCGAGCATGTGCAGCACACCGGTTCGCAGCGCGGTGAAGAGATGCTGGCCAACTGGCCGACATTTGCCGCCAAATTTGCCCTGGTTAAGCCGAAGTCCAGCGATGTGAAAGCGCTGTTGGGTCACCGTAGTCGTAGCGCGGCAGAGTTGCGCGTGCAGGCGCAGTAAGGAATTGAGATGAGTCAGAACGTTTACCAATTTATCGACTTACAGCGCGTCGATCCGGCAAAGAAACCGCTTAAGCTGCGTAAGATTGCCTTTGTCGAGATCTACGAGCCCTTCTCGGAAGGGCAAGCAAAAGCGCAGGCTGACCGCTGTCTCGCCTGCGGCAACCCCTACTGCGAGTGGAAGTGCCCGGTTCATAACTACATTCCGAACTGGCTGAAGCTGGCAAATGAGGGGCGTATTTTTGAGGCGGCGGAGCTGTCACATCAGACCAACACGCTGCCGGAAGTGTGCGGGCGCGTCTGTCCGCAGGATCGCCTGTGTGAAGGTTCCTGCACGCTGAACGATGAGTTTGGCGCGGTAACCATCGGCAATATCGAGCGCTATATCAATGATAAAGCCTTCGAGATGGGCTGGCGTCCCGATTTGACCGGCGTGAAGCAGACCGACAAACGCGTGGCGATTATCGGCGCGGGCCCGGCGGGTCTGGCATGCGCGGATGTGCTGACCCGTAACGGCGTGAAAGCAGTGGTCTATGATCGTCACCCGGAGATTGGCGGCCTGCTGACCTTCGGTATTCCGGCCTTCAAGCTGGAAAAAGAGGTGATGACGCGTCGCCGTGAGATCTTCACCGGCATGGGCATTGAGTTCCAGCTCAACACCGAAGTGGGTCGCGATGTGCAGATTGACGATCTGCTGAAAGAGTACGACGCCGTGTTCCTGGGTGTCGGCACCTATCAGTCGATGCGTGGTGGCCTTGAGAACGAAGATGCGCAGGGCGTGTTTGATGCGCTGCCGTTCCTGATTGCCAACACCAAGCAGATCATGGGTTATGGCGAAACGCCGACAGAACCCTATATCAGCATGGAGGGCAAACGCGTCGTGGTGCTGGGCGGTGGCGATACCGCGATGGACTGCGTACGTACCTCGGTGCGCCAGGGGGCAACGCACGTAATCTGCGCCTATCGTCGTGACGAAGAGAACATGCCTGGCTCACGTCGCGAAGTGAAAAACGCGCGTGAAGAGGGCGTTGAGTTCCAGTTCAACGTGCAACCGCTGGGAATTGAAGTGAATGCCAACGGTAACGTGAGCGGCGTGAAGATGGCGCGCACCGAAATGGGCGCACCGGATGAGAAAGGCCGTCGCCGCGCGGAGATCGTTGCCGGCTCTGAGCACGTTGTTCCGGCCGATGCGGTAGTGATGGCGTTTGGTTTCCGCCCGCACAGCATGGAGTGGCTGGCGAAACACAGCGTTGAGCTCGATTCGCAGGGCCGCGTGATCGCCCCGGAAGGAAGCGATAACGCGTTCCAGACCAGCAACCCAAAAATCTTCGCCGGTGGCGATATCGTTCGCGGTTCCGATCTGGTGGTGACGGCGATTGCTGAAGGGCGTAAAGCCGCAGACGGCATCCTCAACTATCTCGAAGTGTGATCTTGCGAAAACGATAAAAAAGGAGGCTGCGGCCTCCTTTTTCATATTCTGCGGGCAATAAAAAAGCAGAACCGGGGTTCTGCTTTTCTCAGGTTATTTCACCACACGCAGTGATGGACGCCCACCGCGCGGCGGCGGATCGTCGTCCGGATCGTTATCCTGATCCACTGCATGATCGGGTTTATCACCGTCAATAACCGACATCACCGTCTCGTTCTCCTGCTCGGGCATCTCACCATCATCGTTGAGACTGACGAGCTCTTCGTCGTAGGCGGTTTCTGGCTCAAACATAGTGCCGGCACCGTTTTCACGGGCATAAACGGCCAGTACGGCAGCCATCGGCACTTCCACCTGACGCGGTACACCGCCGAAACGCGCGTTGAAGCGCACTTCGTCGTTGCCCAGCTCCAGGTTGCCCACCGCACGCGGTGCGATGTTTAACACGATCTGGCCGTCACGCGCATACTCCATCGGCACGCGTACGCCCGGCAACGTCACATCAACAACCAGATGCGGCGTCAGCTGGTTATCCAGCAGCCATTCGTAAAAGGCCCGTAGCAAATACGGGCGGCGTGGAGACAGTTGCGACAAATCCATGATTAACCCCGACCAAGGCGCATTTCGCGCTCGGCTTCTGTCAGAGAGGCAAGGAAAGAGTCACGTTCGAAGACGCGCGTCATGTACCCTTTCAGCTCTTTCGCACCTGTGCCGCTCAGCTCGATGCCCAGTACCGGCAGACGCCACAGCAGCGGCGCGAGGTAGCAGTCAACCAGGCTGAATTCGTCATTCAGGAAGTAAGGCTTCTGGGTAAACAGCGGACCAATCGCCAGCAGCTCTTCGCGCAGCTGTTTACGGGCGGCATCGGCCTGCGCACCGCTGTTGTTCTCGATGACGTTCATCAGCGAGTACCAGTCTTTCTCGATGCGGTGCATGTAGAGACGGCTTTCACCGCGCGCCACCGGATAAACCGGCATTAATGGCGGGTGCGGAAAACGCTCGTCCAGATATTCCATAATGATGCGTGATTCCCACAGGGTGAGTTCACGATCTACAAGTGTCGGTACGCTTTGACTCGGGTTGAGGTCAATCAGATCCTGAGGAGGATTATCCTTTTCCACGTGCTCAATTTCAAAGCTGACACCCTTCTCGGCCAGCACGATGCGGACCTGATGACTATAGATGTCCACAGGACCAGAAAACAGCGTCATTACCGAACGTTTGTTGGCAGCGACAGCCATGAAAACCTCCAGGTATATTCAGAAATACTGCTACCGGACTTAATCGACCGGTCAGATGTTAGTTAGCTACCCGCGCGCACTGTCTCTCTTGTTCAAAAAACAAACAAAAAACGAACAATCCCAGCCATTTGGGCAGAAAATTGGATGATAGTTTACCAGATTTTGCGGGCTTTGTGGTGAGGGGATTCGGGAAATGCTGAAAAAGAGGAGATAAGCGATTGATTGCTGTGGATAACACAATTTTTATCCATAAAAAAACCCGGCTTGCACCGGGTTTTTCGCCAATCGTTCTGCCGAAGCAGAAGACAATTAACGTTTGGAGAACTGCGGACGACGACGTGCTTTACGCAGACCGACTTTCTTACGTTCAACCTGACGAGCGTCACGAGTAACGAAGCCAGCTTTACGCAGTTCAGCGCGCAGGGACTCGTCGTACTCCATCAGAGCGCGGGTGATACCGTGACGGATCGCACCAGCCTGACCGGAGATACCACCACCTTTAACGGTGATGTACAGGTCCAATTTCTCAACCATGTCGACCAGTTCCAGCGGCTGACGAACTACCATGCGGGCAGTTTCACGACCGAAGTACTGTTCCAGCGAACGCTGGTTGATTACGATTTTACCGTTGCCCGGTTTGATAAACACGCGAGCGGCGGAGCTTTTGCGGCGACCAGTGCCGTAGTATTGATTTTCAGCCATTGCCTATAATCCCGATTAGATGTCAAGAACTTGCGGTTGCTGTGCCGCGTGGTTGTGCTCGTTGCCAGCGTAAACTTTCAGTTTACGGTACATAGCACGACCCAGCGGGCCTTTTGGCAGCATGCCTTTAACCGCGATTTCAATCACACGCTCAGGACGGCGGGCAATCATCTCTTCAAAGGTCGCTTGTTTGATACCACCGATGTGGCCAGTGTGGTGGTAATACACTTTGTCTTCACGCTTGTTGCCGGTTACAGCAACTTTCTCAGCGTTCAGAACGATGATGTAATCACCAGTATCAACGTGCGGAGTGTATTCCGCTTTGTGCTTACCGCGCAGGCGACGAGCCAGTTCGGTAGCCAGACGACCCAGAGTTTTACCGGTCGCGTCAACAACATACCAGTCGCGTTTTACGGTTTCTGGTTTAGCTGTAAAAGTTTTCATTAAAAGCTTACCCAAATAATTAGTTTCACGTTGGTGAACACCCAAACGTTTGTCAGTTGAGGTTCACACGACAAAGTCCGGCAAACCTACCCCTTCGAATAGCCTATGCCGGCGCATAGAAAGTTTTGGGGAAAAAAAACTTTCCCGTAACGTGGGGTCGCAGGATTATAGAGAAGTCAGGGTCAAAGATCGACCCCTTTTCGTCTTTTGCTGTTGGATTTCTGCGCCCGATGGCAATGAAAAAAGGATTAGGGCATATGCTCGCGTTTCAGGTACTCCTCGCTCTGCATCTCCTGCAGGCGAGATAAACAGCGCTGAAACTCAAACTTCACCCGCTCGCCCTGGTAAATCTCATGCAGCGGCGCTGCCGCGCTCACCACCAGCTTCACGTGGCGCTCATAAAATTCATCCACCAACGCAATAAAGCGGCGCGCCTCATTCTCCATCAGCGTCGTCATCACCGGAACGTCAAACAGCATTACGGTGTGGAAAAGGCGCGACAGCGCGATGTAATCATGCTGGCTGCGCGCATCGACACATAAGGTGGCGAAAGAGACGGCTAAGGTCTGGTTCTCCACGCCCAGCGTCGCCAGCGGTCGGTGGTTAATCTCCAGCTCCGGCGCATGGCTGCGCGGTGCGCCCGCCAGCGCCAGCCACAGCTTATCCATCTGCTGCGTAGTCTCTTCATTAAGCGGCGACAGCCACAAATGCGCCTGCGTCAACGTACGTAAGCGGTAATCAATACCGGCGTCGACATTCATTACATCGCAAAACTGCTTGATCGCCTCAATGGCGGGCAGAAAGCGGGCGCGCTGTAAGCCGTTACGATAGAGCTCATCCGGGGGAATATTCGAGGTCGCCACCAGCGTGATGCCACGCGCGAACAGCGCCTTCATTAGCCCGCCAAGCAGCATCGCATCGGTGATATCGGAAACAAAAAATTCGTCAAAACAGAGGACGTCGGTTTGCGCCTTAAAACGGTCGGCGACAATCTCCAGCGGATCGCTCTGCCCTTGCAGCGTGGTTAACTCTTCATGCACGCGCAGCATAAAGCGGTGAAAGTGCAGACGCTGTTTACGCTCGCCCGGCAGGCTGTGATAGAAGAGATCCATCAGCCAGGTTTTGCCTCGCCCAACGCCGCCCCACATATAGAGGCCGCGTACCGGTTCGCGCGGCGCGCTCTCGCGTTTGCCCAGCAGCTTGCTGAACTTTGCCATCAGGCCTCCGCTCTGCTGCGCGGCGGGCGCCTGTTCGGCAACCAACTGTTGATAAATGGTATCCAGTCGGGTGACAGCTTCTTTTTGCACATCGTCCGGCTGATGGCTACCCTCTTTCAGGGCAGTAAGATATCGCGATGTCGGGGAAAGGCTTTGCATGGTGTTATTGTTGTTCCTTGAAAATCGATCCGCCCCACAGGGTTGACGAAAAAAAAGCCGCTCTACACTACGCGATGCTGCGTCAGGATTCCACTTCTGCACCTTTAGCGGTTATAGTGGCACTCTCCGGCGCAGGCAAGAAGCTTGCAGCCCACCCCCTACGGAATCGAACAACAATGGGAGAAGTCATGACCTGGGAATACGCGCTAATTGGGTTAGTTGTCGGCATTATTATTGGTGCCGTGGGCATGCGTTTCGGAAACCGGAAATTGCGTCAACAGCAGGCCTTGCAGTATGAACTGGAAAAAAACAAAGCAGAACTGGAAGAGTACCGCGAAGAGCTGGTGAGCCACTTTGCCCGCAGCGCTGAACTTCTGGACAACATGGCGGACGACTATCGTCAGCTTTATCAGCATATGGCGAAGAGCTCTTCAAGCCTGCTGCCGGAAATGTCTGCGGAAGAGAATCCATTCCGCAACCGTCTGTCAGAGTCTGAAGCAAACAACGATCAGGCACCAGTACAGATCCCGCGTGACTACTCTGAAGGCGCATCGGGCCTGCTGCGCGGTCGCGCCAATCGCAAATAAGGCCTCTCACTCTCCTTATTTATACGGGCGCGTCCCATGCGCCCGTCGCAACTTCCCCATTCCAGCTATCATTTAGTCATTCTTCGCATTGTTACCCGATTGAAATTTCAATAACATCACTCTGTTTTGGGCATCTATCCTTCCACTTCAGGTTACTGAGAGCCAGCATCGATGAAGAAACAAACCCAGCTGTTGAGTGCAATCGCGTTAAGTGTCGGCTTATCTCTCTCGGCACCGTTGGCAACGGCGGCCATGCCGTCACAGGTGCCAGGCCAGGGTGCGTTGCCCAGTCTTGCGCCGGTTCTTGAGAAAGTGCTTCCCGCCGTGGTCAGCGTGCAGGTTGAAGGCACAGCGGTGCAGAGCCAGAAGGTCCCGGAAGAGCTAAAGAAATTCTTCGGTGATGAGGCGCCCGATCAGCCGCAACAGCCGCAGCCATTCGAAGGGCTGGGCTCCGGGGTGATTATTGATGCCGCGAAGGGCTACGTCCTGACCAATAATCATGTCATCAACCAGGCGCAAAAAATTAGCGTCCAGCTTAATGATGGCCGCGAGTTCGACGCCAAACTGATTGGTGGCGATGACCAGAGCGACATCGCGCTGTTACAGCTGCAAAACCCCAGCAACCTGACGCAAATCGCCATTGCCGACTCCGATAAGCTGCGCGTCGGTGATTTTGTCGTCGCGGTCGGCAACCCGTTTGGCCTCGGGCAGACGGCGACATCGGGGATTGTCTCGGCGCTCGGTCGCAGCGGCCTTAACCTTGAAGGACTGGAGAACTTTATCCAGACCGATGCCTCGATTAACCGCGGTAACTCCGGCGGCGCGCTGCTCAACCTTAACGGCGAGCTGATTGGCATTAACACCGCCATCCTCGCTCCCGGCGGCGGCAGCGTCGGCATCGGCTTTGCTATCCCCAGTAATATGGCGCAAACCCTCTCCCACCAGCTGATTCAGTTTGGTGAGATTAAGCGCGGCCTGCTCGGCATTAAAGGCACGGAGATGAGCGCGGATATCGCCAAAGCCTTCAATCTGAACGTGCAGCGCGGGGCGTTTGTCAGCGAAGTGCTGCCCAACTCCGGCTCGGCGAAAGCGGGGATCAAATCCGGGGATGTGATTGTCAGCCTCAACGGTAAAGCGCTGAACAGCTTCGCGGAGCTGCGCTCGCGCATCGCTACCACCGAGCCGGGCGCTAAAGTGAAGCTTGGGTTGCTGCGCGACGGCAAACCGCTCGACGTTGAAGTGACGCTGGATAAGAGCACTTCCGCTTCCGCCAGCGCAGAGCTGATCTCACCGGCACTGCAGGGCGCTGAGTTAAGCGACGGGCAGCTGAAGGATGGCACCAAAGGCATCCGGGTCGGTGAAGTTGAGAAAGGCAGCTCGGCGGCACAGGCTGGTCTGCATAAAGATGATGTGATCATCGGCGTTAACCGCGCCCGCGTGCAGTCTATCGCCGAAATGCGCAAAGTACTGGAGACCAAGCCATCAGTGATGGCGCTACACATTGTGCGGGGTAACGACAGCATCTATCTGCTGCTGCGTTAACCCTTTCCTCGTCCGGGCATCACCGCTGCGTGTGATGTCCGGATAACTCATGGTATGCTGCTGCCGTCCTTCTTTTAACGACTATCCCATCATGTATGTGAAGCTTTTACGTTCGATTGCAATCGGTATTGTCGTCGGTGGCCTGATCATCGCCGCTATGCCGTCGCTACGTCAGAATAACCCGCTCGCGACGCACCAGTTAGACAGCGCCGATGAGACGCCTGCGTCATACAATTCGGCCGTGCGCCGCGCTGCGCCCGCAGTGGTCAACGTCTATAACCGTAGCCTGAACAGCTCCACGCACGATCGCCTTGAAATCCGCACCCTTGGCTCCGGCGTCATCATGGATCAGCGCGGCTATATCATCACCAACAAGCATGTGATCAACGATGCGGATCAGATTATCGTCGCCCTGCAGGATGGACGCGTCTTTGAAGCCCTGCTGGTCGGCTCAGATACCCTGACGGATCTGGCGGTGCTGAAAGTGAACGCTAACTCCGGGCTGCCGGTGATTCCAATCAATGCCAAACGCACGCCGCATATTGGCGATGTGGTACTGGCGATCGGCAACCCCTATAACCTTGGGCAGACCATTACCCAGGGGATTATCAGCGCTACCGGGCGTATCGGCCTCAACCCCAGCGGGCGGCAAAACTTCCTGCAGACCGACGCCTCCATCAACCACGGCAACTCCGGCGGCGCGCTGGTCAACTCGCTCGGCGAGTTAATGGGCATTAATACCCTGTCGTTTGATAAGAGTAACGACGGGGAGACGCCGGAGGGGATCGGCTTCGCCATTCCGTTCCAGCTGGCCACCAAGATTATGGATAAGCTTATCCGCGACGGGCGGGTGATCCGCGGCTATATCGGTATCGGCGGGCGCGAGATCGCCCCGTTGCACGCTCAGGGCACCGGCATCGATCCGATTCAGGGCATTGTGGTTAATGAAGTGTCACCGGACGGCCCGGCGGCGCGCGCAGGTATTCAGGTCAATGACGTGATTACCTCCGTGAACGGCAAACCGGCAGTATCGGCGCTGGAGACCATGGACCAGGTGGCAGAGATCCGCCCCGGTTCAGAGATCCCGGTTGAAGTGATGCGCGACGACAAAAAACTGACCCTGCACGTCACGATTCAGGAGTACCCGGCCACCAACTGACGGCCATAAAAAAACCGGAGCCCAGGCTCCGGTTTCTCATCTCAGCCGCGCTTAGCGGTTGACGAAGTCGACACCGAGTTCGATATCTTTTTTCAGCGTATCCAGCATGCCTTCCAGCGACTGCTGTTCAAACGCGCTGAGCTGGCCAATCGCCTTGCGCTCTTCAACGCCGTTTTTGCCCAGCAGCAGCGGCTGCGAGAAGAAACGCGCATGTTCGCCATCGCCTTCAACATAGGCGCACTCAACGATGCCGCTCTCGCCCTGCAGGGCGCGAACCAGTGACAGACCAAAGCGCGCAGCGGCCTGGCCCATGGAGAGGGTTGCTGAACCGCCACCCGCCTTCGCTTCCACCACTTCGGTGCCGGCGTTCTGAATACGTTTGGTCAGGTCGGCCACTTCCTGCTCGCTGAAGGTCACGCCCGGGATCTGCGACAGCAGCGGCAGGATGGTCACGCCAGAGTGCCCACCAATCACCGGCACTTCAATCTCGGCAGGTTTCTTACCTTTCAGCTCAGCAACGAAAGTATTGGAGCGAATGATGTCCAGCGTGGTCACGCCAAACAGTTTGTTCTTGTCATAGACACCCGCTTTTTTCAGCACTTCAGCCGCAATCGCGACGGTGGTGTTGACCGGGTTAGTAATGATGCCGATACAGGCTTTCGGCGCGGTTTTCGCCACCTGTGCCACCAGGTTCTTCACGATACCGGCGTTGACGTTAAACAGGTCGGAGCGATCCATACCGGGTTTACGCGCAACCCCTGCGGAGATCAGCACCACATCGGCACCTTCCAGCGCAGGCGTCGCATCTTCACCAGAGAAGCCTTTGATGTTTACATCGGTCGGGATATGGCTGAGGTCTACAGCGACACCGGGAGTGACAGGTGCGATGTCGTAGAGGGAGAGTTCTGAACCTGAAGGCAGTTGTGTTTTCAGTAGTAGGGCAAGCGCCTGGCCGATACCGCCGGCCGCGCCGAGGACTGCGACTTTCATCCTAAACTCCTTATTATGGTTAGCTAAATATATTGTTACTCCGCTGCGGCGACCTTAATTCACCCTGCTAATTATGACAATAAGTGCGCCAAAATAACGCGGCACAGCCCACTGTAGCGATTTTATAAAAGGGTTAAATGTGACCGTCAGATCGGCAAGCTAAGCAACTAACTCAACGAGTTTATAATATAGCTGTAGAATTCACCAAAATAACATCATATTTATAACATTTAATTTACTTTTTACTCTTATTTGCGACGTAAGCCACATGCTGATGTCCTTAACGAAAGAATTTGCTAAACTTCGCGCCCTTCCCCATAACTTTTCAGCATATTTATCTGCAGAATGTTTGCATAAAAATTCATTAATATGCATAATAATGTCGTTTTCACAGCCATATTACGGGTGACTTATGCGAAGCTCGGCTAAACAAGAAGAATTAGTGAAGGCGTTTAAAGCGCTTTTAAAAGAAGAGAAATTCAGTTCCCAGGGTGAAATTGTCCAGGCCTTACAAGAAGAGGGCTTCGACAATATCAACCAGTCCAAAGTCTCACGCATGCTGACCAAGTTCGGCGCAGTGCGTACGCGTAACGCGAAGATGGAGATGGTCTACTGCCTGCCGATTGAGATGGGCGTACCCACCACCTCCAGCCCGCTGAAGAACCTCGTGCTGGACATCGACTACAACGACGCGGTGGTCGTCATCCACACCAGTCCGGGTGCTGCACAGCTGATCGCGCGTCTGCTCGACTCGCTGGGTAAAGCAGAAGGGATCCTCGGCACCATTGCCGGTGACGATACCATCTTCACCACGCCAGCCCGCGGCTTTACCGTTAAAGATCTCTACGAAGCGATCCTCGTTCTCTTCGAACAAGAGCTCTAACCGCGCATTCCCCTCGGTTCCCGCTGAGGGGGAATGTTCGGCCTTTCTCCCCTTTTAAGCGACTTTCCACCCCATTTTATTTAACAAATAGTGCGATTTTTCGTTTCATAACCCTGCCGCAGCCGATAGCACCGCACAAAAAATCAAAGCAATCTATCTCGCTGATTTTATTAATCCTCGTTAACTAATTACGCGCCATAAGCCAAATTTTTATGCGCTGAGGTTATAAAAACCGTCGCGCGTTATAAGCATTCGCCGTAGTTATAATTAGCTTGGTATTAATTGTTCGCGTGATTAGTGTATACTTGATTTCGTGATGGGGGTCACAAAACGAGCCCCTGAAAGAATTCAAAGAAAAGAATACGACGAGGTAAACATTATGAATATCAAATCATCTATCGCAACTATGGGTATCCTCTCAGCACTCTCATTCGGCGCCTTTGCCGCTGACATGATCAATGCAGACCAGGCGCAAGACCGCCAGTCTCTGGGGACCGTCTCCGTCGGCGCCATCGCCTCTTCACCGATGGACATGAACGCGCAGCTGAGCAAAAAAGCGGAAGAGCAGGGTGCATCCTCCTACCGCATCATTGAAGCTCACAGCGGTGACCGCTGGCACGCGACGGCTGAACTCTACAAATAAGTTTTACCCCAACCCTATGAATTAATCGCTCAACGGCACCAGGCATAAGAAAAGACGTTTAACCCTTCTCGCCGTTGAGTCTCTCTTAAGGAGAACACAGTATGAAACGTAATCTGATCATCGCATCCCTTGGCCTTGCCTCCCTCATCTCATTCGGAGCTGGCGCCGCAACGCTGGTTAACAGCGACCAGGCAAGCAACCTGCAATCCGTAGGCACCGTCTCTGTTTCACAGATTGCCGGTGTACCAATGGATATTCGCCAGGAACTCTCTGCGAAAGCCGACCAGGCTGGCGCAAGCAGCTACCGCATTATTGAAGCCCGCACCGGTTCTCACACCCACGTGACGGCTGAACTGTACAAATAAACCCTCGTCGTCTGTCCGACGACTTGCCCCTGCCTCCCCTGGCAGGGGCTTTTTTTGCTTAACGGATCAGAAGGTGTAGCGCAGCTGCGCGTTGATAGCCTGATCCGCTCCCACTTTGCCAAAAGCGGAGCGAGCAACCTCTAGCGCAACATGAACCCTGTCGTTCACCTGCCCCTGCAGGCTGGCATGAACGAGCATCCTGCCATCACGCTTAGCGCCGATCCGCGTTTTCCCCGCCGGATCCTGAAGCACCATATTGCCCGCGGAGTGGAGATCGAACTGATAATGCAGCCCTGCCCGCGTGGTCATCGCCCAGTTTTTGCCGCCGAACGCTTTACCTGCCACGATGCCCGAGCGGCCCACCCACGGTGTTGCGCTCTTGCGCTGCGCAGTAAGATCGATCCCGCCATCGCGCCACGTCATGGTGTTGCCGGAGAGCTTGCTCAGTACCAGCTGCGCCTGCGGTTCGACATAGAGGTCGTCGGTCAGTTGATAGCGGTAACCGCTCTCAATGCCACCCAACCAGCTATGGGTAGTGTAGTCCCGCGCCCCTAACCCGCTGAAACCGGCCTGGTAGCGATCGAAATTGCGGATATAGCGGGCAGAGAGATCCAGATAAGCGCCCGACTCACCCATTGCCGCGAGATAATATCCCGCGCCAAAGGCACGCGTATTGCCACGCAGCGCATCGCCCTTTACCTGATGGCTGGCGTGGCTCATCACTATCCCGCTATAGAGATCGACACCTGACCAGCGCGTTTTCCTGTCTATGCCCGACTCGATCGCGTTATAGCTATCGCTGAAGCCCATGTTTGCCGCCCCGCCGCCGTTATAGCTTCGCGCCCATGCCCCTTCCCGATCTTCATGGCCGCGCAGCTGAGCGGCACGGGTGTTGAGATTGTTTATCTCCGTAATCAGGCGTTTATAGTTCATTGCCAGAAAGCGCCTGGCCGCGCCCACCGCGGCGGGATCGGGCATCCGGCGAAAACCGGTCAGGATCCATCGCGTCTGCTGCGCATCCTCTTTGCGCTCAATGATCGGCTCAAACTGGTTAAAACCGCGCATCGACTTTGCCACCGTCAGCAGGGAGGCGGGCGTCTCGCGCGGTGCGGTAATCAGCGGCAGATGCAGCGAGCCAGCAGGCTTAAGCGGGGTGATGAGATCAAGAAACAGGATGTTGTTGCGCCCCGAGGCGTGCTGGCTTATTACCATCCGATCGCTACTCTTTAAATCCGTGCGCAGGGCAAAGCCGGTTTCGTTAGCCGTTAAGGTGCCGACCTGCAATGTATTGAACCGCTGTTGCCCACCGGAGAGGCCTATCAGCGAGCGCGATGTCGCGAGGCTATCCACCGCAGAGTCGCCGCGCAGCTCCCAGCGGGTCGCGGTCAGGCTGAGCCGCGCGCGCGGAGCGGCGATAGAGCCGCGCCAGCTACTGCGAAACCCGGAAAACCGGCTGACTGTACTCTGCTGGTCAGCCGAGAGCCGCCCGGCGAGGCGGTTCTCATCCCCCTCGCCGAAACGAACCGTGGTCGATGCCGTGCTCTCCATGCGCCCCTGTAAAATGGCAAACGGCGAAACGGTAAGCGCGCTCCCCTCTTTTAACTGCCAGGTCGTGCCGGGTTTAAGGGTATAGATGGCGGGGATAACCTCTCCGGCGGCCACAGGCGTCGCCGCCAGGTTCAGCGTCGCCGCCGGGCCAACGGTCACGTTGGCATTACTGCTCCAGCCGCCCGTCGCCGTCACTTTCGCGTTATGCTCAAGCGTCAGCGGCGTGCGATCAAACTGGCTAAATCCCGTGAAGCTGGCGAACCGTGACTGAATCGTCACCCTGCTCTGCTGCCCATCGATGCTGCCGGTAAAATTCTCTCGAATGGTGAGCGCTGACCCGTCAGAGAGGGTGATATGCCCCTGATAGTGGCTGACATCCGCGTCACTGCTGGCGTATGACTCCCCGCGCTGTACGACATTCATCGTCCCGTTGCCATCGTTGCGATCGATATAGGGGAACGGGCTTCCCAGCGTGATCGTTGACCCTCGCGCCTCAATGTTCCCCTCGAGGCTGGCGTTTCTCGCCAGATCAAACACCGCATGATCGAGAACTAAACGGTTGACCTTAAAGTGCCGCCGCTCCCAGTCCGGCTGGGAAAAGGAGACCGGTTCGGTGCGCAGCGAGTTATCCCCGAGCGCGCGCAATTTTTCGACCATCTCTGGCGTGTTATAGGCGTGAAGCACCGGATGCCCCTGAAAAACCAGGTGCCCATTGCGCTGCGTAAAAGCGCCGGAAATATCGACAGAGCCATCAAGAATTAAGGCACCACGCGTCTCGGCAAGCACCTGGTGATGAATGTTAAGGTTGCCGTTGAGCTGACCATGAAAAAGGGTATCTTCTGCTTTATGTCTCTCATAACGGGTGCGTAAAGCCTGCGCGCGGTCGTGGCCGATAAATTCCCAATGGGTATTGCTGCGCTGGTCGGTTGGAAACCACTCATACTCAGGCGTTTTAAGAATAAAGTAATCGACCGTGCGGGTATTGTTGTTGCGGTAACCATACAGCTCGCCGACCTGTCCGTAACGCGAGTATGACCAGTCGGCAATGGTGAATGCGTCGAAGGGGCGTTGTTCGCTGAGGGTGATATTCGCGCGTGTCGTCGCGCGGTTGATCAGCGCAGCACCATAATCTTCGGCGTTAAGTTGATGAAAGGTCAGGTCATTGCCATTCACATCAAGCCTGCCGCCGCGGTATCCCCACGTGACGGCATCGGGCTCGATCTGTTTATCATTGCCAAGGATCACCAGCGGGCGACCGCTGACAATACGCAGCGCGCTGAAGGCCTGAATATTGCCCTGCGCATCAGGTCGCTGTGCGAGCAGCACGGTGCCATCACCCACGTTTAACCCGCCGGGGTTGATGCCTGACGCGTTAACGTTGAGCGTACCTTCGCCAATTTTATGCAGGTCATCGCCCGCTACGCCATTGACCTGCCAGCTCACCGTCGCCCCCTTTGCGATATTCACTCCGCCGCCTCTCCAGGTCTGCTTATCCCCCGGCGCAAGAGTGTAGTCGCTGTTAAACGTGATGCTGCCGGCGCCCTGGTCAACGCTCTCTTCGAGGGTAATACGTCCGCCCGCGCCGCTGAACACCAGATCTTTTGCACTCTGTGAACCGCTGGCGTCTTTGCCCTGCATGGCGTAATGGGTGTATTGATTGGTCAGCGTTCCTCTGCCGCTCGCGGCATCAAATCGCCACACAAACTCGTCATTACTGCCGCGACTCTCAATCGAGGCGCTAATGTATTTCTCAATGGTCTGGCGGATAAATTGCGGGTTCACAAAGGCATAAGCAGTCTGCTCAATACGTCCGTGATAGAGCAAGCTCAGTGCGCCGACAACCGCCCATTTTTGACGCCAGCTGTCCCATGCATAGAGCGGTGAGCCGCTGTCGCCCGGCGCGCCGTGGCTGGCAAGAAGACCGTTGTCAGGATGAGAAATTGCGCCGGAGTTGATGCGCAGAAGATCGAGAGGTTTCACGTGAGGCTGCCCAATGGTGCCGCCAGTAAGATATTTGTATGCGCTTTGTAGATCGATTCGCTCTCCATAGCCATCGATCACGCTCTGCCTGCCGGAGCCCAGCCGGTAAAAGAGCGGAAAGCGCTCTCTGTTATTCAGCGCCTCAATCGGAACCTCTTCCGGCAATATCCCGGCGGGTATCGCCTCCGTCACCAGTTTATTTAATCGCACCACGCTAAAATCTTTCTGGTCGATACTCTCCCTGGCCGCTAAACGGTAAGGCGAGTGTCCAAAATAGGAGGTCTCGAGATATGAATCAGGATTATGGTAGACGGTCGTTGCATATTGCGGATGAATAATTGTCGCAATACCGGTGGTATTACTGGCGCTACTAAAGTCCGGCATCGGTGCAATATTCAGCAGACCAATAGTTTGGTTATATTTATTATAAATGGGTATGTCTTTCGCGCCGGGATAAAAAGGGCCTCTGTTGGTCGCGAAGTCGCGATAGGTCTGATAAGGGACCTCTCCTTTCGCGAGTGAACGCGACATAGCGTGCGGTTTTGCATGCCCGCCAGGGGAAGGAAATATAAGGGTTAAACAGCAGAGCGATAACGTTACCTCAAGCGAATATATCTTTTTCAAACTAACCATCCTTTGGTTTAGTAATAGAAGAAAATATTGCTCAACACTGCAAATATACTAATAACTCTCCGTTAATTATATTTATGGCGACATACGCTAACGTCTGCCGCCCGTGAACTTTAGCACAGCGGTAATATTGATATATTCCGAAAAATAACCTCAATCAGCGCACATTAAAACGCAGCGCGCCCTCCAGCTCCTCTTCCGCTTCATCAAACAGCAGGATCAACGCCCCGAAACGGCGGCGTTTCTTCTCCGGCAGGTGGATAAACGCAATCTCCAGCGGCAGCGGTAATTCACCTTCAACCACTGCATCCCACAGCGAATCGAGATCGTGCACCTTCTCCTCTTCAAGCGCGAACTGGCGACAAAAGTCGCGGTAGAAGGCGCGTTGATCGGCGATCTCTTTGAAATCGAAGGTGTAGCTTTTCATGCTCTCCATCATCTGCCGTTCCACTCTTTATAAGCCGCCTAAATGTAGCGTTTTCACTTCCATAAACTCATCTAACCCCAACACGGAGCCTTCGCGACCTAAACCCGACTCCTTCACGCCGCCAAAGGGCGCGACTTCGGTCGAGACCGCACACTCGTTCACGCCGATCATGCCGCTCTCCAGCGCCAGCGAAACGCGGAACACCCGCTGCAGGTTTTGCGTATAGAAGTAGGCTGCCAGGCCAAACGGCGTGGCATTGGCGCGTTTGATCACCTCCTCTTCGCTGGTAAAGCGGAAGCAGGCGGCAAGCGGGCCGAAGGTCTCTTCCTGCGCCAGTTTCATGCCATCGCTACAGTCACCGAGCACCGTTGGCTGCCAGAAGTTGCCGCCCAGCGCGTGCGGTTCGCCGCCGGTCAGCACTTTCGCGCCTTTCGCTACCGCATCTTCAACATGCTCACGCACCTTATCGACAGCGGACGACTCAATCAGCGGGCCGACGACCACACCTTCATCCATGCCATTACCCACTTTCAGCGCCTTAACCGCCTCGCTCAGCTTGCGGGTAAACGCGTCATAGACACCCTCCTGGATATAGAAGCGGTTGACGCTGACGCACACCTGGCCTGCGTTGCGGAACTTGTTCGCCACCGCGCCCTGCACTGCGGCATCAATATCGGCATCGTCAAAAACGATATAGGGCGCGTTACCGCCCAGCTCCATTGAGACCTTTTTCATCGTCTCGGCAGCGTTGCGCACCAGCGTTTTACCCACCGCCGTTGAGCCAGTGAAGGAGATTTTGCGCACCTCCGGGCTTGCCATAATCGCATCGCTGATCTCAGAAGTTGTGCCTGCGACCGCGTTCAGCACGCCATCGGGAATGCCCGCTTTTTTCGCCAGCGTTAACAGCGCAAAAGCACTCAGCGGCGTATTATTGGCGGGCTTGATCACCCCGGTGCAGCCTGCGGCTAACGCCGGGCCAAGCTTGCGGGTCAGCATCGCCATCGGGAAGTTCCACGGCGTAATCGCTGCCACCACGCCGATAGGTTCACGGGTCGCCAGAATGCGCGATCCCGGCTTAACCGGCGGAATGATCTCGCCGTTGGCGCGTTTAGCCTGCTCGGCAAACCACTGAATAAAGCTGGCGGCGTACTCGACTTCGCCCTCCGCCTCTTTCAACGGTTTCCCCTGCTCGCTGGTCATCAAACGCCCCAGCCAGCTTTTGTTCTCGATAATCAGTTCATACCAGCGATAGAGAAGGGTTGAGCGCTCTTTGGCGGTTTTTGCCCGCCAGGCGGGAAAGGCACGCGCCGCGGCGGCAATCGCCTCTTCGGTCTCTTTTTTCCCCGCTTTCGCCACGCGCGCGATCACCTCGCCGCTGGCCGGGTTCAGAACCTCAAAGGTGGTCTCCAGGTTTTTCCAGACGCCATCGACCAGATACCCGGTCTGAAAAAGCGCACTCTCCTGCAATGCCTGCGTGCTCATGAGTTCTCCTGATCTGCGGTGTGTTGATTCTCCAGTGAAGTATAGTCATAAAAAAACCGACGCTTAGGGCGTCGGCTTTGTCATTAATTGCTGGTTAGCGCGTGTTGATACTTATGCAGCATGCCGGTTAGCCGCTCAACCGGCTCCGTCACCTGCGGCGAGGCATTCCACTCGCGCAGTTTCTGCTGGTACACCGCCAGCTCCTCCAGCAACTGGGTAAAGTAGCGGTGCCGCTTGGTATCGGAGCCGGCGGCGATCACCTGTGAGGCGGTGCGCCGCAGTTGTCGGTGGAACGCCGACAGATCGTCGTTGATTGGTATCGGCGCATCGCGTAGCCGCTGGTGGGCAATAATCAGTGTTAACGCGAGGCGGAACTTCGCCACATCGCCTGGAAACTTATTCAGCAGCAGGAAGAGTTGTTGGTAGAGCGCCGGAAGGTGGTTCTCTTTACGCCGGGCGGTGTTGGTGGTCATTGCCGAGACCGCCGCCGAGACAAACTGGTTAAGCAGCACGCGCCCGGTGCGCGCCTGCGAGTTATCGCGCACCAGCAGGATCACCGTTATCGCCAGCACCACACCCACCAGTTGCCCGAGCGCGCTGTCGAGGAAGAAGCTGAACTTGAAGGTCATCGGGTTATCCAGCACCAGGATGTTAATGGTGCCTGCCAGCGTCGCCATCGATCCCAGCCGCCGTTTCTGCACTTCAATACCAATAAAGAAGGCCAGTACCGCAAGGCTGATACAGAGCAGCAGCATGCTTTGCTGGGTGGCGGGCAGAATCACCAGGAAGTAGAGCGCGCCTATCGGTAACGCCCACAGCATGCCGTAGACAAAATCTTTCGCCACCATAATGGGGTTGGGCAACCGCATCGCCAGTGAGGTGACAACGGCGATCATCACCATCGCCCCGCTGCCGGAGGTCCAGCCGGTCCACAGCCAGAAGAGCGTACCGAGGGCGCAGGAGAGCGTGGTGCGCCAGAAGTTAATCATTGCATGGTGGCGCTCGGCAGATTCCGCTTTCACCACCGCTTCGCCCTGCAGCACCTCCTCTTCGACGGCGCTGATTTTGGTATTGCCAATCACGCCGCGCTTGAGCAGCAGGTAGCGCGTCGCCGCCCCGACCCAACTGTAGAGCGTCACTGGCGTGTCGCGCTCGCCGGTCCAGACAATCACCCGGCGCATACGTTTTAACTGCCGGTGTACGTCCTGCACTGTTTCAACCGGCTCGTCGAACAGCTCGCGAAAGGTATCGGTAATCAGCTCCGGGCGTGTGTTCTGAATCAGGTAGGTCTCGCACGCCTGGGTAATCAGCGTCAGCGAGAGTGTATTGAGCACCTTCAGACGGCGGTTCGCCAGCCCCCAGCGGGAGGATTCGATCTTCAGGTTGCTGCGCATGCCGTCCAGCCCGGCGGTACGGCGTACCAGCGCCGCCCAGGCGGCATCGACCTCTTCACTGTCGCCATGCTTGATACAGAGCTGCATCAACTGGTAGTGCGCCACCAGCAGACTGTCGAGTTCCTGGTCAATCACCTGCTTCACCGAGCGCGGCGAGAAGAGCAGATCGGCGACAATCGCGCACAAAATCCCCACGACGATCTCACTACAGCGCTCCACCGCGTATTGCGGTGCCAGCAGCGGATCGGCCTCAATAGTGATGACAATGATCAGCGCCGTGTAGCCCGCCAGCCCCCAGGCGTAGGAGTTCTCAACCCGCACCAGCGAAGAGACCCAGGTACAGAAGCCCGCCCAGATGCAGCTCACCAGCAGCATCAGCAGCGGTGTACGGATCAGCATAATGATGATGGTCAGCCCGGCGATACAGCCGATAAAGGTCCCGGCGATACGCAACATCCCCCGGTAGCGGATCGCGCCGGAATAAGGCTCTCCGCCCGCGGCAAAAGCGGGCCCGGCGGCAACAATCGCCGCAGTCAGCACCGCCCAGCGCGGTGTTTCAAGCTGGAAGTGAAAGCCGACAAACAGCGCCAGCACTACCGCGCCGGCCAGTTTGCAGGCAAAGCGCAGATGCTGGCTGGCGATTGAGAACAGCCCCATAGCGATTACCCCAGCTCACGCAGACGGTGGGCGATTTTACGAAACAGCGAATCCTGGCTGGCGTCACGATCGGTTTTGCCAGTGACCACGACGGTTGCGGTGGTGCCTGCCGGCCACAGGTTGCCCTGCTGTTTGTCCAGACGGATGCGCACCGGCACGCGCTGCGCCAGGCGAACCCATTCGAGGTTAGAGTCGACGGTCGCCATCCCTTTACTGTCATTGGTGCTGCTGGAGTTAGTCACCCCGGCGGCAACGCTGTCGACGGTGCCCTTCAGCACCTGATTGCTGCCTAACGGCGTGATCTCGGCGCGGTAACCGGCGCGCACGCTCTCAAGCTTGGTCTCTTCCATATAGGCCAGCACATAGAAGCTGTTTTGTTTCACCAGCGCCACCGCAGTGGAGCCGCGGGTGATGAACTCACCGGCGTAAACATTCAGGTTGGTGACCCAGCCATCGGCCGGCGCACGAATAATGGTGCGTTCGAGATCAAGCTTCGCCAGATCGCGCGTCGCTTGCGCTTTCGCCAGCTGATGCAGTTCGGTTTGCAGGGTGTTATTCGCCTGATCAATCTCTTCGCGCGACATCGCCTGGATGCCTAACTGATTGCGGCGACCGGCCTCACGTCGCTTCTCATTGACGAGAGCCTGGTAATAAGCGACATCGGCTTCGTCCTGCTCGAGCGCTTTCTGGTAGCGCGGCTGGTCGATGGTGAAGAGCACCTGGCCCTGTTTGACCAGCTGGTTATCGTGAACATCAACGCGGGTTACCAGCCCGGTGACATCCGGGGCGATGGCCACCACGTCGGCGGTGAAGCGCGCATCGCGCGTCCAGGGGGATTCGGTGTAGTAAACCCAGGCGCGGAAAATGGCGATAAACGCCAGGATAACCAGCGCTACGGTGATCGCGGTACGGGTGATATTTCTTGTTAGTGTTTTCACTTCTACCTCAAACAAATAAACGCGACAGCAGGTAAAACAAGCAGCAATAGAGCGCGGTGTTAAACAGCGCAGGATGCCAGACAAAATCGTAGATCCCGGTCGGGACCAGCATCCGACGCACCAGCCAGAAAATCGCCAGCGACAAAATCAGCTCGAAAAAAATCGGTGGGAACGACAAACCGAACACCACGATGACGGGAAACAGACTCATGTTGACCTTGGTTTTTTTACGCTTGCAGGTGATAAATCGTTCGTACGTCACCGCAGGAAAGGGCAAGGAGAGCCAGGCGAGAGTGACGTGAATATTATTGATAGATAGTATATTAACGTAACTGTTATGCTGTTATCTATATTATGTGATCTAAATCACTTTTAAGTCAGAGTGAATAATGGAACGTTTAAAACGCATGTCGGTGTTCGCCAAAGTGGTGGAACTGGGCTCCTTTACCGCCGCTGCACGTCAGCTGCAGATGAGCGTTTCGTCCATCAGCCAGACCGTGGCGAAGCTGGAGGATGAGTTGCAGGTAAAGCTGCTGAACCGCAGCACGCGCAGCATTGGGCTGACCGAAGCGGGAAAGATCTACTATCAGGGCTGTCGCAGAATGCTCCATGAGGTGCAGGATGTGCACGAGCAGCTCTATGCCTTTAACAATACGCCCATCGGCACGCTGCGCATCGGTAGCTCTTCAACCATGGCGCAAAATGTGCTGGCAAAAATGACCGCCGAGATGCTGAAAGAGCACCCGGGGCTGTCGGTGAATCTGGTGACGGGCATTCCCGCGCCTGATCTTATCGCCGACGGGCTGGACGTGGTGATCCGCGTGGGCGCATTGCAGGACTCCAGCCTCTTCTCCCGCCGCCTCGGTACCATGCCGATGGTGGTCTGCGCGGCAAAAAACTATCTTGCTCAGTACGGCACGCCGGAAAAACCCGCTGATATGGTGAACCACTCGTGGCTGGAGTACAGCGTGCGCCCGGATAATGAGTTTGAGCTGGTGGCCCCGGAAGGGATCGCCACCCGTCTGATCCCGCAGGGGCGGTTTGTCACCAACGATCCGATGACCTTAACCCGCTGGTTAACCGCCGGCGCCGGGATCGCTTATGTGCCATTAATGTGGGTGATCGATGAGATCAACAGCGGCCAGCTTGAGATCCTGCTCCCGCGCTACCAGTCGGACCCGCGTCCGGTTTATGCGCTCTACACGCAGAAAGATAAGCTGCCGTTGAAAGTGCAGGTCTGTATTAACTATTTGACGGATTACTTTATCGAGGTGGCGAAGGTCTACCAGAGCATGCAGGGGCGCAGGGTGTGAAAGCATTCACCCTCTCTGCGCGAAAGAGGGTGAACGGTATGGCTTAGGCCGTGCCGCCGACGGTCAGGTTGTCGACCTTCAGCGTCGGTTGCCCTACGCCGACCGGCAGGCTCTGCCCCTCTTTGCCGCAGACGCCAACGCCGTTATCAAGCTTCAGATCGTTGCCAACCATCGAGATCTGCTGCATCGCTTCGATGCCGGAGCCAATCAGGGTCGCGCCTTTAACCGGTTTGGTCACTTTACCTTTTTCAATCAGGTAAGCCTCGGAGGTGGAGAAGACAAACTTGCCGGAGGTGATATCCACCTGGCCGCCGCCGAAGTTCGGCGCATAGATGCCGTACTCCACGGATTCGATAATCTCCTGCGGTGTCGATTTGCCCGCCAGCATATAGGTGTTGGTCATACGCGGCATCGGCAGATGGGCATATGACTCACGACGCCCGTTACCGGTCGGCTTCACGCCCATCAGGCGCGCGTTCATCTTGTCCTGCATATAGCCTTTCAGCACGCCGTTTTCGATCAGCGTATTGTACTGGCCCGGCGTCCCCTCATCGTCGATGGCCACTGAACCACGGCGATCGGCGATGGTGCCGTCATCGACCACGGTGCAAAGCTCGGAAGCAACTAACTGCCCCATCTGGCCGCTGAAGACGGAAGTGCCGCGACGGTTGAAGTCCCCTTCGAGGCCGTGACCGACCGCTTCATGCAGCAGCACGCCCGGCCAGCCCGCGCCCAGTACCACCGGCAGCGTGCCCGCAGGTGCGGCGACGGCAGAGAGATTGACCAGCGCCATACGCACCGCTTCATGCGCCCAGGCGTCGGCGCGAACTTCACCATCCACCTCTTGCAGGAACCAGTCATAACCGAAACGACCGCCGCCACCGCTGGCACCGCGCTCGCGTTTACCGTCATCTTCAACCTGTACGCTGACAGAGAGACGTACCAGCGGGCGCACATCGGCCGCCAGCGTGCCGTCCGTCGCCGCCACCAGAATCAGCTCATAGACGCCGGTCAGGCTGGCAGTCACTTCCTGCACCCGCTTGTCAGCAGCGCGCGCCGCTTTATCGACGCGACGCAGGATATCGAGCTTCTCTTCGCGGCTCATGCTTTGCAGCGGATCGATGCTGGTATAGAGGCTCTGATGCTCAACCGCGCCGAGGGTTTTGACTTTACCGTCTCCCTCTTCGCGGACGATGGTGCGCGCGGCCTGTGCGCTCTGCTCTAACGCCAGCAGGCTGATCTGGTCTGCGTAAGCAAAACCGGTTTTCTCGCCGCTGATGGCGCGTACGCCCACGCCCTGGTCAATATTGTACGAACCATCTTTGATGATGCGGTCTTCTAAAACCCAGGATTCGTGATAGCTCGACTGGAAATAGAGGTCGCCGTAGTCAAGACGACGCGCGGTCAGTTGACCGAGAATGGCAAACAGATCCTGATGATTCAGGCCATTCGCTGCCAGCAGTTGTTCACTCACCAGATTAAGACTCATCATGTTTTCTCGTCGTTGCCGCCACATCGGGCAATAAAAAAGTGCGATACAAGGAGCTTGAGGCAATTCGCCGATGCCGTCAAATCATTGCTTTTTGTCGGTACGCGGCTGGCGCATCACTTCGTTGATCTGCGGCTGGTCTACCGGACCGGTAATGCGGTAGCGCAAAATGGAGACTTTATTCCACAGCGGACCCAGCACTTTACTGGCCGCAAACACCGCCGCGCCAACAATCGGGTTGACGGCAAACGCCGCCGCCACGCCAACGGTCGCGGAGATCTCCGGTGCCACCACCGCTTCGACATCAAGCTGGCGGCGCACCAGATCCACCGAGCCTTTCATCGCGATATCCGCTTCGAGGCCGTCGACCAGCGTGTCATCGGTGTGCAGGACGCCATCTTTGATCCACGCCGTGCTGCGAATGGAGTCAAACCAGAAGCCCTCATTACTGAAGGTGTCGCTGAAATCAAAGCGCAGCTTGCGCAGCAGCGAGTCGACGCTGAACAGGCGCAGGATCTGCCCGGCATGACCGGTGCTGATATCATCGATTTTACCTTTGCCGAGGCGCGTGCGCAGGATGCCGTTAAGGGACGCTTCCTGCGGCTGCCACGGCGCGCTGCGCCAGTGGAGATCGTAATTGACGTTGAACGGCGCGTCGCGCACCGGCGTCGGCACACCGAAGAAGCTCATCGCCGAATCGAGCTTGTCGCCGCGCAGAATGCCCTTAATGGACGTGCGCTCGCCGCCCGTGCGGTTGACCCACTCGCCGTCGGCGGTCAGGCGCGCGACACCGCTGTCGACCAGCCCATTTGCCAGCGTCAGCGTATCGCCCTTAATGGCGAAATCGCCCTCGATACGGCCATATTTCTGCCCCCACAGCCAGCACTCTTTACAGCGCAGTTGCAGATCGGGCCAGCCGCTGAAATCGATGCGCTGCTGCTCGCTGAAAAGGGTGGTTGGCGAAGAGATATCTTTCGTCTTCGCTGCGCTCGCCGGGTTGTAGTAGAGGTAACGGATATCGGCCTGCCACGGCGCGTTGTCACTGATTTTGAGCGTGGCGTCGAGCTCGCGGCCCTGCGCCTCAATGGTGGTACCGGCAAATTGCGGCTGCGAGACGATGCTCAGGTTATTCCACTGCTGCCCGCCAAGCGTCAGGGCGGGCGTGCGCAGCGTGATGCGCGACGGCAGCGAAGCGCTGCTGCTGACATGGCTCGCCGCACCCTGGTTAAAGAGCGCCAGCCACTGCGCGCCGTCCAGCGGCGGCAGGTTAAGCTCAAGCCCGCTCTGCTCCGGCAGCGGCGGCGTGGTTTTACTCTCCGAAGTCCAGATACCGCGGTCGAGCGCCAGTTTGCTGCCGAGCAGCCAGCGGCTGTTAAAGTGACTATCCGCACCTGCGTTGCCGGTCAGCGCAAAGCTGTGCAGGTTGCCGTCCACTTTCACCTTCACCGGCAGCGCATGGCCTGCCCGCTTCTCGAGCGGCGGCGGTAAGGTGCTGGTGATATTGCCCAAATCGCCTGCCATGTTGACCTTATAACTCGCTTCGCCGTGGTAAGGCAGCGTCACGCCAACATCCCCTTTCCACGTCACGTTCCCGCGCAGCGCATCGTTAAGCTGCTCCGGCAGCACACCGGTGCGTGATGGCTGCCAGTTGCCGTTGAGATTCACCGCCACCTCGTAGGCTTTAGCGCCCTCGGTAGTGGTGAAGTCGACGTTAAGCGGCTGGTTAAACCAGGTGGCGGTCAGCGGCTCGCTCTTCAGGTTGCCATTCTCAAAGCTGAACTTGCCGTTGAGGTTTTTCAGCGTGCTGCTGATGGGCTTGATAAACAGCGAATTGTTCTTTAGCGCGACTTCGCCTTTGGCCAGCGTCATCTCGCCGTCGAGCGGGATATCAAGATGTAAGCGAGCACTCACATCACCGTCAATTTGCAGCTCATCCAGCGCGCTGCCGAGCGAGTCATGCAGCGGCGTTTCCTTAAAATAGGGGCCGACCGCTTTGCCCGGCCCGTTGATATCGGCATCGATGATCAGCTTCTCTTTGATGTAATCCGGGATGGCGGCGGCGAGATTGCTGGCGGTCACGCCGCCGAGCATCACTTTGTCACTCTTCATCCATAAGCCGTCATTGAGGAAGTCGAGGCTAATATCGAGGTTTTGCAGCGCGGGCCAGTCCGGCTGGAAGGCAAAAGTGGCATTGCGCAGCGGCACCAGCACTTCAAACTGCCCTTCATTGTGCTTATAGGGGAAGAGGCTCGGGTCACCGGCAAAGACCAGCGTGGCGTTTTCCGTCTGCCCGCCTTTAATCGCGCCGCTGAGGTAATCCACCAGCGCTTTGCCCATCAGGTTTTCCGGGAAGTAACGCCACGCCTGCCCGGCATCGGAGACGTTGATCCCAGCCAGAATACTGAGCCACGGCGCTTTGCCTTCCGGTTGCAGATAACGGAAATCCCCGCGCGCGTGCAGCCCGGTGGCCTGTACATCAATATTGCGCCCGTCCAGCTGGAAACCCTGCGCGTTCTTCTGCCAGTTGAGTGTGGCCAGCCCCTTTTCAATCTCCAGCGGCGCGCGAAAGACCGTCTCATATGGCATCTTTGCCTGCGAGATATCGGCGGTTAAGCGCCCATTTTCGACGCTCCCTTCAAGCCTACCGGCGAAGTGCTCCATTCCCGGCAGCAGTTTCCACTGATGCCAGCTCAGATCCTGCCAGCGCGCCTGGAAGCGGCTCTTTTCCGGCGTTTTTAATGGAATATCGACCGCCAGCCGCGCAAGCTTGCCCGCCGGTTGCAGGGTGTTCCAGATGTCATACATCGCCGGGGAAATTTTCTGTGCAATCGGCATCAGCCCGTCGAGGCTATTCAGTTCGAGGTTGGTGGCGCGAACGCGTAGCTCATCGCTCGCCTCTTTCGCTTCCTGCGCCGGGACCCAGGCGAAACTGAGCGCCCCCTGCGGCCAGGGTTTATCATCAATCGCAATGCGCGTGACCGGCACGTCAAACTGCCAGCCCGCTTTCTGCCGGCTGATATGGGTAGTCAGGTTGTCGACGGTCAAGCGATGGGTGGTGTTATTCCCCAGCCAGCTGGCACCGCCTTTTTTCAGCCGCACATCACCGCTTTCAATTTCACCCTTGTTGAGCGTCATCCACCCTTCAAGGCTAAAGCGGGCCGAGGTGAGCGCGACCTTATCCTGCATCCACTGGCTGAGCCACGGTTTGACGTCGATATCATCGGCCTGCAGCCAGACGCGGCCGTTATTCAGCAGACCGTTGTCATCGCGCAGATCCATACGCACCTGCATTACGCCATGCTGCCCGGTCAGGCTGGTGAGGCTCACCTGCCCTTCGGCACGATGACGATCGTCGCCGTTAAGCCAGGTGAGCTGCGGGATCGCCAGTTCGGCGCGTTGACCGGAAGGGGTTAAAAAGCTGACGCGGCTGTCGCGCAGATCGAAGTGATCGAACTGGCGCAAAAAGAGATCGCTAATGCGATCTTTGCCGAGGGTATTACCCTCTTCGCTGCTATCAAGCGGGGTGTTGCTGTTAACCGCGAGCTGGTAAAAGGTGAGATCGCGAAACTGCCAGCGCAGGTGCAGCAGGCTCTGCCAGACGTCGAGCGCCAGCGTAACGCGCTTTACCTCAACGCTGCCGCCATCTTTCAGCGTGGCCTGAATATCGCGCACCTCCAGCTCCGGGCCGAAGTTTTGCCAGCGTGCCTGAAACTCGCTGGCCTTAACGGGAAGGCCTGTTTGTGCAGAGATGCGCGCCAGAATTGGCTCACGCCACTCATTAAGGTGGGGTAACACAAGGCGCAGCCCGCTTACCAGCAGCGCCGCGATAACGATCAGCGTCGCGCCTGTAAGCAGTAATATCCCCGGCAGTCGCCTCACGCCTCTCTCCTTGTCACACCCATCAGACCCGCTTGTTTCGCAGCAAGGCCGCGAATTACATCATGACTACGTCAAACTGCTCCTGATTATAGAGCGGCTCGATTTGTACTTTGACCTGCTTACCGACGAAGATCTCCACCTCCGCCAGCGCATGAGACTCCTCGCTCTTCAGCGCTTCCGCCACGGCTGGAGAGGCGTAAACCAGGAAGCGGTCGGAGTCGTAGGCGTGATGCACGCGCACGATTTCGCGCATGATTTCATAGCACACCGTTTCGACCGTCTTTACCGTGCCGCGCCCGTGACAGGTCGGACACTCGTTGCACAGCACATGTTCAACGCTTTCGCGGGTGCGTTTGCGGGTCATCTCCACCAGGCCAAGCTGGGAGAAACCGTTGATGCTGGTTTTTACCCGATCTTTGCTCAGCGCCTGCTCCAGCGAGTGCAGTACGCGACGGCGGTGATCCTCATTATTCATATCGATAAAGTCGATGATGATAATGCCGCCGAGATTGCGCAGCCGCAGCTGGCGGGCGATCGCCTGGGTGGCTTCGATGTTGGTATTAAAGATGGTGTCGTCGAGGTTGCGATGGCCGACAAACGCGCCGGTGTTGATATCAACGGTGGTCATCGCTTCGGTTTGATCGATGATCAGGTAGCCGCCCGATTTCAGCTCAACTTTTCGCTCCAGCGCGCGCTGGATTTCGTTTTCGACATCAAAGAGATCGAAGATTGGCTGGCGACCGCTGTAGTGCTCAAGCTTGCTGGTCATCTCCGGGATGTACTCCGCGGTAAACTCCAGCAGCGCTTCAAAGGTGAGGCGCGAGTCAACGCGGATGCGATCGAGATGGGCATCGGCGAAATCGCGCAGGACGCGCTGGGCTAACGCCAGCTCGCCGTAGAGTTTATAACGCGTCTGCTGGCGCTTTTTACGCTCCATCACCTTCGTCCAGACGCGCTTCAGGTAGGCCGCGTCAGAGGCGAGATCCTCTTCGCAGACGCCTTCCGCGGCGGTACGAATGATAAACCCGCCCTGCTCATCGCAGTAGCTCGCCACCACCTGCTTGAGGCGATCGCGCTCGGCTTCGCTCTCAATACGCTGGGAGACGCCAACGTGCGCGGCGCCCGGCATAAAGACCAGGTAACGGGAGGGTAAGGTGATGTCAGTGGTAAGACGCGCGCCTTTGGTGCCGAGGGGATCTTTCACCACCTGCACCATCAGATCCTGGCCCTGGCGCACCAGTTCGGAGATATCGCGTACGGTAAAGTTCTTCTGCTCTTCACCGGCAACACATTCGGTGTGCGGCATAATGTCGGAGGCGTGAAGAAACGCCGCCTTTTCCAGACCAATATCTACAAAAGCCGCCTGCATACCCGGTAGCACCCGGCTGACCCGACCTTTGTAGATATTGCCTACTATCCCGCGCCGTGCTTCGCGCTCGATGTGAATTTCCTGCAGAATGCCGCCGTCAATATAGGCAACACGCGTTTCCGATGGTGTAACGTTGACCAGTAATTCAGCCGTCATGATTATCTCTCCCTTCACGCACTGCGTTGAAATTGCTCAGCAATTCAAAGGTTTCTACCAGCGGCAGGCCAACGACAGCGTGATAGCTCCCGTTAATTTTCCTGACAAAGCAGCCGCCCAGCCCCTGAATACCATACGCACCGGCTTTATCCAGCGGTTCCCCGCTCGCCACATAGTCGGCAATATCCTTTTCTGATAACGCTCTGAAGGTCACTTCGGTTTCCACCAGACACTCCAGCACCTGCTCACGGTCCGCAATAGCGACGGCGGTCATCACCTGGTGAGTCTGCCCGGAGAGTTGACGCAGCATAGTGGCAGCATGCGAGGAGTCCTGCGGTTTTTCAAGCACTTCCCCATTTAATATGACAATGGTGTCGGCACCCAGCACCGGCAGATCGCGCGATACCATCGCCACGCCCGCCTGCGCTTTTTCCCGCGCCAGCCGCGCCACGTACTGCCTGGCGCTCTCGCCGGCCTGCCGCTGCTCCTCGATCCCGGGAACAATACGCTCAAACGACACCCCGAGCTGCGTCAGTAATTCCTGACGACGGGGAGAACCAGAAGCAAGCCAGATAGCTGTCATATCAACCTTTATTGCACCGCAAACTGCTGACGGATCTTACGCATAAGCAGGAAGATCCACGGCCAGAGCACGCCATTGACCAGGCTGCTCCAGAAAATTTCTGGTTTGAACGACACGTTGATCACCAAAAATTCGGCCCAGAAGACAATCACTTCTGTTGCCAGCGACAACAACATTACCACCAGCGCCTGTTGCCAGAGCGCCAGATTACGGAATAACTGAAATTTCAGTGCGACCAGATAGGCGACGATGCTCAGGGAGAGCGCGCGAACGCCAAGGGTGGACCCGCTAATGAGATCCAGTATGGCACCCATCGCGAAACCCGTACCGACATTTACGCGGTGCGGCAGGGCGAGGATCCAGTAGAGCAGAATCAGCAGCACCCAGTTTGGCCGGTAGACGATGATGTCATCCGGCCAGGGCATGATTTGAAGCAATAGCGCAATGAAAAACGAGAGCCAGATGACCCAGCGCCCCTGGCTACGGTAACTTGCCACTACTGCCCTCCCGACGATTGTTGCGGCATCGGCTGCGTTAAGCCGGTCGCCGGCGCAGGCATCGGTGCAGGCGGCCCCATGGTATCCGGAGAGGGTAAGACCTGCGGCATCATCTGCAGCAGACGCTCGTTCGCCACGCGGTGAACATCTTCCGGCGTGCGCGGGTTCGCGCCGTTGCGATCGGAGCCCCAGAGCAACAGCAGATAACGCAAACGTTGCAGACCGGCAGTGGGACGCGCCTGAATCACCGTGTACGCACGCTGGGTATCGAGTTTCACCGACGAGACCACCGCAACCGGGTAGCCTTCCGGGAAACGCCCGCCGAGGCCGGAAGTCACCAGCACATCACCCACGCGAATGTCGGTATTCGCCGGCAGATGCTCGAGCTGCAGATCGTCAGTACAGCCGTTACCGGCGGCAATAACGCGGATATCGTTACGCAGCACCTGGATTGGCAACGCGTGAGTCGCATCGCAAATCAGCAGCACGCGGCTGGTCATTTTCGCAACCGCGATCACCTGGCCGACAACGCCTTTATCGCTGATCACCGGCTGGCCTTCGTAGACGCCGTTGACGCTGCCTTTATCGATAACCACCTGATCGCTGTAGGGATCGTTAACCGTTGAGATCACTTGGGTGACCATTTTTTGCTCATCCTGACGCAGCGGCGAGCCGAGCAGTTCGCGCAGCCGCGCGTTCTCCTGCTTGTACTGCCCTAACATCAGCAGCTCGCTGTTTTTCAGCAGCAGCTCCTGGCGCAGCGCCCGGTTTTCAAGTTCGAGCTGATCGCGCGAGGCCAGCGTTTGCGACACGCTGTCTAATAATTCGCGGGGACCATTGGAAATAAAATAGAAAGGGCTGACGGCCGTATCCATGTACGTCCGGATCTGGCTGAACGTACCGAGGCGGCTGTCGGCGATGATGACTCCAAGCGCCACCAAAACCGCCAGGAACAGGCGAATCTGCAGTGACGGGCCACGGCTAAAAATTGGCTTCATAGGCTTTGCGTATTCTCAGGCCAGACAGATACGGAGCGCGGGGCTCCGTATCTGACGCGGATTACTCTTCGCTGAACAAGTCGCCGCCGTGCATATCGATCATTTCCAGCGCCTTGCCGCCGCCACGCGCTACGCAAGTCAGGGGATCTTCTGCCACTACCACAGGAATTCCCGTCTCTTCCATCAGCAGACGATCGAGGTTGCGCAGCAGCGCGCCGCCGCCGGTCAGCACCATACCGCGCTCGGAGATATCGGATGCCAGCTCCGGCGGGCACTGCTCCAGCGCGACCATGACCGCACTGACGATGCCGGTCAGCGGCTCCTGCAGGGCTTCAAGGATTTCGTTGGAGTTCAGGGTGAAACCGCGCGGTACACCTTCTGCCAGGTTACGACCGCGCACTTCGATTTCGCGCACTTCGTCGCCCGGGTAGGCAGAGCCGATTTCGTGTTTGATACGTTCTGCGGTGGCTTCACCAATCAGCGAGCCGTAGTTGCGGCGCACATAATTAATGATCGCTTCGTCGAAGCGGTCGCCGCCGATGCGCACAGAGGAGGAGTAAACCACGCCGTTTAAGGAGATAACGGCGACTTCGGTGGTACCACCACCGATATCAACGACCATCGAACCGGTCGCTTCGGAAACCGGCAGACCCGCGCCAATCGCGGCGGCCATCGGCTCTTCAATCAGGAAGACTTCACGGGCGCCAGCGCCCTGTGCGGATTCGCGGATTGCGCGGCGTTCAACCTGCGTTGCGCCAACCGGCACACAGACCAGTACGCGCGGGCTTGGGCGCATAAAGCTGTTGCTGTGTACCTGTTTGATAAAGTGCTGCAGCATCTTTTCGGTCACGAAGAAGTCAGCGATTACGCCATCTTTCATCGGGCGGATTGCAGCGATATTGCCCGGCGTACGGCCAAGCATCTGCTTCGCTTCATGACCGACTGCGGCCACGCTTTTCGGTGAACCGGCACGATCCTGGCGAATGGCCACTACGGAAGGCTCATTCAGTACGATGCCTTGTCCTTTTACATAAATCAGGGTATTCGCGGTACCCAGGTCAATGGACAGGTCATTGGAAAACATGCCACGAAATTTTTTCAACATACTAAGGGATAATCCTGAAAGCTGGGGCGGAAAGAAAAATCCGCTTACTTTACCAACCACACGCAGCAGCGACAAGGCACAAGAAGTCTCAGCTACGGTGAAAATTAGTGCAGTTTGTTTCCTTTGTTGCAAAACGACATGACTCTGTCCGGAAGCGTAAAAAAGCCGTCGTTCCGGCACGTTGCGCCTGCAAGCTGGCAAAGGTCAAACCGGCATTTTTACTGCAACAATCTGGCGGGCAGGCTCGCACGCCCCCCAACCACGGCAGCGCGCGTTATTCTACGTGAAAACGACTCAAACAGCAGTTCAAACCGAGTATCTTTGTGAATATTTTTTCACATTGGTGTCGAGCGGCTGAGACGCCGCGAAGAAATCGCCCTGTCCGCCCGCAACACCTCGCTCCACCAGCATCTGCCATTCGCCGCGCGTGCGAACGCCGGTCGCAAAGACGCGGGTTCGTGTGCCTTTACACGCTTCAACAAGGCTCTGAACCAGCAGCTGGTTTTCGGTGCGCTTTTCAATGTTCCTGACCAGCCCCGGATGCAGCTTCAGTAACTCGACATCCAGGGCTTTAATCCAGCTGGTACTGACCAACGTCAGACCCGCCTGAACCACCGCCACGCGCGCGCCTAATCCATTGATCAAGCGTACGACCGACTGCAATCGGCTGATGTGTTGACACACATCAGCCTCTGCAAGTTCAAAAATAATCCGTTTGCGTTGCGATTTTTCGCATTGCATCAAGGTATCGCGCAGCCAGCGCTGGAAGCGCGGGCGGATCAGCGACTCGACGGTGACCTCAATGGCGAGGTTCTCCTCCGGCCAGTAGCCGAGGAACGGCATTAAGCGCGTGATCTGCAGCCGGTCATACTCCTCTGACAGGCCAAATTGCAGCACCATCTGCATATACTCTTCGGCGATCACCTCCTGCTCGCCGTCGAAAATGCGGCACATCAGCTCCCGGTGATGCACTTGCCCGTCGCGGTTAACCGCCGGTTTCTGGTAGACGCGCGGCCCGCCGCGGCTCAGCATCTGCTCAATCAGCGTGCGCCAGCGAACGTTGCCGCGCCCCTGCTCGGGTAATGAGTCGTCGTAGACTGACCAGCTGTTGGTGCCCTGCAATACCGCATTGCGCGCCGCTGCTTCCGCATGCTCCATCACCTGGCGAGTCGACTGCCCGCCGCGCCAGCTGCAAATGCCGATATGCATAATGTCTTCGCGGGTCAACATCCTGGTCGGCGGCAAGCCATCTACTGCTTTCAGGATCTGCCCGGCGATGCTCTCCGCTTCTTTTAATGTTCGGTGCGGAAGCAGGACCGCGAAGTCACTGCGGTGATAGCGTGCCAGCAGCGCGCCGGGGTAACGCATAATAAAGGTGGAGAGTAAGTTGATAAGGGTAAAGAGATACTCTTCGGCGGCGGAGGCCAGCCCATCGCTGTCGCGCAGCAGGTCAAAATCGGGCAGGCGGATCATCATTACCACACCGTGCGAGCCGACCTTTTCCTGATCTTCTAGCAGGGTGGCGAGTTGATTATCGAAAAAGAGGCGGTTATTGAGGCCGGTACGCGTGTCCTGCGCCGCGTAGGAACGAATCAGCGTATCCATGCGGCTGCGCTGATCGCTGGCAAACTGAATATCTGTCAGTAATACGTCCAGCGCGCTGCTGGTACGCGACGGCCACTCATAGATGCTGCCGCGCACCTGCGCCCCGCGCTCGCCGTTGAGGATGCGCGTCGCCCGCAGTTCAAGCAGCTCCTGTCCGGAGAGTTGGCGTCGCAGCCAGCGCACTGCGAGGAAAATAATGACGATCATAAAACCAATCGCCACCGTCAGCGGCGCGGTGGTCATCATGGAGCGGAAGTAGTTGGCCATCGGGTCCTGATAGGCCAGCGTTAAGGTCACGCCGGGGATCTTCATCGACGGCATCTCAATCTCGCGCGTGGCGTAGTTACTGCCCGCCGGGCGATAGCTCCCTTTGCGCGTGTGGCTTAAGAGAATATGGCGACCCTGCTTAATCTCAATCGAAGTGATGTCTACCGGCACCATCATCTCATCGAGCTGCGTTGAGAGGCGCGAAAGGGGGGTGGAGATCAGGCGGGTGTCGATAACGGCGGCGACGGCCTGTACGCGATTGGCGACTTTATCCTGTATGGCGTTATAAAAGCTGAGTGAGCAGCCGACCAGCGTCATGAAGATCGCAAGCCCGGTAAGAAGTGTTACAAAAGCACTAAATTTCGTCGTTAATCGCATCCCTGATTTAACTCCGCGCGGGTAAAGAACAGAACGATATCGCCTGAAAAGGGTCAATATAGTAAGCACTAACTTTTTCGCTTTGCCGCGACACGCGCGCGCTGCGGTGAAGACCAAAAATGGCACACCGTTTCACCCAGCGAGTATAGTCTTCAGAAATTTTTTTCCAATCATCAATAAGCTTAAAGAATGGCTTTAACACGCAATTTTCATTAATTGCTAACTTGCTCTTCTTCGCGTTAACGTAGTTTTCCCTACGCCAGCCGCGACGCCCTCAGAGGATGTTATGACGAAAAAATTAACAGAAGCAGATGTCACTGCGGAATCCATCTTTTTTATGCAGCGCCGCCAGGTATTAAAGATGCTCGGCATCGGTGCGACGGCCGCCACACTCCCTTCAGTGGCGCACGCCGATCTTCTTGACTGGTTTAAAGGCAACGACCGCCCAAAAGCGCCTGCCGGTAAACCGCTGACCTTCACCCGGCCTGCCGAATGGCAGAGTAAATTACCGTTGACGCCGGAAGAGAAAGTAACCGGCTACAACAACTTTTATGAGTTCGGGCTGGATAAGGCCGATCCTGCCGCCAACGCCGGCAGCATGAAGACCGATCCCTGGACATTAACCATTGATGGCGAAGTGGCGAAACCGCTGACGCTCGATCACGCGGCATTGACTTCGCGCTTTCCGCTGGAAGAGCGTATTTATCGCATGCGCTGCGTCGAAGCCTGGTCGATGGTGGTGCCGTGGATAGGCTTTCCGCTGCATAAACTGCTGGCGCTGGTAGAGCCTACCAGCAAAGCGAAGTATGTCGCTTTTGAAACACGTTATGCGCCCGATGAGATGCCGGGCCAGAAGGATCGCTTTATTGGCGGCGGGCTGGCCTACCCGTATGTAGAAGGGTTGCGTATAGATGAAGCGATGCATCCGCTCACGCTGCTCACCGTTGGCGTGTATGGCAAAGCGCTGCCGCCGCAGAACGGTGCGCCGATCCGCCTCACCGTGCCGTGGAAATATGGCTTTAAAGGCATTAAGTCTATTGTCAGCATCAAGCTTACCAGCCAGCGCCCGCCGACGACGTGGAACCTCTCCGCACCGAATGAGTATGGCTTCTATGCCAATGTGAACCCCCATGTTGATCACCCCCGCTGGTCGCAGGCGACGGAGCGGTTTATCGGCTCGGGCGGCGCGCTGGACGTGAAACGCCAGCCGACGCTGCTGTTCAATGGCTACGGTGAAGAGGTGGCTTCCCTCTATCGCGGTCTCGATCTGCGGGAGAATTTCTAAGTGCGGTTAACGGTAAAACAGGTCACATGGCTTAAAGTTGCGCTACATCTTGCCGGCTTTTTGCCACTACTCTGGCTCTTCTGGGCGGCGAACCAGGGCTACTTCAGCGCCGATCCGGCAAAAGATATTCAACATTTCACCGGCAGGATGGCGCTGAAGTTTCTGCTTGCCAGCCTCCTGATCGCCCCGCTGGCACGCTACGGTAAACAGCCGCTGTTGATACGTACGCGCAGGCTGCTTGGGCTGTGGTGTTTTGCGTGGGCCAGCTTACATCTGGTCAGCTATACGCTACTGGAGCTGGGCATTAACAACCTGGCCTTGCTGGGACAAGAGTTGATTACCCGTCCCTATTTAACGCTTGGTGCTATCAGTTGGCTGGTCCTACTGGCGCTGGCCGCCACTTCAACGCAGTGGGCGCAACGCAAACTGGGCAGACGCTGGCAAACTTTGCACAACTTCGTCTATCTGGTGGCGATCCTCGCACCTGTCCACTATCTCTGGTCGGTGAAGATCCTCTCCCCGCAGCCTATTCTCTACGCGGCTGCCGCGCTGGCGTTGTTAGCGTTACGTTACAAGAAGTTCCGCCAATGGTGGCGTTAGCCACCGTTTTTGCGCGGTTCCCCGCAGAAAAAGCGCCTTTCGCGACGCGTTCCCGTAACCTGGATTAGAATCTTCTCAGATAAGACCAGTATTTAGCTGCCAAATGCAACGAAATGGTTATAATGTGCGACTTTGATTTGCTTATCGGATTTTTTTAAGGTCCGAAAAGGTGACAAGCGCGAATCGAAGGTATATTTTGTTTTTTGCCGAAGAATCGCAGGAGATAGCAGCATAATGGCTGATAAGTTCCAAATACTGGTTTTGAACGGACCGAACCTGAATATGCTCGGTACGCGGGAGCCGGAAAAGTACGGCACGCTGACGCTTGAAGAAATTGTTAATTCTTTGAGTACAGAAAGCGCGTCGCTCAATGTGGAACTGGCGCATTTTCAGTCAAACGCAGAGTACGCAATCATCGACCGTATTCATCAGGCTAAAGACGTAATTGACTTCATCCTGATTAATCCGGCCGCGTTTACGCACACCAGTGTTGCTATCCGTGATGCGTTGCTGGCGGTGAACATCCCGTTTATCGAGATCCACCTCAGCAATGTACATGCGCGGGAGCCGTTCCGCCACCACTCCTATCTCTCGGATATTGCCGTTGGCGTTATCTGCGGGCTTGGTGCGGACGGTTATTCATACGCTTTACAGACGGCGGTAAAACGCCTGTCACAATCACACTAAACAAGAGTACGGAACCCACTCATGGATATTCGTAAGATTAAAAAGCTGATCGAGCTGGTTGAAGAATCAGGCATCTCCGAACTGGAAATTTCCGAAGGCGAAGAGTCTGTGCGCATCAGCCGCAGCGCTCCTGCCGCAAGTTTCCCGATGATGCAGCAGGCATACGCCGCACCGATGATGCAACAACAGCCTGCCCTGGCCAACGCTGTCGCGACGACAGCCGCAGTAGAAGCGCCGGCAGCCGCAGCAGAAATCAGTGGTCACATCGTACGTTCCCCGATGGTCGGAACCTTCTATCGCACCCCGAGCCCGGATGCGAAAGCCTTTATTGAAATTGGCCAGAAAGTAAACGTGGGTGACACCCTCTGCATCGTTGAAGCGATGAAAATGATGAACCAGATCGAAGCCGATAAATCAGGCGTGGTGAAAGCCATTCTGGTCGAGAGTGGCCAACCGGTTGAATTTGACGAGCCGCTGGTCGTCATCGAGTAACGAGGCGCACATGCTGGATAAAATTGTTATCGCCAACCGCGGCGAGATTGCACTGCGAATCCTTCGTGCCTGTAAAGAGCTGGGCATCAAGACCGTCGCTGTGCACTCTACGGCGGATCGCGATTTAAAACACGTATTACTGGCGGACGAAACGGTCTGTATCGGTCCGGCACCGTCCGTTAAAAGTTACCTGAATATCCCGGCGATCATCTCTGCGGCCGAAATCACTGGCGCAGTGGCGATTCACCCGGGTTATGGCTTCCTCTCTGAGAACGCCAACTTCGCCGAGCAGGTTGAGCGCTCCGGCTTTATCTTCATCGGCCCGAAAGCCGACACCATTCGCCTGATGGGCGACAAAGTGTCCGCGATCAACGCGATGAAGAAAGCGGGCGTACCTTGCGTACCGGGTTCTGATGGCCCGCTGGGCGACGACGTTGACGCTAACCGTGCCCATGCAAAACGCATCGGCTACCCGGTTATCATCAAAGCCTCCGGCGGCGGCGGCGGTCGCGGCATGCGCGTTGTGCGCAAAGACGCCGACCTGGCGCAGTCCATTGCCATGACCCGCGCGGAAGCAAAAGCAGCGTTCAACAACGACATGGTCTACATGGAGAAGTACCTGGAAAATCCTCGCCACGTCGAGATCCAGGTGCTGGCGGATGGTCAGGGTAACGCGATCTATCTGGCCGAGCGTGACTGCTCCATGCAGCGTCGCCACCAGAAAGTGGTTGAAGAGGCACCGGCTCCGGGCATCACGCCGGAACTGCGTCGCTACATCGGTGAGCGTTGTGCGAAAGCCTGTGTTGATATCGGCTATCGCGGCGCAGGTACCTTCGAGTTCCTGTTTGAGAACGGCGAGTTCTACTTTATTGAGATGAACACCCGTATTCAGGTAGAGCACCCGGTAACCGAAATGATCACCGGCGTTGACCTGATCAAAGAGCAGCTGCGTATCGCTGCCGGTCAGCCGCTCTCCATCACTCAGGAAGAGGTGGTGATCAAAGGTCATGCGGTCGAATGCCGTATTAACGCTGAAGATCCCAACACCTTCCTGCCGAGCCCGGGCAAGATCACGCGCTTCCATGCGCCAGGTGGTTTTGGCGTGCGCTGGGAATCGCATATCTACGCCGGTTATACCGTACCGCCGTATTACGATTCCATGATCGGCAAGCTGATCTGCTACGGCGAGAGCCGTGATGTGGCGATTGCACGCATGAAGAATGCGCTGCAGGAGCTGATCATCGACGGGATTAAAACCAACGTCGATCTGCAGATGCGCATTATGACCGATGAGAACTTCCAGCACGGTGGAACCAACATCCACTACCTGGAGAAGAAGCTCGGTCTGCAGGAAAAATAATCGCGATTACGCGCAAAAGGCCGGTTCTTCCGGCCTTTTTTCTTTTTCTCTCCCCTCATCTTTTCCTTAAGGTACAATCCCCGCTTTCTTCATCCACAAGGGAATAAAATGGACAACCGTTTTGTTCAGGCACACATTGAGGCCCGCTGGGCGCTGTGGCTGACCCTTCTCTATCTTGCTGCCTGGTTAGTGTGTGCTTACCTACCGGATTCAGCGCAGGGCATCACCGGTTTACCCCACTGGTTTGAGATGGCCTGCCTGTTAACGCCGCTGGTGTTTGTGCTGATCTGCTGGGCGATGGTGCGTTTTATCTTCCGTGATATCCCGCTGGAGGATAAGGATGCAAACTGAAATTATCGCCGTGCTGGTGATCTACCTGTTCATCGTCTTCGGCCTCTCTTTTTATGCCATGCGCCAGCGCAGCAGCGGCTCCTTCCTGAGCGAGTATTTCCTCGGTAGCCGCTCGATGGGCGGGTTTGTGCTGGCAATGGCCCTGACGGCAACCTATGTCAGCGCCAGCTCTTTTATCGGTGGCCCGGGCGCTGCTTATAAATTTGGCCTCGGCTGGGTGCTGCTGGCGATGATCCAGGTGCCGACCATCTGGCTCTCGCTCGGTATCCTCGGCAAAAAATTCGCTATCCTTGCCCGGCGCTATAACGCCATCACCCTTAACGATATGTTGATGGCCCGCTACCAGAGCCGGGCGGTGGTGTGGCTCGCCAGCATCAGTTTACTGGTGGCATTTGTCGGGGCGATTGCCGTGCAGTTTATCGGTGGCGCACGTTTGCTGGAGACGGCGGCGGGCATCAAATATGAGTCTGGCCTGCTGATTTTCGGCATCACTATTGCGCTCTACACTGCGTTTGGCGGGTTTCGCGCCAGTGTGTTGAACGACACCATGCAGGGTATGGTGATGCTGATCGGCACGCTTGTCCTGCTAGCGGGCGTGATCCACGCAGCGGGCGGTCTGCATCATGCGGTTGACACCCTGCGGCAGATCGACCCGAAACTGGTCAGCCCGCATGGCGCGAGCGATATCCTGACCCCGGCCTTTATGACCTCCTTCTGGGTGCTGGTCTGCTTCGGCGTGATTGGTCTGCCGCATACCGCCGTGCGCTGCATCTCTTATAAAGACAGTAAATCGGTACATCGCGGCATTATTATCGGCACCATTGTAATTGCGCTACTGATGCTCGGTATGCACCTGGCGGGCGCACTCGGCCGGGCGGTGCTGCCGCATCTGTCGGTGCCGGATCAGGTGATTCCGACCTTGATGGTGGAAGTGCTGCCACCGTGGGCTGCGGGGCTGTTTCTCGCCGCGCCGATGGCGGCGATCATGTCCAACGTCAACGCCCATCTGTTGCAGGCATCAGCAACCATCATTAAAGATCTGTGGCTCAGCGCCCAGCCGACTAAAATTCGTCATGAGCCGCGCCTGAAGCGCATTTCGACAGCAACCACGCTGATCCTCGGCGTGCTGATGATGCTGGCAGCGTGGCGTCCGCCGGAGATGATTATCTGGCTGAACCTGCTGGCGTTCGGCGGTCTTGAAGCCGTGTTCCTGTGGCCGCTGGTGCTGGGGCTTTACTGGGAGCGCGCAAATGCCGCAGGTGCGCTCAGCGCCATGATTGTCGGCGGCGTGCTGTATGCCGTGCTCGCCACCCTGAATATTCAGTACCTGGGCTTTCATCCGATTGTGCCCTCGCTGCTGCTAAGTTTGTTAGCCTTTGTGGTCGGCAACCGTTTTGGTCGCCCGGTGCCGCAGGCTGCTTCCCTTTCTGCTAATCAATAAAGAGTAACGCCATGCCATGGATCCAACTGAAACTGAACACCACCGGCGCGCATGCTGAAGATCTGAGCGACGCTCTGATGGAAGCAGGCGCAGTCTCCATTACCTTCCAGGACACGCACGATACGCCCGTGTTTGAGCCGCTGCCGGGCGAGACCCGCCTGTGGGGCGATACCGATGTGATCGGTCTGTTCGATGCTGAAACAGAGATGGCAGACGTGGTTGCCCAACTCGCCTCTCATCCGCTGCTGGGCGAAGGCTTCGCGCATAAAATTGAGCAGCTGGAAGATAAAGACTGGGAGCGCGAATGGATGGATAACTTCCACCCGATGCGCTTTGGCGAGCGGCTGTGGATCTGCCCGAGCTGGCGCGATGTGCCGGATGAAACTGCCGTCAACGTGATGCTCGATCCCGGCCTGGCATTCGGCACAGGCACCCATCCGACAACGTCGCTCTGCCTGCAGTGGCTCGACGGCCTCGATCTTAACGGCAAAACGGTGATCGATTTTGGCTGCGGCTCCGGCATTCTGGCGATCGCTGCCCTGAAGCTGGGTGCGGCGAAAGCGATCGGGATCGATATCGATCCGCAGGCGATCCAGGCGAGCCGCGATAATGCCGAGCGCAACGGCGTCTCAGACCGCCTTGAACTCTATCTGCCGGACGAGCAGCCCGCAGAGATGAAAGCCGATGTGGTGGTCGCCAATATCCTCGCCGGCCCGCTGCGCGAGCTGGCGCCGCTGATCAGCGTTCTGCCCGTTACCGGTGGTCTGCTTGGGTTGTCGGGCATCCTTGCCAGCCAGGCGCAGAGCGTCTGCGAGGCTTACGCCGATCTTTTCAATCTCGATCCGGTGGTTGAAAAAGAGGAGTGGTGCCGGATCACTGGTCAGAAAAAATAGTTTCAGAACGTGGCCAAAGGGCCACGTTTTTTAATACCCCTACATGCTTTAGTGATTTATTTCCATCGAAGTTTATAATTAACTGCCGTCGTAAATTTCACGGTAAGCTGTTGATTTATAAACATTCATTGGACGAATAATATGTCACTTCGTATAGCAAAAACAGCGCTTGCGTTGGCAAGCCTGTTTCCTCTCTTCTCATGGTCGGCTCACTGGAGCTATGAAGGCGCAACCTCGCCAGAACATTGGGGCGAGTTAAGTCACGAGTTCGAGGCCTGCAGGATCGGTAAAAACCAGTCGCCGATTGATATTGATAATATTGTCACTGCTCACCTCACGCCGTTTAACAGCCACTACCGTGAAAGCCCCACGCTGTTGATAAATAATGGTCATACTCTGCAAGCCAACTTTACCCATAACCTCAATACCATTGAGCTGGCAGGAACCATCTCGCATCTGCAGCAGTTCCACTTCCACGCGCCGAGTGAACATACCCTGCATGGCAAACACGCGCCGCTGGAGATGCATCTGGTTCATACCTCCGCAAAGGGCGATATCACCGTTGTCGCGGTGCTATTTGAGGCGGGGACGGAAAACCGCGAGCTGGCAGCGCTGGGGCAGCATCTCCCTGAGCGGGGAGCCTCTACCGCGCTGACGGCGCAGCGTATCGATATGGCGGCACTACTGCCGCGTGATAAGACCTACTGGCGCTTTAGCGGGTCGCTGACCACACCGCCCTGTTCAGAAGGCGTTACCTGGCTGGTGATGAAACAGCCCCTGACACTCTCTCCCCGGCAGCTTGCCCAGTTTAAATCGGCGATGGGACATGCCAATAACCGCCCAACCCAGCAGCTATATGGCCGGCTGGTTATCGAGTAGCAGCCTGAAAATAATGGCGTAAAAATGAGAGCGGGTTCGCAAAATCCGCTTTTTTTTGGTTTAAAAATCAGCAGTTATGCTGCTTATAGCCCCATTAAAAACGATAAATGTCGTGAATTTATCGGCAAGCTAAAAATTTTAGCTTCGCTATAACTCAATGAAAATTATGATGTAATGCCTGTTCCCCCTTCCAGGACTGGCTATTCCTTGATCTACAACAGTGGATTGCTCAAAGTTTGGCCTTTCATCTCGTGCAAAAAATGCGTAATATACGCCGCCTTGCAGTCACAGTATGGTCATTTCTTAACTCATGCGCATCGGACACCACCAGCTTAGAAATCGCCTGATCGCAGCGCCCATGGCTGGCATTACTGACAGACCTTTTCGGACGCTGTGCTACGAGATGGGAGCCGGTTTAACCGTATCCGAGATGATGTCGTCTAACCCGCAGGTTTGGGAAAGCGACAAATCACGACTGCGGATGGTGCACATTGATGAGCCCGGTATTCGCACCGTGCAAATTGCGGGCAGCGACCCGGAAGAGATGGCCCAAGCCGCACGTATTAACGTGGAAAGTGGCGCTCAAATTATTGATATCAATATGGGCTGTCCGGCTAAAAAGGTGAATCGCAAGCTTGCAGGTTCCGCCCTGTTGCAGCACCCGGATTTGGTGAAATCGATCCTCACCGCGGTGGTTGGCGCAGTGGATGTTCCTGTGACCCTGAAGATTCGCACAGGCTGGGCGCCTGAGCACCGTAACTGCGTAGAGATTGCCCAACTGGCTGAAGAGTGTGGCATTCAGGCTCTGACCATTCATGGACGCACCCGCGCCTGTTTGTTCAATGGAGAAGCTGAGTACGACACGATTCGGGCAGTTAAGCAGAAAGTTTCCATTCCGATTATCGCGAATGGCGACATTACTGACCCGCTTAAAGCCAGAGCTGTGCTCGACTATACGGGGGCGGATGCCCTGATGATAGGCCGCGCAGCTCAGGGAAGACCCTGGATCTTTCGGGAAATCCAGCACTATCTGGACACTGGGGAGCTGCTGGCTCCGCTGCCACTGGCAGAGGTAAAGCGCTTGCTTTGCGCGCATGTTCGGGAGCTGCATGACTTTTACGGTCAGGCAAAAGGTTACCGAATTGCACGTAAACACGTCTCCTGGTATCTCCAGGAGCACGCCCCGAATGACCAGTTTCGGCGCACATTCAACGCCATTGAGAATGCCAGCGAACAGCTGGAGGCGTTGGAGGCATACTTCGAAAATTTTGCGTAAACAGAAATAAAGAGCTGACAGAACTATGTTCGAACAACGCGTAAATTCTGACGTACTGACCGTTTCTACCGTTAACTCTCAGGATCAGGTAACCCAAAAACCGCTCCGTGACTCGGTAAAACAGGCACTGAAGAACTATTTTGCTCAACTGAACGGTCAGGATGTTAATGACCTCTATGAGCTGGTACTGGCTGAAGTAGAACAGCCACTGTTGGACATGGTGATGCAATACACCCGTGGTAATCAGACCCGCGCGGCGCTGATGATGGGCATCAACCGCGGTACGCTGCGTAAAAAACTGAAAAAATACGGCATGAACTGATTCGTCAGTGAGTGGTATTGATAAAAAGGCGCTGACCGGCATGGGTAAGCGCCTTTTTTATTGCCTGAAATGGCGCTTAAAATAGCGCTTTCACCCGCATTACCTCAGCGCAAAATCGTGTATATTTTCCGCAAATGGTTGCAAAAAAGGGAGAGATGGAATGATTCGCAAATATGGGTGGCTGCTGGTTTTCGCTCTCTCGATCTTTGCGCTGGATGGCTTAATCATGCATTGGATCGAGTATCTGACCACTGACATTAATAAATGCCGCAATATGAATTCCATCAATCCACTCAAACTGGTTAACTGCGATTCTCTCTAAGTGATTGCTTGTTGCGAAATTTCGTCAAAATGCAGCGATCGCCCTGATTAGCGCAGGGATTTAAATCGATTTGAGTCCTTCCCAGACAGTGATAATGTCTCAGCCCTTTTCGCCTCTACGCCCGTAGCAATACGTAACGCCCTTAGTGAATGAGTTGATGACATCATGCTGGTTAGCCAATACGACTATATCCTTGTTGTTGTTTCGTTTGTTGTAGCCATTTTGGCCTCCTATACCGCCCTGAACATGGCCGGACGCGTCTCCACCAGCACCGGTGCTTCATCCTGGGTGTGGCTGAGCGGCGGCGGCGTGGCAATGGGGATCGGCATCTGGGCGATGCACTTTATCGGCATGCTGGCGATGAATATGTCGATGAACATGCGCTACGAGCCCGTTCTGACCGGCTTATCGATGGCGATCGCCATTGGCTCCTCGCTGTTTGCGCTGTGGCTGGTGAGCGCGCCAAAACTGCATCTGCGTCGGCTTATTCCCGGCTCTGTCGTGATGGGTCTCGGCATTGCCGCAATGCATTACACCGGTATGGCCGCGCTACAGGTCTCGCCGCCGATTGTCTGGCACAAAGGCTGGATTGCCCTCTCAATAGTGATTGCCCTCGCGGCCTCGTTTGCTGCGTTATGGCTCACCTTCCGCCTGCGCCACGAAGCGGCACAGGTTGCCCTTATGCGCTTTGGCGCGGCCATCTTAATGGGGCTGGCCATTACCGGCATGCACTACACCGGAATGATGGCGGCGCAGATCCCCTTTCAGCATCATCACATTGCGATGGTGCATCACGGCTTCAATAACAACTGGCTTGCCGTGCTGGTCAGCATGATGGCTTTTTCCGTACTTGGCATTACCCTCCTGGTTTCGATGTTTGATGCCCGCTTACAGGCGCGCACGTCGCTGCTGGCCACGTCGCTTGCGGCGGCAAACCGCGAGCTGGCGAGGCTGGCGCTGCACGATACCTTAACGCGCCTGCCAAACCGCGTGCTGCTGGAAGATCGCATTGAGCAGGCGATCAATAAAGCGTGCCGTGAAGAGAGCGCGTTTGCGCTGATGTTTATGGATCTCGACGGCTTTAAAACGGTCAACGACGCGTGGGGACATGATGTCGGCGATAAGTTACTGGTGGCGGTGACTGAGCGGCTCACCCAGCAACTGCAGGGGCAATATACGCTGGCGCGCATTGGCGGCGATGAGTTCGTGCTGCTGGCAGAGATTGCCGCGCCGGACGATGCTGCGACGATTGCCAGCTCGCTCATCCGCGCCGTCGATCGCCCTTTTACTCTTGAGCCCTATGATGTGATGGTGACGTTAAGCATCGGGATCGCGCTCTACCCTGACGATGGCAAAAATGAGCGCGAGTTGATGTTCAACGCCGATGCGGCGATGTATCACACCAAACATATGGGCCGTAACGGCTATCACTTTTTCCAGCCCTCAATGAACCGGCTGGCGCAAACCCAGTTACAGCTGCTGAATGATTTGTGGATGGCGCTGGAGCGTAAAGAGTTCCGCCTCGTTTACCAACCAAAATTCCAGGCACCTTCCGGGCCGGTTGTCGGTTTTGAGGCGCTGTTGCGCTGGCACCATCCCCATCAGGGTGTGTTGAGCCCGGATCTCTTTTTGCCGCTGGCGGAGAAAACCGGCCTGATTGTTCCGCTCGGTGACTGGGTGATCGATGAAGCTTGCCGCCAGCTCAGCGAATGGCGCCATCAGGGGCACACGGAGTGGACGATAGCCGTAAACCTCTCGACGCTACAGTTCGAACATAGCGCGCTGGTACAAACCATTCTCGGCACGCTGAGCAAGCACAATGTTCCACCTGAGCAGCTTATTCTGGAAGTGACTGAAACGACGGCGATGAGTAACCCCGATGAGAGCGTGCGGGTTTTGACTGAACTGAGCGACGCGGGCGTGAAAGCATCGATTGATGACTTCGGTACCGGCTACTCGAGCCTGCTTTACCTTAAGCGTCTGCCGGCGTGCGAGCTGAAGATCGATCGCGCGTTTGTGCGCGAGCTGGGCCAGGAGGGTGAAGATGCGACGATTGTCTCCGCCATCGTCGCGTTAGCCAGGACGCTGAACCTCAAAGTCGTCGCGGAAGGTGTTGAGACAGCGCAGCAGCAGGCATTTCTCACCGAACTGGGCTGCAATACGTTGCAGGGTTATCTGTTAGGGAAGCCGGTAAGTGCAGAAACAATTACCGCTCAGGGGAAAAACTTCACGCCAGTCGAAAAGGTGTCGTAAACGTTAAGAATTAAATAAAGGCGTCTGCGGACGCTTTTATTTTACGTCAATGACAAATTAGATTACTCTCATGCCCTTAAGCGCTGGTTGCGGTTTTTAAACGCTGTTTTATCTTCCTCTTTTCTTAATCTCACTTTTATTTATCTCACCTCCATAATTTCTGCACGATTTCGCTTAAATACCTTTTTCACCTTCATTAAGTTTACACAGGACATATCTGGACATTATTGCCCCGATGAATCTGTTTCACTGAATGATAAAATCTAGCAATAGATACAGACCAGATATTGCGACTGTTGATATCAAGAGCCGCCGTTACATAGAGGTAATTACAATGAAAAAAATGATCTCCGTCGCCCTGCTGGCAACCTTCCTCGCGGGCTGTGCACATGACTCACCTTGCGTACCGGTCTATGACGATCAGGGCCGCCTGGTGCATACCAACACCTGCATGAAAGGCACCACGCAGGATAACTGGGAAACAGCAGGCGCTATCGCCGGCGGTGCGGCTGCTCTTGCCGGCTTAACCCTCGGTATTGTGGCTCTCACTAAATAGTCCTTCTAAGCGCGGTTTTCCGCGCTTTTGCTTTATAACGGTGCAGCAATTTTTCATTTCGCAGAGTTTGCTAGCGAAAACGTGCATCGATTTCCGTTATAAGCATCGTTTTTTTATATTTCATCTCATCAATTCAGCTCTGCTGTTTCTCTTATGTGATGACATTCACAAATCAACCTCATCCTATTTAATGCTTATATTCACCTGCGAAACTTGTCTGGGGAAATAGCAAATTAACAGCATTGTTTTGCTCCATTTTGTGGAGTGCGTTCTATTTTTGCACCAGCCCGGGGCATTGCTTCCCCTCGTTCCTGTCTACACTCATCCTGAAACCTGTTTGATTCCTTAAATACCCTGCATAAACCAACCTGGCATCACCTTTGCTTTATCCACTGCGGCCTTCGCCACAGACAGGTTCAGGCGTTACCCGGACGCCTTATATAACGATAATTTTCGCCACACAGGATGCATTATGAAAAAGATGATGATCGCCAGCCTGGCCGCTGCCGGCGTGCTGTTTGCTGTCGCCGGTCAGGCGCATGCAGGTACTACGCTTGACGCTGTCAAAAAGAAAGGGTTTGTTCAGTGCGGGATCAGTGATGGTTTGCCTGGGTTCTCTTATGCGGACGCAAACGGCAAATTTACCGGTATCGACGTGGATATCTGCCGTGGCGTTGCCGCTGCCCTTTTCGGCGACGATAGCAAAGTGAAATATACTCCGCTGACGGCGAAGGAGCGTTTTACCGCGCTGCAATCCGGTGAAGTGGATATGCTCTCGCGCAACACCACCTGGACCTCCTCACGCGATGGCGGTATGGGTCTCTCCTTTACCGGCGTGACCTACTATGACGGCATCGGCTTCCTGACCCATAACAAAGCGGGCCTGAAGAGCGCTAAAGAGCTTGATGGCGCAACCGTTTGTATTCAGGCCGGTACTGATACCGAGCTGAACGTGGCGGATTATTTTAAATCCAACAAAATGAGCTACACCCCGGTGACGTTTGACCGCTCTGATGAGTCGGCGAAAGCGCTGGAGTCCGGCCGCTGCGATACGCTGGCTTCCGATCAGTCTCAACTCTACGCACTGCGGATTAAGCTGAGCAACCCGACAGAGTGGATCGTCTTACCGGAAGTGATCTCGAAAGAGCCGCTCGGGCCGGTGGTACGCCGCGGTGACGATGACTGGTTCGCCATCGTGCGCTGGACGCTCTTCGCCATGCTGAATGCGGAAGAGATGGGCATTACCTCGAAGAACGTCGATGAGAAAGTGGCTAACCCTGCTACGCCGGATATGGCGCACCTGCTCGGGAAAGAGGGTGATTTCGGCAAAGATCTTAAACTCGATAATAAGTGGGCTTACAACATTATTAAGAAGGTCGGTAACTACTCCGAAGTCTTCGAACGTAACGTCGGTTCTGAAAGCCCGCTGAAAATCAAACGTGGCCAGAACAACCTCTGGAACAACGGCGGGATTCAGTACGCTCCGCCGGTGCGTTAATTCGCCGCTGCCGTAACGGGCGTCACTCTGTGGTGACGCCCAGCCCAGAATTATGGTTACTGAGGTTTTCTCTATGCCCCATCGCCGCCCAACCGTGAAAGGCGCGCTCTCCCTTTCAAACCCTGCGGTTCGCGCCTGGCTGTTTCAAATCCTGGCGATTATCGCCGTGGTCGTTGTTACCCTCTATTTGCTCCATAACGCGGTGACTAACCTCAACAACCGGGGAATTACCTCCGGCTTCGCCTTCCTTGACCGTGCAGCTGGCTTTGGCATTGTTCAGCATCTGATTGATTATGAACAGGGCGACACCTACGGACGGGTCTTCCTGGTCGGTTTACTCAATACGCTGCTGGTCTCGGCGCTCTGTATTGTTTTCGCCTCACTGCTGGGCTTCTTCCTCGGCCTTGCCAGGCTCTCTGAAAACTGGCTGCTGCGGAAGCTGTCGACAATCTATATCGAGACCTTTCGCAATATCCCGCCGCTGTTGCAGATCTTCTTCTGGTACTTTGCGGTGCTGCGCAATCTGCCCGGCCCGCGTCAGGCGGTAAATGCCATGGAGCTGGTCTTTCTCAGCAACCGTGGCCTCTATATCCCCTCTCCGCAAATGGGCGAAGGAATGCTTGCCTTTGTCGGCGCGCTGACATTAGCGGCGGTACTTATCGTTGGCCTGTTTCGCTTTAACAAAGCACACCAGATCAAAACCGGTCAGTTGCGGCGAACCTGGCCTGCTGCGCTGGGGCTGATTATTGTATTGCCGCTGATGGCGCATGCGCTGTTTGGGGCGGCGCTGCATTGGGAAGTGCCGCAGCTGCGCGGTTTTAACTTCCGCGGTGGCATGGTACTGATCCCAGAGTTGGCAGCGCTGACTATCGCGCTTTCGGTTTATACCTCGGCGTTTATTGCTGAGATTATTCGCGCCGGCATCCAGTCTGTACCGCACGGGCAGCATGAAGCAGCGCGCTCACTTGGCCTTCCTCATCCGGTCACGTTGCGACAGGTAATTATTCCCCAGGCGCTTCGGGTGATCATTCCACCGTTGACCAGCCAGTATCTCAATATTGCAAAGAACTCATCGCTGGCGGCGGCGATTGGCTACCCCGATATGGTGTCGCTGTTTGCCGGTACGGTGCTGAACCAGACCGGTCAGGCGATTGAAACCATCGCCATTACGATGTCGGTCTATCTGCTTATCAGCCTCTCCATTTCGCTGCTGATGAATATCTATAACCGCCGTATTGCCCTGATTGAGCGCTGAGGATCAATGATGACAAAAGCTATTGTGTCGCCCTCCACGCACCCGCTGCCCTCGGGAAATAGCGGCATGCTGCTGTGGATGCGTAAAAATCTCTTTTCAAGCTGGTCAAACTCGCTGCTGACGCTCTTTTGTCTGTGGATGATGTGGGAGCTTATCCCGCCGTTGCTGCAGTGGGCGCTGTTTCAGGCGAACTGGGTCGGCTCGACTCGCGCGGACTGCACCAAAGCGGGCGCCTGCTGGGTCTTTATCCACCAACGCTTCGGCCAGTTTATGTATGGGCTCTACCCGCACGATCAGCGCTGGCGTATTAATCTGGCGCTGATTGTTGGCTTGCTCTCTATCGTGCCGATGTTCTGGAAAGGGTTGCCGCGACGCGGGCGCTACATTGCCTGCTGGGCGGTGCTCTATCCGCTGGTTGTCTGGTGGCTGATGTTTGGCGGCTTTCTCGGGCTGGAGCGCGTTGAGACACGCCAGTGGGGCGGCCTGACGCTGACCCTGATTATTGCCTCGGTCGGTATTGCCGGCGCGCTGCCGCTGGGGATTTTACTCGCACTAGGCCGCCGCTCAACGATGCCGGTGGTGCGGATCTTGTCGGTGATGTTTATCGAGTTCTGGCGCGGCGTACCGCTGATTACCGTGCTGTTTATGTCGTCGGTGATGCTGCCGCTGTTTATGGCTGAAGGCACCACTATCGATAAGCTCATTCGCGCGCTGGTTGGGGTGATCCTCTTCCAGTCCGCCTATGTGGCAGAAGTGGTTCGCGGTGGTTTACAGGCCCTGCCGAAAGGGCAGTACGAGGCCGCTGAGTCGCTGGCGCTGGGCTACTGGAAAACACAGGGGCTGGTGATCCTGCCGCAGGCGTTAAAACTGGTGATCCCGGGGCTGGTGAACACCATTATCGCGCTGTTTAAAGATACTAGCCTGGTGATCATTATCGGCCTGTTTGATCTCTTTAGCAGTGTGCAGCAGGCGACGGTCGATCCCGCCTGGCTTGGGATGTCGACGGAAGGGTATGTGTTTGCTGCGTTAGTTTATTGGGTTTTCTGTTTCAGCATGTCGCGCTATAGCCAGCACCTGGAGAAGCGCTTTAACACCGGGCGTACACCGCACTGAGGATGATGATGAGTAATACAACAAAGCAATCTGGCGACGCGATGATCACGCTTGAAAATGTGAATAAGTGGTACGGACAATTCCATGTGTTGAAAGATATCAATTTGCATGTGAAGCAGGGGGAAAGGATTGTACTTTGTGGGCCGTCAGGGTCAGGAAAGTCGACCACTATTCGCTGTATCAACCACCTGGAAGAGCATCAGCAGGGGCGTATTGTGGTCGACGGTATTGAGTTGAATGAGGATATTCGCAATATCGAGAAGATTCGCCAGGAAGTGGGGATGGTTTTCCAGCACTTCAATCTGTTCCCCCATCTAACCGTTCTGCAAAACTGTACGCTGGCACCAATTTGGGTGCGAAAAATGCCGAAGAAAGAGGCGGAAGCGCTGGCGATGCACTATCTGGAGCGGGTACGTATTGCCGAGCATGCGCATAAATTCCCGGGGCAGATTTCGGGGGGGCAGCAGCAGCGCGTCGCGATTGCGCGCTCGCTCTGTATGAAGCCAAAAATTATGCTTTTTGATGAGCCTACCTCAGCGCTGGATCCCGAAATGGTGAAGGAGGTGCTTGATACCATGATTGGGCTTGCGCAGTCGGGTATGACAATGCTGTGCGTAACCCATGAGATGGGCTTTGCCCGCACCGTTGCGGACCGGGTGATCTTTATGGATCGCGGCGAGATCGTAGAGCAGGCAGCCCCCGAAGAGTTCTTTGCGCAGCCGAAATCAGAGCGCACACGCGCGTTTTTATCGCAGGTTATTCACTGATTGCCGCATTTTTTCTGTTAAGGCTACCCGGTGGGTGGCCTTTTTTATCATCGGGTTTAGCTGGAGTCAGAATGACAAAAGGCCTCGTCTTTCGACGAGGCCTTTTGCTTTGTTTGATGCCTGGCAGTTCCCTACTCTCGCATGGGGAGACCCCACACTACCATCGGCGCTACGGCGTTTCACTTCTGAGTTCGGCATGGGGTCAGGTGGGACCACCGCGCTAGTGCCGCCAGGCAAATTCTTTTCTTAGTGCCGAACTTTTAAACCGTTATAACTGGTGCTGATACCCAGAGTCGAACTGGGGACCTCACCCTTACCAAGGGTGCGCTCTACCAACTGAGCCATATCAGCACACTAAATTTGATGCCTGGCAGTTCCCTACTCTCGCATGGGGAGACCCCACACTACCATCGGCGCTACGGCGTTTCACTTCTGAGTTCGGCATGGGGTCAGGTGGGACCACCGCGCTAGTGCCGCCAGGCAAAT